>Ga0134126_10000005_pt1 | contig 416662 bp, 388 predicted proteins | sample KB31752_FD_96881 | JGI IMG/M metagenome (GOLD analysis project Ga0134126, IMG submission 96881) | Terrestrial soil microbial communities with excess Nitrogen fertilizer from Kellogg Biological Station, Michigan, USA - KB3-175-2 | ecosystem: Environmental > Terrestrial > Soil > Unclassified ...
CTTGTCGAACTGCATGCCCTCGGTGAACTCGAGGTCCATGCCGAACGTCTGGCCCTCCTCGACGTTCACGACGCCGTCCTTGCCGACCTTCTCGATCGCGTCGGCGATCACGTCGCCGATCTCGTCGTCGCCGGCCGAGATCGTCGCCACGCGGGCGATCTGGTCCTTGCCGGAGACCTCCTTGGACTGCGTGGCGATGTTCTTGACGACCTCGTCGACGGCCTTCTCGATGCCGCGCTTGAGGGCAAGCGGGTTGGCACCGGCCGCGACGTTCTTCAGGCCCTGGCGAACGATCGCCTGGGCGAGCACGGTCGCAGTCGTCGTGCCGTCACCGGCGACGTCGTTGGTCGCCGTGGCGACCTCGCGCACGAGCTGGGCGCCCTGGTTCTGGAAGACGTCCTCGACCTCGATCTCACGGGCGATCGTGACGCCGTCGTTGGTGATCGTGGGCGCGCCGAACTTCTTGTCCAGCACCACGTAGCGGCCCTTGGGGCCGAGCGTGACCTTGACCGCGTTGGCGACCGCGTCCACGCCCGCCTCGAGCGCGGCGCGGGCCTCGCTGTTGTACTTGATCTCCTTGTGAGCCATTAAAAAATCTCCTTTATGCCTCGACCAGGGCAAGGACGTCGGACTCGCGCAACACGAGCAGGTCCTCCCCGTCGATCTTGATCTCGGTCCCGCCGTACTTGCTGTAGAGGACCTCGTCGCCCTTCTTCACGTCCAGCGGGATCCGCTTGCCGTCGTCGTCGAGGCGACCGTCGCCGGCGGCCACGACCTCACCCTTCTGCGGCTTCTCCTTCGCAGTGTCGGGGAGGACGAGCCCACTCGCGGTGGTCTGCTCCTCCTCGATCGCCCGCACGATCAGGCGATCGCCCAGGGGCTTCAGCTTCATATCGAAAACCTCCATCTAGAGAGTGCTTCGGGCGCTTCGCCGCGGTTTCCGGCGCTCCGCGCCGGAGGGCTCAACGCCTCTGGCACTCTCCGCGGAGAGTGCCAACAGTGCTCACAATATATAGGCCCGACCGCGCTCTATCAAGGGAAAATGGCACTTGAGAGCGAAACTGCCAACGAAACGCGGGCGCCTGCAGGGCGCTAGCCGGGGCCCCGCGAGCTCCTCGGGCGGCCGCTGCGGGCCGACCCCCCTTCAGTTCTGGGCGCCGCCGAACCCCTTCATCGCCGCCGCCATGCCGCTCGGGTTGTCCAGGATCTGCGAGAAGCGCACGACCGTGACGGTGTCCTGCGTCGACACGTCTCGGCCGTAGATCTGTTCGAGGAAGTTGATCAGTTCATCGTGACGGCGGAACTCGGGGTTGTCGTGCTTGATGTCGCGCGGGGAGAGGTCGACCAGCTTCATCACCTCGACCTGGTCGATCACGGCCTCGAAGATCCGCTCGCGCGGCGAGTGCTGATAGCCGATCGTGACCAGCACGAGCTGGTTCTTGCGGTACTTCCCCGACTTGTCGCCGAGGCGGATCGTGGCGGTCTTGCGCCCGCGCTTGAGCTCGTCGGCGAAGATCGTCGAGTAGAAGTTGAGCACCTGCACGGAGCGCAGGCTACCGTTCTTTGCTCTCCGCCTCCAAGTACGCAACGGCCCGTGCCACCATTTCGCGCTCGGCGGCGTGGCTGAGCTCGGTCAGCGCATCCTCGAGCCCCATCCACCAGGCCATTTCGACCTCGTCGTCGTGGTCGTCGGTGCTGCCTCCCACGTACTCGAAGAGATAGAACGAAACCGACTTCGGGATCGTCTGACCGCCGCGGCGGTACCAGTAGCGCGTCTCCCCGAGCTCGGTGATCGGCTCCGCCACGATCCCCGTCTCCTCGCGCACCTCCCGGGTGGCCGCCTCGAGCGGACTCTCGCCCGGATCTATGTGCCCCTTGGGCAGCCCGACCACCTTGGATCCATCGGAGGCGCGGCGGGTGGGCACGATCACGACCACCTCGTCGCCGCGCACGACCACCCCGCCCGCAGACCGCTCCCGGGCGCTCCCGCGCCGAGGGCCGCCCTTGGTGGAGGCGCCCTTGCTGGAGCCGCCCTTGGCGGAGCCGCCCTTGGCCGAGCCGCTGCTACCGGCGCCGCTCCTGCGCGAGCCGCCCCGACCCGAGCCGGCGCCACTGCCCGTGCTCCCTTTGGCGGTCGCGCCCCGCGCGGAGCCGGCCTTGGCGGCCGCGCCCTTGCCGGAGCCGCCTCGCCGAGAGCCGACGCGCTTGGAGCCTGCGCCGCCGGCGCCGCCGGCGCCTTTCTTTCCGCCACCCCCCTTGTCGGGATCCTCCTTGACTGGGTCTTCCTTGCCGGAGTCCTCGTTGGCGTGGTCCTCGCCGTCTGAGCTCGGTTTGCGCGCGCCCGCGTGCCCGGTCTTGCGCCGCCTGCCACGCGGTTTCCTAGAAGACATACTGCTTGAGCGCCTCGGGGTCGTGAACGGTGAGGCGCCCCCTGCCCTGCGAGATCACCCCGGCGCGCTCGAGCACGGCGAGGAAGCGGCTGGCCGACTCGCGCGAGGAGCCGGCGAGCTGGGCGAGGTCGGCCTGCGTGGCCGTGACGAGCACGTCGCCGCGACTGCCGTCGGTCAGCTCCTGCTCGACCAGTTGCGAGAGCACGACCGCCACGCGACTCTGCACGGTCGAGAAGGACTGGCGCTGCAGGCGCTCGTTCGTCTCCCGCAGCCGCCGCCCGAGCGCGATCACCAGGCGCGCGGAGATCTCGGCGTGTTCGGACATCAGGCGCCGCATGTCCGGTCCGAGCACCGCCACCACGCCGGTCGGCTCGATCGCTTCGACCGTCGCCGAGCGCCGCTCGTCCTCGAACAGCGCCAACTCGCCAAAGATGTCGCCGGGGCCGAACGTCGCGAGCGTCAACGTACGGCCGTCCCGATGCGTCCGGATCGCACGAGCGCGGCCGGTGTGGACGACGTAGCAGGTGTCGCTCGCGTCGCCCTCGCGGAACACGACCTCGCCCGAGGAGAACTCGCGCGGCACGGCGAACTGTGCGATCCGCTCGAGGTCCTCCTTGACCAGAGTCGAGAACACGGGCACCTTGCCGAGAAGCTCGACCACCTCCTCTGATCGCATCCCAGCCATCCGGCAGGCATATCACACGCCGCCCGGAACGCAGCATCGGCGACGCCGGAGCGCCTTTGCAGCGCCGCAACTGCGAGCTTCGCGAGGGTATCTTCAATTGCATGATGCGGTCGCTGACAGGCATCGCGATCGCCGCGCTCACGGCGCTCGCACTCATCCCACCACTCTCAGCCGGAGCGGCGGCGCCGAACCAGCGCGCGCGACAGGCGATCGACACGACCGCGCTGCTGCGCTCGCGCCTGCTGTGGGCGACGATCGACGTCTGCAACCCGCCCGACCAACCGAACACGGTCGGCATCCGCGGCTCGATGCCGGGCGACCACCACGCGCACGACACCATGTACATGCGCTTTCGCCTGCAGTACATGAACACGGCGACCAAGACCTGGACCGACCTGAGCAAAGCCTCGGCCGGCTACGCCACCGTCGGCTCCGGGCTCACGGCGCGCCAGGCCGGGCGAAGCTTCGAGCTCAACCCGGTGACCGGCCAGCCGGCCTTCACCCTGCGCGGCATCGTCACCTTCCAGTGGCGCCACAAATCGACCGTGCTGGCGCAGTTCTCGCGCACGACGAGCCCAGGCCGCCACAGCCTGGCCGGCTCGGATCCGGCCGGATTCTCCGCCGCCACCTGCGTGATCGGCTGAGCGCTGGCTGCGCGGAGACTAGGCGGTGCGGACTCAGCCAACGACTGAGCGCAGCGCAAGGAAGCGTAGGCATTTGACGCTGTTGCTCAGCAATTCGCCGCCGGAGGGCGGAACGACGACCGCCTGATCGCGCTTGAGATTGCGCGCGTCTGCGCTGCTCGCATGGCCACGCACCCCTCGAGATGGACCAAGACCTGCCGTCCCTGGACGAGATGCCTGAATGGGCGAGTGTGCCTAGCACGCGGCGCCCGGCCGTACGGCGGTGGCCCGCACACGGCACAGGACGTGGCTGCAATTGCCGTTCCGAAGGACAAGCGAGCGCGAGTCGCTAGGAGCCCGTGCCGTGCTTGGGATCGGCGCCGGTCATTTCGGCGGCGTTGGTTACAGCTTTCAGAGCAGCGTCCTGCTTCTCCTCGGGCACGAACGACTGCACGGCCGCGAGCTTCGCGTGCGCTTCGCTCGCGTCCTGCGCAAGGCCTTTGCTTTGATCGGTTCCGATCTTGATGCCGAGGTAGGCGCCGACGACGGCCGAGATCACCCCGAAGGCGGACGTCGTGAGCGGGATCATGGTGTTGGCGTCCCTGCCGCTGTCGATAAAAGCCATCGTCGCCACGGCCAGGCCCGCGATCGCGAGGACGCCGATCACCACGGCCACTAGCCCGCCGATACTCTGGATGCTCTCGGCCGTCGGGAAGAGCTTGTTGTCTCTCGGCAGTGTGGGCCAGCCCTGTTCAGCTGCCATCGAATCCTCCCCTCGCTCTTGTCGGAGCGCTTGCGGAGCGAATTAATGCGGCTGATCGTAGCGCTTCCGACTACTCGATGTCGGCTGAAGCTCCAGATAGCCGAATAGTCGTCATGATTGACATTGCGCGCGAGGGCTCTATGCTCGGCTCGCTCGTCGATCTTCGACCAAGGAGGAAGGCATGGCCCCCACCCCGCCTAGACCAGCCGCGGCACAACCGGCGCACCCGCTGAGGCTCCGATGAGCGGTCATCCGCAGGCAGGCATAGTCAACCGCCCACCCGAGCATCTGCTGCTCGCGACGCTGAGCTTTGCAAACGAGAACGCGCGTGAAGCGTTGCGGGCGCTCGGCTCGGTCGTCGAACGGGAGCTGCGCTCAGATCTTGACCCGCCGAACCCGTCCGAGGCCAAGGACCAGCCGTCGCAGGAGACCGGCGAGCTCGGGTTCAGCGACGACTACGACCGCGCACACCTCACGATCACGCTTGGTATCTCCGACAGCGGTTTCAGCAAGCTCGGTGTGGAAACCGCTCAGCGCCCCCAGGACCTAGTGCCGATCCCGTGGGGCGAGCTCGGCGATGCTCCTCCCCCGAACACGGACTCTGGGGACCTCGTCCTCCAAATCTGCGCGGACAATCTCTACGTCTGCGAGCACGTGGTACGACGCGTCGAGCAGGAGCTTTCACAGGAATTGACGGTGGTCTCGACCGTGATCGGTTCGCAGCGCTATAACAGCCGGGCCGGTCGCACGGCAAGGCACGAGGGACGAGCCCTGATCGGCTTCCTGGACGGCACCTCGAACCTCAATCCGCGCAACTCCGAACAGGACGCGGCGCTCGTATTCGTGGACCCGGCGAACCTTGGCGACTACCCGGACAACCCGCCAGCAGAACCGCCGCCGACACCGAGCCCATACGGGAGCGAACCGGGCAAGGGCCCACACTTCCCCACCGATCTGCGAGACAAGCCTCCGAACGAGCCCGACTGGACCAAGAACGGCACGTACCTGGTCGTGCGCGTCAGCACGTTCGGCTCAAGGGCGTGGGACAAGCTCTCGCAGAGCACCCAGGAGGCCTCGGTCGGTCGCTTCAAGGTCTCAGGAGCCAGCCTCGACCTCGAAGACGAGGACGCCCTGCTCAATAACGAACCGAAGTTTGCCGCCGAACAGTCGAACAAAGCGGTGGCCGCAACGGCACACATACGCAAGGCGAACCCGCGCGGAGGAGCAGACGACGCCAAGCGGCGCATCTTCCGTCGAGGCTACCCGTTGATCGCCGCAGCCGATCGCGGGCTTGCTCGAGGGCTGGCCTTCATCGCGTTCGGCCGCACGATCAGCACGCAGTTCGAGTTCATCGTTCGTGGCTGGATGCGCAATCCTGACTTTCCCGAACAGGGAAGCGGCGTCGATGCCCTGCTCTTCGGAGCCCTAGGCGAGAATGTCCTCGGCGGCGGCTACTACTTCGTGCCGCCGGTGAGCGAGAAGAACAAGCCGTGGACCTGGCAGCTGCCGTTCTAGGCGCGGCCGCACGGGGCAGCCGCCGCGAGCACGCTGTCGAGGCTAGTGGTCACCGCCAGTTCTTCAAGCTCCACTCTTCTTCTCGGCATAGCATGGCAAATACGAAGATCAAGAACGCCAAGTAGGCGACACCCAAGCCAATCGAGTATCCGGTCGAATAGTGAAACCCACCGAGCGTGGGTAGGGCGGCGACAAACGCCCCCACAAGGAGAACGATGACGATGTCGCAGGCGCCAACAAACCGCGGTTCCGGCCGCTTGCGGCGGTGCAAGACCGAGAAGAGCTGGAGCTCATCCCAGTACACGTTGACGGCTGGCGGCGTCTCGATCACTGTGTTGGGCCATTCACCCAGGAGCAATGCCCGCTTTGCATGAAATGAGCGTCTAACGCCAAAGGCGTAAAAGATGGTCACGTAGAACACCAGCCATGCAATCGGAAATATTACAAAGCCGTGCAGATCGCTGAATCCCGAGATGTGGATATTGGAGACAGTCGCTATAACCTTCGGTGCCAATCCGATCAGGACACCCACTGCGGCGAAGAGCCTAGGCAGCTTGTGCGGAGGAACCGATTCACGGAAAGCAGAACTGCGGCTGCATGCGCGATCGAACCACTCCACGTCGCTTTCGTTGGCACCGGCGGCGAGCTGTGTATAGGCGTCGGAGAGTTCCTTGAGTCGCCGTCTGATGTGCCGATCGACCGCGATCTTTAGCGGCAAGCGAACGAGCGGGGGATGATACGCCGGCTTTCGCTCTTCCTTCTCATGCGGCTCGCTGCGCGGCTCGAGGCGGCTAAGCGCCGCCACGAGTTGCTCATAGTCCCTCATGAGGCATTCGTGCAGAGGCTGGATCGCCTCCCGACGAGCGCTAGCTAGGGCACAGCAGCGCACCTGCGGCGCATCACTCTCAGTCGACTCCGACACCGGGCGCGACCCGGATGCATGGTCGATGCTCTGCGGCGCAATCACGGATGGCCACCAGGCAGACCGGCGCGCCGCAGAAGCCGCGCCATCTCGTAGAAGCCGGTCTGGAAGTCGGTCAGGTGTCCGACCGGTTCTCCCGCGGCGGTGGGGTCCTTGAAGCGAGCCTCGACCCAATCCTTGCGCCAGGCTTCGAGCTTGCTGGCGACCTCGGTGTGGTCGGGCGCGGCGGCGGCGTTGGCTTGCGGCGCGAGCAGGTGTCCGAGGTGATTGGCCGCGGCAACACGAGCGGTCATCGCGGGTATTTGGCCGCCCGCGTCCTTGCAGAAGCGGGTCAGGATCGTTTTGACGATCGACGTGTGGTCGAAGTGGAAGTCCTCGCCGAGCAGCTCGGTCGAACTGGTGCGGGGGGCGACCAATGGGGAGACGAGCAGCGCCGGCACGCGTACGCCGAGGCGCTGGAAGTCGTGGTCGTCGTCGACGGCGGGCGGCGGCGGTACGTGGTCGTAGAAGCCACCGTGCTCGTCGTAGGTGATCAGGAGCAGCGTTTTCTTCCACAGCTCCGCGTTGGCGCTGAGCGCGTGGTAGATCGTGAGCACGAGGTCCTGTCCGGCGAGCACGTCCGAGGGCGGGTGATCGTCGTTGGAGTTCGGGCCGAGGACTCGGAGGTCCTTGAAGCGCGGGTCGATCCAGCTGACCGGAGGCAGGTTGCCTTCGGCTACGTCGTCGAGGAAGGAAGGGCCTTCCTCGGTCAGCTCGCCGACGGCGCGCTCGGCCGTGCTGAGCTTGCGCGAATCGACGAAGGAGAAGCGATGGCCTTGGCTGAAGCGGTAGGCGGGGTCGATCGCGCGCAGCGTCGCGGGATCGAAGGAGTACCAGCGCCAGTCGACTTCGTGCTCGTCGAGGTAGCGGATGAAGCTCGGTAGCGAGTAGAGCGGCGGGGCGACGTCGTCGCGCGTGCCGGCCGCCCTGCCCGTCGCCGCGTAGAGGCGATTGGGCCAGGTGGCCCCGGCGACTGAGCTGAACCAGCGGTCGACGACGCAGTAGTGCTCGGCGAGGTGGTCGTAGACGGGCAGGGCCTCGGCGTCGTAGTAGCCCATCACGAGACCGGGATCGGGGACGGGCTTGTTTTCGCGACGGGCGCGCGCCGTGGAGATGCGGGCGAAGTTCTCGACGAAGCCCTTGCCGCCGTTTGCGAGCTGCTCGTCGACCGAGTGCGCCGAGTGATCGGGGTCTTCGTCCTCGCCGCTGAATTCGGTGCGGTCGAGCCTGTGGATCGGCCAGCCTTTTTTGTCGTAGGGGTTGGAGTCCCGCGGCGGGCCCTGCAATCCGTCGAGTTTGTCGCGCCCGCCGCCACCCTGGTCTTTGGGCAGCGAGAGGTAGCCGAGCATGTGGTCGAACGAGCGGTTCTCGAGCATCACGACGACGATGTGCTCGACCTGATCGAGCCTTTTGGCCGGCTCGTCATCCGGGGCGGCGATCCGCGCGCTCGGCGTCGCTGGGATCGGCGCGGTCAAGAGCTCGGCGACATGTCGCCAGCTCGGCGGGAGCAGATGCGCGGCGGCGTGCAGCGCAGCTCGCTCGGCGTCCTCGAGGAAATCGGCCATTCCGGTCCTCCTCGCTAGTCGGATCTGTTCGGATCAGTGGGCGATGCTACGCCTTTGGCGGGGAGGCTGTCGGCTGAGGCCGACCGGCGCCCCAGCCATGCTCGGTTCGGCCCTCGGCTGCTCTTGCCGTCGTGTCTGCTTTCGCGCTGCCCCCGCTTGCGCTGCCCTTGACCGGCAGCTAGAACAGCCGTGGATCGTTGGTGATGATCCCGTCCACGCCCAGCTGCGTGAGCCTGGCGATGCGGGTGCTGTCGTCGACCGTCCACGCATATAGCTCGCCGCCGCCTTCGCGCACGGCGCGCACGAGCCTCGGGGTGATGACGCGCCAGTGGGCCATGACGGCGTCATATCGCCGCTCGCGCAGGCCGGCCCGCACGCGGACGGGGAGCATCGCGCGGTACCCCGTGAGCATCGCCAGCGCCGGGATCGCGGTGAGCATGTCGGTCGTGTAGTCGCGGCGCACGCGCGGCACGGACAGCCCCAGACGCAGCGCCGGCTCCTGCGCGCGGATGCGCGCAAGCGCCTGCGGGAACATGCAGCTGACGAGGCTGCGCTCGATCAGCCCATGCTCGCGCAGCGCGTCCACCACGCGGCGCTCGTAGCCGGGGATCTTGACGTCGACATCGAAGTCGAGCGCGGCGAAGCGCTCGCCCGCGAGATGTGCGAGCGCCTGCTCGAACCTCAGCGGCTCGCGTGCGCGCGTGTCCTCGTAGTCGTGCGCGACGAGCAGCTCGCCGCTGCCGTCGGCGCGCTCGGAGAGCACGTCGAGCTCGATCATGTCCACGCCGTGGTGCAGCGCGGCGTCGAAGCTGGCCAGCGTGTTACCCGGCTCGATCAGATCGGCGCCCTTGTGGCCGACGCGGCGCGGGCCGGGGCGGGAGGGCCCCGGTCGCGAGCTGGGTGCTGAGATGGGCTCGCTCATCGCGCCCACCTTCGCAGATGAGGTGTCCTTCAGTAGTCGCTCGGCAGCGACCTGCGCGTCGCCTCGACGGTCTCCATCGCCGACTTGGCGCCTACGTATGGGGCGAGCACGAGGAACGTGAGCTGGTCGACCAGATGGGGCAGCTGGCGCACGCGGTCGTGCGCCGAGTAAGCCGAGACGATGCCCCAGATCGCGCCGGTGATCGCTTCGCGTGTGACCAGAGGTCCGCGGCGCGCCTCCGGCCCGAGCTCGTCGAGCAGGATCGTGAAGGCTTCGATCGAGCGCGTCATGCGTCCGATCATGCCCGGCCCGACATCGAAGATCTCGATGAAGGCGAGGCGGCTGAGCGCCTCGTGGCTGGCGAAGTACTCGACCAGCGCGCCGACTGCCAGGTGCACCGCCTCGGGCCAGCTCGAGGCCCGTTCGATCGAGCTCTTGACGGCCTCCATCGCTTCGGCGACGAACTCGTCCAGCACCGCCAGGAAGCAGGCCTCCTTGTCGGGGAACAGCTTGTGGAAGCCCTCGGTCGAGATGCCGGCGAACTGCGCGATCTGCGGGTCGCTCAGCTCCGAGTAGCGTTCGTCGAGGGTGAGGTGGACGAGCGCGCCGAGCGCGCGCGAGCGGCGGTCGTCGCTCGCGAGGAAGGCGGCCGGCTCCGGCTCGACCAGGTCGGGCTTGACGAGCCCGGAGACGGTCAGGCGCCGGGCCACCGGCGAGCGGTAGGACTCGATCCAGTCGAGCAGTTCGTCGGTCAGCGTGTGCAGCTCCTCTTCGCGATGCTCGTACATCCTCGTGAAGGCGACGTGGCGAATGCCGGCGACGATCGCGCGCACGGTGAGCGGCGAGATCTCCGCGCCGCTGGGGTCGGCCTGGAAGGCCATCGTCACGACGCGCTCGAACGTGGTCGAGGCGAGCGTCATCCGCTCGCGCGCCTTCGGACCGATGCCGAGCGAGTCGACCAGCACCAGGCGCGGACCCTTCGGCTGCTCGGCGAAGTCCTCGAGCAGGGCCTTGCACGCGCCGTGCAGCCGGTTGGCCCAGCCGCGCTCGCGCGTCCACGCGTCGAGCACGAGCTTGCGCGCTCGCGCCACCACGATGTCGTACGTCGCCAGGAAACACGCTTCCTTGTTGGCGAACTGCTCGTAGAAGGCGCGTCGCGAGACGCCGGCCAGTGCGATCACGTGGGCCACGGTCGTGTGCGGATAGCCGCGTTCGTGGACGGCCTCGATCATGCCTCCGTACATACGCGCGCGCTGATTGCGAGCGACGTCCTCGCGCGACATCCCGTTGGGGCCGTGAGGGAGCCGCCGATACATCGGCGTCTGCCCCCTGTTGGTTCCACGTATCCCCATGATTCTAAAGACTAAATCATTGACGCGAGAGACGCAATGCTACTTTTGAAGCTACTCGTATTCTTTATACCCGAATAGATCGAGTCCTTCCACCAATGTCTCCGGCGTACCGGCAGCCCGAACGAAGGGCGTTTTAGCGGTACTGAGACGGACTCGCGGGCCACGTGGCGAAGCCGGCGCACGACCGCCGGATCGGTCCGTGCGCCCCGCTCAGGCGCTGAGCGTCAGGCGCCGCGGGCCTGCGTGGAAGCCGAGCTCGAGCAGCGTCGAGGCGAGCTCGGACCCGTTCGCAGGGGCACCGTCGATCCGCTCGAGCGCGAGCTTGGGCACGCGGCCGGAGCGCACGGCTTCGGCCAGGGCGCTCAGCCCGAGCTCGACCGCCTCGCGATCGCCGCGCGCGAGCGCGGGCAGCTCGTCCTGCGCTGGGGAGCCCGCGCCGGCGGCGAACGTCAGCAGACCGCGTCCGCCGCGCTCGACGTAGAGCACGGGCTCGTCTGCGACCAGCACCACGTAGGCGCCGGCCACGCGCGAGGGCCGGCGTTCCTGGGCGTCGCGCTTGGGCCAGGGCAGCGCCGCCCCATAGGGCTGTGCCGGGTCGGCGGCGGCGAGCACGAGCGTGCGCGGCCGCTCGGCGATCGAGCGCGCCGGCGCTGCGGCTCCGGCGGCGGGCGGTGCGGCGGGCGCGGCTGCGCCGGCGGGAGCGCCGCACGAGCGAGCAGCGCGCAGCCGCTCGACGGCTCCGGGCAGCGCGAACTGCGCGCCGCCCATACCCTCGACGAAGTAGCCGCGGCGACAGACGCCAAGCGTCTCGAGGTTGCAGAGCGTGTCGTAGAGCATCGCGAAGCCGCCCTTGATCCCCTCCGCGAGCACCTGCTCGCGCGTGAGCACGCCGTAGCGCTCGAGCAGCAGCTCGGCCAGCGCGCGGCGGCGCTCGGGTCCGGCCGCGGCGAGCGCGCCCGAGCCGCTCGCGCCGGCGCGGTCGGCCGCGGCGGGAAGGCGAAAGATCGGGTCGGTCAAGCCCCAGCGCCCCTGCACCTGGGACTGCGCGCCGGTGCGGCGTGAGCTGAAGCGGCGGGCGGACGAGCGGCGTTCGGGGCGCGCGCGGGCGAGCGCCAGCCGCGGCGCGCGCAGCGGCGCCCAGGCGTCGTTGGTCGCCTCGCCACTCCAGACGAGATCCCACAGGGTCTCGCGCAGCAGCTCGGCGGGCAGGTCGAGCTCGGCGAGCAGGTCGGCGAAGAAGCACGGGCTCTGTGCCAGGCGCGCGCGCAGGAGCTCGTGCGCGGGCGTGTCGGTCGCCTTCGATGCGCCCGCGCCGCCGGAGGCCCGGCGCTGGGCCCCCGCGGGCGGTCCGATCAGGGGGGCGTCCTCGCGGAAGTACAGCGCCACGCGCCCGGAGCGGTGCAGCGGCCCGGCCCCCACCCACACCAGCTCACCGCTCGCGCACAGCTGATCCAGCCACGAGGGCGAATAGGCGCCGGTGCGGCGCGGCAGCACGTCGCGCTCCCAGATCTCGGCCGGCAGGGCGAGCCCCTGCAGCGGCACGAGCACCTCGCGCAGGCGGTCGATGCCGGCGCCCGCGCTGGGGTGGCGGTCGATTCCCTGCCAGGCGGGCAGGAAGGCGGCGAGCGCCTGCTGCTCGGCCGGCTCGATCTCCTTGCGCAGCGCCGCCAGCGAGGCGCGGCGCAGACGGCGCAGCACCTCGACGTCGCACCACTCCCGGCCGGTCCCGCCGGGGCGCAGCTCGCCTCTGACGATGTCCCCGGCGCGCTCCAGCTCGCGCAGCACGGCGGCGGCGTCGACGCCGTAGCGGGCGCGCAGCTCCTCGCTCGTGAACGGCCCGTGCGTGCGGGCGTAGCGGGCGACGAGGATGCGCAGCGCGTCGGGCACGTCGGCGAGGAACGCCTCGGGCAGCCCGCCGGGCGGCGCGGCCGACAGCGCGTCGCGGTAGAGCCCGGCCTCGTCCGCCGCGACCCAGCGCGGCTGGCCGTTGACGCGCAGGCGGATCGCCCGGCGTTCGCGCTGAAGCTCGGCCAGCATCGGCGCGGGGTCGATCCCCTCGAACACCCGCGCGGCGACCTCCTCGTCGTTGAGATCGCCGACGTGGCGCAGCACGTCGTGCAGCCCGTCGCGTCCGGTGGCGCGGGTGATCTCGGAGCGATGCTGCAGGTCATCCTCGACGCGCTGCAACGCATCGGGGTCGAGCAGCTCGCGCAGCTCCTCCTGACCGAGAAGCTCGCGCAGGAGGTCGCGGTCGAGCGAGAGCGCGGCGGCGCGGCGCTCGGCGCTGGGCGTGTCGCCCTCGTACATGTAGGTCGCGACGTAGTCGAACAGCAACGAGGAGGCGAACGGCGAGGCGGTCGGCGTCTCGACCTCGACGAGCGAGATCTCGCGGGCATGCAGCGCACGCAGCAGCGCTTCCAGGCCGGGCACGTCGAGCACGTCGCGCAGGCACTCGCGGTAGGTCTCGAGCACGATCGGGAAGTCGGCGTAGCGGCGTGCCACCTCGAGCAGGTTCTGCGCCTTCAGGCGCTGCTGCCACAGGGGCGTGCGTTTGCCGGGATAGGCGCGCGGGATCAGGAGCGCGCGGGCGGCGTTCTCGCGGAAGCGCGCGCCGAAGAGCGCGGACCCGCCGAGCTCCACGGTGATCGCCTGCTCGACCTCGTCGGGCTCGAGCATGATCAGCTCGGCGGCGGAGGGCAGCGCCTCGGCCTCGTCGGCGTCGAGGTCGGGCAGGTGCAGCACGATGCCGTCGTCGGAGGAGATCGCGTCGGCCTCGATCCCGATGCGCTCGCGGATGCGCGCGGCGATGGCAAGGCCCCAGGCCGAGTGCACGCGGCCGCCGAAGGGCGAGAGCACGCACAGGCGCCAGTCGCCGATCTCATCGCGGAAGCGCTCGAGCACGATCGTGCGCTCGCTGGGCAGCACGCGCGTGGCGTCCTGCTGCTCGCGCAGGTAGGCGAGCAGGTTGCGCGCAGCCCGCTCGTCGAGGTCATAGCCGTCGATCAGGGTCTGCGGTTCCTGCTCGATGGCCCAGCGCGAGAAGGCGCCGATCGCCTCACCGAGCTCCTTGGGCCGCCCGACGGAGTCGCCCTTCCAGAAGGGCACCGCCCCCGGCGCGCCGGGCGCCGGCGTGACGATCACGCGATCGCGGCCGATTTCCTCGATCCGCCAGGTGGAGGCGCCGAGCAGGAAGGCCTGCCCGGGGCGAGCCTCGTAGACCATCTCCTCGTCGAGCTCGCCCACGCGCCGTCCATCGGGCAGCGTCACCGAGTACAGGCCACGGTCGGGGATCGTGCCGGCGTTGGCGATGGCCAGCTGGCGCGAGCCCTTGCGCGGGCGGATCGTGCCGGCGAGCCGGTCCCACACGATCCGCGCGCGCAGCTCGCCGAAGTCCTTCGACGGGTAGCGCCCGTCGAGCATGTCGAGCACGTTCTCCAGCAGCTCCATCGAGAGCTCGGCATAGGGGTAGCTGCTCGTCACGAGCGCATGCAGGTCCTGGACGCGGATGCCTGCGTCGTCCTGATTTCCATCTATGCCCGCTTTCGCGGGATCGCCCGACACGGCGATGGCGACGATCTGCTGGGCGAGCACGTCGAGCGCGTTGCGCGGGACGACGGTGGGCTCGATCAGACCTTCGTGCATGCGCCTCACGACCACGGCGCACTCGAGCAGGTCGCCCCTGAACTTGGGGAAGATGCGCCCGCGGCTGACGTCGTGGACGTTGTGGCCGGCGCGCCCGATGCGCTGCAGCCCGCGCGCCACCGACTTGGGCGACTCGATCTGCAGCACCAGGTCCACGGCGCCCATGTCGATCCCCAGCTCGAGCGAGCTAGTGGCGACGAGGCAGGGCAGCTCGCCGCCCTTCAACAGCTCCTCGACCTTGGTGCGCTCCTCGCGCGCCAGCGACCCGTGATGCGCACGCGCGATTTCGAGCGGCGCGATCGGTCCATCGTCTTCCTTCTCATCATCGGCCAGCTCCTTGGCGGCGAGCTCGTTCAGGCGGAGCGCCACCCGCTCGGCCGAGCGACGGTTGTTGACGAACACGATCGTCGAGCTGTGAGCTTTGACCTGCTCGAGCAGCTCCGGGTATATGGCCGGCCAGATCGAGCTTCGCGTGGACTCGCCCCCAGGAACAGGATCCAGCGGATCGTGCGACGGGTCGCTGAGCGGCGTCGGGCCGCCCGGTTCGGCCATCGACTCGACGGGCACCTCGATCCGAAGATCGAGCTCCTTCTTGTGCCCGGCGTCGAGGATCGTCACCTCGCGGCGGGGGCCGACGAGGAAGCGGCCGATCTCCTCCAGCGGGTTCTGCGTGGCGCTCAGGCCGATCCGCTGCAGCGGCTTGCGGGCGTGCGCCTCCAGGCGCTCGAGCGTCAGCGCGAGGTGCGAGCCGCGCTTGCTCGCGGCGACGGCGTGGATCTCATCGACGATCACGGCCTCGGCGTCGTCCAGCATCGAGCGCGCCTGCGAGGTGAGGATCAGATACAGCGACTCGGGCGTGGTGATCAGGATGTCCGGCGGCTTGCGCGCCATCGCCGCGCGCTCCTTCTGCGGCGTGTCGCCGGTGCGGATGGCCACTGTGATCTCCTCGGCGCCGATGCCGCGCAGGGGCGTGCGCAGGTTGCGCTCGATGTCGTACGCCAGCGCCTTCAGCGGGCTGACGTAGACGACGCGCGTGCCGGTGCCATCCGCCCTCTCGGTGCTCAGCCGGTCGAGCGCCCACAGGAAGGCGGCGAGCGTCTTGCCCGAGCCGGTCGGCGCCGACAGCAGCACGTTCTCCCCCGCCGCGATCGCCGGCCACGCCTTCTCCTGCGCCGGCGTCGGCGCCTCGAAGGCACGCTCGAACCACTCGCGGACGGGTGCGCTGAAGCTGGCCAGGGGCACTCGTCGAGGCTAGCGCGCGGGACCGATCGCGCGATGAGTCGAGTCGAGGTGCGCCTCAGCTGCCCACCGGCCAGTGCTCCACGCTCAAATCAGGCATCGGGAAGTGCTTGGGGTTGCCCGTGGCCAGGCGAGCGCCAACGCCGAGCGCGGCCGCCGCGATCAAACAATCGGCCTGGCTCAACGTCACCCCCTTTCGAGCGAAGTCGCGACGCCAGCGTCCGGCCAACTCGCCCTCGGCGCCGCCGAGCGGGGCAAGGCGCATGCCTGCGAGGAAGCGAACGACGGCGCGCTCCTCCGCAGCGGATGTTCCACGCATCATCTCCTCCACGTTGATCGCGCATATCCATGGCACCTGTCCCGCCGCGCGCAGCTCGCGCAAGCGTGCGACGAGCGGCCGACCACGCAGTGCGTCGATCAGCACCGTCGTGTCGAGCAGCAGCAAGGGCTAGCCGACCCGCGCGGCGTCACCGAGGCGCTGAGCTGCCACCCACCCCGCAGGATCGGCGTCCCACTCGTGCGCAGCCCCAGCAAGCGCCCCCAGACCAGCCTCGATGTCCTCCCAGCGCTGCTCGTCCTCCAGCACGCGCCGCACGGTCTCCGAGATGAAGGCGCTGCGACGCCTGCTGCCAACACGCGAGTCGAGTTGTGCGACCAGGTCGTCGTCGAGCGTTATGTGCACACGCATGGCCACAGGCTAGCACACAGGCTCCGGAGCGCACACGCGCCCGTCGGCCGCGGCGAGCAGGAACAGGAGCACGTCGGCGAGGCTGTCGCCCTGCCCGCCCTGCACTTGGCGGGCGAGAGGGCGCTCGACGAGGTATCGGCCTTGTCGCCGGGCCGCCGCTCCTCGCGCGCCGATCTCCGTCGCTCGCGGGTGGTCGAGCCCGATCGACGGCGCATCGAGGAGCAGGCCCGGCGGTGCGTCGAGTTGTGGGATGTCGATGGCGATGACGGTTCGGCCAGGCTAGACCCGCGCGTCGCGAAGTCAACGCTCGCGTGACGCGTGAACCGCCGCGTCCTCACCAGGCTGCGGCTAGAGCGCGGAAACTCGGGCGATCGCAGCTGGGGCGACTCGGAAACAGATCGAGCCGCGTGACGACAACTGTCTGTAGACGCTTCGTCTGCTGGCGAGCAGACTCGCCGTGTGGACGCCGTACACGACCGATTCGCGGCCAACCTGCGCTCGCAACGGCGGCGCCTGGGACTGTCGCAGGAGGCGCTCGCCGATCTGTGCGACCTGCATAGAACCGAGATCAGCCTGCTCGAGTGCACCAAGCGCTCGCCGCGCTTGGAGACGATCGCAAACCTGGCACGCGGCCTGGAGCTGTCATCGGTCTGCGATCTGCTCGACTCGCACGCCTGATCCTGCAGACCGGGTCTTCACGGACGCCGCGCCCGGCAGGAAGCAGCGGCGTCCGCGGAGACCCGGTATCGAGGGGTTGACACCTCGATCTCTTTCTCGGGCACCACCGGAGAGGGATGACGGCGCCCAAGCTCGTGCCCCCTTCTGCCGAGTGCCGGAGTCAGCCTTGTCGAGAGTGTTTCTGACCTGAAGGGAGTGTTTCTGACCTGAAGCTTCCGCAGAACACGCTACTTCCACATATCCGTGTTTGCGATATCTGTCTCCCACTGCGACGGCGCGGCGGGCTGGCCGGCGGCTTCCGCGTTGAGCACGAGACCGCGCGGGCTCCGCGGTGCTTCGTCCATAGACTCTTGGCCGATGCCCGAGCAAGCTGGTGCCACCGCGGTGAGCGCGACCGTCGAGCGCGCCCGGGCTGGCGGCGTGCTGCCGGCGCAGATGCTGCGCGAGGCGATCGCGCAGGAGTGGATCGTCGCCGGTGCCTGGCGCGTCCCGAAGGAGTCGGTCCAGCCGGCGAGCGTCGACCTGCGCCTGGGCGAGCGCGCGTGGGCGCTGCGCTGCAGCTTCCTGCCCGACAGCGACTCGACGGTCGAGCAGAAGATCGAGGATCTCGCGTTCGAACAGATCGACCTCCGCGACGGCGCCACCCTCGAGCGCGACCGCCCCTACCTGGTGCCGCTGATCGAGGAGCTGCGCCTGCCCGAGCACGTGCGGGCAAAGGCCAACCCGAAGAGCTCGACCGGCCGGCTCGACGTGTTCACGCGGGTGCTCACCGATCGCAACCATCGCTTCGATGAGATCGCGGCCGGCTACCGGGGCAAGCTCTACCTCGAGGTGGTCCCGCGCACGTTCGCCATCCGCGTCCAGACGGGGCTGGCGCTCAATCAGGTGCGCCTCGCCGACGGCGAGGGGCGGCTCGACGACCGTCAGCTGCTCGCGCTGCACGAGCAGGTGCCGCTGCTGTTCCGCGAGCAGCAAGCGCTCGCGCAGTCCTCGCTGTCGCTCGGCGACGGGCTGTTCCTAAGCCTCGACGCCTCGGGCGGAGTCGACAGCACAGTGGGCTACCGCGCCAAGAAGAACAGCCTCCCGATCGACCTTACGAAGGTCGGCGCGCTGCGCTGGCAGGATTACTGGGAGCCCGTGCACCCCGAGGCAAAGCAGCGGATCGTGCTCGAGCCGGAGGTCTTCTACCTGCTGCTGTCGGCCGAGGGCGTGCGCATCCCGCCGTCCTACGCCGCCGAGATGCTCGCCTACGACCCCACGGCCGGCGAGCTTCGCACTCATTACGCGGGCTTCTTCGACCCGGGGTTCGGCTACTCCCGTGCCGGCGAGCCCGGCGGCAGCCGCGCCGCGCTGGAGGTTCGCGCGCGCGACGTCTCGTTCATGGTCGAGCACGGTCAGCCCGTCTGCAAGCTCGCCTTCGAGCGCATGGCCGAGGAGCCCGACGTGCTCTACGGCGCCGACGTGGGCTCCAACTACCAGGGCCAGCAGACGATGCTGAGCAAGCATTTCCTGGACGGTCCCCACTAGTTCGAACAACAAGCTCGAACTAGTGCACTTGTTCGGATGCTCGTGACGCAGGAGAAGGGGCCCGTTCGCCGTACGAAATAAGCGACCATTGTCCGGTCTATCATCCGCGGGAACCAAGTGTTTATGATCGTCTAGCCCGCTTCACCCATCGCGGCGCAGACGACTGCGAGGGGTTTTCCAGGACGAGGAAGAGCCCCCTAGCCCCCACCAACGGACAGGGAAAGTACACATGCCCAGAACCAGCACCAAAGCCCCCAAAACGTCAGCTGCCACGCAAGGACCGGCGTGGTCGATCCCGAGCCTGCGCGAGCCTCGCTATTCGCAGTCGCTCGAGCGCGGGCTGGCGATCCTGAGCTGCTTCACCCCGAAGCGGCCGGTGCTGGGCATCGCGGACATCGCCGACGAGCTCGGGATGAGCCGCTCGACCACCCACCGCTACGTGATCACGTTGCTCGCGCTCGGTTACCTCGAGCAGGGCGCCTCGCGCAAGTACCGCCTCGGCCTGCGGGTCACCGACCTGGGCATGTCCGCGTTGAACTCGACCGGGCTCGGCGAGCACGCGCACCCCTACCTCGAAGAGCTGCGCCAGCGGACCTCCTACACGGTCAGCCTGGCAGTGCTCGACGGCCCCGAGATCCTCTACATCGACCGCGCGCGCAGCTTTCGCCGCGGTCAGGGCCAGGCCGGCCCCGACATCCGCACCGGCTCGCGCCTCCCCGCCCATTGCACGGCTATGGGCAAGCTGCTGCTCGCCAACCTGCCCGAGTCCGACCAGCGCGAGTCGCTCGCTCAGATGAAGCTGACGAAGCACGGCCCCAACACGATCACCTCCAAGAAGACGCTGCGCGAGGAGCTCGAGGAGGTGCTCGACGCGAACTTCGCCGTCGATGACGAAGAGCTCGCCAAGAACCTCTACTCGATCGCCGCGCCCGTGCGCAACGAGGCGCGCCAGGTCGTGGCCGCCGTCGACATCGCCGTGCCGAGCTCGATGATCACGATCGGCGAGCTGGTCGACGCGCTCGGCCCGCACCTCGTCTCGACGGCCGACCGCATCTCGGCGCGACTCGGGTTTCGTCGCGACGACGAGCAGAGCTAGCCGGCCGACGGCGCGCGGGCGCCCGACGGGCAGGTGGGGCCGTCGCCCGCGCCCGTCCCGTACTCTCTGCGACCGGATGCCGCTGCCCACGCTTCGCTCCGCACTCCTCGGGGAGCTCTCGCCGCGGCGCGCGCTCGCACTGGGCTGTGCCGCGGCGCTCGCCCTGGGCCTCTCGGCCTGCGCCAAGGCGGTCTCCACGTCCGGCCTGCAGGGCGAAGCCAAGGCCGCTGCCGAAACGATCAAGAACTTCCAGAGCGACGTCACGGCGGGCGATGAGAAGAAGATCTGCAAGAACGACCTCGCTCGGCCGCTCGTGACCAAGCTCCAGGCAAGCGCCGGCAGCTGCGAAAAAGCGATCAAAGACCAGCTGACCCAGGTCGACTCCTTCGAGGTGACCGTCGAAGCGATGCAGGTCTCCGGCGCCACGGCGACGGCGCACGTCAAGAGCATCTACTCGGGCAACAGCCGCAAGGGAACGCTCACGCTCGCCAAGGAAGGCGCCAAGTGGAAGATCTCGGCGCTCGGCTGAGCGCGGCGCGAGCGACTCGATCGACTAGCCGATGCCGTCGATCAGCTGGCCGGGCGAGCTGAGGCCGAGGCCCCTCGCCAGGATCACGATCGTCTCGAGCCGGGGCGAGCGCTTGCTGCGCTCGAGCAGGCTGATCTCGGTGCGGTGCAGGTCGCACTCGTCGGCCAGCGCCTCCTGCGAGAGGCCCGATCTCTCCCGCGCTCGGCGCAGGTTCGCGGCGAACTGCTCCCGGGGCGTCGGCATCGGCCGCACTCTCACGTATGACGGACAAAGCCTCAACAGACAAAACGCTGCACGGCTTCCGCCGATACGCTCGCGGCGCGCGCGGTCTCCTGGCCGCAGGCTGCGCGCAGGCGCGGCTCAGGCGAGCGAGCGCCCGTACTGGCGTTCGTAGTAGGCGCGGTAGTCGCCCGAGCGGATCGGCTCCCACCACCACGCGTTGTCGCGATACCAGGCGACCGTCTGCTCGAGCCCCTCGGCAAAGCGAACCTGCGCGTCCCAGCCAAGCGCCCGCACCTTCGCCGATGACAGCGAGTAGCGACGATCGTGGCCCGGGCGGTCGGCCACGTACTCGATCTGCGAGTCGCTGGCCCCGGTCGCGGCGACGATCCGCCTGACGACGTCGATGTTGGCCTCCTCGTCCGGGCCTCCCGCGTTGTAGACGTCGCCCGCTCCGCCGTGCTCGAGCACGTGACCGATCGCGCGAGAGAAGTCGGTCGAGTGGATCCAGTTGCGCACCTGCATGCCGTCGCCGTAGACCGGCAGCGCGTCCCCGTGCAGCGCGTTGAGGATCATCAGCGGAATCAGCTTCTCCGGATACTGGTAGGGGCCGTAGTTGTTCGAGCCACGACAGATCAGCGCCTGCAGCTCGTAGGTGTGGAAGTAGCTCAGCACGAGCAGGTCGGCCGCCGTCTTCGTCGCCGAGTAGGGCGAGGAGGGTCGCAGCGGCGACTCCTCCGTGAACGAGCCCTCCTCGATCGAGCCGTACACCTCGTCGGTCGACACCTGCACGTAGCGCAGCCCGCGCGAACGGGCCGCCTCGAGCAGTACGTACGTGCCCAGCGCGTGGGTCCTCACAAAGGCGTCGGGCTCCGCGATCGAGCGATCCACGTGTGTCTCCGCCGCGAAGTTGACGATCGCCTCCGGCGCAGCCGTCTCGATCGCCCCGGCCACGGCCCCGGCATCCTCGATCGCGCCGCGTTGGAAGTGAAATGCCGGATGCTCGGCGAAGTCGTTGAAGTTCTCCAATCGCCCGGCATAGGTCAGCTTGTCGAGCACCGTCACCTGATCGCCGTGCTCGAGCAGACGCTGGCGCACGAACGTCGAGCCGATGAAGCCGGCTCCGCCACACACCAAAATTCTCATGTGCGGATCATCCCAGCACGCATCGCCAGATACCCGGCCAGACCCTCCTGCCAGGGCGGCATCGGCAGCACGTCGTCGCGCTCGGAGGCCAGCGCCGACCACGCCGGTCGCGGCGCCGGACGCGCCATCTGCTCGCTGGTCGCCGGCTCGACCTCGCAGTCCACCTCCGCCTGACGGAAGATCTCCTTGGCGAACGCGTTCCACGAGGCGACGCCGCCGCCCGTCATGTGCACCAGCCCGCGGACCTCGCGCTCGAGCAGTCCGAGCAGCGCCGGCGCCAGATGGCCTCCCCACGTGGGGGAGCCGAGTTGGTCGGTGACCACCTGGACCGCGTCGCGTTCGCCTGCCAGGCGCAGCATCGTCTCGACGAAGTTGCTGCCGTCGGTGCCGTACAGCCAGGCCGTGCGCACGACCGTGTGCCTGGCCGAGGCGCCCAGCACCTGGCGCTCGCCGTCCAGCTTCGTCGCGCCGTACACCGAACGCGGACCCGTCTGATCGGACTCGACGTACGGTCGCGGCCGCCCCTGCGCATCCAGCGGCGCAACGCCGTCGAACACGTAGTCCGTCGAGATGTGCAGCAACGGGATGTCCAGATCGGCCGCCGCGCGCGCGAGCACGCCGGCGCCGGCCGCGTTGACCGCGTGCGCCGAGTCGCGCTTGCTCTCAGCCCCGTCGACGTCGGTCCAAGCCGCGCAGTTGACGATCGCCGCGAGCGAGCCCGCCTCTCCGTGCAGGCGCCCGAGCAGCCCCTCGACGGCCGATCCGTCGGTGATGTCGAGCCCGAGCAGTCGATCCGCGTCGCTCTGCTCCTGCATCCCGGGTGCCGGCAGGTCTGCGAGCACCAGCTCGTGCCGCGAACGCGCCGCGGCCCGCCTGACGTCGTGGCCCAGCATCCCCGCCGCGCCTGTCACGAGGAGCCTCACAGGATCGATATGTCGGAGTTGTCCCCGACCATGAAGCGATACGCGCGCGGCTGGCTCTCGCCGCGGCGTACGGTCACGTTGCGACCAAGCAGCGAGGACTCCATGCGGCCGTCCAGCTGCGACACCACGCAGCCGGCGAGCAGGATCGAGTGCTCCACCTCCGAGCCGCTCAGCACGCAGCGCTCGCCGATCGCCGTGTACGGCCCCACGTAGCAGTCCGTGAGCCGAGCGCCGGCGCCGATGATCGCCGGTCCTCGCACCGTCGTGTTCTCCAAGCGTGCCCCTGGCTCGATCACCACGCGTCCGTCGACCCGTGAGTCGATCAGCTCGCCCTCGATTCGCTCCCCGAGGTTGTCGAGGATCAGGCGGTTGGCCTCCAACATGTCCTCCAGCCGCCCCGTGTCCTTCCACCAGCCGCGCACGATGTGCGGCTCCACGCGCAGGCCCGTGTCGAGGAGGTGTTGGATCGCGTCCGTGATCTCGAGCTCGCCCCGTCCCGAGGGCTCGATCGCGCGCGCCGCCTCGTGCACCTTCTCGGTGAACATGTACACGCCCACCAGCGCCAGATCCGTCTCCGGCTGCGATGGCTTCTCGACCAGACGGACGACGCGGCCCGTCTCGCCCGGCGGCGCCGGCGCCAGCTCGGCGACGCCGTAGTTCTCGGGGTCCGGCACCGGCGTCAGCAGGATCAACGCCTCCGGTTCGTGCTCACGGAAGGCTGCCACCAGATCGGTGATCCCGCCCTGCAGGAGATTGTCACCCAGGTACATCACGAACGGGCTCTCCCGCAAGAATGGGTGCGCCGTCAATACCGCGTGCGCCAGCCCGAGCGGCTCGTCCTGCAGGATGTAGGTGAGCCGCACGCCGAAGGCCGCGCCGTCGCCCGCCACCTGTTCGATCTCCGGCCCCGTGTCGGGCGCGATGATGATGCCGATGTCCTCGATCCCGGCCTGCGCCATCGCCTCGATCCCGTAGAACAGGACCGGCTTGTTCGCGACCGGCACCAGCTGCTTCGCGCTGGTGTGCGTGATCGGACGCAGACGCGTGCCCTTCCCCCCCGAGAGGATCAGTCCCTTCAGCGGCTGCATTCGCGCAGGAGCCTAGCGGTGCGCGCCCTCGCCAAGCGCCACGGCCGTCGGCTGAGCGGGGTCGCCCCGGCAGGGCGGCTCTGCCTCTGGCTCAGTAGACGCCGCCCAGCTTGCGGTGATCCCAGCTCGTGCGCCGGCGCTCGACGAACTCCAAGCCGACCCGTTTGCCCGCCTGGGCCGCGACCGCGTCGCGTGCATCCGCGGGCAGATCCTGCAGAGGCGCCTCACCGCGCGCCACCGCGTTGCGAATCATGATCTCCGCGCCCAGGCGCACCACCTCGGTGATCTCGCGGTGGAGGACCACATCGCACTCCAGCATCACGCCGCGCAGCTGCGCGTACTGCTCGCCCGCCTCCACCTGCAGCGTCACCCGAGGATCGCGCTCGATGTTGCGCACCTTCTGCGAGGACGAATACGTCCACGACCAGATGCGCGGACCCGGTTCGCCCGCCGAATGACCGCGCAGCACGTACCACAGCGGCATCAGGTGCGGCCAGCCCCGCGGGCCGATCGTCGCGCACGTCACCGTCCGCTCTTCGGCCAGGAAGTTCGCCACCTCGGCAGCCGTCATCTTGATCTGCTCGCGGCGATTCATGCGACCCCCTTTACCCCCACACCGAGGCCTTCTATACGGGCTGCAGCTTCTTTCTGCTCGACGGTCGCCGCCGCACTGGCTTGGGCTGCGCCTTGGACAGTCGCAGAACCGCCTCGCGGACCGCCTTGCGCGCATCCGCCGGCTCCAGCACCGCCGCGTCGCCCGCTTCTCTGAGGATCTCGCGGACGAGCCAGTCCACGCCCGCGAAGCTCAGCTCGACCACGACGGCGCCGTCGCTGCGCTCCTCGACCACGCGCCGCGCCTCGCGCGCCCAGCGTGCCCGCTCCGGGGCGACCCAGACGCGCGCCGTGCGCGAGGCCTCCACCTCGCCCGTGCGCAGCCACCCGTCGACCTCCGCCGCCGGGTCCACCTCTGCGCGCGGCACGAAGGTGTCGTCCATCACCGTGACCTGCTTGATCCGGTCCAGGCGGAAGTGGCGCATGCCGTTGCGCGCGGGGTCGAACGACGCGACATACCACCCCTCGCGTCCGTTCGTCAGCGCGTATGGCTCGACCGTGCGCCTGACCAGGTCGTCCTCGTTCTCCTTGTAGTACTCGAGCTCGACCAGCCGGTTGGAGACGATCGCGTCCGAGATCTCGCGTGCAAGCAGCGAGTCGTCGCCGCCCGCGCTCGCCACCTGCAGACCCTGTTCCATCGGGTCCTCGCCCAGCGCCGCCACGATCTTCTCTCGCGCGCTCGCCAGTGAGCCCTCGGGGATGTGCTCGCCGATCAGGTCGATCGCCGCCACGAGCGCCTTCGCCTCCACCGGGAGCAGCCGCGCCGGCCGGTCGAAGTTGTCGCTGTAGGGCTCCGGATCGACCTCGATCTCCCCCGCCTGCTCGTGGATCTCCGCATACAGCACGTACGAGCCGCCGCCGAAGTTGACGACGTTGAGCACGTTGACGTCCTCGTGCAGCTCCTCGTCGCTCACCTGCAGGCGCTCGCGCAGCTCCGCGATCACGACGCGCTCGCCCGCACGTCCAGCCTGGATCAGGATGCTCGCAAGCGTAACCAGGCGGGCGAAGCGCTCCGGGCGGATCGCCGCCTCCGGGCGCACCGCGCCGTCCTCGCCCTCCTCGGCCGTCCCGCGCCTCGCCGCGCCGCGCGTGCGGGTCGCAGCCGCGGCGTCCGGCGCCGTCGCCTTCGCATCCGCGCCCGGCAGCGTTCGGCCGTGGCGGTCCTTCAGCAGCTTCAGCCGCCTCGACAACTCGCTGCTCAGCTCCGGCGGCCCCTGCAGCGTCGCGTTCGCGCCCAGCCCGAGCACCCACGAGACGACCCCGCGCGGATTGGAGTAGCTCGTCAGGAAGAGCCTGTCACCCTTCGCCGCGCCAGGGACGCCCTCGGCCTCACGAATCTCGCCGTAGCGACCGAAATGGCGCTCGACCTGCCACGCGATCCGCTCGGAGATGAGCACCTCTGCGACGCCCAGCTCCTCGCCGAGCTGCCAGTCGGCGCGATTGGCATACGCGCGCGGGTCGAAGTCCGGCGGACGGCGGAAGTCGTGCTCCGCCTTCGTCGCGTAGGAGACCTTGCCCCGAATCCGCGACAGTCGGAACACGCGGATCGCCTTGCGCTCGTGCGAGTAGCCCAGCAGATAGAACTGCCCGCCCTGGAACAGCAGGTGATAGGGATCGACCTTGCGCGGACCGAGCTCGTCGCGCTCCATCGTGTAGTACTCGAACAGGATCGTCTTGTTGCGGAAGATCGCCGTCTCCACCTTCGCCAGGCGCGCCGAGAGCTCGTGGCCGCCGGCCGAGGCCGTGATCCCGAGGGCCACCGAACGCTGCTCCGGGGCCCGTAGCGGGCTCGGGCGGCCCCACGTGATCTGCTGGAGCGCCAGGCGCAGCGGCTCGGCGTAGGCGAATTCGCCGTCGAGCAGGCTCAGCGCCGTCTGCAGCGCCGCCAGCTCCTCGTCCGTGAAGGCGATCGGCGGTAGGTGGAAGTTCTCCGGGCGCAGCGAGTAGTTCTCCTGCTCCGCCGCCCCGTCGGCCGGGCGCTCGACCGTCAGTTGGATGCGCAGCGATTCCAGCTCCGAGCGATCGGCGTAGAAGCGGCGCGCGAACGCGTCTTCGTTCATGCCGCTGTAGCCCTCTACGTCGCGACGAATCTCCAGCGCCGTGACCGGCCTGCGCTCGGCCATCAGGTAGGAGATCAGCGACAGCTGGCGGATCAGCTTCTCGGTGTCCTTCGCCATGACCGGACACCATAGAAGTTGGCGGCGAGGCGAGGATCGCGCTGACGCGGCCCTGGACCGCTATTTGCGACTTTTCGGCCACGCGTGCAGATGCTCAGCCTGTTGGCCGCCGCCTATCGAGCCAGGCGGATTCCTTGTCGAAGACACGACCGGTCGAACGCACGGCAAGTGCTTCTCAGCCGTGTTCCTGGAGCAGCTGGCGCTGTTTCGTAGCTGGCGCGCCCAACCAGAGCGCCTTGACACGCCCTAGGCGGCTTCGCGCGTGGTCACGTCCGAGAGCGAGATCTGTGCTCCCACGTCTGTGGCGCTAGCCACCGGCTCGACGTCGGCGGGCGCGGGCTTCGGCGGGTCGGCGAGCTCGCCTGTCGCCCGCTCGGCGAAGAACGCGCTGCCCCCGAGCGCGCGGTCGAAGCCCGACCAGCTCGCGCCCGGCGCCAGCTCCTTCTCGATCCGGTCGAAGCTGCCGAGGCGCCCGCCGAGGTTGTCGATCATGTGCACCAACGTCGCCTCGCGCGTGCACGGAACCACCGGGCTGCCGTGCTCGAGCGACCCGTGGTGGGAGAGGATGATGTGGCAGACCGCCTGAGAGAGCTCGGCCGGAAAGCCCTCGATCTCCTCGATCGCGCGGCGGATGCGGTAGTAGCCGAGGGCGATCTCGCCCTGCAGCCTGCCCGCGTCCGTGAGATCGATGTTCTGAGGGTCCTCCGTGTAGGCCTCGAGCTTGCCGATGTCGTGCAGCAGCGCCCCTGTGATCGCGACGTCGCGATCGATCCCTGGGAACGTCGCGCTGATGGCGCTGACCGCCTGAGCGACGCCCAAGCAATGCTCCAACAGGCCGTGGCGGTAGGCCTGGTGGTAGTACTTCGCCGCCGGCGCCACCCGGTATCCGCGCCACAGCTCCGAGCCCTCGCCGAACACGCGCTCGAGCAACAGGCGCAAATGGGGCTCCTGTACCGTGCCGATCAACTCGCGCACCTCGCGCTCCATCTGCTCCACGCCGCGGAGCGGTCCATCGATCAAATCATCAAGAGAGAAAGTCCCTGGATCGGCCGCTTCCAATCCGTGCAGGTTGACCTGTGGCCCGAAGCGAGGATGCACCGTGTAGCGGCCGCGCACCCTGATCGGTGCGCCCGCCGTCGCCACCCGCTCGACCTCTCCCAACTCCTCCCAGACCATGCACGCGAGCGAGCCGGTGCGGTCGCCCAGCTGCAGGCGCAGGTAATCGCCGCCGTCCCGGCGCCGGCGGCGCTCGGCCTGGCGCACGAGCAGCACCTGGTCGATCTCGACGCCGTCTGTGAGCTCGTTCACGAGCATGCTTTGCAAGGTAGATGGGAGTGCGGACACGACTGGCGATCGTCGGTCGTCTGCTAGAAGGTCAGCGGGTCCGATGGCCTCTGTCCCCCTGCTCTCCGTGCTCGACCAGTCACCGATCGCAGAGGGTGCGAGCGGCGCCGAGTCGCTGCGCAACACGCTCGATCTCGCGCGACTGTGCGACGAGCTCGGCTACCACCGTTACTGGGTCGCCGAGCACCACGGCGGGCCGATGCTCGCCGGTCCCAGCCCCGAGGCGCTGATCGGGCCGATCGCCGCCGCCACCACGCGCATTCGCGTCGGCAGCGGCGGCGTGATGCTGCCCCACTACAGCCCCTTCAAGGTCGCCGAGTCCTTCAGCCTGCTCGCCGGCCTCTACCCCGGACGGATCGACCTCGGCATCGGCCGCGCCGCCGGGACCGATCCGATCACGACGTTCGCACTGCAACGCGACCGGCGACAGGCGGCAGCCGACGACTTCCCCCAACAGCTCGCCGAGCTGCTCGCCTATCTCGACGACCGCATGCCCGCCGACCACCCGTTCGCGCGCCTGGCCAACACGCTTCCCGGACGGCCCGAGACGCCCGAGCGGTGGCTGCTCGGCTCCTCGCCGCAGAGCGCTGTCTGGGCGGCCGAGCTCGCCATGCCCTACGCATTCGCCGACTTCATCAACTCCGACGGCGTCGAGATCGCCGCCCTGTACCGGGAACGCTTCGCCGAACACGAACACGACGGGGGCGCCAAACCGCGCACGGCCGTCGCCGTCTGGACGATCTGCGCCGACTCCGACGAGGAGGCCCGGCGACTCGCCGCGAGCGGGCGAATGGCGTTCACGCTGCTGCGCCGCGGCGAGCTCATCGCCGTGCCGCCACCGGAGAAGGCGCTCGAGTTCCTCGCCCGGGAGCGAAGCGCCGCCGAGCGCCCGGGCGCCGGCGGGCCGCCTCGCGCGCGGCGCCGGACCGTCGTCGGCGCACCCGCCACCGTGCGCGCCGAGCTCGAGGACGTGGCGCACAAATACGGCGCCGGCGAGGTGATCGCGGTCAACGTTCTCTACGACCACGCCGCGCGAAGGCGCTCCTACGAGCTGCTGGCCGAGGCGTTCGAGGGCTAGCCGCCCGCCCGTCTCCGCCCGCGTCCCGTCGCGGACGTTCCGTCGGAGGAGTCGAGGGTCGTCCATCAGTCAACGAGTCCGAACTCGACTCAAGAGTGGGATGGCGCCTGCCGAGACCAGACCCATGCGTTCGCGAGTGATGCAGTTGCACCGCCCCGATATCTGCCGCTCATGCGGCTGCTCGATCGCGGGCGGCGCCCGCGCGTATTGGGACGCCGAGCGGCGCACCGTCACCTGCCTGAGCTGCTTTCGTGCCGGCTCGAAGCGAGCCGCCGCGCCCAGGCACGCGCGAACGGGCGCAGGCGCGGTCACGCGACGCCAGGCGGGCGTCGAACGCGGTCGGGCTGGAGCAAGCGCCGGGCGCGAGTACCTGCGCCGTCGCGCGAACCGCGAGGCTCGCAGGCGACGGCGCCATCCTTGGATCGGCGGCCTGCTGCTGAGCATCTCCGGGCCGCCGCAGCACGAGCGCGCGTGGGACGTGGGCCGGCGCGGCGAGGAATCCGTCGCCAGCGCGCTCGAACGACGGATCGAAAACGGGCCGGCAAGGATCCTGCACGACCGTCGCATGCCCGGCGGCGGCAACATCGACCACATCGCCATCGCCCCACGCGGAGTGTTCGTGATCGACACGAAGGCCGTCAGGGGGAAGGTGCGCGTTTCGCAACCCCTGCTCGGGTCGCCCAAGCTGCGCGTGTCCGGACGCGATCGCACGAAGTTCGCCGACGGTCTCGATCGGCAGGTGGGCGCGGTGCGAGAGGCGCTCGAACGGATCGCCTCAGGCGAGGTGCCTGTGCAGGGGGTCCTCTGCTTCACCAAGGCCGATCTGCCGCTGCTCGGCGCCTCGCAGATTCGCGGGCACCGCCTGCATTACCGACGAGCGCTCGCCAGGAAACTGAACCGGACTGGCCCGCTCTCCCCCGAGCAGATCGAGTCGTTGACCGTTTCCCTGGCGGCAGCCTTCCCGCCGGCCTAGCTCTGGCCGGCGCGAGGCCCCGGCGTCCGGGCCCTGGCGTCCGGGGCCCCCGGCGGCCGGGCTCCCGGCGGGCGCAACCGTCAGCGGGAGCGCTCAGCCAGATACGCCGCGAGGAGCCGCTTGGGAGCGCGCGCCAGCCACGCCTCGGTCACGACTTCCTCGAGCTCCTCAGGTGCGATTCGCTCGAGGCGGACCAGAATCGCCGGATAGCCCTCGAAGTGCGAGGTGGTGAAGTAGACGCTCGGATCGTCCGCGAGCAGCGCCTCCTGGCTCCGACATGCTCGACGCGCGCGCCGAGCACCGCGCCGTCGGGTGCCTCGGAACCGAGCTCCGCCAATTCCTTTGCCCGCAGGGGTCGCTCCCAGACGAACAGCTTCTCGCCCACGCGCCACTGCAGTCGCTCGCGCGAGCGAACCTCGCTGGCGCCGGGCAGTCCCAGCGCGAGACGGCGAACGTCCTCCCAGTCGGCCACCTCGCAACCGTAGCGGGCCCGGCCTCAGCCGGGGCGCACTCGTGCTCTCAGCGCCGGCGCGTCCCGTGCGGCCATTTCAGGGCCATGCGCACCAGCTGCTGGCGATGCACGAGCCAGGCCGTCAGACCAGCGCCGTGGTAGCGGTCGAACGGGCCGCGGCGGGCGCCGGCGAGAACGGAGAGGATCGTCAGCGCGATCCCCACGAGCGGGATCAGCAGCAGCAGCCGGAGGTCGTCCGCGGGAAGGCCCACGCCAAGCAGCGGCTTGTTCTGCGGGGGCGTGGGCGCGGGCGCAGGGGTCGGCGCTGCCCGTTCTTCCTCGGCGCCTGCGCCGCCAGCCGCTCCGCCGGCGGCGGCGATCCGCGAGCCCACGGGCTTGGCGGCGGGAGTGATCGCAGGGGTCGCGGCGGTGGCAGGCACGCCGCCGCGGGGTTGCGTGAGCGAACCGCCTCGCGCTCGCCGGGGTGCCGAGCGGTAGTGGCCCGTCGCGTGCCCCTTGCCCACGCGCGACGGGGCCGTCGCACGTTGCGAGCCGAACCGACCCGACCCGGGCGCGGCCGCTTCAGGGCGATGCTGCGGCGCGCCCGACTTGCCGCCTACCGACTTGGCGTGCGAGGAGGGAGTCCCGACCGGCGCCGGCGGCGCGGGCGCAACGCCGGCCCTCGCGCGGCCACCGCTCGCCTGCACCGTGACCGACGGCGTGGTGGCGCTCACGGACGGGGCGCTGCGCGAGCCGACGACAGGGGCGTTCGTCGAGACGCGTGGGGTTTCGATCGTGGCGGTGGGGACTTTGACGGTCAGTGGGGGCGCTTCTGCCGTCACCGTCGGCACGACCGTCGTGATGGTCGGGAGCTGTTTCGTCACTGTCGGCACCACCGTCGTGGGCGTCGTGGCCGTTTTCGTGACGGCCGAGAGTTCTTTCGCGACGGCGGGGACTTCGTTCGCGGCGGCGGGGACTTCCTTGGCGACCGAGCGTACCCCGTCGAGCTGGGTGGCCGACGGGGTCGGCGGCGTCGCGCTCGTCGGCGCCAGCCCGAGCGAGAGCGCGGGCGTCACGTATCCGGCAGCCAGCGAGAACCCGACGAGTCCTGCCGCCAGCGCCGCCCTGCTTGCGATCGGAGACATCCGCCTACGAGCCATCCATAACTCCTCGAACATTCGTCCAACGCTTAATGCGCCCTTTACCCGGTTCACCCGAGTTCATTCGCCTCATCGGACTTCGTCGGGAGCGCGGGCGCCTTGCCCGCGCCGACGCCACTTCCGGCCTAGGGCTCGAGGCGATGCGGCCCGCGGTACAGGAACGTCACCTCGCGCACGTTGTCCTGCCCGAGCATCTGCATCAACAGGCGCGTCAGCCCGAAGCCGAAGCCACCGTGCGGCGGCGCGCCGAAGCGGAAGAAGTCGAGGTAGTACTGAATCGACTCGACGTCGACCTTCTTCTCACGCGCCTGCTCGAGCAGACGGTCGAGACGGTGCTCGCGCTGGGCGCCGGTCGTCAGCTCGATCCCGCGCCAGAGCAGATCGAAGCTCTTGGTGACAGTCGGTCGATCGTCGTAGCGCATGTGGTAGAAGGGGCGCACGGAGGTCGGGTAGTCGGTCACGAACACGAACTCGTGGCCGTGTCGCTCCTTCACCAGCGTCGACAGCGCTCGCTCGCTCGGGGGATCGAGGTCCTGCCCCTCCGGCGGCGGCTCGTGTCCGGATTCGCGCAGCTCCTGCCTGGCCTGCTCGAGCGCGATCCGCGGAAACGGCAGCTCGGGCACGACGAGCTCGCAGTCGAACGTCTGCGCGATCCGCTCGCCGTGAACGTCCTTGACGACCTCGAGCGCGTGCGCGAGCCAACGCTCCTCGAAGCTCATCACGTCCTCGTGCGAGTCGATCCAGGAGATCTCTACGTCGACGCTCGTGAACTCGGTGTCGTGACGTGAGGTGAAAGACGGGTTGGCGCGGAAGACCGGCCCGATCTCGAAGACCTTGCCGAAGCCCGCGGCCATCGCCATCTGCTTGTAGAACTGCGGCGACTGGGCGAGCGTGGCCGTGCGGTCGAAGTACTCGAGCTTGAACAGCTCCGCGCCGGACTCCGTGGCCGCGCCGGTCAGCTTCGGCGAGTGCAGCTCGATGAAGTGCTCGCGCGCCCAGACCTCGCGCATCGCGCGCTCTGTCGTCGTCTGCACTTCGAAGATCAGCTTGCGGTCGGGTCGGCGCAGGTCGAGGTAGCGCCAGTCCATGCGCTTGTCCAGAGCCGAGTCGGGCGCGATCGGCAGCTCCGGCTCAGCCGGAGAGTCGACCTCGAGCTGCTCGAGCTCTAGCTCGAGGCCGCCCAGGTTGACGCGCTCGTCCGCCTTGACCGTGCCGATGAGCGTCACCGCCGACTCGGGCGTGAGCGCCGACACGCGTTCGTTCAGCTCGCTGGGCGGCTCGCCCTTGGAGAGCACGACCTGCGCCATGCCCGTTTCGTCACGCAGCACGATGAACTGCACGCGCTTCTGGTCCCGCAGGGCGTGGACCCAGCCGCGAACCCTGACGCGCTCGCCGATCTTCTGCGCCAGCTCGGCTGTCAGCGTCCGTTCCACGACGCCGGACCCTATCCACTGCCGCTACCCAGCGGGCTCCTCGGCCAGCTCCACCTCGACCGCGAGCTCGTCGGCCGCGACGGTCGCGATCGCCTCGATCGAGCCAGCCGCACGAAGGTCCGCGACGCCGAGCTCGAGCGCCCGCAGTCGCTCAGGGCGCTCGTGCACGACCACGCGCGAGACCGGTGCGCGCATCGGCCGCCTGGCCTCCGACTTGGCCTTGCGCACTTCCTTGAGCACCTCGGCGGCGAGGGCGAGCGCGTCCTCCTCGATGCCCGCGCTCGCCGGCTCGACCGCGCCGAGCGCGTCGAGCAGCTCTTCGCCGTCGGGCCAGCTCGCGCCGTGGACCGAGCCCTCCTGCCACCACGACCACACCTCCTCGGTGACGAACGGCAGGAACGGCGCGAGCAGGCGCTGGAACACCGACAGCGAGCGCCGCAGCGCGCGGCTGACCGACGCCGCGCCCTCGCGCGCCGCCTGCGACTCGCCGGTGTCATAGCGGCGCCCCTTGACAAGCTCCAGGTAGTAGTCGCAGTACCACCAGAAGAACACCTCCACGCGCTCGAGCGCGCGCGCGTAGTCGTACTCCTCGAAGCTGCCCGTTGCGTCGGCCACGACGGCAGCAAGCCGCGCCATCATCGCGCGGTCGAGTGGGTTGGTCAGGGCATCACCCTCCGGCGGCAGGTCCGCGAGCGCGAACTTCGAAGCGTTGAGAAGCTTCACCGCGAGTCGTCGGCCGACCTTCATCTGCTGGGCGTCGAACGCCGTGTCGGTGCCCGGGCGGCCGCTCACCGCCCAGTAGCGCACCGCGTCGGCACCGTACTCCTCGAGCAGGTGCATCGGCGTGACGACGTTGCCGCGCGACTTGGACATCTTCTTGCGGTCCGGGTCGAGCACCCAGCCCGAGATGGCGGCGTTGGCCCATGGCAGCGCATCGTGATCGAGCTGCGAGCGCAGGATCGTTGAAAACAGCCAGGTTCGGATGATGTCGTGCGCCTGCGGACGCAGGTCCATCGGAAAGATGCTCGCGAACAGCTCCGCGTCCTCACAGGACCCAGACGTCCCGTCTGTGTGCCCCCCCGCGATCTGCGGGGTCAGCGAGGACGTCGCCCACGTGTCCATCACGTCCGGATCGCCGACGAAGCCCCCCGGGGCCCCGCGCTGCTCGGCCGTGTAGCCGTCGGGAACATCGGTCGACGGGTCCACCGGCAACTGCTCCTGGCTCGCCGCGATCGGCTGGTCGTGGCGCACCCCGCCCGCATCGTCGAGTGGGTACCAGATCGGAAACGGCACGCCGAAGAAGCGCTGTCGGCTGACGCACCAGTCGCCGGTCAGCCCGTTCACCCAGTCCTCGTACCGGGCCCTCATGTATGGCGGGTGCCAGCGCAGCTCGCGCCCGCGCTCGAGCAGCTCATCGGTGTGCGTCATCGTGCGCACGAACCACTGCCGGCTCGTGACGATCTCAACCGGGCGCTCACCCTTCTCGAAGAACTTGACCGCGCGCGTGATCGGCGTCGGCTCGCCGACCAGGTCGCCGTCCTGCACGAGCAGCTCGACGATCCGTTTGCGCGCCTGGTTGACCGTCCTGCCCTGGAGCTGCTCGTACTCGCGCCGCGCACGCTCGACGTCCTCGGACTGCCAGACCCCAGAGCCCCACGGCACCTCGGTCAGGCGACCGTCGGGCCCGAGCACGGAGCGCACCGGCAGGCCCAGCTCACGCCACCAGACGACGTCGGTCAGATCGCCGAACGTGCACACCATCACCAGGCCGGTGCCCTTCTCGGGGTCCACCAGGGGGTGCGTCAACACCGGCACGCGCGTGCCGAACAGCGGCGTCACCGCCTCCTTGCCGACGAGCCCGCGCTGACGCTCGTCGTCGGGATGCGCCAGCAGCGCGACACACGCCGGGGTCAACTCTGGTCGCGTCGTCTCGATCAGGGCGTCGCCGGTCCCGCCGGCGAGACCGAAGCGGACGCGGTGCATCGCGCCCGGACGCTCACGGTCCTCGAGCTCGGCCTGGGCGACGGCCGTCTGGAAGTCGACGTCCCACAGCGTGGGCGCCTCGAGCTGGTATGCCTCACCACGCGCGAGCAGGCCGAGGAACGAGCGCTGCGAGATGCGCTGCGCGCGCTCGCCGATCGTCGTGTAGGTCATCGACCAGTCGACCGAGAGCCCGAGACGGCGCCACAGCTCCTCGAAGGCCTGCTCGTCGGTCTCCGTCAGGCGCAGGCACAGCTCCACGAAGTTGGGGCGCGAGATCGCGAGGGGCTCCTTCTCCGCAGGCTGGGCACCGCCGCCGGAGGCGGTGGTCGGCGGCTCGAAGTCGGGGTCGTAGGCGACCGACGGATCGCAGCGCACGCCGTAGTGATTCTGCACGCGCCGCTCCGTCGGCAGGCCGTTGTCGTCCCAACCCATCGGGTAGAAGACGGCCTTGCCCTGCATCCGGTGATACCGCGCGACGGCATCGGTGTGCGTGTAGGAGAAGACGTGGCCGACGTGCAGAGAGCCGCTCACGGTCGGCGGCGGGGTGTCGATCGAGAACACGCGCTCGCGCGGCGCGCCGCGCTCGAAGCGGAAGCAGCCCTCGCGCTCCCACGCCTCGCTCCACTTCTGCTCGAGACCGTCGAGCGCGGGTCGCTCGGGGACCCGCGGCGGGGTGTCTGTCAAGCGGTTCGCCGTCAAGCCGCTGATCGTATCCCCCCGCCGCGCGAGGCTCGCGGCGCGCGGCCTGCACCATGGGCGCCCCAGGCCGCGCTCAGGCCGCGCTCAGGCAGCGCTCAGGCGGCGAGCGCCAGCTCGAGCACATCGTCGCCCGCGTTGCAGAGCAGCGCGCGCGAGCGCTCCGCGCGCTGGCTGTTGTGCGCGGGGCAGTAGACGCCGCGAACGTCACCGTCGGCGAGCCCGTAGGCCATCCACACGCCGCCGTCCCAGATGAAGTGGAAGAAGCGGGCTTCGTGATCGCCGCTGGCGTCGAGCTCTCGCCGCCACGCCTGCGCGACCACGTCGCGGTCGATGCACGAGCTGCATGAGCAGGCCTCGGCGCCCCCGCTCCACACGCACGGCAGGGGCAGCTCGCCGACGATCGCGCACGGGCCGCCGGCGCTGAACGCGCGTTCGACAGCGGCCCGAGCAGTGGCCGTGGCCGCGTTCCGCGCTTCCTCGGCCAGCTCACTGCGGCCTGTGATTCGGTGCGTCCCAATCGGGCAATTCATGTCGTCCTTTTCGGCCGACATCGCCCTCTCCGTTCAGGAGCCGGGCATTTCTGGACACGTGTCCGATTGGTGCGAAAACGCCTGCAAGCGACGACCTTACCGCCCAGCCCGCCATAGCTCGGGGTTCGGTGGTCGAAGCGACGCTCGGCGCCCGACCCCGCGCGCTTGGCGGCCGGACGCCATTGGGCCGCCTCCGGCATTCAGCACGGGCGCACTACGCTGGGCGCAATGCCTGGGGAGGCGAGCAGGATCATCCGCACGGTCGACGAGCTCGATCCCGACTGGCTCGGCGCGGCGCTCGGCTCGCCTCCGATCGAGGACTTCTCGACCGAGCCGATCGGCACGGGCCAGATGAGCGAGAGCCACCGCGTCCGACTCGCCTACGCCGACGCTGACCCGGGCGCGAACGCGAACGCCAACGACGGGTCGGGCGCCGCACAGGCCCCGGCGACGATCGTGCTGAAGCTGGCCGCGCGCGACACGGGGAGCCGGGCGACGGGCGTGGGCCTCGGCATCTACGCGCGCGAGGTCCGTTTCTACAGCGAGCTCGCGCCGCGGATCGGCGGCCCGCTGCCGGCGTGCCCGCTCGCGCTGTTCGACGAGTCCGAGGGTTGGTTCACGCTCCTGCTCGAGGACGCGGCCGGCGCGGAGCCGGGCGACCAGGTCGCCGGCTGCAGCGTCGCCCGGGCGAGCACGGCGATGGACGCGCTGGCGCAACTGCACGCGCCGGTGCTGGGCGACGCGGCGCTGGCCGGCAGCGACTGGCTGAACCGTCCCAGTCCGATCAACCAGGCGCTCGTCTCGCAGCTGCTGCCGGGCTTCCTCGAGCGCTATGGCGCCCGCGTCGCGCCCGAGCACCGCGAGCTGTGCGAGCGCTTCGTGCCGCGCCTGGACGCGTGGCTGGCCGACCGCCGCCAGCCGCAGGGGCTCGTGCACGGCGACTTCCGCCTCGACAACCTGCTGTTCGGCGCGCCCGACTCCGAGAAGCCGCTGACCGTCGTCGATTGGCAGACGGTCGGCTGGGGCGGGGCGCTGACCGACGCCGCGTACTTCCTCGGCGGCGGCCTGCTGCCGCAGGAGCGCCGACGCCACGAGCAGAGGCTCCTGCAGGAGTACCACGAGGCGCTGCTGGCGCGGGGAGTGCAGGAGCTCGCGTGGGAGACGTGCTGGGAGGAGTACCGCCGGCACACGTTCGCCGGCGTGCTGATGGCGATCATCGCGCCCATGCTCGTGGAGCGCACCGAGCGGGGCGACGACATGTTCATGGCGATGCTGGCCCGCCACAGCCAGCACGTGCTCGACCTGGCGGGCGAGGAGCTGCTGCCGGATGCGCACAGAGCGCCGGCGGCGCCGCTGCGCCCGGCTCCGCAGGATGAGTCGCCACACGAGCCCGGGGCCGAGCCGCTGTGGAACGAGAGCTGGTACTTCGACGCGATCGCGCCCGACGGCAGCGTCGGCGCCTACGTGCGCATTGGGCGCTACCCCAACCTCGGCGTCTGCTGGTACACGGCGCTCGTGTGCGGCCCCGGCCGCGCCACGGTGGCCGCGATCGATTTCGCCGCGCCGCTGCCGGTGGGCGAGGATCTGGAGGTGCAGACCGAGACGCTGACCGCCACGCATCGCTGTGCTGAGCCGCTGGCGCGCTTCGAGCTGGCGCTCGATGGGAAGGCCGAGGCGCACGACGATCCGTCGGCGCTGCTGCGCGGCGAGCCCGGACGCGCCGAGCGGCTCGCGCTCGAGCTCTCCTGGGCGACGGCGGGCGAGCCCTACGCCTACCGGCTGACGACGCGCTACGAGATCCCGTGCACGGTCTCGGGGACGATCCGGGTGGGAGACGAGCTGCTCGAGCTCGAGCACGCCGTCGGCCAGCGCGACCACTCGTGGGGCACGCGCGACTGGTGGTCGATGGACTGGGTCTGGAGCGCGGCGCACCTCGACGACGGCACCCACCTGCACGCGGTCGAGCTGCGCCTGCCGGGCATGCCGACGCTCGGCGCCGGCTACGTCCAGCGCGCCGGTGCGCAGCTGGTCGAGCTGACCGGCGTCACGGCCGACGAGACGGTTCGCACGGACTGCCTCATCGATGACGCGCGCCTGCTGCTGGACCCGGTCGGCGTCGATGTCGAGCTGCGCCCGCTCGCCCACGCGCCGCTGCGCCTGCTCGCGGACGACGGACGCGTCTCGCACTTCCCGCGCTCGATCTGTGCGGTGCGGTGCGCGGACGGGCGCAGCGGGCTGGCATGGGTCGAGTGGAACCTCAACCAGCCGGAGCCGTTGAGCCTGTCTGAGCGTCGAGCGGGGACCGAGCCGTTGTAACCGGCATCCAGCCTCTTGGTCGAGCCGAGTTACATGGACGGCCATCCTGGCCATCTAGCTGCTCCTAATCGTTCGCGGTGAGGGCACCGAGCAGATCAGCGAAGCGCTCGCGCGCCTCGGCGCGGCGCGTGGGCAGGTGCTCGCTCGGCACTTCCTCGGGGGGCGGCGCGTAGCCGTGCAGGATCCGTCGCGCGACGGTCTGCCGGTGCACCTCGTCGGGGCCGTCGTAGATGCGCGCGGCGCGCGCGAAGCGGTACATCTGCTCGAGCGGCAGGTCGGTCGAGTAGCCGAGCGAGCCATGCGTCTGCAACGCGCGATCGACGACGTCGTGCAGGACCTTGGCGCCGTAGAACTTGATCAACGCGATGTCGACCATCGCGGCGCGGGCGCCCTGCGTGTCCATCACCCACGCGGCGTGGAGCGTCATCAGCCGCGCCGCCTGCATCTCCGCCGCGCTGTCGGCGATCCAGTTCTGCACGGTCTGCTTCTCGGACAGCAGCGAGCCGTGCGCCTGGCGGTAGGTGGCGCGCTCGCACATCATGTCGAACGCGCGGCGCGCCACGCCGAGCCAGCGCATGCAGTGGTGGATCCGCCCCGGCCCCAGCCGCTGCTGCGCAAGCATGAAGCCGTCGCCGACGCCTCCGAGCAAGGCGTCGGCAGGGACGCGAACGTTCTCGTAGAGGATTTCCGAGTGGCCGCCGTAGGCGCCGAACTGCTCCCACGGGTGCTCCATCGTCGGCACGTCGCGCACGATCTCGACCCCGGGCGTGTCGGTCGGGACGATGAACATCGACGCGCGCTGCGGACCCCGCGCGTCCGGGTCGGTCACGGCCATCACGATCAGGAAGTCGGCGATCGAGCCGTTGGAGGAGAACCACTTCTTGCCGTCGATGACCCACTCCTCGCCGGCACCCGTGGTGTCCAGCACCGCCCGCGTCTGCAGCTGGGTGGGGTCTGAGCCGGGCGTGTGCGGCTCGGTCATGCTGAACGCGCTGCGCAGGTCACCCGCCAGCAACGGGTGCAGCCAGCGGTCCTTCTGCTCCGGCGTGCCCGCCATCGCGAGGATCTCCGAATTGCCCGAGTCCGGCGCCGCGTTGCCGAACGCCAGCGGCGCGATCGGGGACGTGCCGAGGATCTCGTGCATCAGCCCGAGGCGCACCTGTCCCATGCCCTGTCCGCCCAGCTCGGGGGGCAGGTGCGTGGCCCACAGCCCGCGCGCCTTGACCTGCTCTTGAAGCGGCGCCATCGCCTCGCGCAGCCCGTCCATGCCGAGCTCGTGCCAGATCGTCTCGAGCGGCCAGATCTCGCGCCGCACGAACTCGTTCATCCAGTCGAGCTGCTCCTGGAAGTCGGGATCGGTGGAGAAGTCCCAGCTCATGCGCGGCGTCCTTTCGGTCAATCTCCGAGGTCTTGGCCACAGAGCCTACGCCTGCGCTTGGGCGCGCGGTGCGCCGCCGCCGTGGAGCGCGCGGACGCACCGTTGGGCGTCGTGACCAGAGCCAGGCCACGACGCCCCGCGGCAGGTACGCCCGCGCCAGGGAGGGAGCGGCGCCGAGCGCTGTTTCAAGCGTGACCGGACGAGGGAGGTCACTCTCGAAGCTCCAAGATCGCACAGCGACCGGACCATGTCAAGAGCAAAGTAGGGTACTGTTTACATACCAAATGATCGATTTACTTGATTCAAATCAATCCGCATCGACGCATACCGCGACCGGTGCGCGTCGCAGGCAGTGATGGCGTCGGGGGCGCCCGCCGCGGACGACGGCTCGACGCCCGCCGAGCGCGCGCCCGAGCCGCGTCCCGGCAAGACATCGGTCAAGACATCGGTCAAGACATCGGGGGCGCAGGCGCGCGAGCGCGCGCGCGCGCGTCAGAGGCTGCGCCTGGCGACCGCGACGATCGAGTGCGTGGCCAAGCATGGCTACCGCGCCACGCGCGTGGCCGACGTGATCGCGTGCGCGGGCGTATCGCGCAAGACCTTCTACGAGCACTTCGACAACAAGGAAGACTGTCTGCTGGCCACCTACGACCTCGTGGTCGCCGAGGGGATGCGACGGATCGAGCACGCCTACCTGGAGGCGAGCGGCTGGCCGGACGGAGTCGAGGCGGCGATCGGGGCCCTGTTCGATGCCGCCATCGCCAACCCCGACGCGCTGCGCCTGAGCCTGGTCGAGATCATGGCCGTCGGTCCTGCCGGGATCGAGCGCCGCAGGGGCACGATCGAGCGCTACCAGAGCTTCATGCGCGAAGCGCTCGAGCTCGCTCCTGGCGGCGGCACAGTGGCGGACGTGTCGCTGAAGGCGATCGTCGGCGGCCTCAACCGTGCCCTGTACCGGCGCGTGCTGCGGGGCGAGGACGAAGAGCTGCGCGCGCTCGTCCCCGATCTGGCGGCCTGGGCGACCTCCTACTACCCGACGCCGGCGGCGATCCTCACCGAGCCGACGCCGCTGTCGGACGCGCGACGGGCGGCGATCGCCATGCAGAGCGGGCGCGCCCCGGGAACGCTCGCGCCTCACCCGCTGCTCGGCGGACGTCGCGGGCTTCCCCGCGGCGACCAGAACGTCTCGCGCAGCTTCGTCGTTCAGAGCCAGCGTGCCCGCATCCTCGACGCGGTCACCAACCTGACGGCGCAGGACGGCTACGCGTCGCTCAAGGTCGAAGAGATCGCCGAGCGGGCGGCCGTCTCCCTCGTCGCCTTCTACGAGCACTTCGCCGACAAGGAGGACGCGTTCCTGGTGGCCTACGAGGTCGGGCATGGCAAGGCGCTGGCCGCCGTCGAACGCGCCTACGTCTCCGAGAGCGACTGGCGCCTGGCCGTGCGCTCCGGCATCGACGCGCTGTTCGGCTTCCTCGCGAGCGAGCCGTCGTTCGCTCACATCGCGCTGATCGACGCGTTGACGGCGACCCCGCACACGGCGGAGCGCTCGAAGGAAGGCGTCGGCGCGTTCGCGCAGATGCTCGTGCCCGGCCTCGAGCAGACGCACGTGGTCGCGCCGCCGACGATCACGGTCGAGGCGATCGCTGGCGGCGTGTTCGACCTCTGCCTGCACTATGCGATCGCCGGCAGGATCCCCGATCTGCCCGAGCTCGTTCCCTCGGCGACCTATGTGGCGCTCGCGCCGTTCCTCGGCGGCGAGGAGGCGGCTCGCGTCGCGGTCGGGCAGGCTCCGCGCGCGCGACGCGCATCGGCGCCCGTCGGCGCCTAGACCTTCGGGCTCATCAGCGCCACCGGCACGGCCAGCCCGGCCGAGCGCTTGACCGTGGCGATGCGCCGGCCGGGCTGCACGGCGTCGCGCGGCACGCCGACGTGCTCCCCGAGCGCCGCGACGGTGCGGTCGAGGTCGGGGGCGAGCAGGGCGAGTCCCCACAGCCGCGCTCCTCGCTCGGCGCCGCCCTCGCGGCCGGCGACCACCTGCTTCGGTTCCTGCACGACCTCGAGGATCTCCTCGCCGAGGCGGAAGAAGGCCTGGCGCGGCGCGCCGGCCGGCGTCGGCTGCTCGCGGATCCGGCGCAGGTCGAGGCCGGCCGCCGTGAGCGCCGAGACGGTGCGGTCGAGCGCGGGCGTCATCGCGACGACGTGGTCGATCGCGGCGATCCCGTTCGGATGCGGCGCGGGCGTGCCGGCGGAGTGCGGCTCGGGCTCCGAACCGTCCGGCCGGGCGCCCGGCGCGGCTGTCGTTTCGAGGCCGTCGAGTGCGCTCCCGGGGATGCCACGCAGCGACCAGCCGACGATGCCGCGCCCGGCGTCCTCGCCGGCGAGTCGCAGCCGCACGTCGCCGAGGCGCACGACCTCGCCGTCGACGGCGAAGCCGAGCCCGCGCCAGCGCGCGGGCTCGTCGGCGAGCACGAGCTCCTCGATCGTGACGGCGCTCATCCGCGCAGCCTGACAGCGCTCGTCGGCATCGCCCCCAGCATTGCAGCCGCGCCCACCTCAGCGCTCGATCACCAGCTTGGCCCAGTCGCGCTCGAGCAGCGCCTCCGCGGCGTCGCCCCAGCCGACCGTGCGCGTGGTGACGCGCTCGGGCGCGAACATGCCCGAGGCGGCGAGCGCGAGCACGTGCGGCATCGCCGGGCGCGCGTGCGCCCGACCGGTCGTGAAGGTGACGCACTTGGTGTACATCTCGAGCAGCGGCAGCGCTGGCTGCTCTCCGAAGTAGATGGCGGTGCTCGTGCAGGTGCCGTCCGGCGCCGTCGAGCGCAGCGCGAGCGCGAGCCCGTCGGGATCGGAGGAGGAGTCGACGGTGACCGGGAACGGACCGAGCCGCTGTGGCGCATCGGCCAGCGCGAGCGTCTCGGCGCCAAGCGACTCGGCGGTCGCACGCCGCGCGGCGTCGGCGTCGACGTAGGTCACGGAAGCGGCGCCCAGCGCGAGCGCCAGCGCAGCCGCATACAGGCCGATCGAGCCGGAGCTGGCGCCGCCGACGACGAGCACGGGGGAGCCGGGCTCGTGGGCCAGCGGCGGTGCGACCGCGCGCCAGGCGTCCGAGATGTTGTCCGATGCGCTCGCGACGCTGGCCGGGGCGAGGCCCTCGGGCACCGGCACGAGCATGTGCTCGGCGTAGGGCACGAGCACGAGGTCGCAGAGAAAGCCGCCCCAGCGCTCGACGGCCGGGCCGAAGCCGTAGGTGGACATGAACGCGACGCTCGCGCAGTTGCCCGTGCGCCCGCGCAGGCAGGGCGCGCACTCGCCGCATGAGATCTGAAAGGGGACGCTGACGAGCTGCCCGGGGGAGAGCGAGCCGGCCCGGTCCCCGACCTCGATCACCTCCGCGACGCACTCGTGCCCGATCGGGAATGGCGCGGGAAAAGGCGACTCGCCCGCGACGATCATCGCGTCGAGGTCGCACGTGGCGACGGCCAGCGGTCGCACGAGCGCGGCGCGGTCGGACTCGATGCGCGGCTCCTGCGCTTCGCGCCACTCGAGCCTGTTGGGTGCTGCGTAGGTGAGCTGCTGCATCGGCGCCGGCCTCCTGTGGATAGAGCGATCGCTCCATTCTCCACGATCGCGACGGCGACCGCCTCCCGGCCTGGGGCTGCGGAGACGGCGGCGGGGGCGGCGGGGCGGAGCTATTCGGCCAGGCCGTTGGGCGAGGGGCCGGCGACGACCGGCTCCTCGGGCTCGAGCCCGGCGCTGGCGATCAGCCGCGCGATCGCCATGTAGTTGCCGAGCACGAGCAGCAGCTCGACGACCTGGCGCGGGCCGATCAGCTCGGACAGCTCGGCGAGCGATCGCTCGGAGGCGGCGCCGTCGAGGATCACCTCGCGCGAGAAGCGCAGCAGCAGTTTCTGCTCGCCGCTGAGGCTGGCCGCCTCGGCGTCGCGCTGGGTCTCGATCGCGAGGATCTGCGCGTCGCTGGCGCCGACGGCCTTGGCGATCGCCACGTGCTGGGACCACTCATAGGGCGAGTTGACGAGGTGCGCCACCTGCAGGATCGCGAGCTCGCGAGCGAGCGGATCGAGCTCGAGACGGGTCAGCAGGGCGGCGCTGTAGCGCAGCCACGGCTCGAAGGCGCTCTCTGCGTGCGCGACGATGCGGAACAGGGCGAGCGGCGTGCGCTCGAGGTGCTTGGCGATCGCGTCGGGGCCGTCGGCGGGGTCGTAGTAGGGCAGGCGCGGCATGCGGCAGACGATGCTACTGGCGCTACGGTTGCGACGATGTGGGCCCAGGGCGAGATCCGGCTGGATTCGAGGCCGCGCGGCTTTCACCTGATCACGCGCGAGGTGCTGGCGGCGGTGCCGCGCGTGGCCGAAGTCGAGGTGGGACTGTTGCACCTGTTCATCCGCCACACCTCGGCGTCGCTGACGTTGAACGAGAACGCCAGCCCGGACGTGCGGACGGACTTCGAGTCGTTCTTCGACAGCGCGGTCCCCGAGCAGGCGGCCTACTGGACGCACACGCTGGAGGGCGCCGACGACATGCCGGCGCACATCAAGTCCTCGCTGCTCGGCCCGTCGCTGACGATCCCGGTGGCGGGCGGCCGTCTGGCGCTCGGCACCTGGCAGGGCATCTACCTGTGCGAGCACCGAGACCGCGGCGGGCCGCGCTCGCTGGTGGCGACGCTTTGGGGCGAGACCGCGACGGGCGAGCGCGACTGACGGCCGCTCCGGCAGCGGCTCGGCGATCAGCCGGCCGAGTGGGGCCCGGGCTTGGGCCGCGGCGCCCCGCCGGGGAAGGCGAGCCGCAGGATCGTCCGGTGCACGGTCCCGAGCTGCTTGCGCAGCGGTCCGGTGTTGTACGGCAGCCCGTAGCGGGCGCACACCTCGCGCACGCGCGGCGCGGCCTCGGTGTAGCGGCTGGAGGGCATGTCGGGGAACAGGTGGTGCTCGACCTGGAAGCTGAGGTTGCCGCTGAGGAAGTGGAAAAGCGAGCCGCCGTCGATGTTGGCGGCGCCGAGCAGCTGGCGCACGTACCAGCCGCCGCGCGACTCCTCGGCGACCTCCTCCTCCGAGAACGTGTAGGTCTGATCGGGGAAGTGCCCGCAGAAGATGATCGAGTGGGCCCACACGTTGCGGACGATGTTCGAGGTGAAGTTCGCCGTCAGCGTGGACTTGAAGGTCGCCCGAGCGCTCCGCGACGCCTCACCGCGGCGACCGCCACGTGCTCCGGCGACGGCGGCGTTGACGGCGGCGGACAGCGCCGGGAAGGCGATGTAGTCCTTGACGATCTGTCGCCGCGCCTTCAGGCCGATCGCCTTGAGCTCTTCACCGGCCTGGCGCTTTGACTTCTCACCCGATCGGATCGCGTCGAAATTCATGTCGTGCAGGGCCACGCCCCACTCGAAGAACCCCATCAGGATCAGGTTGTAGAGCGGCTGGAAGACGTAGATGGGGTGCCACTTCTGGTGCGGGTCGATGCGCATGATCTCGTAGCCGAGATCACGGTCCTTGCCGCGGATGTTGGTGAAGGTGTGGTGCTCGTAGTTGTGTGAATGGCGCCACGCGTCGGCGGGCGAGGCGGTGTCCCAGTCCCAGTTCTGCGAGTTGATGTCGGGGTAGTTAATCCAGTCCCACTGGCCGTGCATGACGTTGTGGCCGATCTCCATGTTCTCGAGGATCTTGGCCAGCGAGAGCGCGGCCGTGCCGAGCACCCACAGCTCGCGGCGGCGCGAGCCGAGCAGCAACAGGCGCGAGGCCAGCACGAGCTGGCGGTGCAGCCGGATCGTGTTGCGGATGTAGCGCGCGTCGCGCTCGCCGAGCTCGGCGAAGATGTCGTCGTGGATCGCGTCGAACTCGCGTCCGAGGTGCTCGAGCTGCTCGGCCGACAGGCGCTTGAGCGGGCTCTCGGCCCCGTTCGCTTCCTCGACGTGGGGAAGCGTGGGCTCGATCGTCTGCGGTGGCTCGAGAGTGGCTGACATGTTCGTGTCCTTTTTATTAATTGAATTAATAGAAAAATGAAAACGGTCGCTGCGTACGCGCATGCTCAGAGGTCGATCTCGATCGCGCCCTCGGGCGCGTTGATGCACGTGCGGAGCATCTCCCCGGCCTGGCCGTGCACGCGGCCGGTGCGCAGGTCGCGCACCTGCCCCGAGCGCAGCTTGCCGACGCAGCTGTGGCAGATGCCCATGCGGCAGCCGAAGGGCATCTCCGCGCCGGCCTGCTCGCCGGCGAGCAGGATCGGCTGCTCGCCGTCGCTGACCGCCTCGACCCCGCTGCGGCAGAGCCGGATCGTGCCACCGCAGCCGCGCTCGCCGTCGCCGACGTGCGCGTCGGGCTGGAAGTGCTCGGTGTGAAGCCGCTCGCCCAGGCCGGCCTCGCGCCAGCGCTCGCCGAGCGTCTCGAGCAGGCCGGCCGGCCCGCACAGGAACGTCTCGCGCTCGCGCCAGTCCGGGCAGATCGCCTGCACGTCGTGCGGCGTCAGGCGTCCGTGCGTGCCGGTCAGGCGCAGGTGCAGCCGGTAGCCGCCGTGCGCGCCGCGCAGCCGCGCGAGCTGGCGGCCGAAGATCACGCCCTCGCGCGTGCGCGAGCAGTGCACGTGGACGACATCGCGCAGCTCGCGCTCACGCTCGAGCCCGCGCAGCATGCTGGCGATCGGCGTGATGCCGCTGCCGGCGCTGATGAAGAGCAGCCGCTCGGGCGTCGGCTCTGGCAGCACGAAGGTGCCTTCGACGCCGCCCAGGCGCACCACCGTTCCCGGCTCCACGCGCGTGTTGAGGAACGGCGAGACCTTGCCCTGCTCGACGAGCTTGGGCGTGATCGAGATCAGCCCGTCCGGCCGGCCAGGCTCGGAGGTGAGCGAGTAGGCGCGCCAGTGGTGAACGCCGTCGACGGCGATGCCGAGACGCACGTACTGGCCGGGCCGATGCCCCGGCCACTCCCAGCCCGGCTTGATCAGCACGGTGACCGCGTCGGGCGTCTCGCGCTGCACGCGCACGATCCGCCCGCGCAGCTCCCGCGTGGACCACAGCGGGTTGACGAGCTCGAGGTAGTCGTCCGGGAGCAGCGGCGAGGTGAACGAGCTGACCAGCCGCAGCGCGCGCCTGCGTGTCGGCGATACGAGCGGCACCGCCCCGCGTTCAGCCACGAGCGCACTCCCGGCCGGGCGCCGGAGACGGTGGGGCTGCGAGCGAGCGGAGGCTTTTGGCGAGCGCGGAGATCATGACGTGAATCAATGTTACCTCGATTGAGGTTACATGAAACCTGGTACCCTTGCGTGACGTATGGCACAGACGGGGAGCGGGCCGACGAAACCCGCCAAGCCGCGACCCAGCGCGGCGGCGCGCAATGGCGCAGATCCGCGCGCGGCGGCCGACGGCGAGTTGACGATCGAGCAGCTCGCGGCGGAGGTCGGGATGTCGGTTCGCAACATCCGCAACCACCACACGCGCGGCCTGTTGCCGCCGCCCGAGGTGCGCGCGCGCGTGGGCTACTACAACGCCGAGCACGTGGCGCGGCTGCGGCTGATCCTCGACCTGCAGGCCGACGGCTTCAACCTCGCCGCGATCGAGCGGCTGCTGAGCGGCTCGGACGGGCTGGCCGCGCGCCTGTTGGGACTGCGCCGGGCGGTGACGACGCCGTTCGAGCCCGAGCGCCCGGAAGTGATCACGGCCGAGGAACTGATCAAGCGCTTCGGCGAGCTGAGCGACAAGGACGCCGAGCGCGTGCGCAAGCTGAAACTGCTCGTGCCGCTCGGCGACGGGCGCTTCGAAGCGCCGAGCCCGGCGCTGCTGCGCGCGGCCGAGCAGGTGATCGCGCTCGGCATCCCCCTGCACGCGGCGCTCTCGCTCTCAGACCGCGTCAGCCGCGACGCCGATTCGATCGCGCGGTCCTTCACCAAGCTGTTCCTGCGGGAGCTGTGGGAGCCCTTCGATCAGGCCGGGCAGCCCGAGGAGGGCTGGGACGCATTGATCGAGAGCGTCGACGCGCTGCGCCCGCTCGCCTCGGAGGCGCTGCTGGCGCTGTTCAAGCTGCGCATGACCGCCCAGCTGGAAGAGGCGTTCGGCAAGGTCATCGCGCACCAGGCCAAGCGCAAGTAGGGCTCGTATGCTCGTCTAAGAGCGCGCGTCCGGCGAACGCCGCGCGCCCTCCCGGTCGATAGGGGCGCAGATTGACCATGCGCCGAGCACAACTGATCCGAAAGCTCGTGCTCGACTCGCATTACGTGATCGACGAGCACCTGGTGGCAAGCGCGATCCTCGCCCGCGCCACGGCGCGCGGCCTGATCGGCGGCGTGGCGTTCCGCAACGACCCGCCGCCTCCGGCGGCGGTGCGCTCGTTTCGTCCGAGCTCGCACGCGCGCTCGTTCCGCCCCTGCACGATCCGCGCCTTCGACCGGCGTCGCGTGGCGGCGCACCTGGGGTTGCTGTAATGGCGGCGCTGGCGGTCTCGCTGCCGATCGGCCACGAGCTGCTCGGACAGTGCATCAAACAGGGCCAGGCGCTCATCCAGCGCGCCAGCCTGGTCGGCGACTTCAGCGACTACGAGAGCTGGAAGGCGGCGCGCAAGCAGTGGGTCGATGCGACCGTGCAGGCGCTCGGGCACATCTACGGCGGCTCCGGGGAGGCGGGCGAGTTCGCCGACGCCGTCAGCTGCCCCGAGCGGTCCAAGCGCTGGCAGGAGCAGTACTCGGCCGACCTGAAGTGCGTCGAGGAGGCCAACGGTCTGCTGACGGTGCTCCAGGGCGATCTCGCATTCAGCGGCGCCACGCCGGCCGCCGCGCCGGAGCTGACGGCGGGGACGGACGAGCGCGAAGGCGTCGCGGCGGTCGACGGCGCCGGCGCCGGCGAGAGCTACGAGCAGCCCGCGCGGGAGCACGCCGCGGTGGTCGGTCTCGGCGATGCAGATGCCCAGGGCAACGAGCCGGCGCCCGGAGAGCCGGCAGTTCCCGCGCCGACGGACGCGCCTGCCCCGCAGGTCGCTGCGGCCGAGTTGCCGGCGCCCCCGCGCGAGCGCGACGGCGAACGCGAACCATTCGCCGAGACGCCTGCCGACGACGCCTCGCTGTCCGAGCCGGGCGCGGTCGGGTCCGAGCTCACGCCGGCGCAGCCGCTCGGCGCGCAGCTGGCGCATCACGGCAGCGACACCGCCCCGGTCGAGCGCGACGCGGCCGGCGCGCCCGCGGCGGCGCCCACGCGCACGCGCGAGGTCCTGCTGGCACACGGGCGCGACGAACGTTGGAAGCAGGCGGTCGAGCATCTGTTGCGCCAGGCCGGCGAACACGAGATCAGGATCGTCAGCCAGCGCTCCGGCGAGCGCGGCCGGCTCGGGGAGATCCTCGGCGAGCAGGCGCCGATGCCGCGCTATGCCGTCGTGCTGCTCACGGCGGACGACGTCGGCGCGCCGCGCCTGGAGTCCGACGCGGAGCCCTTCTTCTCCACGCGCGCCGACCAGGAAGTCGTCTTCGCGATGGGCTTCCTCGTCGCAGCGCTCAGCCCGGGCCGGGTATGCGTGCTGTATGAGGAAGGCGTCGAGCTGCCCTACGAGGTGGAGGGCGTCTCGCACGTGCGCCTCGACCTGGCCGGGAGCTGGCAGCCGAAGCTGTTGCTGCACCTGCGGCGCGCCGGCTTCGACTACGACATGAACAAGCTCGTTCCGGTCTGAGCGCTCAGACCCGCACCGGCGCCAGCGGCAGGCCCGGGACGGCGCTGCGTGCCCGCAGCAGCGTGCCGCCGAGCTCGGGGCGCACGCCGTTGTCGGCGGTGCTGATCAGCACGTCGCGCATGTCCTTGCCGCCGAAGCTGATGCTCGAGACGAACGAGGCCGGCAGATCCACCTGTTCGTGCAGCCGCCCGTCGGCGTGGAAGCGCGCGACGCCGCCGCCCTCGCCGAGCGCGACCCACACGCCTCCCTCGCCGTCGACGGCCAGGCCGTCGGCCGACCCCTGCGGCACGCTGCAGAAGTCCTCGGCCTCGCCGCCGTCGGTCGCGAGGGCGAGCACGACGCCACGCGAATAGTCGCTCACATAGACGGTGGCCGCGTCGGGCGCGAGGCCGATCCCGTTGGGCCAGACGACGTCCTCGCTCAGCACGGTCACGCCACCGCCGGGCGCGAGCTCGATCAGCGCTCCGGGCACCGCGGGCTCGCCGGCCAGCGGCCGGTAGCGCAGCACGCCCGCCAGCAGGCCGCCGCGCGGCGTGCTGGCCAGGTCGTTGTAGCCGCGCGCGCCCTCCTCTCCGAGCAGCTCGCGCTGAGCGCCGTCGGGCTGGAGATGCACGAGCGTGCGGCCGCTGAACACCCAGCCGCCGTCCGCGTGCGCGACGATCCCGCCGATGCCGCGGCGCTTTCCCAGCAGCTCGCGCACGGGACCCTCGGGTGGGCACGCCCACACGCCGCCCCCGATCACGTCGCTGTAGACGGCCTCACCACCGGCCCCGATGCGCGGCCCCTCGAGCAGCCCATGCGGGCGGTTGAGCACGGCCTCGATCGGAGCAATGTCGCCCAACAGCGCCATCGCCCGCGGAGCATATGCGCCCTCGAGCGGCGTGGCGGCGCGCGTGCGGGGCGGCGCGCCTGGACAGCGCCCGCCACTTGACAGATAATGAACGGCGATGCGCCGCTGGCGTTCGATCTTCTCCCCCGGGCGAACGCCGTGAGGGCACGGCCGGAGATGAGCTGAGTTGCAGGTCCACTTCTGCGGCGTGCGTGGCTCGCTACCCGCCGCCGGCAAGGAGTTCGTCCGCTACGGCGGGCACACCTCGTGCCTGGCGCTCGCGATCGACGGAGGGCGCGCGCCGACGCTGTTCCTCGACGCGGGCACCGGGCTCCTGCGCGCCTTCTCGCTTCTGAACGGCGCGCCGTTCGAGGGCTCGCTGCTGCTGACGCACCTGCACTGGGACCACGTCGTCGGCCTCCCCTTCTTCGCCGTTCACGAGAGCCCCGACATGCGAGTCGACCTGATGCTGCCCGAGCAGGAGAGCGGTGCCGACGCGGCGACGACGCTCGCCGGTCTGATGTCGCCGCCGTACTTCCCGATCGGGCCGAGCCAGCTGTGCGGTCACTGGACGTTCTCATCGCTGCCGTCGGGCGAGAGTGAGATCGAGGGCTTCACGGTGCTTGCGCGCGAGATCCCGCACAAGGGCGGGCGCACCTACGGCTACAGGGTCAGCGTCGGGGATGCCGCGATCGCCTACATGCCCGACCACAACCCGACGGCGCTCGTCCCGGGCGAGGACGGCCTCGGCGAGTACCACCCGGCCGCGCTCGAGCTGGCCCGCGATGCCGACCTGCTCGTGCACGACGCACAGCTGCTGCCCGAGGAGCTGGCGGCCGAAGCGCGCTTCGGCCACGCCGCGGCCGACTACGCCGTGGCGCTCGCCGAACGGGCGGGGACGCGCGCGGTCACGCTCTTCCACCACCGCCTCGACCGCACCGACGACGAGCTCGACAGGCTCGCGGCGCGGCTCGCCAAGCACTCCTCAGCGGTGAGCGTCGCCGCCGAGGGGGTCGTGCTCGACCTGTAGCGCTGCTACTCGGTGCCTGCCGGCTGCGGCGCTGTGGGGTCGGTGCCCTCGCCGCCGGGATGCTCGCGCGCGAGGTACTCCTCGATCGTCTCGGCGTCCTCGCCCGCGCGTTCGGCCACGCGCAGCAGGCCGCCCATCGTCGCGACCTCCTCGACCTGCTCCTTGATGAACCACTGCATGAACTGCTCGGAGGAGTAGTCGCCCGCCTCGCGCGCCGCCGCGGCGAGCGCGTTGATCTGCTCGGAGACGCGCTGCTCCTGCGCGAGCGCGAGCGCGATCGGCTCGACGATGTCGACGAAGCGCGAGTTGGGGGCGGCCACGCCGGGTGTCGTCACCTCGGCGCCCGTGTCGAGCAGGAACTGGACCATCATCATCGCGTGCCCGCGCTCCTCGAGCGCCTGGCGGTAGAAGAACCGAGCCAGCTGCGGCAGCGCTTCGGCGTCGTAGTAGACGGCGCACGCGACGTACTGCTGGTGGGCTGCGAACTCGTTGGCGATCTGCTCGTTGAGCTTCTGCGCGAACGCCGGTGCAGGAGGCATCGGCGAAGCCTATCGAGCCGCGATCAGGCGCCGGCCGCCTACTCGACGGTGTAGCGCTCCGGCACGAGGCGCTCGGTCCGCTTCGGCGGGCGCTTGTACTTGCGTCGCTGGCGCGGCGGCAGCTTGACGCGCTTCCCCGGCGCCATGTGCTCGTAGGGAACGACCGAGAGCAGGTGGCTGATCAGGTTCAGGCGCGCCGAGCGCTTGTCGTCACCCTCGACCACGTACCACGGGCTCAGCTCGGAGTCGGTGCGCGCGAACATGCGGTCCTTGGCCTCGGCGTAGTCGACCCAGCGGGCGCGCGCCTGCACGTCGGTGGGGCTGAACTTCCAACGCTTGCGCGGGTCGGACAGTCTCTTCTCGAAGCGTCGCTCCTGCTCCTCGTCGGAGACGGACAGCCAGTACTTGACGAGCATGATCCCGTCGTTCTGAAGCGCCTGCTCGAAGTCCGGGCAGAAGCGCAGGAACTCCTCGTACTGCTCCTGCGTGCAGTAGCCCATCACGTGCTCGACGCCGGCGCGGTTGTACCAGCTGCGGTCGAACAGCACGATTTCCCCGGCCGCGGGCAGGTAGGAGGCGTAACGCTGGAAGTACCACTGCGTGCGCTCGCGCTCGCTCGGCGTCGGCACCGCCGCCACCCGGCACGTGCGTGGGTTCAGATACGCGGTGATGCGCTTGATCACGCCGCCCTTGCCGGCGGTGTCTCTGCCCTCGAACAGCACGACCAGGCGCCGCCCCCCGGCCACGATCCACTCCTGCATGAAGACAAGCTCGGTCTGCAGCCGCAGCAGCTCCTTCTCGTACTGCTTCCGGCTGAGGCGCTTCGGGCCGGACATCGATCAATGATCCCACGCCATAGGCTCACACCAGCGTGAGCTTCGGAGACCTCCTCGTGATCGTGCTCGCCGGCCTCGGCGGTCCGCTGCTCGCGCTCAACCCGCGCCTCTTCGTGCCCGTCACGATCGGCGAGCTCGCCGCTGGAGCGCTGGTCGGCAGGACCGGCTTCGGCGCGGTCCATCCCTCCGATCCGACCACCGCCTTCCTCGCGAGCGTCGGCTTCGCGATGCTGATGCTGACGGTCGGCGTCCACCTGCCGCTGCGCGATCGGCGGTTGCTGGACTCGCTGCGACGCGGCGCGCTGCTGGCAAGCATCGTCGCCGTGCTCGCCGTCCCGGCCGGGATCGCCGCGGCGGCGCTGGCGGGCACGGCGCACGCGGCCGTGTACGCGGTCGTGCTCGCATCCGGCTCCGCGGCCGTGCTGCTGCCGGCGTTCGAGGAGACTCGCGCCGGCGGACGCGAGGCGCTCGCCGTGATCGCCCAGGTGACGATCGCCGACGTCGTGACGGTCGTCTCGGTGCCGATCGTGCTCCAGCCCGCACGCACCGGACACGCGCTGCTGGGCGGTGCGCTCGTCGCGCTCGCGGCGGCCGCCGTGTTCGGCTGCGCGCGGGCGCTGGCCGGACGGGCCTGGGTCGAGCGAGCGCGCGCCCTCTCGAAGTCGCGCCGCTGGGCGCTCGATCTGCGTCTCGCGCTGCTGGTCCTGTTCCTGCTGGCCTGGCTTGCCGAACGCAGCGGCACGAGCGTGCTGATCGCCGGCTTCGGCGCCGGCGTCGCCGTGGCGCTGCTGGGCGGCCCAAAACGGCTCTCGACGCAGATCCGCGGCGTCGCCGACGGCTTCTTCGTGCCGCTCTTCTTCGTCTTGCTGGGCGCGCAGCTCGATCTCGGCGGCCTCGTGCGCGATCCCGCGATGGTCGCTCTGGCCGGCGCGCTGGCCGCCCTCAACGTCGCGATCCACGTGGCTGCGGCCGTGCTCGGGCGCGTCACGCCGGGCGCGGGTCTGGCGGCGTGCGCGCAGCTCGGCGTGCCGGCCGCGGCTGCCTCGCTCGGGCTCGCCGAGGGCGTGCTCTCGCCCGAGGTGGCCACCGCGATCGTCGCCGCCGCCTTCGTCAGCCTGTTCCTGTCCGCGTTCGGCGTCCAGCTGCTGCTCGGCGGCGAAGGCCGAACGGCGCGTACGCTTCGGGCGTGACCGCGCACGACCAGCGGGGCGGCGACGGGGTCGGCCCCACGCTCGACGAGGAGCTGCTGCTGTGGTTGGGCGAGGAGTCGCCCGAGGTGCGCGCGGCCGACGCGATGCGCGTGCGGGAGATCGCGGGCGAGTTCGCGCACGGCTTCGGCGCGCTCGCCGACGTGGCCCCGGCCGTCAGCGTGTTCGGCTCGGCGAGGACGCCGCGCGAGCACCCCGACTACGCGCTCGTGCGCTCGGTTGCGGCCGCGCTCGGGCGTGCCGGCTACGCGATCATCACCGGCGGCGGCCCCGGCCTGATGGAGGCCGCCAACCGCGGGGCGCGCGACGCGGGTGCGATCTCGGTCGGCTGCAACATCGAGCTGCCGCGCGAGCAGGAGCTGAACGAGTACGTCGACATCGGCCTTCGCTTCGGCCACTTCTTCGCGCGCAAGGTGATGTTCGTGCGCTATGCCTGCGCCTTCGTGATCGCTCCGGGCGGCTTCGGCACGCTCGACGAGCTGTTCGAGGCGCTCACGTTGATCCAGACCGGCACGATCCGGCACTTCCCCGTGATCCTGATCGGCGCGGAGGAGTGGGACGGGCTGCTCGACTGGCTGCGCGCGCGGGCGCTCGCGGATGGCCGCGTGAGCGAGGACGACCTGGCGCTGTTCCACAGGACCGACGACCCGCAGGAGATCTGCGCGATCGTCGAGCACGGGTACAGCCGCCAGCGCGAGCAGGCCGAGCGCTTGACGCGCCGAGCGGCCGACGCCGCGCGGCGGGGCCAGGCCCCGACGGGCTAGGCGCGCGTGCGCGGGTGCACCGCTACGGCACGCTCCTCGCTCTCGACGGTGCGTGCGGGCACGCCGGCGGCGGCGTAGGCGTCGAGCGCGTCGAGCGTCTCCGCCTTCAGCAGCGCCTCGGCGAGGCCCTCGAGCTGCGCCCGGCGCTCGGACAGCAGTCGCGTGACGTCCTCGTGGGCGTCGTCGATCAGCCTTCGCACCTCCTCGTCCACCAGCCGCTGCGTCTCCTGTGAGGTCTCGCTCGCGCCCGGCAGCAGCGGCCCCTGGCCGTCGGCGGGCAGCACGGCGACGGGGCCGATCGCGTCGCTCATGCCCCAGCGTCCGACCATTTGGCGCGCGATCGCCGTCAGCTGCTGGATGTCCGACTCGGCGCCGGAGGTGATCGAGCCGAACACGACCTCCTCGGCGACGCGCCCGCCGAGCGCGACGCGGATCTTCGCCTCCAGGTCCTCGCGCGAGTAGGACACGCGGTCGGAGTCGGGCGTGGAGAGCGTCACGCCCAGCGCCATGCCGCGCGGGATGATCGAGATCTTGCGAACGGGGTCGGCGCCCGGCGTGAGCATGCCGACGAGCGCGTGGCCCGACTCGTGGTATGCCGTGCGCTCGCGGTCGGCCGGGGAGAGCAGGATGCCGCGCGGCGAGCCGAGCAGGATCTTCTCGAGCGAGTCGGAGAAGTCGTTCATCTCGACCCCGTCGTGTCCCCGGCGCGCGGCCAGCAGCGCAGCCTCGTTGGCGAGGTTGGCCAGGTCGGCGCCGACCATCCCCGGCGTGCTGGCCGCTACCTCCTCGAGATCGACGCCGGCGGCGAGGGGGATCGAGCGGGTGTGGACTTCGAGGATTTCCCTGCGCCCTTTTCGATCGGGCGGCTGCACGGCCACGCGCCTGTCGAAGCGCCCTGGCCGCAGCAGCGCCGAGTCGAGCACGTCCGGCCGGTTGGTCGCCGCCAGCACGACGACCGCCTCCGAGCTTTCGAAACCGTCCATTTCGGTGAGGATCTGGTCGAGCGTCTGCTCGCGCTCGTCGTTGGCGCCGGTCACCGAGACCGAGCCCTGCCGCGAGCGCCCGATCGCGTCGAGCTCGTCGATGAACACGATCGCCGGAGCAGCCTCCTTGGCCTTGGCGAAGAGGTCGCGCACGCGCGAAGCGCCGACGCCGACGATCGCCTCGATGAACTCCGAGGCCGAGATCGAGAAGAACGCGGCGTGCGCCTCGCCGGCGACGGCGCGGGCGAGCAGCGTCTTGCCGGTCCCCGGCGCGCCGGACAGCAGCACGCCGTGCGGCATGCGCCCGCCGAGGCGCCCGTAGCGCTCGGGGTCGCGCAGGAAGTCGACGATCTCCGACAGCTCGGCCTTGGCCTCGTCGATCCCGGCCACGTCGTCGAACGTCACCTGGATCTTCTGCGGATCGACCTGGCGCGCCTGCGAGCGGCCGAAGTTGCCGAGCGCGCCCATCGCGCCGCCCGCTCTGGCGGCGCGCCGGGCGAGCAGCACGAACAGCCCGACGATCAAGAGCGTCGGCCCGAAGCCGAGCAGCAACTCGGCGAGCAGCGATCGGCTCTCGCTCGTCGGCTTGGCGTTGATCTGGACGTTCTTTTCTTTGAGCAGCGCGGTCAGCTGCGCGTCGTTCCAGAAGGTCGGGATCTCGGTGGCGAACTCCTTCGTCGGCGTCGCCTTCTTGTCGCTCGGCGGATAGCGCAGCTTGCTCTTGAACGTCCCCTGGATCGTGTCGCCCTTGGTCGAGATCGATTTGACCTCGCCCGTTTGGACCTGCTGCAGGAAGTACGGGTTAAAGGGCACCGTCACCCGCTGTTCGCCGACTTTGGGCTGGAACAGCAGCAGCACGAGCCAGTTGATCGCCACGAGCGCGAGCACGAACCAGAGGAAGCTGGGGCGCCGGTGCGGGGGCGGTCCACTCGGAGCCTGCTCGGGCATCCCGCGCCCGTCCGGCGCCGGCGTGACCTGCCAGCCGCGCTTGTCGCGCGGCATTGGCGGGTGAGCGTCGGTGCGGGCCGGATCGCCCGTCTGCCGCGCGCTCGCCTTCGGTGACTGCTCGTCCGCCACGAGTCCATCCTACGCGCGTCGCGCGCGCGGACCGTCGGTCAGAGGGGCCAGAAGGGCTGCAGCTGCGCGATCGCCAGGCGTGTCTCGGCCGGCTCGGCGGAGGCCCCGCGTGGCGGGCGCTCGTCGCCGACGGCCAGCAGCGTCTCGCGCACGGATTGCGCGAGCGAGAGCGGTTCGTAGCCGCCCTCGAGCACGATCCCCAGCGGCGCGCCGCACTGCAGCGCGAGCTCGCGCACGTGGCGTGCGAGCTCGCCGAAGGAGCTCGTCTCCAGGCGGCATTCGGCGAGCGGGTCCGCGCGGTGCGCGTCGAAGCCGGCCGAGACGAGCACGAGATCGGGGGCGAAGGCGCGCGCGGCGGGGATCACGACGTGCTCGAGCAGGGACAGCCACAGCTCCTCGCCGGACCCCGGCGGCACCGGCAGGTTGATCGTGTAGCCCTCGCCGGGACCGGAGCCGACGTCGCGCAGCGCTCCCGTCCCGGGATAGAGCGGCGACTGGTGGATGCTCGCGAACAGCACGTCGGCGCGCGTGCGGAAGGCCTCGGCCGTGCCGTTGCCGTGATGCACGTCCCAGTCGAGCACGAACACGCGCTCAGCGCCGAGCTCGGCGATCGCCAGCGCCGCGGCGATCGCGACGTTGTTGAACAGGCAGAAGCCCATCGCGCGATCCGGTTCGGCGTGGTGGCCGGAGGGGCGCAGCGCGGAGAAGCCGAGCTCGGCCTCGCCGGCGAGCAGGGCGCGCGCCAGCTCGCAGGCGCCGCCCGCCGCGTGCAGCGCCGCCCAGTAGGAGGGCTCGCCCACGACCGTGTCCGGGTCGATCGCGCCGCCCCCTGTCGCGGCGAGCTGGTCGATCGCGCCGATCAGCCGCGCGCTGTGGACGAGCTCGAGCGTCTCCTCCGCGGCGGCCGGGGCGATCCGTCGCTCCCACCCCAGCCAGTCCTCGGTGGCGAGCAGTCGCTCGAGCGCGAACATCCGCTCGGGCGTGTCCGGATGGTGCGGCATCAGCACGCGCGGGTCGTGCTCGAGCGAGGAGGGATGGGAGAGGAACAGTCCGGTTCGCGCGGCGCTCGCCACCGAGTGAGTTTCCCACCGTGCAGCGGACGGCGCACGCCGACCGTTCGGGCGAGCGCCTTGGCGTGGCGCTAGGAGACCAGGTCGAGCGCGGCGCCGACGATCGTCTCGGCGTCGATGCCGAAGTGGCGGTAGAGGTCCTGGACGTCGCCGGACTGACCGAAGTCCTGCACCCCGAGGCAGGTGATCGGCAGCTCGTGGACCGCGCCGAGGAACGACAGCGAATGAGGGTGTCCGTCGAGCACGGTCACGATTGGCGCGGCGCGCTCGGGGCCGAACAGCTCGTCGAGCACGGCCTCGTCGCCGTCGCAGAGTCCCCGCCGGGCCTGCAGCGCGCGGAAGATCAGGTCGGCTGAGGTGAGGCAGACGACGTCGACGGCGATGCTCGACTCGCTCAGCTCCTCGGCGGCGGCGAGCGCCTCGGGCACGATCGCGCCCATGCCGACGAGCGTCACCTCGGGCGCGCGGTCGGCTTCGCGCACCCGGTAGCCGCCGCGCAGCACCTGGGCGCGGCGAAGCTCGCGCGCGGCGGCGTCCTCCGGCACGGATGCCAGCGCCTGGTCGATCGGGCGCGTGGACAGGCGCAGGTAGGAGGAACTGCCGCCGTCGCGCCCGAGCTGGGCGAGCGCGTGCAGGAGCGTCCACTCGAGGTCCTGGCCGAACGCCGGCTCCCAGGCGGTGCAGCGCGGCTGCTCGATGGCGACGGACGGCGTGATGATCGACTGGTGCGCGCCGCCCTCGGGGGCGAGCGTGACGCCGGCGGGCGTGCCCACGAGGATCGACTGCCCGCCTGCGTACATGCCGAACGACCACGGCTCGAGCGCGCGGTTGACGAACGGGTCATAGAGCGTGCCGATCGGCAGCAGCGGGGTGCCGTCGCGCGACCAGGTCGCGCCGAGCTCGCCGAGCAGTCCGACGAGGTTGCCCTCGGCGATGCCGAGCTCGATGTGGCGGCCGTGCTCGGACTCGCGCCAGCGAACTAGCGTGTCGGAGTCGTCTGCGAACCAGTCGATCCGCTCGCCCATGTTCCACACACCCACGCGGTTGATCCAGCCGCCCAGGTTGGTCGAGGAGGCGACGTCGGGGCTGACCGTCACGACGTGGGCGGCGGCCTCGGGAGCGGCGCGGGCAAGATCCATGAAGAAGCGCCCGAAGCTCTGCTGGGTGGATTCCTCGCCGGCGTGCGAGCGGCCCAGATCGGGGGGAACGGGCGGCGGCGAGCTCGCGAGGACCGGCTCGCGTCGCAGTCGCTCGGCCGCCTCGACGCACACGCGCCGCTCGGGCGAGCCCTCGGCAAAATGCGCCCAGGGATGCTCCGGGTCGGCGCCGAGCTTGCTCGCCAGATCGCGCCACTGCGCCTCGGTGAGCAGCGCGGAGTGGTTGCCCGGATGCCCCTCGGTCGGCAGGCTCCAGGCCTTGATCGTGTAGGCGAAGATCACCGTCGGGCGGTCCCTGAGCTCGTCGGCGCGGCGGAACGCGTCGAGCAGGTCGGCCAGGTCGTGTCCGCCGAGATCGCGCACGGCGATCGACAGCTCCTGCTCGGACAGCTCGTCGATCAGCCGCTCGACGTCGCGGCGCCCGCGCCCCTGGCCGGGCAGGCGCTCGCGCAGTTCGGCGGCGGGGCTGCGCAGCAGGCGCTGGTACTCCTCGTTCGGCATCTCGTCGATCCGCGCGCGCAGGGCGTCGCCGCCACGGCGCTGGAACAGCTCCCGCAGGCGCCGCCCGTACTTGACCGTGATCGTCTGCCAGCCGGCGGCCTCGAACATCGCCTCGACGCGCCCGGCCGCGATCTCGGGGACGACGCGGTCGAGCGACTGGCGGTTGAGGTCGACGATCCACAGCACCTCACCGAGGCGGGCGACCATCGGGTCGACCAGCGCTTCCCAGATCGCGCCCTCGTCGAGCTCGGCATCGCCGACGAGCGCGACCTGGCGCCCGCCCCGGGGCACCTCGAAGTGGCCGGCCACGTAGCGGTGGGCGAGGGCGCTCCAGATCGTCGCGGTCGCGCCGATGCCGACGGAGCCGGTGGAGAAGTCGACCGGGTCGGGGTCCTTGGATCGGCTCGGGTAGCTCTGCAGCCCGCCGAACTCGCGCAGGCGGGGAAGGTAGGACTGCTCGAGGCTGCCGAGCAGGTAGTTGATGGCGTGCAGCACGGGCGACGCGTGCGGCTTGACCGAAACGCGGTCGGGCGCGCGCAGGTGCTCGAAGTAGAGCGCCGTCATGATCGAGACGATCGAGGCGGACGAGGCCTGGTGGCCGCCGACCTTCACACCGGAGCCGGTCTCACGCACCCTGTTGGCGTGGTGAACGATGCTCATCGACAGCCACAGCACCCGCCGCTGCACGGCATCGAGCGCGGCGAGCCCGCCGGCCTGCTCGCGCTCGGCCGACCCGGGCTTCGCCGCCAGCGCTCCTGGGCCGCTCGACATCGCCTGCAATGCAAGCCGATCAGGCTGCCGCACGCAGCAAACAGCAGGCTCGTAGCAGCATCGACGCAAGATTTCTCCTTAATATCCCTGATCGGGATAAGATTCTTGCGTGGCTGGGCACCCGCCGGATCTCGATGAGACGGACCTGGAGATCATCGAGCTGCTGCGCCGGGACGCGCGCCGCACGCTCGCCGACGTCGCCGAGCGCGTGTCGCTGTCGCCGCCGGCCGTCAAGCGCCGGGTCGACCGGCTCGAGCGCGAGCGGGTGATCACGGGCTACACGGTGCTCGTCGACCACGCGCTGCTCGGTAGCCCGCTGCAGGCGTTCACGGAGCTGCGCTTCGCCGGCAACCTCCCGGTCGACCAGATCGCCGGCATCGCCGACGACATCCCCGAGGTGCAGACGATCTTCACGACCGCGGGCGACCCCGACGCGCTCGCCTGGATCCGCGTCAGAGACGTCGAGGACCTCAAGCGCGTGATCGACCTACTGCGACGCAGCGGCCGCGTGACCGGCACGAAGACGCTGATGGTGCTCGGCACCTCGTAGGGTGGCGCGACGACCGTCGCCTCAAGGTCCGAGCAGCGCTGCGGGTATGACGGCGATTCCGTCGGAGCGCCGGTAGGCGGCCTGTCCAGTCGTGACGACGATCGCGTCTGCCAGCTCGTCGCCGAGCTCGTTGCGGAGCCAGAGGAGGTGACGTACATCCCGCTCCTCCGGTGTCTGGCCGAGCTTGACCTCGATCGCGAGGATGTGTTGTCCGCGCTCGACGATGAGGTCGATCTCCCGGTGGCCACTCCAGGTACGCAGGTGGGCCGTCCGCGCCTCAGCGGCCTGGGCATACACACGAACATTGAGCGTGACCAGCGACTCGAAGAGGGCTCCGAGCAGTGAACCTTCGCGCGTGATCGGAGGGCCGGCCGGCCGGGCGTGCAGGAGCGTTGCTGCGTTGACGCCGAGCAAGCGGGCCGCGAGCGCCGGATCGGCCAGGTGATGCTTGGGCGGTGCCGAGAGGCGTGCGAGCCGGCTGCGCGTAGGCAGCCAGGCGGGGACTGGATCGAAGATCCACAGTCGCTCGAGCACGTCGCGGTAGGGTTGCGTCGTGGCTCTGGCTGGCTTCTCGCCGTGGCCGCTTGTAGCGGCATCGCGGATCTTCTCGTAGGACGTCGTCGTCGCGGTCGCTGCCGCGTACGCCTGCATCCACCTTCGCAACGTCCCCGGTCGTCGTACCTGACGGCCGAGCTCGTCAAAGTCGCGATCGATGATGCGGTCGATGTAGCCGTCGAGCTGTGCGCGAGCCAGCCGGTCGGAGAGGCCACGGAGCCCTGGAAACCCCGATGCGACGATCTCTTGCACATAGCGCTCCAGCTTGACGTCGGTACGCCCGCTGACTGGACCGCGCCCACCTTGCAGCAGCTGTGTGAGGCTGACCGTCGGAGCGTCGATGCCGCGCTCAGCGAGTGTCATCGGCCGCAGGCGCACCTGCACGATCCTGCCTGCTCCCGAATGCGTCGGCGGCTCCGTTGGGGACGCTGAGCCGGTGAGCAGGAAGCTTCCAGGTTGAGCGCCAGCATCGACGGCTCGGCGTACGCGATCAAAGGACTCGGGGAGATGCTGCCACTCGTCGATCAATACGGGCGGTTCGCCCTCCAGCAGGCGTGACGCGTCGGCCTGTGCGATGGAGCGCTCAGCCTCATCATCGAGGCGGTAGACGGTTGCCGCGCGGCGCAGCGCCGTAGCCGTCTTGCCAACAGCCTTTGGACCCTCGAGTGCTATCGCAGGTAGACCGGCGATCAGCTCGTCGAGCTCGTCGTCGACGATGCGCCGCCGATAGCGGCTGGCAGGACGGTTCAGATTCTGCTCCGCGTCGCCGACCACCTGGCTACTGTACCATTACGCAGGTCTCTACGGAACAGTTTCGCAGCAATCTACGATACGTATTCGCGGCTCGGCTTGCATTGCGACGGTCGTTATGCCTAGCTTGCGAATCTCCGTGATCCGGGTAGATCCGCCTCCATAGGCGGTAAGGGACATGCGTGAATAACCCGCCCTCGCTATGGAACCTGAGGCTCCACCAGTAGAAAGGTCGTTTCGAGGGGGGCTAGGGGAAAGGCTTGCTCGGTGCCCCCCTCGTGGGTCGCGATACGGCGCCGTATGCCTCTGCAACTGAGCACCCAGGCGGCGCTCAGTTGCTCTCGCTCAGCGCATCAAACTCTGGCCCGAAAACCTCCATTACGTGGTGAACGCCCTTGCGAATGGAGGCGAGCAGGGCCGCGCTGGCGTAGGACCCGAAACCTATCCACTTCTCGATTTCCACGAGCAGGACACCGAGTAGCTCGTCGGCACGTTCGAGCTTTATGCGGCAATCGAGCGGCGTCATCTATATCCGGCGGCGCGCAACGCCAGGACTGTCACCATCGGCGTGCGCGGTGTCGTGCCAAGCGCACGAAGCCAAATCGCTTATAGAACAGCGCACGCCGGAATTCATCAACGAGGTCGGCGTCAGAAAACCACGGTCGTCTCGCCGGCGTCTAGCACGCGGTCTTCGCAGTGCCACTGCACGGCGCGCGCGAGGACGGTGCGCTCGATGTCCGCGCCGAGGCGCATCAGCGCGGGCACGTCGTCGCGGTGGCTGACGCGCACGGTGTCCTGCTCGATGATCGGCCCCTCGTCAAGGCCCTCCGTGACGTAGTGAGCGGTCGCGCCGATCAGCTTGACGCCGCGCTCCTTGGCCTGGACGTAGGGGGCGGCCCCGGCGAAGGCCGGCAGGAAGGAGTGGTGGATGTTGATCATCGGCACCGTCGCGCCGTCCACGGCCAGGCGCGCAAGGAAGTCGCGGCTGAGGATCTGCATGTAGCGCGCGAGGATCACCAGATCGACACGCTCGGCCAGCAGCAGCTCGAGCAGCCGACTCTCGGCCTCGGCCTTGCTGTCGTGCTCCACGGGCACGTACGCGTAGGGCAGGCCGAAGGACTCGACGTCGCCGCGGAGGTCGGGATGGTTGGAGGCGACGAGGCGCACGTCCATCTCGAGCTGACCGCGCCGCCAGCGCCACAGCAGATCGAGCAGGCAATGGTCCTGGCGGGAGACGAGGATCGCCACGCGCTTGGGCTTGCTCGCATCCCACATCCGCCACCGCATCTGCAGCGGCTCGCCGACCTCGCGCGCGAAGCGTGTCTCCAACTCCGCGCGCTGCTCGGGACTCATTGCCAGATCGAACTCCATACGCATGAAGAACGCGCCGCCGCGTGGGTCGGTCGTGTGCTGATCTGAGTGCACGATGTTGGCGCCCGCGTCCGTCAGAAAACGCGAGGTGGCGGCGACGATGCCCGGCTGGTCCGGGCAGGAGATCGTCAGGCGTGTGATCGGCGGGGCCGGCGGCATTGGCGTGGGCGACGGTGGCATCTCGCATCAGTATCGGTCAGCCGCGCGCGAGCGTCGATCCGCCCTTGGCTCGCGAGAGTCATAACCTCACGCGCATGAACGAGGGCACCAAAGGGGGCGAGCGCGTCGCGATCCTCGGCGCCGGCCTGATGGGCGCGCAGATCGGCTGCGAGTACGCGCTCGCCGGCTGCCCGGTGCGGTGGCTCGTGCGCGACCGGGCGCGCGCCGAGCGACGCGTCGAGCAGGCGCTGGCGCTTGTGCTCGAGCACGGCCTCGCCGACGCAACCGCGGTCGAGCGAGCGCGCGCGTCGATGCGCTGGGCCGAGCCGGACGCGGGCGAGGGCGAGCCGCCCGACCTGATCGTCGAGTCGCTGCCCGAGGATCTCGCGCTCAAGGCGGACGTGCTCGGCCTCCTCGCCGCCCGTCACCCGGAGGCGATCGTTGCGAGCAACACGTCGTCGATCTCGATCGCCGCGCTCGGCGAGGCGGCGGGAGTGCCCGAGCGGATCCTCGGCACCCACTACTGGAACCCACCGCTGCTGATGCCGCTCGTGGAGGTCGTCGCGGGCGAGCGCACGCCGCGGGCGATGCGCGAGCGGGTCGTCGCGCTGCTGCGCGCGATCGGCAAGCGTCCGGTCGTGCTCGAGCGCGAGGTCGAGGGCCTTCTGTGGAACCGCCTGCAACTGGCCGTGCTGCGCGAGTCGCTCTGGCTGGTCGAGCGGGGCATCGCCGCCCCGGAGACGGTCGACGAGGTGATGCGCGACGGGCTCGCTCGGCGCTGGCGGCTGACCGGGCCGTTCGAGACCGTCGGCCTCGGCGGGGCGGCGACCTTCGACGCGATCGCCGCGAACCTGTTCCCTGCCCTTTCCGACGCGAGCCGGGCTGACGGGTTCGATCGGCACGTTCCGCACGATCCCGAGCTGCTGGCGGCGCTGCGCGAGCGACGCGACCGCGAGCTCGCGGCCGAGCTCCGCGCCGAACGCGAGCGTCAGCCCGACTCCGGCCGTTCCGTGTAGGCTATATCGACTGATCGATATGCAGATTGCGTGAGGGACAACGGTGGCTCGCGACCCACGGCACGACATCCTCTTCGAGCCGGTGGCGATCGGGCCGAAGACGCTGCGCAACCGCTTCTACCAGAGCCCGCACTGCACGAGCTTCGGCGCCGAGCTGCCCGGCGCGCAGGCGGGTATTCGCGCGATGAAGGCCGAGGGCGGCTGGGCCGCGGTCAACACCGAGTTCTGCTCGATCCACCCCTCCAGCGACTCGCGTCCGCTGGTCTCGGCACGGCTGTGGGACGATGACGATGCGCGCAACCTCGGCCGCATGGCCGAGCAGGCGCACGAGCACGGCGCGCTCGCCGGCGTCGAGCTGTGGCACGGCGGCTGCGTCGCCGGCAACCTCGAGTCGCGCCTGCCCGCGCGCAGCGTCAGCCAGCTGACCGACGAGAGCCTGTACTCGACGAGCTGCTACGAGCTCGACAAGGCCGGCATCCGTGAGATCCAGGGCTGGTACGTCGCCGCCGCCAAGCGCGCCCGCGATGTCGGCTTCGACATGATCAACATCGAGGGCGCCGAGTGCGGCGCGCTGACGCAGCACTTCCTCATGTCCAAGTTCAACCGCCGCACCGACGAGTACGGCGGCTCGGTCGCCAACCGCGCGCGCTTCTGGCTGGAGGTGACCGAGCAGGTGCGCGAGGCCGTCGGCGACGACTGCGCCGTGACGATGCGGCTGTGCGTCGACACGCTCAACGACAACCCGCTCGGCATCCGCGCGGCAGAGGAGGCGTACGAGTTCGTCGAGCTGGGCGACCACCTCGTCGACTTCTGGGACCTGCAGGCCGGCGGCTACGTTGCCGCCGAATGGGCCGGCGACGACGCCGTCGCCTCTCGCTTCGGCGGAGAGTTCAGCCACCGCGAGTACATCGAGGCGGTGCGTCCGGCGACGCGCAAGCCGATCGCCGCGGTCGGGCGCTTCACCAACCCGGACACGATGGCCGAGGCGGTCCGCTCCGGCGTGATCGACATCATCGCCGCCGCGCGCCCGTCGATCGCCGACCCGTTCCTTCCGCGCAAGATCGAGGAGGGCCGCTACGACGAGATCCGCGAGTGCATCGGCTGCAACATCTGCGCCTCGCGCTTCGGGCTGGGCGCGCCGATCGTCTGCACGCAGAACGCCACGCTCGGCGAGGAGTACCGCCGCGGCTGGCATCCGGAGCGCTTCGGCCAGGCGGCCAACGCCGAGAAGACGGTGCTCGTGCTCGGCGCCGGCCCGGCCGGGATGGAGTGCGCGATGGTGCTCGGCAAGCGCGGCCTGTCCGCGGTGCACCTCCTCGACGAGCAGGACGGGATCGGCGGTTGCATACGGACGATCAGCGCCTACCCGCACCTCGGCGAGTGGGGTCGCGTTACCACCTACCGTCAGGTCCAGCTCGACAAGCTCGACAACGTCGAGGTCGTGACGGGCACGCGCCTGGACGCCGAGGGAGTGCTCGGCTACGGCGCCGAGATCGTCGTGATCGCGACCGGGGCGCGCTGGCGCGCGGACGGCATGAACGGCCCCACGCAGGCGCCCATCCCGGGGGCGAACAACGACTTCGTGCACACGCCCGAACAGGTCTCGGCGGCCGGCGGCGCGATCGACGGCGAGCACGTTCTCGTCTATGACGCCGACGGCTACTTCACGGCGGTCGGCATGGCCGAGATGCTGCTCGCAGCGGGCAAGCGCGTGACGCTGCTGACCCCCTTCCCCAACCTCGCGCCGTTCATGTTCTTCACCGGCGAGGCCTTCCGCGTCAACCGCGAGCTGCGCGCCAGCGGCGTGACCGTGATCCCCTCGCACGTGCTCGGGGAGATCGCGCCCGGCGGCTCTCTAAGCGGTCAGAACGTGTGGTCGCCGGACCCGGTGCGCTGGCAGGCCGACGCGGTCGTGCTCGTCACCCAGCGCCAGCCCCTCGACGCGCTCTACCACGAGCTGCGCGCAGACCCGCAGCGCCTGCAGCAGGAGGGGGTCGAGGCGGTCTACCGCGTCGGCGACTGCGTCGCGCCGCGCACGATCGCCGAAAACATCTTCGACGGGCACCGGCTCGCGCGCGAGATCGACAGCGACGACCCGGCGACCCCACTGCCCTACCTGCGCGAGCTGCCCGACGTTTACCGCCAGGCGCTTGCCGCCGGCGGCTGAGGCGGGCGGAGCACTCGACCAAGCCGCGCCGGAACACCACCCACGCGAAACCAGAACCGAGGAGAGACATGCACCAGGTGGCCACCCAGATCACGAAGTACTCAGTCCGCCACGCGCCGCTCGAGCCGGCGCCGATCCCGCCGGAGGACATCATCTCGGGCGAGCCCGAGTCGACGATGGCGATCCTCTGGCGAAGCGACGACGGCAAGCTCTACAACGGCGTGTGGCACTGCACTCCGGGCGTGTTCATGCTCTCGAGTCCCGGCGAGACGATCACGCTGATCGAGGGCGATGTGACGATCACGCCGGAGGGCGGCGAGGCCGTGACCGTGCGCGCCGGCGAGATCGCCTACATCCCCGAGGGCACGCGCGCGCGCTGGGAGGTGCGCGAGACCGTGCGCAAGGGCTTTCACTCCCACGACTCGACCGGCACGCTGCTCGGCCCCGCGTGAAGATCCTCGTCCCCGTCAAGCAGGTCGCAAGCCTCGACGGGGACTTCACGCTCGCCGACGACGGCGAGCTGCGCGAGGGCGAGCCGACGTGGCGGCTGAACGAGTGGGATGAGTTCTCGCTCGAGGCCGCGGTGCAGCTGAGCGAGGCCGCGGACGGCGAGGTCGTCGTCGTGAGCGTCGGCCCGGAGCGCGTCGAGGAGGCGTTGAGGGCGTGCCTGGCCAGGGGCGCCGATCGGGCGATCCGCGTCTGGGGGGAGGGCCTCGCCGGCGCCGCCGACCCACTGTCGCTTGCAAGCGTGCTGGCCGCCGTCGCCCGCGCCGAGGCGCCCGCCCTGATCCTCTGCGGGGCGCAGTCCGCGGACGCAGCGCATGCGGCCACCGGGGTCGCGCTGGCGGGACTGCTCGACCTCCCCCGTGTGGCGGTCGTGAGCGCGATCGAGCGCGACGGCCGCCACCTCACGGTCCAGCGCGAGCTCGAGGGCGGGGCGGTTGAGGTGCTGCGGATAGCGCCACCGTGCCTCCTGACTGTGCAGACGGGCATCAACCGACCGCGCCAGCCCACGCTGCGCGCGATCAGGCAGGCGCGGATGAAGCCCGTCGCCGTGGCCGGGCCGGCGGAGCTCGCTCTCGAGCCGGCGGTCGTGCTCGCCGGCGCCGGCTCGCGCACGGTCGGGCTGCGCGAGCGCCCCCGCTCTGCCGGCGCGAAGCTGCTCGAGGGTGCTCCGGCCGACGTCGCCGCGCGCATCACCGAGATCGTGAAGGAGTCACTGGCCCGTTGAGCGGGATCCTCGTGCTCGCCGAGGCGCGGCGCGGACGGCTGCGGCCGGTCAGCGTCGAGCTGATCGGCGCTGCGTGCGCCCTGTCCGAGGAAGGGGCCGGCCCGGTAACGGTCGCGCTGATCGGCGCGGACGCCGAGACACACGCCGCCGCCGTCGACGTCGTCGGCGTCGAGCACGTGTTGGTCGTCCCGACGCCGCAGCCGGCGTTCGAGGCGCACGTGATGCAGACCGCCGTCGCGGCTCTGATCGAGCGGCGCGCGCCGTCGCTCGTGCTCGCCGGCCACACGATCGACTCGCTCGGCTTCGCGCCGGCGCTCGCCGCCTGCGGCGGCCACGGCTTCGCCAGCGACGTGACCGCGATCCACTGGGGCGAGCACGGCGCGGTGGTGCAGCGCGGCGCCTACGGCGACAGGTTGATCGCCGAGCTGGACTTTCCCGGCAGGCAAACGGTCGTGCTCCTGCTGCGCCCCGGCGCCTTCGCGTTGGCAGCGACCGATCGAGCCTCGCCGGGCGCGACGGTCGAGCGCATCGAGCTCGACCTCGCCGGATGCGCGCGCACCGAGCACGTCGAGCTGCGCGATCCGCCGACAGGCGATGTCGACATCGCCAAGGCCGACTTCGTGCTCGCGCTCGGGCGCGGCGTCGGCACGGCCGAGCAGCTCGAGCGGCTCGAGCGAGTGGCCGACGCGATCGGGGCGACGGTCGCCGTGTCCGGTCCGCTCGTCGAGGCCGGCTGGGCCGAGCGATCGCGCAAGGTCGGCCAGTCGGGCAACACCGTCGCCCCGCGCGTCTATCTCGCCTTCGGCATCTCCGGCGCCGCGCAGCACGTCGCCGGGATGTCGCGCTCGCGCATGATCATCGCCGTCAACTCCGACCCCGGCGCGCGCATCTTCGACGTTGCGCACTACGGCGCCGTGGCCGACCTGTTCGTCATCGCCGCCGAGCTCGAGCGGTCGTTCGCGTGAGGCGCCAGTTCGAGAGACTGTCCGCTTGAGCATGGAGTTCACCGAGCCGGCCGACGTCGCCCCGATCCGCGAGGCCGTGCGCGCGCTGTGCGAGCGCTTCGGCGGCCCCTACTGGCGGTCGCTCGAGCCCGACGGCTATCCGAACGAGTTCGTCGCCGCGCTGACGCAGGACGGCTGGCTCGCGGCGCTGATCCCCGAGCGCTACGGCGGCTCGGGCCTGCCGCTGGCGACGGCCAGTGCGATCCTCGAGGAGATCTGCGCGGCCGGCGCCAACGCCGGGGCCTGCCACGCGCAGATGTACACGATGGGCACGCTGCTGCGCCACGGCTCAGAGCAGCAGAAGGCGGAGTACCTCCCGCGGATCGCCTCCGGCGAGCTGCGCCTGCAGGCGTTCGCCGTGACCGAGCCCGACGCCGGCTCGGACACGACCCAGATCAAGACGCGCGCCGAGCGCAGCGGCGGCGGCTGGCGCGTGAACGGGCAGAAGATCTGGACCTCACGCGCCGAGCACTCCGATCTGATGGTGCTGCTCGCGCGCACCATGCCGCTGGCCGACGTGCCCAAGCGCACGGCCGGTCTATCCGTGTTCCTCGTCGATATGAGAGACCGTGGATCGTCTCTTCGAATAAATCCAATCAAGACGATGATCAACCACTCCACGACGGAGGTATTCTTCGAAGATCTCGAGCTGCCGGACGACGCCCTGATCGGTGAGCCGGGCGAGGGCTTTCGCTACATCCTCGACGGCATGAACGCCGAGCGGATCCTGATCGCCTCCGAGTGCATCGGCGATTGCCGCTTCTTCCTCGACCGCGCCGTCGCCTACGCGAACGAGCGCACTGTGTTCGGCCGTCCGATCGGCGCCAACCAGGGTGTGCAGTTCCCGCTCGCGCGCGCACACATGTCGATGAGCGCCGCCGACCTCGTGCGCTGGAAGGCCGCCTGGCTCTACGACGCCGGGCGCCCCGCCGGGGCCGAGGCGAACGTCGCCAAGTACCTGGCCTCGGAAGCCTCCTGGGAGGCGGCCAACGCCGCGCTCGACTGCTTCGGCGGCTTCGGCTTCGCGCAGGAGTACGACATCGAGCGCAAGTTCCGCGAGACGCGCCTGTACCGAACGGCGCCCGTCAACAACAACCTCGTGCAGGCCTTCGTCGGCCAGCACGTGCTCGGCCTGCCGCGCTCCTACTGAGGACCCCGCTCCGCGCCGCGCCGACGGTTCGCTAGGTGTCTGAGCCCTGCGGGTATTCGTGGACCGACACGAGTCGTACCGGTCCCTTGACTACGCGATATGTGTGGGGTCTGTCGGCGCGGAAGCTGATCAGGTCGCCCTGGTTCAGCGTCTCCTTGAAGGAGTCCGTGCTGATCTCGACCGTGCCGGCGGCGATTGTGATGTGCTCGAACAGGCCGGCCACGTGCGGCTTGGCGTGCCGCACCGCGCCTTCGTCCAGCACGAGCGTGTAGATCTCGATCAACGCCCCGCCGGTGCGCGTGAGCATGTGGCGAACGATCAGGCCCTCCGCCTCCAGGCCCGCGTCTTCGACGGCGATGACCGAGCCGTCGTCCTCGCGCACGACCGACACGTCGTCCGCCGGAGGCTCGTCGTGGAACAGCGCCGTGAACGGCACGCCGAGCGCCGAGGCGAGCGCCCAGACGGTGTCGATCGACGGGTTGCCCTGCCCGCGCTCGATCAGGGACACCGTGGACTTGGCGACGCCGGCCTGCTCGGCGAGCGCCGAGAGTGTCATCTCCCGCGTCGTCCTCCAACGACGAAGGTTCCGAGCAATCGGCTGGACAGCACCCGCCACCGCGGTAGTTGTATCGCAAGCGCGCATGGGCGAATCGGCCAATTTACTGGGATGGTTCTTTTATCGGTATGGAGGGCGGCATATCGAACAGGGTAGTAGTCTGGGCGGGTGACCCCGCTCACGCTCAGCGTCGACGCACGAGCCCAGCTGGAGGAGGTCTACCGCGCCCGCACGCCGCGCTCCGCCGAGGCGATGGCGCGCGCGCGCCGCCACATGGTGCGCGGCCTCACCCGCGGCTGGGGCTATCACCGCCCCTACCCGCTCGTCGGCAAGCGCGGCGAGGGGCCCTACCTGATCGATCTCGACGACAACCGCTACGTCGATCTGGCCAACAACGGGCTCAGCCTGATCCACGGCCACGCGTTCGCACCCGTCGTCGAGGCGCTGCGCGCGGCCGCCGGGCGCGGCTCGGGATGGCTCGTCCCCTCCGAGGAGCAGATCGAGTTCGCCAGGCTGCTGTGCGAGCGGATCGAGGCGTTCGAGCGCGTGCGCTTCACCAACTCCGGAACCGAGTCGGGAATGCTGGCGATGAAAGTCGCACGCGCCTTCACCGGCCGCCCGGCGGTGCTGAAGTCGATCGACGGCTTCCACGGCTCCTTCGACGACCTCGAGGTCGGCCTGTACGACCGCCCCGAGGAGCCCGGGCGCGTGTACCTCGCGCCGTTCGGCGACGCCGAGGGGTTCGAGCGAAAGCTCGAGCAGCACGGCGCCGAGATCGCGGCCGTCGTGCTCGAGCCGCTGCTGTTCAGCGGACTGGTCACGACCGCGCCGCCCGGCTTCCTCAGGCGCGTGCAGGAGGCGGCGCAGCGCGTCGGTGCGCTGTTCGTGCTCGACGACTGCCTGATGCTGCGACTCGCCTTTGGAGGCTCGGCCGAGCTCTACGGCCTGCATCCCGATCTGACCTTCCTCGGCAAGTTCATCGGCGGCGGCCTGCCGATGGGCGTGACCGGCGGGCGCGCGGAGGTGATGGACGTGCTCGACCCCCATCGCGAGCAGCCGCTCTACCACGGAGGCTCCTTCAACGGCAACCTGCTCTCGAGCGTCACCGGCCGCGTCAGCCTCGAGCACCTGAGCACCGAGACGATCGCCGCGATGAACGAGCGCGGCGGCTGGCTGCGCGGCGAGCTCGAGCAGGCCGCCGCCGAGCTCGGGCTCCCGCTCTGCACCGTCGGCGAGGGCTCGGTGCTCGGGGTCTACGTGACCGACACGCTCGCGCGCCACTCCGGACAGTTCATGGCAGACGAGGGCACCCAGCTGCTGCACCTCGCCGCGCTCGCGCACGGCGTGTTCATGGGTCCCGGCGGCGAGATCGCGCTCTCGAGCGTCGTCGCCGGCGAGGCGCTGGAGCGCGCGCGTTCCGGACTGCTGGCGGCGATGAGCGACGTCGCCCGGCTGATCGAGGAGCGCTGAGCGACCCGACCACTGCTGCAAGCGAGGACCACCAGAACAGGCAAGGAGAGGACATGGACAAGCAGCGCGTGGACAGCCCCTATGGAACGACCTTCTGTGAGTCGATCAGCTTCGACGGACCCGGTCGCTGGATCTACGTCTCCGGCCAGATCGGTGCGCTCGAGGACGGCACGATGGTCAACGACACGTTCCTCGCAGAGGCCGAACAGTGCTTCGCGCGCGTGCGCCAGGCCGTCGAGAGGGCCGGCGCGCGCATGGAGGACGTCGTCAAGATCACCGGCTTCGTGACCGGCACAGAGTTCTATCCCGACTACGACGTCGCCCGCGGCAGGGCCTTCGCCGGCTTTCCGCCGAGCAGCGCCACCGTGCAGATCGCCGGGCTCGTCGCCGACGCGCGCGTCGAGATCGAAGCAGTCGCGTTCGTGCCGGCCGTTTGATCTGGTCGGCCCACATCTCCTGGCTGTTTCACGAGCGCCCGTATCTCGAGCGCATCGGCGCCGCGCGCGCGGCCGGGTTCGCCACGATCGAAAGCGCGTGGCCCGAGGACGCGCGGGATCGAGCGGGCCTGGCGGCCGAGGTCTCGGCGCAGGGCGTGGACGTGGCCCTGCTCAATTGCGCCGCCGGCGACACGGCGGGCGGCGAGCGCGGGTTCGTCAACGACGATGCGCGCAGGGAGGAGTCCGAGGCGGCGTTCGCCGAGGCGGTCGAGCTGGCGGTGGCGATCGGCGCGCCCAACCTCAACCTGCTCGTCGGCCGCCGCTTGCCGGACGTGCCCGAGTCGCGCCAGCGCGCCGCGATCGTCGGCGCGCTGCGATCGTTCGCCCCGCTCGCCGGCGCGAGCGGGCTGCGGATCCTGCTCGAGCCGGTCAACGAGATCGAGAACCCGGGCTTCCTGGCGCCGACGCCCGATTCCGCCGCCGCGCTGATCGAAGCGGCCGGCTCCGACCGGGTCGGCCTGCTGCTCGACGTCTACCACGTCGCGCGCGCCGGGGAGGACCCGGCGGCGGCGATCGAGCGCCACCGCGAGCGGGTCGGGCACGTGCAGATCTCCGACCATCCCGGACGGGGAGCGCCCGGGAGCGGGGCACTGCCGATCTGGGCGCTGCTCGAGCAGCTGCACGCGTGCGGCTACGACGGCGCCGTCGGACTGGAGTTCCGAGCGCCCGCGCCGACCGAGGGGTCGCTGGGCTTCATGCGCGAGCCGCGCGCGCGGGCGCTGTTCGGCTGAGGCTCAGACCGCGCCGCCGACGACCGCGCTCTCGCGCGCGAGGTCGGCGAGCGCTCCGCTGAGCCCGGCGATCGCTTCCTCGATCTCCTCGTCGCCGAAGGCGGTGCAGACGCCGAACTCGCCGCCCGTGCCGTAGTAGACGCCGTGGTTGAGCGCCGCCAGGTGCAACAGCCGCGTGGCCTTCCAGTCGATCGCGCCGCCATCCCCGTCGAGCACGTACAGACCGAAGGCGGAGCCGACGCCCTGCGTGAGCACCGGCACGCCAAGCTCGGCCGCGGCCTGCTCGACGCCATCGCGCAAGCGGTCTGCGTATGCGTCGATGCGCGCGATCTCGGCGGCCGCGAGGTCGCGAACGGCGATCTGACCGGCGATCGAGCCGAGCAGGTTGCCGTTGAAGGAGCCGCCGTGGTAGAGCGAGCCTTCGCGGGTCAGGTCGAACGGTGCCATCAGCTCGCGACGGGCGGTTATTGCGCCGACGGGCAGGCCGCCCCCGACCCACTTGCCCAGGCACGTTATGTCGGGCTCGGCGACGCCGAAGCGCTCGCTCGAGCCGCCCTCGGCCAGGCGCGACATCAGGCAGTCGTCGAGGATGTAGAGCACTCCCTCACGGCGCGCCAGCTCGCGCAGCTCATTGAGGAAGCCGTCGGGCGGCGGGGTGACGACGCCCGTGTACTGGACCGGCTCGACGATGATCGCCGCGACGTTGCCGGCGTTGCGCTCGAGCGCGGCGGCGTAGCTGTCGATCTCGCCGAACCTCGCCAGCGCGACGCGACCAGGGTCCTCACCCTGACCCTGCAGCCCGACCTCGAGATCGTCGTAGGAGCCGTGGTAGGCCTCCCACGCCTTGATCAGCACGCGCCGGCCGCTGACGTGGCGGGCAAGTTTGACGGCGAGCATCGTCGCCTCGGTGCCCGTGTTCGCAAAGCGAACCTGCTCGGCGCCTGGGATGCGCGCGCACAGGAGCTCGGCGAACTCGACCTGCGCGTCGGAGGCGCCCGGCCACGCGGTCCCGCGCGAGAGCGCCTCGCGCAGCGCCTGCTCGACCGGTCCGTAGGCGTGTCCGTGCATCAGGCTGAGGCCGTTGGCGAACATGTCCAGGTAGCGGTTGCCGTCGACGTCGAACACGTTCGCGCCGCTGGCGCGCTCGAACACGAGCGGGTACGGCGCAAACCAGGCGAGCGTGCGCGTGACGCCCGATGGCATCGATTCGCCGGCGCGCCGCATCAGCCCCGCTGAGCGGCCGGTGCGCGCCAGGTAGGCCTGCTCGATCGCCGTCAGCTCGCCCTCAGACACATCGACCTCGCTCTTTCGTGCCGCCGGACCTTCGCTCCCATGACGGGCCGGCCGTGTGATTGTCAGCTCGGCAGCCGACGTTTTTGCATATCGACTGATTGGTTTATAAGCATAACGGCGGCTCGTGCTCGACGCAAGGCGCGCCGTCGCAGCCCGCGTCAGCCTCCGCCGGCCTGGCGTTGCCCGCGCAGCTGTGCTCGCAGCGCCTGCGTGGCCTGCGGATCGACGGCCAGGCCGATGCTCGCCCCGGGCTCAGCGAGACCGGCGAGGTCCGGCTCCCGGCCACCGGCGTCCGCATCGACGAGCACGACGCCGTAGACCTCGCGCGCCGCCTGCGGCGTCACCCACCTTTCGAGCACGTCCCAGAGGACGGCCTGCGGATCGCGCTCGAGCGGGTCGCCGTACCCACCGCCGCCCGCCTCGACGCCGCGGATCCACTCGCCGGGAGCCAGCAGCGAGTCGCCGATCGCCTCGACCTGGCGCTCGGAGCCGTCGGCGGCGCGCTCGTGCGCCGAGGCAGCCGTGCCCGGCAGCCCCCCGCGCACGCCCTGCGCCGGGTGGCGCGCGAAATCGGCCATGTAGAAGACGCGCAGCGGCGTCGAGCGCGGGCCGTAGATCACCTCCGAGGCCGGGCCGCCGCGCAGGCGCCCGGCGCCGCCGGAGTCGGCGAGCAGTCGCAGCGAGCGGAACTGCAGCGGGTAGGTCCGCTCGAGCATCTCCACGCTGTCGATGTAGATCGTCTTCGAGCAGTCCGGCATCGCGTACGTGATCCAGCCGTCGCAGTACGGCGAGGCCGGCCCCCCGTTGTTGCCGATCACGAACTCGGACACGTATGGCTCGCCGCCGGCACCGCCGGAGGTGGTGGGATAGGTGCCGGAGAAGACGGCGAAGCCGACGCCCATCGCGCCCGCCCCCTCCGCCAGCCCCTCGCCTTCGCCGAGCTGACAGAACGCGCTCTGGGCGGCGTTGATGATGCGGTTGAGCACGTTCGTCGTCGAGACCGACGCCGAGTAAGGCTCGACCAGTCCGCCCGCGACCGAGCCCTCGCGCAGCAGCACCTCGACGCGCCGGAACGAGCCGGCGTTGCGCGGCACGTCGTCCCGCAGGCAGTTGAGCAGCGCGATCGTGCAGCCGCCGCGCGCGCAGTACTCGGACACGTTCAGCCCGAATGGGATGCAGTCGGGGTTCTCGCGCAGGTCGAAGACGACCCTGCCCTCGTCGGACTTGACATCGACCGTCACGTTGACCTCGACCCCCTCGGGCAGGCCAGGAATCGGGTCGTGGCTGCCGCTCGCGTGCAGGCGCTGGGCCGGCAGCTTGCGGATCGCCTGGTCCATCACGCGCTCGGAGTAGTCGAGCCACTCCTTGACGAAGGTCTTGATCGTGTCCACGCCGTAACGAGCGACCACCTCCTTCACGCGACGTTCGCCGATCCGCGCCGAGCCGACAGCCGCGAGGAAGTCGCCGTACCAGACGTCGGGCACGCGGATGCGTTTGCGGCACATGCGGATGATGTCGTCGATGTCCTGAAAGTCCTGCTGCACCTTCACGGCGGGGAACACGAGCCCACCCTCGGCGTAGACGTCCTCGACGTAGGTCATGTACGTCGAGGGCTCGGCGTTGCCGCAGTCGGCCTGGTGCGCCTTGGCCGACGCGGTGAACAGGTGCTCGCCGTCGACGAACACGGGCACGAGGATTGTGTGGTCGGCCGTGTGCGTGTTGCCGAGGATCGGGTCGTTGTGCAGATAGGCGTCGCCCTCGCGCAGGTCGGGGTGAAGCTCGCGCATCGAGCGCGTCTGCAGCCCGGCGCCGAGCACGTGCACCTGCAGGCCCTCGGCCGCCGCGAACAGCTCGTCATCGGCCGTGATGATCGAGCAGGAGAAGTCGCGTGCCATGTTGATGATCGAGGAGCGGCCGGTGCGGAACAGGGTGTTGGTCATCTCGCGCACGATCGCTTCGAAGCGGTGCGCGAGCACGGCCATCAGCGTCGGGTCGAGCTCGCGCGCCGCCGGCGCTGCGGCGGCCGGCACGCGCTCGACGGGCGGGGTCGATTCAGGCATGCTCGAGCTCCAGTCGGTAGTTGCCCAGCTCGCTGACGTGGGCGGTCCAGCCGGGGTACACGACGATCGTCGTCTCCGGCTCGATCACGAGCGCCGGGCCGGCGACGTCGCTGCCGGGTCTGAGCCGCCGGCCGAGGTGCACGTCGATCTCGACCTCGCCGAGCTCCGGGAAGAAGGCGACCCGCCGCGGCGATCGGCCGTCCTCGCTCCCGTTCCCGCGCTCGCCGGCGGCGCGCTCTGAAGGCGCCCCCTCGCCGCGCACGCGATCGCCGGCCAACGGCGGCTTCGTGGTGTCGGCGATCACGCGGCCCTTCCACTGGCTCAGCTCGATCCTCTGTCCCGGCTCGCGCACGGCGAAGATCCGCTCGTGCGCGTCGTGGAAGCTCTCGACGAGGCGCCCGAGCGCGGCCTCGCCCTCGATCCCGTCGCCCTCGAGCGGGATCAGCAGATCCCACACCTGGTAGGCGTAGCGCGCCTCGACGAAATAGCGGCGCTGCACCGACCCGGCCAGGCCGGCGGGGAGCTCCGACTCGAACGCCCCCATCCGCTCGCGCAGGCGCGCGAGCGTGGCCCGTACCCCGTCGTAGTCGAAGGCGAGCGTGTTGGTGACGTGCGGCGCCGTCATCTCCCGCACGATGTCGGAGTGCTGGCCGCCGAAGGCCGAGAGCACTCCCGCGGCTCGCGGGATCAGCACCTCCCGGCAGCCGAGCTCGCGCGCGATCGCGAGGATCGTCAGGCCGGCGGCGCCGCCGCCGGCGACGAGCGTCGAGTCGCGCGGGTCGACGCCCTCGTTGACCGTGAGTTCTCCGATCGCGGCGATCATGCGCTCGTTCGCGATCGAGAGCACCGCGTGCGCGGCCTCGCGCAGGCCGATGCCGAGCGCGCGCGAGAGCCCGTCTAGGGCGGCCGCGGCCGCTGCGGCGTCGAGCGCCATCTTGCCGCCGAGGAAGCGATCGGGGTCGATGTAGCCGAGCACGAGCGCGGCGTCGGTGACGGTCGGCCGCGTGCCGCCCAGGCCGTAGCAGGCCGGCCCCGGATCGGCCCGGGCGCTCTCGGGGCCGACCCGCAGGAGCCCTCCGGGATCGACCCAGGCGATCGAACCACCGCCGGCGCCGATGCTGCGCACGTCGACCGAGGAGAGCCCGGTCAGGTGCCCTGCGAACGGCTCGCCGAGCCAGGTCTCGCTCGTGAACACGAGGTCGCCGGCGCGGACGAGGCTGACGTCGAAGCTGGTGCCGCCGGTGTCACAGACGATCACGTCGCCCGAACCGGTCTCACCGCGGGCGACGGTGCGCGCGGCCACGGGCGCAAGCGAGGGCCCCGAGCGCACGGACCACAGCGGGCTGTCGATCAGCTCCCCCATCGGCACGACACCCCCGGCCGAGCTGGCGGCGAGCAGCTCGCCGGCGAACCCCTCCCGCTCCAGACCGCTCGCGATCTCGGGCAGGTGTCGCTGCATCAGCGGCTTCAGCGAGGCGTCGATCGCGGTACCGGACGCGCGGCGATACTCGCGCACGATCGGGTTGATCTGATGCGACAGCGAGAACGGAATCCCGGGCAGCTCCTGCGCGATCAGCTCGCCGAGTGCCAGCTCGTGAACGGGGTTGGCGGTTGACCACAACAGACACACCGACACCGCCTGTGCCCCCAGCTCGCGCGCGCGCGCGAGCTGCGCGCGAGCGGAGTCCTCGTCGAGCGCCACGACGACGTTGCCGTCGGCGTCGATGCGCTCGGCGATCTCGAGCGTCAGCCGGCGCGGCACGTAGGGCTCGGGAAAGGGGCGGCTGTAGTCGTAGGGGCGCAGCGAGCCGCCCTCCCGACGCACGAGGATGTCGGGGAAGCCCTCGGTGCAGAGGAAGGCGGTGCGGGCGGTCGTGCCCTCGAGGATCGCGTTCGTCGCCTGCGTGGTCGAGAAGATGAACAGCGAGGAGCGCCCGAGCAGCGACGCGAGCGGTTCGGAGAGCTCCTCACAGGCGCGCTCGAGCGCGGCGCGCAGACCGTCGAACAGGTGCGCAGGTCGCGTCAGCGCCTTGGCGATCGTCATCCGCCCGCCCTCGTCGCTGACGACGACATCGGTGAACGTCCCGCCGATGTCGCAGGTGATGCGGGCGGGTGAGCCGCTCAACGCGTGCCTGGAGTGTCGATTGCGCAGCGCACTTCCCACCTCGTTCGGATCACCGCCGGCTGCAGCCGGGACTATAGGCTATACAAATCTTATACCGATTGATCGGTTTAGTTCTCACTCATGGCGGCGGCGACAGCATGCCGGGTCCGCCGAGGCCCAACCATTCGCTCTCAGCTGTCCGGCACCCACGCGATCGCGTCGATCTCGATGTGTGCGCCGACGAGCAGTCCGGCGACCTGCACGGTCGCGCTCGCCGGCAGCCTCTCGCCGAAGCGCTGCTCGCGCACGGCGGCGTACGCGGGGTATTCGTCGAGGTCGGTTATGAACGCGTTGATCTTGACGATGTGGGAGAAGTCGGCGCCCGCCTGCTCGAGCACCCGCTCGATGTTGTCGAAGGTCGCTGCCGCCTCGGCGCCCATCCCGCCGTCGACGACCTTGCCCTCGGGGCCGAAGCCGACGTTGCCCGAGACGTAGATCGTGCGCCCGGCGCCCGCGGTCGTGACCGCGTCGGCGAAGCCGGCGCCGGGGTTCGTCGTGAGACGCTCGATCGTCATTCGGTGCTCCCTCCGCTCGACTCCCGTTTTTGCAAATCGATCACTCGATATGCGACTATATGCAACGGACGAGGGCGTCCGCAAGCGACTCGAAAGACGCGAATAAGACGCCTTGCTCAGCAGATAGGATCAACGGTGCCGCGGGCTGTCGCTACTTGCGCGACCCGGGTCGACCCGGGTCGCGCCGACGGCGCGCCTGGCAGGGAATCGACGGGAAGGGGCCGCTTTGCCAAAGCTCGGGATGGGGCCGATACGACGAGAGCAGATCTGCCGTGCGGCGGCGACGGTGATCTCGCGCGAGGGCTTCGCGGGCACGACGATGCGCATGGTCGCGGAGGAGGCGGGCGTGAGCACGGGGATGCTCAACCACTACTTCGCCAACCGCCAGGACCTGCTGCAGCAGGCGCTCGTGTTCGTATCCGAGCGCGCGCAGTCGCGGATGCGCGCGGCGATCGAGGAGCTTCCCCCCGGCCGCGAGCGACTCATCGCGCTGCTCGACAGCTCGCTGGAAGAGGGACAGGAGGTGGACGAGACCTGGCGCGTGTGGATCAACGCCTACGGCGAGGCGGTGCGCCTGGCCGACCTGCGCCACACGATCGAGTCGCGCCTGATCACTTGGTACGAGCTGCTCGACACAGCGCTCGAGGGGCTCGTGCCTCCCGCGGAGAACGGGGCGATCCCGTGGTCGTGGCGGCTCGACGCGATCCTCAACGGGCTGACGCTGCAGGCGTTGACCTCGGAGGCGGCGCTCGACAGCGAGCGCATCCGCGACGAGGTGATCCGCACCTTGTTCGGCTCGGTGCCGGGGGCGTCGGCGCAGTCCTCGCCGGGCCAGAAACGCCCGGCCGCGCAGCGTCGCGGCGCGGGGGCCCCGGCGCGCTGAGCGCCCCGCCGAGGGCGGCGGCCGTCGCTCGACGCCCTCTCCTCGAACGTCGCAGACGAACGCGGGCGAGTTTGCGCGGCGCAAACGCCGCTGGTACGGTTTATCCGTCCATGCTCCGAAATATCGAACGACCACGAGCGGGGCTGGAGCGGGCGCGAGCAGCGGCTTGGGGCGGCCGCTGAGATGCGGTTGGCGGCCGACACGGGCGGCACCTTCACCGACCTCGTCGTCGAAGCGGGTGAGGAGGTGCGCCTGTACAAGGCCTCCACGACCCCACGCGAACCGGCCGACGGGATCCTCGACGCGATCGGGCTGGCGGCGGCCGATGCGGGCAGCGCGCCGGCCGACTTCCTCGGCTCGGCCGAGCTGTTCATCCACGGCACGACCCGAGCGATCAACGCGATCCTGACGGGGACCACGGCGCGCACCGCGCTGCTGTGCACGCGCGGGCATCCGGACATGCTGCTGCTGCGCGAGGGCGGGCGCACGGAACCGTTCAACTGGAGCTACGGCTATCCCGACCCCTACATCCCGCGCGCGCTGACGTATGAGATCACCGAGCGGGTGGGCAGCCAGGGCGAGGTGGTGCAGGAGCTCGACGAGCAGGCGGCCGTGGCGACGATCGGGCGGCTGGCGGCGGACGGCGTGGAGTCGGTCGCGGTGTGCCTGCTGTGGTCGATCGCCAACCCCGCACACGAGCTGCGCCTCGGCGAGCTGCTCGAGCAGCACATGCCGGGCGTGCCGTACACGCTCTCGCACGCGCTGAACCCGACATTGCGCGAGTACCGGCGCGCATCCTCGACGGCGATCGACGCATCGCTGAAGCCGCTGATGACGCGCTACCTGGACAGTCTGGAGGTGCGCCTGCGCGCGGAGGGCTTCGGCGGACGCCTCTTGATGGTGACCTCCAGCGGCGGCGTGATCGACGCGGCCGACATGGGCGCCGCGCCGATCCACTCGATCAACTCGGGGCCCGCGATGGCGCCGATCGCCGGTCGCCACTACGCGGCGCTCGACGGCCTCTCCGAGAACGCGGTCGTCGCAGACACGGGCGGCACGAGCTACGACGTCACGCTCGTGCGGCGCGGGCGGATCCCGGTGACGCGCGAGACCTGGCTCGGGATCGAGTACGAGGGTCACATCACGGGCTTCCCCGCCGTGGACGTGCGCAGCGTCGGTGCCGGCGGAGGCTCGATCGCGTGGATCGACGCGGGCGGGCTCTTGCACGTGGGTCCACAGAGCGCGGGCGCCGACCCGGGCCCGGTCTGCTACGGCCGTGGCGGCGAGGTGCCGACCGTGACCGACGCATGCGTGGTGCTCGGATACATCGACCCGGACTACTTCCTCGGCGGCACGATGGAGCTCGACGCGGCCGGCTCGCGCCGCTAGATCGACGAGCAGATCGCGCAGCCGCTCGGCCTCGACGTCAACGAGGCGGCGGCGGCGATCATGGCCGTCGCGACCGAGCGCATGGTGCAGGCGATCGAGGAGATCACGGTCAACCAGGGCGTCGACCCGCGCAGCGCGGTGCTCGTCGGCGGCGGGGGCGCGGCCGGGCTGAACGCGGTCGCGATCGCGCGCCGGCTCGGCTCTCGGCGGGTGGTGATCCCGCAGGCGGGCGCCGTGCTGAGCGCGCGCGGGGCGCTGATGTCGGACCTCACGAGCGAGTACGCGGCGGCCCTGTTCACGGGCTCGGACGACTTCGACCACGCGGGAGCGCAGGCGGTGCTCGACGGACTGCGCGCGCGCTGTGAGCAGTTCGCGCAGCGCAACGGCGCCGCAGAGGCCGAGGTCGAGTTCGTCGCGGAGGCCCGCTACCGCCATCAGGTCTGGCAGCTGGACGTGCGCCTGCGCGAGGGGCGCCTGGCCACGCCGGTTGAGTTGGCCGCGCTGATCGAAGACTTCCACTCGATTCACGACGAGGTCTACGCCGTGCGCGACGAACGCGCCGTGATCGAGGTCGTCAACCTGCGCGCGCGCGTGAACTGCCCGCTGCAGGGCGGCGTCGAGGACACGGTGGCGATGGCGCAGGGCCACGCCAGCGGGGGCATGCGGGGCGTGTACTTCAGCGGCATCGGCGCCGTCAACGCGGCGATCGTGCGGCTGGAGGCGATGACGCCGGCCGCGCAGTTCGCCGGGCCGGCGATCGTCGAGTCCTCGTTCACGACGGTCGTCCTGCCGCCGGGGGCGACCGCGGAACGCACGGCGAGCGGGAGCCTCGCGATCGCCCCGGGAGCGCTAGAGCTTGCGGGCGCCGGCGACGAGGCGACGGAGGCGGTGGGCTGATGTCGCGCGACGTGGTCACGCTCGCGGTCATGACCAACCGCATGGAAGGCGTCGTGCGCAAGATGACCAACACGCTGTTCCGGACCGCGCGCTCGACCGTCCTCAACACGGCGCGGGACTTCTCGTGCTGCATCGTCACGGCCAACCACGAGATGCTCGTGATGGCCGAGTCGCTGCCGATCCACGTGATCTCGGGCCCGGACACGATCAGCCGCTGGCTCAGGCGCTTTCACCCGAACCCGCGGCGTGGCGACGCGTTCATCCACAACTCGCCCTACCACGGCAATTCGCACGCGGGCGATCACTGCATCGTAGTGCCGGTGATCGACGACGCCGGCGCGCACCGGGCGACGGCGCTGGTGAAGGCGCACATGGCCGACATCGGCAACTCCGAACCGACGACGCTGATGGCGACGGCGCGCGACGTCTACGAGGAGGGCGCGCTGATCTTCCCGTGCGTGAAGATCCAGGAGGACTACTCCGACGTGGAGGACGTGGTGCGCATGTGCATGTCGCGCATCCGCGTGCCGGAGGACTGGTACGGCGACTACATCGGCATGATCGGCGCGGCGCGAGTGGGCGAGCGCGAGCTCTTGAAGGTCGGTGAGGAAGTCGGCTGGGACGCGTTCGACGACTACGTGGCCGACTGGCTGGACTACAGCGAGGAGCGCATGCGGGCGACGATCCGCGAGCTGCCGGCCGGCAGCCGCACCGGCCACGACATTCACGACGCAGTCCCGCTCCGCGGCGTCGAGGACGGTGTGCCGCTCGAGGTGACGGTCTCGGTCGATCCGCAGGCGGCGGAGATCGAGATCGACCTGCGCAACAACCCGGACTGCCTGCCGTGCGGGCTGAACCTGACCGAATCGACCTCGGTCACCTCGGCGCTGATCGGCGTCTTCAACAGCATCGAGGATCGGGTCCCGCGCAACACGGGCAGCGGGCGCGCCGTGAAAGTGCTGCTGCGCGAGAACTGCTGCGTGGGGATCCCCGTGCATCCGGCGAGCTGCTCGATGGCGACTTCGGGGATCGCCGAGCGGCTGGCCGGGATCGTGCAGCGCGCGATGGCCGAGTTCAGGGACGGCCTCGGCATGGCGGCGACCGGGCCGGAGTGCCCGCCGGCGGTGGCGGGCCTGTCGGGACGCGACCCGCGCCACGGCGACGCGCCGTTCGTGGACATGATGATCCTGGGCAACTCCGGCGGAGCCGGTCACCCGCACGGAGACGGTTGGATGACCAACGGCGAGACGAGCGACGGCGGCTCGATGATGCGCGACTCCACCGAGGTGCTGGAGCTGCTGCGCCCGATTCGGGTGTGGGCGGACCGGATCGTGCCCGACACCGAGGGCGCCGGACGCTTCCGGGGCGCGCCCTCGCTCTACATCGAGTACGGACCGGTCGACACCGAGCTGGAAGTGCTCTACGCGGCCGACGGCACCGTCAACCCGGCGCTCGGCGTGCGCGGCGGGCAGTCGGGCGCGCTGTGCCGCCCGGCACTGCGCCGGGCCGACGGCGAGGTGGTCGAGCTCGAGGCGTGGGCGCGGGTCGTGCTGGCGCCGGGCGAGACGGTCATCTCGATCTCGTCGGGCGGCGGGGGCTACGGCCCATCCCATGAGCGTGACGTCCAGCGCGTCCTGCGCGACGTCACCGACGGCTGGGTCAGCGTGAAGCGCGCGAGCGAGGTCTACGGGGTCGTGCTGGGCGAGGACGGGCTCCTGGACAACGACGCGACCTCAGCGCGCCGCGAGCAGCTCGCCGCCTCGGCGGCCGGCAGTCCCGCGGCCGGGAACGAGGCCGCCGACGCCGCGCGGGCAGTGCACGGGAGCGAGGGCGATCCGGTGCTGGCGCTGACCGAGCCTGGCACGCGGCTGTGGCCGAGCGCTCCGAGCTCTTCCTGAGCGGCTCGCCACCCCGGCCGACGCGGCATGCCCGGCTCAGCCCGACATGCTCGCGCTCGTCGCGGGCGAGGTCAGCGGGGGCGATTCGGGCGATCCGCCGACGACGCACCCGGCGATGCTGACGTGGACGTCGTAAGTCCATGTCGGGTCGAGCTCGACGGGTACGTCCACCGTTCCCTGCGATGAGGAGATCGGCACGCTGCGCGCGAGCGGCGGCTTCCGGTCCTGCACGGAATTGAGCGTCACGACCAGCCGCACGGGGCGAAGCTCGCGCGGCCACTCCGAGGTTCTGTAGTCGACGCTCAGCAGCCCCCGCGCAGACCGGGTCAGCGAAACCTCGGGCGCCGGCGGCTCCGGTCCCGGTGGCGGCACGGCGGGAGAGTGCGACGCGACGCCGGCAGCCGTGGGCACCGGCTCGACCGGGCCCGGCTCGAACCGCTCGTAGCCGTCGACGGTCATCAAGAGCCGATGCGGGTCCTTCCACTGGTCGTGACCGCCCGGCCCACGTGGGCTCGAGTCATCGAAAGGATGCGTGATGCGATCCGGGTTCGGCTTCGTGTCGCCCCAGAATCCCGGCCAGCGCATCCACGCGTAGGTCGGGTCCTCGTCATCGGCGATCTCCAACGTCAGCTCCGGTGAGAAGCCCTCTCCGTCGGCATGGTCGAACCAGACTTCCCCCCAGTGTCTGCCGCCCGTGAAGTACGCGGCGTGCGAACCGCGTGCGACGTAGACGACTGGGCGGGTCTCGCCGATGCGCTCGACCTCACTCCAGTGGCGCGCTTCGGCGCGTCTGTGCTGTGCGTACACAGCGAGGTCCGGGATCCGCCGCTCGCGATCGAGCCGCAGCTGGATCATTTCCCAGTCGCCCTCGTGCAGCCCGGCGGGAAACGCGCTCCCCAGCAGCTCGAGGTCGTTGTAGAAGTAGAAGAACCAGTACTGCAGCCACAGTCGTCCGTCCGTTCCCTCGGCCGAGCGACCGTACACCCGGTTGGCGTACCCCGGTTGGGCGTGCAGCTCGCGCGCCAGCTCGGAGTAGTTTCGGGATGGACAGCCGATCAGGTCTTCCCGCTCGGCCCGCTCGCCGCTGGCGTAGCGTGGGCCGAGGAACGCGAGCGACAGCTTCGGCGTGGGCGGCGACTCAGGGACCGCCGCCAGCACCCTCCCCTGCGGGCCTCGGCGCAGAACCTGCCCGGGGCTGTCGGTCCACCCGGCGGCGGAGTCGGCGAAGTAGACCTCGTGAGAGTCGTAGCGGACGACCGGCCTGTGCCGCTGAAGCAGCGAGGCTGCATCGGTCATGCTCGCCTCGCCGCCATACCGGCCAGCATACGGGCGGGGGTGTCAGCCGGCTGACGCGCGCTTGACGTGGGGCGCCTGCGCGACGCTAGTAGATGAACGCGCCAAGTGCTCGGGCGACGTCGCCGGCGGGCAAGGGTCCGAACCTGAGCGTCCACGCCCCGTCGAGCTCCTGGCGGAACTTGTGGGTCACGCCGATGCGTTCGAGCTCCTCCTGGTGCTGTTGGGCTCGCCGGTAGCCCGTCTCCCCCTGGAATGTGGCGTCGAGACCGTAGCGGCCGTCATCCACCGGCCAGATCGTGATCCGATCGGGGACCGGTCCCGCGTGGACGGGAAGCAGCTCATCCGGCATGGCAGTAAGCTCATCGGCCGGCGATTCCGACAGCTTGACTCCTGCGCTCGCGCGCCATCCGGCGCAGTGCGGCGAGGCGGCGCGGTCGCGGGCTACTCGCCCGCAGGCGGCGAGCCGTTCGCCCTGGCGATCGCCATCTCGCCAGGGAAGTGACAGGCCGCCCAGTGTCGCGCGGCGTGCTCGACCAGGGGCGGGCGCTCGCCCTTGCAGATCTCGCGTCCGCGCCCGACGGGGCACCGAGGCTCGAACGGGCAGCCCTTCGGGCGATCGACGACCGAGCTGATTTCGCCGATCGGCTGTGCGCGCTGGGCGCGGCGGCTGCGCCCGCCGGCCTGCGGGACGGGGACGGCCGAGAGCAGCGAGACCGAATAGGGGTGAAGCGGCTTGCGGAACAGCAGCTCGCGGTCGGCAAGCTCCATCACCTGGCCGAGGTAGAGCACCGCGACGCGGTCGCAGAAGTACTCGGCGACGGCGAGGTCGTGTGAGATGAACACGTAGGTGAGGCCGAGCTGCGTCTGCAGTCGGCGCAGCAGGTTGAGCACCTGCGCCTGCACGGAGACGTCGAGCGCCGAGATCGGCTCGTCGAGGATCACCACGTCCGGGCGCAACACGAACGCGCGCGCGATGCCGATGCGCTGACGCTGCCCGCCGGAGAAGGCGTGCGGCCGGCGTTCGGCCTGCTCTGCTGTCAGGCCGACGTCGGCGAGCATCTCCATCACGGCTGCTCGCCGCTGCTCGCCGTCGCCGATCTGGTGCACGAGCAGCGGCTCTTCCACGAGCGCCCCCGCCGTCATGCGGGGGTCGAGCGAAGCGAACGGATCCTGGAAGACGAACTGCATGCGCCTGCGCATGGCGCGCAGCTCGTCGCGATCCAGCTCGGCCAGGTCCTGGCCCTCGAACAGGACGCGCCCACCGCTCGGCGTCAGCAGCCGCAGCAGGCAGCGGGCGAGCGTCGACTTGCCACAGCCCGACTCGCCGACCAGGCCGAAGCTCTCGCCCTTGCGCACGGCCAGCGAGATGTCGTCGAGCACGGTCACGTCGACCTTGCGCCCGAGGCGCTCATCGCCGCGGATCTCGAACGCCTTTGAGAGACGATCGGCCTCGAGCACCGGCGCGCCCGCTGCGCCCGCCTCGCCGCCGGCGAGCGCGCTAGCGGCCGGGTTGGGGGAGGCACCCGGCGTGCTCACACCTTCACCTCTTTGATGCGCTGCTCGGCGAAGTGGCACTCGACGATCGCGGCGCCGGCCGCTCCCCGCACCTCGTGCGGTCGCGGGGGCTGGCGACGACACTCCGGGATCTCGCGCCCGACGGGACAGCGTGGCTGGAAGGCGCAGCCCTGTGGCAGCTGCGCGAGGTCGGGCGGGAAGCCCGAGATCGCCGGCAGCGGGCCGTCGGCCAGGCGCTCGGGGTTGGGCACGCACTTCAGCAGCGCCTCGCTGTATGGGTGCGTCGGCTCGAGGAAGATGTGATCGACGCCCGAGGTCTCGACGAAGCGCCCGGCGTACATCACGGCGATCGAGTCGCAGAAGTCCGAGACGATGCCGAGGTTGTGCGTGATCAGGATCACGGCCGTGCCGTGCTGCTCGACGAGGCGATCGAGCAGCGCCAGCACCTGCGACTGCGTGGTCACGTCGAGCGCCGTCGTCGGCTCGTCGGCGATCAGCACGCTCGGGTTGTTGGCGATCGCCATCGCGATCGCCACGCGCTGGCGCATGCCGCCAGAGTACTGGTGCGGGTAGTCGTCCAGGCGCCGCTCCGGCTGCGGGATGTCGACTTCGCGCAACAGCTCGGCCGCGCGCCTGCGCGCCGCCCCGCGCCGCATCTCGGGGTTGTGTGCGGCGATCGCCTCGATCACCTGGGCGCCGATCGTCTTGACCGGGTCGAGCGCGCTCATCGGGTCCTGGAGCACGAGCGCGATGTCCTTGCCCCGAATCGCCCCGAGCGCACGATCGGAGAGCTTTGAGATCTCGCGGCCGCCGAGGTGGATCTCGCCGCCCACGACACGCCCCGGAGGCTCGATCAGCCCGAGGATCGACAGCGCGAGCGCCGACTTTCCCGAGCCGGACTCGCCGACGACCCCCAGCCGCTCGGTCGGACGCATGTCGAAGCTGACGTCGCGCACGGCGTGCACCGTGCGCTGACCGTCCTCGAACACCGTGCTGAGATTGCGCACCGACAGCGCCATGTCCGAGCGCGCCGCGTCGGGTAGGCCGTTGCCGGCGGCCCGGCCGGGCTCGACCTGCTCGCGGCGCCGCTGGCCGACGTCGGTTGCACCGCCCCTGCTGCTGCCACCGCCACCGCCACCGCCGATGATGCCGCGCAGACGCATGGCTATGCCGTCGCCACCGACGGTATGCGCACGCGCGGATCGATCACGGCGTAGAGCAGGTCGACGACGAGGTTGACGAGCACGAATATGACCGCGCTGAGCAGGATGAACGTCTGCACGATCGCGTAATCCTGCTTGACGATCGCGTCGAACACGAGCGAGCCGATCCCGGGCCAGTTGAAGACGCGTTCGATCAGTACGCTGCCGGCGAGGAATTCGCCGAGCACGAGGCCGCCCGCGGTGAGCGTCGGCAGAAACGCGTTGGGCAGCGCGTGGCGGCGGAAGGCGGTCCAGCGGCGCAGGCCCTTGCCGCGCGCGACCGTGAGGAACGGCTCTCGCGAGACCTCGAGCAGGTTCGCGCGCAGCAGCCTGACGATGAACGAGAACGACGACAGCCCGAGCGCGATGGCCGGCAGGAGCAGGTGCACGAACGACGACCAGAACGTGCTGAACTGCCCCGCGATCAAAGCGTCGAGCGTGTACATGTGCGTCACCGTCGGCGGCGGGGCGGCCTGCAGCCCGAGCCGCCCCTCCGGCCCCGGCAGCACGTGGAAGGAGCGGAAGAACACGATCAGCAGCAGCAGCGCGACGAAGAACGGTGGCGTGCCGAAGCCGACGTAGGCCACGCCGCGCAGGATGCGGTCGGCGACCGGGCGCTGCCTGTAGGTGACGAGGAGCGCCGCGACCACGGCGCAGATCATCGTGAGCGCGAACGAGAAGATCGCCAGCTCGATCGTCGCCGGCAGCCGTTCGCCGATCAGCGCTTTGACCGACTTGCCGTCGGCGTAGGAGTAACCCCAGTCGCCCTGGAAGAAGTGCGAGATGTACAGCCAGTACTGCGTGAGGACCGGCTTGTCCAGCCCGATCTCGTGGCTGACGGAGGCGACCGCGTGCGGCGTCGCCAGCGGGCCGACGATCAGGCGCGCCGGGTTGCCCGGCAGCGCGCGCATGATGATGAACGCGAGGACCGTCGCACCGAAGATCGCGCCGATCGAGCCGAGCACCCGTTTGGCGACGACGGCCCCCATCGTCTACAGCCTCGCGTACTCGCCGCGCGGATCGAGCAGGTCGCGCAGACGGTCGGAGAGCATGCTGGCGGCAGTCACCGTGACGAGCAGTCCGAGCCCCGGGAAGATGCTGATCCACCACTGGCCGGTGAGCGAGTAGGACAGACCTTCGGTGATCATCGCCCCCCACTCGGCCGTGGGCACCTGCGCGCCCAGACCGACGAAGCTGAGCGAGGCGAGACCGAGCACGGCGTAGCCGAAGGCCGCCGCCATCTGGATGAACAGCACCGGCATCATGTGCGGGATCACGTGGCGCGAGATCACACGGGCACGCGTCATGCCGATCGCATAGGACGCTTCGATGAACGGCAGCGAGCGGATCCGCAGCGCCTCGCTGCGCAGCAGCCGCGCGTACCACGGCACCGAGACGAGCGCGACGCCGATCGCCGCCGTGTTCAGGCCGATGCCGAGCCCGACCGTCACCGCCATCGCGAGGATCAGCGGCGGGAAGGCGAGGATCGCGTCCATCGCGCGCATCGCGACCCCGTCGCTGAAGCCGCCGATCGTGCCGGCGAGCAGGCCGATCAGCCCACCGACGATGGCTCCGGCGACCGTCACCAGCGTGGCAACGATCAGCGAGATCCGCGCTCCCTGGGCGAAGCGCGCGAACACGTCGCGCCCGAGCTGGTCGGTACCCATCGGATGGTTCGTCGACGGGCTCTTCAGCGAGTTGATCAGGTCCTGCGTGTTGGGTCCGTACTTCCAGAAGATCGGCGCGAAGATCGCGAACAGCACGAGCGCCACGAGCACGCCGAGCGGGACGGCGATGCGGCGATCGGAGAGCAGGGCGCGCGAGGCGCGGCGGGCGCGCTCGCCGACGCCAGCGGCTGGGGGCTCGAGGCCCGGCGGCCGCAGCGTGGCCGCGCCCTCGGCGCCGAGGATCAGCCGGGAGCTCATGGGCTAGACTCCCCCTCGCGTTCGATCTGTAAGTCCTCCGTTCGGTATATTATCGACGCGGTCGAGCAAGAGACCGCCTGCGACGGGAGCAAGGGGAGTCGGTTGTGGTTCGTCAAGCAGGGCAAGGCTGGCCTTCGTCATGAGCGATCCGGCGATGCTCACCTGTGCGGTCGCCGGCGGCATCCTCACCGGCAACCCTAACCAGCCGGCGACGCGGGATCAGGTGATCGAGCAGGCGATCGGCGCGGCGCGCGCCGGCGCGAGCATCGTGCACATCCACGCCCGCACGAACGACGGCGAGATGACGCAGGCGCCCGCGGACTACCTCGCGATCAAGCAAGCCGTGCGCGAGCAGACCGACGTGGTGCTCAACTTCACCACCGGCGGCAGGCTGGGCTCGCCGCCCGAGGAGCGTCGCCGCTCGCTGGAGGCCGAGCCCGAGCTGGCCTCGCTGAACTGCGGCAGCATCAACTTCGGGCCCGACGACGTCGTCTTTCTGAACCCCTCCTCGCTGATCGAGGCCCTCGCCGAGGAGATGGCCGACCGGCGCATCGTGCCCGAGTACGAGTGCTTCGACATGGGCATGGCGGTGACCGCGGCGCGACTGGCGGGCAGCGCGCGAGGCGCGCCGGGCTTCATGCACCTGGTGCTCGGCGTGGTCGGCGGCGCGCCGCCGACCGTGGAATCGGTCCAGCTGTTCGCGCGCATGGTTCCCGACGGGCTGCCGTGGATGGTCACGGCCGTCGGCCGCCACAACTTCCCGATCATGGCCGCAACGCTCGCGCTCGGCGGCCACATCCGCACCGGCCTCGAGGACGTCGTGTACGTCGCGCCGGGGGAGTACGCGGAGTCCAATGCGCAGCTGGTCACGCGCGCGTGCACCCTGTGCGAGGCGATCGGCAGGCCGGTCGCGACGCCGGCGCAGGCGCGGGAGATCCTCGGGGTGGGCTGATGCGCGGCGCGACGATCGGCCGTCGTCTGCGCCGCCGAGCGCCGTGCCCCCGAGCGCGAGGCCGAAACACCCGAGGCCAAGGGGCCGAAGCGGTCGAAAACGTGACATATCGATCAGTCGGTTTGGAACGTAGCCCTCCGTCGAGACATTGTCAAGCGGCTGCCGGCCGCCGACCTTCGACTCGCGTCCAAGCGTCCGGCGGACGAGTTGGAGCGAGAGTCCTTGACGCTGCCGCGCGAGGGAGATAGGTTGCATATCGACTGATCGTCATCAAACAACTCACACCGCGCTTCGGCTGTCGAGATTGGGGGTGGGCAGTCCGCGGCGCGCTTCGAGCTCGGGCCCGGAGACGCGCGTTGCCCGGGGTCCCGGCCGTCGAGTAGCTTCGGCGCGACGGGCACCAGCGACGAGGCGTTCACGATGAACCGCACTAGCGATGGAGGCCGCATGACCCGCACTACCGATGGAGGCACGATGAAATCCACGAGGAGGTCGGTCGCCGTATGCAGGCGCCTCGTCCTCGCCGCCACCGCCGCGGCCGCAGCCGTGCTCCTGCTCGCGGCGTGCGGCTCGAGCTCGAGCTCTTCGAGCTCGGGCGCGAACAGCTCCGGCGGCCTCACGAAAGCGGCGAGCAACCCGAACGCGACGTTGATCGTGAACAACGCCGTGCCGATCGCGACGCTCGACCCCAACTTCACCACCAACGACCAGGACCCGGGCTTCGACGGGGCGATGTACTCGACGCTCACGCAGGTCAATCACGAACCGGGCAAAGTCGAAGGCACCGAACAGCAGAATCTCGGGGTCAGTGCGGTCAAACCGTATCTGGCGCAGTCCTACGCGTTCAGCGACGGCAACAAGACGCTCACCTTCCACCTCCGTCCTGGACTGAAGTTCCCGAGCGGCGACCCGGTCGACGCGAAAGCGGTCGTGTGGTCGCTGAACCGCGTCATAAAGGCCGGCGTCGGCGGTTACTCGGTGCTCGAGGAAACCGACTACACGCCGCCGCTGATCACCTCGATCAAAGAACAGGGACCGCTGACGGTGGTGATCAAATACAAGCGTCCGGCGCCCAACCAGCTGCAGGTGCTCTCGACACCGACGGCGGGTGCGATCTACGACCCGAAACTGGTCGAAGAGCACGGCGGCCAGGAGAAGGAAAAGCCGAACGAATGGCTCGCCAGCCACTCGGCGGGCTACGGCCCCTACCTGCTCAAGAGCTACCAGCCCAACCACCAGCTGGTGCTGGAGGCGAACCCCGACTTCTTCGAAAAGCCGAAGTCGAAGAAGATCATCCTCAACATGATTCCCGACAACGAAACGCTGCTGCTCGACGCGCAGTCGGGCGCTGCGGACATCACGTTGACGCTGACCAACCAGGCGGCGCACAGCCTCGTCGGAAACGCGTGCTGCACGGTCGCGTCGTTCAAGTCGCGCCAGGCGGAGACGCTGAACTTCCCGCAGAACGCGCGCAAGCCCTGGTTGAACGGCAAAGACCCGTTCTTCAAGAACCAGGACTTCCGTCAGGCGCTGACGTACGCCTTCCCCTACGAAGCGGTCCTGCAGAAGGTCGCCTACGGGTACGGCCAGCTGTACTACGGCGAGTGGATGCCGTCGTACTCGTGGTATGACCCGAAGGTCGGCCCGCCGCGCGAAACCAACGTCGACAAGGCGAAAGAACTGCTGGCCAAATCCGGCATCAAAACGCCCGTCAGCTTCACGATCTACGTCGGTCAGGGCGACAACATCGGCAAGGAAATCGCGACGGCGGCGTCGGGCGCCTGGCAGCCGCTCGGCGTGAACGCGAAGGTCCAGGTCGTCTCGCCGTCGGCCTTCCTGGAAGTCGTCTACACCAACCACGACGGCGCGACGGTGTTCCTCGACGGACCTCAGGTCGTGGCCCCCGACTATCACTGGGCCTATGACCTGCAGTGCCCGCCGAACAACCAGTTCAACGACACCAACACCTGCGTGCCGGCGGCGGACAAGATCATGAAAGAAATCCCGTACGTGACGCAGGAACCGAAGCGTCAGGAACTCCTCAACAAGGCCGACGAACTGTACATCGAAAACTCGCCGAGAGTTTGGGTGTACGACTCAGAACTGGTGGCCGTGCTCGGCAAGAACGTGACGGGCTACTACTCCAGCGACCTTCCCGACATGCGCTTCTGGGCCAAGCGCTAGAAGCGCGCCGCAGCGACACGCCGCCGGCCGGCGCCCGGACTGCTCCTCTGGTCCGGGCGCCGGCGACGGTGCCACGCGAGCAGCGTGCACCCCGGTCGCCGGCCGCGCGAGCGGCTAGGCGACGACCGCGACGAAGCGCCAGTCGAGCACGGGCACCCCGCCGTCCGCGCCTGCCCGAGCACCGGCGTCGATCGCCGAGACGCGCGAGCGCAGGTGCGCCAGCGCGCCCACCTCGCCCAGCGTCTCGGAGCGCTCGACCTCGAGCTCGCTGTGGAGGGTGTCCCCCTCGTGCACCGGCGCCAGGTGCTCGCACGAGTGCCACCCGACGATCGTGGCGATCTCCGGCAAAAGGCGCGAGGCCTGCGCCGCGGCCAGTCCGATCGTGTGGCCGCCGTAGACGAGCCGGCGGCCATCGCGGTGTGCGCGGCGGTCGTGGTGGACGGCCGCCACGTTGAGCCCGAGGCGGGCGAGCTCAGGCGCCGCGCTGACCACGTCGCCACTCTCGACGAGCAGGCGCGCCCCCGGCTGAAGGCGCGCGAGGGCATCACTCTCGGCGCCGGGCCCACCCGCACCGCGACGGGCGGCGAAGGCGTCCAGGCGCCACGAGGCGCTCGCTTCGCGCAACGACGCCGGCTCGAGCTCCTTCGGAATCTGCTCGAAGGAGTCCGCGCGCGTGTCCTCGCCCGCCGCATCGCGCAGCGGGATCATCGCGCAACGCCAGAAGTCGAGCACGGCTCGACCCTGCTGGTCGCTGGTCCGCACGCGCAGCGCCGCCAGCCCGCTCGCCGGGCGCCCCGCACGCGGGCTCGTCCGCCGCAGCGCCACGACCTCGGTGCTTGTCGAGAGCGTGTCGCCGATCACCGGCGCGCGCCGCAGCACGAGCCCGCGGTAGAAGAGGTTGGCGATGACGCGGCCCGTCAGGATCGTCGATTGACCGATCGCCAGATCCCAGACGAGCGCCGGATGGGCCAGCGGGGCGGCTGAGCCGAGCACCTCCCGCGCCAGCGTCGCGTCGAGCGCGAGGGCGAGACGATCGCCGACGATCGCCTGGTGCACCGCCGCCATCCCGTCGGTGAGCGTCACCGATGGCGCCGAGCGCTCGACCCCGCCGACCTTCAGATCCTCGAAGTAGGGAGCCATCGCCAGGCGCGGCCGCTCAGGTGCCGGTGACCGACAGCCGCTCGGGCACGGCGGTCCCGGCGACCGGCGCGCGCCCGCCGGAGAGGGCGAGCGCGCCGGCCACCAACATCGCCGCCATCACGGCGTAGGTGACGCGCTGGCCGGCGGCCTGTGCGAGCGCGCCGCCGCCGGCCGAGCCGATGATGTTGCCCGGCGGCCACGTCAGATCCATCATCGCGACGACCATCAGCTGCGCCACCCCCACGGCGGCGCAGGCATCGGAGAGCATCACCATCACCGGCGCCCACAGCACCCCGACGAGGATCAACGACAGCGCGATCAGAGTGGCCGTGAGCAGACGCGTCTGCATCCACGGCAACGCTGCCACGACCGGGGCGCAGGCGAGCAGGCCGACGCGCACCGGTAGCAGCGGCCCCTGGCGGTCTGACCAGCGACCGTAGAAGGGGCGGACGGCGATGCCGAGGATCGCCGCCACCGCGAACGTCGCCGCGATCTCGCTCGAGCCGGCGCCGAGGCTGTGCTGCTGCAGTGGCGCGAGCACACTGATCGCCGCGAGCAGGATCGCCGGCAGCAGCGTGATCCACATGACCTTGCGCACGGTCGGCGACGAGAGCGCCGTGCCCAGGCCGAGGTGCTTGTCGGCCGGCGCCGGCGGCGCCGAGAAGCGCGAGGTGATCAGCGCGAGCACGGCGCACACGCCCGCGATCAAGGCGAACGTGAGACCGCGGCCGGCGGCCGCGGCCACACCGCCGGCGGCCGGACCGGCGATCGCGCCGGCCTCGCTGACGCCGAAGGCGAAGCCGAGCAGTTCGCCGCGCCTGCCAAACGGGGCGACCTCCAGCAGCCACAGCATCGCCGCGGTCCAGCACACCGCGCCCGCCAGACCCTGCGCGAAGCGCGCGGCCAGCAGCGCGTCGTAGCTCTGAGCGAGGCCGAAGGCGACGCTCATCGCCGCGAACGTCGCCAGGCTGACGATCGCGCTCGTGCGCACGCCCAGGCGCACCACGATCAACAGCGACGGGATCGCGCCGACCGCGCAGCCGACCGCGTACATCGCCACGAGCAGCCCCGTCTGCGAGGTCGAGAGCGCGAGATCTCCTTTCAACTCCGGCAGCAGCGGCGACAGCACCGTGAAGAACACCAGCTCGAGGAACATCAGCGCGGTCGTCAGGGCGAGCAGTCGGCGCACGCCCCGATCCTAGCCGCGGGCCCGTTTGGCCGCACAGCCAGTTTGTTTCCCGCGTGGCGGCGCTAACCTGCGCGCTCTGCGGACGCGAGCCCGCGGCGCGCGAACAGCGACATAACCGCGATCGCGCCGGCGAGCAGGCCGAAGGCGAGCACGAGTTTGACGGGCGAGCCGGCGATCAGCCCGCGCGCGGCCTCGAGCGCGGCGGTGGCGGGGTTGTAGCGCGCGACCGCGTGGATCCAGCCGGTGAGGAGGCTCAGCGGCACGAACACGGGCGCGACGAACAGCACGATGAAGACGGGCATCTGGATCAGCGCGCCGGCCTGCTCGGTGCGCAGGAACATCGCCACGCCGCAGGCCCACAGCGCGGCGACGATGTTGACCAGCACGCCGAGGCCGAACAGCCCGACCAGTTCGACGCCGCCGCCTTCGATGCTCATGCCGGCGAGCAGCGCGGCGACGGTAACGCACGTTCCGGTCACGAACCAGCGCACGAGCGCGCCGATCGCGTAGCCGGCGATGATGCCGCTGCGCTGGGGCGCACACAGCAGCAGCCTGCGCGCGAAGCCGGAGTCGAAGTCGCGCGCGACGGCGAAGCCGGTGAAGACGCCGCCGAAGGCAGAGGACTGCAGCAGCACGAACGCGAACTGGAAGGCCGTGTAGCCGGGCTTGTAGTTGAAGTCGGGCACGCCCGCGATGCTCGACAGTCCGCCTGCGAAGGCGGCGAGGAAGAACAGCGGGAAGATGATCGAGGGCAGGATGATCGCGGGGTTGGCGAACGTGTTGTGCACCGAGCGCCAGGCGACACCGTGGGCGACGTAGTAGAAGCGCCTCACGTGCGCACCAGCCGGTTCTTCATCGAGGCGCCGGCGAATGAGAGCGTGAGCACGGACAGCGCCAGCGCGAAGCCGAACCCGAGCGCGAGCGCCTCGCCGTCCCATCCGGTGATGATCAGGCTGCGCACGCCCTCGATCAGATAGGAGACCGGGTTGTACGTGGCGACTTCGCGAAACCAGTCGGTCGTGATCAGGTTGCGCGGCAGGTTCGACGAGCTGAGGAAGACGGTCACGAACAGCAGCGGGAAGAAGCCCTGCACCGCTTCGCCGGTGCCGAACCGCAGCGCGAGCAGCGAGCCGAGCCCGGCGAAGCCGAAAGCGATCAGGATCGACAGCGCCAGCAGCACGAACACACCGGCGAAGCCGCTTGCGATGCCGACGCCGCTGGCGATGCCGACGCCCAGGTACACGAGCGACTGCACGCAGGCGAGCACGACCGCGCCGGCGAGCTGCCCGGCGAGCAGCGCCGAGCCGCGCAGCGGCGTCAGCGCGAGCCGGTCGAAGAAGCCCGACTCGATGTCGCGGGCGAGGTCGGTGCCGGCGGTGATCGCGACGAACAGGGCGCCCTGGATGAACGGGATCGCGAGCGCGAAGTCGAGGTAGTTGACGTCGGGGAAGCCTGGGATCCTGCGGGCGGCGGCGAGCCCCGTGCCGTTGATCGCGAACAGCAGCAACGGGAACACGAGCGGGAAGATCAGGAGCGCGCGCTGGCGAAAGATGCGCACGACCGAGCGTCGCGCCACGGCGCCGACCTGATCGAACAGGCTCGGGACAGCGAGCGAGATCCCCCCGGGCGCGCCTACGACGGCCTCGCTAGCGCTCATCCTCGTCCTCGCCGGCGCCCTCGAGCTTGCGCCCGGTCTTCGCCAGGAACACGTCGTCGAGCGAGGGCTGGTGCAACTGCAGCGAGGCGACCTTCAGATGGGCCTGGTCGAGCACGCGCACGATCTCCGCGAGCTGCGACTCGCCGTCCGGGATCTGCACGGTGACCGCGCCGCGTCCGTTGCGCGCGAGCGTGCCGAACGCTTCGAGGCGCGCCACGAGTGCGCCGCACTCGCTCTGGTCGGCCGGGACGACCTCGACGCTGGGGCTGCCGATTTCGCTCTTCAGCTGCGCGGGCGTTCCCTCGGCGACGATGTGGCCGTGGTCGATGATGCCAACGCGGTCGGCGAGCGCGTCGGCCTCCTCGAGGTACTGGGTCGTCAGGAACACGGTCATGCCCTCATCGCGCGCGAGCCGCGCCACCTCTTCCCACAGCGCGCTGCGGCTCTGCAGGTCGAGGCCGGTTGTGGGCTCGTCGAGGAACAGGATGCGCGGTCTGTGCACGAGCGCGAGCGCGAGGTCGAGACGGCGCTTCATCCCGCCCGAGTAACCGCCCACGCGACGGTCGGCGGCTTCGGTCAGGCCGACGCGCTCGAGCAGTTCCTGGGTGCGGCCGGCGCGCTCTGACCTGGGCATTCCCTGCAGTGTCGCCTGCAACGTCAGATGCTCGCGCCCGGTGAGGATCGCGTCGAGCGCCGCCTCCTGCAGCGCCGCGCCGATCGAGGCGCGCACGTGCGAGCCTTCGCGCACGATGTCGTAGCCGCCCACGCTCGCGCGCCCGCTCGTCGGCGGCAGCAGCGTCGTCAGCATCAGCACGGTCGTCGACTTGCCCGCGCCGTTGGGCCCGAGGAAGCCATAGATTTCGCCCGGCGAGACGGCCAGGTCGATGCCGTCGACCGCGCGCGGCCCCTTGCGGAACTCGCGCACGAGCTGCTCGACTTCGATCGCCGGTGACGCGTGGCTCATCCGCGTGCCAGCCTAGCGGCGGGCTGGCGACGCGCCCGGGGCGCGCGGGCGCTCATCCTGTCCCCTCGCTGCGGACGGCCCGCGGAGGCAAGGACGGCTCCACGCGCAAGAGACGCGCGGGCAGCTTCGGCAGCCACCAGTTCCAGCGTCCGAACAGCGACACCACGGCCGGCACGAACAGCGCGCGGATGATAGTCGCGTCCAGCAGGATGCCGGCCGCCAGGCCGGTGGCGAGCACTTTGACTTCGGTCTCCGGCCCGGACGCAAGCGACAGGAACGCCAGGAACAGGATCAGGGCGGCGCTCGTGACGAGGCGACCTGTGCGCCCGATACCGCGCACGACAGCCGTGTCGGTCTCGCCCGTCGCGTCATATTCTTCGCGCATCCGCGCGAGGATGAACACCTCGTAGTCCATCGAGAGCCCGAACAGGAACGCGAACACCATCAGCGGGATCCAGGCGGTGATCGAGCCCGTCGCCGAGATGCCCCAGATCGCCTCCGAGCCGTGGCCCTGCTGCCAGATCAGGTAGAGCACGCCCCAGGCGGCGCCGACGCTGATCACGTTCAGGATCACCGCCTTCAGCGGCAAGAGAAGCGAGCGGAACGCGCGCGCGAGCAGGATGAACGTGACCACGGCGATCAGCGCGATCATCAGTGGGAAGTTGCCGTAGACGGCTTCGATGAAGTCTTTGTTCTGTGCGCCCAGACCACCCACGCGCACACGGTCCCCGGCTTCCCGCGCAGCAGCGCGCACGCCGTCGACCACGTCGCGACCGCTCGCCGAGGAGCCGTCGGGGATCTGCAGCGCGTCCACGACCGCGACCCCTGGATGCCGCCACTGCGGCGAGTCGGGGGCGACGGCGCCGTGGATGTCGTCCACCGTCGCGAGCTTGGCCGCGACGGCTTCGGGCGAGGTCGATCCTTCGACCAGGACCTCGTTGGGAAGCAGCGCCCCTGAGCCGATGCCGGAGCGCTCGAGCGCGAGCAGGCCCTGCTTGGCGTCGCCCTCTTTGGCGATCGTGTTGACGTTGGAGAGCCCGAGCTGCAGGTTCGTGGCCGCGAGCACCAGCGCGGCCAGCACGAGCGCGGCTCCGAGCGCCGCCACCCAGCGGCGCCGCACGATGAGGTTCGCCCAGCCCGTCCACGAGCGGCTGGCCCTGTCGTCGTCGCGCACGTGCGGCCAGTCCAGGCGCGGACCGATCGAGCTCAGAACCACCGGCAGCAGCGAGACGGCGACGAGCACGCTGATCAGCGGGATCAGCAGGCCGCCGTAGCCGACCGAGCGCAGGAACGGCAACGGCAGCGCGACGAGCGCGAGCAGGCCGATCGCGACGGTCGTGCCGCTGAAGACGACGGCACGCCCCGCCGTTTCCATGGCGCGCACGATCGCCTCGTCGCCCTCGCGCCCGTGCGCGCGCTCCTCGCGCCAGCGCACGACCACGATCAGGGCGTAGTCGATCGACACGCCCAGCCCGATCAGCGCGATCAGGAACTGGACGATCGGCGAGACTTCGGTGATCGTCGTCAGGCCCCAGACGACGAGGAAGGTCGTCAGGATCGAGACGATCGCCATCATGATCGGCACGATCGCCAGGAACGACGCGAACACGAAGGCGAGCACGAGCAGCGCGCCGAAGCCGCCGAGCAGCGCCTCCAGCAGCACGCCGGGACCGTTGCCGCCGCCGCTCTGCACCGACAGCGCGTCGAAGCCGGTCACGTGCACGGGCGCCCCCGCCACGGCCATGCCCCGCAGCGCGCGCGTGGCCGCCTTGGCCGCTTCCGGGTTGTCGTTGAAGGCCTGCTTGGGGTCAGGCCGCGCATAGGCGAGGATGAAGGTCGTGCGGCCGTCCTTGGAGACGAACGTGCGACTGCCGGTGCTCGCGTAGCTGGCGACTCGGCTGCCCGGCAGCGCGCGCTCGAGCCGAGCTTCCACCGCCCGCAGGTCGGCGCGCACGCGTGGCGAGTCGATCGACTGCCCGGCGGGCAGCGTCACGACCGGCAGCAGCGGCGAGCTGTTGCCGCCGGTGCCGTGGAACTCGTGCGCGATCTGCTCGTTGGTGACCCAGCCTTCCTTGCCGGGAACAGAGAATTTCTGTTTGAGGGCTTTCGTGGCAGACCCGGCGGAGGCCATGCCCACGAGCGTCAGCGCGACCCAGAAGACGACGACGATGCGCTTGTGAGCCAGGACCCAGCGTGTCAACGGCGCCATGCGTGTGTCTCCTTCTCTCGCGTTTGCTTCATCCCCCTCAGACCGGCTGGGGGGGCGAATCTCATCGCCCGTCCTGGCACGTCATCGGGAGCGCCGTCGTGGGGGCGGCGTGCGGGAACGACGCCGGCGCGTCGTGGGGACCGTTCCCGCGGCTCGTTCGTGTCGAAATCATTTCTATCACAAATAATATTGATCGCGTAGAATGGCTTTCATGTGGGATGGAGGGCCGATACCTGGGGAGCTCGGGCAGTTCCCCGGCTACCTGATGGCGCGCCTCGGCGAGGCCTCGCGCCGGCGCTTTCAGAAGGCGCTCGAGCCCGAGGGACTGCACCCGCGCCACTTCGGCGTGATGACGATGCTCGCGGCGCATCCGGGGATGAGCCAGCAACAGCTGCACGAGAAGACCGCGATCGATCCCAGCTCGATGGTCGCCGTGATCGACGAGCTCGAGGCGCGCGGGCTGGCCGAGCGCTGTCCCGACCCGGCCGACCGGCGCGCGCGGCGGGTCTTCCTGACCGAGCAGGGCCAGGCGACCCTCAAGCGCGTCCGGGCGCTGGCTGCAGGGCTGCAGCGCGAGTTCTTCGGCGCGCTCACGCCGGAGGAGCGAAAGACGCTGCACGCGCTGCTGCGAAAGCTCGCCGGCCTCAGCGACTGAGCGCGTCGCCTTCAGAGATCGACGCGCCCGCTCACGCAGGTGACCGTGCCGCCGCCGACCCAGACGGTGCCGTCGTCGTCCAGCCCCACGTGGACGCGTCCGCGCCGGCCGAGCACGGTCCCCTGACTGACCACGTACGGCGCCTGCGCGCGACCGCTGCGCAGCAGCCACGGGGCGAGCGAGGCGTTGAGGCTGCCCGTGACCGGATCCTCGACGGTCGTCCCGTCCTTGGGGAAGAAGGCCCTCACCTCGAACGCCTGCGCCGAGCCGGCCGGATAGGGCCCGACGACGCCGAGGTCGAGGTCGACGAAGCCCGGACGCAGCGCGAGCACGGCGTCTGCATCCTCGAGCATCACCGCGACCCAGCCCGGCCCGTTATCGGCCCACTCGGCGTCGACGATCTCGCCGCGATCGAGGTTCAGCACGCCCGCGATGTGCTCGATCAGCTCCTCCTCGACGGGGCCTTCTCGCAGCAGCGGCGGCGCCGCGAAGGCGATCTGATCGTGCTCGACGCGCAGGCGCACGAGCCCCGCACCGCACTGCTGCACGACCGCGCCCTCGCGCGCGAACGACGAGTCGCTCCTCCCGTTGGCCTGGGTCGGCAGCCACGCGTGGCACGTGCCGAGCGTCGGGTGCCCGGCGAAGGGCAGCTCCTGCACCGGCGTGAAGATCCGCACCCTGTAGTCGGCCTCGGGTGCCGTCGGCGGCAGCACGAACGTCGTCTCGGACAAGTTGGTCCACGCGGCGAAGCGCTGCATCCTCGAGGTCGAGATGCCCTCGCCGCCGAGCACCACCGCGACCGGGTTGCCCATGTAGGGGGTGCTCGTGAAGACGTCGACCACCGTGTAGGCACGCATGGCGCGAGGATAGGCGCCGGAGCGAGCGGGGGCTTCGAATAGGCTCCCCGCGATGGAGCACGTGAGCATCGACGAGCGCGACGACGGCGTCGTCCTGCTCGCGGTCGATCGCCCGCCGGTGAACGCGATGGACGTGACGCTGCTGCGCGAGGTCGTGGCCGCGGTCGCGCAGGTGGCCGGCGAGGCACCGCGAGCGCTCGTGCTGGCCGGACGGCCCGGGTGCTTCTCGGCCGGCGCCGACCTGAAAGCCGTGCCCGGCTACGGGCCGGCCGAGCAGCGCGAGATGGTGGCCGGGATCAACGCGATGGCGCTCGGCGTCTACGAGCTCCAGTTCCCGGTCGTCGGCGCGATCACGGGGCACGCGATCGCCGGCGGGATGGTGCTCGCGCTGTGCACCGACATCCGCGTCGCCTCCGTCGCCGGGCGCTATGGGCTGACCGAGGTGCAGGTCGGCGTGCCCTACCCGCAGGCCGCGATCGGGGTCGTGCGCGCCGAGCTCTCGCCGCAGGCCGCGCGCCTGTTGGCGCTCGGGAGCGAGCTGACGGACGCGCGCGAATGCGAGCGCCTGGGCGTGTTCGACGAGGTGCTCGACGCCGAGGACGTGCTGTCGCGCTCGCTGCACCTGGCCCAGCGCCTGGCCAAGCTGCCGCCCGAGGTCTATGCGCGCACCAAGCGCGACCTGCGCGCTCCCGCGCTCGCGTGGATGCGCGCGGCGGTCGAGGAGGACCCGCTCCTCGCCGCCTGGGTGCAGTGAGCTCGCCCGCTAGGCGGGGCGGCGCGTGAGCACGACGACCGGGATCTCGCGGTCGGTCCTGGCCTGGTAATCGTCGTAGGCCGGCCAGACCTCCGTCATCAGCGCCCACAGGCGCGAGCGCTCCTCGCCCTCGGCGGCGCTCGCGGTCACAGGGATCGACTCGCCCTTGACCTCGATCGTGGCGCGCGGTTCGGCGAGCAGGTTCTCATACCAGCTCGGGTTCTGCGGCGTGCCGCCCTTCGAGGCGACGACCACCCAGCGATCGCCGTCGGTGCGATGGATCAGCGGCATGGTGCGCTCCTGCCCGGACGTGCGCCCGCGCGTGCTCAACAGCAGGATCGTCGTGCCGCGCCAGTGGTAGCCGCGCTCGCCGCCGGTCTCGCGGTAGATGCGGACGTGCTCGGCCCCGAACAGATTGTCGTCGGACTCGTCGGCCATCGCGGGCGAGTCTAGCGGCGCCGGCGAGCCGCTACCGCGGCAGGCTGCCGGCGCTGGCCACGCCCTCGCGTGCGCTCGCCGCGCGACGTGCCCCCGTGCGCTGCTCGGCCGGCGCGCGCCGCGGCTGATCGCCGGCGGCCGGCCCGGGACGCCCGCCGGAGCGCGGTCGTGGCGATCCGGTGCTGGCGCTCAAGAGCTCGGAGATCTGCTTCGCCTGCAACGGGCGGTGCAGGTGGAAGCCCTGCGCCAGCTCGCAGCCGAGCTCGCGCACGAGACGCAACTGGGTCTCCGTCTCGACGCCCTCCGCGATCACCTCGATCGAGAGCGCCTCGGCCATGCGCACGATCGCGTCCATGATCGCCGTCGAGCGCGTGTTGTCGCAGAGCGCGTCCACGAACGAGCGGTCGACCTTGAGGCCGTCGATCGGCAGACGCCCGAGGTAGGCGAGCGAGGAGTAGCCCGTGCCGAAGTCATCCAGCGCAAAGCGCACGCCGCGCTGGGCGATGCGCCCGATCGTCTCGCTCGCGTGCTCCGGGCCGTCCAGCAGCACCGACTCCGTGATCTCCAGGCACAGGCTCGACGGCGCGATGCCGGAGCTCTGAAGCGCATGCAGCACGGTTTGCTCGAGCTCGCGCTGGGTGAACTGCCGCGCCGAGAGGTTGACCGCGATCCCCACCGGGGCGGCGTCGGGGCGTTCGCCGTGCCATTGCGCAGTCTGGGCGCATGCCGTGTCGAGCACCCAGGCGCCGATCGAGTCGATCAGCCCGCTCTCCTCGGCCACCGGCACGAACTCGCCGGGTGCGAGAAGGCCGCGAACCGGGTGCTGCCAGCGCAGCAGCGCCTCGACGGCCGCCAGCGAGCCGTCCTGCAGCGAGACGATCGGCTGGTAGACCACGCGCAGCTCATCGCGCTCGAGCGCGCGGCGCAGGTCGTTCTCGACCGACAGGCGCTTGACGGTGCGCGCCCGCATCGCCGCGTCGAAGACCTCGAAGCGCGCGCGACCGCGCTCCTTGGCCTGATACATCGCCGCGTCGGCGTCCCGGATCAGCGCGGCCGGCTGCTGCTCGCCGTTGGCCAGCGCGATGCCGACGCTCGCCTTGGCGAAGTGCTCGCCCGTCGCGAGCTCGAACGGGAGCTCGAAGGCGGCCACCAGTCGTTCTGCGATTCTTGCGGCGGCGCGCTCGTCGGGAACCTGTTCGAGCAGCACCACGAACTCGTCGCCGCCGAGCCGGCCGATCGTGTCGCCCGGCCGGATCGCGTCGCCCAGGCGCGGAGCGACCTGGCAGAGCAGTTCGTCGCCGGCGCTGTGGCCGAGGCTGTCGTTGACGAGCTTGAAGTTGTCCACGTCGAGCAGCGCCACGGCGACGCGCGCCCCCGTCCGCTCGAGCGCGTGACCGAGGCGATCGAGCAGCAGCACCCGGTTGGGGAGGTCGGTCAGCGGGTCGTGCAGCGCCTGGTAGCGGATGTGGTCTTCGGTGCCGCGCTGCTGGATCGCGTCGGCGAGGATGTTCGCGAGCGCCTGCACGAAGTCGGCGTCGACCTCCGCCCAGCGCGCCTCGGCGGGCGTCGCCAGCCACAGCGCCCCCCAGCTGCCCTCGCGGCTCTCGATCTGGGCCGCGATTCCGTTCGGGAGCTGCTCCAGGTGGAAGCTCGAGTGACGCCGGGCGCGCGGGAGGCCGAGCCCGGCGCGGAGGTTGAGGGCGCTCCCGTCGGGCGAGCGCTCCAGCACGGCGCCCATCTCCACACCGAGGATGCGCGCAGCCTCGGCCAGAGCATGATGCATCAGCTGCGCCACGTCGGCGCCCTCGAGCGCGCGCTCGCCCAGTCTGGCCACGGCCGCCTGCTGGGCGCCGCGACGCTCGAGCTCGAGCTCGGCGAGCTTGCGGTCGGTGATGTCGAGCATCACGCCGTGCCAGCGGATGCGACCGGCCTCGTCGTTCAGCAGCACCGCTTCGTCGCGCACCCACACGGTGTGCCCGTCGCGGTGCAGCATCCTGTATTCGTCGGCCGTGCCCGGCTCGGCCAGCTCCTCCTCTCGCGTGAACACGAGCTCACGGTCCTCGGCATGGACCTGGCGCGCCCACAGGCCGGGATCGTCCAGCCACTGCTGGGGGGAGAACCCGAGGATCGCCTCGGCCCCCCGGCTGATGTAGTGCCAGCGTCCGTCGATGCCTGGATCGGCGACATAGACGATCGCCGGCAGCAGCTCGACCAGGGCGCGTGCCCCCGCCTGGAGCGGCAGCGGGCGAGCGAGATCGTCCGTCTGTCCCTCCTCGGACGGAAGGTCGTGAGAATGCGCGGACATGCCTGCTTCCCTATCGGCAGATACCGCGCCCCAGCTGAGCTGCGCCGCGCGGCCCCGCGCCGGCCAGCAGCCGCTCGTGCGCTCGGTAGTCGCTCGAGCTCGGACGCTAATCCGGGGACTCGGCGATCGCGTCCACCCGGCTCGGGTAGAAGGCGACGCGGTCTCTGATCTCCGCCACCGCCGGGTAGGGCTCGCGATACGTCCAGACGGCGTTCTGGGAGCGCTCGCCGCCGAGCGGGATGCTGAAGTAGCTGCAGTCGCCCTTGTACGGGCAGTAGGTCTCGTGGTCGGAGGGCTCGAGCAACGACTCCTCGACGTCGGCCAGCGGGATGTACTGAACCGGCGCGTAGCTGGCCTCGCGCAGCGTCAGCGCGTCGGTCGTGTCGGCGAGGACGCGACCGCCGAGCGAGACGACCACCCGTCGCGGGTTGCGCTCGATCGTGATCGGGTGCTCGGGGCCGGGCTGCTTGATCGCTCTGCTCGCCATGACACTTGCTCCGGAGCCCAGTCTAGGACGGCCGTCCGTCCAGCCGGCGCAGTGGCGCGGTCCCAGCCGGCGCAGTGGCGCGGAGCCTCAGTTCTCAGGCGGACAGGGCGCTCCGCCCGCCGCCCGCTGTTCGCGCTCGAGCGGGATCTCGCCGGCGACTTCGGCCTGGCTCATGCTCCCGAGACGGTTGAGCAGCTCCGTGTAGCCGAGCAGCTCGTCGTGCATCACGTCGAAGTCGATCCCTTCGAGGCCAAACGCCGGGTCATACAGCGACTGCGGCGCGGAGATGACGCCGATCGTCGGCAGCAGGTGGACGTTGTAGGGGGTCCCCTCGCCGCCGAAGTTGCAGTGGGAGGGCACGGTGCTGCCGGGAGCGTCGGCGCCCTGAAGCAGGATCGTTCGCTGCATGTCGTGGTCGCGCACGGCTTCGGTGACCGCCCCGACGAGCGACGGGCTCGGTGTGATCCCGATGAACTGGATCGCCCTCAGCCCAGTGGCGACGAGTTCGTTGCCGGGACCGCCATCGGCGCGCGGGAGCTGCTCGTAGTCGCGCGCGCCGAGATGCTCGAGCACGAGCACCGAGGACACCTTGCCCTGGTCGTATTCCGAGTCGAGCTGCGAGGCGATCACCCCGGCCCCGCCATAGCGGTGCGTGGCGTCAACCAGCCGCTGGTAGAAGTGGGCGGTCGGGAAGGCGAACTGGACGTCGCGGGGTCGGCACGCCGCGGGCAGGTGCGCCAGGTAGCGAGCCATCGCGACCATCGCCACCGGCCCGTTGTCCTCGACCGCGTTGGTCCCATCGGTGTGGCTGTCGACGACGATCCGCTGACGGCTCTGTCCAGGGACCGTCGCAAGGATCGTGGGAGTTTCGACCTGCCTGTAGGACGCGTGCAGGGCCAGTCGCGCGGAGACGGACGCGCCGGAGGAGAGCGCGTCGGTGAGCTGCTTGCCTTCGTCGGCGCCGAGATAGACCGCCGGCACCTGCCAGGGGGTGCCCTCGTAGGGCTCGTAGTGGTCGCTGAGCTGGGCGTGGGGCAGTTCCTTGACGAACAGCACCCCCTTCGCCCCCGCCGCGGCGGCCGCACGCAGGTCGGCGACGCGCGCGTTGTAGTTGATGAAGTCGCCGAAGAACGTCTGCGTGGGATCGATCGTGTTCTGCGGGTCGTACACGAACCAGCTGACGACCGGCAGGAAGAAGTCGTAGTTCGGTACTTCGCCGGCCGGCGCCGGGCGCACGACGATGCGCCCGGCAGAGTTGGCCGCTGTGATCGCTTCTTCGTCGGGGACGAGGGCGAGCGGCGCGGAGACGCCGCGGCTGGCGGTCGGCTGCGCGTAGGGCACGGGCGCCGCGATCGGGACCGTCGTGGTCGCGCCGCCTACGTTCAGCTGCAGTTCCATCGAGCCGGCTTTCCAGCGGTTGATCGTGAAGTGCTGCTCGGCGATCTGGACGCCCGGCACCGTTTTCAGCTGGCGCAGGATCCAATGGATGTACTCGTTCTGGGCGCGACTGCCCGTAGGGCGCACCCCGAGCCCGGCGACGAACGTGTTCATTTCGCGAAGGGTCGCCGCGTCGGGCAGCGCGGCGGGGTCCGGTGCCACCGGGCAGCTCGCCGCGAGTCCGGCGGCGCCCGCAACGGCCGTCCCCGCAGCGGCCGTCCCCGCAACGGCCGTCGGAGCGGTTGCCGCGGGAGCGAGCACGGCGAGCGCGGCCGCCGCACCCGCCAGCCACATGGCCGGGCGCGGCAACCTCACGGGCCTGTCACCGCCCAATCGGCCGGCCGGCCGGCCTTCGTCGGGAGCGTGAACTGCACGAGCCCGCCGACGACCGTCGCGGGGACCTGCGCGCCGCCGGCGAACGCGACGGCCTGGTCGGGCGCCACACCAGGCGGCGGCTGGACTCGCATCCTCACGCTGCCGCCGCTCGTCTTCACGTAGCCCCGTATCTGCCCGCTCTGCTGTGCGAGGCCGAGCTGGGGCAGGCGGATGTCGAACGTTTCCATCGGCAGGTGCGGGATGACGTCATAGCCGTCGCTCGTGGCTTCGATGCCGGCTAGCTTGACGAGGTCGAACAGGCTGTACGCGGGCTGGTGCATGATCTGCGTGTCGTAGCCGTTGACCGCGCCCGCTCCTGTCGCCAGGCCGATGCCGCAACCGGACGGCGGCGACTGGTAGTAGGAGGCGCACTCGTCGTCGACCGAGATCACGCCGTTCCAGTGTTCGGGGAACGCGCTGGCGTGCGCCGCCAAGGTGTTGCGAGTGAACTCGTCCCACGCCGCCGCGCCCGCTTCCGGCAGCGCGCCCGAGAGATCCGCCAGCGCCCACACGAGCTGGCCGTTGAGCGCGAACCAGGCGCCGCCGGGGAACTCCGTGCTGCTGTTCAGTTCGGGCTCGTTCTGTTCGTGCGCGTCCGGATCGGCGGACCCCGGCGCCATCGCGGCGCCGATCTTCGTCGGCCCGTCGGGCGCGCCCACGCCGACGAGGAAGCGACGGTAGGCGGCCAGCACCTGCGCCGCCTGCTGCCCGCTCGCGGCGCCCGCCAGCAGCGCCCATGCCTGCGGCTCCTCGTACATCGCGCCGCTTCCGAGCTGTTTGACGGCCGAGTAGCCGCGGGCGAACCAGCCGTAGGGCCCGTCGGAGATGAACTGGCCGGCGACCGTCGCCTCGTCGCGGGCGCCCGCGGCTCGCAGTTCGGCCGCGAACGACGTGGCGCCGAGTCGGTCGGCGACGAGCGCCAGTCGGGGATAGATGTAGGCCGCCTGCGCGGTGACGAGGTTGGACTCGGTCATCTGGTTGAACTCGGTCGAGAAGTCGTTCCAATCGCCCGTGCCACCGGTGAGGTACTCGCCGTGCGGTCCCCGGCCGACCACTTCCTCCTGGTGATGGAATGCGAGTTCGAGGTGTTCCAGCAGCGTGCCGCTGCCGACCCCGGCGTAGTAGGGGATCTGCTGACGCAGGAAGGCGAAGTCGCGCGTCGTGAGCGCATATTCGGCGGCGCTCCAGAGCAGCCACTGGTCGAGGTCGTCGGCCGTGCCGAGATCGAAGCGCTTGCACAGGCCGAGCAGCCCATAGGGGATCTGACCTCCCGCCTGCGGCTGCTCCTGCGCCGAGTAGTCGATCACTTCGCGCGCGAGCGTCGGGTCGGAGTAGATCATCGGCAGCGCGTGCTGAAGCGGATCGCGGAACGCCTCGTTCTCGCCGAAGAAGTACTGGTAGTAGCCGCCCTGGGAGAGGATGTGCTGGCCGGCGCACTCCTCGTAGGTGGCGTCCGAGCGCACCGTGTACGCGTCCCACTCGAGCTCCCGCGACAGCCAGTCGTAGGAGCCGCCGAGCTCGACCTTCGGCAGCCATCTCGACCACTGCTGCTCGCTGCGCGCGAACGCGTTGGTGACGCCCTGATAGCGGGACAGCAGCGCCGGGATCGCTTCGGGATGGGCGTAGCCGTAGGCGTAGCGAAGCGTCACGCTCGCACCCGGCGCCAGCGAGATCGGGCTCTGCATCGCGAACATCGCGCGCCCCTCCTGGCCGTTGACCGCCGGCGGTGCGATCGAGTCGCCGAGTTCGCCCGAGGCGACGGCCGCCGGGGCGGCGCGCGAGCCGGAGCCGAAGAAGGCGTTCGTGTCGGTGTCGTAGGAGCTGACCGGCGTGCCCAGCGCGCTGGCGAAGATGCTGAGCGGGTGCGTGTCGATGTCGTCGGGCAACTGCGCGACCGAGAGCGTCTGGCTCGCTCGGTCCCAGACCGGCGCTTGGAAGCCGCGTGGCAGCTGCGTCACGCCCTGGATCTCCGGGTTGACGTCCCAGTACTCGAAGTAGGAGCCGCTCAGCGGCTGTTTCGAGGTGTTCTTGATCGTCACGTCGTGCAGCAGCAGCGAGTCGTCGCCGAACGGCGCGTAGACGCGGTCGGACTCGGACAGGCCCTTGATCCTCGTGCGTTTTTCGTAGTAGCCGACGCCGAACACACGGGTGCTGGCGGCGCCCGCCGGGCGGTCGTCGTAGAGCGTCGAGATGACCTTGCCGCCGACGTTGAGATAGCCGAAGCCGCCGGCGTAGTGGCTGTGCGCGGCGTCGTAGTAGTTCGTCCACTGATACAGCCGGTCCTGGCTCCACAGCTGCGTGTAGCCGTGGTTCGACGCGTCGGCGACGACGTGGTCGTTGCCGATCTGGCTCCAGGCGTCGACGCTGCCCGACAGCTCGGGCTGCTTTGCGATCGGGTCGGTCAGCTCGTCGATTTCATAGCTGTAGGCCGGGAGTCCATGCGCGTCGACCGACCACTGTCCGAACGAGCCCTCGCCGTAGCTCGAGAAGATGTCCGGCGCGCCCCTCTCTGCCGACAGCGGCGCCGGGGCGACGGCCGCGGCGGCGCCGCCGGCAAGCATCAGCAGCGTCGCGATCACCGTCGTCGTCGCGGCCGCCGCCAAGCGGATCGGGCGCGCGCGCCTCACGGCAGGCTCGCCGGGGTCGAGGCGGCGAACTTGAGCGTGCCGACCAGGCCGACCGTCGGGATGCTCCCGCCGGCGGGCGGGCCGAGCTGCTTGACCACGCCGGCCCAGAAGCGTTCGCCGGGGGCGTCGTAGGCGCCGCCGACGAAGTCGGTTCGCGGCGGCCCGCCGGTGAGCCCGTAGTCGTGGAAGATCGGCGCCGCCGGATCGTTGAGCGCGCCGCTGTAGAGCAGCGGCTGGCCGTCGAGCGAGTCCTCCGTCTGCGTGATGTAGGCGCTCACCAGTTCCGCCGAGGGGTCGGCGCTCGCGTAGTAGGTCACGGCCACGTGGCCGGGCGCCCCGGCCGCGATCGCCGGCAGCTGCACGTTCTGGACGCCGGGCGCGGCCAGCATCATCGGCGCGCCCCAGCTCTGCGCGTGGTCGCGCGAGACGGCCAGGTAGAGCAGGCCGTTCGCGGTCCAGATCGCGTACAGGTTGCCCGCATCGTCGACCGCGAGCTTGAGGTTGGTGCCGCTCGTCACCGTTCCCGTGGGGGCGTCGGGCTCGGGCAGCCAGGTCTCGCTGGCGCCCTCGTCGTGGCTGACGACGACGTAGGCCGAGTGTTCGCAGTCGACCGGCTGGTAGATCGTGCCTTCGCCGTCGACGACGCCCGTGTTGAAGTTCAGCGGCGGGCAGACGTCGGTCGGGTTGCTGGCGGTCGGCGACGTGTAGCCCGCCGGTGCGAAGGTCTGGCCACCGTCGAGCGACTTGTAGCAGAGCCGCCCGGGACCGCTCACCTCGAGCGGCGAGTTGGCGCACAGGTAGACGACGTCCGGGTAGCCGACCGGCTGCGCCGCGCCGGTCGCCGCCGGCGGGGGCGGGCCGACGAAGACCTTCTCCCAATCCCCCGTCGGAGCCGTCTGGTAGTCGGCCGTCGTGAACGTGCGCGCGTCGTCGCTCGAGCTGTAGACCTGGAAGCCGTAGGCGGCGGCGAGGTAGAAGCCCGCTTCTTCCGGAAGCCCGCCCTCGTTGCGGACCGGTCCGGTCGCGTGCGACCAGAACACGCGACCGGTGCGCCGGTCCGCGATCACGTCAGGGTCGACCGTGTTCCAGAACGAGGTCGGCTGCGCCTGCGCCGGCGCCGTCAGGTTCCAGCTGGCGCCGCCGTCGAGCGAGCGCGCCATCGAGTTCTCGCTCGCGGCCGGTGAGTAGACGAGCACGTTGTCCTTCGTCACCGCGATCGTCGACTCCGACGTGGCGTAGCCGGTCTGGCTCACGCAGACCGTCGGCCGGCCATCTCCGCGCGGCAGCCGCACGACAGCGCCCCCGGCGCGGTGTGCCACGACCGGCAGGGCGCGGCTGCACCCGGCCACCTTCGCCGCCTCGGCCGGCGCCGCCGACAGCCCCGCGCCCAGCACCAGCACGCCCGCGATCGAACGACGCGCGAGCGCAAGACCCCATCTCCGACCCACTTCGACCCGTTCCTCTCTCCCCCGGCGCGCGTTAGAATACACGCGTGTCCTCAAAAGTCAAGTGGCGCGGCGAACCGTTGCCGCGCGGCCGTCACAAGCTGCCGGCGGCGACCGTGCGCGACTCGCAGCGGGCGCGCATCGTCCGGGCCATGCTCGAGTGCGTCGGCCGCGACGGCTACGAGGCGACGACCGTGCCCCAGGTCGTGGCCACAGCGCGCGTCTCGCGCAACGCCTTCTACGAGCTCTTCGCGGACAAGGCCGACTGCTTCATCGCGGTGTGCGACCAGACCGGCGAGGAAATGCTCGCCGAGCTCTTGGAGCTCGCCGCCGAGCCCGACTGGGTGCGGGCGGTGCAGGAGGGGATGCGACGCTACCTGCGCTGGTGGCAGGACCGTCCGACGATCTCGAGCGCCTACCTGCTGTACCTGCCGACCGTCGGTGAGCGCGCGCTGCGCCAGCGCGAGCGCCAGTACGCGGCCTTCCGCGCGATGTTCGCCGACCTCGCTCGCCGCGCGCGGGTCGAGCAGCCCGAGCTCGGCCCACTCTCAGAGCTCGCGCCGCGCGTGCTCGTGCTCGCGATCACCGAGCTGGTCGCCGAAGAGGTGCGCGCCGGGCGCACGGCGCGCTTGACCGAGCTCACCGACCAGCTGGCGTTCCTCGCGATCAAGCTGCTGGCCGACGAGCAGACGGCCGCGCGGGCGCAGGGTCAGGCCGCGTAGAAGACCACGCCGATCACCGTGTAGAGAGCGAGCAGCTGAAAGCCCTCGAACCAGGTTGACTCCCCGTCGGACACGAGCGCGCTCACGACCAGGCCGGCGACCAGCAGCCCGGCGATCTCGTACGGGTTGAAGACCAACGCCATCGGCGCCGGCCCGAGTACGAAGGAGAGCAGGACCAACACCGGTGCCACGAACAGGCCGATCTGCGCCGAGGATCCGACGGCGATGTTGACGGCGAGATTCATCTTGTCCTTGGCGGCGGCGACCACGGCGACGTAGTGCTCGGCGGCGTTGCCGACGATCGCGACGACGAACACGCCGACGAAGAACTGGGAGACCCCGATGTCCCGTGCGGCGTGCTCGATGGAGCCGACGAGGAGCTCGCTCATCAGCGCGACGAGACCTCCGGCGACCGCGAGCGTTGCGACGGACCGCCGCGTCGACCACGCGCCCGAGACGTCCTCGCCGCTGACCGGGTTGAACAGGTCGCGGTGCGTCCTCAGCGAGAAGAGCAGGCCGGCGACGTAGGTGGCGATCAGCACGAGCGCCACCGCAATCGAGACCTGCTCGATGTCGTGGGCGAAGCCCTCCCGCACCTGCGATACCACGGGCAGCGGGTCGTGACGAGCGAGCTCGAGGACCGAAGGCAGCACGAGCGCGAACACGGTCAGCAGAAGCATCCCGGTCTGCGCCTGCGCGGCGGTCCGGTCGAAGGTCTGGCGCGTGCGCCCCCGTCCGCCGACGAGCATGGCTGCGCCGAGCACGAGCAGCGAGTTGCCCACGATCGAGCCGACCAGCGAGGCCTTGACGACCTCTTGAAGTCCGTCCGCCAACGCGAAGATCGCGATTATCAGCTCGGGCGCGTTTCCGAAGGTGACGTTGACGAGCCCCCCGATCCCCGGCCCAGCCCGGGCCGCGAGCTGCTCGGTGGCCTCGCTCATCACCGCTGCCGTCGGCACGATCCCCAACGCCGAGGTCGCGAACACGAGCGACGGGGAGGCGCCCGCCAGATCGAGCACGAGCGCGACAGGGATGAACACGCCCAGCCCGTAGACGAACCTCATACCGGGGACAGACTATTGGCCGCGACGGTGCGACGGCGAGAGTCGGAATCGAACCGCAGCGAGCACGGATTGCGAGCGATGTCGAAGGTTCCCGACACGAGCCAGGGATGGCGAGAGGCGGACTCGAACCGCCGACACCACGATTTTCAGTCGTGTGCTCTACCAACTGAGCTATCTCGCCGCGCCGCGCCCGCGCCCACCTTGGAGTCGGCGGCCGCGCCGTCCGCCCCGATGCTACCGGCTCATCGCCGCGCCGAGCTGCCGGTGCGACGGTTCGCGGGCGGCGAGAGCCGCCGCCCGAAGCGGCCTCATCCAGCGCCGCGTTCCCAGGCTTCCAGATAGGGCAGCGGGTCGATCGAGTGCCCGCCCTGAGCCTGCCAGCCGCCCACCCACATCTCGAAGTGCAGGTGCGGCGCGGTGGCGTCGCCGGACTGGCCGGCCTGGCAGATCGGCGTGCCCGGTGACACGGCCTGTCCGGCGCTGACGACCAGCGAGCCCGCCTTGCAGTGCGCGAACATGAAGTCGAAGCCGATCGCGGTGTGCTCGACCGCGTAGTAGCCGGCGCCGGACGCCTGGTAGGCGGTCCAGCTGATCGTCCCGGCGAGCGGCGCGACGTCGGGCGTGCCTTCGGCCGTGAGGATGTCCTGCCCTTCGTGGATGTGGTTGCCGCGCGGCGCCCCGTAGCGGTTTTCGGGTCCGCCGAAGTTGTGGGCGCCCGCGACTGGGAACACGGCACCGTCGGCGACGGTCTGCGCCGGCGTCGGCACGCCCGCTTCGAGCACCGGGGCGACGGGGGCGGGCGTCGGCGGTGTCGGCGGCGTCCTCGGCGGCGGCGCGGCGACGGTCAGGGTCGCCACCCCCGAGCTGTGCGCCGTGCGCGTGAGGCTGTGCCCGTGATGGTCGTGCGCGATCAGGCTCACGTGGTAGCTGCCGGCCGCGAGCTTTGCCCCGCGCGGCCAGCGCACGACGTTCGTGCGCCCGGTGTGCACCCAGCCCATCCGCACCAGGATCGCCCGCTTGCGCGTCGTCAGGTCGTGGACGGCGACCGTGACGTTGACCGTGCCCACGTGCGGCTCGTCGATGCGAAAGCTCACGCGCGGCGGGCGCCCGGGCACGGACGCGCCTGGAACGCTCAGCCTCGTGACGACGGGGTGGACCACGGCCGTGCTGCTCGCGAGCCCGTACTCGCTGCCGCCCGACAGCGGCGCCGAGGGTGATTGAGCGCCGCCCGTGGAAGCGCCCAGCGCGGCCGTGGCGAAGAGCAGTGCGACGCCGGCCGCAAGCGGCGCGGCGAGCAGGCGGGACAACCTCATGCGCTTAACCTCGGCACGGTCGAGCCATCCGAGAACGCCTGCGCGCGGAATTGCACGTCCGGCCAGAACCCGGGCCAAGCAGCAGCTCCGGCGCGAGGACGCGTCGCGCTCGCCGGCTAGCTGGGGTCAGGAGCTGGAGCTAGCCCTCGCGCTCGAAGTCGTCCAACATCGCGGCGTATGTGCGCGCGAGCCCATCGGCGATCGCAACCTGCGGGCGCCAGCCCAGCTCGCGTTCGGCCAGCGATATGTCGAGCCGGCTGTGCTGCAGCTCGCCGGGCCGCAGATCGGCGAGCTCGGGCTCGAGCGTACCCGGGTTCGCCGACGCGCCGGGCGCCTGCGAGCGCTCCGCCACCCCCTGCAGCTCGCGCCAGATCGTCGCGACGTCGGTCTCGACCCCCGTCGCGATGTTGTAGGTGCCCGACTTGCCCGACGCAGCCATCAGCGCCGCGACGACGTCGGCGACATACACGTAGTCGCGAGTCGGCCTGCCGTGGCCATACAGCTTCGGCGCTTTGCCCGTGTAGAGATGGTGCGAGAAGATCGCGACCACGCCCGCCTCGCCGTGCGGGCTCTGGCGGGGGCCGTAGACGTTGCCGAGGCGGCATACCGCGTGCGGAATGCCCGAGGACAGCGACCAGGTGTTGACGTATGCCTCCCCGGCCCACTTCGACGCGCCATAGGGCGACAGCGGCGCCGGGATGCGCTGCTCGGAAGTCGGCATGGGGGCCTCGTCGCCGTACAGCGCCCCGCCCGTGGAGGTGAACACGACCGGCGCCTCGTGCCGTCCGGCGACCTCGACCACGTTGAGCGTCCCCTGCACGTTGACTTCGCAGTCGCGCCCGGGATTCTCGACAGAGGCGACGACGCTCGCCTGCGCGGCGAGGTGGAAGATCGCGCTCGGCTTGACCTCCTCGGCCAGCGCCGACAGGCCCTCCAGGTCGACGATGTCGAGCTCGCGCAGCTCGGCGTCCTTCGCGACACGGCTGGGGTCCCCGGCCGAGAGGTCGTCGACGACGGTGACCGCGTAGCCCTGCGCAAGCAGCGCGTCGACCACGTGCGAGCCGATGAACCCGGCACCGCCGGTGACGATCGCGCGCTCCACCGCGCGTAATCTACAGCGAGGCTGCGTGGGGCCGCTGGGCGAGCTGTTCCTCGACCGCTTCGACCGCCTCGTCGATGCGCTCGAGCACGCGCATGCCGTTGCGTGAGGCCGGCAGCGCGCCTCCGACGGCCGCCCCGCCCAGCACGATCGGGATCGCCGGGTGGGCCGCGTGCAGCTGCTCAACGGCCTGGGCGATCTCCTGCGAGTGCTCCCCGTCGGTCGCGCCGATCACGATCAGCTCGGGTGACTGGCTCGCCACGGTGGACTGCAGGCGGTCGATCGAGAGGTCGGTGTCGAACACCGTTTCGTAGCCGGCGGCGGCGATCTGGTCGTGCATCATCTGCAGCTCGAGCGCGTGCTCGTCGCCCTCCATTCCGGCCAGCAGGATGCGCTCGCGCGTGGGCTCGGTGTTGCCGATCATGTAGCGGTACAGCGTCGCCAGCACGCGGCGGGTGATGCCCTTGGCCAGCCGTTCGCGATCGCTGTCGATCTCGCCCGCGCCGTGCAGCTCGCGGATGCGCGCGAGCGCCGGCGCGATCACCTCGCCATGCAGCGTCGTGGCCGGGATCCCATCCTCGATCGCCTGCGCGATCGCCCCCTCGGCAGTCTCGGCGTCGCCGCGCTCGAGCGCGGTGCCGTAGATCTCGAGCGTGCCCTCGACGAGCGCGCTCGGGTCGGTGCGTTTCTCGCGGGCGTCCGGCCCGGAGGTCTCGAGCACTTCCATGAACGCGTCCAGCAGCACCGGGTCGAAGTGGCGGCCGCGCTGTTCGCGCATCATCTGCACCGCCTCCTCCACCGGGAAGGCCTTGCGGTACACGCGGTCGCTGGTGAGCGCGTCGAACACGTCGGCGATCGCGACGATCCGTCCCTCGATCGGGATCGACTCGCCGCTCAAACCGCGCGGATAGCCGGTCCCGTCCCACTTCTCCTGGTGGCTCAGCGCGATGATCGTCGCCATCTCGAGGATCGAAGAGGACGACCCGCGCAGCAGGCGGTGGCCCTCCTCCGCGTGCGTCTCGACGATCGCGCGCTCCTCGGGCGTCAGCGGCCCCGGCTTCAGCAGGATCGCATCCGGGATCGCGACCTTGCCGACGTCGTGCAGCGGCGCCGCGTGGCTGAGCTGCTCGCAGAACTCCGGCTCCATGCCGATCTGTTCGGCGAGCAGCGTCGAGAGACGGCCAATGCGCTCGATGTGCGCGCCCGTGTCCTCATCGCGGAACTCGACCGCCATCGAGAGACGGCGGACGGTCTCGGTCTGCGCGATCTCGAGCTCCGAGAGCGCGCGCCTGAGCTCGTGCGAGCGTCCGTGGATCTCCTCCTCGAGCGCAGTGCGCCGGCTCTCGCCGAAACGCCACCCGAGCACGATCGCCGAGACGGCGAGGACGGCGATGCAGGCGATCTGGACCGACGAGGAGCTGGCCAGCACCGTGCCCAGGGCTGCTGCCACCGCGACGAGCGCGAGCGGCGCCCATACGAGCCCGCTCGTACGTCGCGGCTCGTCGTCGGGCGGCATCCGCCCAGACCCCGGATCTGCGGACTGGCGCGCCACGCGACCGAGCTTACCCCCCGGCTCCCCGGACAAATTGGATTCCTCGCCCGTGCCTCGAGCCTCTCTCTGGCGGGTTTTGGATGCTCGCTGTGGGCGAGTCGAGGCGGCCCCGCGTTGCGCGGGCCGCCGGAAACTGACTTGGGTAACTCCGCTCACGGGGGGACAACGGCCAAATTGGGACGGTCAAGTGCTTTGCAAGCAGGCGGTCGGCTGCGATCGCGGCGCTCTTGACGGGCTAATCGGCGGGTGGACGAATATCCGAGCCTGGGCGGCGCCGCGGGCGCTATTGCCCGGCTTTCTGCAGCTGCGCGACGTCGATCGCGTTCGCCGGCGCCGCCAGCGCGACAGTGCCGTTCCACCGATCGAAGGTGATCTTGCCGCCACTCGAGCCACGCTTGACGATCTGGATCGGGTAGGGCTGGCCGGTCGCGGCGATGTACAGCGTCCCGCCTTCGCTCTTGTCGCTGATGCCGACGACCTTCCGCCCGGCGACCGTCGAGGTCCCGACCTTCGTCAGCGAACCGTGATTGCTGAGCGTCTGGTCGACGAGCTGGCGCAGGTCCGTCAGCCGGCTGAGCGAGGCGAAGTCGGCGCTGCTCGCGGGGGCCTTCAGCCACTTGCCCTCGAGCAGCTGCGCCGCCGCACTGCCGCCGATGTGCTTGTAGAACTCCGGGCTGCCCTTGATGTAGACCGTGTTGCCGACCTGGATCAGCTCGAACGACAGCCCGCTCTCGGAGAGTTTGCCCCGACCGCCCTTGCCCGCCAACAGGTTCATGTCGAGCGTGATCGGCGAGCCGCCCGAGACGATCGACCCGGAGACGTGCACCGAGGTCGCGGCGTCGGAGGCGGCTTTCGTGGCGGTCAGGATCTCGGCCGGGGATTTGTCCTGCACGCCGTTGCCGGCCGAGGACGAGGACGAGGAGGACGAGCCGCCGCCGCAGCCGGCAAGAATCGCGACGAGCAGGGCGAGAGCCGCGAACGCGGCGATCGCGTGGGTCGTTGGTCGCTGACGCATCGAGGCGGGCACTCTACATCCAGGCACGGTCACGCGGGCCGCCTCGGACGGTCGCACGCGGCTGGGGCGCTCGCACGCCGGCACCGCGCGCGCGTGCGCCGATCACCCGGACTCGCGCGTCAGCCGCTCGAGCAGGAGCACGAACGAGCCGTACGGTGCGCCGGTGGTCTCCTGCAGCGCGATCTCGCACGTGCGGTTGCTGCAGAGGTGCTCCTGGCAGGGTTCGCCGGCGAGCTCCGATGCCTCGTCGCGCATGGCCGAGGCCGGCAGCTCCGGGTGCAGGAGACCGCGGTCGCCCGCCATGCCGCAGCAACCTGCCGCGGCCGGCACCAGCACTCGCTCGGCCAGCGAGGCGGCGATCGCCTCGAGCTTGCCGGCGAGCCCCAGCTGCATGGCGGCGCAGTTGGGATGAACGGCCGCGCTGGGCGCCTTCTGCGAGATGCGCAGCCGCGCGAGCAGCCGGTCGTGGACCCAGGAGATCGAGTCGAGCACGTCGACCGCGGCGAAGCGCTCGCGCTCGGCCTCGGGCAGGCGCGGCGCGAGCTCCTCGATCAGCCCGAGCGCACACGAGCTCGCGTCGATCACGACCGGCAGCCGGCCGCCGTCGCTCCAGCGCCACAGCGCCGCCGCCGTCTTCGCCGCCATGTGGTCCTGCCCGCGGCGGTACCCCTTCGAGCTCCATGGCGTTGCGCAGCAGTGCCCGGCGGCGTCAGAAGGAATCCAGACGGGCAGACCGGCGCGCGCGGAGACCGCCACGAGCGCGTGCGGCAGCGAGGGCTCGGACGCCGCCTCGGCGGGGTTGCCGAAGATGCGGTTGACGCACGCCGGCAGGTAGACGGCGCTGGCATCGGCTCGCGGCGTATCCGGGAGCGCCGCCGGCGCCGGCGCGGGCAGGCTCGCGGGCAGCGTCGGCACGAGCTCGGCTGAGACGCGCCCCCGCAGCAGCTCCGGCAGCCGCACCGCCGCGCGCTCGCCCAGCAGAGAGGACGCCGTGCGCGCCCCGGTCAGCCCCGCGCGTGCGGCGCGCTCGAACGTGGCGTACCGACGAGCGACGCCCAGCGCGACCGTTTCCTCGCGCTCGCTGCGCTCGCGGCGGCGGAACTCCTTGACCAGCGCGCCCGTGTCGATCGCCACCGGGCACACCTGCTTGCAGCTGCCGTCGGCCGCGCACGTCTGCAGCGCGTCGTACTCGTAGTCGGCGAGCAACGCCTCGTACACCGGCGAGCCCTCCGGCTGGCGAGCCATCTCGCGGCGGATGACGATCCGCTGGCGCGGCGTCGTCGTGACGTTGCGGCTCGGGCAGACCGGCTCGCAGAAGCCGCACTCCACACAGTGCGCCGCGGCCTCCTCGATCTGCGGCTGCGTCTTTAGATTTTTAAGATGAATAGAAGCATCGCGGTTCAGCACCACACCGGGATTGAGCACTCCGCGTGGATCGGCGAGCTGCTTGATCCGCCACATCATCGCCGTCGCCTTCTCGCCCCACTCGCGCTCGACATAAGGGGCCATGTTCACCCCGGTGCCGTGCTCGGCCTTGAGCGACCCGTCGTACTCGCCGACGATCAGCTCGACCAGCTCCTGCATGAACGCCTCGTAGCGCTCCAGGTCCTCGGGCTTTGAGAAGTCGGGCGTGAGCTGGAAGTGCAGGTTGCCGGCCGAGGCGTGGCCGGCCACGCCGACGAGGAACCCGTGCTTCCCGAGCAGCGCCTGCAGGTCGCGCGCACACTCGGCGATCCGCTCGGGGCGGACGCACACGTCCTCGATGATCAGGGCGGTGCCCGGCAGGCGCAGGCGCCCGACCAGCCCGAACAGGCCCTCGCGCACGCGCCAGGCCAGCTCGATCTCCCCCTCCTCGCGCGTGAAGGCGAAGGGCAGGATCGGCTCGTGCCCGTCGAGCGCGCGCACCGCGGCGGCCTCGCCCGCGGCGAGCTCGCGCTCGTCGGCGCCGCCGAACTCGACGATCAGCGCGGCCGACTCGGGCGGCAGCTCGCGCCAGTGCTCGGGGCAGCCCTCGAGGTTCCACGCAGCGGCGATCAGCGCCGGCGCGACCATCAGCTCGGTTGCCCGCGCGCCGGCCGCCACGAGCGCCGGCACGGCCGCGGCGGCGGCGTCGATGTCGAGGAAGTGCACCCACGCGAGCGTCGTGGCAGCGGGCTCGGGCCGCGTGCGCATCACCGCCTCGGCGATGAACGCGAGCGTGCCCTCCGAGCCGACGACGAGCCTGCGGAAGATCTCGAGCGGCGTCTCGCCGTCGAGCAGGGCGCACAATCGATATCCGGTGACGTTCTTGATCTCGTACTTGCGCCGCACGCGCTCGGCGAGCGCGGCGTCGGCGAGCAGCTCGGCGCGCAGCTCCAGCAGGCCCCGCGCGAGCTCCGGCTCGGCCTCGACGAAGCGCCGCTCGGCGTCGGGCGCCGCCGTGTCGATGACCGTGCCCGAGGCGAGCACGAGCGTCATCGACTCGACGGTCGAGTAGGAGTCCCACTCGACGCCGCAGCGCATGCCGCCGGAGTTGTTGGCGATCACGCCGCCGACGGTCGCGATGTCTTTGCTGGCCGGGTCGGGGCCGAGCTTGAAGCCGTGGCGTGCGAGCAGCCTGTTGGCGAGACCCAGCAGCGTGCCCGGGCCGAGCCTCGCGCGCGCGCCGCCGTCCTCCACGCGCACGCGCGAGAACCACCGCCGCACGTCGATCATGATCCCGTCGGTCTGCGCCTGGCCGTTGAGGCTCGTGCCGCCGCCGCGGAAGTTGACGGCGAGGCCCTGCTCGCGCGCGTAGGCGATCGTCTTTGAGACGTCCTCGGCGTCGTGCGCCATCACCACGACCGCCGGCAGGCGGCGGTAGGGGCTCGCGTCGGAGGCGTAGGCGATCAGGTCGATCGCCCGGTGCAGCACGCGCTCGCTGCCGAGCAGCGCGGTCAGCCCCTCGCGCAGGGCGGGCGGCGTGCCCTCGGCGAGCGAGTCGGGCGCGCGGTCGGGGAAGGCGGGTCCCGGCGGACGGCCGATCCGCCGCGTGTCAGGGGCGAGCAGCGGCGCGCGCGCCGTCAAGCGAGCGCCATCCCGGGGGCGACGTCGACCTGCACCAGTCGCGGACCGTCCGCCGCGAGCGCACCGGCGAGCGCCGCGTGCAGCTCTTCGCCCCTCGCGCTCGGCGCACCGGCGCCGATGCTCTGCGACGGCACGCCATAGCTCTCCGCGGTCGCGGCGACGTCGAGCGCCGGCAGGTCGAGCGCGGGGGCGCCGCTGACGTCCTCGAGCGTGGCGAACCACTTCAGGATCGAGTACTCGCCGTTGCGCAGGACGAGGAACTTGACCGGCACGCCGTACGCGGCGGCCGTCCAGAATGCCGTGATCGCGTACTGCGCGGAGCCCTCGCCGAGCACGCACACGACCTGGCGCTCGGGCTGTGCAAGCTGCACGCCGATGGCGGCGGACAGCCCGAAGCCGAGGCCGCCGCTGGCGCTGAAGTAGTAGGAGCCCGGCCGCGAGAGGCGCAGCTGGTTTCGCAGCGCTGCCGTGCTCGAGGGCGACTCGAGCACGACGATGCCGTCCTCGGGGAAGAGCTCGGCGAGCACCGCGTGCACTTCGCCTCCGGACAGCAGCTCGCCCGGTGCGAACGGCTCGAGCTCCACGCGCGCCGGCGGCTGCTCGCGATCGGCGGCCGGCTCGCTCAGCTCGTCCGCGAGGGCGCGCAGCGTCAGGGCGACATCGGCCACGATCGCGTCGCCCATCGGCGCGCGCGCCGCCTCGTCGGGATCGGACGTGATCGCGACCAGCTCGGCGCCCTCGGGGAGGAAGTCGCCGGGGATGTTCGGGTAATAGGGGAACACCGAGGAGCCGGCGACGAGCACGAGGTCGTGGCCGGCCAGCGTCTGCGCGAGCGGCGCGACGGCCGGCGGCAGCAGGCCCTGAAAGAAGGGGTGGTCCTCGGGGAAGCCGATCCTGCTGCCGTTCGTCGGCGGGGCCGCCCACACCGGCAGGCGCTGTGACTCGACCAGCTCGACCGCCGCGTCCCACCCCCCAGACGCGTCGACGTCGGGCCCGGCGACGAACGCCGGGCGGCTGGCCTCGCGCAGGCGCTGCGCCAGCGCGGAGATCTCCTCGTCGCCGGGGCGCGCCCTGCCGCCGACGCTGCGGGCGATCTGGCTCGCGTAGTCGACCGGCTCGATCTCGCGCAGCCAATCGTCCATCGGGATCGAGACGAAGGCCGGCCCGGCGGGCGGCAGCGCGGCGTTGTGGATCGCCTGCGCCAGCGCGAACGGCACGTCGACCGCGCGCGGCGGCTCGTGGCTGTACTTGACGTAGGGCTTGGGGACCTCGACCGCGTCGCGGTTGGTCAGGTTGGCCTGCATCGTGATCAGCGATCGCGCCTGCTGGCCGGCGGTCACGAGCAGCGGCGCGCGGTTGGCGCGCGCATTGAAGATCCCGCCGACGCCGTTGCCCACGCCCGGCGCCGTGTGCAGGTTCACGTGCGCGACGCGTCCGCTCGCCTGAGCGAAGCCGTCGGCCATGCCGACCGCGACGGCCTCCTGCAGGCCGAGCACGTAGCGGAAGTCGTCGGGCAACGGGCCGAGCATCGGCAGCTCGGTCGAGCCGGGGTTGCCGAAGATCGTCGTCATCCCGTGCCGACGAAACAGCTCGAGCGACGCGTCGCGGACGGTCGTCATCTCAGAGGCTCCTCCAGCTCATCGAGCGCGAAGGCTACAGACGCGCCTTCGGAGGCGACGGAAGAGGGGCCCCGCGCGCGGGGCCCCTCCGATCGCCGGCGTCCCTGCGACTTCCCGTCGCAGCCCCCTGCCGGACGCATCCCCCTACTGGATTTTGACTTTGCCTTCGGCTTCGTTGGGCGTGTCGACAACCGTCCCCGTGTTGCCTTTGACGATGAATTCGCCGGCGATTTTGTTGTTGACCACCGTCGTCCCGCCTTGGTTGCTCACCACTTTCAGCGCTGAGTAGAAGACGTTTTCATCGACCAGCACGCCCGCTTTGTTGCCTTTGATCGTGGCCGTCCCATGCACGTTGTTGGGACCGCACGCTTCGTTGCCTTCGCCGATCACGACCGAGCCACTGCCGTTGATTGCTTTCAGCGTGCTCGACACGTTCGCGTCGCACACGCGCAGCAGCGTCGCTTCTTTGGCGCTCAGCGACCCGGAGATCGTCGCTCCCTCGACATCGAGGGCGCCGCCCGGCTGGACCGTGACCGGACCGCTGACTTTCGCGGTTTTGGTCAGCTCGATCGCCTGGCCGGCTTTCACGACGAGTTTGCTTTTGACGTTGCCCGTGATGACCTGCGTGTAGCCCACCAGCGTCGAGCACGAGGCTTCTGTTTCGTGGCCGACGTTGTCGATCGCGGTGACTTTCACCGTCTTCACTCCGCTGGTGCTCGTGTTGATCGGGTAGCTGCCGCTCGGGTCTTTGGCGAGCCCCGACTGACCGTCGGAGGCGTTGACCGTCGCGTTCACGCCTTTGGCGCCGATCGAGACCGGAGCCGGGCATTTCGCTTCGACCGTCGGCGCGGAGGCGTCGACCTGGACCGTCAGCGTTCCGGCGGGTGAGACGTTGCCCACGTTGTCAGCGACGGTGCCGCTGGCTTCGTGCGAGCCGTCGGTGCTGAACGTCTGCGCCGAGGAGAGCGTGGCCAGGTTGACCCCGCTTCCCGCGCTACCGTCCGAGAGCAGTGGGTCGCCGTTGTCGCTGAACGACACTTTGACCGTGTCCTTGTACCAGCCCCCGCCACCGGCGTAGTCGGGGGAGCGGTCGGCGGACGCGCTCGGCGCTGCAGGTGCGGTCTCATCCACCTTGACCGGAGCCGAGTCTTCCGAGTACCCGGTCGATTCTTCGGTCGAGGAGTCGTAGCCCTGCACCCGGTACACCCAGGTCCCTTCGGCCTCGCCGCCACCCGTGAATTCGTAGGAGAGGAAGCCGATTTCAGTCGCGACTGTGGTCCATTCTTCGGTCGCGCCGTTGTGGTGCTGGAGGGTGTACGTGACGCCGATGCTCGTCAGCGGATCGGTACCGGTCCACGACAGGGTGAACAGCCCGTTGCTGTTCGGGTTGCTCCCGGACGAGACGTACGGCGCACCCGGGAATTCGAGTTCGACGTCGGTCGTGCATTCGCCTGTCGTTTCGTGGCCGACGTTGTCGACCGCCGTGGCCGACGTCGTCTGCGGCCCGGCTTTGCTGGTGTTGATCGGCGCTTTGCCGCTCGGGTCGACGGCCAGGCCCGACTCTCCGTCGGATGCCGTGATCGTCGCTTCGGCCGATTCGCCGACCAGCACTTTTGCGGGACAGCTGACTTCGACGGTCGGCGCCGTGGCGTCGACCTGCACCGTCAGCGTGCCGGCCGCGGACTGGTTGCCGGCGTTGTCGTCGACGGTGCCGCTCGCTTCGTGCGAGCCGCTCGTGGTGTAGGAGACCGGCGGAGACAGCGTCCCGGCGTTCACGCCGCTGCCGGGGCTGCCGTCAGACAGCGCCGGATCGCCGTTCGCGCTGAAGGACACTTCGACGCTGTCCGTGAACCAGCCGCCACCGCCCGCGTAGTCGGGCGAGCGGTCGGCCGTGGCCGTCGGCGTCGCGGGAGGCGTCTTGTCGACGACCACCGCGCTCGATTCGCCCGACGCTTCGCTGGCCGAGCTTTCGTTGCTCTCGGTGACCCGGTAGTTCCACGTGCCTTCGCCCTCGGGGCTCCCGCTCGTGAACGTGTATTCGGGTTTGCTCAGGCCGGTCGCCACCGTGCTCCAACCGCCGCTCGCGTTCTTGTGTTCGAGCGTGTAGGTGGGAGCGGTCGCCGCCTGAGTCGGTTCCCAGCTCAGCGTGAACTGCCCGCTGGCGTTCGGGTTGCTCCCGCTCGAGAGCACAGGGGCGCTCGGCGCGGCGGGCGCCACGTTGCGCGCGAGCGTGTAGCCCGGCGGCAGGTAGTGCGGCGCTGGCGCTTTGACCAGGCCTTCGGCCGAGCCTGGCGCGTCGGTCGTCGGCAGCCGCAGTTCGAGGTTCTTCACCAGAACCGATTTCGGCGAGGTGTTGTTGAGCGCGTAGGTCGAGTCTTTCACCAGCAGCTCGAGCTTCACCACGTGCCCGGATGGGACGTTCCACGCCTGGGGGTGCAGCTGGAACGTCTGCTTGGTGAACCCTTCGCCGACGTTCAGCGGCCGGTAGGTCTGACGACCGATCAGCTGCTCCGTTTTCGCAGTGACGTTTTCGTCATACAGCCGAGCGATCACCTGGTCGTTGGCGCCTTCCGTCGAGAATTCGGCGATCACCGTCGAGGAGCCGTCGATCGTATATCCGCTGGCCGGAGCCGCCGGCACCCTGTACTCGGCGGCCGACGCGTTGTCCGTGGCGGCCTGCGTGCTGCACTCATCGCCGGACGTGAACGCGTTCGACGGGTTGGTGCCGGGGGCAAGGATCGTCTGTTCCGGCGCGCTCGTGATGCGGATCTCGCCCGGCGCGAGGCTGGCCCAGTTGGGCGCTGCGTATTCCACGCCGGAGCTGCCCGCGGTCAGCGGGCAGGGCCTCGACGTCGTGATCGTCCGCACGCCGCCTTTGGCTTCGGACGGTTCGCCGCCTTCGCCTTTGAGGAAGTAGCCGAACCACGCGTTCTGCGCGGCCTGGAACTTCGCTATGTCGGCGGTGGAGGTCGTCTGACCCGAGCGCGGGTTGTGACCGAGGTCCAGGTAGAAGAGCTGCATCTGCTGGTTCGGGTAGCTCGCGCGCACCTTGTTGTAGTACTTGACCGTTTCGTCGACCGGGAAGAGGTCGTCGTTCCAGCCGTTCTCCATCAGCGACGGCGCCGGCGCCTCCGAGAGGTCGGTGTAGTAGGGGCTGTGGTAGGGCAGCTGGACTTCCTGTTCGATCGCCAGCGGTTTGCCGTCATAGGGACCACCGGTGAGGTTGAAGCTGTGCCAAGCCCTGATGTTCGCTTCGGGATCGTTGTTCGATTCCGGCGAGAGGTAGCCCAAGAGGGACCCGGCGAGGAACAGCGAGCCGTTCCAGTTGTTCTTTTCGATTCCGAAGCGGTGGTTGCCCATCATCCCGCTGTATGGGGAGTTGGCGACGTAGTCGAGGTTGCTGCCGTTGGGTTGCAGCGACTGGGCGAGGTCGGTCCACGGGAATTCCGGTGCCGTCGCCGCGATTTTCATCGGTTTGCCGAGCGGGCTTTCCCACGGGATCAGTTCGTGGTTGGGCAGTTCGGTTCGATCCTTCAGCGAGCCCAACTGCAGCGACATGCCGCCGCCGTAGCTGCCGCCGGTGGCGCCGATGGCCTGCGGGTTGATCACACCTTCGTCGGCGAGTTTGCCCAGCAGCGTCTGCACGTCGCGCACTTCGTAGGCGCGGCTCATCAGGTGGATGTAGCCCTTTTCGCAGGGAGGCGCCTTCAGTTTCGTGGACGAGCCGCCGCACGAGGAGCCCCAGCCGCGGTCGGTGATCGAGAAGACCGCGTAGCCTTTGGTCAGCCAGCGCTGGGCGGTCGCACTGGACGGGGCGATCTTGCTACCGCCCCAACCGTGGTAGATGCCGACCACCGGGTAGTTTTTGTCTTCGCCGGCGGCCACCGGGAACGCGACCGAGACGTCGATCGGCGTGCCGTCCCAGACCGGCACCGTCGCGGCCCCGGTGTTGGGGCACCACCGCTGCCCGGCGGTGGCGCCGGAGGGCTGCGTCGTGCATTTCACGCTTGTCCCGAACACTTCCGTGATCGTGGCGCTTGCGACCGACGGCACGACCAGCAGTCCACACACGACCGCCGACAAGGCAAAAAGCTTGCGCAGCATTGACATCTCGTCCCCCTGCATCCGTTATTTGGGCGGCGTGCAAGTACCCGCCCGTACCCCTCCGAGTACTGGGGCGTACCCTATACTCAAGCCGTGGACTCTGTCAAGATCAGCGACGAACTTCTGATCCCGGCGGGGCGCCATACGCTCGAGCCCGACGAGGTCAGCGCCCGTCAGCGCGAGCGCCTGCTTCGCGCCATGGGCCGGTGCGTCTCAGAACAAGGCTACGTCGAGACGACGATCGCCGACGTGGTGCGCTACGCGCGCACCTCGCGCTCGGTCTTCTACAAGCACTTCGCCGACAAGGAGGAGTGCTTCCTGGAGACCTACCGGCGCATGACCGAGGTCCGAATCGAGGCGTCGCTGGGGGCGGCCGCCGAGGTTGCCGACTGGGACGCCAAGCTCGACATCGGGATCGAGACCTACTTCCGCTGGATGGCCGAGCATCCCGAGGTCGCGGTGACCACCGTCGTCGAGGTCCACTGCGCGGGCCGGGCCGCGCAGGAGCAGCGCAGCCGCGCGCTGTGGGATTGGATGAGGACCGTTCAGGGCGTCGCCGTGCTCGCGCGCAAAGCCGGGGTCGACGTGCGCATCGACGAGACCGCCGCCCTCGCGATCATCGTCACGGCCGAGGCCTACGTGCACGAGTACGCGCGCAAGCGCCGCCTGGACGAGGTGGTCGAGAAGACCGAGGCCGTGCAGGCGCTCGCGCGCTCGCTGTTCGAGCGGGGCACGGCAAAGGCCGGCAAGCCCGCGTAGCGCCCCGGCTACAGCGACAGCGCCACGTACTTCGTCTCGAGGTACTCGCCGATCCCCTCGAACCCCCCCTCGCGCCCGAAGCCGGACTGCTTGACGCCACCGAAGGGCGCGGCGGGGTTGGAGACGACGCCCTGGTTGAGGCCGACCATGCCGGTCTCGATCGCCTCGCACACGCGGAAGGCGCGGTCGAGGTCGCGCGTGTACACGTAGGCGACGAGGCCGTACTCGGTGCGGTTGGCGGCCGCGATCGCCTGCTCGTCGCTGGAGAAGGTGGCGATCGGCGCGACCGGCCCGAAGATCTCCTCGGCGAGCAGGCGCGCGTCGTCGGGCACCGCGGCGAGCACGGTGGGCGCGTAGAAGTAGCCGCGCTCGCCGACGCTGTTGCCGCCGAGCAGCACCTGAGCGCCGCGCCTGGCGGCATCGGCCACCAGCTCGGCGACCTTCTCACGCTGGTTGGAGTCGATCAGCGGTCCCACGTCGGTGTCGGGATCGGTGCCGCGTCCGACCTTCAGCGCGCCCATGCGCTCGGCCATGCGCCGCGCGAACTCCTCGGCGAGCGAGTCGTGCACGTGGAAGCGGTTGGCCGCCGTGCACGCCTCGCCGACGTTGCGCATCTTGGCGAGCATGGCGCCGTCGACGGCGGCGTCGAGGTCGGCGTCCTCGAACACGAGGAAGGGCGCATTGCCGCCGAGCTCCATCGACACGCGCAGGATCTGGGTGGCCGACTGCTCGATCAGCTTGCGTCCGACCTCGGTCGAGCCGGTGAAGGAGAGCTTGCGCGTGCGGGGGTCCTTCAGCAGCGGCTCGATCACCTCGCCGGAGCGCCTGGCGGTGATCACGTTGAGCACGCCGGCCGGCAGCCCGGCCTGCTCGAGGATCTGGGCGAGCGCGAGCATCGAAAGCGGCGTCTGCTGCGCCGGCTTCACGACCATCGTGCAGCCGGCGGCGACGGCGGGGGCGATCTTGCGCGTGCCCATCGCGGTCGGGAAGTTCCACGGCGTCACGAACACGCACGGGCCGAGCGGCTGGCGCATCGTCAGGATGCGCCCCTTGCCGGTCGTGTTGACCATGTAGCGCCCGTGTATGCGCACGGCCTCCTCGGAGAACCACCGGAAGAACTCGGCGGCGTAGGAGATCTCGGCACGCGACTCGGCCAGCGACTTGCCCATCTCGAGCGTCATCAGCAGCGCTAGCTCGTCGGTGCGCTGCACGATCGCCTCGAACGCACGGCGCAGGATCTCGCCGCGCTCGCGCGGCGGGTGTGCCGCCCACTCGGCCTGGGCGTGAGCGGCGGCGGCGAGGGCTGCGAGCGCGTCCTTGACCCCGGCGTCGGCGACGTCGACCAGCGTCTCGCCGGTGGACGGGTCCTCGACGGCGAGCGTGCCGCCGCCTCCGGCATCGCGCCACTCGCCGCCGATGAAGAGCTGGCGCGGGACCCTCGCGAGCACGGCCGCCTGCTCGCTCTCAATCGAGGTTGCGCTCATCGCCCCCACGCGCCTTCGCGGCGCTCGCCTTCCGGCGTCTCGCGCGCAGCAAACATTGCAGCGACTGGACGAATGGACCGCGAGCGCGATCGGCGCTCAGGCGGCGCATAGGACGCTCCGATCCCGGGTAGGTGCCCGGCTTCGGGCTCGCGCGCCCCGGCGCTCGTCGGAGAAGGACCAAACGCAGCACGGATGCTCGCCATCGATTCAACCTACCACCGCACCCGCCGCCGTCTGGCGCTGTTCGCCGCGACCCTGGCGGCGCTGGCGGCGTGGCTCGGCACGACCGGCTCAGGCGCGGTGCTCGCGGCGGCCAACGCGCCGGCGCTGGTGGTCTCGGGCGGCGGCTACGGCCACGGCGTGGGCATGAGCCAGCAGGGCGCGCTCGGGTACGCCGAACACGGCTTCAGCTACACGGCGATCCTGGCCCACTACTACACGGGCACCTCGATCGGCACGGCGCCGGCGGGCGCGCAAGTGCGGGTGATGATGGGCGGCAAGGTGCGCAAGGTGGCGCTCGAGACCTACGTGCGCGGGGTCGTCTCGGCCGAGGTCTCATCGAGCTGGCCGCTGGCGGCGCTCGAGGCGCAGGCGGTGGCCAGCCGCACGTACGCGCTGACCGCGCGTGCGGGTGGGTCGAAGTTCGACGTCTACGCGGACACGCGCTCGCAGGTCTATCGCGGCGTGGCGGCGCAGACGCCGCAGACCGACGCGGCGGTGGCCGCCACGGCGGGGCAGATCGTCACCTACGGCGGCCGTCCGGCGATCACCTACTTCTTCGCAAGCTCGGGCGGGCGCACGGAGAACGTCGAGAACGCATTCGTGGGCAGCGAACCGCAGCCGTGGCTGCGCGGCGTGGTCGACCAGTACGAGCGCGGCGACGGACACACGTGGAAGACGACGCTCAGCTTCGCGGCGGCGGCGGCCAAGCTCCGCGGCCTCGTGCGCGGCAGCTTCAAGGGCATCGAAGTGATCAAGCGCGGCTACTCGCCGCGCATCGTCCAAGCCTACGTGCTCGGCTCGGCCGGGCGCACGCTGCTCAGCGGCGGCGAACTGGCGGCTCGCCTGGGCCTCTCCAGCACGTGGGCGTACTTCAGCGTGCGCGAAGGGCAGCTCACGAGGCCCGAGCCCGACCGCAGCGGCTACTCCTCGCTCGGCGCTCCGGCTCCGGCGGCCGCCGCGGACGCCTCACGCCAGGGCGGCGGCGTGGCCCCGACCAGCGGCGCCAGCACAGCCGCGACGGGCGCCTCGGCGCCCCGCCCCGCCCCCCGCGCCGGAGCGGACGGCGGCACGGCGGCGCCGGCCTGAGCGGACGGCGGCGCTCCCACGCGGCGACCCGCCGGCGCAGACTAGGCTGCGCCCATGGCCGCCACCGCGCCGCTGCTCGCCGCCGACGTCCCGTGGCTGCTGTACCGCTCCTACTTCGCCCTGCCGAAATCGATCGTCGGCGCGGAGGGCCGTCCGGTGAACGCGCTGCTGGGCACGGTCAATGCGCTCTTGAACGTTCTTGATGGGCGCTCCTCAGCGCAAGGAATCCGTTGCGTGGCTGCCTGCATGGGGGCCGAGCAGGCGGAGTACCGCGTGCGGCTCTACCCCGCATACCACGCCCACCGCGATCCGATGCCGGCGGAGCTCGCGTGGCAGTGGGAGCGCGCGCCGCAGCTGTTGCAGAGCCTCGGCTGGACGTATGCGAGCAGCGCCTCGCTCGAGGCCGACGACGTGATGTTCTCGCTCGCGCGCGAGGAGGAGGAGGCGGGCGGGCGGGCCCTGCTGATGACCGGCGACCGCGACCTCTACGGCGCGGTCAGCGAGCGCGTGGCCGTGCTCGAGCTGCTGAAGGGTGGGAAGTCGGCGGAGCTGGGCGCGGCGCAGGTGCGCGAGCGCTACGGAGTGGAGCCGGCGCAGGTGCCCGACCTGATCGCGCTGCGCGGGGATCCTTCGGACGGCCTGCCGGGGGCGCCGGGCGTGGGCGCCAAGACGGCGGCGGAGCTGCTGCGCGAGCATGGCACGCTCGAGCAGGTGCTCGCCGCGGCCCGCGCGCTCGAGAACCGGGTGGCGCGCACGCCGGGAGCCCTGCGCCCGCGCATCGCGGCGGCGCTGCGCGAGAACGAGGAGCTGCTCGTGAGCTTCAAGGAGATCGCCACGCTGCAGCGGATCGAGCTCGAGCGCCCGCCCGACGCGGCCACCGACTTCGCTGGCGGAGCGGCCTGCGCGAGCGAGCTCGGCATGCGCCGCCTCGCCGAGCGCCTGGAGAAGCTCGCTACGGCGTGAACTTCACGGTGATGACGTCGCCGTCGCCCATCGTATAGTCGCGACCCTCGAGCCGCAGCGTCCCGCGCTCGCGGGCACCGGCGTAGCCGCCGGCGTCGACGAGCTCGCGCCAGCCGATCACCTCGGCTCGGACGAAGCCCTTCTGGATGTCGCTGTGGATCTCACCGGCGGCATGCCAGGCGGTGAGACCGTCGCGCAGGTGCCAGGACTGCGCGGGCTTGTCCTCTCCGGCGGTGAAGAATGCGATCAGGCGCAGCAGGGCGAAGGCCTCGCGCACGACGAGCTGAAGCCCTGACTCGCTGACGCCGAGCTCGGCGCGCATCGCGGCGGCGTCGTCGTCCTCGAGCTCGGCCAGCTCGGACTCGATCCGCGAGGAGACGGCGACGGCGCGCGCGCCGCTGGCCTCGGCGTGGGCGCGGATCTCGGCCGGGACCTCCTCCGAGCCCTCGTCCACGTTGGCCACGAACAGCACGGGCTTGGCCGTCAAGGAGCCGAGGTCGCGCGCCGCGGCGGGTGCCTCCTCGGGCACGGGCACGCCGCGCGCCGAGCGGCCGGCCTGCAGCTCGGCCACGACCTGCGCCAGCCACGCCTCCTCGGCGACGGCGGCGCGCTCACCGCTGCGTGCCTGGCGCGCGACGCGCTCAAGGCGGCGCTCGGCCTGCTCGAGGTCGGCGAGCACGAGCTCGGTCTCGATCGTCTCGATGTCGCGCAGCGCGTCGACGCTCCCCTCCGGGTGCACGACGTTCTCGTCGCCGTGCGCGCGCACGACGTGGACGATCGCGTGCGTCTCGCGGATGTTGGCCAGGAAGCGGTTTCCCAACCCCTCGCCCTCGTGCGCCCCGGCCACCAGCCCGGCGATGTCGTGGAAGTCGATCGTGTCCCAGACGATCTCCGAGGCGCCGACCGTGCGAGCGACCTGCTCCAGGCGCTCGTCACGCACGGGCACGACGGCGACGTTCGGCTCGATCGTCGTGAACGGGTAGTTGGCGGCCTCGGCGCCGGCTTTGGTGAGGGCGTTGAAGAGCGAGGACTTGCCGGCATTCGGCATGCCGACGATGCCGATGCGCGTGCTCACAGCCGGCCCCCGGCGGCTCCTGCCGGGCGCAGCGGGCCGTGCCCGTTGGAGGTCGCCGCGACCGGTCCGTAGCCGTTGGGCGAGGCGGCGGCCGTCTGCCCGCCCCCGCCGCGCGCGGCGGCGACCGCCGTGCCGAGCAGCGCGCCGGCGAGCACGTCCGACGGGTAGTGCAGGCCGAGGTACACACGCGAGAGCGCCAGGCCGGTGGCGAGCGCGTACAGAGGCGGGGCGGGCAGCCCGAGCTGCGCGTAGGCGAGCGCGCCGGCGAACGACGTCGAGGCGTGCGCGCTCGGGAAGCTCAGCCGGGTAGGGGCGCTCGCCAGCGGCGGCAGCCCCTTCAGCTCGGGGCGGCGCCGGCGCACGGCCAGCTTGATCGCCGTGTTCAGCGCATACGTGGTCGCGACCGTCGCCGTGGCCCTGCCCCAGCGCTCGCGCCGGCGCGCGTCGATCGCCCCTCCGGCGAACCCGATCGCCAGCCACACCGCCGCGTGCTCGGCAAGCCGCGAGAACCCGGCAACCACCCGCTCGCCCTCAGGCGTGTGCCCCCACGTGCGCACGACGCGAAGCACGCGCTCGTCAAGCGACACGTCTACGCACCGAAGCCGACACGCAGATCCGAACTCTCGGATCTGACGTACACGACCTGGCCGAGATCGAGCCGCACGGGCCCCTCCTCGCTGTCCAGCTCGTGCCAGCCGGTTTCGCCGAGCGCCTTGTGCAGGGCCTTGAGCCTATCGTCGGCGACGCGAAGCGAGAGGACCTGGCCGCCCTGGAAGCCGATGCTGATCTGCTGCTTGCCCGTCGGCATCAGTGCGTGCCGGCCGGTTGCACGATCTCGGTCAGCACGCCCCCGGTCGAGCGCGGGTGAACGAACGCGACGCGCGAGCCGCGGATGCCCGTCCGCGGCTGCTCGTCGATCAATCTCAGTCCGGCCTGCTTGAGCGCACCGAGCGTCGAGTCGATGTCGGTCACCTGGTAGGCGACGTGGTGAAGGCCGGGGCCGTTCTTGGCGAGGAACTTGCCCACGGGCGTGTCGGGCGCGAGCGGCGCGAGCAGCTCGACGTGGTTCTCGCCGACGTCCAGCAGGATCGCCTCGACTCCCTGCTCCTCGACGATCTCGCGGTGGGCGAGCTGCAGCGCGAAGCTGTCGCGGTAGAGCTCGAGCGCCCCGTCGAGCTGCTCGACTGCGAGGCCGACGTGATCGATACGCGTGAACACGCCCCGCAGTCTATTCGAGCGCGTCGCTGGCCCGGGAGGCGGCGACGACGCGCAGACCGACCCCCGGCGCGCGCTCCAGGCGGGGCGTGCCGTCCATGATCCGGTCGATCGCGTCGCGCTCGAGCACCTCGTGCTCGAGCAGCTCGGTCGCGAGCGCGTCGAGCTGGCGCCGGTGGGCGACGATCAGGCGCTGGGCGGCGCGGCGCGCCTCCTCGACCAGGTCCTGGCGCTCCTCGTCGCGGATCCGCAGCGTCGTCTCCGACAGCTGCACGTCGCCGTCTGGTGAGCGCCCGAGGCCGGCCGTGCCCATCGCGAAGTCGTGCACCATCTGGTGGGCGATCCCGGCCACCCGCTTGAGGTCGTCCGAGGCCCCGGTCGTGATCGCGCCGAACACCACCTGCTCGGCCACGCGCCCGCCGAGCAGGACGGTCATGTAGTCGAGCAGCTCCTCCCGCGTCTTCAGGTAGCGGTCCTCGGCGGGCAGGTTCAGCGTGTACCCGAGCGCCTGGCCGCGGGGGACGATCGAGATGCGGTGCACGCGATCGACGGACGGGAGCAGCTCCCCGCACAGCGCATGCCCGGCCTCGTGGAAGGCGACGACGCGCTTCTCGTGGTCGTTCAGCACGCGGCGCGACTGCACGCCTGCGATCACGCGCTCGATTGCCGAGTCGAAGTCGGCCATCGTCAGCTTGGCGGCCCTTCGCCGCGTCGCGAAGATCGCGGCCTCGTTGCAGATGTTCGCGAGATCGGCGCCGGTCAAGCCGCTCGTCTGCTGGGCGATCAGTTCGAGGTCGACGCCGTCCATCGGCTTGTCGCGCGTGTGCACCTCCAGCACGCCCTGGCGTCCGCGCACGTCGGGGGGCACGACGAACACCTGCCGGTCGAAGCGCCCGGGGCGCAGCAGCGCCGGGTCGAGCTTCTCGAGCAGGTTGGAGGCGCCGATCACGACGACGCGGCCGCTGGAGGAGAAGCCGTCCATCTCGACCAGCAGCTGGTTCAGCGTCTGATCCTTCTCCCCCGAGAGGTCGGATCCCCGCCGCCCCCCGACCGCGTCGAGCTCGTCGATGAAGACGATCGCCGGCTCGTGCTTGCGCGCGACGGCGAACAGGCGCCGGATCCTCGCGGCACCGAGGCCGGCGAACATCTCGACGAAGGAGGCGGCCGACTGCGCGAAGAACTGCGCCCCCGATTCGTGCGCGACGGCCTTGGCGAGCAGCGTCTTGCCGGTGCCCGGTGGCCCGTGCAGCAGCACCCCCTTCGGCACCTTCGCACCGCGCTGGTGGAACGGCTTGGGGTCGCGCAGGAACTCGACGATCTCCTCGAGCTCGGCCTTCGCCTCATCGACGCCGGCGATGTCGGCGAACGACGCCGACTTGCTCGAGGCCGGCTTGATCTGCTGCGGCTTGACCCGCGGCATGACCTTCAGCGTGCGCCACATCAGGTACAGCAGCGCCGCGAAGAACAGGATCATCACGACCGGCGACCAGTTGTAGGCGGCCGACTGGATTTCCTGCACCAACGACTCGTGCGGCGCCGACACGACCGTCGCCGGGATCGGCGCGCGCGAATTCGTCACCGGGACCAGCTGGTGCGTGGTGTTCGCGTAATGCGTCAGCGCCGCTTCCAGCTGCCGCGGAGGAGAGACGATCAGATGGCGTACCGCCGCTTCCACTCCGGCGATTGCAGCTCCGACCCCTTCCACCATCCTTGGCATATGTCAAGTATCGCTAATCGGATATTCGATTGCGAGGGTTCACCCCGTGATGGCTGGGATTCTTATTGCAGAACCTGCGCAAACCTGGTCATACCTACGCAGCCCTACGCAGCCTGCCGGCCAGCGGCGCTCTAGCCAAGGGTGCGAGTCGCCAGGTCGGTGAAGAACGCCGTCGCGAAGCGCAGGTCGCGCACGTCGATCCGCTCATCGGCGCCGTGCACGAGCGGCGAGGCCTCGAGCATCGACTGGTGACGCTGCGGGAAGAAGCCGTAGGCGACGCACTCCGGGAACGCCTCGCGAAAGTGGCGCGAGTCGGTGAAGCCGGGAAGGATCAGCGGGACCACGGTCGCGCCCGGGTCGTGCTCGTCGATCCATGTCCTGATCGACTCCATCAGCTCGGAGGACATCGGCGAGCGGTTGCCGACGACCTGCTCGCTGAAGGCGACGTCGAAGCCCTCGCCCCCGAGCACCTCGGCGATCCCGCGCCTGACGGCCTCCTCGCCGAGGCCCGGCGGTACGCGGCAGTCGATCTTCAGCTCGGCCCGGCTCGGGATCACGTTGATCTTCTCCGAAGCCGAGATCCGCGTCGGCGTGAACGTGACGCCGAGCATCGGCTCGAACATCGTCGCCAGCATCGGCTCGGCCGCGCGCAGTCGCGCGATCGAGCCGCGCGCGTCCTCTGGGTCCTCGCCGATTCCGCGCAGGAACGCGATCGGCTCGGCGGTCGGCTCATATGCCGGCTGACCGGCCGCCAGCCGGTCGAGCAGCGGCCCCATCTTCAGTAGCGCGTTCTCGCCCATCCCGGGCATCGACGCGTGCCCGGCCACGCCGTCGGTTCCGACGGTGAAGCGGAACACGCCCTTCTCCGCGCAGCACACGCCGTAGAAGCGCCGGCCGCCGTATTCGAAGACCTCGCCGCCGCCCTCGTTGACGAGCAGGTCACAGCGCACCTTCTCGGGGTGGGTCCTGGTGAGCCACCCCGCCCCCAGCGCCCCGCCGGTCTCCTCGTCGACGACGGCCGCGATCAGGAGCTCGCCCCGCGCCGGGCGCCAACCCGAGCGCGCAAGCGAGGAGGCGGCGGCGATCTCGGCGGCGACCTGCGACTTCATGTCGAGCGCGCCGCGCCCCCACAGAAAGCCGTCGATCACCTCCCCCGACCAGGGGTCGTGCGTCCACTCCTGCGGGTTCGCCAGCACCGTGTCGACGTGACCGAGGTAGCAGAGCGTCGGCCCCTCGCCGCTCGGCTCCCCATCCGGCGGGGCGCCGTCCGCGCGCAGGCGCGCGATCAGGTTGGGGCGCTCCGGCTCGGCCCCGAGCAGCTCGCAATCAAAGCCGGCCTCGCGCAGGTGCCCGGCGAGGTACTCCTGCGCCGAGCGCTCGTTGCCTGGCGGATTGACCGTGTCGAAGCGGATCAGGCGCGAGAGCAGCTCCTCGGCCTCCGTCGCCGCCGGCGGCGCGCTCATCGCGTCGATGCAGAGGGGCTCGCGCTCATCGCGCCGATCGTACGCCGATCTCCGCGACCTCCTCGCGACTCAGCGGAAAATGGCAGGCGGCTTCGGTGCCCGTGCCCTTGTCCTCGAGCGGGGGGTCCTCGATCGAGCAGAGCTCCTGCGCCTTCGGGCAGCGCGTGTGAAAGCGACACGCTTTCGGCGGGTTGGCCGGGCTCGGCACGTCGCCGCTGAGCAGCTCGCGGTCGTCGGCGCGCAGGGTCGGGTCGGCGACGGGCACGGCCGAGAGCAGTGCGCCCGTGTAGGGGTGGCGCGGGAAGTCGTAGAGCGCGTCCCCCGGGCCGATCTCGACGATGCGCCCGAGATACATGACCGCCACCCGGTCGCACATGTGGCGCACGACCGAGAGGTCGTGGGCGATGAACACGAGCGTCAGCCCGAGCTGGCGCTGCATGTCGCGCAGCAGGTTCAGCACCTGCGCCTGAATCGAGACGTCGAGTGCCGAGACCGGCTCATCCGCGATCAACAGCTTCGGCTTGAGCGCAAGTGCGCGCGCCACGCCGATCCGCTGGCGCTGTCCGCCGGAGAACTCGTGCGGGTAGCGGTTGTAGTGCTCCGGGTTCAGCCCGACCGTCTCCATCAGCTCCTGCACGGCTCGCTTGCGCTCGTCCTTGCCCTCCAGCAGGCCGTGGATCACGAAGGGCTGTGCGATCGTCGCGCCGATCGTTTTGCGGGGGTTCAACGACGAGTAGGGGTCCTGGAAGATCATCTGCATCTCGCGGCGAATCGCCTTCAGTCGCGAGCCCGTCAGCGCCGTGATGTCCTGCCCCTCGAAGCGCACCTCACCTGCCGTCGGATCGAGCAGGCGCATGATCAGGCGTGCCGTCGTGCTCTTGCCGCAGCCCGTCTCGCCCACGATCCCGAGCGTCTCGCCGCGGCGAACGTCGAAGCTCACCCCGTCCACCGCCTGCACCGCACCGACCTTGCGCTGGATCAAGAGGCCGCGCGTCAGCGGGAAGTGCTTGACCAGACCGCGCACCTGCACGAGCGGCTCCGCGCTCCCCGGGGACGGCGCCGGCTGGGAGACGGGCTCGATCGCGCTCACAGCCCTACCTCCGGCACCGGGCCACTCGGCTCGCCCGCTGCGGTCGCCGCCGGCGCATGGCGCTCCGGATGCGGCGGCGGCGCTGGCAGGCCGACCGCCTCGCGCGCCTGCTCGGGCGTGCACCCGCTCCCCAGCTCCGCCCACAGCCGCCTGCGCAGCTGCGACTCGAGCAGGCACGCGGCGTGATGGTGGGGTTCGTCGGCCACCGGCTCGAGCTGCGGGTCGATGCGCGCGTGGTCGGGCTGGGCGTAGGGGCAGCGCGGATGGAAGTGGCAACCCGACGGACGATGGATCAGGCTCGGCGGCGTACCCGGGATCGGCGTGAGCTCTTCCTCGCGCCCCCCCGCGAGGTGCGGTATCGACTTCAAGAGGCCCCACGTGTAGGGATGCTCGGGACTCGCGAACATGTGCCGCGCCGATGCCGTCTCGACGATCCGCCCGGCATACATCACGGCGATGTCGTCGGCCATCTCGGCGACCACGCCGAGGTCGTGCGTGATGATCACGATCGCCATGCCCAGCTCGCGCTGCAGCCGTTCCAGCAGCGCCAGGATCTGCGCCTGCACGGTCACGTCGAGCGCCGTCGTCGGCTCGTCCGCGATCAGCAGCTTCGGCTCGTTGACGAGCGCCATCGCGATCATCGCGCGCTGGCGCATGCCGCCGGAGAATTCGTGCGGGTAGCTGTCCACGCGCCGGTCCGGGTCCGGGATGCCGACCAGTCCGAGCAGCTCGATCGCGCGCTCGCGCGCCGCCGCCTTGGAGACGTCGCGATGCGCTTTGACGGCCTCGACCAGCTGCCAGCCGACCTTGAAGAAGGGGTGCAGCGAGGAGAGCGGGTCCTGGAACACCATCGCGATCTCGTTGCCGCGAACCGCACGCAGCTCCGCTTCGGGCAGCGCGACCAGGTCCCTGCCCTCGAACAGGATCCGACCGGAGACGCGGGCGCCCTGCGAGCGCGTCAAACCGAGCGTGGTCATCGAGGCGACCGTCTTGCCCGAGCCCGACTCGCCCACGATCCCGAGCGTGCGCCCCGCGGCGACCTCGTAGGTGATCCCGTCGACCGCGTGCACGACGCCGTCTTCGGTGACGAACTCGACGTGCAGATCCTCGACCCTCAGCAGTGGCTCGGTCATGAGTACCGGACCCTCGGATCGAGAAACGCATAGGCGATGTCGACGATGATGTTGGCGAGGATGATGAAGAGGGCCGCCACGAGCACGGTGCCCTCGACGATAGGGAAGTCGGCGTGGGTGATCGCGATGTAGTTCAGGCGGCCGATCCCGGGGATGTTGAAGACCGTTTCGACGAGCACCGAGCTGCCCAGCAGCACGCCGATGTCCAGTCCGAGGATCGTCACGATCGGGTTGATCGCCGAGCGCAGCCCGTGACGCAGGACGACGCGGCGCTCGGTCAGGCCCTTCGCTCGGGCCGTGCGTATGTAGTCCTCGCTCATCGTCTCGATCAGGTTTCCCCGGATCACACGAGCGTAGATCGCGGCCGTGCCGGCGGCGACGACCAGCCACGGGAGGATCAGTGACGTGAACCATTTGACCGGGTCGGTCGTGAGTCCGACATAGCTGCCGGCGCCCGGGAAGATCCGCACCTGCCCGATGTCCGACGCGAACAGGTACAGGGTGATCAGGCCGAGCCAGTATTCGGGCGCCGAGACGAGCACCAGCGCGGTACCCATGCTCGCGCGATCCAGGCGCGAGCCGGCGCGCCTGGCCGAGATGATGCCGACGCTCACCCCGGCGACCACCCATATGATCGCGCCGCCGATCACGAGCGAGAGCGTGGCGGGCAGGCGGTCGAAGATCAGTTCTTTGACCGGCGCGCCGCTGTAGTAGCTGAAGCCCAGGTCGAAATGCAGGAACAGGTCCTTCAGGTAGAGCCAGAACTGGGCCGGCAGCGATTTGTCGAGCCCGTAGGTGTGACGGATCTCGGCGATGATTTTCGGGTTCTGCAGGCGCCCGGCCCTGAGCTTCGCCGGATCGGCCGTCGGCAGCACGCGGAACATCACGAACAGCACCGCCAGCACGATGATCAGCAGCAGGACGCCCCACAGCAGGCGGCGGACGATGTAGCGGCTCATGGTCTGGTGGTTGGCATCGCCGGACTCTGCTCCTCGCCAAGACGCGGTCGGCTGTTCAGGGGTTCATTGGAAAACTGCACCGAGAGGGCGGGCACGTGCCCGCCCTCTCGGTCACTGCTCACGGGGACTACTTCAGCGAGGTGAACGCGTAGTCGAACGTTCCCGAGTTCCAGTACTGGTTCACGCCTGCCACGTTCTTGGACTCGATGTACGGTTCCTTCGCCCACTGGTAGGGCACCGCGACCGCTTCGTCGACGAGTTCGCGGTCGATCTTCGCCCACGCTTCGCCGCGAGCCTTCGTGCCGACGACCTTCGTCGCCGCTTCCATGGCGTCGTTGATCTTCGAGTGGTCGACGAGGCCCCAGTTGGAGTTCGTCCCGTTCTTGACGATCAGGTTGCCGTTGAACGGAACGTCCAGCACCGCCTGCGGATCGCCGAAGTCCGGGATCCAGCCGACGTTCGGGCAGACGTCGATCTTTTCGGAGACCACGCCGCAGTACTTCGAGTACATGACCGTGTGCTCGACCAGGTTGAGCTTCGTTTTGAAGCCCAGGTTTTTGAGCGTCTGGTTGACGGCTTCGGCGACGTTGTTGGCCGGGGCCGAGGAGTCGCCGACGACCTGCAGCGTTTCCGAGCCGGTGTACTTGCCGCTCGGATAGCCGGCGAGCTTCATGTACTTTTCGGCGACTTTCATGTCGCCGGTCGGGCTTTCGTTGTAATCGACCTTCGGCCCCGGGAACCCGCCGGCTTCTTCGAACCCGGCGATGCCGTTCCACAGGAAGTGCGTCATCACATCGGACACGGTTTTTCCGCCGCGCAGCCTGTCCAGCGCTTCGCGATCGGTTGCCGCCCACACCGCCTTGCGCAGGTTGACGTTCTTGAACGGCCCGTAGCTGTTGTTCAGCGCGACATAACGTTCACCCGCGCCGCCGCCCGCCGAGATGATGAGCTGGCTGCGGTGCTGCTGGAGCGCCAGCTTCAGGATCGGAGCGGCCGGCGCGTCGGACTGGACCATGCTGGAGCCTTCCAGCACCTGACGCCCGATCACGTTCGAGTCGCCTCCGATCGAGATGTTGATCTGGTTCAGGTAGGCAGGCCGGAAGTCGGTGCTCGCGTTCCAGTTGGGGTTGCGCACGAGCGTCGCCGACTTGCCGGGCTGGTAACCCACGCCGAGGACCTTGCCCTGGCTGTTGGCCTTGAGCATGTACGGCCCCGTCGCGACCTGGTAGTTGACGTATTCGCTTGGCTTCTTGGCGTCGAACTTCTTGGCGTACTCTTCCGGCACCGGCGCCGTGTAGGGCAGCACCATCGAGGCGACCACGATCGGCCCCTGCGGTTCGGTGAGTTTGATCTGCACCGTGTACTTGCCCGTAGCCTTGATGCCCGGAATCGGGCCGCCTTTGGCCGTCTTCATGCCTTCGACCGAGCTCAGATAGCCCAGGTAGTAGGGGTTGGCCACGTTCGGGTTGGCCACGCGCTCGAGCGCGTAGACCTCGTCGGCGGCGGTGACTTCGCGGTTCACGGGCGGGCTGAAGTGGATGCCCTTGCGGATGTTGATCGTGATCAGCTTGTTCCCGTCGGAGAACTTCGCCGGGCCTTCGGCGACGTCCGGCGTCACTTCGGTGAACGTGTTCGGCTTGTACGAGTACAGGGAGCGCTGCGTGGCGCTCGTGATCTGGTAGTCGAGCTGGAAGTAGGCCTGCCCCGGATCGAGGTGTTCGAAGTCCTCACTCTGGACCTCGTTCAGGGCTCCGCCTCGCTTGCCGCCCGTGAGCGCCTGGTTCACCGGCGTCTGCACGCCCGCGGGCACCGAGCCGCCCGAGCTGGCGCTCTCGTTGGAGTTGCTGCTCGAACCGCAGGCGGCCAACGCCACGGCCAGCCCTCCCACGAGCGCCACCAGCAGAATCGTTCTAAGCGACCTCATCGAGGCGCCTCCTTTGCTTGTCGTGTGTCGGATCTGCTCATTGCGCCGCCCTCGGGTTGAGCGCGTCACGCAATCCATCGCCGAGCAGGTTGAAGGCGAGCACCGTCAGAAGCAGCGCAGCGCCGGGAAAGACCATGTACCACCAGGCCGTGTTGAAGATGGGCGTCGCCGCGGCGATCATCTGACCCCAGCTCGCAGTAGGCGGTCGCACGCCGACGCCGAGGAACGAGAGCGATGCCTCGAGCAGGATGTTGAGTGGGATCAGGAGCGTCGCGTAGACGATCACGGGCGCGACCAGGTTGGGCAGGATCTCACGGAACATGATGCGGCTGTTCGAGGCTCCGAGCGCACGTGTGGCCTCGACGAACTCGCGCTCCCGCAGCGACAGCACGAGGCCGCGCACGATCCGGTAGATGTACGTCCAGTTGACGAGGGCGATCAGGAAGATGATCACGCTGGTGCCCGGCGAGATGGCGCCGCCGACGCATCCGCGTACGGCGCAGGCCGCGCCGATGCCCAGGCCGAGCAGCAGGATCGGGATCGAGAGCACCACGTCGACCGTGCGCGACAGCAGCGTGTCGACCGTGCCGCGGTAGAAGCCCGCCACGATGCCGAGCGAGACGCCGATCACGGTCGCGATCGCCGTGCCGACGATGCCGACCTCGAGCGAGACACGTGTGCCGTAGATGACGCGCGACATCACGTCGTGGCCGAGCTGATCGACTCCGAACGGATGCGCGGCGCTCGGTCCCAGCGGGCTGCCGAATTCGTCGGTGAGGCTGAGGTTCTGGACGTACGGGCCGGGCAGCCCGAGGACTTTCACGATCAGCGGCGCCGCGATCGCGACGAACACGAGGAAGATGATGAACCCGAGCGAGACCATCGCCACGCGGTCCCTGCGAAAGCGCCGCCAGAACAGCGCCAGCGGCGAGCGCGCGACGATCTCGTCGCTCGACTCGTCCAGCGCGAGCTGACCGCCATCGCCGGAGTAGATCTCTGCGGCGCCGACTCCCACCTAGCGACGACTCCGTTTCATGCGCTGACCCGCGCTCCACATGACCATGGGACGTACAGGTTCGACACCCACGCCCGGCCAACCTCCTACTGCAATCGAATACACACCTGTCCAGTCTCCCGCTTTCCCCGCCCGGCCCGCGCCGCCATGGCGTCGCCGGGCGGCACGCCGCCTTCCCCTCTTCCCACTTTGACCTGTTGTTATTCGAATGCGCGCTCCAGCGCGCGATACTCAACGGATGGAGGACAAGCTGTTCGACCTCCGCCCAGAGCGCCAGAGCGGCGCCAGCGACGCTTCTGCGGCCGAAGCGACGCGCCGCCCCGGGGGGCCGCGCTCGCGCTCTGAGCCCGGCACCGCGCGCCCGCCGAGCGAGGTTGAGCGCTCCGACGAGGCCGGGCGCCCGCTGGCCGTTCGCATGCGACCGCACGCGCTCGAGCAGTTCGTCGGGCAGCGCCACCTGCTCGCCGAGGGCTCGGCCCTGCGCGCGGCGATCGAGCAGGGCAGGCCGCACTCGATGGTCCTCTACGGGCCGCCGGGGTCGGGCAAGACGACGCTCGCGCGGATGCTCGCCGAGCACTCGCAGGCGGCGTTCGAGGAGCTGAGCGCCGTGCAGGCCGGTCGTGCCGAGGTGCGCGCCGTGATCGAGCGCGCACAGCACCGGCGCTCGCTCGCCGAGGACGGCGCGCCGGCGGGCGCCGGGCGTGCAGGCGAAGGTCGGACGATCCTGTTCCTGGACGAGATCCACCGCTTCAACAAGGCCCAGCAGGACGCGCTGCTGCCGGCCGTCGAGGACGGCCTCGTGACGCTGATCGGCGCCACCACGGAGAACCCCGCGTTCGAGGTCAACGGCGCGCTCCTCTCGCGAGTGCGCGTGTATGCACTGCAGGCGCTCGGCGCCGACGAGATTGCCACGGTGCTGCACCGCGCGGCCGGCGCCGAGGTCGACGAGGACGCGATCGAGTTCCTCGCCGCGCGCAGCGAAGGAGACGCGCGCATCGCGCTGAACGCGCTCGAGCTGGCGAGCGAGATGGCCGCCGAGCAGGGCGGACGCGTGACGCTCGCCCGCGCCGAGGACGCGCTCCAGCGGCGCGCGGTGCTGTACGACAAAGGCGGCGATCGCCACTACGACTTCGCCTCGGCCTGGATCAAGGCGACGCGCGGATCGGACCCGGACGCCTCGCTGTACTACCTCGCGGTGATGCTCGAGGGCGGCGAGGATCCCCGCTTCATCGTGCGTCGGATGGTGATCCTGGCCTCCGAGGACATCGGCAACGCGGACCCGCAGGCGCTGTCGGTGGCGACCGCGGCTGCGGCAGCCGTCGAGCACGTGGGCCTGCCCGAGGCGACCTACGCCCTCGCCCAGGCCGCCATCTACCTCTCGCTAGCGCCGAAGTCCGACGCCGCCGGCCGCGCGCTGGGGGAGGCGCGAGCGCACGTGCGCGAGCACGGCGCCCAGGCCGCGCCTCCGTGGCTGCGCAGTGGTCCCCGCCCGGGCCAGGAGGAGGCCGACTACGACAACCCGCACGCGCACCCCGGGCACCTCTCGCCGCAGCCGCTGTTGCCGGAGGGCGTACAGGGGGCCCGCTTCTACGATCCCGACCAGGCCGAGGCCGAGCTGGCGCGCAGGCTGCGCGAGATTCGCGCTGCCCGCGGCAGCGAGCAGCCATAATCGGCCGATGAGCACGAGCGTCGGCGAGGCCGGCAGCGAGGCGAGCGACGAGCGGGCGCTGCACGCACGCGACCCCGCCACCGGGGCGTCGCTCGGCATGGTCACGGCGACGGCCGCCGCGAGCATTCCGGCGCTCGCGGGCGACGTCGCCAAGGTACAGCCGCTGTGGGCACTGTTGCGGGTGCAGGATCGCGCGCGCTACATGCGCAGGATGGCGCAGGCGGTGATCGACGATTTCGACGAGCTCGCCCTGGAGCTCGGACGCGAGCAGGGACGCCCGGCGGCTGAGATCGCTGCGCTCGAGCTGCTGCCGGCGATCGACGCCCTGATCTGGATCGCCGACGACGGCGCCGAGGTGCTCGGCGGACGGCGCGTCGGCATCAGCCGTGGGATGGCGATCGCCAAGCGCGCGCGTGTCGCCTACGAGCCATACGGCGTGGTCGGTGTGATCGGAGCCGGCTCCGCGCCGTTCGCGCAGCCGCTCGGCCAGATCGCGGGCGCGCTGCTGGCGGGCAACGGGGTCGCCTTCAAGCCCGCCGCGCGCGCGGCGCTGGCGGGCGAGCGGATCCGGCGCGTGCTCGCGCGCGCCGGCCTGCCGGAGGGGCTCGTGCGGATCGCCCACGGCGGCGCCGACGTGGGCATCGCGCTGGCCAAATCGCCTGTGGACAAGATCCTGTTCACCGGCTCGCCGGCCGTCGGGCGGGTCGTCGCCGGCGAGGGCGTGGCGCGGGAGAAGGAGGTGACCGTCGAGCTGGGCGGCAAGGACGCGATGCTCGTGCTCGCAGACGCGCGCCTGCCGCAGGCGATCGCCGGCGGGCTGTGGGCCGGCTGCGCCGGCGCCGGCCAGGCGCGCGGCGCGGTCGAGCGCGTGTACGTGGCACGCGAGCTGTTCGAGCGCTTCGTCGACGGCCTCGTGGAGGCTGCACGTGCACTGCGCGTGGGCGACCCGGCGGACCCGAACACCGACGTTGGCCCGCTCGCCTCGCCCCGGCGCCTGGCCCACGTGCAGGCGCTCGTCGAGGACGCGCTCGCGCAGGGCGCCAAGCTGCGTTGCGGCGGGCCGGTCGGCCCGCCCGGCTGCGAGGCGGGCTCGTTCTACGCGCCCGCCGTGATCACGGGGGTGACGCACGAGATGGCGCTGATGCGCGAGCCGCTGGAGGGGCCGGTAATGGCGGTCATGGCCGTCGACTCCGTCGCGGAGGCGATCGCGGCCGCCAACGACAGCGACTACGCGCTGGGAGCGTCGGTTTGGAGCGCCGACCGCTATCAGGCGCTCCGCATCGCCCGCGAGCTTCGAGCCGGCATGGTCTGGATCAACGACCACCTGCCCTGCCCGACGGTCTCGCGCGGGCCGTGGGGCGCGGCCGCCGGCGGCGGCCTCGGTCGCACGCTCGGCGAGGCCGGGCTGCGCGCGTGCGCGCAGGAGAAGCTGATCACGTGGGATCCACCCGCCGCGCGGGGCCTCTGGTGGGGACCGTATGACGAGCTGACCGCGCGCGCCGCCCGCTCGGTGGCGAAGATGCGCTCGGGGCGCGAGGCCGACCGCGAGCGCGCCTGGCGCAACGGGGCGCTGGCGCTGGGCCGCATCGGCGCGCGCGCTTTCGGGCGCGGGCTGCCGCGCTAGGCCACTACCCTTTAGGCATGCCCGCACAGGCCTATGCAGGTAAGGAGTGCGTCTGCCAGCTGCGCAGGGGGATCTGCGACCAGAGCTGCGTGCAGGGGATGCTCGACACGCCCTTCTACATCGCCTGCCTGAAGCTGAGTGGGCGCCGCTGCGTCGTCGTCGGCGGCGGCGAGATCGGCCTCGAGAAGGTCGAGGGGCTGCTCGCGTGCGACGGCGAGGTGACGCTGATAGCGCCGGACGCCGTGCCGGAGCTGCAGGAGTACGCGCGCGAGGGCTCGATCCGCTGGGAGCGGCGCGCATACGCGGGCGCCGAGGACCTCGAGGGCGTTTTCATGGTGATCGCGGCGACCGACGACACCGACGTGAACATCGCCGTCTACGACGACGCCGAGCGGCGCGCGATGCTCGTCAACGTCGTCGACGTGCCGCCGCTGTGCAACTTCATCCTGCCCGCGATCGTGCGCACCGGACCGCTGGCGATCGCGATCTCCACGGCCGGCGCCTCGCCGGCGCTCGCCAAGCGCATCAAGCGCGAGATCGAAGGGCAGTTCGGCGAGCCCTATGCGCGCCTGGCGGTGCTGCTCAACGAGGTGCGCGGCTGGGCCAAGGGCACCCTGCCCACCTACCAGGACCGCAAGGAGTTCTTTGAGGGGATCGTGGGCGGAGCCCTCGATCCGATCGAGCTGCTGCGCGGCGATGCGCCGGGCACGGTCGGCGGACCCGGGGAGCTGGCCGTGCGCGAGCTGATCGCCGAGGCGCAGGCACGCGCCGCTAGCTCGCTGCAGACCTCGAGCGCCTGAGGCCGTGTCGGCGGCTGCGGTCGAGGTCGAGGGCCTCGCTCGGCACTACGGCGAACGCGAGGCGCTGAGCGGCGTTTCGCTGTCGCTGCAGAGCGGTCAGACGCTCGTCGTGTTCGGCCCCAACGGCGCCGGCAAGACGACGCTGCTGCGAATCCTCGCGACGCTGCTGCGCCCGCACGCCGGCACCGTGGCGGTGCTCGGCTCGAGCCTGCCCGACGACGCCTGGGCGGTGCGCGGGCGCATCGGCCTGCTCGGGCACGAGCCGCTCCTGTACCGCGAGCTGACGGCGCGCGAGAACCTGCGCTTCCACGCGCGACTGCACAACGTGGCGGCAGAGCGCGTCGAGGAGGTGCTGGGCGCCGTGCGCATGAGCGACCGCGCCGATGAGCCGATGCGCACGCTCTCGCGCGGAATGGCTCAGCGCGTGGCCGTCGCCCGCGCCGTGCTGCACGACCCGGAGCTGCTGCTGCTCGACGAGCCGCGCTCCAATCTCGACCCGGCCGCGATCGACCTGGTCGACCCGCTGATCGGCTCCTCCTCCGGCCGCACGCGCGTCATCTGCAGCCACGACCCCGGCGGCGGGCTGGCCGAGGCCGATCTCGTCCTGGGCCTGCGCGGCGGCCAACCGGCGCTGCTGGGCGAGGCCCGCGATCTCGACGCCGATCGGATCGCGGGGCTCTACCGATGAGCACCGCCGTCCCCGACGCGCGCCGGGCCGCCGAAGAGGGCTCGCCGGAGTCGCACACCGCCCACGAGGGAACCGCGCCGGCTCAGCGCGCACGGCCGGCGCGAACCTGGACCGTCGTGCGGGCGCTGCTGCGCAAGGAGCTGCTCGTCGAGCTGCGCACGCTCGAGTCGGCCCCCGGGATGTCGCTGTTCGCGGTGACGACCTTCGTCGTGTTCCACTTCGCGCTCAACCGCAACTCGGTCGACGGCGACCTTGCGGCCGGCATCCTCTGGGTCACGCTGCTGTTCGCGGCCATGCTCGGCGTCAACCGCCTGTTCGTCGCCGACGCCGACCAGGGCGGCTTCGACGGCTTCCTGCTCGCGCCGGTCGACCGCAGCGCGATGCTGCTCGCGAAGGGGCTCGCGCTGCTCGCCTATCTGGTGGTGCTCGAGCTGATCGCGGTGCCCGCGTTCGGCCTGCTGCTGCTCGCGCCCCCGCTGGGGCACGCGCTGCCCGAGCTGATCGGCGTGCTCGCGCTCGGCGACCTCGGCGTGGCGGCGATCGGGACGCTCGTGGCGGCGCTCGCCGTGCGCACCCGCGCCCGCGATCTGCTCGGGCCGCTGCTGGCGCTGCCGCTGCTCGTGCCGGTCGTGATCGGCGGCGCGCGCGCGAGCTCGCCGCTGCTCGCGCTCGGCCACGCAGGCGAGCCACCGGGGCGCTGGCTACTGACGCTCGGGCTCTATGATCTGGTGTTCGGGCTGATCGCCTACGCGCTGTTCGAGTTCCTCCTGGAGGATTAAAAAGATGTACGGAAAGGGCCTGCGCGCTCTGAGCATCTCCACGGTCGCCGTGATGTCGGTCGCGCTCGGGCTCGTCTTCTTCTGGGTGCCGCTCGAAGCAGAACAGGGCTTCCTGCAGAAGATCTTCTACGTCCACGTGCCGCTGGCGATCGTCTCGCTCTGCGGCTTCGTGGCGGGCGGGATCTTCGCGATCCAGCATCTGCGCACGCGCGAGCAGAAGTGGGACTTCCGCTCCTACGTCGCGATCCACACGAGCCTGATCTTCGGCGTGGCGACGCTGATCACGGGCTCGATCTGGGCCAAGGGCTCGTGGGGGCACTGGTGGGTCTGGGACGAGCCGACGCTCGTCTCGTTCCTGATCGTGTTCCTGCTCTACGCGACCTACCAGCCGCTGCGCTTCGCGATCGAGGACCCGGAGCGCCAGGCGCGCTACGCCTCCGTGTTCGCCGTCACCGCGGGCGCCTTCGTGCCGCTCAACTTCGTAGCCGTGCGCGCCTCCACGGCGTACGTGCACCCGCGCGTGCTCGGCGCGACATCGAACCTGCCTTGGCAGATGTCGCTCACGTTCCTCGTCTCGCTGCTCGGGATGGCGCTGCTGTTCACGACGCTGTGCAAATACGAGCTCACGGCCAAGCACACGCGCGCGCAGCTGCGCGCGCTGATGCGCCTGGCCGAACGGCGCGCCGGGGCGAGCACCAGCGCGCCGCCACAGCGCGGGCGCAGCGCGGCGCCGAGCCTGCACGCGACCGCGATGACGGCCAACCCGTCGGAGGGGCGCGCCCGATGAGCGCGCTGCTCGCGGTGCTGCCCGCGCTGCCGCTGCACGAGGCCGGCAAGTACGTCGCCGGCGCCTACGTCGTGCTGTTCGCGCTCGTGCTGATCTACGTCGGGATCATGGCGGTCCGCTCGAGGCGCCTCGAGCGCGACCTCGCCGAGCTGCTGGCGCGCGAGCAGCGGGCCTCGCGCGCGGAGGGCGATGCGCCGGCCGAGGGCTCGGCCGACAGCGCGGGCGCGCAGTCACAGACGGCGCGGCGGGAGTCGACGCTCGTATGAGCGAGCTGCTCGCGCTCGGGATCTCGCACAAGACGGCGCCGGTGGCGCTGCGCGAGCGCCTGGCCTTCACCGAGTCCGAGGCGAGCGAGTTCGCGCGCGAGGCGACGGCGACGCCGGAGGTGCGCGAGGCGGTCGTGATCTCCACGTGCAACCGCACCGAGGTCTACCTCGTCGTCGGCGACCCCGTGCGCGCCGAGTCCGACGTGCTCGGGCTGCTCGCCGGACGCGCCTCGATCCGTCCGACCGAGCTCTCCGATGCGATCTACTCGCCGCGCAACTGCGACGCGGCGCGCCAGCTCTACCGCGTCACGGCCGGCCTCGAGTCGATGATCGTGGGCGAGGCCGAGATCCAGGGCCAGGTCAAGCGCGCCTACGAGACCGCGATGCAATCGGGCTTCACCGGCCCGCTCTCCAACCGACTGTTCGCGGCGGCGCTGACGGCGGGGAAGCGCGTGCGCACCGAGACCGAGATCGGCGCGGCGCGGGTGAGCATCCCTTCGGTCGCCGTCGACCTGGCGCTGAGCGTGCTCGGCGGCCTCGAGGACCGGCACGTCGTCGTGCTCGGCGCCGGCGACACGAGCGAGCTGACGGCGCGCGCTCTGAACCAGCAGGGCGCGGGCACGATCTTCGTGGCCAATCGCCACGCCGACCGGGCGCTCAGCCTGGCGCAGCGCTTCGGCGGCGTCGTGGTCGGGCTCGACGGCCTGCCCGAGCAGCTGCTGCTGGCCGACATCGCGCTGTGCTCGACCTCCTCCCCGCACCCGATCGTCGGTCGCGACGAGCTCGAGATCGTCATGCGCGAGCGCCGCGGGCGCCCGCTGCTGCTGATCGACATCGCCGTGCCGCGCGACGTCGAGGCCGCGTGCGCCGAGCTCGAGGGCGTGAGCCTGTATGACATCGACGACCTCCAGGCGGTCGTGGCGCGTAACCTCTCGACGCGCGAGGGCGAGCTTCCCCGCGCCGAAGAGATCGTCGAGGAGGAGATCCACCGCTTCGCCCGCTGGCTCGGGCAGCTCGAGACTATGCCGACGGTCAGCGCGCTGCGTGAGCACGGCAACGATCTGGTCGAGCAGGTGCTCGACGAGAACTCCGGCCGCTGGGAGTCGGCCTCCCCGCGCGACCTCGCGCGGGTCGAGGCGATTGCTCGCACGGTGATGAGCCGCCTGCTGCACGAGCCGACGATCCGCCTGCGCAGCCTGTCGGAGGCGCGCGGGCACGCCAGCCTCGAGCTGGTGCGCGAGCTGTTCGGGCTGCGCGAGGACGAGCCCGCGCCGCAGCGAACGCAGAGCGAGCTCGCGGAGGTACACGACCTGCCCGTGCCCCCGAGGGTGCGCCGACGCCGCGAGGGCTGATGCGCCTCGGCACCCGTGGCAGCGCGCTGGCGCTGGCACAGGCGCAGCTCGTCGCGGAGCTGCTGCAGGCGCAGGCCGATCCGGCGCGCGCTGCGGGCTCGGTCGAGATCGTCCCGATCGTGACGCGCGGCGATCGCGAGTCGGCCGGCGCCGCCAACGGGGCCGGCGAGCTCACCGGCGACGGCCCGCCCGGCGAGCCCCCGCCGGGCGAGGACAAGTCGCGCTGGGTCTCCGAGCTCGAGCGCGCGCTGCTGGCCGGCGAGATCGACGCGGCCGTGCACTCGGCCAAGGACGTGCCGGGCGAGCTGGCCGAGGGGCTCGCGCTCGTGGCCGCGCCCGTGCGCGCCGGCGCCGAGGACGTTCTGTGTGGCGCGAGCGACGTGCACGAGCTGTCGGCGGACGCCCGCGTGGGGACGAGCAGCCTGCGCCGCATCGCGCAACTGCGCGCCGCGCGCGAGGAGCTCGAGCCGATCGCGATGCACGGCAACGTCGACACGCGCCTGCGCAAGCTCGCCGACGGCGAGCTCGACGCGATCGTGCTCGCCCGCGCCGGCCTTCAGCGGCTCGGCCGCGAGCGGGCGATCGGTGCGGTGCTCGATCCCGCGCTCTTCGTGCCCGCGCCCGGCCAGGGGACGCTCGCGCTCGAGGCCCGCGCCGAGGACGAGACCACGCGCGCGGCCCTGGCTGGGATCGGCGACGCCGGGGCGCTCGCCTGCCTGCTGGCCGAGCGCGCGCTCGCACGTGGGCTCGATGCCGGCTGCGACACGCCGCTCGGTGCGTACGCCACGATCGAGGACGACGAGATGCGCCTGCGCGCCTGGGTCGGGCTGCCTGACGGCTCGGTCTGGGCCGGCGACGAGCTCGCGGGGGCGGCGAGCATGCCCGAGCGCCTCGGCCGGGAGGTCGCGGCACGTCTGAAAGCGGCGGGCGCCGACGAGATCCTGCAGGCGGCGCACCTCTGGACGGGCGACACGGAGGATGCCCGTGGTTGAGGCGGCTGGACGCGTCTACCTGGTCGGCGCCGGGCCGGGCGACCCGGGGCTGCTGACGGCGCGCGCGCTCGAGCTGATCGCGACGGCCGAGACGATCCTGTATGACCGGCTGATCCCGGCGGCGGCGCTCGACGGCGCCCGCGCCGACGCGGAGCTGCTGTACGTCGGCAAGGAGGGAGGCGGCGAATCGGTCCCGCAGGGGCAGACCGAGGCCCTGATGATCGCGCGGGCCCGCGCCGGCCGTACGGTCGTGCGCCTGAAGGGCGGCGACCCGTTCGTCTTCGGCCGCGGCGGCGAGGAGGCGCTCGCGCTGCGCGCCGCCGGCGTCGACTTCGAGATCGTGCCCGGCGTGACAGCGGGCGTGGCGGCGCTCGCATACGCAGGGATACCGGTGACGCACCGCGGACTGGCGCGCGCGGTCGCGTTCGTGACGGGTCGCACCGGTGACGAGAGCGAGCTCGACTGGGCGGCGCTGGCGGCCTTCCCGGGCACGCTCGTCTTCTACATGGGCGTCGGGCGCCTTGGGCGCATCGCCGCGGCCCTGATCGAGGCGGGGCGCTCGCCGCAGGAGGCCGCCGCCGTGGTGCAGGACGGCACGACGCCTCGCCAGCGCACCGTTCGCGCCACGCTCGAGACGATCGCCGAGCACGTGGCCGCGGAGCAGGTCGGCTCGCCGTCGATCACGGTTGTCGGTCCGGTGGCTGCGCTGGCCGAGCACCTGGCCTGGACGACTGCGCGGCCACTGGCCGGGTTCAGCGTGGCGGTCACCCGCGCCCGCGCGCAGGCGAGCGGACTGGCCCACAGCCTGCGCGAGCTCGGGGCGGAGGTCGTGCAGGCGCCGGCGATCCGGATCGAGGCGATTCCGGGGCCACCGCTCGACCCGTCCCCGTACGACCTCGTCTGCGTGACCAGCGCGAACGCCGCCGACGCGTTGTTCGATCGCCTCGCCGCCGGCGGGCGAGACGCCCGCTCGCTGGCGGGGGCGCGGATCGCCGCGATCGGCCCGGGCACGGCGCGTGCACTGCGCGCCCACGGGATCGCGGCGGACGTGATCGCCGAGCGCTCGGTCGGCGAGGGTCTGGTGGAGGCGGTCGCCGACGAGGCCGTCACGCACGCGTTGATCGCCCGCGCGCGCGGCGGGCGCGACGCGCTCCCGCAGGCTCTGCTCGCGCGCGGCGCCGGAGTCGACCTGCTCGACCTCTACGAATCGGTCGCCGCGCCGCTCTCGGCCGAGACGGTGGCCAGGGTCAGGGCGGCCGACTACGTGACGTTCACCTCCTCATCGACCGTGCGCAACCTGCTCGGCGCGATCGGCGACGACGCGCGCACGGAGAGCGCGTCCGGCGCGTCCGGCACGGACGGTCGCGCCGGGCTCTCAGCGCACACGCGCGTCGTCTCGATCGGGCCGATCACGAGCGAGACCCTGCGCGAGCACGGCGTCGCGGTCGACGTCGAGGCGGCGGCTCACGACGTCGAGGGCATCTTGCAGGCGCTCCTCGCCGACGCGGCCGCGCGCGTGCGATGAGCGCCGCGGCGCGCGCGCTCGGGCGCCCCCGCATCCACCTGCGACGCACCGACTCCACCAACGACCGCGCGCGCGAGCTGGCGCTCTCCGGGGCCCCGCATGGGACGCTCGTGACGGCAGCCGAGCAGACGGCCGGACGCGGCCGCCAGGGTCGGCGATGGTCGGCGCCGGCCGGCAGCGCGCTGCTGATGTCGCTGATCCTGCGCTGGCCGATCTCCGATTCCTCGCCGTCGCTGCTGCCACTGATCGCGGCGCTGGCCGTCTCCGACGTGGCGGGTGAGCAGGCGCGGATCAAGTGGCCAAACGACGTCGTCTTCGAGCGCCCCGGCGGCAGCGGCCACCATCCTGGCACGCTGGCGAAGGTTGCGGGCATCCTCGCCGAGGGCAGGCCGCAGGAAGGGTGGGCGGTGCTGGGGATCGGGCTCAACGTGGCGGTCCGCGTCGAGCTGCTGCCGCCGGAGCTGCACGGCACGGCGGCGACGCTCGGGCTCGAGGCCGAGGACGTCGAGCCGACCCTGTCGGCGCTGCTGGATGCGCTCGGGCGGCGGCTGGCCGAGCCGGGCGAGGTGACGCTGGACGCGTGGCGCGAGCGCGACGCGCTGCGCGGGCGCGCGATCCGATGGAGCGGCGGCAGCGGGATCGCTGAGGGGATCGACGGCACGGGCCGGCTCGTGGTCGAGCTGGCCGACGGCGGGCGCACGGCGCTCGACGCGGGCGAGGTGCACCTGAGCCCGTAGCGCCGGCCTCGGCGCCACGCTCTACCGTTGCGCGGCGTGCTCGGCGAGCCACGCGTACAGCTGCGGCGCGGTCGTCGTGCTGCGGATCGTGTAGCGCCACGGTTCCTCGCCCGGGGTGGTGAAGTCGGGGTCGGGGTGGGGCTGGGTGAAGAACACGCCGAAGTGGCTCGACAGGTAGAGGGAGAACTCGCTCGGGATGCTCGCGTCGTTCGTGTGAAACTGGCCGTAGTCGCCGAACGGCACGGCGAAGGCGATCGGCTGATACCCGGGTACGTGCGCGGCGAGCTCGGCCTCGCCCTGGGCGACGTCGCCCTCGGCCCGGTAGCGCCATTCGGCGTGGGACTCCAGATGTTCTCCCGAGGGGTGGCGACCGGGGTCGTACTGGCGCCAGCCGTAGAACGGCTTCAGCCTCGCTCCACCGCCCGGTTCGACCCCGACGGGGATCGTCACGTGACCCTCGTGGGCGTGCAGCTGCACGCTCCAGCGCCCCGTCGCCTGCATCCGCGCGAGCTCGTCCCAGCGCAGGTATTTGGGGTTGCGTGCGTCGGCTTCGCCGGTGATGACGAAGACGGTGGCCAAGTCGCCGAGCGCGGCCAGCGTGCGATCGGCCCCGCGGTACCCGTCCAGCCGGGCATCGTCGAAGCACAGCAGGATCGGTTTGTCGGGCAATGTCGCCGCTTCGCCGTGCCACCACTTCGCGTACTGCGCGATCGAGATCGTGTGGTAACCGGCGCGCGAAAGCATCAGCATCATCCGTGCGAACTCATCCGGCGTGGCGTTGTAGGAGGTGCACCCACTCGTCGGGCAGACGCTGTGGAACAGCAGCACCGGAACCGCGTTCGCGCGCGCCGGCAGCGGCCGGAAGGCGGCTTCGTCGGCGCTCGACAGCGTCAGGGTCGGGGTGGGCAGCGGTTCGCGAGCGGGTTCCTCCGACCCGCTCACGACCGGCGCAGGGCAGGCGCCGGCGGTGATCGTCGGCTTGGCCGCGTTTTCGATGGGGATCGTCACCGAGTAGCCGACCGTGCCGCCGACGCAGATGTTCACCCGATGCCCGCCGGCGAGCGGCGTCTCGGTGATCGTGCTCGCCTGACCCGCGTAGGGGCCGGCCGCGAGCAGCGTCGTGAACAGCGCGTTAGGGCCCGTGCGGGTGTCTTCAAGCGCCCAGTCCTGCTGCTTGGCGCCATAGCCGTTCGAGTACCAGCCCTGAATCGGTTCGGTCGCGCCGAACGCGCTGCCCACGGTCAGTCCGGGCGCGTCGGCCTGGCGGATCGTCAGCGTCGGCGTGCCGGCGGCGTTCGTCACGTACGTGTCGGCGCCGGCGGTGCGCACGGCCGAGCCCGGTGCCATGTGCCAGGTCTGGGCGTAGCGGTGCGAGACCGAGCTCGCGAGGGCGTCGAGCACGAGCGTGAGGCCCTGGCGCAGCACGACGACCGTGCGATGGTGCGAGACGCCGGCGTACAACCCGCTCACGCCGCTCGCCCATGTCGCGCCGCCGGCCGAGCCGTGGCTGCCGGCCTGCGCCGAGCCCTGTGCCTGGTTCTTGCCGTCGACGACGACGGTGTTGTCCGAGCGCGTCCCGTGGAAGTACTCGAGCCAGGGTTCTTCGGTGTAGGTGTACAGGCCCGAGGTCGGCAGCACGGTGCTGCCGTTCGAGTACATCGTCATCCCCAACGCATCGAGGTCGGAGTGATTGGTGCGGTAGGTCCCGGCGTTGAACGTGACGTACGTCTGGTTGGGCAGGTTCGACGTGGCGCCGAGCGGCGAGCGCATGACGAACTGCCCGGAGACGGGGAAGAGCACCGTGCCATCGGGCGGCGGCGTGCCTTTCGCCCCGCGCGTGAACGCGAAGTCGAATTCCGGATCGGCGGCGGCCATCGGGCCGTACACGTTGGGGTCCTGGCTCGGCATGTAGGTCGTCGCCGTCGCCCCGAGCATAGGCAGATAGCCGTTCGGCTGCGTTATCTCGGCCGTGTAGCGGAGCATCTTCGTTGCGGCTTCTGAGTAGGGGGCGGCGAGCGTCGGCTCGTAGCGCTCGGCCCACTGGGAGATCTGGTAGACGAGGCCGAGCACGTACACCTGGTAGAAGGGCGAGTTCTCGACCTCGACACCGTCGGCGTCGATCGTGTTCGCGAGCATCGCCTTCAGGCGTTCGAGCGCGAGCGTGCGCCAGCCGGCGGCACCCGGCATGTGGGGGAAGTTGTCGGCCAGGAGCAGCAGCGCGGCGCCCTCGTTGAAGCCGTGGTTGAAGTCGGCCTCGAAATGCCGCGCTTCGGCGAGGAAGCCGCCGAGCTTCACGAGCGAGCGGGCGAGCCCTTCTTCGAGGTCTTTGGGCAAGACCCCGGCGATCTTCAGCTTCACGTAGAAGTTGACGAGCTCCATCGCGCGGTAGGCCGAGGTGTGGTTGTTGTCGAACGTGACCCTGTTTTCTCCTCGCGTGCGGTCGTAGGCCGTGTAGGAGCGCAGGATCGCGATCAGCTTTTCCAGGTATGGCGCGTAGCCGGTCTTCTCCCACTCGTACAGCAGCGTCGCCTCGGGACGCAGTCCGTAGAAGTAGAACTCCCAGAAGGCTTCGTGGTAGGGGTCCTCCTGCCAGGTCAGCGGCCAGTTCAGGTGGGGCAGCGGATAGCCGCGCGCCGGCCAGACGTTGTCGAGCAGGTTCCGTGCGCTCGCTTCATCGCCCTCGTTCATCTCCGCATAGGCGCTCTCCTCGCCGAAGGGCAGCGGCGTCGGGTGCAACGTCGGATTGGATGTGTGCACCGCCACTTCGCTGATCGCCGGAATCGAGGCGTTCGGTCCCCACACCTTCACCGCCACCGTGTGCGGCGCGTTGCTCTCGGCCGCCGTGTACCACGTGTACCGATACGGTGCCTCGCCCGGCTTGGCGTAGCGGTACTGGCCATCGACGTCCCACTCGACGCGGTCGGCCGGCAGGCCGGCGAGCGTGGCTGTCACCTGCACGGTCCCGGACGCCGTCCCGTTCGCGGTCAGACCGCCGATGCTCGCGCGCACGTAGTTGCCGTGACCGTCGTCGACCAGCCCCGTCCCCTGTCCGCTCACGCTGGCGCTGCCGTGGGAGTTGGACGAGGTGACGGTGACCGAGAGCGCGCGGCCGAGGTCGGCGAGCACGGGCACGTAGGTGGGGCCGGTGGCGGCGGCGATCGTTGCGCAGGGAGCGGTTGTGGCAGCGGCGTGGTGCGCGCCCACGTGGCTTCGGATCAGGGCCCGCGGGTAGGAGGCGACCTCGTCGAGCTCGCCCGAGAAGAAGCCCGCGTGTCCGCCGGCGCCCGCGCCGATCTCGGTCGGGCCCGGCTCCGCGAGCAGCGACGCGCTCGCTTCGCGTGAGCCGAGGAGGGCGCCGTTGACGTAAAGCCGCATGATGTGCCCGTCGTAGGTGGCGGTCACGTGGCTCCACGCCCCCAGCGGCAGGCCGGGTCCGTAGTGAACGGTGCTCGCCACGCCGTCGCGCCAGCGCTCGAAGCCTAGGCCTGTGCGCGACAGCCAGATCCCCGTCCCTTGACGCCCGGCCGAGGTCGTCTGCTCACGCGCGAAGAGAAAGCGAAAGCTCGCGTCGATCGTCCGCGGGCGCACCCACAGCTCGATCGAGTACGGTCGCGTGCCTCCGTAATCGGGCGCGTCGGGCACGCTCAGCGCGCTCGTCCTGCCGTCGAAGGCGGCTGCCGGGTCGCCTTCGCCGAACAGCGCTCCGTCGGCGACGGTCGCGTGCGAGCCGAGATAGGTTCCGGGGGCCGCACCCAGCGCGTCTGCGGCCGTCGCCGTGCTGTCGTTCATCCGCCACTCGTCGCTCGCGCCGTCGGCGTCCACGAGCGTCGAATAGCGCAGGCAGCGCTGCCATACGTACCGCACGCTGCTGGGCGGTTCGCCGCCGACGAGCGGGGGTGCGGGGGCGCTGGCGGCGATGCCCAGATGCGCCGGAGCAAGCGTCGCCGCAGCGGCGTTCGGTCCGATCGCAACGGCATATGAGAGGCATGCAAGCGCCGTCAGTCCCCGCAGGCGCACCAAGCGGTTGTACAGGCGCTACCTCGGTTCAACCCTGCAACCAACGGATGTCGTACGAGGCGGACAGCATCGACGGCACCCCATCCGCCACGCGTTCAGAGGCGGGTCACGTCCGGAATGAGCGGTCGCTCAGGCGTCTGCGGCGGGACCGCGGGCCGGCGCCCGTGAGCGCGCCTTGGCGCCAGCCCGCTCGGGATGCCCGTTCGCGTCTGACGAGGCGGCCTCGGCCGGACTCGTCTCAGTCAACGCCCCGTTGGCGTTCGCCTTCGCGGCCGACCCAGCGCGGTTGGCTGCGCTCGCGCCGTTCGCCGCGCCGGCCCCGTTCGCGCCGGCGCCCTTGCGCCGGCGGCGCCCGTTGCGCGCACGACGCTTGGGGAAGTTGCGCAGCAGCTCGCGCGCGAGCGCGGGCGGCTTGCGCGCCATCCGGGTGCGTGCGCCACGCAGCGCCTCCTCGGCCTCGGGCGTGTGCGCGAGCGCGGCGGCGAGCAGCGCGGCGGCGAGGCGACGGTCCTGCTTGCGCGCGGCGTGGATCAGCCGCCGCGCGTTGCGGGCGTGGGCACCGCCGGCGGAGTTGACGAGCAGGCCGAGCAGCCGCTTGGTCTCGGGCCAGCGCTGCACGGCGTACTCCTCGTGCACGTCGCGCGTGTACTCCGCCAGGCGCCAGATCCAGGCGTTGGCCTGGTCGCGGCGACCGATGCGACGCTCGACCAGCGCGCGCAGCATGATCTTGGTCGCCTCGCGGCGCTCGTCGCGCGGCCAGCCGCCGATGATGTCGATGGCGGTGTCGAACGCGTCGGCATCCCGCAGCGCAGGGATGTCAGCGAGCGCGCGCAGGCGCAGCTGGGGGTTCTTGTTGCGCTGCACGGCCGTGATCAGGAAGCGGCTCTTGAGCTCGCCGGTGCGATCGAAGTGCAGCATCGCGCGCGCCCGGCGCCAGCCGTTGGGAGCCACGCGGGCGCCGGCAAGTGCAGCCCACACGTGCTGCTCGCCGTAGTCGAGGTGCTCGACGGCGATCCGCCACAGCTCGCGCTCGAACACGGCGAAGCGCCGCTCCTCCTCGGCGCACACGGGCAGCACGCGGCGCTCGACGCGCATGCGCCGGCCGCGGCCGCGGCGCACCGGTCCGACGACGATCGCGCCGCCGCGGTAGACGTCGCGGTCGAGTAGCGAGTGCAGCGTGACGACGGGGTCGTCGTGCTTGGTCGCGGGATGCACGAAGTCGACGACGAGGCCGGCCTCCTTGCCGGGGTGGCGGCGCGTGACGCGCCCGACGCGCTGCTGGTAGATGCGCTTGGAGGCGGTCGGGGCGAGGTGCACGCAGACGGTCGCGCGGGGGCTGTTCCAGCCCTCGGCGAGCAGCTGCGCGTTGATCAGCACGTCGATGTCGCCGCGCTCGTAGCGCGCGAGGATCTCGGCCAGCTCGCGCTTGGGCGTCTCGCCGGAGACCCCCTGCGCCTTGATCTCCTCCGCGCGGAAGGCCTCGGCGAGGTTGTAGGCGTGCCTCACCCCGGCGGCGTAGACGACGCCGGGCACACCGTTGAAGCGCGTCTTGTAGAGGTTCGCGACGGCGAGGTTGAACGGCTGCTGGTCGAGCAGTTTGGCCAGCTCGTCCTGGTCGAACTCGGTATCGACCTCGCCGCGCCGCAGCGGCACCTTGGCGATCGTGCGCACGCCGACCCCCGGTGAGATGCGCACGCAGCGCAGCGGCGCGATCACGCCGCGGCGCGCGGCCTGGGCGAGGTCGAAGCGCGAGGTCTGAGTCGGGAACAGGTCGGTGACGTGACGCGCGATCAGCGCGCCCGTGGCGGTCATACCGATGAAGATCGGGCCGGTCCAGTCGCGGATCGCGCCGCTCGTCTTCTCGCCCAGCGCGGTGTGGGCCTCATCGCAGATCACGATCGTGTACGCGCTCGAGATCTTGCCGGCGTTGCGCACGAACCACTGGTAGGTCTCGACGGTCACGGGACCCTTGGAGGAGTCTTCGCCCTTCAGCAGCGGTTTGCTGATGCGCTTTTGGTAGCCGCGCTCGCGCAGCTCGCCGTTGAACTGGTCGACGAGGTTGCGCCGGTGCGTGAGGATCAGCACGCCGCCGGTCTGCGAGGCCTCGACGAAGCCGAGCGCCGCGACGGTCTTGCCGGCGCCGGTGGCGTGCTCGAACCAGAAGCGCTTGGCCGCGTTCGGGTCCTCGGGCTGGTCGGCCAGCGACTCCTCTTCCTCCTCGCCCTCCTCGGCCCAGTCGCGCGGCTCCTCGTCGGGCTCCGCCTCGGCGTCGATCTCCTCCTCGGCGTCCCCCTCGTCCTCATCGTCGCCGAGCTCGTCCTCCTCGTCCTCGTCCTCCTCGTCCTCCTCGTCCTCGTCCGGCGCGGCGAGTTGCACCGGGCCGAGGTCCTCGTCGTCGTCGAGATCCTCGTCGTCGTCGGGCTCCTCCTCGTCCTCGTACTCTTCGTCCTCCTGGCGGCCGGACCCCACGGCGACCGAGGCGCTCGCCGCGGCAGCGTCGGGCGTGCCCTCCCGGGCGTCGGTGCGCGCTTCGTCGAGCCCGAGGATCTCAGCCGAGGCGAGCAGCTCGGGCGAGGCAGAGGCCGCGGCGCGCCCGTTTCCGTTGGGCGTGGCAGCCTCGGCGGCGGCCAGCAGCGCCGCGAGCGTGCCCGACAGGGCGTCGACCTGGTGGGCGGACAGCACGGTGCCGTCGGCGAGCTTCGGCTCGTCCTCCGAGAGCAGTCGCTCGAGCCCCAGGAGCAGCGAGAACTGGCGTCGCCAGGCGGTCGACGGATGCTTCGGCTTGGGCGTCTCGTCGAGCTCGGCCAGCGCCTCGTCGAGGGCGCGCCGGCGCGCAGACCCGGGAGCGAGCGCGACCTGAGCGTCCTCGCCCTCGTGCAGGAAGCGCTCGCGCACGAACTTCTCCGCGCGAGCGATTTCGGCGGAACTTGGAATGGGCGCGGCCGCGAGGGCCACTGAGGTGGGCTCGGCCATTGAGAGGCTCTGGACTTCGAGACGGAGCCGGCGCAGAAGTGGCTTCGGCGCGACTCAAACGACTGGCGTCGACTGACGCCTTCTGCCGGATGCCTTGCGCTACCCGGCTTCTTCGTGCTCCAAGATATAGCACGTCGGGGAGGCGATGATGCGAGCGGGCGGACGGCTGGCGTGGCGCGCTCGCGCGCGGGGCGATCTGCCACCCTTACGCGCGATGACATCGAGGCGCTTGTGGATCGCGGCGGCGCTGGTCGGCCTGGTGGCGCTGCTCGTGGTGGGCCTCGTCCAGCTCGCCGGCTCCTCGTCTGAGCCGGTCGAACGCTCGAAGCTCACGCTCGCGCAGATGCACTCGCGTCTCGCCGGCTCGCCGGCGCCGCTCGCGGCGCTGCACGCGCAGGCGAGCGAGCTCCTGCCCGGCGGCCTGCCGGCGCTGCGCGCCCGGCTGCGGGCCCTGCGCGGCCGTCCGATCGTCATCAACAAGTGGGCCTCGTGGTGCGTCCCCTGCCGTGCCGAGTTCGGCGCCTTTCAGCGCGCATCGGTGGCGCTGGGGCGTGAGGTCGCCTTCATCGGCATCGACTCTGGCGACAGCAGCCGCACGGCGGCGCTCTCGTTTCTGCGCAGCTTCCCGGTGAGCTATCCGAGCTACTACGACCACAGCGGAGCGGCGGGCGGCGCGATCACCGACTCGACGTTCACCCCGGTGACGGTCTTCTACGACCCGGCCGGGGGACGCTATATCCGCCAGGGGCCCTACCCGAGCCAGGCCAAGCTCGAAGCAGACGTCAGGCGCTACGCGCTCGGTGCGGCGAATGCGTGAGCGCACGCGGGTGCGCCCGAACCCGATGGCGCCGCCGGTGAGGACGCATGCCTGAGATCCGCATCGACCCGCTCAGCGGCCACCGCACGATCATCGCGGGCGAGCGCTCTCGCCGACCGGGCGGGGCGCCGTCGCTGACCGAGGCCGAGCGCACGCCGGAGCCGATCGACCCGGAGCGCGATCCGTTCGCGGAGGGGAACGAGGGCCGCACGCCGCCCGAGCTGTACGCCGTGAGGCCGGGCGGCGGTGTTCCTGACTCGCCGGGTTGGACGGTGCGGGTCGTGCCCAACCTGTACCCGGCCCTGGCTGCGGCCGAGCAGGGCGACGGACGGTCGCCGAGCGCGGGACGGTCGCCCGGCTCGAACACCGGCACGGGGGCGGGCGCGCCCGCGGCGAGCGCGGGCGCGGGGTCGCAAGAGCCGCGCGAGGGGCCGCGCGGGGCGGCGCTGGCGGAGCTGTTCACGTCACTGCCTGCGAGCGGAGCACACGAGGTCATCGTCAACGGCCCGCAGCCGGTGCTGTCGCTGGCCGAGCTGCCGGTCGAGCAGGTGGCGGCGGCGATGGAGGTCTGGCGCGAGCGCATGCGCGTGCACGAGGACTGCGCCTGCGTGCAGCTGATCGTCAACGAGCGTCGCCAGGCGGGCGCCTCGCTGCCGCACACGCACTCGCAGCTGTACGGGCTCGACTTCGTGCCGGCGGCGGTGGCGCGCGAGCGCGAGCGCGCCGGTGCATACGCGACGCGCACGATGGGGCAGAGCCTGCTGGGCGACCTGGTGGCCGAGGAGGTGCGCCAGCGCGAGCGGATCGTGGCGATCGACGAGGAGGCGGTGCTGATGGCGCCCTATGCCTCGCGGCTGCCGTTCCAGCTGATGCTCGCACCTCGCCGCCCGGTGCCGCGCTTCGAGCAGGACGGCCCGACGGGCGCGGCGCTGCTGCACGACGGCCTCACGCGCCTGGCGCGCCACCTCGGCGCGAGCCCGCCGCTGAACATGTGGGTGCGAACGGCCCCGCGCGGTGCCGAGCACTTCTGCTGGCGGATCGACGTGCTGCCCCGCCTGACGCACCTGGCGGGCCTCGAGCTCTCGACCGACCTGAACCTCAACATCGTCGCGCCCGAGCACGCGGCGGCGCTGCTGCGGGACGCTTGAGGCTAGGCTCCGGCAGGTGCCACCCGAGGAACGCTTCGTCCCACGATTCGCGGCCGAGCCGCCGCAGGAGGAGCTGCCCTACGGGCGCTGGGCGCAGCGCCTCGAGCAGGAGCTGCTCGGCGCCTTCTCGCGGCTCGATGCGGGCGATGAGGAGCTCGGCGAGCCGGGCGACATCGTCTGGTACCCGGATCGCACGTGGCACGGACGCACGTACGTGCCGGCGACGGCGCCGACGAGCGGGGGGTACGAGCTGTTCGGCTACGTCCGCTTCCTACCGCCGGTCGAGGGCGGTGAGCCGGATGACTTCTTCTCTTTTATTGATTTCACGGAAGAGACGGCCGAGCGCAACCCGGACTGGCAGATGGACCTGTGTGACGAGGTGATCGGCTCGTGGCGCGGGGAGTTGGGCGCGGAGGCGGCGATGACGCTCGTGTGGGGGCACCCGCTCGTGTCGGGCGGGCGCATCGCGACGGCGGAGCTGGCGGGGCTGACGGTCGACCAGTGCGCGCTCAACAGCGAGCGCTTCACCCTGATCGCGCCGGACGACTATCGCCACGACCTGCTCGAGATCAAGCTGTTCGGGGTGAAAGGCCAGCAGCTCGCCGACGAGTCGCTGTACGCGGCGGAGGACCAGTAGCGGCTACTTGCCGGGGCTGGGCTTGGCCCCGCCGGCGTTGCTGCACGTGGCGAGCGCGCGATCGCGCGCAGTCCCGGGAGGCAGTGGCGAGGCGTTGACCAGTGCTCGGCAGGCTTCCTGCGCGGCCTTGCGTTTGACTTCTGGGTCGGTGCTGTCCGCCTGCCGGCAGATCGCGTCGAGCCTGCGCTTGGTGCTCGCGCTCACGTGAGGGAGCGCGCGCAGGCCGCGACGGCAGGAGGCCACAGCTGCCGCGCCGCTCGGAGGGCTCGGCGTGGCGCCTGTGGCAGTCGAGATGGTCGGCAGCGCGGGGGTCGTGCCGGTCGTCGTCGAGGGTGTCCGCTTGGTGGGCGTCGACGTGGTCGCGCCCGTCGGCGTGGACGAGGTCGAGCTGGTCGGGGTGGACGACGTGGAGCTGGTCGGCGCCGAGGAAGTCGGCTTGGATGCGGTCGAGCTCGTCGGCGTCGATGAGCTGGAGCTCGCGACGGCGCCTTCGCCGGCGTAGTTGCCCTTGCCGCAGCCGGCCATCACGATCCCAACGGCCAGCGCGGCCGGCAGCGCTCGCATCAGCCAACCGATCATCGGGCTGACCCTATTCTGCGGATTCGTGTTGGGCGCGGCGCTTGAAGGACGCAGCTTCCTGCGCTTCTTCCTTGGCGAGCTGTTCCCGCGCCGCTTTTTCGGCCGCCGATTCGCCGCCGGTCGATCGCTTGGTCGACCGCTTGGTCGTCCGTTTGGTCGTCCGTTTGGTCGCTTTCTTGCGGGTGACCTTCGTTCGGCGAGTCGAGCTGCCCTGCTTCCTTGCGTGCGTGCGGCGTGCCCGGGCTGCGCGTCGTTCGGCGGCAAGTTTGGCCACCCGGGCTTCGAGCTTCTTTCGTTTCGCCGCCAGTTCGCCTTCTTCGCGCTGGATCGCCACGGCTTCCCTCGCGCGCAGCTTGGCACGCGTCTCGGCTTCCACCGATTCCTGGTTCTTCGTGGCGGCTTCTTCTTCGCGGGAGGCGCCGGCGCCGGCGCCGTTGCCCGCTCCGCCTGAGTGTTCGCCACAGCCGGCGAGGATGGCGGCGGGGGTGCTCAGGGTCACCAGCACCAGCAGCACGCGCAGTGCCGGCAGCGCGGAAAGGGCGCGCAGCGGTCCCGCGCTGTTCGGGCTGGTCTGTCCCTGCATTCGCAACATCGTCATCTCGTTTCGCTCGGCGCCGCGCTCGGCTGCTGCGGCGGCGCACCCTGCGTCGTCGCGGCGTGTTCGGCTTCGGTCTTCCTGGCTTCGGCTTCTCGCTTGCGCTGGGCTTCGCGCTTCCTTGCTTCTTCCCGTTCTTTTTCGAGCTTCGCCTTCGCGGCCGCTTCGCGCTGCTTCAGCTTGGCTTCTGCTTCGGCTATGTGCTTCTTGGCTTCCTTCTCGGCCTGTGCTGCACGCTTCTTGGCCTTCGCGAGCGCCGCCTTTTCGGTCTTCTTGGCGCGTTCTTCGGCGGCTTCTTCGCGGCGAGTGGCTTCGAGCTGGGAGAGCAGTTCGCGGTTTTTTTCCGTTTCGGCTGCTTCTTCGCGCTTTTCGTTCGCCGCTTCTTCGCCGGCTTCGCCGGCGCCGCCCGCTCCGGCGGGCTGGCCCGTTTCCGACGAGTCGCCGCAGCCGCTGAGCGGCCCTGCGATGCCGACCGCCAGGAGCAACGCAAGCGGCGTGCGCACCACCGCGCGGCTCAGCTTCGACATTGCTTGAAGCTAGCAGTTGCCCCGCCCCCGCTCAACAGGCTGCCGGCGGGAGGATTCACCTGCAAACGTGCGCAATCGGCGCCGCGCGCTACGGCGCGGCCGGCGGTCCGAGCCCGACCGGCTCGGCCTCGGCACCGGGCGCGAGCGCCGCGTGCGGGTCCACTCCGGGGTCGATCGCGGCCATCGGCGCGCGCGCCTTCAGCAACGTCTCCTGGTACTCCTGCTCGGCGTCCGACTGGAGCACGATTGCCCCTCCGACGCCGAGGGTGGCGTCCTCGCCCTCGACCACGATCGTGCGAATCACGATGCTGAGATCGCAGCCGCCGCTCAGCCCGAGATAGCCGATCGCCCCGGAGTACACACCGCGCGCCTCGCCCTCGAGCTCGTCGATGATCTCCATCGTGCGCTTCTTCGGGGCGCCGGTCATCGAGCCCCCGGGGAAGCAGGCACGGACGCAGTCGGGCGGCTCGAGCTCCGGGCGCAGCCGGCCGCGCACCGTGGTCACGAGCTGGTGGACGGTCTGAAACGTCTCGACCTGCATGAGCTCGGGCACCTGCACGGTGCCGACCTCGCAGACGACGCCGAGGTCGTTGCGCAGCAGGTCGGCGATCATCAGGTTCTCGGCGCGGCTCTTCTCGTCGAGGCGCAGCTGCTCGGCCATGCGCACGTCCTCGGCCGGCGTCCTGCCACGAGCGCAGGTGCCCTTGATCGGCCTCGCCTCGACCCAGCGGTCGCGCCCGACGCTGATGAAGCGCTCGGGCGAGGAGCTGAGGATCGCGTCCTCGCCGAAGCGCAGGTAGGCGGAGAACGGCGCCGGGTTGACGCGCCGCAGCGTCCGGTAGAGGGTGAGTGGGTCCTGCGCTCCCTCGGCGGCGATCTTGTTCGTGAGGCAGATCTCGTAGGTCTCGCCTTCGAGCAGCCGCTGCTTGCAGACGGCGATGTCCTCGAGGTAGCGGCGGTGTGAGCGACCGAGGCGAAACGCGACCGCTCGATCACGCGCTGCCGGATCCCGCGCTGCCGGGTCACGCGCGGGCGGGCCCACCGGCGGCGCGGAGGCGAGCGCGACGCTCGTCCGCTCGATCCAGCGCTCGGCCTGCTCGATCCGGCCGGGCTCGGTAAGGCAGACAAGATAGGTGCATCGCTCGAGGTGATCGAACGCGATCAGGCGATCGGCGAACACGAAGGCCGCGTCGGGCATCGAGGAGGAGTGCGCGGCGTCGCCCTCGCAGTCGGCCTTCAACTCGTAGCCGAAGTAGCCGACGAAGCCGCCGTTGAAGTCGAAGGGGAGCTCGGGCGAGAGTTGGCGCAGGCCGCGCATCTCGCGACTGAGGAAGTCGAAGATGGACTCCTTCAGGATCTCTGTGGTTCGGTCGGCACGCTCCAGGCGCAGCTCGCCCTCGCCGACGTCGTAGTGGATGACGGCCGACAGAGGGCCGCCGGCCGCGCCCATGTAGGAGAAGCGGGCGCGCTCGTCGACCTTGCTGCTGTCCAGCCAGAACGCGGTCTCGTTGGCGCCGTAGAGGTGGACGAAGGACCGCTCGGCGTCGTACAGCGTGTCCAGTCGCCTGACCTTGACCACCAGCTTCGCCGGGTCGGCCACGAGCGGCCCGGGTGAGGGGCCCGGCGCAACCGCCGGCCTGGCGCCGGCGGCACGAGGCGACCGACCGGACGTCGGCCGACCGTGGCCGACCGTGCCCGATCGGGCGGCGAACCGTCTCGTCAGGTCGCGGAAGTTGGCCAGCAGCGCGCGTCCGTGCTCGGTGCAGACGGACTCGGGGTGGAACTGCACGCCCCATTGCGGACGCGTGCGGTGCCTCACGGCCATGACGGTGCCGTCGCGCGTCCAGGCGATCGCCTCGAGCGGCTCGGGCAGCGGCTCTGCGACGACCAGCGAGTGGTAGCGCACGGCCTGGAAGTCGGGCGGGATGCCCTCGAACAGCGGCGAGCCGTCGTGTCGCACGGTGCTGACGCGGCCGTGCATCGCCTCGGCAGCGGGCGAGACGCTGCCGCCGTGGATCGAGCTCAAGCCCTGGTGCCCGAGGCACACGCCGAGCAGCGGCACCCGCGCCTGGGCGATCGCCTCCCCGCAGATGCCGAAGTCGCCCTGGCGCTCGGGCCTGCCGGGGCCGGGTGAGATGACGACGTTGTCGAACGGCAGCCGCTCGAGCTCTGCCCACGGCGCGGCGTCGTTGCGCACGACGTGCGGCTCGTCCCCGTTGACCTCGGCGAGCAGCTGGAAGAGGTTGTACGTGAACGAGTCGTAGTTGTCGATCAGCAGCGTCTTCACAGCGGGTACGTCGCAAGACCTTAGCCCGGCGCGAGCGCCGGCCCCCCGGCCGAATACGGGCGCGCTCGCCGATCCGGGCTCCGACGCCTGCCGTCGCCCGGGCTTGAAGTCGGCCAGGCGCCCACGCCACAATGCGGCGGTGTCCGCGGAAATCCGCCCGGACCCGGCGATCGGGGTGTTCGAGACGATCCTGATCCTCGACGGGTCGGCGATCGAGCTCGGGCCGCACCTCGCGCGGCTGCGCGACAGCGTGCGCGAGCTGTTCCACGCAGAGCTCCCCGCCGGGTTGCGCGAGCTCGTGGCCGGGCGAGCAGCGGCGCTGGCGGTCGGTCGTCTGCGCCTGAGCGTCGCCCCCGGCGCGAACGGGTCGCTCGACGTGGGCGTGGTCGCCGCACCGGTCGACCCCGATGAGCTGTTCCCGCCATGGGAGCGCGCTGTGGCGCTGCGCCCGCTGGTCGTTGCGGGCGGGCTCGGCCCCCACAAGTGGGCCGACAGGGACGGTCCGGTCTTCGACGAGAGTGCGGGGCACCTGCCGCTCGTGCTCGACGTCGAGGGAGCGGTGCTCGAGGCTTCCCGGGCCAACGTCTTCGCCGTCGAGGACGGCGTGCTGCTCACGCCGCCCGCCGATGGGCGCCTGCTGCCGGGCGTGGCGCGGGCGCGGGCGATCGAGACGGCAGCGTCCTTGGGGATCGAGGTGCGCCAGGAGCGGCTCGGCCTCGAGCGCATGATCGCCACGGGCGAGCTGTTCTTAACGGGCTCGGTGCGCGGCGTCGAGCCCGTGCGCTCGGTCGGCGAGGCGGCGCTTCACCCGCCCGGCGCGAGCGCGAGCGGGCTCGCCGCCGAGATCAGGCGAGCCTGGATGGCCGCGAGCCCCGCCGTGCTCGGCAGCTGAGCCGTCCGCGCCGTGTGGGAGGGTGGCGCGTCCGAGGTGTGGATGGAGCCAGCGCCCCCGGACGCGCCGTTGAGTGCATCGAGACGTCGAGCCGGATAGCTTGAACAGTGCTGGATCTTGCCCAAACCGGGTCGGCACCCGGCGGAGGTCCATCTCGAGTCCCGTACGGCCGGCGCACGCAGCGCCGTTGGCTCGTTGTGTACTGGTGACGTCCGTTTGTGAAGGCGTACCGCGGGGAATTACCTCTCTTTAGCTCCTACCCAACCAGCCGAATAGGCTTGCGACATCACTATTCCGACTCGAGCCGGTACAGGGCCACCTCGCGATGAGCCGCAGACTCCACATTCGTCCGAAGAACCGGGCTGTCGACCGCGGCGACAGCTACGACCCGGCACTGCAGGACGGCCATACGACTCCTCCCCCCTCGCAGGGAAGCCCTCACGGGCTCGAGGTGAGGGAGACGGTCGCCCGCAAGCGCTACACCCTGCTCCTGGTCGGAACGCTTGACCTCGAAACGATCGGCACGCTGGAGCAGGCGATCTCACGAATCTCGCGACTGCGCCCCGAGGCGATCACTCTCGACCTGCGGGGGCTCAGCTTCATCGACTCGTCCGGGCTTTGGTCGATCACGACCCTGCGCAAGTGGTCCACACAGCACTCGATCGAGTTCCGCTTGATACCCGGCCGCAAATCGGTGCACGAGGTCTTCGAACTGACCGGCCTCTGCGACCTGCTGCCATTCGTCACCGACCCTCCGAGCGACGGGACGCCGTAGCGGCTCGTCCCGCGCCGGTGGGACCTCCGGGGACCACGCCTTCGCAATCGGCCGATGGCGGGACCGGCGCGGGCGCCGCCGGCCGGCGCCCCGGCGAGCTACCTACTGCCGAGGGCGCCGACCGTACGCTTGAGCAACGTCCGCCGGGCGCAGGCGTCCCGCTCGGCGTCGCTACCGGGACAGCTCGATGACCGAGCTGAAGTTCCCTTCTGTGAACCCTTCCGGGCTGTTGCAGTTGGCGAAGCCGAGGTTCTGTTCTTCGGTGCCGCTGGTCAGCACCTGCGGGTTCTCGGAGCCGACGACGTTGCCGGACTTGTCGTAGAGCAGGGCGGGGACGAGGCCGACGGCATTCTCGCCTTCGGCTCGCACGACCCCGCGCAGACCGATGACCTTGGCTTCGAACGGACCGAACGCACAGGTCGATCCCGGACCCTGGATGCCACGGTAGGTGAGCGTGCCGCTGCAGTCACCCGCGAGTGGGCCAGTCGCTATGAACGGCAGCGGTTCGGTGGACGGGGTATTGGTGATCCCTCCGTCGGTGTACCAGACCTTTCCGGTGGGATTGTCTGGCGTCCCGCCCCAGGTGCAGGTTGAGGTTGCCGTGGCCTGCGCGGGTCCCGCTCCCAACCCGCCGGCCGCCACTGACGCGGCGGCGATGGCGGTGATGGCGAGGATCGCTCGTGGTCTCATCTCTCATGTCTCCTTTCGCTCGCGCCCGGACGGCGCGACTGGTGGTGATCCTGCGCCGGGCGGGGCGAGACGCCTACTGGTTGCGGTCGCCTCGCCGTGCCACCCGGGGAGACTACTGTAGCATGCGCTTATATAAGCGTCAACTGAAGGCTGGTCCGCGTCACTCCGGCAGGACTCCTGCGGCGCGCAGATCCTCGACGCTCAAGGGCAGGTCCCGCCAGGGATCGCGACCGGGATCGGCTCCCGAGGCGGCGAGGGCGAGCCGCGCCAGGTAGTGATGCCAGCCGGCTCGATGCAGGGCGACCGCCTCGGGCTTCAGCCGCCCGTGCGTGAGCCGGACGACGGTGTTCTCGCCCTCGGGGATGAGTGAGACCTCGACCAGCGTGGACTGGGGTGGGGTCTTGAAGAGCGCCGTCTCCCAACCCCACGTGAAGACGACGCGTCGAGGTCGGTCGACCTCGACGAACTCGCCGAGCATCGCCGCCTGCCCGGAGGGGTTGATCCGGCAGACCCCGCCGGGACGAGGGTCGAGCGTCGCCTCCGTGCCCATCCATTCGACCATCTTCGCCGGGTCGGTGAAGTAGTCGAAGAGGCTCTCGGGGCTCGCCGCCACGCGGACCTCGTGCTCGACGATGGCCTCAGTTCTGCTTCGCTCTGCGGCCATCTCGCTTGACGCGCTCCTCTTTCTCGGCGACCTCCTTCAGCCGGTCCAGCCTGGACGGCAGGACCTCGGCGAGAAAGTCGTGCAGCTCCGCGAGTCCCTCAGCCCGCACGCTGAGCATCCGCTTCGTGCCCTCGCGGCGCTCGCTCAACAGACCGACATCCTTGAGCACCTTCAGATGCTGTGAGATCGCCGGCTGGGTGACGGCGAAGCGCGACGCGATCTCGCCGGCGCTCAACTCACGGCCGGAGAGCAACTTCAGGATCTCGCGGCGCTTGGACTGAGCGACTGCCTCGAAGACCTCCATGGGCCTGCTAGGTTAGCATAGGCTTATATAAGCTGCAACCACCACTCAGCGCGAGAGCGCGCCGTCCCGGTCGGACGTTCGCCAGCCGTTTGGCCAAACACTCCTAGTCCTCCACCCCGGCAGCTTCGAGGGCCTCCTGGCGGTCGCCGTACTCGCGCCCGCGCACGACCTTGCCATCGCGGAGCGTGTACACCACCGCATAGCGAAGCTCCGTCTCGATGCCGCTGAGTCTGGCGCGCCCCGTGACGTGCAACAACGCGACGACGCGGTCATCCCCCAGATCAATCAGCTCCGTTGGAGTAGTCGTAATGCCGTCGAACGTGTCGACCCAGTCTTGGAGGTAGCGACGCATGGCCTGCCTCCCGCGTATCTCTCCCACATCGTCGGGAGCGCCTTCCATCGCTCGCCAGTCGATCTCCTCGTCCCAGAATTCTTCGAGTGCATCCAGCCCGCCGGCCGCGAACGCGGTCCACGTCCGGCGCACGAGCTCCACGTTCTCCTGCGACATCGGCTACTCCGCCAGCCCCAGGGCTTTCAGCGCCCTGGTGCGGTCGCGGTGGACCTTTACGCGCACGATCCACCCGTCGCGAATAGTGACCTCGTGGGCGATGTGAGTCTCGACAGCAACCCCGCTCGTCTGGCCGGTGGAGGTGGCCCGGACGAACACGAGCACCCGCTCGTCGTCAACGTCAAAGAAGCGTTCCGCCTCGAAGTGAATGGAGGCGCCCCATGGACCCCTGTCGCGGAAACGGCGCATCGCCTCGGTGCCTCGCAGCACCGGCTGATCGGGGTAGAAGTCGGTGAAGTCGAACTCGGCATCAGAGGAGACACGCGCTCCGTCGGTGAGAGGCCCACGGTCGAGAAATCCGCGGCGCACGATCTCCACGTTCTCCTGGGACATCGCCTATTCAGGGCTCGAGCTCATTCGCCCGCCCAGTATCCCGCAGCGCGCTACCCCCGGCCACGCCCCAGCACCATGCTCGAGGCGGATGGCAGGCCCTTTGAGCGCCCGCGGATCTCTGTGGGTGGATTCGCCGCGGAACCGAGCTCGCCAGAAACCGGTCGAGCTAACGGCGCGGGTCTACGGCCGGCGAAATGCCATGGCCCAGCGAGCGCTCGATCTCCATGCGCGCCTGCTCGGCTCTCAGCCTTCTGGCGGCGATCGCGCGTTCAACGTCCTTCTCGAGGCCCAGATGCTTGACGAGGACTTCGAGGGTCACCCGGACATCGTCCAGCGCCTCGAGGACGTCGCTCTCTCGCCGCCGGCTTGCCATGTTGACGGCCGAGGTACCCGATCGGGGCGTGTCTGTCCCATACGTCTGTGCCGCTGCGTTATGCGCTGTGCCTATGGCGGACGGCCCGTATCGTCGTCCCGCGCGAGGGACCCGCGTCGTCGTGGGGGGAAGCGTATGACCGAGGCACGGCTGGATCGCGGGGTCCAGCTGCGCGGCGTACACTCGGCGCAAGTCGCCATGAGATGCACGCCGTGACCGAGACCCGGAACCTCGCCGCACGTGCCGGCCGCTGGAGCGCCCAGCACCGCAAGACCGCGATCTGGGGATGGGTGGTGTTCGTGCTGTTCGCGTTTGCCATCGGCAGCGCGGCCGGCACGGTCGAACAGGAACAGGCCCAAAGCGGGGTCGGCGAGTCGGGGCGTGCATCGAGCGAGGTTCGCCGAGGCTTCCCCAAGCACGTCAGCGAGGAAGTCTTCATCCACAGCAACGCCGCGCGGGCGCAGTCGCCCGCGTTCAGGGCCGTCGTCGCCGACGTGCAGCGCCGCCTCTCCGCCGTCCCCTACACGCAGCGGTTCGAAAGCCCGTACGCCAACCGGGCACTGATCTCGCGCGACGGGCACTCCGCGCTGCTGCGCTTCGAGATCGCCGGCAAGGAAAGCGTGGCGAAAGACCGTGTCGGACCCGCGCTCGAGACGACGGCGGCCGCGCAGAGGGCGCACCCTGGTTTCGCGATCGAGGAGTTCGGCGAAGCGAGTGCGGAAAAGGAAATCACCGACGTGATCAGCAAAGACTTCGGACGGGCGCTCCTCACCTCGCTGCCGATCACGCTGGTGATCATGCTGCTCACGTTCGGGGCGGTGGTCGCCGCCCTGATCCCGGTCGGGCTCGCGCTCACGGCGGTGCTCGGAACGATCGGCCTCGTCGCGTTGCTCAGCCACATCTCGGCAGTCGACAGCTCGATCAACGAGGTGATCCTGCTGATCGGCCTCGCCGTCGGCGTCGACTACTCGATGTTCTATCTGCGCCGCGAGCGCGAGGAGCGAGAGCTCGGGAGCAGCGAGGAGGCATCGCTCGCGGCTGCCGCCGCGACCTCCGGCCGAGCTGTGCTCGTCTCGGGCTTCACGGTGATGATCGCGATGGCGGGCATGTATCTAGCGGGCGCACCCACCTTCGAATCGTTCGCCACCGGGACGATCCTCGTGGTCGCCGTTGCCGTGATCGGGTCGCTGACGGTGCTCCCCGCGCTGCTCGCGTGGCTTGGGGACCGCGTCGAGAAGGGAGGGGTGCCGATCATCAAGAACATGCCATGGAACGCCGGCGAGACGGGTCTGTGGGCGCGAGTCCTCAACCCGGTCCTGCGTCACCCGCTCCTGTCGATGCTCGCGTCGGCCGCCGTGCTGATCGTGCTCGCGATCCCGGCGTTCAGCTTGCACCTGGCAGTTCCCGGCCCCACGTCGCTGCCGCAGAACATCCAGGTCGTCAAGACCTACAACAAGATCCAGGCGACGTTCCCCGGCGATGCGATCCCGGCGGTCGTGGTCGTGAGCGCGCGCGACGTCACCTCGGCGCCCGTTGCGCGGGCGATCGCCCAGCTGCGCGCGGGAGCCGCCGCGAGCCCGCTGTTCAAGCAGCCGAGCATCGTCAAGATCAACCCGGCGCACACCGTCGCGGAGATCGACATCCCGATCATCGGCGACGGCAACGATGCCGCTTCCAATAGAGCGCTGGCAGCGCTCCGCGACCGGCTGATCCCGGCCACCATCGGCCGCGTGCCGGGCGCGACCGCGGACGTCACCGGGCAGACCGCGAGCTCGAAGGACTTCAACGACACGATGAAGTCGCACGCGCCGATCGTGTTCGTGTTCGTGCTTGTGGCCGCATTCATTCTGCTGCTGGTGACCTTCCGCTCGATCGTGATCCCGATCAAGGCGATCGTGCTCAACCTGCTATCGGTCGGCGCCGCCTATGGTGTTCTCGTCTGGGTGTTCCAGTACGGGCACCTGCAGTCGTTCCTGGACTTCAAGTCGTCGGGCTCGATCACCTCGTGGATGCCGCTGTTCTTGTTCGTCGTGCTGTTTGGGCTCTCGATGGACTATCACGTGTTCATCCTCTCCCGGATCCGCGAGGCTTTCGACCGCGGGAGCTCGACCGAGGAGGCGGTCGCGCACGGGATCAAGAGCACCGCCGGCGTCGTCACGAGCGCGGCTGTCGTGATGGTCTCCGTGTTCGCGATCTTCGCGACCCTTTCGCTGCTGATCTTCAAGCAGCTCGGGATCGGGCTCGCGGTGGCCGTCCTGCTCGACGCGACGCTGGTCCGCGGCGTGCTGCTCCCGGCGACGATGATGCTGCTCGGCGACTGGAACTGGTACCTGCCGCGGCGCCTGGAGTGGCTGCCGCACGTCGGCCCCGGAGACGGACGCGGGCTGCCACCCGCGGCCGTCCGACCAGGAGCTCCAGCCAGCGCCCCGAGGTGATCTCGGAACGGTAGGCGCCGGCCGTGCCGGCGGTCGGTCGACTGGTTAGCGTCGGCCGAGGCGGGTAGGGAAATAGAAAGGATGGAGGGCGACGCAGCGTTCCGCGTCGCCCGCACGCAGCACGGCCAGCACGCGACGGCCCGGCAGGAGTCTGAACTGAGACAGCCGGCGCCACGCGTCCAATAGGCCTGCGCGGACACCTACGAGGAATCGGAGGAGACATGAGCACAGGAGCGATCATCGCCATCGTCGTAGGCGCAGTGGTAGCGCTGATCCTGATCACCTTGGCGGCACGCGCTGCCCGTGAGCGGCGGCGCGACTCTCGCCGCGACGAAGCCCGCGAACTGCGTGAGCAGGCAAGAGCCCGTTCGGTCGCTGCGGACGGCGCCAGGGCCTCGGCCGAGGAGCAGTCCGCACAGGCCCGCCGAGCCGAAGCCGAAGCCGAAGAGCTCGCGGCCAAAGCACGCAAGGACCGTGTTCTGGCAGAGCGTGAGCGGATCGAGGCCGAGCAACACTCGGTTCTCGCCCGCGACCATCACGACGAGGCCCGCAAGCTCGACCCCGACGTCAGCGACAGCGGTCAAGAGGAAGCGATCGCCGTCGATCGCAATTGACCGGCGCAGTGGCGGGCGCCGGCCGTCCTGTGCTGAGCACGAACTCCCTCCTACCTCAATGGGTCCGACCACGGGCCTGGACCCATTGAGGTAGCGACCCCTACTCCGCCAGCCCCGCGGCTGTGGCGACTCTTGACACGCTTGCGGATTTCCGAATAGGGTCGAGCCGACTCGGACTACGGGGGACTGCTGCGGAACGTGTCGCCTTCAATCGAAGGAGATTCTCGAGGCTGGTATACGCCCGCGCGGCATGCCCTGGTCCATGACGTCGTTTCTCGCGGTGAGCACGTACTCAGGGTGGGCGGCGAACTCGACGTCGCCTACGCGCCTGTCTTCGAGGCCGCCATCGTAAAGATCTGCAGGTTGGGCGCACGCGTCGTCACACTCGATCTACGTGAGCTGACCTTCATCGACTCCGCCGGACTAGGGGCAGTCCTCTTCGCCCGTAAGGAGTGCGCGCGGCTCGCCGTCGAGTTTCGGATCATCCCAGGGCGTCCCGCGACCCAGCGCATATTTGAGCTCCTCGGCCTACGCGACGAGCTTGACCTCGAGCCTGCGGATGACGCCGCCGGAACCTAGTTTCCCGGGCTGGCGCGGCGTCATCGAGTCTTAGTCACCCTTTAGAAAGAATCCAGATGGGGTGGGGTCTAATGGGTGTGAGAAGGCGTGATGTGCAGCCACATCGAGCAAGTTGACAGAAAGGGAAGCGATGGTTAACCAATTTGCAAGATTGACGGCCATGCCCGCCGTGCCGCGACCAAGTTCACACATCCTCTGGGCCGCTCGAGTGTGCGGATCTCTCTTGCTGATCTTCGTGGGCGCCGACCATTTCTATGCGTACTCGGTGGACGGCTATTCGGTGCTTCCCACGATCGGGACCTTGTTCCTGCTGAACTTCATCTCGGCGACCGCGATCGGGCTTCTGCTGCTCGCTCCCCTCAAGCGGATCTTCCATCGCTTCGGCCCGCGTGTGCTCGAAGTCGCTGCCCTCAGCGGGTTCGGCGTGGCAGCGACTTCCCTCGCTGCACTGCTGATCAGTGAGCAGACGCGGCTGTTCGGCTTCATGGAGTTCAATTACCGGCCGACGATCGTCGTGGCGCTCGCCTCGGAGGCCGCGGCTGCGGTCTCCCTAGCCTTGCTCGTGGTCCTTGCCCATCGTGCGCGGGAGGCGAGGCCGGCCCACACGAGCCCGGCTGGATAGCTCGGCCATGCCCTAGTGGGGGCTCCGGCGGGACGACGCGACCGGGATGAGGCGGTAGCTGGCCACTCGAGTCCGTCGGAGCGGGGTGATCCGCCCGGGGCGCGGCTGCGTAGGTCGTAGGTAGATCTATGACCAGCTTGAGGCCACGTGAGCACACCTGCGCTTGACCATCGGGTCGGAGACCACAGAGCCGGCGCCTTGACGGCCTGTGCCGACCCCACGAGCCAGGCGCCGCCGGACATGGGCTCGGCGATGGCGATGATGCGTGAGCACGGTCTTCGCGTCTCGGCGGCGCGCCGGCTGGTGCTCGAAGCACTGCTGGTCGCCGATGGACCGATGTCTGCCGAGCAGATCGCGCAGGGGATCGGTGGCCGTGTGCCATCGTCTGACATCGCCTCGGTCTACCGCAACCTCCAGGCCTTCCACGACATCGGCCTCGTTCGGCACGTGCACCTGGGACACGGTCCGGGGCTGCATGTCCTTGCCATGGATGGCCGCCGCGAATTCCTCACATGCGAGCGTTGTGCCGACTACCGAGCGGTGGCGCCCGAGGAGCTCGCCGCGGTGCGCGAGCTGATCGAGCGCAATTTCGGCTACCACGCGAGCTTTGCCCACTTTCCAATCGTTGGCCTGTGCCCCGATTGCGCCAGGGCCGTCAACGACCCGCAGAACTGGCTCGCCCCACATCCATGAGCGGCCCGGGCACGCCGCCCCGTCGCTGGCGCGTCGCTTCGGCGCTGTCGCCGGACGAGTGGCGCCGCGTTGCGGGGATGGCGGCGGTAGTGGTCGGACTCCACGCGGTGGGTTTCTTCATCCTGGTGGCGCTCGTTGCGCCACATCACTACGCGCTCGGCAGGTCCGGCGCTTTCACCGTTGGAATCGGCCTGACGGCGTACACGCTCGGGCTCCGTCACGCCTTCGATGCGGACCACATCTCGGCGATCGACAACACGACCCGGAGGCTGATGTCCGACGGTACACGGCCGCTGAGCGTCGGCTTCTTCTTCTCACTCGGGCACTCGACGGTCGTCTTCGCGCTGGCCGCTCTGTTCGCAGGTGGATTGCGGGTGCTGAGCGGTCAGGTCCAGGCCGACGACTCGACGCTCCACGAGGTGAGCAACATCATCGGCAGCGGCGTGCCCGGCACTTTTCTGTACGTCATCGCAGGCCTCAACCTGGCGATATTGATAGGCATCGTGAGGGTCTTTCGCGAGATGCGCCACGGGCGTTATGACGAAGCCGAGCTGGACGAGCAACTCGACTCTCGGGGGATGATGAACCGCTTCTACGGGCGTTGGACGCGGATCGTCAAGAAGCCATGGCAGATGTATCCCGTCGGCGTCCTCTTCGGCCTCGGGTTCGACACCGCAAGCGAGGTGGCGCTGCTCTTCCTTGCCGCTGGCGCGGCCGGGGCCGGACTGCCGTTCTACGCGATCCTCTGCCTGCCGGTGCTGTTCGCCGCCGGAATGACGCTACTCGACACGATCGATGGCTCGTTCATGAACTTCGCGTACGGGTGGGCGTTCTCCAAGCCGGTGCGGAAGGTGTATTACAACCTCACGATCACCGGTCTCTCGGTCGCCGTGGCGCTGGTGATCGGCACGATCGAGCTGCTGGGCCTCGCCGCCAGCGAGCTGACCCTCCACGGTGGCTTTTGGGACTGGGTCTCCACGATCAACATCAATACGCTCGGCTACATCATCGTCGGCGTGTTCGTCCTCACATGGGCCGCGGCGCTCGCGCTGTGGCGCCTGGGACGCATCGAGGAGCGCTGGACGGCCGGCATGCGCCAGGCCGAGTGACGGCCGAGTGACCGGCCCGCGCCCCACGCGCGCGCTCTCGATCTAGAGGCCCGCTTCCCGCGCGTCGGTCCACCTCAGTTCGGCGACTGCGCCTCCGGTGATCGCGACGTCGCGGAAAAACGGAGCGTCGTCGACCCACAGCGTGTAGGTGCCCTCGCGAAGTTTGTCGAACACGGCCGTGTGGGCGGGGCGCCCGTTGATCTCCCGCTCGAGCACGTCCTTGTGCGCGCGACGAGCGTCCTGCCCGGTGCGGCTGATCTCTATCTCGGTACCCAGCATGCTTGCGTCGGTATGCACGATCAACGCTCCGACGTCCTCGCCGATATCGAGCACCACGTGCTCCGGGTGCCGACGGGCGGCGGAGCTCTCCTCGGTTGCGATGTGCATGTGCCCATCGGAACCGTGCTCGTGCATGATGCTCGGGTCCCTCTACATCGTCGCCGACGGCGCATCGAAGCCGCCGTGCGGGGTCGCCACGTAAGGGAACGTCGCCTGCGTGCGATTTGCCCCCGGTGTGATCCCTTGAGTGACGGCGGACGCCGCCGCATCGGGTTTGAACCCCTTGTTGACGAGCGGGTAGGTGATGCCGGCGACGGCCCGGATCGCGATCGTGGTGACGTCGTCGGCTACCCGGCGCCCGTTCGGATACCCGGCGAGATCGCCGCCGACCACGCCGAGCACATTGGGGCTGGAAGCGGGCGGGATCGCGACGTTCAGCCGCAGCATGTCCGCGAGCACCTTGCCTGTGTTGTTCTGGAAACCCGGGACGACGCCCGTGGGCAGGCCCGTCAGGAAGATCGCAACGAGGTCTTCGCGCGGCGCTTTGAGCGCTTCGAGATTGGGGAACACTTTGGGATAGAGAGCCGGCAACAGCTTCGCCAGCTCTGGATGCTGGACGTTGGCCAGGAAGTCCTTGTCGTGGACCGGTTGCCGGGCGTTCCACTTGTCCTTCAGGCCAAGCGGGACTATCACCTCGTTGAACAGAGGGTTACCGAGGCGCGAGACCTGTACCCAGGGGCCGGCCTCCGAGTGCCCGTCGTTGGCGGCGTCGGTGATCCGCACCTTGCGGCGACTCGCCGCGCCCCATATGCCGAGAACGGCCTTGGCGCTCGTCACATTCTTCGGCACCGACCCGTCCGCGGTGAGCCTTGAGATCGGGATCTGGATCGCGATCGCGTGGACGTTGAGCGTCTCGAGCGTATCCACTCCGGGCGCCGCCGCGGTGGGTATGAGGTGCAGGTTCTGGAACGGGCGCAGATCGGCTAGATCGAAGATCGATCCCAGATCGACGAAGAACGGGTCGTTGCGCTGCCCGGCGAACACGGTCTCCCCGGTGGGCAGGGAGTGCACCGCCGCCCCAGCCAGCGTTGAATAGTTAGGCGTCGAGCGCGGACCGATGTTGCAGGGAGGACATGCCAAGCCGGACCCGAGCAACTTGGCCTTCTTCCCGTGCCCGTGCCCGTGCCCATGCTTGTGCTTGTCTCGGCCGCGCCCCTGCTTGTGATCTCGCTTGTGTCCGTGCCTTGCCGAGGTCTGCGCCTCGACCCCGTCTCCGCCGTCCACGCGCGAGACGGAGAAGACCTGCCGCTTGTTCCAGTGCGGGTCGCCGAGTCCTGTGATCGGTCCGGTGTTGTACAGGAACGTGTTGGGGTTGGCGATCTTCGTCTCGAAGCGGAACTCGTAGGTGATCTCCGGCAGCCCGTCGCCATCGTTGTCGATGTAGATCGAGTACAGGACGTCGTTGCCGAACTCGTAGAAGTTCGGCCCCCCGGCGGGCCCCTCTGCCGGAAGGTAGTTGGTGATGATGGTGACAGTGTCAGGCTTGTCCGGACTGACGAACGCGTATACGTCGGTGTTGTCTGCGACCGGGTCCTTACTGATCTCGGGCGCCTCGCGGTGTGACGACATCTGAATGTCTCCTCTCCTACCTCAAGGACGGTCAGTGAGCGGCGTCGAGCAACCGCTTCACCAACACCGGATCTCTGTAGGTCACCTCGCGCGTCCCAGACATCACGGTGACCTCGTTGCGCTCGACGTTGCGCACGTAGGCCGTCACGGGCTCCCGCGCGGCCGGGCCCGACGGTTGCGTGACGACGCCCTTGGGCTCGCTCGAGGGCGAGCCCTGGCTCGCCGCGTCGAGCATCGAGGCCACCTTGGGCGTGGCGAGGATCACCGCTGCGCCCGTCACCGCGCCGGCAGTGCCTTCGAGGAACATGCGCCGGCTGGATCCCTCGATGGCCGGCGCCTCGGCGGGCCCGCTCACCGCCGCAATCGCGTTCGGCGCTCCGAACAGGGTCTTTAGAAACGAGCGCGGGCTCAACTTTCCCATCTCAAAGCTCCTCTCAATCGCGCACGCCAACTGGCAGACGGTCGTGCCCGACCTTAGCCCAGCTCGACCCGGTTTTGGTGCGACTCGTTCGCAGATACGAAGCCCGTGCATTGCGCTCATTGCGCCCGGCGACTTACCCGAGCCGCGCGTCGTCGAGGCTGACCTGCGGGATACTCGGGCGATGTCCCAAGAGAACCTCGATCTGGCTCGCCGCGGTTACGAGGCGTTCGCTCGCGGCGACCTCGACGCGGCAATTGAGTTCATGCATCCGGAGATCGAGGCCCACGATCCGCGCGAGCTGCCCGACGCAGCCATCTATCGCGGGCGTGAGGCGGTGCGGCGGGATTGGGAGCAAACCTCCGCCCTGTTCGAAGACTTCTCGATCGACGTCGAAAAGAGCTTCGATCGGGGGGATGAGGTCGTCGTCTTCCTGCGTTTTCGCGGGCGAGCGAGGGAAAGCAACACCGAGGTCGAGGCCCCGGTGGCGCATGTCTGGACCATCCGCGATGGAAAGGCGGTTCGGCTTCGGCAGTTCCTCGACCGTGCCGAAGCCCTGGAAGCCGTCGGCCTATCGCCGCAGGACGCTGCCCCCGACTCCTAGCGGAGCAGCGGCCGCGGCGCGCTTAGAGCCCGAACGCCTTGGCCCCCGCGAACACGTCGACGAGAAGCGGGCTCCCCGTCGCGGGAATCACCCCACCCGTGCGAACCGAATAGGTGAGCGATGTTCCGGCCGTGCCCGGATCGGGCTGGGCGTCGAATGTCGCCCAACCGCGCGCCGAGCTGCCGATCAGATAGGTGCGCGGTTTGGTCTTGCCGGGGGGCAAGACCTCGACCCCGACCGCGCCGGTGAACGCTCCGCTCGCGAAGGGGCTGTCGGAGAGATGGCCGCCCGCATCGATGAACACGCCGGGCATCACGCGAGAGGGTCGCCCGTCGCTCGCGAGAATTTCTGAGAGCGCGTTCGTCACCGACAGGCCGGCGTAAGGGCCGACGCTCTCCGCGTCGTCGGAGTGCCCGTACCCGAAGCGGTCGCGCCCGCCGTTGGCGCCCGAGGCCTCATATGCGAACCATGGTTCGGAGGTGACCTCGCCTTCGTCGCCGACGAAGTTTCCCGGCGGGAACATGTAGCCGATCATGTCTTCGCCGAGCCCCACCAGGAAGCGGTAGGGCTTGGTCATCTTCGCCGAGATCCACGGCGTCATCGGCAGCGGGTTGCCGCAGTCGTAGTTTTCGGTCGAGCTTTCGTAGCAGTCGGTCGGGAACGGCATCTGCGCTTCATCGATCGGCCCGCGAACCTCGGTCACGGGGAACACCTCGCCGGGCGAGTACGCGAGCTGCAGTGGCCCAAGGGTGAGAACGCCGACGTTCGTCTTGAGGTAAGTCGGGGGCTCCGCAGATGGCGCCCCCGCGGCAGACGGTGCTGCGGCGCTCGCTCCGGCGGGTTTGCTCGCGACCGTGCATGCCGGGCCTGCGTAGGCCGGGCGATCGGGGATCAGGCCCGCCGCAAATGCGGCCTTGAAGAGGTTGTTTTCCAGCTGGAGGCAGACCGACTGCTGCTGGCTCGAGAGCGTGTTCGGAGCGTAGGAGCGCGCGCCCGCCAGCGCGTCCGCAGCGGCGTCCGCGACGGCCTGTCCGTACGCCGGGATGAATTCGCGCGCATCGGATACCGGAGCGCCGGAGGCCGGCTCCGGGTAGACGCTGCGGCATCCGTCGGGGTTGCCCGCGACGTTGTGCAGCGCGCCTGGGAGGCGCAGCACCTGCGTCGTCGCCGGTTCATACACCGTGGGCGTCTCCACACTGCCGACCATGCCCGCGAGCTCGACGCCGACGCTGCCCGGCCAGCGCGCCTCGAGCGCCGTGCGCATCGCCCCGGGCCAGTCCGCGGACAGCGTGGAGACGTACGAGGGGACTCCCGAGAACGCAAGCGTCTCGGCGTGCGTACTGACGTCGGCGAGCGTGAAGATGACTTTCCCGGATTTGTCCTTCGCCTGCATCACCGGCATGTCCTGGTCGTCGATGAACGGGTAGGAGGACCAGCAGGACTGCGTGTTCGACGGCATCGAACCGGTCGCGATCGCGAGTTTCGCCGGCTTGCGCGCCGCATCCGCGGCCACAACTGCGTGCGCGACGCGATCGACGAGGAAGCTCATGTAGTACTCGTCCACGCCCGAGCTCGTCGCTGCGGGCGTTTCGGGGTGTTCGGGCAGTTCGCTCGCATCCGGCCCCCACAGTCCGATCGGGTCGGGGGCCGACTCGTCATGGGTGCTGGAGATGAACACGTTCGTCAGCGTCGGGTCCAGCCGGCTGACTTCGTCGCGGATCTGCTGCGCCGTGACGTTGAAGATGCCGATCGAGTCGACGGACACGATCGCGGCACGTCCGTTGCTGCTCCCGAGCACGACCGCCTGCGCCTGCGGCCCGTTCCCGGCTTCGACGGACATCGGCCAGTGGTTCTGGCCGTCGCCGCCCGCGATGTAGGGCGCCTCGTAGCGACCCGAGTGATCGGCGTCGCAGTAGGGGTCACCCGGCGCGTACTTGCCCAGGCCGTACGTGTCGATGTACGGCTTCTCGAACGCGAACTCGCGTGGGCCTGGCCACAGTTCGGCGACCTGCGCCGCGCTCGTCCCGCACAGAGGTACGAATGCCGCATCCGAAGCCGTCGTGTAGGGCGGCGGCGTTATGTCCGCCGTTGCCGCGCCCGCCTGGAACGCGCTCGCCGAAGCCGCGAGCCAGCCGGCCGCGAGCGCTGCTGTGAACATCGCGCCAAGCGTCCTGCCAAGCCTGAAACTCATACCTCTCACTCCTGCTCGTAGGGGCGCATCAGCGAAACGCCGTTTCGTAATAGCGGACCTTGTCGTCGATGGGTTTGTCCGAGGTCCGGCGAACCGGTTCGGTGTGTGGTCCGAGATGGACGCCCGGCACCCCCGCCGCGAACCGAGCGGGCTTGGCGGGCAGGCCGTAGTCGGCGCTTCGATCGATCAGCAGCTTGCTTGCCCGCTCGGCGACTGCGGAGATGGTGAGCGACGGATTGACTCCCAGCGAGGTGGGGATCGACGAGGAGTCGATGCAGAAGAGTCCCGGGTAGTCGAAGACCTCGTTCCCGTGGTCGACCACGCCCAGGTCCTTGGAGTCCGCCATCCGGCAGCCTCCCAGCGGGTGCGAGGCGTTTGCGGTACGGAAGGTGAACTTCATGAAGCGGCCCAGCCCTGCCCTTGCCAGCACTTCCGCGATCGCCGAGTTGGCAGCCTCGCGCGCGCGAACGGTCTGTTCGGACAGGCTGTAGTTGAACGGCCCCACCCAGAGGGGTCCGGCGTTCGGCCGGAAGGCGCCTCCGCTGGCCGGGGGGGCGAGAAATTCACCGTCGTTCGTGTCCTCGATCATCGCCAGGATCTCGATGTGGTTGTTGAAGGTCGAAAGCGCCTGCTTCTTCTGTAGACCCCACCACGACGGTTCGCCGGGCGGATCGCGGCCGTCGTCGTAGAGGATGTGCGGGAGGGTCGAGAGGAATATCTCCTGGAGCGTGAAGCGGGTTCCGTCCCACTGGTTGCCGGACCGACCGGCCCAGAAGTCGTACGTCATCGTGGTGATGTGGTTGCCCTTGTAGGTCTGGCCATAGCCGGGCAGCCGCAGCAGTTCTTTGACCTTCTGCTCGTCGTACTCGATCGCCGCGATGTGATCGCCGTTGATTCCCAGGTGCTTCCCCAGCTGGCTGGAGAGGCTCGGAAGGCCCGGCCTCGAGCGCATCAAGAGCGGCGCGTTACCCATTGCCCCGGCAGCGAGGATCAGCACCTTGCACTCGATTTCGAAGCTGCCTCCGGTGGGCTGCCGCGTCGGTTCGGGGCCGTCGTTGTCCAGTTCCCAGGCGGTCACGACGTAGCGGTATGGCCGCGCTTGGCTCTGGACGATCAGCTCTGCCTCGGAGTTGGGACGGACTTGGACCCCCATTTCCTCGGCAGAGGCCAGGTAGTTGGTTATGACCGAGTTCTTGGCTCCGTAGATGCAACCGGTGTGACACCACTTCGCCTGGATGCAGCGACTGAGATCGATCGCGAGCGGGACGCGGTCGCACGTATGACCGGCGCGATCGAGTGTCGCTGCCCACAATCCGCCCGACTTGGCGACCTGCTTCCAGCTGGGCCGCTGCACACGAAGCGCCCGCTCCGCGCGGGCATAGAAGGGGTCGAGCGTCGCACGACTGATCTGGAGCGGCCACATTCGCCGGTCGGGGCCGTCGTCGGGCCGGTGATCGCGGCGCTCGAAGGTCTCGCTCGGCGAGCGCAGCGACGCGGCGAGGTAGAAGTTCGAGCCACCTCCGACGCCGTTGCCGACGACGATCTGGGCACCCTGCCCCTGGACCAATCCGTAGATCCGCGACAGGTTCTCGACGTCCATCGACTGCCGGAAGTCGGTGTGTTGATGGCGCGGACCGTGGTCGAGCACCAGGATGCTCGGGGTCTGGCCGGCCGCCCGGTAGAGCTCGGCCAGCCGAAACGCGGCGATCGACCCGCCGAAACCCGAGCCCACGATGCAGACGTCGAAACGCTCGGTCATCGCCTAGGGCAGGTAGCCGCGGCTCGTGAGCTCGGTCGCGAGCTTGCGCTTGTACGAGAATTCCGCGTAGCCGTTGGGGGCCGTGCCCGGATACCCCATCACCTGATACGCGGACGATGTGTCGATCGTGGCTTCGCTCTGCTCGGCGGCCGCGAGGAAGGCGGTGAAAGGGACGGCCGCCGCCGCTTCCCACACCAGAACGCTCGGGTTGCTCGGACCAAGTCCTTCGAGGCAGACCGCGACCCGCTGATCGAACGTGAGATCGAGGAACGGGGCGCCGTGCGCGAGCGAGCGAGCCGACAGCTCGGACAGGAACGGGGCCTCGAGAGCGTCGAAGCCGACCAATGGATTGTGATAGAGGAGCAGGGCGTCGGCCTCCACGGCCCCCGGCTCGCTGTCCACGCCCGCGATCGCCAGCGGATCGATTTCATTGCCGAGATCTGTGGTGAGTGCCTTGCGGCCAGGCACCATCGTGTCGGCAAAGGCCTGAAGGGTCGCGTCGGGCAACTGGACCGCGGCGGCTGCCTCAGAGACGAAGATGCGTTCGGCGGCGGGCAGCACCGAGGCGACGAAGGCGCCGAGGCCGAGTACTGTGGCGCGCTGGAGCACGTCGCGGCGCGAAAGCAGTCCAGCGAATCTGCCGACGTTCTCCTCTTGGCGAAGCTGCTGCACGGCGCCCCCGGTGCCGTCTAAGGGCCGGTGCGGCGGTAGACTTTCCGCGCCTTCGCAGGCGTGTTAACCCTGGCGGCGCATTCCGGAGCTCCCGCTCCGAGCGTCACGTACGCGCCGCCTTCACCGGGCCCGAAGTACGGCGAGAATTCGCTCGGGAAGCCGGGCAGCAGGCTCGGATCGGCCGGCACCCCGCCGATCGTGAAGTTCGCGACGTGCACGCCGCCCATTCCCCTCGCCTTGTCGAAGAAGTACCTGCCGTCCCAATGCCAGAGCGTGGTCGGGCCGCCCTGAACGATCGAGCCCGTCCAGTGGTCGGTCTGGTAGTAGAAGCACTTTGGAACGGCGGCTGCGGTCCTCGCCGGCTCGTTGAGCAGAAAGTCGACGATCCCGAATTCCTTCACGTTCTGATTCGTCTTGTCGAATTCCACGCACAGGGGGTCTGCGTTTGGATTCGTGTATTCAACGCCGATGCCAAGTTTCTGGACCTTGCACTTGAACGGGTTGGTGCCGTCGTAGGGCGCGATCGGCGCAGCCGTTGAAGCGGCTGCCGCCACAAGGAAACAAACGATCGCCACGATCGCGAAGAGAGCCCGCATCCCAAATAGACCCCGCATCCCCGGATGCGGTGTACCCGAGAACCTGCCGCTGCAAACGTGTCGAGCTACAGCGTGAGCTATGCGCTGCGGTCGTTGAGCGCGTGCTCGAGGCGCCCGAGGACGATGCCGAACACTGCGTGGCGGATCGTCGCCTGGCCGAAGGCTCGAGGGTTGGCGGCGAGCTTCGGCAGCTCCTTGCGGTGAGGGTGGTAGCGGTCGACCAGCACGGTCAGCGGCCAGGTCGCGACGTGCTCGATGAGACCCAGCAGCAGGCCGCGGAGGACCGGCGACCTCGGGAGGGACGGCTTGAGCCGCGCGTATGCGACGCCCAAGATCGCGCCGTTCTGCACGTGGAGCGCGAAGCCGATGGAGCGCCAGTGCTCGCCGCGCGTCACGAGCTTGCCCAGGATCTCGACGTCGTCGTACTCGGAGTCGAAGAGGCGCTGGTCGAGAGGCTGCTCGAGCGTCATCGCCAGCGTGGCGACCGCGCCCGCAACCCCCCCTCCCAAGCTCGTCTGCAGCATTGCTCTGATCGCCCTCCGCCGACCGCGTATTTCAAAGGACGGGCCGCACGATCAGCATCCCCCGATTCGAGACCAGATGCGCCAGGTCGTCGGCCAAGCGTTGGACGTGTTCGCTCCCCTGTTGCTCCCAGCGCTCCACTTGGACGATCTCCGCGATCAGCACGTAATCGGCTTGACCGATCGCCTGTCCGGGCACGTCCGCCGGCCGTGTGAGACGCCAGTCCGACACCGTGTCCAGCGACCCGCGGACGATGTCCCGATCCTCCGCCATCAGACGCTCAAAGTCCTCGGCCAGCTCCGGGGAGCGCAGTTGAAACCACATGAGAAGAGTCGCGGGGGGACTGATCCATGGAGCGTAGTGCACAACCGCCACCTGGATGCCCATCGCCGCGTCCGTATCTACTCCTCCAGGCCCACGGCTTTGAGGGCGTCGGCCTGCGAAAGGAAGACACGTGAGGTGACGATCTTGCCGTTGCGCAGCGTTGCGACCGTCGCCCACTGGAACTCGACCGGGACCGCGCTGCCGCGTCCCGTCGCCCGCAGGCGTAAGAGCGCCACGACCCGCTCGTCCCCGGCGTCGAGAACGCGCTCGACCTCCTGCGCCCACGACTCCCAAGCGCCGCTCATCTCGGCAACCGCCGCGAGAGCACCCTCCACCCCGTGATGTTCCGCTCCCTCCACGCCCCAATTGGTCGTGAGGACACAGTCGGGGTCGAGGACCTCGCGCAAAGCCTCAACGTCGGGTGGCTTCGACACGAAGCCTGCGAGCAACGCGGTGCGCACGATTTCCACGTTCTCCTGCGACATGCCTATCCCTGTTCCTCGGCGAGCCGTTGGGCGGCTGCGCGGGCGGCATCGATGTCCAGCGGTTGCGCGATCTTCGTCCTGTCAGCGTGCGCTACTGCGCCGCCGTGGGAGCCGTTGCGCCCAGCCGCACCGGAAGGCTCTTGAGCTGATTCACAAACAGCGCCTCGGCAGCGACCGGTGCACCGTACAGCTCGATCTCGGGATAGCGCGCCAGCGTCTCTTCGATCATGATCCGCAGCTCCAGGCGAGCGAGCGCAGTGCCCAGACAGAAGTGCCGTCCGCCCGCGCCGAAGGCCTGGTGCTCGGGGTTGCGATGGATGTCGAACCGATCGGGGTCCTCGTATTGCGACTCGTCGCGGTTTGACGACACGTACCACATGACCACCTTGTCGCCCTCTTTGATGTTCTGGCCGTGCAGCTCGGTGTCGGTCGTGGCGGTGCGCCGGAAGTGGGCAAATGCCGGGAACATCCGGAGCGACTCCTCCACCGCGCCGGGGGTCAGGCCCGGGTTCTCCACCAGCTCGCGCTTCTGCACGGGGTCTTCCATCAGTGCGCGCATGCCCGAGCAATAGGTCGCCTTGGTCGAGTCGTTGCCGGCGAGGATCAGCAAGAAGAAGCCCATCACGATCTCGAGCTCGTTCAGTTTCTCGCCTTCGACTTCGCCGTGCACGAGCACGCTCGTGAGGTCGTCGGTGGGCTGCTCGGTGCGGTCGGCGATCATCTTGCGGACGCGCGCGAAGAGCTCCGGAAGGTCCTTCCCCAGCACGCCCTCGATCCCCTCGGGCGCCATGTCCGGGTCGTCAGGTGCCATCGACGCGTTGCAGATCCGCGCCCACAGCGCGTCGTCCTCGGGAGGCGTGCCCATGAAGCTGTGGATCACCCTGGAGACAACCGGCTGCGCGACGTCACCGACGAGGTCGCAGGTCTCGCGGTCATCGAGGCGATCGAGTACGTTGCGCACGATCGCGCGAATGCGATCCTCGTGGTCGGCGATCCGCTTCGGCGTGAAGCCGCGCTGGAAGAGCGCCTTAACCTTGTCGTGCCTCGGCGGGTCCATGCCGATGAACATCCCCTGCACCAGTTCGAGCGGGAAGATCTCTGCGAAGACCGTCACGCCACCGGTTGCCGAGGAGTAGGTCTCCCAGTCGCGGCTGACCGCGTGCACGTCGTCGGCCGTGGTCACAGACCAGAAGCCCGCCTCGGTGGGGTACTGCTCGATGCGTTCGCTCCAGTGCACTGGGCACTTGGCGCGCAGCTCCCGGAACACGTGATAAGGCGGCCCGTCCCGCCACAGCTCGCCATCGGCCAGCTCGATGCCCTTGACGTCCTGCTCGGTGCTCGCCACGTGCCCTCCCCTCGTGATCACGGCGTAGCCGCGGCTTGCGGACCAGCTTCCAGCACCCTCGCAGATCGTGCAGCAAAAGTAAACGCGCACAACGAGGTCGTGTCGGTGCCGCGGGGTTTTGCGCAGTCGCCGGGCGGGTAGAGCGTGACCGGGGTGCCGGTGCGAACTAGATTGCAAGGGGAGGACTCCGCGATGCGCGGGGCGAGAGTTGCAACGGCCCGCCTGGCGCGCCGGCTGCCGGCGCTGCTGGTCGCGGCGGCGCTGCTGGCGGCGCCCGCGCGGGCGGCCGCGGACGGCACGCCGACCCTGCCGACGAACGACCTTCAGGACCTGGTCTCGCTCGTGGGCCTCGGCACGCCGGTGCCGGTGCCGACCCAACTGAACCCCGAACCCGTCCTCGCCCCGGTACCGGCCGCGAAATGCAACGCCAAATCACACCCGCTCGCCGGCGAACAGGGCCGCGTCCCAGCGAGCGCGATCGAATCGCCCGCGGCGGCCAACGGCTGGACGTGCAACACGTCGGTCGTCGGCCACTTTCCGGCGTCCGGCGGCTTTCGCGTGTGGCGCTACGTCGACCCGAGCGGCCACACCTGCGCCTTCTACGACACGTCCCTGTTCTCTCCCGCGAACGTCGTCCGCCTCGCCTTAGGGCCGTCCTCGGGTGTGGCCGTGCTCGACATGTCCAACCCGGCGAGTCCCGTGCAGACGGCCACGCTCACTGACGCGGCGATGCTCGCGCCGCACGAGTCGTTGAACCTCAATACCCGCCGGGGCCTGCTCGCGGCCGAGATGGGCAACGGCACGACGCTCCCGGGCCTGATGTCCATCTATGACGTCAAACAGGACTGCCGCCACCCGGTGCTCGACGCGCTGTATGTCGCCGCGCCGTTCGGCCACGAGAGCGGCTTCTCGCCCGACGGCAACACGTTCTGGGTGGCCGGCGGCGAGGGGATCGCCGCGGTCGACGTCACCGACCCGACCAAACCCCAGACGATCTGGGAGGCCGACGAGTTCGCCCACGGGCTCAACGTCAGCGACGACGGCAACACGCTCTACGACTCGGACCCGATCGACGGTCATCTGACGATCATCAACGTCAGGGAGGTACAGGCGCGCCAGCCCTCGCCGATGGTCAACGAGGTCAGTCGCCTGACGTGGAACACCGTCTCGGTGCCCCAGAACACGGATCCGATGACGATTGAAGGCAAGCCCTACCTACTCGAGTTCGACGAGTTCGGCTTCCGTTTCGACCCGCCGACCATTGAAGACAAGGTGGGAGGCGCGCGGATCATCTCGATCTCGGACCCCACGCACCCGCGCGTGGTGTCCAACCTGCGGCTGAGCGTGAACATGAAAGCGAGTCACGAAGCGGCCGACGGCGACCCGTCGCCGATGCCGTCGTCGGCGTTCACCTACTCCTCCCACTACTGCGCGATCCCGCGCGAGGTCAACCCGGAAATCGTCGCCTGCTCGTTCATCAACTCCGGGCTGCGCATCTTCAACATCGACAACCCGCTGCACCCCCGCGAAGTCGCCTACTACATCTCGCCGCCGGCGGCCAACCCGCCGGCCGAGGCGGCCGACTTCGCCATGTCGCAGCCCGCGTTCGATCCTGCGCGGCGACAGATCTGGTACACCGACGCGACGAGCGGCTTCTACGTGGTGCAACTCGGCGCGACGCAGTGGCCTCATCCCTGAGCGGGCGCCCGCCCGCTTAACGCGCTCGCCTCACAAAGAGCTCCTCGCGGGCCTCCTCAGGGAGATCCCCCAGCCGCGGCGCGGAGGACGGGATCGCCTTCGAGAGCACCGTATGCCCATCGGCGCGAAGAATCGCGCAAACCCATCAACATCTTGGCCCATCATCCCTCCCTCTGGCCGGTTGCCTGCCGAGCCCTAACCCAAACGGGCGATCGAAGCCTGGGCCGGCGCCGATCTCCTGCGCCCATTCGAGCCCGACACCGCTTCGGGGTGCGCGGGCCGCTTCCCGAGTCCACGGTGTAGTAGCCTCGTCGCCGCCTCGACGACAACCGTGACCAGCTCCCAAACGATGCCCGACTACACGTATCAGGCGCTCCAGCTGATTCAGCAGCCAGGGGCGCCCCCCTTCTACATCACATCGGCGCCTGCCGCCGAGTTGCTCGCCTGGTGCGACGTACCACGCGCAAAGGGCGACTTTATGGCCGGCTACCAGAGGTTCCTCAACAATAAGCGTGTCGCCGATCTCGCCGAGTATCTGCGCATGGACCCGAGCAACATCGTTCCTGGTACGGTAATCATCGCGGTCGACTCCGACTACATCGACGTGACGGACGCCGACCCCATCTTTGGCTTGACCGTCCGCGAGGATACCCGCACCTTCGAGGACAAGTTGCAGGAGCTGTGGGGTCACTTCACTACGCGGCTGAGCGAGGACGAGCTGACCTCGGCTCACATCCACGTGAGCACACCTAACGGCGACGGGGAGACCGAGCAGCAGGAGGCGGACGAGGAGGAGGAGCAGGAGGGCGAGGAGGAGGAGCAGGAGGCAGACGAGGAGGAGGAGCAGGAGGGCGAGGAGGAGCAAGACGAGGAAGAAGAAGAGGCCACTTATCCGACGTCTTACCTTGCTCAGATAGCAAAGGAGTTGACCGATGCGGTCACTGACTGGGATAGCGTGCCTGCCGCGCGCCAGGAGGCTATCCGCGGCTACATCGAGGGCGTGTCGAAGCCGGGCCTCATCATCGATGGGCAACACCGCGTCTTCGGCGCAAAGAACGTGAGCGAGTTTGACGTCCGCCTTCCTGTCGTAATCCTGCCAGGCCTCGCATTTGCCGAGCAGGTCTTCCAGTTCTACGTCCTCAATAGCAAGGCACGGCCGCTGAAACCGACTGAACTGCGACGGATAATCAGTACGTCGTTGACTAATGCCGAGATTGACCAGCTCTACGGTCGGTTCCTCGCCGCGGGGATCGAGGCCGAAGAGGCGCGCTGGACGCACGAACTAAACACAGATCCCGCCTCGCCATTTCGGATGCGCATTGATTTTGGTTACGACGAGCCCGGCGCGGTTATTCCCGAGAACGTCGCCGATCAAGTTGTGCGTGCATTCATGAAGATGCCCATGGGGAAATATCGGCAGTTGATCGATCCGCTCGGTGACCGCTGGACTGATACGAATAATCGCCTCGAGCTGTTCTTCTGGTTTTGGACGGCCATCAAGGAGGTGTACGCGACCGCTTGGGGATGCGCGGAAGCTGAAGCCGACGAAGGGAAAAAACATCAGCTATTTATGAAGGTAGCGCTGTTGACCCTTCAGACGTTCTTGCTCAACCGGTTTGTGACTGCACTCCCGTACCGCAATCCCGCCGACCCGCCGCCTCTGTCGACGCAGGAAGAGGTGCGGAAAATGGTCAAATCGACGCTGACCAATCTTCCGGCAGACTTCTTCGAAAAAGAGTGGAAGCTGAAGCAGATCGACACCGCTGAGGGCAGAAAGCAGCTAGAGCAATTTATGGAAGCTGTTTGGAACAACCAGGGTAAAGTCCACGGGAATCTCGGCCTGTTCCAAGGGTAAGCGCGTCGTATGAGCCGGCGTCCTCTTAGTGTCGCCCGGGTAGAGCTCCTTCTCGAGGCGCTGTTTCTCCAGAGGGGGATCGCTGTTGAGGGCACCGTCGGCGAAGCGGCACTCCAGTGGGTCACCGAGACGTTGCACTTGGACCCGTGGAACCATTTCGGCCCCGAGCGCATTGCGCACCTCGTCGCCATCCAGTTGGCCCCGCGGGAAGCAATCCGCTACGCCCCATCAGACCCACGTCCGCGCTGGCGGATCGTTGACGGGTTCCTCGCGACACGATCTGACCTGGCGGACGACGAGCGGGAGGCCGTTGCTCGTCTTATTGCGGGCATTCTGGACGACGCAGACCTTGCAAGGCGATCTGCGGTAGTGCCTCGGGACCGCGCCGCTGCCTGCGCGATCTGCAGACTGCCATTCAACGAGGAACCTCTGTCTGTAGCTACCCGAGATCCCTATAAGCCCATTTGGCAGGCGCCCATCGAGCTAACACAGCCTGAGACGGACCATGTTGTGCCCATCTCCGGAGTTGGCCGCCACCGTGCGGACAATATGCAGGTGATCTGCCGAGCGTGCAACCTCGCGAAGGGGGACGGCCTGACTGTCGATGTAACCGCTGAACTTCGATACGCGGCGATGGACCTCGACCGCGTCCCGCGGATGCATCTGTTCCGACTCCTTCAATGGCTCATTATGAGGGCGGGGGGCGAGTGTGACTCGTGCGGCGACACGAACGGCGAGCGCACCATGCGCCCCAGGTTTGATGGCGCCCCTCTCGGCCGTGGCGTGATGGCCGTGCGTTGTTACGACTGCGTGTAGTCAGTCGCCCGTTGGTGCGATCGATCCGGCTGCGAACTCTGTGCGTGGTGGGGTGCGCTGACGCCTTCGACGCGACGCTCCACCTCACTCGCCGGCCTGACGTCAGTTCGTCACGCGGCGCGCTCTGCGGGCTCTCGTCGCGCGCGCCGATGCGCAGGAGGACTCGTCTCGCGCCGGTAGACCGCCAGGAGATAGTCGGTGAGAGCAGTGATATGCGCCGGCACGACCTGGATCTCATCCCATTTCATGCCGAAGTCCCAGGCTCCCGAGGTCCAGCGACAGTAAGGGGCGATCAACCGCAGGTCGGCCGCAAACGCCTCGGCGTCGGGCAGCGTGCCCTGTTCGGCATGCCGGTCAACGATCGCGTCTAGCAGATAACCGAGGGCCGCGATGCCCGCCCCGTGCGAGAGGCGGGTCTTGCGCGGCGCAAGCCCGAACTCGTCCGGCCACACGCTCGCGACGCCATCCCAGAAGTCAAACAGCAACTCCAGCATCGAGTCCTTCGCGCCGCCGCCCGTAACGGGATCACGGAACCGGTAGAGCGCGCCATCGGTGATCGAGGCCTCGAGCATCTTTAGCATCGATGTATCCTTAATCACCCCCGTGATCACCGTCGGCGTACGAATCAAGCCTCGCAATGGCGACTCAGGGTGGAAGTTAAGTTCTTCCAACAGCACCGCGGGGTAGCGCCGCCGGAGGAGTGTCACTGGTAGCTCACCCTCCGTTGCTGGAAGCAACTCATTGATCAGGCCGCTCGGGAGCGGCTTCGTGTTGTTGACAAGGATGAACTGAGAGCGCTGCTCACGAACATCAGCGGTGATAAACGACACGACCGGCACCGGGAACGATTTTAGTTCGGCGTCGCGAAGCGCGGCCGAGCGCTGCTGACCGTCGACCAGCCATCCGGGCTGGTCGCCCTCCTCATCGACGAGCGGGATCAGCAGGTGACCGATGCGACAACTCGCATCGCCGTCAACTCGCTCTGCTGCCTGAAACTTCACGCGAGTGTCGAAGGCCACGACCAGGGCGTTGGGCATTAGCGCGCCGGGGCTTTCAAGGTAGCGGCGGATCGCCTTGACATGCGCCAGCACCTCGGGGCGCTGATAACCCGCTAGAGCCCCGCGCTCCTCGCGGTGGATCCGCGAGATCGTCGTAATCTCCCCCAGTCGCTTGCCATCCACGGCGAACGAGTACAGGTGGCGTTTTGGCCCCTGGCGAATCGCGAGCGCCGGAACGCGCATGACGTCCTTGCTCATGCGCTGGCCACCGGACTCGCGCGTCGACGTGGCGGACCGAGATGGCCCTGCAGACGCTGGTTGAAAACAAACAGGTTGTGAAATCCGCGTCGCTTGTTGCGCTCGGTCCCGCGGAACAGGATGACCTCGACCCCTGCAGATGTGCAGACACCGCAGCGACAGCGCTTCCACGGCCGGTCTTCGAGCGTTTCGCGGTAGCGCTCGGTCAGATCCTTACGTCCTTGGAGCTCGTCATAGGCGCGAAGCGCTGAGAGGGCTGAGAAGATCGAGGCCCGGTCCTGGTCGTAGGCGCGGACTGCCTGAAGGGCGCGCTGCTCGAGGCGGTTTGCCTCCCGCTGATCGATCTGCCCTGCACGGATCCGTGCGGCTAGTTTGATGTTGCCCTCCACCTGGGGTATGCGAAGCGCAGTGTAGGTGCGCCCTTTCCAGTAGTAGTTGTCTTTGTCGTCCTTGAAGGCCTGTCGAAACGGCGAGGTTGAGTCAAAGCTCGCAACCCCATACGAAGCGAACGACGTGACGTTCTCGGTACGGGTCACACCCAGCAGGTGAAAGCTTGTCTCGACGTCGCGCACTTCATCGATCGCCTCCAAGCACTCGATGATCTGGAGGGTCTTGAGCGGCACCATCCCTCCGAGCGCGATTCGCCGGTAGCCGAGGTCTTGCAGGCGTGCCACCGAGTCGCTGTAGGAGCGGGGGCTCCACCCGTGCGCTACACCTACAGGCTCAAACTGGCAGCCGCGTGCACGCCAGCGCTCAAAGAACGCCTCGGCGAGCTTCACGTTCAGGGCTTGGCGTTCGATCCACGCCTCCTCGGCGCCGCCGTCGGTGTCTGCCTCGGCGCGGTAGCCGAAGATGACGTGGTCAATCGCGATCCCTTGATCAAAGCCGCAGCCTTCGTAGAAGTCGATGACGTCATCGGGTGTGAATGGAGGCGCGGGCTGGGCGGCGTAGGAGAAGGCGCCGCAGTCGCCCATGCTTTTCAGCGATCGGCCGGCGCGGCCTTCGAGACGGAAGAACTCGCGCACTCCGAGGCGGTAGAGGCGGTTGCGCTGGGCGGCCGTGTAGCGGCCGGCGCCGCCGACGCCGTCGATGATCGACTTTGAGACGAGGATCCCGCTGTAGACGGGCTTTCTGTGGATCTCGTGGGCGTAATGGTCATCGCGCTGGCGCACACGAAATGGCGAGCGCTCCTCGGCGATGAAGTCGTAGGTCGGCTCGATCTGGTCTTGGCTGTCTGGAAAGTAGAAGTCCATGGCTAGGCTGCCTTGGCCAAATCGTGGGGGTGGCGGCGGACGGCGCCCGCGCCGGAGTCCTCTTGCAGCCAAGCAAGCAGGCCGGCGCGATCGAGGGGCATCGCCATCTCGGGGTGTGCGGCGAGCCGCACCAATAGGCGCGCGACGAGCTCCCCCTTCAGCGCGACCAGACTGCAGGAGAAACGTTGGGCATCACGGTTGTCGAGTGCGACCGGGTGCAGCAGAGGCGTGTCGGGTAGCCGCTTGGCAGTGCCCGGACTGGTGAAGATGAGCGTCGAGGCGCCGAGAACAGGTGCCGGCTGAAGCTGTGCCGCGTACAAGTAGTCGCTACCGAGGAGCAGCACCGCGAGCCTGCGCGGCTGCGCTAGAAGGCTTGCGACCGCCTTTGGCACCCCGAGCCGGGATGCCCGCCGACGCAGTCGCGCGCGGGGCATGCCCATGAAGGTGGCGTCGTAGCCGCGTAGCGGCATGTCGCCGGCGATCACGCCGTGGCCGGCGGAAAGAATCTGCAAGTCGAGTGGCCCGCATGGCTGCCCGGCGTCGCGGTAGGCGCTGATACCGCGCATCAGGCGGCGGTGCTGCTGGCCGGCATAGAGGTCCTCAGCTGGCACGGAGCGATCGCCGCGGTCGGCGGCCTTCGTCGCCGTACACGTGCTCAGGATCAGGATCGAGTTTGCGTCGCTCATCGCCTCCCACACACCCGGGCGATGGCCTGATGGTCGTGAATGCTCTCCTGGTTGACGACCGTGACGCTCCATGCCGCGCAGCGACTGTCGGCCTTGACCGCGAGAACGACCTCGCGGGCGATGTCCTCGACGAACGCCGGGTTGTCGTAGGCGCGCATCGTGACGGCCCGCTCGTCGGGGCGCTTTAGCAGCGGATGGATCTGTGCTGATCCGGCGCCATCGGCGTAGTCGAACAGTTCCTGTGGCCAGATGCTTTCGCCGTCGCGCCACCCGGGCGCCTCCACCTCGACCTCGACGTGGCCGCGCTGGGAGTGCGCGCCGTAGTCGGAGATCTCGCGCGAGCATGGACACAAGCTGGTGACGGCGGCACGCACGCCAACATGTATGCGTGCCGTTTGCGTGTCGCTCGAGCTGGCGCCAAACCAGGCGTCGTAGCGGTGCGGTGCGGTCAGGCCGGTGACAGGCGCTGGGCGGTTGAGGAACAGCGGGAAGCGAATGAGTACCTGGCTTGACGTGCTGGTGAGCCGTGCTCGCAAGGAATCGCAGAGCGCGAGCACGGTCGCTGGGGTGATCGGCCCGAGGGTTGCTGTCTCTTCGACGAACCGACTCATGTGCGTCCCCTTGACCTCGGCGCCGAGCGCCACGGTCAACTGCGCCTCGGCGACCGTGGGCTGTTCGCTGCCGTCGCCGGCGAGCACGCTGACGGGGAACGTGACGCCACTCACGCCGACTGCATCCAGCGCGACGCCGCGGCCATCACCGTCGGCGTGCACGTCGGGTAGCGCCTGGACCGCGACTGCGTTCATGGCTGGTCCTCGGGGCCTTCGTAGACGCACCCGACGGTGCAGGTCTCGCGTAGCACCAGGCTGGTTAGGTGCGGCAGCGTTGGCTTCAGCCGCTCCCAGACCCAGCGCACGATGTTCTCGCTCGTTGGGTTCTCAAGCCCCTCGATATCGTTGAGGAAGTGATGATCGAGCTGGTCCTGGAGTGGGCTGAACGCTTGCTTGATGTCGGCGTAGTCGACGAGCATGCCGGTGTGCTGATCGACGGGGCCGTGTAGGTGCACCTCCAGCACAAAGGAGTGCCCGTGTAGCCGCGCGCACTTATGGCCGGGGGGCATGTGCGGGAGCTGGTGGGCTGCCTCGAAGCCGAACTCCTTCCACAGCGACACGGTGTGTGTCGGTGTCCCGCGACGGTCGGTGACGGTCACGTTGGGGCGGATCGCGGAGACGGTCATCTCATACTCCTCTGCGTGTTCCCCAGGCGAGGACGTGTTGCTGGGTTCCGACCTGGGCGTGTCGCAGCGTGCGGTCGAGCGCGACGGTCTCGCATAGCCAGCGAAGGCGGGCCAGCAGCTGACGCAGCGTCTCCTGCTCGCCGAGGCCAATGTCGGTTCCAGTCGAAAGGTGCAGCGTCAGCGTCGGCCAGGTCAGCGCGAGCCACCGTGCGTGCTCGAGGTCGGCCTCGTCGAAGATCACGGCCTTCAGTACCGGCGGCGCGCCTTCGTCCTCGGCGCGTTGCAAGAAGCTGGTGAGCGATCGCCGGTTGGTGTCGCTGTCCATCCCCGAAGAGGGCCCCTTCGGTGAGACGACAAGTCGGTCGACCCGCGCGAGCCATGGCTTCCAGCGGCTGCCCTGCGTCTCGACGGCAACCTCGAAGCCCTCGTTGTGCAGGAGGTCGACGAGCTGACCGAGTTCGAGCAGTGCTGGGTTGCCGCCCGAGAGCACCACGAGGTCCGGGCCATCCTGCAGCGCGCCGAGCTGGGAGCGGATCTCGGCCGGCTCCAGGCGCTGGGCGGTCGCGCGCACGATCGCTGGGTCCACCGCGTGCATCGAGTCACACCAGGTGCAGCGGAAGTCACAGCCGCCGAAGCGAACGAAGTAGGCCGGCCTGCCCATGTCTGGCCCCTCGCCTTGAACGGTCGGGCCGAAGATCTCTATGACCGGCAGCGCTGCCGAGCGCGCCCGGTCGGTGCCCGGAGCAGCCTTGTGGGGCGCGAGGACGTTCATGCCGCGATCGGCGTGGTCCGGTAGGGGGCGGGGTCCTCCATATCGTTCTCTGCGAACCCCTTCAGACGTAGTAAACAGGAGTCGCACTGGCCGCACGCGGCGCCGTCGTCGGAGGGGTCATAGCAGGAGCGAGTGAGGCCGTAGTCGACCCCCAACTCCAGGCCGCGCCCGATGATCTCGGCCTTGGTCAGTTCGATTAGCGGCGCGTGGATCCGTAGCCGTTTGCCCTGGACGGCGCGCTTTGTCGCCAGGTTCGCCATGCGCTCGAACGCCGCGATGTACTCCGGACGGCAGTCCGGGTAGCCGCTGTAGTCGAGCGAGTTGACGCCGATCAGCATGTCGTCGGCCTCGAGAACCTCGGCCCACGCGAGCGCGAACGACAGGAACACCGTGTTGCGCGCCGGGACGTAGGTGATCGGGATGCCCTCTCCCATCTCCTCGGCGCTGCGATTCTTCGGGACGGCAACCTCGGCGGTGAGGGCTGAGCCGCCGAACAGGCGGAGATCGATGTCGACGATTACGTGCTGCTCGACCTGCGCGCGCCGTGCGATCGCGGCCGCGGCGTCCAGCTCGATCGAGTGTCGTTGGCCGTAGCGGAAGGAGATCGCGTGCGCGCGGTAGCCCAGGTCCTGGGCGATCGCGAGCGTCGTGGTGGAGTCCAAGCCGCCGCTTAGCAGGACTACCGCGGGCCGCTCCGCGGGCGTCTCGGTGCTCATGCACGCGCCTGCGGCGCGCTGTGTAGCGATATAACGCTCCAGCTCGCGCTGCTCAAACAGCGTGCGGCTACCGACCTTGAGCCGATTAAGCTCGCCGGCTTCGAGCAGGCGGTACACCCCGCTCTTTGAGATTCCGAGGGCGGCTGCCGCTTCCTTGACCGATAGCAGCAATCTTTCCCCCTTTGTCTCAGCGCTTCCCATTTCGCCCCACGGTAATCGTGGTCTCGGACGGACCAACGGACGGCTTCGTGGTCCAGAGTTGGGCCAGGATCCGATCGGCACGCCGGTCGAATCGGCAGCGCTCAGCGGCGGCCGTGCGGCGGCGCTGCTCAACAAAAACGGCCCTCAGCCAAAGCAGTTCGCGTAGTGCAACTGCGGGTGATGAGCCTCGGGATGCGACCAGCCTGCCATTGAGCCGCTCCGCCTCTTGTAGCGACATCGACATGTGCACCGGCGTCGCCTCTCCGCGGACGTGCCGGGTCCCCGCCCGCCCGTCGATCGCGGATTGCGAGTGCGGGGTACGCTTGGTTTGCATCGGGACTAGCCTCCCGGTGTCGCGGCCGGGGGCGTTCGTGCGCCGCCCGGCCAGTTTGGTGAGTTAGAGCACAGTAGCCGGGGCTGGGGACGGGATTTTGGTCGCGCGTCCGACTTGACTTAAGCCGACGGCATTCGGCAGACGTGCGTGATGCCCCCGCCAGGAGTCGAACCTGGATCTACCGCTTAGGAGGCGGTCGTCTTATCCATTGGACTACGAGGGCGCGCGCCGGTGGGCGTGGCACTCGGTGAAGGCTACCCGCCAGGGCGAGGCGCTCAGCGATCAGGCTGCGCCTCGGCCGCCAAGCGCGCCAGCTCTTCGCCGTCGAGACGCAGCGAGGTCCAGTCGTCCATCAGCCTTGCACCGATGCCGCGGTAGAAGCCGAGCGCGAGCTCGTTCCAGTCCAGCGCAGCCCACTCGAGCCGACCGTCGGCCTCCGGCACGCACGCGGCCACGGCCGCCAGCAGCGCGCGTCCGACGCCGGCTCCGCGCGCGTCGGGGAGCACGAACAGGTCCTCCAGCCAGATTCCTCGCGTAGCCCTGAAGCTCGAGAACGTCGGAAAGAACAGCGCATACCCGACCGGATCGGACGCGCGTTCCGCGATCAGCGCCTGCGCGGCCGGGCTCTCGCCGAACAGCGCCTGCACGATCTGGGCCTCGGTCGCGTGCAGCTCGTCGCGGAGCCGCTCGTAGTCTGCCAGGGCGGCGAACAGCTCCAGCAACAGGCCCGCGTCCTGCGGGGTCGCCGGGCGTACCGTGGTTTGCCCGGGCCTCGCAGACGGCGGTGCCATCAGGCGGAGGCCCGGTCGGGACGGTCCGGGCGAGCGGGGTACACGTCGTCGATCGTGGTGAGCGCCAGGTAGGGCGCCCCCGCCGCCTGCTCGATCGCGGCCGCGCCCCCCGCGAGCCGGTCCAGCACGCTGATCACGCCGCAGATGCGCAGGTCGGCCTCGTGCAGCGCCTCGATCGCGGCCAGCGTCGAGCCTCCGGTCGTCACGACGTCCTCGACCACGACGCAGCGGTCGGCCCCGTCCAGCGGCGGCCCCTCGATCCGCCGCTGCAGACCGTGTGCCTTCGCCTCCTTGCGCACGAAGAACGCCTTCGCTTGGGCGCCGCCGGCGAGCGCCGCGCACGCAACCGCGTCGGCGCCCATCGTCATCCCGCCGACGGCGGTCCCGTTCCACTCGGCCACCTGGGCCGCCAGCAGCGAGGCGAGCGCGGCGAAGCCCTCCGGCCGCAGGATCGCGCGCTTTGCGTCCACGTAGTACTGCGCTGTGGCGCCGCTCGTCAGCGTCACCGCGCCGATCACGAGCGCGTGCTGGTGCAGCTCGTCGATCAGCCGCTCACGGGCCGTCCCGTCGATGCTGGGATATCCGGCCAGGGCGCCCACGAACCAGACTAATCTAGCGCCGCCCTGCGGTCGATAGCTGCAGTGTGCTCTCGCCGATAGCCGCCTGCCTGCGCCTGGCCTCGATCCTGCTGTGCCTGATCGTCGGGGTCTCCTTCGCCCTGTTCGCGATCAACCAGACCTCGAACGCCTCCGCCCACCAGCAGCACGAGCTCAACAACGAACTGCCGAGCTCGCCCGAAGTGGCGACGCCCGGCGCCGCGCCGAAGCACGCCGGCGCCGAGGGACAGGCGAAGAAGGGCTCCGTTCGCCGCGTGATCGACGAAGTCGCAGAAGAACTCACCTCGCCGTTCTCCACGCTGGTCGACGGCTCGAGCAGCGAATGGCTCAAGCGCGCCACGCTGCTGCTGCTGGCGCTGCTCGTCTACGGCCTCGGCCTGGGCTACCTCGCGCGCGCGATCCGCGTCAGGGCCTAGCCGGCCTCAGGGGCCGGCGTTGCCTCTGACCTTGCGGCTGCCGCCGCCGCCCTCGTAGTAGACGTCCACCGGCGTGCCGTACTGCACCCAGCCGTAGATCGCGGCGGCGTTGGGGATAGGCACCCGCAGGCAACCGTGACTGGCCGCATACGTGGGCACTTCGGCGTAGCCGTGGATCGCGTAGCCACGGATGAAGTAGTTGGAGTCGACCATGCCATGGTCGTTCGTCCCCGGCGTCTTCGAGTACACGCGGAAGCGGCCGATCACGGTCGGCGTCGAGGGCTTGCCCGAGCTCATCGTGTACAGCGCGCGCACGCGACCGCCCGGTTCGATCTCGGCCAGCACCTGGCGCGTGAGATCTCCCTCCACGTGGCGACCGTCGTGTGGATAGCGCACGGGGAACTTGCCGGCGCCCTTCTGGAGCTTCTGGAACACGGTCAGGTTCGTGCTCGGCACGCGCGCCAGGCCGGTCATCTTGCGGTAGGCGACGACCGCACGGCCCGTCGCTTCGTCGAAGACGCCGTTGAGGGGCACGACGAAGTGCAGCGCGTTCAGCCCGGACTGCAGCAGCCGCACCGAGGGCCCGCGATCGCCTCCTGAGAGCTGGGGTGAGGCGAAGCGCACGTTTTCCGAGCGCCCCGCGAACTGCACCTGCTGCGGCGTGGCGTAGTGCACGGCCGCGACCTTGACGACGCCTTCGCGTGAGCTCGAGTAGCCGATGTGGAACTGACCCGCGCCGTTGCCCAACGGCAACACGCTGACTGTCTTCACTCCCACCTTGCGCCCGTCCTTGTAGAAGCTCACCTTCACCTTCTGTTCTGCCACGTACGGGATCACGATCCCGCGCACGACCATGCGTGAGCCGGCGACCACGAACGGCGGCTTGCCGAAGGCGTGCTGGATCACCAGTTGAATCCGGCCGGCCGCCGGTGCCGCGGGCGAGGCGGGCGCCGGCGCTGGTGTCGTCGCCGGCGCAGGTGTGGCCGCGGGCGGTGCCGGTTTTTTCGCAGTCGTACCGGCCGAGGCCAGCGCCGGCATGGCAAGAGCGACGGCCGCGGCAATCGCGGCGGAGCGAAGCGTCCTCACAGGCGGGATCCTATCCGTCGGCTGCGACGGCCCCGCACGCGGGAGGCGCCTTCAGAGGCCTGCTCGTCACGGTGACGGCGCCGGCTCGCTCGAGGCCACACCGGCGCGCGTGAGCGCGAGCACGAGGCACGCGAGCGCGAGCAGCGAGGCGACCATCAGCACCGGTATCTGCCAGCTCCAGTTCTCCAGACTGCCGAACGCGAGCGAGTTGTTGACGCAGTGCGCGGCGATGCACGGATACAGGGAGCCGGTGGCGCGGTAGAGCAGGCACAGCGCGACACCGAGCACGGCCAGTGGCACGAGGTCGAGCGCGGGCGCAGATCCGGCATGCACGGCGCCGAACAGCACGCCCGTGATCAGGGCCGCCGGCCACACGCCGCGCCAGTTGCGCAGCGCCGTGAAGACGAAGCCGCGGAAGAGGAACTCCTCGCAGAACGGCGCGACGACGCAGGTCAAGCCCGCGCTCAGCACCAGCAGCAGCGCGCTTTTGTTCGTGCCGAGCTGTTCGAGCAGCTTCTCTTCTTCGGTGTTGAAGATCGAGGTCCACACCAGGCTGAACAGGAGAAAGCCGGCGACCGTCGCGAAGGCGAACCGCACCCCGCGCCACAGCCGCGTCGGGCGCAGCCCGAACATCTCGGCGCCGACCGCGCGTCCACCGATCTGCGCGAAGAAGATCGCCACGGCGACGAAGCCCGCGTCCTGCACGGCCGTGTCGGCGATGATGAGGCCCGGAGGCAGGTCGTTGGCGTTGATGTCGACCCCGAGCGCCGCCGCCGGGATCGCGATGATCAGCGCGCCGACCGTCGCGAACACGAGCCCGGCGATCAGCGCCAGCGGCGCCAGCCAGGGCGACCACTCGCTCGTCGAGGACGGGCGCCGCCCGCCGCCCCCACCGGGGCTCGCCGGGCTCCCCTCCTCGGCGAGCGCCGGCGGCGTGCGCTCGGAGGTGTTCACTACGCCACCCAGTGCCAGGTCGCGAACTGCGCGAGGAAGAACGCCATCGCCAGGCCCGAGCACGCGAGCACCGGTCGCCGCAGCCGTGGATGGCTCGCGAGCCAAGACGCGAACCAGATGTTGAGTGGGAAGAGCACGACCTCAAAGCGCGGCAGCGACATCAGCGGCTGCGACGTCACGGGGTAGGAGAGCGGCAGCGCGAGCGCGGCGATCACGTACGCGCCGTAGGCGAGGGGCAGCCTCCGCAAGACGCCCGCCGTCGCCACGAGCGCCGCCAACAGGAACGCGATCAGCAGCAGGTTGTGCTGGGCCGCGACGAACGGGCTTTCCCCGCCGGTCGCGAAGTACGCGTGTGTCTGCTGCATCGACAGGAGCTGGCGCGCGCCCTCGAAGGCCGCCCGCAGACCGTCCCAGACCCCGGCATAGGGACCCGCGAAGTGCCTGCCCCAGACGTCCTGGGCGTGGAACGGGGCAAGGGGGTCGCCGCCGGCCAGTCCGAGATAGGCCAGGTACAGCAGCAGGCCGACCGGCGCGAGCGCCAGCCACAACGCGTCGCGGCGCAGGCGGTAGCGAAGAGAGAGGCCGCGCGCGTGCGGGCGATCGGGGGCGCGGTCCTCACGCGGTCCGTACAGGTACAGGATCAGCGCCGGCAGCAGCAGCACGATGCCCGTGCTGCGCGTCGCGCCGGCGAGCGCCGCGATCACGCCGACGAGGGCGAAGCGTCCGCGCCTGGCCGCGTAGAAGAGGCCGACCGACAGCGCCAGATACAGCGCCTCCGAGTACACCGCCGAGAGGAAGAAGGCCATCGGCGCGAATGCCGTGAGCATCACCGCCAGGCGCGCGACGTCGGTTTCGCCGGGCGCGCCGGCAGCGGGCCGCGACGGGGTCGCTCCGCGCCGGGTGAGCGTCGCCAGCTCGAGTGAGGTGAGGCGGTGGATCCCGTACAGCGCGAGCGCCAGGGCGAGCAGCGAGATCAATACGCCGCCGGCGATCAAAGGCAGGCCGAGCGAGCCGAGCCCCCTCAGGCCGAGTGGGTACAGCGGGAAGAACGCGTCGCGCGAGGCGGTGAACGCGCCGAGGTCGGGTCGGTAGCCGTAATGGGCGATCACCAGGTACCACGACGCGTCCCAGCGCGCGGCCGGCGCCGCCAGGAGATCTCCGAGCCAGCCGAAGCCACGCGTCAGCCCCGGCGGGATGAAGGCGTGGCGCACCGGGCCGAAGCCGTAGGTGGCGAGCGTCGCCACCCCGACGACCCACACGAGCAGCCGCGAGCGCCACAGTGCGCTCCAGCTGTCGCGCACGGCCGCGGCGCGCGCCGGCCCGAGCGAGTCGACGGCCGCGCCGAGTCGCTGGCGCAGCCCGGCGATCCCCTGCCCGCGAACGTCCGCGGCCGCCCGGCCGACACCGGCTTGCGCTGCTGCGCTCGCGCCGGGCGGCCCGGGCAGCTCGCGTGCTGGGTCGGCGATCGCGAGCTCGGCTGTGTCTGGGGTCATTGGCGATGGCTCCGCCGGTGCGGGGCAGGCGGTGCAATTGGCAGGAAATCACAATCCGGCAGGTAATCTCGGAGGTCGGAGGATGTCTCGACAGGCAAGACAGCGCCGGCGCAGGCACAACCGCGCCGGCCCCACGCGGTTTCTGCTGATCGGCGGTGGCATCGTCGTCACAGCGCTGATCGTCGGCGTGATCGCGGCCGTCGCCTACGTGCTGAACGTCGCCCAGACGGCCCCCGCGATCGGATCGCTGCGCCCGATCATCGGCGGCGGCTCCTCGCAGGTCTTCGCCGACGACGGCACGCGCCTGGGCTTCATCCAGGCCGACCAGCTGCGTACCCCCGTCGGCTGGAGCCAGATACCGACGAACCTGAAGAACGCGACCGTCGCGATCGAGGATCAGCGCTTCTACAAGAACAACGGCATCGACCTGACCGGCATCTTCCGCGCGGCCGTAAAGGACGTCACCCATGGCAAGGCCCTTCAGGGCGGCTCGACGATCACGATGCAGCTCGTGCGCAATCTGTACCTCGGCGGCGATCAGCACACGATCAAGCAGAAGATCATCGAGGCCAAGCTCGCGATCGAGTACGAGAAGAGACACTCAAAGCGCGACATCCTCACGAGTTATCTAAATAGCGTGCCTTACGGCACGCTCGGAGGACAAACGGCGATCGGCGTTCAGGCGGCCTCGCGCATCTTCTTCGACAAGCCTGCGGCGCAGCTCAACCTGCAGCAGTCGGCGCTGCTGGCCGGCCTGCCGCAGGCTCCCTCTCAGTACAACCCGTTCCGCGACGCGGCGGAAGCGAAGCGCAGGCGCAACGAGGTCCTCTCGAAGATGGCCGAACTGCACTACATCGACTCCGCGCAGGCCGACGCCGCCAAGGCCGCGCCGCTGGAAGTGAAGCGCGGCTACTTCTACTCCGAGCGCAAGGAGGACTTCTTCTTCGAATACGTGCGCCAGCAGCTCGTCGACCGCTACGGCAAGGAGACGGTCGCGCAGGGCGGACTGAAGGTGCACACCACGATCGACCTGAACATGCAGCGCCAGGCGCGCCGGGCGATCGTAGAAGTTCTCAACGAGCCCGAAGACCCGGCCGCGGCGATCGTCACGATCGACCCCTCCAACGGCAACATCGAGGCGATGGCCGAGTCCCAGAGCTACGAGCAGTCGCAGTACAACCTGGCCGCGCAGGGCCACCGCCAACCAGGCTCCACGTTCAAGGCGATCGTGCTCGCCGATGCGCTCTCGCGTGGGATCGACCCGAACAGCACCTACTACAACTCGCACACGCTCTCCCCCGGCTGGCTGCCCGGCTACCCGACCTACGAAGTGAAAACGTTCGGCGGCGAGCAGAACGGCACGATCAACCTCGTGCAGGCGACGCTCAAATCCGACAACACCGTCTACGCGCAGCTCGCGGCCGACCTCGGCGAGTCGACGGTCACCGAAATGGCGCACAAGATGGGCGTCGTCAGCCCGCTGCACAGCTACGCGGCGGAGGCGCTCGGCGGGCTGACCCTCGGCGTCACGCCGCTGGAGATGGCCAACGTGTACGCGACGCTCGCCGACGGCGGCTACCGCAACACGCCGATCGCGATCACGAAGGTGGTCTTCCCGGATGGCCACGTCGACAACAACTGGGGCAAGCCGCACCGGGTGAAAGTGCTCAGCGAAGCCGTCGCGGCCGCCGAGACGACGATCCTCAAAGAGAACGTCGAAGGCGGCACGGCGACGCGCTCGGCGATCAGCTGCCCGACGGCCGCCAAGACCGGCACGACCAGCGAACTCGTCGACGCCTGGCTCGACGGCTACACGCCGGACTACTCCACGGCCGTGTGGATGGGATATCCGAACAAGCGCGTCTCGATGACCTCCGTGCACGGCCAGCCGCAGCAGGGCGGCTACCTGCCGGCGGAAATCTGGCACGCCTACATGTCCCAGGTCGTGGAAGGCAAGACCTGCGCGCAGTTCCCCTCACCCAAGGAATCGCTCTCCTACGAGCCGTTCTACGGCAAATACGCCACGACCGGGCAGTCGCGCTCCTCCTATGAAGAAGTGGGCGAAGAAACGAGCGAACGCAAATCGCATCACGCCGAAAAGCACGCCCCGGCCAAGGGCGGTACGGGTGCGCCCGCTCCGCCGGCGCCCAAGCACGAAGAACCTCCCGTCGGCGGCACCGGCGGCGCAGCCCCTGGCCGTTAGCCGCGCGAGAGCGGACTTTTCATCCGCGCGCTGGTAGTTTGGACCGCACGAACGTCCAGATTGACGGGTGCGCGGCGAGCACGTTGCACCCAGACAGGGGATTCCCGGAAGTGGCAAAGGAGGACAAGGTCGAATTCGAGGGCGAGGTCATCGAGGCCTTGCCGAACGCGATGTTCCGCGTCAAGCTCGACAACGACCACGTGGTGCTCGGACACGTCGCAGGGAAGATGCGGCGCTTCCGCATCCGCATCCTGCCGGGCGATCGCGTGCGCTGCGAGCTCTCCCCGTACGACCTGGACCGCGCGCGGATCGTCTACCGACACCGCTGAGCGTCGCGATCGCCGAGCGCTCTCTGATCGAAGCGATCGAGGCCGAGCTCACCGCGACGCTCGGGCCCCGCGGCGCGGTGATCCGCGGTCCGGGCGACGACGCCGCCGTGATCCGCGCCCGTCCACTCGCGATCGTCTCGACCGACACGGTCACCGAGGGCACCCACTTCCGCCTCGACCCGCCGTGGGCGAGCACGGCCGAGGTCGGGCATCGCGCGTTGGCGTCGGCCCTCTCGGACCTCGCCGCGATGGGGGCGCAGGCGGGCGAGGCCTACCTGGCGCTCGGCCTGCCGCAGAGGATCAGCGAGCACGACGCGCTCGAGCTCGTGCGCGGCGCGGTCGCCGTCGCGCACGAGACCGGCACCACGATCGCCGGCGGCGATATCGTCGCGGCTGCGGCGCTGACCGTCTCGGTGACGGTCGTCGGCTGGGCCGAGCGCGAGCAGGATCTGGTTGGCCGTGACGGCGCCGGGGAGGGCGACATCGTGGGCGTGACCGGCTCCCTCGGCGCCGCCGGCGCCGCACTCGCGCTGCTGCGGGCGCCCGCTTCGGTGCGCGCGGCGGCCACCGAGGAGGCGAGCGCCCCCGTGCTCGCGCGCGCACGCGCGCCCCGCCCGCGCCTGCGCGAGGGCCGCGCGCTCGCGGCGGCCGGCGCCAGCGCGATGATCGACCTCTCCGACGGGCTCGCCACGGACGCCGGGCACCTGGGCCGTGCGAGCGGCGTCCGTCTGCGACTGGAGCTCACGCGACTGCCGCTCGCAGACGGTGTGGCCGAGATCTGCGCGCTGCCCGGGATCGACCTGGACGCCCGCGAGCTGGCCGCGACGGGCGGAGAAGACTACGAGCTGTGCTTCTGCGCGCCACCTGAGCGGCGCGCGTCGATCGAGTCGGCGCTGGCACAGGCGGGCGGGGCGGGCGTCACCTGGATCGGCGAGGCGCTCGCCGGCAGCCCCGGCGTCTCGCTAGTCGCCCGGGATGGACGTGAGCGGCGGCTGCACGGGTTCGAGCACAGCTGGAAATGACGGACCAGGGCGCGCGCCCCTGCGCGCCGAGGCGGGCTGTTCGAGCGCATCGCCCGTGAGCGCTTCGCTGGCGCCGGCCGGACGCTCCTCCGCCGGCACCCTCCCGGCGCCCACAGGGACCGTGCGGACCAGCTTCGCGTAGATCAAAAGCCGTTTGGCGGCGCTGAACAGCGGCGTGCACGCGGACAGGACCAGGCGCGTGTAGCCGACGTTGCCGACCGCCGCCTCGACGTTGCGGGGCGATACGACCCGTTTTGCGACGACCCGGTAGGTGAAGTGCGCATAGGGCATCCGCAGCATGATGCTGTTGCCCGCCCGCAGCCGGTCGACGTGGCGAAACGGAGCGAGGTAGGTCGTGCGATGCCCGGCGATCGCGGTCGTTCCGGCCATCCCGGGGAAGACGGTTTCCGGGTAGATGCCAGGCCCACTCGCCAGATCGGAGGCGGCGGTGCCCTTGACCACGACGAAGCTGGCGCCGATGCGCGGGATCTCGATGCGCCCGACCGGACTGCCCTCCTTGGCGCGACCCTCCAAGCTGCCGGCGAGGTAGGCGACGCGGCGGCGCACGTCGCCGAGGTCGACCAGCTGCCGTTTTTCGGCCGCCGTCGGAGCCGCGTGTTCCACCTTGGCGAGCGTGCCGCTGAGACGGTCCTGGCGCAGCTTGGCGTACAGCGCCGAGAACGGCTCCTGCCAGAAGAGCGTCACGCCGGCGTCGATCACGGCGACCGCTCCTGCCAGGATCAGCAGCACGGAGAGCGCCCGAAGCGCGCGTCTGGACCACTTCGAACGACGCCCGGCGAGGAGTCCGGGGCCGCTCGGCGCGACCGGTGTCATGGGGATCTCAGACATTCTCGCGCCCAGGTATGTGACCTATCGTCGCAGAGCGGACCGGGTCCCGCCAAGGGAGCCGGGGCCGGCATAGGACAGGGGGCCGCGAATCGTGATCTCCTGGTACTCGCCCTCGCCGCCGGCGGGATGCGGCGGTCCGATCGTCAGAGCGAGCATGACCGCCGCCGCGGCGCACCCCAGCCCGATGCTCCAGAGCAGCGCTGCCGGCAGGCCGACGTGGCCGCCCGCCACCAGCAGTACGCCCATCCAGGCGACGCGTCCGGGGCCGAGACCGAGGTGGTCGGCGTAGAAGGACAGCAGGAGCACGAGCGGGATCAACCCGACCAGCACGAGCCCCAGACCCACCACGGGCCGCGGGCGCAGCTCGGGTGAGACGAGCAGGAGCCAGGCGTGCATCGCCGGCAGCAGCAGCAGCGCGGCGAACGGATCGACGATCCACACCAGCACCCCGAGCGCGACCAGCACGAGCAGCATTCCCACCCCGGCAGCGTCGGACTCCGGGCGCACCGGCACGCCGACGCGCCGCGCGGCGATCGGCCAGAGCAGCCATGCGAGTGCGAGCGCGAGCAGCACCGCGAACACCGACGCCGCGGCCGAGGCGTCGAACGACAGCGCCCCGGGCGGGATCGGGGAGGACGGCGCCGCACTGACGATGCCGAGCGCACCCAGCAGCACGGCAAACAGCGCCGCGACCGCGAACGGCGCGGCGCACAGCAGCGTCCACGACGACCAGCGCGCGACCGCCAGGCGCCGGCGACGGGCGCGCGCGAGACCGTCGGCGGCGAGGATCAGCGGCGGCAGCAGCAGCGTGCCGATCACGAGCCGCAGCGCCCACGCCGGGATCGTCTTGCGCTGCACCAGCAATCCCGTCTGCATCGCCTGCGGCAGATCCGGCCCGGCGTCGAGCGCGTCGACGGCGCTGAGCACGGAGCGGCCGAACCGTTGCAGGCTCTCCTCGCTCACGCGGTCATCCGAGGCGGGTCCGCTTTCGCCGCTGACCTGCACGAGCACGGATGGGGTCCCGGCCGCGTTCAGCGGCCCCTGTTCGCCGACGGTCAGGGGAAACGCGAGGTGGGCCAGCTGGCCGAAGCCGCTCGGCGCGCCGGGATCGACCCCGGCCTCTCTAGTGATCGCGTCGTCGACGGTCCGCTGCAGCTGGATGGGCGCCGAGCCGGAGGCGTTGGAGTAGGGCACCACGAACGGCTTGCGCCGCGTCGAGCCGGCGAGGTCGCCGATCGCGATCGCCGCGTCGTACGGTCCCGGGTGCGAGTGCGCGAAATCCACCGCGCCTGCGTCGCCGCCGCTGCCGCCGCTCGTGGACACGAGCACGATCGTGCGCTGGGTCTCGCGCGCCGCGAACACGCGCGCGAGCTCGAGCAGCGCGGCCGTGCCCGACAGCTCGGCACGCGCCCCCGTGCCGGCGGCGTCGCGGTGAGCCACGATCACGATCGGCTTCTGCGCGGTCGAGCCCGGCCGTTGCGCAACCACCGACGTCAGTTCCTTCTCGCCGTCGATCGTCTGTCCATCGAAGCGGTGGGTGCGCACGGTGAAGCCCCCGCCCGCGGTGCCTCCGAGCCCGCGCAGCGCCTCTGCGATCTGGGCTGCGAGCGCCTGATCGCCGGAGCTGCCCGGCCGGCGGTGTGGGAACCGGCCGGCGAGGCTGTTCAGATCGGCGAACGCGCGCTGCCCTTCGAAGGCGTCAGGCGCCAGCGAGGAGTGCATCGGCGCCGGGCGAGCCGTCAGCGAGAAGGCGGCGACCGCGAGGGCGATGACGAACGGCAGGAACGCCGCCCGGTAGAGGCGCCCGTTGAGCATCACTAGACGATAGTTCCGCCGGCGGTCCTCCGCTCGCCCTGTCAGCCCGTCCGCCCCGCCCAGCGACGCGGTCGCCGTTAGGTATCGTGCGGGCGCGTGCTCCAGCCCGTCGCCGTAGGCAACAAGACGCTCGCCGATTACACGCACATCTGCGGCCGCGAGCTGATCGCCGAGATCCGCGAGCTGGCTGAGCCGCTGCAGGGCGATCGCATCGTGCACATCTCGGCCACCGCTTTCGGCGGCGGCGTCTCGGAGATCCTCTACACGCTCGTGCCGTTGATGCGCGACGTCGGGCTCGACTGCGAGTGGCAGGTGATCTATGGACGCGAGGAGTTCTTCAACGCGACCAAGCTGATGCACAACGCGCTGCAGGGCGCGCCGCAGGATCTCGACGCGGAGCAGTGGGCCACCTGGCGCCAGTACAACGAGATGAACGCGCGCGAGCTGTCAGGCGGCTGGGACGTGTGCCTCGTGCACGACCCCCAGCCCGCTGCGCTCTTCGGGCTCGTGCCGGAGAAGGCGAAGGGCTGGATCTGGCGATGCCACATCGATCTGTCCACCCCCAACGAGCAGACGATCGCGCAGCTGCTCCCCTACATCGCCGACTATCCGCAGACGCTCTTTCACATGCAGGAGTACGTGCCGCCGGGGATGCAGGGGCACGTCAACGTCGTCCCACCGGCGATCGACCCGCTGACGCCGAAGAACATGGCGCTCTCGCCGGAGGACGGGGCGTTCGTGTGCGGACAGTTCGGGATCGACGTCGACCGCCCGCTGATGTGCCAGGTCTCGCGCTTCGACCCGTGGAAGGACCCGCTGGGGGTGATCGACGCGTACCGGATCGTCAAGCAGTCGATGCCCGAGGTGCAGCTGGCGCTCGTCGGCTCGATGGCGAGCGACGACCCCGAGGGCTGGGACTTCTTCAACGCCACGATCGCGCACGCCGATGGCGATCCGGACATACACATCCTCAACAACTTCAACAACGTCGGCGCGATCGAGGTCAACGCCTTTCAGTCCCACTCCGACGTGCTGATCCAGAAGTCCACGCGCGAGGGCTTCGGGCTGACGGTCTCGGAGGCGATCTGGAAGGCACGCCCCTTCATCGGCGGCAACGTCGGCGGGATCCCGTTGCAGATCGAGGACGGCGTCACCGGCTTCCTCGTGTCCGACGTCGAGCAGTGCGCCGAGCGCTCGCTCGAGGTGCTCCGCGACCCGGCGCTGGGCAAGTTCCTGGGAAGGCGTGGCAAGGAGCACGTGCGCACCCACTTCCTCACCCCGCGCTACCTGCGCGACTACCTGAAGATCTTCCACGAGCTGAAGACCCCATGACCAATCACGTGCCGCTGGTGCTCGTGAGCAACCGCGGCCCGGTCACGTTCGACGCGCGTGGCGAGACCCAGCGCGGCTCCGGCGGAGTGGTGACAGCGCTGACCGGGCTGGCGACCCATCGCGAAGCGATCTGGATCGCCTCGGCGATGAGCGAGCACGACGCGAAGGCCTCGGAAGAGCACGGCGGACGCTCGTTCCCGGTGCGCTCGCCGACGGGCGACGTCGACTTCCGCGTCCGCCTCGTCGTCTCGGACCCCGACGCCTACGACCGCTTCTACAACGTCGTCGCCAACCCGATGCTGTGGTTCATCCAGCACTACCTGTGGGACCTCTCGAACGCCCCGGACATCCGCCGGGAGGAGATCGAGGCTTTCGAGTTCGGCTACAACGCCGTCAACGACGACCTCGCCCAGGCCGTGGTCGAAGAGCTCGAGGGCACCGAGGAACCGGTCGTGATGATCCACGACTATCACCTGTACACGCTGCCCGGTCTCGTCCGCCGCGCCCGCCCGGACGCCTTCCTGCACCACTTCGTGCACATCCCCTGGACGCAGTCGGACGCCTGGCGCGTGCTGCCGACGCGGATTCGCGAGGAGATCTTCACCAGCCTGCTCGCGAACGACATCATCGGCTTCCACACTCGCTCCTACCGTCGCAACTTCCTGCAGTGCTGCCGCGACCTGATGGGCCTCGACGTCGACTTCGAGCGGGGCCTCGTGGTCGCGCCCGGCGGCGATCGCGAGGTGTGGGTGCGCGCCTACCCGCTGCCGATCGACCACGAGGCCACGCGCCGCGTCTCCCAGCGCGCCCGGGTCGAGCAGTTCGAGCAGGAGTTGCTGCACCGCCGTCGCGACTTCCTGATCCTGCGCGTCGACCGCGCCGACCTGAGCAAGAACGTGCTGCGCGGCTTCTCCGCCTTCGACCTGTTCCTCTCGCAGCACCCCGAGTTCTCCGAGCGCGTGACGTTCGTCGCGCAGCTGATGCCCTCGCGTACCGACGTGCCGCAGTACGCCGAGTACCTGGAGGCGATCGAGGCGCTCGTGGCGGTCGTCAACCACCGCCACGGAACGCCCGACTGGATGCCGATCCAGCTGAAGCTGCGCGACGACCTGGAGGAGGCGATGGCTGCCTACAAGCACTACGACGTGCTGCTCGTCAACGCGATGTTCGACGGCATGAACCTCGTCGCCAAGGAGGGGCCGATCGTGAACGAGCGGGAGGGCGTCTCGATCCTCTCCGAGAACACGGGCGCGCACGAGGAGCTCGGCGAGTTCGCGCTGTCGGTGAATCCGTTCGACATCCAGGAGCTGGCCGACTCGATCCACGCGGCGTTGACGATGCCGGCGGAGGAGAAGCGCCGGCGGGCTCGGGGGCTGGCGCAGATCGTGACCTCGCGCGATCCCGGCGACTGGATCGACGAGCAGTTGGCGGACATCCGCGCGAAGGGCCGGACCCGCTAATCTTGCTCACCGGTTCGCGCCCGGCCTCGGCGCGTCCGCGCTCGCATGACACTGCCCGCACCCACATACGACCTCGTGCTGCTGCTCGACCCGCAGGCGGAGGAGGCGGCGCGCGCGAAGCTCCTCACCGACACCCGCAACTCGATCTCGGCCCAGGGCGAGCTTCTGCGCCACGACGAGTGGGGCGAGCGCGCCCTGACCTACCCGATCGAGCGCAGGACGAGCGCGCGCTATCACCTGCTTCAGTTCCATGTCGCCGACACGGCGCTGCTCAGCAGCCTCGACCGGACGCTACGGCTGGCCGACGACGTACTCCGATTTCGCATCATCAAGCTCGCGCCGGGCGTGCCTTCGCCGCCCGACCTGAGCGCCGCTCCCGCTCCGCCCAGGCAGGCGGAGGGTGAGGGCGGCGCACAGGCCCCGCCCGAGCCCGCCCCGGCGCAGCCGGCCACGCCCGCCGAGCCTGCCGAGCCCGCCGAGCCCGCCCCCGAGGGCGCGGCCGCCGAGGGCGAGACGCCGTCCGAGGTCGCGGTCGGCGAGACCGGCTGAAGCGCGCCGCTCCCATCAGGGCCGAGAGAGGCGGGCGGGCGGCTGCAAGTCGCCCGCCGAATCCTCGCGCCGGCTTCGTCCTCGTAATAAGATCGTGATCAATGGGCTGGGCTGAAGACATGGGCGACGGCGCCAAGCGCACCGACGTGCTCCGCGCCTCGCCGCCGATGTTCGAGTCGCGCGTGCTCGACGCGCTCTCGCGCGTGCACCCGATCGTTCCCGTGCTGATCTTCGTGCCCGGGATCGCCTACCTGGAGAGCTGGAGCCTTGCCAGCGTGAGCGTGCTCGTCTCGCTCGCGCTGCTCGTCGCCGGCTACGCGCTGTGGACGCTGTTCGAGTACTGGCTGCACCGCCTCGTCTTCCACTTCGAGCCGGAGGCGGGGATCGGTGCTCGCCTGCACTGGATCATCCATGGCGTCCACCACGATCACCCGAACGACCCCATGCGTCTGGTGATGCCACCGGCGGTGAGCGTGCCGTTGGGGGCGGCCGTGTTCGGCCTGCTGTACCTGATCTTCGGCGAGGACTACGCCCCGGGGATCGGTGCCGGGTTCTTCATCGGCTACCTGGTCTACGACATGATGCACTACTACCTGCACCACTTCCGGGCGCGCGGGCCGCTCGGGCGCATGCTGCGCGAACGCCACATGCGCCACCACTTCCAGGACGACACGCGCGGCTTCGGCATCAGCGCGCCCTACTGGGACGAGGTGTTCGGCACCTCCTCGCGCGCACGCCGCAGCGCGGGCGAGGTCTCGCGCGAGCGCAATTAGCGAGCTTCGACGAGCGCCGCGCTCGGTTCGCGCCCGCAAGCCGGTCTAGACTCGACGTTCGCGAGTGCGAACGAGAACTGCAGCGCGGGCCGAGAAGCCCGCACGGCAAGCTACAAGCCGAAAGGAAGAGGAGCCGTGGCCGCCACCAACATCAACAGGGTCGTGATGACCGGGAACCTGACCGCCGACCCCGAGCTGCGCACGACGCCCGGCGGGACATCGGTGTGCAGCCTGCGCATCGCCTGCAACACACGCCGCAAGGACAACGCGACGGGTGAATGGGTCGACAAGCCCAACTACTTCAACGTGACCGTGTGGGGCGCGCAGGGCGAGAACGCCGCGCGCTACCTGTCCAAGGGCCGCCCCGTCGCGATCGACGGTCGCCTCGAGTGGCGCGAGTGGGAAGCCCAGGACGGCACAAAGCGCCAGGCAACCGATATCATTGCCGACTCGGTGCAGTTCCTGGGCTCGCGCGAAGACGCCTCCGGCGGAGGCGGACCGATCGGAGCCCGTCAGTCGGGCGGCGCGCCTTCGGGTGGCGAGGTTCCGATCGACGAAGGGGACTTCCAGACCGCGCCCGTCGGCGGCACCGGCGACGACGACATCCCGTTCTGAGCATCACCAGTTACAGAGAGGTTCTTGTGCATTCATCCGTTCCCATGCCCGCCTACCCGACCCGCGCTCGCGGCGAGCTCCGCTGATGGCCAAGGCACGCGGTCGTGGCAAGCCGGTTCGCCGGCGCGACAAGAAGGGTGGGCTCGGCAGCGGGCGGCGCAAGTCGTGTCAGTACTGCCGCGACAAGGTCGAGCAGGTCGACTACAAGGACGTCGCGTCGCTGCGGAAGTTCATCTCCGAGAAGGGCAAGATCCGCTCCCGGCGGATCACCGGCTCCTGCCGGCGCCACCAGGTGCAGATCGCGCGCGCAGTGAAGCGCGCGCGTGAGCTCGCGCTGCTGCCGTATGTGAACGAGGGCGGGCGCGACGACAGCCCGCGGCGCGAACGCGGCGACCGCGACCGCGACCGCTAGGAGCGAGCATGCCCGAGGCCATCCTTCTGCAGGACGTCGAGACGCTCGGCGAGCAGGGCAACGTCGTCGATGTCTCCAAGGGGTACCTGCGCAACTACCTGATGCCGCGCAGGCTCGCCCAGCCGGCCACGAAGGGCGCGGTCGAGGCGATCCGCCAGCGCCAGCAGGCGGACGAGCGCGCCGAGCAGAACGCGATCGAGCGGGCCGAGGAGAACGTCAGCCTGCTGAACCGCACCGTGCTCACGATCCCCCAGCAGGCAGGCGCCGACGGCCGCCTGTTCGGCTCGGTCACGGCGCAGGACATCGCCAACGCGATCAAGGAAGCGCGCGGCCTGAAGATCGACAAACGCAACGTCCACCTGCCGGAGCCGATCAAGAACGTCGGCACCTACATGGTCGTGGTCGAGGTCGTCGACAACGTCCCGGCGACGGTCAAGACGATGATCGTCGCCAAGAAGTAAGCGTCGCTTCGCGCGCCGTTCACACCGCGGTTTGCCCGCCGCCGCAGATGCGAACATTCGTTCGTGCGAAACAAAATCATCCGTAGGAGCGGAGAGTCTCGCCTGACGCGCGAAGGCCCGAGCCTAAACTCGCCCAACCCATGAGCGCGGTCGCGGCAACCAACGGCGTAAACGGCGCCTCGCCGGCAGGCCTGACGCCGCCGCACAACCTCGATGCCGAGCAGTCCGTGCTGGGGGCGATCCTGCTCTCCGATCGCTCGCTCTACGCGCTCGTGATCGAGGAGGGGCTGCGCGCCGAAGACTTCTACCGCGAGCGCCACGGCGCGATCTACGAGGCGATGCTCGCGCTCTACAACGAGAGCGAGCCGGTCGACACCCTGACGGTGATCGACCGCCTGCGCCAGATGGGCAAGCTCGAGGACGTCGGCGGGCCGGCGGCGGTGGACGAGCTGACGGGGGTCGTCCCGGCGGCCGGGCATGCCCGACGCTACGCCCAGATCGTGCGCGAGAACGCGCTGCTGCGGCGCCTGCTGAAGGCCTCCTACGAGATCCAGGAGAGCGTGGCCGGGCACCAGGCGGCTCCGCGCGAGCTGGTCGAGCTGGCCGAGAAGGCGATGCTCGAGGTCGCGCGTGACGACCGCCAGCAGGACTTCAGGGCGATCGAGGAGGTGCTGCACGAGGAGCTCGACAAGCTGCACCGACTGTCGATCGAAGGCACCTCGCTGACGGGCACGCCGTCCGGCTTCAAGGACCTCGACGAGATCACGGGCGGCTTTCAGCCGGGCAACCTGATCATCATCGCCGCGCGTCCGGCGATGGGAAAGAGCGCGCTCGTCTGCAACATCGCCGAGAACGCTGCGGTCGAACACAACAAGCCGGTCGCGCTGTTCTCGCTGGAGATGGCCGAGGCCGAGCTGGCGCAACGGTTCGTCGCCTCGCAGGCGCGAATCAAGGGCGAGGAGCTGCGCAAGGGACGAGTGGCCGAGCAGCGCTGGCCGAAGATCCTCAAGGCCTCGCAGGTGCTCGCGGCGGCGCCGCTGTGGGTGGACGACTCGAGCGACGTGGGCATGCTCGAGATCCGCGCCAAGGCGCGCCGCCTGCACAGCCAGTGCGAGGGCGGGCTCGGGCTGATCATCATCGACTACCTGCAGCTGATGCGGACGGACAGCCGCTACGACAGCCGTGTGACGGCCGTCGGCGAGCTCAGCCGCGGTCTGAAGATCCTCGCGCGCGAGCTCGGCGTGCCGGTGATCGCGCTCTCGCAACTGAGCCGCGCGGTGGAGACGCGCCCGGACAAGAAACCGCAGCTGTCGGATCTGCGCGAGTCGGGAAACCTCGAGCAGGACTCGGACCTCGTCATGTTCATCTACCGCGACGAGTACTACGACGAGGAATCCGAACGGGAGGGCGAGGCGGACCTGATCATCGCCAAGCACCGCAACGGCGCCGTCGGGAAAGTCACGCTCACCTTCCAGAAGGAGTACCCGAAGTTCAACAACTACGCGGGAGAGCGGTACACGCCGTGAGCGCCCCGGCCGAGCCAGAGCAGCAGGCCGGCCTATCCGCCGCCGGCCCGTGCCCCTACGGGCTGTGCGACGGCAGCGGCTTCGTGCTGGACGAGCAGACGAACACGGCGAGCGACTGCCGCTGCCGTTCGGCGCGCATCGCCCGGCGCCGCACGGCCGGGCTGGAGGGTCGCATGCCCAGGCATTACCGCGGCGTGTCGTTCGAGCGCCCGCCGGTCCCCGAAATCGCGCGGGTCGCCCCCGACGTCGTGCACGAGGTGCGCCGTTACGTGCGCGACATCGACGCCAACCTCGACGCCGGTCGCGGGCTGTGGCTGATGGGGGACGTCGGCACGGGCAAGACCACGCTCGCGATGATCGTCTCCAAGGCCGCCATCGACGCCGGGCGCTCCGTCGCGATCTACTCGCTGCCGCGGCTGCTCAACCTGATCCGCGCGGCGATCGAGACCGAGGCCGGCATGATCGGCTTCCTCGAGCAGCTCGCCGCGGTCGACCTCCTGCACATCGACGACCTGGGCGCGGAGAACACGACCGAGTGGGTGCTCGAGCAGCTCTACTCGATCGTCAACAGCCGCTACGAGGACGAGCGGGCGATGATCGTCACGACCAACCTTCGCTACGACGAGCTGATCGAGCAGCTGGGCGAGCGGACCGTGTCGAGGCTGGTGGCGATCTGCGGCGACGGCCTGCCGCTGTTCGGCGAGGACGACCGACTCAAGCGCCGCCCGTCCGAGCGCATGGACGGGGCGACACAGCGCGGCGGGCCCCTGGCCTCGGCCCGCGAGCCGCCGGAGGAGGCCGACGAGCAGCCGGCGGCGACGCAGGCGCGACTGGTGTGAGCGCCGGTTCGGCCCGCACCGGGACCGGCTCGTCCCCCACATAGACTGCATCACACATGCCCGGAATCGTGATCGTCGGCGCCCAGTGGGGCGATGAGGGGAAGGGAAAGATCACGGACCTGCTCGCCGAGCAGGCCGATGCTGTCGTGCGCTTTCAGGGCGGCAACAACGCGGGTCACACGATCGTGCGCGACGGCGAGGAGTGGAAGCTGCACCTGATCCCGTCGGGGATCCTCTACCCGGGCAAGTGCTGCGTGATCGGAAACGGCGTGGTGATCGACCCGAAGGTCCTGATCGGCGAGCTGGACGCACTGCGCGCTCGCCGGATCGACGTCGGCGGGCTGCGCATCTCGGCCAACGCGCATCTGATCATGCCCTACCACCTGCTGCTCGACTCGGCCGGCGAGGCCAAGCTCGGCAGCCTCCAGATCGGCACCACGCGCCGCGGGATCGGACCGTGCTACGCCGACAAGGCGGCGCGCCTGGGCATTCGCCTGCAGGACCTGCTCGACGAGAAGATCCTGAAGAAGAAGATCGTCGCCGCGATGGAGCCCAAGCGCCTGTCGCTGCGTCCGTTCGAGAAGGACCCCTCGCTCGACCTGCACGCGATGACCGAGGAATACCTGACGTTCGGCCATCGTCTGGAGCAGCACATCGCAGACACAGCCAAGCTGATGTGGGACCTGCTCGACGACGGCAGGAAGGTGATCTTCGAGGGGGCTCAGGGCGCGATGCTCGACATCGACCACGGCACCTATCCGTTCGTCACCTCCTCCAATCCGCTGTCGGGCGCCGCCTGCGTCGGCACCGGGGTCGGGCCAAAGAGCATCGACGAGGTGTGGGGCATCGCCAAGGCGTACACGACGCGTGTCGGCGCGGGACCGTTCCCGAGCGAGCTGCATGACGAGACCGGCGAGCGCATCCGCGTGGCGGGCGGTGAGTTCGGCACGACCACGGGGCGTCCTCGCCGCACGGGCTGGCTCGACCTGGTCGCGCTGCGCTACGCGGCGCGCCTGAACAGCCTGACGGCCCTCGTCGTGACCAAGCTCGACGTGCTCTCCGGTTTCGATCGCATCCAGGTCTGCACGAGCTACCGCGGCGCCGAAGACGCGGTCTTCGACGACTTCCCCTATCACCAGACCGTGCTCCACCACACCACGGCCGAGCTGACCGAGCTGCCGGGCTGGCGCGAGGACCTCGGCGAGTGCCGCACTCTCTCGGATCTGCCCAATGCGGCGCGCGAGTACCTGCAGTTCATCTCCGAGCACACCCGTGCGCCGGTCACGCTCGTCGGCGTGGGACCCGGCCGCGAGCAGGTGCTCTGGACGGAGGAGGCCTCGCAGACGCTGATCGGGGCCCACGGCCGCGTTGCGGGCGCGCCGGCGGCCTAGCTCGGTTGCGGATGAGCTCCGAGCAGGAACAGACGCCCTACCTCGACGCCCTGTGCGAGTACGCCGACCGCGACCCGGCGCGCCTGCACGTGCCCGGGCACAAGGGGGGCCCCGGCGCCGACCCCGGGCTGGCACAGGCGATCGGCGAGCGCGCGCTGAGCCTGGACATCCCGGCGCTCACGCACGGGATCGACGTCGGGCCCACGCCGACGCCGTTCGAACGCGCGCAGCGGCTGGCGGCCGAGGCGTGGGGTGCGGCCCGCGCGTGGTTCCTCGTCAACGGCGCCTCGCAGGGCAACCTCGCGGCGGGTCTGGCGCTGGCGCACTACGGCGAGGAGGTGGTCGTGCAGCGCAACGCCCACTCGAGTGCGATCGACGCGCTCGTGCTCTCCGGACTGCGCCCGACGTTCGCCGCGCCCGAGATCGACCCGGAGCTGGGAATCGCACACTGCCTCTCGCCGCAGGCGCTCGAGGACGCCCTCGCGCGAACGCCGCGCGCGGTCGCTGCCTGGATCGTCTCCCCCACGTACTTCGGCGCGGTCGCAGACGTGCGGGCGCTTGCCGAGATTGCCCACGCCCACGGCGTGCCGCTGATCGTCGACGAGGCATGGGGGGCGCACCTGGCCTTCCACGAGCGGCTGCCGGCACACGCGCTCTCGCTCGGGGCGGACCTCGTGATCTCGAGCACGCACAAGATCGTGGGCAGCTTGACGCAGTCGGCGATGCTCCATCTCGGCGCGGAGGCCGGCGAGCGGATCGGCGCGGATGCGGTCGACCGCGCGGTCACGCTGACCGAGTCGACCAGCCCGAGCGCGCTGCTGACCGCGTCGCTTGACGGCGCTCGGCGACACGCCGCCGTGTACGGGCGGGAGCTGCTCGAGGAGACGATGCGCGGGCTGGCCGAGACGCGTGAGCAGATCAGGGAGATCGACGGGCTGGATGTGCTCGATGAGCGGATGAGCGGGCGGCCGGGCGTGTTCGCCTACGACCCGTTGCGCGTCGCGATCGACGTGCGGGGGGTGGGCGCCACCGGCTACGAGCTGGCACCGATGCTGCGCGACCTCGGCGACATCAACCTCGAGCTCTACGGCCAGAACGTGCTCGTCGCCGTGTTCGGCATGGGCGAGCGCTCGTTGCCCGAGGCCGCGCGGCTCGTGCAGACGCTGCGGGCGGCCGTCGAGCGGGTCGGGCTCGACCCGACCGGCGAGAGCGCCAGCTTCGCCGCGGCGCCTCCCTGGGGCGAGCTCGCGATGACGCCGCGCGAGGCCTTCCTCGGCGAGCAGGAGGTCGTGCCGGCCGCGCAGGCCGCCGGGCGCATCGCCGCCGAGTCGCTGGCGACGTATCCGCCCGGCATCCCCAACGTCCTCCCCGGCGAGCGCCTGACCGCCGAGACGCTCGCCTACATCCAGAGCACGCTCGAGCAGGGCGGCAGCGTGCGGGGAGCCAGCGACCGGCTGCTCCGCACCGTGCGCGTCGTGCTCGAGCGCTGAGGGCCGGCTCGAGGTGCCGCGTCAGGGCAGGTCGGTACCCGCCCCGGCGCAATAGCCCGTCCCGGCTGCCGCTTCGTTGCTCCACAGCGACTGGACGGCGAACGTCGTGCCCTGGTTGCCCTTGATGTCGCCCATCGCCCCGGGGATCGGCAGCACCTGTGGACCGCCCGGCACGGGTCCCGTCAACGGCTCGCCGACCCACGCGCACTTGTCGCCGTTCTCGTTCGCGTCGAGCGCGTCGTACCAGCCACCGAGGTTCGTGGTCTCGGTGCCGCTGCCGAGGATGTCCTCGGCGCCGGGGTCCGTGATCGTCTCCTCGATCTCGTGCCCGAGCACGATCGAGATGCCGTCGAGCTTCCCCGAAGGCCCGGCATTGACGGCGTTTTCGCCGCAGTCGTTGACCGGTTCGCCGCCATTGATGGGTTCGCTGTCGATCTTCAGCACGTAGGGCATGTTCGTGTAGGCGACGCCGGGCGTGATCCCGTTGTAGATCCCGTGCTCCGTGCCCGGCTGGGTGTAGTCGTGGAACGCGCAGTAGCCGCTTTCGTACGCGTTCGGGTCGCTGAACTGCTGCGGTTGCGCGATCACGAAGTCGGCGTTGGCGAGGTCCTTGACGTGGAAGTGCTTGGCCGCGCGCGCCGCCTCGGCAGCCAGGTCGGTGTAGGTGTTGCCCGCGCCCGGTTCGCTTTCGCCGGACGTTTTCGAGAGGTCCGCGGGCGCTTCGTTGTCGGCCCACAGCCCCGCGAGCACGTTCGTCGGATTGGTGATGTGTTCTTCGCTGCCGCCGCTGCCGATCTGGAAGAACTGGGTGCTGACCCCGGCCCATTCGGTGCCGCCGAGCTGCTGAACCCAGTCGGCCATCCGCGCGCCCGCCCCGTCCGGGTCGCACTTCAGCCGCGCTTTCAAGAGGCCCTCCTGAATCGTCTCGGCTTTGCATTTCGCACTCGCCGGGAAGGCGCCGGGCTCGCCCCAGCCGAAGTAGACGACATAGACCTTCGGGTGAACCTGCACATGCCCGCCCCAGTAGGCCATGTTCGTCGGATAGGGAAGCGTCGTCGCAGGCGCCTCGGGCAGCCCACAGCTCGAGAACGGTTCCGGAAGCATGCCGTTCTCCGGACAGGGCGGCGCCGGCGGCGTGATCGCCTGATGCCCGGCGACGATCGCCTTCTGCTGGGCGATCTCGCGGCTGACGGTGGGCATGAGGATCGGGTTGGCCGACGCCGCGACCGATGCGAGCAGAGATCCAACGAGGGCGAGCGCCACCGCGGCGCCCAGCAGTCGTCGATATGGCATGTGTTTCCTCCGGCTGGATGGGACGGGGCCGCAACGACGGAGCGGCCTCGAGGACGGATCGTCCTTACCCCGCTTTCCCTCCTGTCAACCCTGTGTTGATAGGACGAATGCGTCGCGGCGGCGGCTTGCGAGGGACCCTGCAGTGCGCATGGTCCCTGCCACTATGGGTAGTGATGTCTCGCATGGAAGCCGGGAACAGGGGATCATGACGCCGCTCGAACCAGCCAGCTTCGAGGTCGAACGCTTCGGGCTCGGCGACGAGGCCTGCCTCGAGGTTCGCGGTCGATGGTTCGGCGTTCGCGGGCGGCGCTTCATGCGCCCCGCCCTGACCGCCGTGGCCGACGGCCGCGAGCAGCGGATCCTGGCCACGCTCGACCAGAAGCCGTGGAACGCCGAGGAGGGCGAAACCTGGCTGGCCGTTTTTCCATGCTCGACCGATCCGTCGACGCTTGTCCAAGCGGAGCTGACGGTCGCCCCGGACGTCACGGTCCCGCTGCCGCCGCCCTCGGCGCCTGCGGCCGGCCGGCGCCCGCAGCGCAAAGCCCGGCGACGCTCCTCGCCACCCAAGGAAGGCGCAAAGCCCGAGCACGACGGCCCCGATGGGGGCCCTGCGGACGACGGTGAGGGATCAGAGGGCCGGCTGCGGCTGGAGCACGACGCGGCGGTGCGATCACGTGATCAGGCGCTGCACGAGCTCGAGGCGGCCAAGCGCGAGTGTGAGCAATTGCGCGGCGAGCATCGTCAGGCGCTCGCCGAGCGGGAGGCGGCGATCACCGGGCGGGGCGCGTCGATCGAGGCGGAGGTGCAGCTGCGCATCGAGGACCTGCGTGCCGAGGTCGAGCGCGAGCGAGCGGCGGCCCGCCTGGCGGCGCAGAGCGCGCGGGAACGCGACGAGGTGCGAGCGGTGCGCGACGAGGCAATCCGTGAACGCGACGAGGCCTGCGCCGAGCGCGACGAGGCGCAGCGAGCGCGCAACCGAATGCTCGCCGAGCGCGACACCGCGCGGGCGCGCGTCGAGGAGGTCACCCGGCAATGGGAGCTGACGGCCGGGCTCGGCTCTCGGCGAACTCTCGAGCGCGATGCGCTGGCGAGCGAGCGCGATCGCCTGGCGCGCGAGCGTGACACGATCCTCGAGCAACGTGACCGCATCGCCCGCGAGCGTGACGCCGCGGTCGCGGAGGGTAAGCGAGTCGCGCGCGAGCTGGACGCGGCCATCGAGGAGGGGAAGCGCATCCTCGACGATCGCGACGCGGCGCTGGAAGAGCGCGAGCGCGTGGTCCGCGAGCGCGACGCCGCCCTGGAGCAGGAAAGCCGCACCGCCCAGGAGCGTGACGCGGCCGTGGAAGAGCGCGACCGCATCGCCTCCCAGGTTGACCGCATCGCCTCAGAGCGCGACCGCATCCGCTCCCAGCGTGACGGCATCGCCTCCGAGCGGGACGAGGCCGCGAAGGAGCATGAGGCGGCGACCTCCGAGCGCACGCTCGTGCTGAGCGAGACCGAGCCGCTCGAGCCGACGGCGCGTCCGCTCGTTCCGCAGCGCGTGCCGCGCGCGCCGCGGGTGGGACAAGCCGCGCACAGGCGGGAAGCGCTCGGGGCCGGCTACCCGCCGAGGGCAGCCGGGGCGCCAGCCGGCGAGCGAGAGGACGTGGCAGCGCTGTGGCGCGCGCGGGTGCTCGCGGTGTCGGTGCTGCTCGTGGCCTTCGTCACGCTGCTGGTGCTGCTGCTGACGAAGTGAGGGCGGCGTGGCGGCCGGTCGGGATTAGCGGGTGGCAAACTGCCCCTTGACCTCCTGCCGCGCGCCACAGCCGGTAACTCGGCCAGACATCCGTGGAGCATCCTGCACTGAGAGACCCGTCCGAGATCGCAGCGACTTGAGATAGGTCAGGCGCCGGTCGCCTTCACGAGCGCGTCACCCTCGAGTGAGCGCAGGTACAGGACGTAGCGCTGAACGCGGCGGCGCTTGACGAGGCCGGCGTCGGCGAGGATCCCCAGTTGCTGTGAGACGCCGCCACTCGAGACCCCCAGGGCGCCGGCCAGCTCTATCGTCGAGCGCGGGGAGTCGAGCACGAGCAGAAGCGCCGCGCGGTTGCGCCCCACAAGCTTCACAAGCGCATCGGAGGGGGGCGGTTGGGGTGGCTCCCACAGCATTCCGACGCCGCGCGCCGGGTATACCAGCGTGGGCTGCCACGGTAGGGCAGTGACGGTCATCACCTTCGGCCACACGAACACACTCGGCAGGAGAAGCAGGCCGCGCTCGTCGAGGTCAAGCGTCTCGTCGTCGCAGTGGTCGACCGAAAGGACCCCGTCATCCCAGCTCACCGTTGGGTCCAAGTCGCAGAAGAGGCGGCGCGTGCCGCCGTCGGCGATCTGGCGCGATCGGTACTGCACGTCGTGCTCGAGCAGCGAGCGAATCCGCGCCCAATGCTCGGACAGCGCGCGATCCCAGTACGCGCGCATCAGCTCAGCCAGGCGCTCCACGGCGCGGGCGGGCTCGCTCACGAACGGCTCGAGCACGTCAGGCAGAGCCTCGCCCTCCCACGCGTGCCGGACTTCGGCGCGGATCTGCTTCGCCGGGGTGGCCACCATCACCGCCAACTCGTCCTCGAACTCGGCGAGCGGTGCGCTGGGCGGCGGGTTGACGAAGTCGGGGTTGTACCGGTTCGGGCTGTGCAGGGCGCGCATCGCCGACAGGTCGAGATCGCGCGTGCGCGCACGAGCCTGCTCGAGCCAGGGGAGGTGAAGCTCAGCGCGGGCGGGGTCGTCCAGCGCTTTCAGGCTTGTCATCATCTCTACCATCGGGGAGATCGCGAAGCGCACCCTCGTGAGGGCCTCGGTGTCAAAGCGGGCGCGGATCACGGCAACAGGCTTGCAGTTGGCGGCAGGTGGGACGATTGATTTAGCTGCGTCTAAATGTCTTATCAGACTGCACCGGAGTCGTCAGTCTCACTCGCATGCACATGAATCCACACTTCGCCGGCGCGCTCGCGGTCGAGCGCGAACGCGATCTGCTCCACGACGGTGCGGCACGCCGAGCTGCGCTCGTGCGGCGCTCGCAGGTCGTTGAGCCGGCTGAAAGGAAACCGAACCCGGCGGCACCGCCGGCCGTCACTGCTCCGAGGGCGCTCGAGCCTCCGCTCGCGCGGCTCGCGGATTGGCATCTGCCCCGACGCGGCCCCGCTCCTGCTCGTCGGCGAGCACCAGGCCGCCCGCGGTCACCGGGCGGGCCCGCGCGCGATCTGTCGCGGCACTCTTAGTCGACCGCACCCGGGAAGCCAGATGCTCGCAACGTGTCCCGACCGTCACGGCGGGGCCCTGGGTCGGCGCCTTGACAGCTGCCCAAGCCGGGTAGAAGATCCTCCTACCGAGGAAAGGGGACCACATGGCCCGCAAGTACATCGATTGCCGCGAGGTTCCGAGCGAGATGAACTGCACCGTCGGGATCGCGGCGGACTCGGAGGACGAGCTTCTCGAGGCCGCCGTGCAGCATGCCGTGGCTGTTCACTCTCACGAGGACACGCCTGAACTGAGGTCGATGATTCGGCAGGGGATCAAGGAGACCGAGGCGGCGGCTGTTTAGCGCGATCTGGGGCGCCGCCCTGGCTGGCGCCCCACGATCGCCCCTATGAAAGGCGGCCCCTGCTGTGCGGACAGGCAGTCGGTCGGCGAGCAGGACGCGCCTGCCGGCGTTCAGTGCCCGCTCGCGGAGAAATGCATGTAGTCCTTGGTCGATCCGACCCAGCTGCCGCCCCAGCCCCAGCCAATCGACCGAAATGCCCGCACCACTGCGGGGGTCACCATCCCGGGGCGGAGCCGCGAGCGGTTGAAGTAAGGGCGGGTGGCGGGGTCGCGGCTCTGACCGCACCCTACGTATGGGTTCTCGAGCGGGTTCAGGTCCACCGCCTCGCCGAACGCATGCTCTGACCAGGAGCCCGTGCCCTTCCCACCCACGCAAGGCGACGGTGCCGCCTGCCGGCATTCGAAGCTCGCGCTCACGTCCCCGTCGGTGGGGCGGGAAGTCGCGGGCCCGTACCTGTCGGCGAGGCTCATGTGGCGGATGGGGAAGTGCAGAGCGTAGAGCTTCGCGAAAACTCGACCTAACGGCGCGGCAACGGAACGGTTGACGATGAGCTGGCCTGTGTGTGCCTGCCCGTCGAAGCCGACGTAGCTGACGCTGAGCAGGCGCAGCTGCGAGAGCGGCACGGGGCAGCCGGGATGCCATGCGCCGGCCTGTCGCACCTGCACGCGCGCCGACCCCGGCAGCGGATGCACCGAGGGCTGAAACGGGGTCGCGGCGACCAGGCCGACGGCCGAGCTCGGGGTTGCGCTCAGCGCGACCAACACAGCGAGCGCAAGGGTAAAGCGAGCCGTTGCGCGTCGCATCCCGCGACACTACCACCGCGCCGGCGGAGGCTCGCGCGCTGTCGATCTAACAGCCGTCGTGCGAGAGCGTCACCCGGATCGCCTCCCACGGGGCCTTCGCCCGTTGGTTCAGTCGGAACCGGTTGGCTGCCCCAGGCGCTGCAGCTGCGCCCGGGGGGACTTCCCGACGGCGCTCGTCGAGCCAGGCCTCGTATGGGTCGGTGGGCGTTGCGTGCGCGACGAAGCTGCCCGGTTCCCAGCGGCTGGCGAATTGCTCGGTGTCGGCAACCTCCGGGCTCGTGAAGGAGAGTGGCACCTGGCGGAGTGATCGGGTGTCTTGCATGGATTGATGAAGGTCATGAAGTTGTCGCATTTGATGCTCTCCAGATTCGGGCGGTGGGCTGAAGAATGAACGATGGGTGGTCTGGCGGCCGACTTGTTAAACGAACGGCGTACGTCTCAGCACGCAAAGTGACTGACGCATGTCTGCGTGGGGCAGGTGACATGGCCCGATCGGGCAGGAGGCGTGGTCCTCTTCGGGCAGCCGCAGTTCGACGTTGTCGCGGGACGGGAGGCGAACCTGTGACTCGCTGCGGATCCGATGTGCATACTTCGCGTGCGCGTGATGAGTGCCGAGACGATCCTGACCGAGGCGGTTGACGCCTATCGGAGCGCCCTCGGAGAACGTCTGCTCGCTGCCTACGCGCTGGGCAGCGTGGCCCATGGCGGGTTCAGCGCGTTGGTGAGCGACATCGACCTCGGCCTGGTCCTCAGCGACCCGATCAGCTCTCGTGACCCCCGGACAGTCCTGGCCGTTGCCGACGCCCAGAAGGCAAAGGGATCTGAGCTCGGTGAGCGGCTCTCCGTCTTCTGGGGCACGCCGTCGACGCTGAGTGGAGACTCGCAGGGTGGGCGCTTTCCTGCGCTCGATCGGTTGGACCTGCTCGAGAATGGGCGACTACTGGCCGGAACCGAGGCGCGTGCTGGTCTGCAGCGCCCGAGCGCCGACGAGCTCGTCATCGGCGGGGCCGAGTTCGCGCTGGAATACCTGGCGGGCGCCGCGCCCCGTGGCCGCTCCCGGCTGAAGGGATGGGCGCGCAGCGCAAGGCGCGAGGCGGACGCCGTGCAGGAGATCCGCCGCCCAGAGACGCTCCTTGCCCGGGGGGTGCGTCGCGTGACCAAGCTTGTGCTCTTCCCTGTTCGCTTCCTCTTCACGGCGGATACGGGACAGGTCGGCACCAACGAAGCTGCCGTGACTCACTACCTCGCCGACAACGAGGCGCCGGCCGCCGCACTCGTGGCGGCGGCCCTGTCGTGGCGTACCGCGCCGCCGACCGATGAGCAGGAAGCGGCCCGGCTGCTCGGCGAGCAGATCCTGCCTCTCTACCTCTATTACATAGACGACCACATAACCCGCCTGAGCTCCCTCGGCCAGGACGAGCTGGCCGGCGCGTTCACGCACTGGCGCGAGCGGCTCGATCGCTGACCCCACGTCCATGGCCGCGGTGCACGCCCCGGCCTGCACCTTCTCCGAGGTCGAACTAGACCAATCTCCAGGCCGCCGATCGTCATTCGCGGGTATTCCTGTTCCGTCGGCCCGGCACGGATTGCCGGGAACGGCGCATGCTCGCGGCGTGCTTGACTTCCCCGTCAGCGCGCCGCGAGTCTTGACGCACCCTGCGGCTAGGCCAATCCGGCTCATGCCTCGCCGCCATCGCAGGGGATTGCATGGGTGGGTACGGCACCGGAGCGTGGAACCGGCGTCGGCTCCGCGCTTCGCTGTGTGTAGTGCCGGAGATTGCTCGGCGCGCGCACGGACGTGAGATGATGGCCCGATGGTGATCGCGATGGGGGTTGTGATCTGGGCGGTTATCGCGTTTGCAGTCGTGCTGCTGGGGTCGGTCCTCATCGGTCGCTGGATGCAGCAGAAGGGCCGCGATATCGAACGGCGCCGCGACTGACGCAACTGCGCAGGGCGTTGTGTGCAGCACGGGCCGCCCAAACCGACTGGAGGTGCCCATGACCAAGCAGGCCGATTTCACGCCCGAGGAGTGGACGCAGGTGCTCGAGGGACCGCCGAGCGCCGGCGTGCTCGTGATCACGGCGTCTCGAGGAGGGACGTTCCGCGAGACGTTCTCGATGGGCAAGGCCTATGCCGAGGCCCGCCAGCAGCACGGCCAGAGCGAGCTGCTCGACGAGATCGTCGCGGCCAAGCCGAAGACCGACCACACCCGCTATCACTCGCCGGAGGAGCTCAAGGAGCACGCCCTCCAGCACATCCGCGACGCGGTCGCTCTGCTGCAGGCCAAAGCCACGCCGCAGGAGCTGGGGGACTACCGTGGCTTCGTCCTCGGCCTCGCCGAGCGGGTGGCAGAGGCGCATTCCGAGCATGGCCAAGAGGTCAGCGGGCCCGAGCGCAGCGCGATCGGCGAGATCGAGGGAGCGCTCGGCAGCGGCGGCGAACCGTCGTCGAGCCCAGCCGGGTAGCACCCGGAGCGGGCGGCGTCACGCGCCGGCGCCCGCAGAGCGGCGCGGCAGAAGTCATAGAACTCGGATCCCAACCGGAGAGTGAGGCCTGATGGATTACGAGACGCTGCTGTACGAGCAGGACGCGCATGTCGTCACGCTCACCTACAACCGCCCGGATCAGCACAACGCGGTCAATCGCACGATGAACGCGGAGCTGCATCATGCTTGGCAGCGTTTTCGCGATGACGACGATGCGTTCGTGCTCGTGCTCACGGGCGCCGGTGAGACCACGTTCTGCGCAGGCTGGGATCTCCAGGACGCGGCGGACCTGAGCGAGCTCGGCGACTACGACGCCTACCGCGTCAGCCTCTACAACAGCCCCGGTGAGTGCGGCTACACGCGCAAGGCCGACATCTTCAAGCCGGTCATCGCCGCGGTCAATGGCTACGCGTTTGCCGCAGGGCTCGAGACGGCGTTGCTGGCCGATATTCGTATCGCAGCCGAGAACGCGGAGTTCGGCGCGCTCGAGCGCCGCTGGAACATCGTTGGAGGTGACGGCATGACCGTTCGGCTGCCGCTCGTGGTCGGCTTCGCCAAGGCGATGGAGCTGGTGATCACCGGCCGCCGCATCGGCGTGGAAGAGGCACAGCGGATCGGCCTCGTCAACGAGATCGTGCCGCGCGGGCGTGCGCTGGGGCGCGCTCAGCAACTCGCCCATGAGATCGCCGCGCTCCCTCAGGGCGCGATCCGAAGCGACAAGGAGAGCATCATGCGCGGTGTCGGCCGCACGCTGGAGGAGCGCCTGCGGATCGAGGCCGAGATGGTGATCTCGATGTTCATGCGCCGCGATCCGCACACGCTCGGTGCGGCCGCGTTCAAGGCCGGCGACCTCACGCCCGAGTGGCCGCATCATGGTCTCTAGCTCCGCCGGCCGCCGCGCTTGAAGCCCCCGAAGACGGGGTAGTGAGCTCAACGAGCAATGGGGTCCAGAGCAAACGGGGAATGGCGGGTCACCGGGAGCGCGCTCCGTCGGACGGGGGTGACAGCGCTGCTCGGCGTCGTCTTCTCCATGCTTCTTCTCGATAGCGCGGTGGCGGCGGGCGTGCCGCCGACACCGATTCCCCAGAACCCATCCGACGTGACTGCGGTTCCGGCGTTCACCGGCTCGCCGGCGAGGCCCAGGGCCGTGTCCTCGCCGGTGGTGCCTCAGAACGCATTCATGGCGCCGAACGGCAGAAGCAACCTGCACGACGATGCGTACATGACCAACACGTATCTGTGGTCGGGGCCACTCGGCGACAACGTGCAGACCCTCTCGACCTTCCAGGGCGGCGAGTGCGCCTCGCTCACCTTCGACAGCTCGGACCGGATAGTGGCCATCTGCATCGGTCTCGAAGGGCCGCGGCTGGCGATGTTCGACCCACAGACGCTCGCCCTCTTGGCGGTGATGGCACTCCCGCCGCGCAGCGTCGGCACAAACAACCCGTTCACCGACTTCTCCGGCGGCGGATACTTCTATCTCGATCAGAACGACCGCGCAGTGATCCCGACCGCCAACGGCCAGATCTGGGTCGTCGGCGAGACCAGCGGGAGCACCGGCCCCGCGTTCTCACTGGAGCGTGCGTATGACCTCAGTGCCTCCCTCTCGTCCGGTGATCAGGTCATCTCCGCGCTTCCGGACTGGAGCGGCAGGATCTGGTTTGCCACGACCAAGGGGGTCGTCGGTACGGTCGATCCGGCCAGCGGTGCCGTCAAGACCCTGAACCTGGCGGAGCCGATCGGCAACTCGTTCTCGGTCGACCGCACGGGCGGCGTCTTCATGGTCACCGATCGCGCGCTGTACCGGCTCGACCCGGCGACGGACGGGGCGCCGTGGATCACCTGGCGCGAAACCTATCCGAACATCGGCAGCGTCAAGCCGGGGCAGACCGAGGACGGCTCTGGAACGACGCCGAACCTGATGGGCGCCAAGTATGTGGCGATCACCGACAACGCCGATCCGATGGACGTGGTCGTCTACCGGCGTGCCAAGCGCGTGTCCGGCAGCCGCTTGGTCTGCACCGTGCCGGTGTTCAGCGCGGGCTCCGGTTCCACCGACAACTCGTTGATAGGCACCGGTCGCTCGATCATCGTCGAGAACAATTACGGCTACACCGGTCCCGCGGCCACGCTCAACGGCGTCTCGACCGCTCCTGGGATCGAGCGGATCGACATCGACAAAGCGGGCACGGGCTGCACACCGGTGTGGTACAGCACCCAGAGGGCGCCCTCGGCCGTGCCCAAGCTGTCGCTGGCCGCCGGGCTGGTCTACACCTACACGAAGCCGCCCCGCTCAGACGGGATCGATGCCTGGTATCTGACAGCCCTCTCGTTCCGTACGGGCGAAACCGTCTACGAACGGCTCGCCGGCACCGGCCTGGGATTCAACAGCAACTACGCCCCGGTCAGCCTGGGCCCCGACCAGACCGCCTACGTCGGGGCACTCGGCGGGCTGGTGCTGCTGCGCGACGGCTAGTCCAGTCGACCGCTCCGCTTGGCGGACGAACGCACCACGGGCGCGCCACCAGAGCAAATGCGCTCCCCTCTCACGGGAGCGGCGTGCCTGCGACGACCCGCCGCCCGAAGCTGCCTTTGACCTGTTCGACGGCTATTTCGTAGGGGCGGGCTTCCAGGCCAGACACGGTGTAGCTGCGCGTGGCAGGCGCAAGTTTCACCCGCATGAACTTGGCGGCCGGGTGCGCCACGGGGCGATAGGCGACGGTCCAGGGTTCGCTCTGGCCCGCGGCTTCCCAATTCACCGTCAGCGACTGCGGGCCGGCGGCGACCGTGATGCCGGGTGAACGAGGGCTGCTCCTGAGCAACGCAAAGGCGTGCGTGTTGCCCGCGGAGACGGCGGCGACGCCTGCGAGGCCGCTCACCAGGCCTGGCGCCGCGTGGTCGTTCACCGTCCCGTTTCCGAGCTGCCCGTAGTTGTTGTGGCCCCAGGAATAAGCCAGCCCGCTACTCGTGGCAAGGCTGAAGGCGTACCCGGCCGAGATTGTGGTGACTCCCGCGAGCGGCACCTGAGTGGGCACGGTGGCGCACGGTTTCGTCCTGCCGCAGACCGCGGGCGTGCTCACCCCGAGCTCGCCGAACTGGTTGCTGCCCCAAGCGCGTACGCTGCCGTCGCCTAGCAGGGCGAGGTTGTGTGTGAAGGAAGCAGAGATGGCCGTGACCCCACCCATTCCGCTGACGGTTACCGGAACCAGGCTGTTGTCGATCGACCCATCGCCAAGTTCCCCTTCGGCGTTCCGACCGACCGCCTGCACCGTACCGTCCTTGCGCAGCACCAGCATGTGCCCGCCGAGCGTCGGTGTGCTGCCGAGGGAGAGCGACTTCACTTCGGAGAGACCCTGCACCGGGGTCGGAGAGTCTTTCTCGACCTGGGTCCCGTCGCCGACCTGTCCCGATTTGTTTTCACCCCAGGCAACGACCGTGCCGTTCGCGAGCAGCGCCGCATCGTTGGCGCCGCCTGCAAAGATCGCGACGACGCCGCTCAGCCCGGGCACCTCGATCGGGGTGAGCGAGCGGCACGCGACTGCGCACGCTTCTTTGCCGCCTCCGGTCGTGCCATTGCCGAGTTGACCGAAGATGTTGCTGCCCCAGGTCTCGACCGTGCCATTGCTCAGCAACGCCATGCTGTGCTCGGCTGCCATCGCGATCTCGGTCACCGGACCGGACAGCCCTTTGACCGTCACGGGATTCACTTTCGTTTCGGTCGTCCCGTCACCGAGCTGCCCGGAGACGTTGCCGCCCCACGCTCTGACCGTGCCGTCGGTGAGGAGCGCGGCGCCCCACTCGCCGGCTGCGCTGATTTCCTTGATCGGCCCGACCCCGGTCACCGGTGCCGCGGCGGTCAAGACGTTGCTGCGGTAACCAGGCCCCAACTCGCCTCTGGCGTTGTGACCCCAGCCGACCGCTGAGAACGATGTCGGAGTCGGGGGCGGGGACTGGGACTGGGGCTGCGGCGGCTGGTAGACGCAGACCGTCCTTCTGACCCTGACGAGCTTGTGGTGCCTGTTCCGCCTCTTCACCCACTTTGTCTTCTTGACGTAGCCTGGTTTGCAGTGCCTGAGCGGCGCTTTCGATCTGCGGTGAACGCAGACGGTCTTCCTGACCTTCACCGACGTCCCGTTCCTGTTGCGCTTGACCCACCTGGTCCTCTTGACGTAATGCGCTCGACAGTGCCCCTTAGCGCTCTTGAGCGTGTATTGCCTGACCGGCTTGGACCTGGGGGTGGCCGCCCCCGCCGCGGCAATCGAGACGAACACCGCGAGGAGGGCGATCGGCACGGCAACTGCGAGACGGCGTGCTCTCAAGCGCCCATCGTACGCCAACGGATCGCTGCGTGAGCAGGGTCTGACCAGGTCGGGAGCCGGGCCTTCTCTATCTCTCGGATGCATCCAGCCAGTGAACGAAATTGCCCGGTGAACGAAATGAATTCACCTGCGAGACGCTGTCAGTCCGAGCCTGCGCTCGTATGAGCACCGGCGCCGATCACTCGGTCCCAAGATCGGCGGTCCGACGAGCGGTGATCTCCTGGTATAGGGTCGGCAGATGGGACGCGGCGCACGGCCAGCCATGGTGATCGCGGTGGTCGCATCTGCGGCCGCCTGCGCGGTGTCAACTGCCGCCGCGTCAGCCACTCGCCCGGTGCGGATCGCCGTGGAGGGCCCGATGACAGGGGCAGAAGCCTCCACCGGCCTCGACATGTTGCGCGGGGCGCAGCTCGCGACGGCGCGGCTCAATGCCCGCGGAGGTGTCCTGGGGCGGCGGGTGGAGCTCGTCGCGGGCGACGACAGAGCCGACCCGGCCACGGGCGCGAAGGTCGCTCGACGCTTGGTCCGCAGCGGCGTCAACGCAGTGATCGGACCGTTCAACTCGGCCGTCGGGCTGCAGACCCTGCCGATCTACCGCGCCGCCGGCCTGCCGATCCTGCGGCTGACCTCGGCCACGGCAACCGAGGGCTTCGGCGTCACCACTCAGCCGATGGTCACGCAGATAGCCCCGGTCGAGCAGGCCGAGCTCATCTCCGTCCTGCACGCGCACAGCGTCGCTGTGCTCTACGACCCCTCCACGTACACGGCCGCGATCGCCTCGCAGTTGGCAAGCGCTCTGAGGGCGGCCGGGGTCAGCGTCCCGGTCGAGGCCGTGCTCGACCCGACGGCCGGCGAAGGGCCGGTCGCCCAGGCCCTGCAGAGGACAGCCGCGGCACGGCCGGATGTCACCTACCTCGCGATGTACGGGCCGCAGGCCGGTGCGATCGCGGCGCGCATGGCCGCCACGCCCCGCGCCTACGGCCGCTGCTTCGTCGACCTCGCGGCGCAGGGACCGAGCTTCGTGTCCGCCGCCGGTGCGGCGGCGAGCGGCTGTCTGAGCAGCGGCGTCCCCAGCGACGACCAGTTGCCCGGCGGCAAGCCCTACACGCGCGCCTACCGCAAGCGCTTCAACATCAGCCCCGGCACGTGGGGGGCGTTCACGTACGACTCCCTGAACATGCTCGCCGCCGCGGTCAGGCGCAGCGACCGTTGGAAGGGATCGAAGCTGCGCAATGTGCTGCAGCACACGCGCGGCTTCCGCGGCGTCACCGGCGAGACGACCGTGCTGCCGGCGAGCGGCAACCGTGCCGACCCGCCCGTGGTCATCCTCGACATCAATCCGGCCGGGCGATACGTCGTCGACCACGCTTGGGCAAGCTTCGCGGGCTACTTCTAGGGGCTTTGGCATCGAGCCGCTTCTGCGGCGGTGATCGGGTATGGGCCGTGCAGGAATCGAACCTGCAACCTTGGGCTTAAGAGGCCCCTGCTCTGCCGGTTGAGCTAACGGCCCGGAAGGGCGCCGGCAACGGCCGGCTGAGGCAGCGATTCTAGCCGAGGGCGCCTATTTGGTCGTGCCCGTCGAGGTCGTCGACGGCTGCGGCGTGGTCCCGACGGCCGTTCCCTGGAAGCCGCCCTGTCCGTTGGCTTTGCCGGTGTAGACGGTGCCGTTGGTCGTGGTCGTGAGGATTTCGCCCCCGGGACTCTTCTTGACCGATTCGAGTTCTTTCTTCACGCGGTCGCGTTCGGTGGGGGGGGCCAGGGCAACCGCCTTGGCCATCGCGAGGTCGCCCACCCGCGTGTTCTTGGCTTTGTAGGCGTACTCGGCGAGCGCCGCGTAGTAGGAGGCGTTCTTCGGTTCGGCCGCGACGACCAGCTGCAGCACCTGCACGGCCGCGGCCGGTTGGTTGAGTCCTTCGGCCCCGTACACACGCAGCATCAGCTTGGCCAGTTCCAGGCTCGGCTTGGGCGGGTTGAGCGCCAGATAGCGTTCCCACGAGCGCGAGGCCTGCGCGAACAGTTCCCTGCCCTTGTCGGTGGGCGCGCCGGTCTGGGGGTTGACGTACCCTTCCCCGCCCGCTTCGTGCAGCTGGGCCGCCGTCAGTTTTTCCCACGCCGCGACGTTGCTCGGCTGCCTCTTGGTCTGCTTTTCGTACTTCTCGATCTGGCTTTTGAAGCTCGTGCCGCCGGAGCCTTCGTTTTCTGTCGCCGCGTTGAGCAGGCCGCCCCCGCCCGTGCCCGCGCCCACACCGAACAGGATCAGCCCGCCGCCGATCAGCAGCGCCAGGCCGATGTAGACCACCTTCACCGCACGCCGGCGGTGACCGCCTCTGAGGTCGAACAACATCAGTTCGTGTGGTCTGGATCGACGTGGTCGATGATCTGCTGCACGCTTGGCTCCGCTGTCTGCTCGGTATACGGCGCCGGGCCCCCCGTCGAACCCCCGACGCTGTGTTCGCGCCTGGCAGCTCTCCGCTCGACAAGCGCAGCAACCAGGATACTCGCCTCAAACAACAGGTACAGCGGGATCGTCTCGAGCACGAGCGTGATCGCATCGCCCGGCAGGAAGGCGGCGACCGCCGCGCACGCGACGATCGCGTAGCGACGGCTGTGGCGCAGCTGCGTGACGGTGACCAGGCCGACCCGCGTGGCGCCCAGGATCGCCACGGGAACCTGGAAGACGAGGCCCATCGCCAGCAGCACCGTGGCCGCGAATCTGTAGAACTGGCTCGCCTGCACGAGCACGTTGAACTCGCTCGCGTTGAAGTTCACGAAGAAGCGCACGGCCGCAGGCAGCACGATGAAGTACCCGAACAGGACGCCGGCGGCGAATAGGAACGGGACCGCCATCAGCAGCGGTTTCGCCGCGCGTTTCTCAACCGGATTGAGCGCGGGGACGACGAAGCCGTAGAGCTCGTACAGGATCAGCGGCAACGAGAACACGAGCGCGAACAGCAGCGACACGGTGAGCGTGGTCGTGAACGGCTCGCCCACCCCGAGCGTGACCGGGTTGTCGCCGACCGGGTTCCGCGGGATCTTGGCGACGTCCGCCTTCATCGCCGCGATCAGCGGCGGCAGCTGTGCGCGCGCGGCCGGCGAGAGCCCGCTGCCGGGGCGCTGCAGCTGTTCGAGCGCCGTGCGCGTGTCGCCCGCGAGTTTGAGCACGCTCTGCTGCGCGAGCACCGCCTGCCCGACCGTGCCCTGGCCCTTGGCGACCTGCTTGCGCGTCTGGGTCTGCAGCGGCTTGTTGAGGACGTGCAGCAGGTGGTGGTTCTGCCACAGGCACACGCCGAACACGATCGCCAGCACGATCCCGCTGATGATCAGGCGCGTGCGCAGCTCGTCGAGGTGCTCCACGAGGCTGAGACGCTCCTCGTGGCCGATCGGGCGGATGGCGGTGGCCATGGGCCACTCCAAGCTAGCACCGCACCGTTGCAGCCAGCGCTGCTGACAGCGCTGCCCAAACCGCGTCTGCGCGGTGGGCCGACAGCAGTGCCCCCGGGCTAAAGCCGTCGCTGGTTGCCGTCGATGAAACCCCTGACCCGACCATGCAGACCCCAGAGAGCCCCGACATTCACCCCCGCGCGCCCAGGCCCCCGCAGACCGCCGCGAAGACGGCGGCCAAGGGCAAGGAGCGCTCAGGCAACACCAGCGCCCCGTGCACGCCGGAGCAGCTGCACGTCTGCTTCAACTGCGGCGGCGAGCTCGTCTACCCGCTCGACTGGTGCGAGGAAGGCGTGCGCCACTGGCGCATCGTGCTGCGCTGCCCCGACTGCGAGTCGCGGCGCGAGGGCGTCTTCGAGCAGGCCGCAGTGGAGCTGCTCGACGACGAGCTCGACCGCGCCGCCGGCGCCCTGCTGGGCGACCTGCGGCGTATGACGCACGCCAACATGTCCGAGGAAGTGGACTTCTTCGTGCGGGCGCTCGACGCGGACCTGATCACGCCGTCGGATTTTTGACGGCATCCGGCCTCCTGGCCGAGCCGACCTCCGCTTCTGACGGCTGCACGGAGGCCGCCGCACGGATATCGCGGAACTGGATGATCCGCGGAGGTGACCTAACTGTGACCGCTTCGGTCGCCACGGCGGTTACCGGGCCGGCCATCCGGGCCGGCTAGCGGTAGCGCTCGACCACCGCGTCGGCCACGAGCTCGAGCAGGCCCCCGCGCCCATCCGGCAGGATCGCCGGCAGCTCGGCCTTGGCCTCGGCGACGACGGCCAGCGCACGCTCCCGCGCCTCATCGAGCGCGCCGGTTGCGGCGATCCGCTCGCACAGCTCCTCGGCCTGCTCGGGCCCATCGAGCGCCGCGAGATCGAGGCACGCCAGCTGCGGCTCTCGTTCGCGCGCGAGGATGAACGGCAGCGTGACCGTGCCGTCGAGCAGATCGGTGCCGCGCGCCTTCCCCGTGCGCTCGACCGGTCCCGAGACGTCGAGCACGTCGTCGAGCATCTGAAAGGCCAGGCCGATGCGCCGCGCGAAGGCACCGAGCGCGTCGGCCAGCTCGGGCGAGCCCTGCGCCGCCGTCAGCGCCCCGAGCCGGCATGCCGCCTCGAACAGCGCCGCCGTCTTCAGCTCGCAGCGATGCAGGTAGCGCTCGACCGGCACGTGCGCCGCGTAGGCGTCCTCGCGCTGCAGGAGCTCGCCTGCCGCCAGCGCCGAGCTGGCGTCCGAGAGCGCGCGCAGCTGCGTCGCGCTCCCGTTGCGCGCGAGCTCGGCGAAGGCCAGCGAGAACAGCAGGTCGCCTGTCGCCACGGCCACCTCGCGCCCGGCCTCGGCCGCAACCGTCGGATGTCCACGCCGAAGCTGCGCGCCGTCGATCAGGTCGTCGTGGACGAGCGTCGCCGAGTGCACGAGCTCGATCGCGACGGCAGCCCGCACGAGCCGCTCCTCGCCCTCGCTCGTGTCCGGCGGGCCTCCGGCGGACTCCGCCGCGAGCACGACCAGCAGTGGGCGTAGGCGCTTGCCGCCCGCGCGCACCGTCGCGTTGGCGTGCGCCGACAGCGGCTCGCCCGCGCGCGCCGTGACCACCCCGAGGTGGCGCTCCGTGCGCAGCATGCGCTCGCGCAGCTCCTCCCCACCGCGGCGCATGATCGCATCGACTCCCTCCACGCCTTCGGCCGCGCTCGCCGTGGATGCCCCGTCGAGCGCGCTCACCGGTCCTTACCGCCCGGCACCGTGCCGGCGTGGATCGCCACGATCCCGCCCGCCAGCAGCAGATAGGAGATCTCGCTCAGGCCGGCACGGTCGAGCTCTGCCGCGAGCGCCGCCGGGCCGGGGAAGCGCTTGACCGAGCTCGGGAGGTACGTGTACGCAGCCGCGATCCCGCCCGCGCCGGAGCCGGCGCCGTTGGCGGTGCGGCCTGCGCCGCGCGCCCCGCTCAGCGACGACACGGCGCGCGCGCCGGCCTGCGCCGCACGGCCGAGCAGGGGCACAGCACGATCGAACCACAGCGCGTAGAACGTCGACAGCGGCGGCCTCACGGGCGTCGTGATCTCGAGCACCACCACGCGTCCGCCCGGACGCACGACCCGCCGCATCTCCCCCAGCCCGCGGCCGAGGTCGGCGAAGTTGCGCGCGCCGAAGCCCACCGTCGCCGCGTCGAACACGTCGTCGGCGTACTGCAGCTCGAGCGCGTCGCCCCACTCAAAGCGCGGGCGCACGAAGCCGCCACCCGTTCCCGGCGCGCGTCCGGCCGCCTTCTCGCGCGCGTGTTCGAGCATGCCCTCGGAGAAGTCGCTGCCGATCACCTCGCCGCCCGGGCCGACTCGCCCGGCGAGCTCGAGCGCCAGATCGCCCGTGCCGGTGGCGACGTCGAGGACGCGGTCTCCCGGCCCGACCCGCGCCAGATCGGCCGCGCGCGAGCGCCAGCGGTGGTGCAGCCCAGCCGTCATCGCCGTGTTGAGCAGGTCGTAGACGCCGGCGATGCCGTCGAACATCGAGCGCACCTGCTCTGCCTCCAGACGACCGGACGCGGAGCCGGTGGGGGGACCGGAGCCCATGCGGAGACGCTACTTCAGCTGCGAGAGGAACGCGACGACCGCGTTGAACTTCTGCGGCGGCAGGTTCTTGAAGGACGGCATCGGCGCCGTCGGGTTGACCAGCGTGCGCGCGATCCCCTGACGCGGCAGGCGGGCACCGATCGTCGTCAGCTGCGGGCCTGGGCCGTCGTTGCCGTTGTCGCCGATCTTGTGGCAGGCCAGGCAGCCCGACTGCGCCACGACCAGCTTCCCCGCTTCGTATTCCGCGAGCGTCTTTCCGCCCGCGTTGATCACGGCCTGCGGCGTCTTCATTTCGATCGCCGTCGGCGAGCCCGCGTTGGCGCCCGAGTACGTGAGGAAGGCCATCGCGCCGATCACCGCAATGCCCGTGACCGTCGCGATCGGGCGGCGCTCAGGTCGGCGCTCGGGACGGCGATCGTAGAACGGCAGCAGGAACAGCAGGATCATGCAGATCGTCGGCACGCCGATCGTCGCCAGCGGAACGAGGCTCGGCGGCTTGATCACGCGCAGGACCTCGAACAGGAAGAAGAAGTACCACTCCGGGCGCGGCACGTATGTCGTCGTGGTCGGGTTGGCCTTCGAGCCGAGCTCCGCGCCCAGCACAAGCGACATCGTGATGATGACGGCCATCACCACGCACGCCATCGCACCGTCCTTGGCCACCGCATACGGGAAGAAGGGCTTGCCCTGCGCCTTCTGGGTCGAGTATTCGCGGAGGTAGGCCTCCTTCTCGCGCTGATTCATCGGCGCCTAGACCTCGGCCTCGAGCAGCTCGTCACGCTCTTTGGCCTTCTGCCAAGGCGGGGCCGTCGTGCCGAGCTTCGTAACCAGGTAGAGGTGCGCGCCGATCAGCGCGACGATCAGGCCCGGGACCAGCAACATGTGGATCGCATAGAAGCGCGACAACGTCGTTGCCCCGAATTCACCTCCGCCCCGCAGGAAATCGCTCAGGTACGGGCCGATCAACGGCCCCGTGCCGTTGATGTTGACGCCCACGATCGTCGCCCAGTAGGCGCGTTGGTCGAACGGCAGCAGGTAGCCCGTGAACGACATCACCATCGTCAGGATCAGCAGCACGACGCCGATCACCCAGTTGAGCTCGCGCGGGTACTTGTAGGCGCCGAAGAAGAACACGCGGCCCATGTGCAGGAAGATCAGGATCACCATCACGCTCGATCCCCACTTGTGCATGCCGCGCACGAACTGGCCGAGGAACACTTCGTTGGTGACGTGGCGGATCGATTCGTAGGCGCCGCCGGCAGGGTCCGGGCGGTAGTACATCGCCAAGAACACGCCCGTGACTGCCTGCGAGAGGAACGCGAACAACGTGGCCGAGCCGAGCGTGTAGAACCAGTTCGTGCCCTTCGGCACCTTGCGGAACATCAGCCAGCGACCCGCGCCGCTCAGCGATGTGCGCTCGTCGACCCAGTCGACGACCGAGATCCCGGCCTCCTTGGCGCCCTCGAGCGGACCGTCCTTGCCGTTGCTCTCGCTCGGCCGCCGTGGCGGGGCCTTCAACGCCGCCGGTAGCGGGGGGGCTGGGAGCTTGGGGAGCCTTGGCATTCCTCTGTCCCTCTAGAGCTTCTGCGCCGTCGGACGCGAGGGGTACAGGTACTGACCGATGCCGTCCAGCGGCTCGCCCGGGTCGCGCGGCGAGAAGCGTTTGAGCTCGCTGTTGACGCTGAAGCGCGGGCCGAGCTGGACGAATTCGCCCTCCACGCGCGTGTAGAAGCGGTCGAGCGGGCGCACGGGCGGGCCGCCCACGCGCTTGCCCAACAGGTCATAGACGCCACCGTGACAGGGGCAGATGAAGCGCTCGGCAGCGTCGACCCAGCGCACCGGGCAGCCCAGATGGGCGCAGCGGCTGGAGATCGCGATGTACTTCGAGTCGCGGTCGCTCGGGTCGGTGTCGATCTTGGGGTTGAACTTGCGCACGTAGGCCGTCGTCTTGCCGGCCTCGCCGATCCCCGCCGTGAGCGTGAAAACGACCGGGACATAGTTGTCTTCGTTGAAGTCGGTCTCTTTGCCGACCGTCTCCCAGTGGTGCGGCGTGCTTTTGAAGATCGGGCCGAGCGCGAAGCCGAGCGCGGGCAGCGTGAACGCGGCCGTGGCGATCGCGCCCGCGGCGTTGGCGGTGCCCACCATGAACCGCCTGCGCGTCACCGTCTCGCCCTCGAACGCACCCGGGATCAGGCGGTCGGCGGTGTATTTGGACTTGTGCTTGGCGTGCTTGTCGGCCACGGAAACCGAACAATATCGGGCCGCGATTCAGGGCGTGCGCGCAGGCCCAAGCGCGCTTGTGCGCATCGCCTCGAAGGCCTCCGGGGCTCCGCTGGCCACCAGATCCTTGGCGCGCCCGTGACCGTCGCTCGAGCCCCAGCCGACGGCGCGGGCTCCCGCCGCCCAAACGGCGTCGGCCAGCGCCGAGTCGCCGGCGCCCTGCGCAAGCGCGCTCAGCGTGATCGTGTCCGCCAGCTCCGCCACAGCGTCCGTGTCGCCCAGCTCGACCAGGCGCGCAAGCCCGATCGCATAGAGCCGATCTCCCGCCAGAACACGCAGATCGGCGTCCGCGGCCCCAACGACGCGCGGGGTGCCGTAGTGCAGCAGGTAGCCCTCGTAGATCGCCTCGACCAGCAGCTCGTACTGCTCGGTGCGCGAGCTCGTGCGCGGGCCGCTGGCCGCCAGGCGCGCGGGGCTCTCGCCGCCGCCACCGTTGACCGAGCCGCTGACGAGCGTGGCGATCAGGCCGCCCTCCTCGCGCAGCAGCGCGCTCAGGCGCTCGAGCACCGGCGTCCCGGCTAGCACGGTGGTCTCCGAAATCGCCGGGCCACTGGTCTCACGCGTGCCCCTCGGGCCCGCCCTCGCGCACCGCCGCGAATGCCGCGGCCGCCGCCTCGACCGTGCGATCGATGTGCTCGTGCGAGTGCGCCAGCGAGGGGAACCAGGCCTCGAACTGCGACGGCGGCGGATAGACGCCACGCGAGAGCAGCTCGCGGCACCACTGCGCGTACGCGTGCAGATCGCAGGCCTGCGCGTCGGCGAAGTCGACGGGCTCCTCGGCCGCGAAGAAGACCGTGAGCAGGCCCGGCAGCGAGACCACGCGCACCGGATAGTCGCCCGCCGCGTCGCGCAGGCCCTCGGCGAGCCGCTCGGTCGTCGCCGACAGTCGCGCGTAGGCCGCCTCGTCCAAGAGCTCGAGTGTCGCCAGGCCGGCCGCCACGGCCAGCGGGTTGCCCGACAGCGTTCCCGCCTGGTAGACCTCCCCCGCCGGGGCCAGCATCCGCATAAGCTCGCCCCGCCCACCGAGCGCGGCCGCCGGCAGCCCGCCGCCGATCACCTTGCCCAGGATCGTCAGGTCGGCGCGCACGCCGCTGCGCTCCTGCGCCCCGCCGCGCGCGACTCGAAAGCCCGAGATCACCTCGTCGAGCACGAGCAGCGCCCCGGTCGCGTCCGCTTGCTCGCGCAGCAGCTCCAGATAGCCCTCGCGCGGCGGCACCAGCCCCATGTTGGCCGGCAGCGGCTCCGCCAGGATCGCAGCCAGCTCGTGGCGCTCGCTGGCCTCGCGCAGCGCGTCGGCGTCGTTCCAAGGCACGAGCACCGTGCCCGCCGCCGCGCTCTGCGGGACGCCCGGGCTTGCCGGCAGCGCCTGGGTGGCCAGGCCCGAGCCCGCCTGCGCGAGCAGCCCGTCGACGTGGCCGTGGTAGGCGCCCGCGAACTTCAGCACCTGCTCGCGGCCGGTCGCGGCGCGCGCGAGGCGGATCGCCGTCATCGAGGCCTCGGTGCCCGAGGAGGTCATGCGCAGCATCTCCACGCTCTCCATCCGCGCCACCACCGCAGCCGCCAGCTCCACCTCCCCGGCGGTCGCCGCACCGAAGCTCGTGCCCAGCTCTGCGGCCTGCTCGATCGCCGCGATCACCTGCGGCTGAGCATGTCCGTGGATCAGCGGCCCCCACGAGCACACGTAGTCGATGAAGCGGTTTCCGTCGACGTCGACCAGTTCCGCGCCCTCGCCTCGCGCGATGAAGATCGGGTCGCGCCCGATCGCGCGCATCGCGCGCACGGGCGAGTTGACGCCACCGGGCATCAGCTCGAGGGCACGCGCGTAGAGCTGCGTCGAGCGTGTGTCGGTGAGCGATGCGCTCACGTGGTCACGCTCAGGTGCGAATCTGGCCTCTGCACGCGAACGATTGTTCCGGAAGCGTCCAGGCGTCGCTTGCAGGGCCGTCGGCGCAGGCGGCTGTAGACTGCGCCCGATCCGTCTCGGGCCCACTCGGACACGACTCGCCGTGGGAAAGGTTTCGTGACGTCCACGGACTTCAACAAGCCGCTCCTCACCGCCAGCCCACCGTTCTCGCGCCGGGCGACTGCTCGCCACGGGTGAATGTGACGCATGGCCGAGGGTCTGCCGGCGGCCGAGCTGGGCAAGGAGATCGGCGAGCACAAAAAGCACGCTGCCGGCGCAGCCGCTGAGGGACGTCGGGATCGTCTGCTGTCGGTCGCCGAGGCATTGCTGCTGTCGCTCGTCGCGGTGCTCGCGGCGTATTCGGGCTACGCCGCGGCCAAGTCGAGCACGCATTCCTCGATCCTGCTGGCCAAGGCGTCGGCTGTCCGCTCCAAGGCCAACCGCGCCGACCTCGAAGGTCTTCAGATTCGCACGCTTGACTCGGTGACGTTCAACGCTTGGTTTGCCGCGTTCACCGCCGGCGACCTCAACGACCAGCGGCTCGCCGAGAAGCGCCTCCGGCCCGGTTACCGTCCTGCGTTCCACGCCTGGCTGGCCACCGACCCGGCGCACAACCCCAAGGCACCCCCGGGGCCGTCGTACATGCCGCAGTACGTGATTCCCCAGGAGGCCGCGGCGCGCACCTACAACGCACAGGCGGATGCTGCATTCGCGATGGGCTCCGAGGCGGGGGCGACCGGCGACAAGTATGTGCGCGACACGGTGTTCCTGGCGACGGTGCTGTTCCTGGTAGGCATCAGCGGACATTTCCCCCTACGCCAAGCTCGCTACGGACTCGTCGCGGTCGGAGCCCTGATCCTCGTGTTCGCGGTCGTGCAGCTGCTCGGCCTGCCCGGACCGCCCTGAGAAGGGCCATGCCGGCGCCCGTCAGCCGTGCTTGCGCTCCCACTCCTTGAACTCGTCGGTGAAGTACAGCAGGCGGATCTTCTTGAACTCCGTCGATGAGTAGAGCGTCGCGCGCTCGTGGATGCCCGTCTGCTCGGCGATCGCGTCCAGCACCGCGTCGCACTCCTGCTTGGAGCGGCCATGGGCCATCGTGAAGACCGAGTACGGCCAGTCCTCGTAGGTCGGGCGCTGGTAGCAGTGCGAGATGCCGCGCACCGCCGCCATGCGCCGGCCGATCTCCGCGATCTGCTCGTCAGGGACCTGCCACACGCCCATGCCGTTCGCCGAGAAGCCCGCGCGGCGGTGGTAGAGGATCGCCGCCACGCGCCGCAGCAGCCCTCGCTCCTGCATCTTCGCCAGGTGGTCGAGGAAGGCCTGCGAGCTCATGCCCAGCTCGGCCGCCGCCGGCGCGTAGGGCTCCGGCGTCACCGGCATGTCGCCCTGCAGCGCGCGGATCACCGCGATGTCGCGCTCGTCGTAGGGCCGGCGCTCGAGCTCGATCGGCTCTTTCGCCTCGACCGCGCTCGCCAGCGCCTCGGTGTCGCCCTCCATCTCGAGGTCCATGCGGATCTTGAAGAGCTTCAGCGTCGGCAGCTGGCGCACCGACTCCGCCCCCGCCTCGCGCGCGAGCACGTCGAGCGTGCCCTCGAGCCCGAGTCGCGAGTCCGGCTCGGTCGCGATCGTGAACCAGAGGTTGAAGTCGTGATTGCGCAGGTAGTTGTGCGACACCCCCGGGTGCTCGTTGATGACCCCCGCCGCGCGATGCGGGTGGTCGGGATCGACCTTGGCCGCGACCAGCATCGAGGAGTATCCGAGCGCGCGCGTGTCGAAGATCGGCGTGACCTGACGGATGATGCGCTTCTGAAGCAGTCGCTGCACACGGCTCATCGCCTCCTGCTCGGAGACCTCCGCGAGCGACGCGACGTGCTGGTAGGGCCGCGGCGCGATCGGAAAGCTCCCCTGCATCAGGTTGAGCAGCCTGCGGTCGAGCTCGTCAAGCGGGATCGCCGCGCCGTCCCTGCGACTGCGCAGCTTCGGCGTCGCCGTGCTCGCGCGCGTGCCGTCTGCCACCGCCGCGAGGGGCTCCTCGGCGGCCGCCTCGGCAGGGTCGGGCGGCTCGGCGAGCGGCGCGATCGTCTCTTCGGGCTCTGTCATCTCTGCTCCGCCAGCCAAGCGGAGGCGTCCTTCGCGTGGTAGGTGATGATCGTGTCCGCACCGGCGCGGCGCAGCGAGGTGAGGATCTCGAGCACCGTCACGCGCTCGTCGATGTAACCCGCCGCCGCGGCCGCCTTGACCATCGCGTACTCGCCGCTGACGTTGTACGTCGCCACCGGCAGCCGTGTGGCCCGCTTGACCGAGGCGATCACGTCCCCGTAGGCGAGCGCCGGCTTGACCATGACCATGTCCGCGCCCTCCTGCACGTCGAGCAGGGCCTCCCGCACCGCCTCCTCGCCGTTGGCCGGATCCATCTGGTAGGCGCGGCGATCGCCGAACGCCGGCGTCGAGCCGGCGGCGTCGCGGAACGGCCCGTAGAAGGCCGAGGCGAACTTCGCCGAGTAGGCGAGGATCGGCGTGTCCGTGAGGCCATCGCCGTCGAGCTCCGTGCGGATCTCCCGCACGCGCCCGTCCATCATGTCCGACGGCGCCACCAGGTCGGCGCCTGCGCGCGCCTGGCTGACGGCCGTGCGGGCGAGCAGCTCCACGCTGGCGTCGTTGTCGACCGAGCCGTCCTCGCGCAGCAGGCCGCAGTGGCCGTGTGCTGTGTACTCGCACAGGCACACGTCGGTGATCACGAGCAGGCCGGGGTGCGCGCGCTTGATCGCAGCCGTGGCCAGCTGCACGACGCCCTCTTCGTCCCACGCGCCCGAGCCCTGCTCGTCCTTCTCCGCCGGAATGCCGAACAGCATCACGGCGGCGATCCCGAGCTCCGACGCCGCCCCGGCCTCCTCGACGGCTGCCGCCACCGACAGGCGCTCGACGCCAGGCATCGTCGCGATCGGCTCGCGGCCACTCGCCGTCTCGGAGACGAACAGCGGCAGCACGAAGTGCGCCGAGCTCAGCTCCGTCTCGCGCACGAGCCCGCGCAGCGAAGCCGATGCGCGCATCCTGCGCATGCGCGTCTGGGGAAAGGCCATGGTCGTTCCAGGTTAGAGATTCCCGCCTCAATCCACCCGGCGCAGCCACAGGCGCGCCATCGCACCGAAGGCAACCGTCAGCACGGCCAGGTGCACGAGCGGCCCCGGCAGCGACGGCGCGGCTCCGTTCACGGCCGCATCGAGCGCCTGCAGGGTGGCCTTGAAGGGGAACACGAACGAGATCACATCGATCACATCGCTCAGGCCGGCGCCGACGGCGCCGCTCGGGACGAGCGCGAGGAAGGCGAGCGGCAACGACAGCAGGAAGGCCAGCAGCGAGGCCGCGCGGACCTCGCGGGCGAGCGCCCCGATCGCCACACCGAGCGCCGAGAAGGCGAGTCCGCCGAGCGCCAACGCCGCCAGCCATTGCCCAACTCGTCCCCAGTCGAGTGCGACGAAGGCGCCGATCCCGGCGAGCATCGCGAACGCGAGCACGGCCGAGCAGGCAGCCGCCAGCAGAGCCTTCTCGACGAGCAGCCCGCTGCGCGAGACCAGCCCGCGCGCGAGGCGCGCCAGGGTGTGCTCTTCGCGCTCGAGCGCCACGCCACCGGAGGCGAGCAGGACGCAGACGAACATCAGCGAGATCGCGACGGCGACCACCACGGCGAACGTGTTCAGCGGGGTGCGGCGCCCTTCGATCAGCGTCGTCTTCACGCGGATCGGCTGCCCGATCGTCGTGAGCACGTTCTTGGCGAGCGTGAGGTTGCGCGCGGCGAAGCTCGCGAAGGTGTCGATCTGTTCGAGCGCCCGGCGATCGGCCCCGGGCGGTGTGCGCGCGATGATGCCGTCCAGCTTGGCCGGTATCTGACCGAGCCCGATCAGTTCGGGAGCGCCGAGCACGCCGAGGTTTCGGCCGCTCAGGAGCGCGCCGATCGCCTGCGCCGCCGCCTGCTGGATCTGTTCGGAGAAGCCGATGTTGGCCTGCGCGAGCGCCGATTCGATCTGCGCCTGCACGAGCGACTGCTCGAGCGCATTGCCGTTGTAGAGCACTTCGAGCTGCGCCTGTTTCAACCCCGAGCCGAGGCGAGCCGCGATGTTGGGCGGGATCACGACCGCCGCGAGAACTTCGCCCGACTTGATCTTCTCGATCGCCTGCGCGCGCGTAGCGGCGCGCTCGGGCTGGACCTGCGCGAACAGCTGCTCCGCGTATGCGCTCACGGGCACCCGCCTGCTGCCCACCTGCACCGTCTGCCCCGGTGGCGTCTCGTCCACGATCGCCACCTTCGGCTTCCCCGGCCCGCGCGAGATCGCCAGTCCGATCAACAGCGCAATCGCCACCGGATAGACCACCAGCACCGCCACCAACAGCCGCGAGCGCCTGAGGATCAGCAGGTCCTTCGCGAGCAGCGCCCTCACGCGTGCCCCCGTGCCCGCAGCAGCTCGAGAAACGCGCCCTCGAGGTCCTCGGCGCCCTGCGCCTCCGGGAGGAGCAGCAGCTCTGCGGGCGGACCGTCGAACAGCACTTCCCCATCGGCGAGCACGACCGCTCGGCTGGCGTACCGGCGCACCTCGCCGAGGTGGTGGGTCGAGAACAGGACCCCCTTTCCGCGCGCGGCAAGCGTCCGAACGAAGTCCCACAGCCGAGCGCGCTGCCCGGGGTCGAGCGCCGAGGTCGGCTCGTCCAGCGCGAGCACGAGCGGATCGGCGAGCAGCCCGAGGGCGACGTTGACGCGCTGGCGGTTGCCGCCGGACAGGCTCTCCACGCGGTCCTCGGCGCGCGGTGCCAGGCCCGTCTGCTCGAGCATCAGCGCGACGGCCGCGGCCGGGTCGCCCACGCGCTCGAGCCGTGCGAACAGGCGCAGGTTCTCGCGCACCGTCAGGCGGGCGTAGACGGCGGCCTGTTGCGGCGCCCAGCCGACCTCGCGCGGTCCGCGCGCCGCGAGGCCGCCGACCGTCCCGGCGTCGGCGCTCTGCACGCCGGCCAGGATCGAGAGCAACGTCGTCTTGCCGGCGCCGTTGGGCCCGACGACGGCGACGAGCTCTCCGGCGCCCAGCTCGAAGCTCACCTCGTGCAGCGCCGTGCGCTCGCCGAAGCGCTTGCTCAGGCCCTCGACGCGCAGCAGCGGTCCGGGCGCCTGCTCTGCCACGCCGCTCACCGCCCTAGAGCAGGCTCTCGCGCGAGCGGTCCCAGGATTCGAGCGATAGGTGCCTGCTCAGGTAGACGACCGTCTCGCGCAGGACCGAGAGGATCGGCAGCGCGATCAGCGCTCCGATGATCCCGTCGACGTGCAGCCCGAGCAGCAGGGCGAAGATCACGAGGATCGGGTTGATCCGCAGCGTGTGCCCGAACACCTGCGGCGCGACGATGTGACCCTCGAGCTGCTGCAGACCGACGAACAGGAGCACGAGCCAGACGGCGTCGATCGGATCGGTGAACAGGGCCACGATCACGGGGGGCGCGGCGCCGAGGATCGGCCCGATGTAAGGGATGAGCTCCATCACCCCGTAGAACACGCCGAACGCGACCGCGTACTTGCTGCCGTCGGGAAACAGCCCGACGGTGCCAAAGATCCACAGCGACACGCCGGCGGAGGCCCCCATGATGATGCTGAACAGGAGCTGTCCGCCGATATAGCGCGAGACCGCGCGCTGCACGAGGCGCGGGTAGTCGTCCGCGTCGGTGCCGTCGCCGGGCGGCATCAGCCGCCGCGCGAGCCTGCCGATCTGCTCTCCGTACAAGAGCATGTACACCGACAGCACGAAGACCAGGACGAGGTCGAAGATCGCGCCCGCCGCTTCGGTGAGGATGCTGGCGCTCGAGGAGGCGAGTTTGCCGGCGCTCTTGGCAACTTTGTCTTGGATCGTCTGCAGCGCCGTTTTGCCCTGTTTGACGAGTTCGATGTGGATCCCGTTTTCGTTCAGTTCTTCCTGCAGCGAGGCGAGGTTTTTGTTCGCTTCGTCGATCAGGTGCGGCAGGTTGTTCGTGAATTTCTGCACCTGGTTGGAGATAGGGTTGGCGACCAGAAAGCCGATCCCGGTCAGCGTAAGGAAGAATCCGAGGTAGACGGCGAGCACCGCCAGTCCCCGCGGAAGCCGGCGGCGCTGCAGAAAGGCGACCGGCGGGTTGAGGATCAGCGCGATCAGCCCTGCCACGATGAACAACACGAGCACCTGCCCAGCGACCTTGGCGAGCCCCCATACGGCGAGGAGCGCGATCGGCAGGACGGCGAGCTGGACCCAGCGCGGCACGACCTGTCGGGGCGGCTCGTCGTGGGCCGCCGCGGGCAGCGACTCGTCCACGAGTCGCTCCTCTTCGGGGGTCGGGGGCTGCGCCTCCGGACCCTGCTCGGAGCCTTCGCTCACATGCCTCCCATCATCGCCGGAGTATGGCTGAGGACCAGGCGGCAGCCGCGAGGATCCTGTTCGTCGGCGACGTCGTCGGCGGGCTCGGCCGGCGCACTCTGCTGGACTGCCTGCCGGGGCTTCGCGAGCGCTACGAGCCGACGTTCGTCGTCGTCAACGCCGAGAACATCGCCGGCGGCGTGGGGATCACGCCGAAGAGCGCCCAGGAGCTGCTGCGCGCCGGCGTCGACGCGATCACGCTGGGAAACCACACGTACAGGCGCAGGGAGATCTACCCCTACCTCGAGTCGGAGCGACGGATCGTGCGCCCCGCCAACTTCCTGCGCAGCCAGCCCGGCCACGGCACGACGGTGGTCGAGCGTGACGGGGTGCGCCTCGGCGTGGTCAACCTCAGCGGCAATCTGTTCCTGCGCGCCGGCAGAGCGGCGTTCACCGAGATCGAGCCCGCGCTGGCGGAGCTCGGCGAGGTCGACCACGTGCTCGTGGACATGCACGCCGAGGCGACGTCGGAGAAGGTCGCGATGGGATGGCACCTGGACGGCCGCGTTACGGCCGTGCTCGGCACGCACACGCACGTGCCGACGGCCGATGCGCGGGTCCTGCCCGGGGGCACGGCCTACATCACCGACGTCGGCATGACCGGGCCGCGCGGCGGCGTGATCGGCGTCAAGCGCGAGCAGGCGATCGAGTCGCTGCTGACCCAGATGCCGGTGCGCTTCGAGACCTCCGAGGAGGATCCGTGGCTGATGGGCGCGCTCGTCAGCTGCTCACGACGACTGCGGGCCGACTCGATCGAGCAGGTTCTGATGCCGCGCCCCTCCGCCTCCGCCTGACAGGGGGGTCGTAGCGGCCGAGCAGGGCGATCAGCACGAGCGGGAAGAACCAGGGGATGTACAGGTAGAACCAGTGTTCGATCCCCAGCTGCAGGGCGATCAGCACGGCGGCGCAGGCGGCCGCGAGGCCGACCACATCGGCCCGGCGCGGGATCACGGCGAGCACGACGGCCAGCACGACGGCGCCGATCTGGACGGCCAGCTCCCAGCCGCCGAGCCCGCCGTAGAGCCCCCACACCGAGAACGGCGAGGCGCGATCGGCCTGGTAGGCGATCGTGCGCTCGTAGATCGTGTGCAGCGAGTCGTGGCGCAACGCGGGGATGAGCGCGAGCGCTGCGACGGCGAGGAAGGCGATCACGAAGCTCGCCAGCGCCCGCACGCGCGCACGCGCGGGCACCGCCAGCTCGACGCCCGCGGCAGAGCGAGCGGTGCGCTCCCACAGCCCGTGCGTCGCCATGAGCGGCGCAAGCGCGAGCGGCGCGAACTTGGTCAGCCCGGCGAGCGCGGTGAAGGCCCCCCGGGCCGGCGGCGCCAGCTTCGATCGGTAGGTGGCGGCGAGCACCGCCGCCAGCACGAACACGGCGACGAGCGTGTCGTTGGCGTTGCTCTCGAGCGCGAACAGCGTGAATGGGTAGGCGACCCATCCGTACGCGAGCGCGACGCCGAGGCTCGGGCCGCGCACGCGCCTGCCGATCAAGAACAGAAGCGCGACGGCGAGCAGATCGAAGAAGATCGCCGCCGCGTGAGCGGCCGGCAGATCGTCCCACTTGCCGCTCCAGCCGAACAGCTGCTCGAAGGGGACGTACGCCTCGTAGTTGGCCGGACCGTAGGTGTCGCCGTGTTCGTTGTCTTTCGGCCAGTGGCCGTACAGCGGCTTGTCGTGGACGATGCGGTGCGCACCGATCACGCCCGCGTAGCCGACATCGATCACGTTGGAGTCGGTCACGTTCAGCGCGACGCGGAAGCCGATCAGGAAGACGACCCCCAGCGCGAGCCAGGGGGCGGGCACGAGCAGGCGCAGCGGCCCGGGGCGCCGCGCCCGGCCGTTCTCCGGGGGGGCCGGCTGCGGCGGCGCGCGGCGCAGCAGCCGGCGTCTACCCCCGCCATGCCGCTGCGCTCGTCCGCGCCGCGACAGGGCGAGCATGCGCAGCAGCAGATAGACGAGCGGCGGGTAGACGAGCGGCACCGATTGATAAATGCGTCCGTGATTGAAGAAGGCGAGCGAGATCGACAGCGACAACAGCACGAGCAGGTCGAGGTGAAGCAGCCTCAGCGGGCGGCGGAAGTCGATGAAGGGCAGCAGGAACAGCGCGCACAGCGGCAGCCAGATGTAGAGCGCGTCGACGTGGCGCCCGAACGCGCCCTTGTAGCCGCGCGCCATCGTCCAAGGGACCTGGAAGCCGGTCCACTGTTCGAGGACTCGCCCGGAGAGGTCGTCGATGATGACCTGGACGATCTCCTTCTTGCCGTTCTTGGAGAAGTAGCTGACCTGCCAGCGCAGCGGCATCTTCAGGTAGGCGCCACCGTATGAGCCGGGGTATTTGGCCCGCTCCTGCTTCACGCTGCTCGAGCGTGCGGCGATCGCGAGCACCTGATTGGCCGACAGCCGCCGACCGGCGGGCGGCGTGTTCGACGGCGGGACCGGGATCGGCGCGTTGGGATCGGTCTGGGTGGTGGCCGTGGAGGCGGTCGGCGAGCCGGGCGTGCTCGATGACGACGCGGCGAGCGCGGTCGTGGCACCCGGGGACTGCCGGACGCTGCCGGGTTCCTCGCCGACGGCGTGCGCCGTGGCGGGCAGCGCGAGCGAGAGGGTCAGGGCGAGCGCTGTCGGCAGGCGTCGCATCCAGCGAGCGTAACGGGCGCGAGCGGCCGTTACGCGGCTTCGGCCGCGGCCGGGGCGCTGCCGTGAGCGCTCAGCCCGAAGTGCCCGAGCACGATCGAGGCGATGTCGCGGATCGCCCATTGCCCGGGGTCCTCCGGGGGAAGCTCGACGCCGCAGGCGATGAGCGCGCCGAGCGAGTCGGAGGCGTGCAGCGAGCCGTGGCTGCCGCCGCCGACGTGTGCCTGGCGCCCCCAGTCGAGGAACTCGTAGCCGGGGGCGGCCGACAGCAGCACCTCGCCGGAGCTGGGGCACGTGAGCGCGGACCAGGCGCGCGCGAGCACATCGGGGTAGGAGGGCGTCAGCAGCCGGCCGTCCTCGGCGCGACCGTCGACCACGGCGAGCGGTCCGTCGATGCTCCACTGGACGCCGCGGGGGTCGGTAAGCTCACCGCCCGGGCGGAAGCGCAGCTCGCCGTGCTCGCGGCTGACGAGCACCCCTTCGCTGGGCCGGTCGTGCGCGTCGCGAGCCAGCCAGATGACGTGCTCGATCCCCTCGACGGCCAGCGCGCGATCGACGACCGAGGCGCGCATGGCGTCACGCTCGAGATCGTGCAGCGCGTAGACCATCGCGGCGCGCTGGGAGGGGCAGACGGCGATGTGGGCCTGCCCGGAGTCGCCGCTGCGCGACGGCTCGAGCACGCCCAGCTCGGCGAGCTCGTCCTGCAGCGCGATCGTGTCGGTGACCGGCGCCTGCGAGTGATCGGCCATCGCGATCACGGCATGCTCTCTCAGGAACTCGTCGACGCCGCCGCCCGCCTCGCACACGCGAGCCAGCTGCAGGTCGGCCTGCGCGAGCGACTGCAGCTGCGCGTCGGGGCCGCGCTTGTGCGAGTGCCAGTCGTTGTCGGGCAGCGACAGCAGCAGGAAGTCGAACAGGTCGCGTTCGACCATGTAGCTGGAGACGCAGCCGGAGTGGCGGTCGCGCACGCCGGGCATGCCGAGGCCGGAGCGGCAACCGGTCCGCCGCGAGGCGAAGATGTCGGCGTAGAACAGCTCGCGCGGACCCATCACGGAGTGGCGCATGAGCGCGGCGGCGACGCGCGTGAGCGCCGTGTCGCGCTGGGGCTCGTGGCGGTGGCGGCCGCGATACATGAGGTAGGTCGTGCCGGCCGTGCGCACGTCGGCATCGTCGAGCGACTCGAACAGGGTCGGCGTCTGCGCGGAGAGGTGGGCGCGGTTCATGTTGTAGACGGTGTCGGTCAGCTGGCGGCCGATGCCGAAGCGCTGCGCCGAGCGGAAGCTCGAGCCGTATTCGACGTAGCGCTGCTCCTCGCGCAGATACCAGTTCATGCCGGGCACGCGGTGCTCGTCCTGACCAAGGCCGGTGACGATCGAAGCGGCGCACACGGGCGTGACGGACGGGAAGGCGGCGACGCAGTCGGGCACGTAGCGCCCGCGCTCGATCAGCGTCTTCAGCACGGGGGCCACGCCTGCGGCGACGGCGCGCTCGAGCATCTCGGGCGCCATCGCGTCGATCACGCAGAGCACGAGCTTTGGAGGCTTTGCGGGCTTCGTGGGCATCCAATCCTCGGCGCGGACCATCAGCGCCGCAGGATGCGCAGCCCGGCGTACTTCTCCTCGGCCCGGGCGCGGGTGCGCAGCAGCAGCCAGGCGAGCGCCGCCAGCGCCACATAGCCGAGCGGGTGCAAGAGGGTGACCAGCGCGGCCAGGAGCAGCGAGGCGGCGTCGAGGTAGACGGTGAGCGCCTGTTTGGCGGCTCCGTCGGCGAGTCGCGCGCGTGCGCGCGCGAACAACGGCAGCACCGCGCTCTGGCTCAGCCACACGACGGCGAGGCCACCGACGAGGCCGGGCCACCACGCGTCGTGGTGCGCGGCGAGCGTTCCCGCGAACAGCACGGCCCCGGCGCCATAGGCGAGCCCGGCGAGCGCCGCGGCGAGCGGCTCGGGACGCCTGCGCTCGGAGGAGGGGTCTTGCAGCGCGGAGAGCCCGAGCAGCAGCTGCAGCGCGTATGCGAGCACGAGCGCGACGGCCACGACGAGCAGCCACCAGTCGTCCTGCAGGAACTTGAAGGGGTCATGCGCGAAGCTCACGCCGAGCGCGTCGGCGGAGGCGAGCGCGCCGGCGAGCAGCAGCGGCAGGAATGGACGCAGACCGCAGGCGGCGGCCAGGCCGGCGCCGAGGCCTATGTAGAAGAAGATGCCGTTCATCGGTTTCGGGCGTGCGACGGTGCGCTACGGTGCTCGTCTGGCCGCGGCGCGAACGGTCAGGACGATAGACGACGCTCGTGCCGATCAACGCACGAGGCGCCAGGTACGGCGCACGCGGCGGCGAATAGGAACGACAGCACATGGACCGATCGATCAGCGGAGCTGGTGGCGGACGCGGAGCCCGGCCGACGGCGCATGAGCTGGCGCGCTACGAGTCCCTGTTCGCGACGCGCACGCGCGGGATGAAAAGCTCGGCGATGCGCGAGATGATGGCGTTGACCGAGCGCCCCGACGTGATCTCGCTGGCGGGCGGGCTGCCGGACACCTCGACGTTCCCGCCGGAGCTGTACGCGAAGCTGATGTCCCAGGTGGCCGCCTCGGCGACGGCGCGCGCGCTGCAGTACGGCCCGACCGAAGGGATGGCGAGCACGGTCGATTGCATCGTGCAGGTGATGGCTGCCGAAGGAGCGCCGATCGACCCGGGCGAGGTGCTCGTCACGACCGGCGGCCAGCAGGTGATCGACCTGGCCTGCAAGACGTTGATCGACCCGGGCGACGTGATCGTGGCGGAGGCGCCGACGTACCCGGGCGCGGTGCCGACCTTCAGCGCCTATGAGGCGGAGGTCGAGCAGATCGAGATGGACGCCGACGGCATGCCGATCGACGAGCTCGAGAGCGTGCTGGACCGCCTGCAGGCGGAGGGGCGGCGGCCGAAGTTCATCTACACGATCCCCAACTTCCAGAATCCCGGCGGCGTGACGATGTCGCTGCCTCGACGCCGGCGCCTGGTCGAGGTGGCGCACGAGCGTGAGCTCTTGATCCTCGAGGACAACCCGTACGGCCTGCTCCGCTACGAGGGCGAGCCGCTGCCGACGCTGCATTCGCTCGACGCGCAGGTGGGGATCGGTGGCGGCGCGGCCGACCTCGTGATCTACCTCGGCACGTTCTCGAAGATCCTCTCCCCCGGCCTGCGGCTGGGCTGGGCCGTGGCGCCGCGACCGGTGCTCGAGAAGCTGAACCTCGGCAAACAGGGCTCGGACCTATGCTCGTCGCCGGTCACGCAGCTGTTCGTTGCCGAGTACTTCAAGGAGCGCGAGGGCAGCGGCGAGCCACGCTGGCTGGGCTACCTGGAGCAGCTGAAGGACCTCTACCGCAGCCGCCGCGACGCGATGCTCGAGTCGCTCGATGAGCACTTCGGCGAGAGCGCTAGCTGGACCGAGCCGGAGGGGGGGTTGTTCGTGTGGGCGACCCTCGACGAGCGCATCGACACGACCGACCTGCTCGCCCAGGCGCGCAAGAGCGAGGGCGTGGCGTTCGTGCCCGGCCGCGCGGCGTACATGGACGGGCGGCGCGGCTCATCTTCGATGCGGCTGAACTTCGCAGGCGTCGACGAGGCTGACATCCGCGAGGGCATTCGCCGGATCGGCAAGGTGGTACGCGCCCAGCTCGGTCTGTATGGAACGCTCACCGGCTCGAGCGGCTCGAGCGCCTCCTCCCCACCGTCCGCCGACGGCAAGTCGGCGTCACAGCCCGGCGGGGATGCTGATCGGGCATCGGCGGCCGCGGCGCCGCTAGCGGACGTGGTCGCCTTCCCGCGCCGCGACAAGGGCGGGTCGGCGCGGCGCCAGCAGGATCGATGAGCGCGCCCAAGCGGGTGGCGGTGCTCAAGGGGGGACGCTCGCTGGAGCGAAGCGTGTCATTGCGCTCGGGAGCGCACGCGCAGGAGGCGCTCATGCGCCTCGGACACGAGGTCGCGGCGATCGACGTCGACGCGGGCGTGGTCGAGCAGCTGCAGATGGCCGCGCCGGACGCGGCGCTGGTCGCGCTGCACGGCCCGGACGGCGAGGACGGCACGCTGCAGTCGCTGCTCGAGGCGATCGGGGTGCCCTATACGGGATCGGGCCCGGCGGCCTGCAGGTGCTGCACGGACAAGGCGCTGGCCAAGTACCTGATGCGCGAGGCCGGCATCCCCACGCCGGACTTCCACTCCTTCAGAGACTCGTGGATCAAGCAGCTCGGCGCCGCCCAGGCGCTGCCCAGCGTCGAGCGCTCGCTCGGCTTCCCGCTCGTGGTCAAGCCGGTCAGCCAGGGCTCTGCGCTTGGGGTGAAGTTCGCGCGCTCCAGCGAGGAGCTTCCGGCGGCGCTCGTGGGCGCCTTCTCCTACGACGGCAAGGTGCTGATCGAGCGCTACGTGAAGGGACGCGACCTGGCGGTCTCCGTGTTGGACGGTCCCGAGGGGGCTATGCCGCTGCCCGTGGTCGAGGCCGTCCCCCGCGAGGAGGATTTTTACGATTATGAATCAAGATACGAGATCGGAATGACCACGTTCGTGTGCCCAGCCGAGCTCACGGACGAGACGACCGCGCGCGCGCAGGAGCTCGCGCTGTCGGTGTACCGGCTGCTCGGCTGCCACGGAGTGGCGCGCATCGACCTCCTGCTCGACGAGCAGACCGGCGAGCTGTGGGTGCTCGAGGCCAACGTCGTCCCCGGGATGACCGAGACGAGCCTCTTGCCGCAGGCGGCCGATGCGGCGGGGATCGGGTTCGACGAGCTGATCGCTCGGGTCTTGGAGAGCGCCTTTACGCGCTAGGAGTCGCCTGCGGCGAAGTCCTCGGGGCTGACCTCGTCCAGGAACTCCTTGAACTTCTCGACGACGTCCTCGGACTCCTCGACGTCGTGCTCGAACTCAATCGCGGACTCGGCGATGACGTCCTCGGCCGCGTAGATCGGCGCGCCGCAGCGGACGGCGAGCGCGATCGCATCGCTCGGTCGCGAGTCGATCTCCAGCTCGCGCCCGGCCACCTGCAGAGTGATCGAGGCGAAGAACGTGTTCTCGCGCAGCTCGGTCACCGAGACGGACGTGCATTTGACCTCGAGCTCGCCGAGGATCTCACTCAGCAGGTCGTGGGTCATCGGTCGCGGCGTGCCGGCGCCCTGCAGCTTCATCAGGATCGAAGCGGCCTCAGGATGGCCGATCCAGATGGGCAGGAACTTGTTGCCCTCGACCGTCTTCAGAAGCACGATCGGCTGCTTGCCAACCATGTCGAAGCTGACGCCGTAGATGACCATCTCCTGCACGCGAGTCCTCCGAGAGGGGGAAAGGCCAGAGTATAGGTACCCGCGAGACCCCGCCAACAGGCGCTCGGGGTGCCGCTCAGGCCCTCACGGCGGCTTCGTCGTCGGCCTCCGAGCGAAACGTCCAGAGCTTGTTGCCGATGAAGTTGAACGGCATCGAAGCGGCCACGGCCAGAGCCTGCGCGGGCACCTTCTCCAGGTGTGCCACCTCGACGAAAAGCGTGAGCAGCAGCAGGCTGACGGCCTCCGCGAGGAGGCTGACGAGCAGGAAGCGACCGGCCTGGTGGTGAGCGCGGCCGTCGCCCGCATCGAACGTCCAATGACGGTTGAGCACGAAGTTGTTGAGCACGGCGACGAGCCACGCCACCACGGAGGCGGCTCGGTACTCGAGCCCCGCGCCGTGGACGGCGAGCGCATAGACGGCCACGTTGACGACGAAGCCCATGCCGCCGACGAGACCGAAGCGCACGAGCTGCAGCCAGTTGGCCGGCTTACGCAGCCCGTGCAGCAGCCGCACGTGTGGGCGCAGCTGCACGGTAGAGGCGATGTTGCGGGCGTGTATGTCTACGGCGGTGGCCTCGTCGGGCATCGGGGCAGGTTAGCTGAGCTTGCCTAGGCACCCGCCTGCCTGGCGGGCGCCGCACGGGCATCGTCCTCAACCCGGATGCGTCTGGAAGGGTAGCGGGCCGGCGGGCGCGAGACATTCGCCGCTGGTCGCCGCCGACAGGCGCGGCCCGCCAGCGCGGCCGCTAGCCTTGCTCAGGTGACCGACTCGACCCAGGCCGAGGCGCCTCGTCCGCTGGGCGACATGCTGTCGCGCTGGTCCTTGTTGGCGGCGGCAATCGCGCTCGCCTTGATCGCCGCCGGCCTGGCGCTCGCGCTGAGTGGCGGCTCACACGTCCGGGCCGCGAGTGCCGGTGGCCGGGGCGCCGCCGCAAGGGCGCAGGCGAGCACGGGCGCGGGCGCAGGCGCGTCGGCGAATGCCGCGGGCGAGTCGCCCGGCGCCGCCGGCAAGTCGGGGGCGGCGGCGACCGCCCCGCCCAAGACGTCGGCCGCCGGCGCGGGAACCGGCGCCAGGCGGGCGAACGTGGCCGAGGTCGCCGACCCGGAGGAAGCCAACAGCTTCCCGGCCCCGGCCAACGTCCAGCACGAGGCCGCCGTGAGGCCGTCGAAGGCGAGTGAGCAGATCGTCGCCGCCGGCGCCCCATCGGACGCCGAAGTCAAGCAGGAGCTCGCTCAGATGCAGGCCGTCGAACGAAGCGCCAAGCGCGCGCAGCAGCGGGCGCTGCAACCCGTGGCCGGCGGCAACTCGATCGGCGGCGATGGGACCATCCCGATTCCGCCTAACGTCCCCGAAACGGTCCAGCGCGTGATCGCGGGGGGGAACGCGATCGCCAACTTCCCGTACGTGTTCGGCGGTGGCCACGCCTCGTTCGTCGACAACGCCTACGACTGCTCCGGCTCGGTCAGCTACGCGCTCGCCGCCGGTGGGCTGCTCAGCGTGCCGGAGACCTCGGGCGAACTCGAGCGCTGGGGCGTACCCGGGCCGGGCCGCTACATCACGATCGAGGCGGCCGCCGGGCACGTCTACATGTACGTGAACGGCGTGATGTACAACACGGCCGGTCGCAGCGGCGTGTACGCCTCGCGCTGGCAGGTCAAACCGGTCGACAACTCCGGTTACGTCGCCCGCCACTGGCCCGGGTTGTGATGCTCGCGCTGATCCCGCTCGCGCTCGACGGCGAAGCGGCGATCGAATCCGGCGGCAGCGGCACCGCGATCGCCATCGTCTCGGTGATCTCGATCGTCGCCGGGTACGTCGTGCTGTTCCTGCTCTGGCGCTACGTGTTCAGCGCCAAGGCGAAAGCCAGGCGCGGCGAACCGCCCGAACACTGATCGACGGGCGCGGCTGCTTCGGCGCGAGACGCCGGCCGTGCTTCAGCGCGAGAGGTTGGCCGTGCTGAGCACGGTCGTCGCGACCGGGCTGCTCGCGTTGTGCACGACCATTCGGATCATCAGCGAGACCTTGTGCAGCTTGCGCAGCTTCGCCGCCGTCGACTTGCTGAATTTGATCCTGTAGCTGCTGTGACCGGCCTTCGTCGTCACGAGGATCGCTTTGGCGATCACGATCTGGGGAGGCGTTCCAGGGGCGAGTCCAGTCGCGGCCGGGCCCTTGAGCCCGATCTTCTTCGCGATCGAGCTGGCCAGCAGGACCTCGAAGCGGCCCGTGGCCTGTGCGCTGACCGAGTAGCGGATCACGAGGCCATGGCGCAGGGCCGAGGCGAGGCTGTGCGAGCTGACGCCCGCGCTCGCCACGACCTTGACCGGCGTCGATCCGCCCGAGCCGCCGGCGCTGCCCGAGCCGCCCGAGCCGCCGGTCGCGCCCGTGGTCGAGGAGCCCGTGCCGGAGCTCGTGCCGGAGCCCGTGTTCGATGGCGCAGCCGGCGTCGGCGGCGCGGGACCTGCCACGGTCACGCTGTGCGTCACCGAGCCCGTGTTGCCGGCGACGTCCTCGGCCGTGAGCGTCACGTTGTACGTGCCACCGTATTGGTAGGAGTGGAACGTGCTGGCCGCGCAGGGGCTGAGCCAGGGCGCCTGGCAGGGCGTGGCGTTGGGCGAGTTGAGGGCTGCCGCGCCCGGCGCGAAGCCGCTCACGGTCGGGCTGCCGTCGCCGAAGTCCCAGGTGAAGGTCGGGTAGGTGAGCGCGGTCGACGGGAAGCTGACGGCGGAGTTCAGCGTGATGTCCGACTCCATCCCGTCGAAGCCGACGAGTTCGCCCGAGTTGACCGTGTTAGGCGCCGTGAAGGCCGGGACCAGGCTCGCTCCGTTCAGGCACGGCACGCCGGGGTAGGGAAGATGCAGGGCGGCCAGATTGAAACCCGCGTTGACGTAGTAGTTCCCGTTCGCGAAAGTGTGGTTCAAGAGCGACCCGGCTCGCGTCTTCGGGCTGGCGCTCGCGCTGCCGCCGCTCGTGGGCACGAAGAAGTTGCGGCACTCGTCGGTGACCTCGTGGCCGGAAGGGTCCTGCCAGGCGTCGAGGAGTGGGTTGGTGACGATGTTCTGCTGCTCGACCGCGACCTGGTTGACGATCAGGTCGGCCAGCCCCGTGTCGAAGCCGCCGTCCGGCGAGCGCCCCGACAGCTGGTTGGGCTCCTGCTGGTGCGGGCCGTCGAGACCTAGCGCTTCGGCTTCTTCCTGTTCGCGTTTTTCGACGGCGTTCTTTTTTTCGAATTCTTCCTGTTCCTGAGCAGTCTTCGGTTTCGGGCGCTCCTTTTCCTCGAGTTCTCCGTTCGATTCCTTCGTGCTCGGCTGGAAGCCGCCGTCCTGGCAGTCATAGCCCGGAGTCGCGTCGAGGAGCGAAAGGTGGTTGTCGCCGGCGCCGCCGGCCGTCCACGGGATCGCCGCGTACAGCACGGTCTGCGATTCGCCTGCGCCGATGAAGCTGTGATAGCTGCAGAAGCTCCGCTTGTAGCTTTTGAAGCTCGCCGGTTCTTCGTGTTTTTCTTCAGCTTCTTCGACTTCTTCGATGGTCCCCGCGAAGTCCGAGCAATGGCCGCTCGCGCCGCCGGCGTCCAGGCAGACGGCAACGCCCGGCGGGGTGAGGAGGTAGAAGATCGAGCTCATCCCCGTCGGGAGACCGTGCTGCGCGATGAACGTTTCGAGCTGCTGGCGCAGCTGCCCATCGGTGAGACAGACTTCGCCGATCGGCGCGCCCAATTCGAACGGTCGCGGATCGACGCAGTTCGAGCTCGGATATGGGTTGGTGTCGGTGTAGGCGCCGTGGAAGCTCGAGCCGTTGGTGGCCGGCTGGTTGGTGGCGTCCCTGTACTGTCCGTCGAGCGCGAACGGGCTGAGCAGCGTTCCGCTCGACGCCCCCAGATTCGCGAGGAATCGATTGACCACGCCCTGCCAGTCGCCGTGGTAGAAGTTCTGCGGGTCCCAATAGATCGCGTACGTGTTGGCGCCGTGCAGGACCGGGTTGCCGCTCGAGTTGCCGAAGCTCGCGGCAGCCCCGTTCGATCCGGATTTGTTGCTCCCGAGGCCCTGCCAGGTGGCCGTGCCTTCCCAGTAACGGGCCACTTCGCGCTGCTGCAGCCCGACCTTCGTGCCGGACACTTCCTGCACGAACGCGCCCGCGGAACCGCACAGCATCGAGAGCAGTACGCACAGCGCGAGCGTGAAGGCGGCGCACAGCGAGCGGGCGCGCGTGGAGAGGAGGCGTGAGAGAAGGCTGGCGGTGGGGGCCACGAACCCATCATCGGCAGCCCTCGCCCTGTGCATTAGCGCCGCTAGACATCCTCGTGGCGAGCGACCCGGCGCGCAGCCGGCACCGGCCCGCGACGGCGTCATCTCGCGACGGCCACCGCAGCTACTGTCCAACCAGCGTGGAACTGAACTTCGAGGTCTCCCAGCACTTCCTCGACGACCGAGGGCAGCGCTCGGGCTTCGTCCTGCTCGGCGCGTTCCTGCTCGCGTTCCTGTTCATCCGTACGAGCGCGCGCATGATCCGCAGCCCCAAATTCAGCTGGTGGCCGGGTAGCGTCAAGACCTCGAGCGGCCTGCACCTGCACCATCTCGTGTGGGGCATCTGCCTGATGATGAGCAGCGGCTTTCTCAACTTCGCGCTGGCGCCGGAGAGCCCGTGGTCGGAGGTTCTGGCGGCCGCCTTCGGGATCGGCGCCGGGCTCACGCTCGACGAGTTCGCGCTGTGGGTGCACCTGGAAGACGTCTACTGGAGCGAGCAGGGGCGGATCTCGCTCGACGCCGTCGTCGTGGCGACGCTGCTCGGCGGCTTGATCGTGCTCGGGCTGGCCCCGTTCGACCTGAGCGAACAGGGCGGCTCGATCGGCTCGATCGTCGTCGCCGTCGCGTTCGACGTCGCGCTCGCCGCGCTGGCGATCTTCAAGGGCAAGCCGCTGCTCGGACTGATCGGCGTCTTCATCCCGATCGTCTCGCTCGTCGGCGCGATCCGTCTGGCCACGCCGAACTCGCCGTGGGCGCGCAAGCGCTACCGGCCGGGCAGTCGCAAGATGGAGGCCGCGAGCGCGCGCTGGGCGCGCGTTCGCAAGCGGCGGCGCTGGCTCGGCGACGCGATCGGCGGTACTCCCTCGGCGCAGTAGATTGCGCTCGATGGACACCGTCGCGAGCAAGCTCGAGCTGACGCTTCTGCCGGGAGCCCGCGCGCTGCTTCAGATGCACGCGCGCGAGCTGCCCCAGCGCGACGATCTGTGCGGCGCGTTCTGCGGCGCACTCGCGCTGAGCGCGGCGGGTCTGCACGAGCGCGACGGCGAGCCGCTCGACCAGGACTCGGTGGCGCGCGCGGCCGGCAGCGTCGTCTCGCGCGTGCCCGACGCAGCGGCGCTCCCGGCCGGAGAGCATGGACGGCGCGACTATCGCGTCCAACCCCCGATGATCGACGACGCGTCGGTCTCGGGCACGAACTGCGCCGGCGTGGTGCGAGCGATCGAGGAGCTGTCGGGCGAGCGCCTGTGCGCGCTCCCCTACGCCGAGCCGTGGACGGGCGAGGCGCTCGCCGGGCTGTTCGACGCGGTCGCCGGGCTGCAGCGGCCGGCCTCGCTGATCGCCAACGTCGCGACGCGACACCTGTGGGGCTCGACGCCGAGCGCAGCCCAGCTGCTCGGGCATCTGCTCGACGGGAGCGACGAGGGGCCGGCGGCGGACTGGGACGTGGGTCACTTCGTATGCGTGTTCGGGCGCGTGCGGGGCCCGGGCGGCGAGCTGTACTGCATCGCCGACACGTATCCGGCCCTCGGCGCGCACGGCGTGCACGCCCAGCCGCGCGAGCGGCTCGCGCGAGCGCTCACCCGCCCGGAGATGGCCCCGGGCGGGATCATCGCGGTTCTCGCCCGTGAGGACGCCGCGGCCGTGAGCGCCGCGGCGAGCACGTACGGGCTGGTCGAGGGGACCTGGGACAACGGAACGCTGACCGTCGCGTCCTCGCCATGAGCGACGACGACCTGGTCGCGCTCGTCTGCTGCGACCTGGGCGCGATCGTCCGCGGGCGCTCGCTGCCGAGCGCCGCGCTGGAGAGCCTCGGGCGTGGCCGCGACGCGGGCGTCGGGCCCGGCGAGCGTGCCGGAGTCGATCGAGCGCACGAGGAAGCCGGCGCGGGCGTGGGCTGGGTTCCGGCAAACCACGCGCTCACGCCGATCGGCACGCTCGCCGAGCCGAACCCGTTCGGCTCGACGGGCGACCTGCGCCTGCTGCCGGACCTGCGCACACGCGCGCGGGTCGAAGGCGGGGACGGCGTGGACGCGCTCGAGCTCGTCATCTGCGACATCGCCGAGGTCGATGGGCGGCCCTGGGAGTGCTGCCCGCGCGCCTTTCTGCGAGAGGCTCTCGAGCAGCTGGAGAGCGAGCTCGGCATGCGCCTGCTCGCGAGCTTCGAGCACGAGTTCCAGCTGCTCGTGGACGAGGCTCCCGCCCTCCCCTTCTCGCTGGAGGCGCAGCGCCGGGCCGGCCGCTTCCCGCAGCGCGCGATGCGGGCGCTCGTGCAGGCGGGCACGCAGCCCCAGCGCTTCATGCCCGAGTACGCCTCGCACCAGTTCGAGATTCCGGTCGCCGCGGCGGAAGGGCTCGCCGCCGCCGACCGCGCGCTCGTGGTGCGCGAGGTGGTGCGGGAGGTCGCGCGACGCGAACTGCACCGCGCCACCTTCACGCCGCTGCTCGATCCTGCGCAGGCCGGCAACGGCGTGCACATCCACCTCAGCCTGCTCGGCGCGGACGGGAGCTCCGCGCTCTACGACCGGTCGCGTCCGGGGAGCCTCAGCGTCCTCGGCGGCAGCTTCGCGGCCGGGATCCTGCGCCACGCCCCCGCGCTGACGGCGCTGACGGCCCCCAGCCCCGTCTCGAGCGCCCGACTGGCACCGCACCACTGGGGCGCGGGCGCGGCCTGCCTCGGCCTGCAGAACCGCGAAACGCTGCTGCGCATTCCGCCGCTCGTGGCGGGGGCCGGCGAGCTGGGGCGCCAGCTGCGGCTCGAGTACCGCGGGGCCGACGCCGCCGCGAACCCGTATCTGGCGCTGGGCGCGATCCTCCGCGCCGGGCTGGCCGGCGTGCGCGACGGCCTCGAGCCGGCGCCACTGCTCGAGCGCGACCCGGCGCAGCTCGACGCGGCCGAAGCCGAGCGCTTTGGCGTCGACGGGCTGCCCGGCTCGCTTGCCGCGGCGCTGGCGGCGCTGGCGGCGGATGAGACGGCGCGGGGGTGGATGACGCCGTTGATGTACGACGCGTACGTGGCGGTCAAGGGCAGCGAGCTCGAGGCCGCCGAGAACGTCGAGGTGGCGGAGCTCTGCGCGCGCTATGCCCAGATCCACTGACCCAGGCGCGGTGCTCGCACCGCTGCTCGCCTCGCTCGAGGACGAGCTCGCAGGCGCGGTCGAGCTGCGCCAGCGGCTGCACGCTGCGCCCGAGCAGGCCCACGAAGAGCACCGGACGGCGCAGACCGTACGCGAGCGGCTGCCGGTGGCGGCCACGAGCGCGGCCGGCACGGGACTGCTCGCGCGGGTCGGCCCGGAGGAGGGTGCCGCGGTGGCGATCCGCGCCGAGCTCGACGGTCTGCCGATCGTCGAGCGCACGAGCGCGCCGTTCAGCGCGACGGGAGAGGCGATGCACGCGTGCGGTCACGACGTCCACATGGCCGCGCTCGTCGCGCTCGCGCGAGCCGCGGCGAAGCTCGGAGAGCTGCCGGCGCCCCTGCTGGCCGTGTTCCAGCCGAGCGAGGAGGCCTACCCGTCAGGCGCCCAGCAGCTCGCGCTCGGCGAGCTGGCGAGGATCGGGCCTGCTGCGGTGGTCGCGGCGCACATTCACCCCGAGCTGCCCTGGGGGAGCGTGGCGCTCGACTTCGGGACGGTCAACGCGGCGAGCGACTCGGTCGAGATCACTGTCGAGGGAGAGCCCTCGCACGGCGCCTACCCGCACCACGGCCGCGACCCGATCCTGGCGATCGCGCAGATCGTCGTCACGCTTCACGCACAGGCGGCGCGGCGCCTGGATCCGCTCGGCCCGGCGGTGGTCAACGTTGGCATCCTCGAAGGCGGGCGCACGGAGAACGTGATCCCCGCGCGCGCACGCGCGCGAGCGTCGCTGCGCGCCCATCGCCCGCAGGAGCGCAGCGAGCTTCGCCGCCTGGTCGAGGACGTCGTGCGCGGCGTGGCCGACGCCCACGGATGCCGTGCCACGGTCGAGCTGATCGCCGGCGAGCCGGCGCTCGAGAACGACCCGCTGATCGTCGAGCGCGCGCGTGAGCTGCTGGGGCAGGCCGGTCTGGGCACGGCGCCCGAGTGGCGATCGTGCGGGTCGGATGACCTCGCCTTCTTCGGCGAGCTGGCGCCGCTAGCGATCGGCTTCGTCGGTCTCGAGGGGGCGCCGGGCTTCGTGCCCCGCCCCTTGCATCACCCGGAGCTGCTGCCCCCGGATGACGCGGTGGCGCTTGTCGCGCGAACGCAGGCCGTGCTCTACGTCGCGGCGGCGGCCACGCTCACGGCCCGCTGAACCTCGACGCACACGGCGACACGCAATGGTGGACTGGGCGTGCCGCAGGCTGTAGGATGCCCGGCCAGGTCAGCGGCGCGCCAAGGATGAGGTGTCACGAAGGCGTCGCGGCCGGGGAGGGGAGATGGAGGGAGATCCGCTGGTTCGTTCGTCCGCGGCGCAGTTTCGCGGGCTTCGTCGATGGCCGATCGTGGTGAGCATCGCCGCGGTCCTCGTGCTGCTCTCGGCAGCGTCGGCGGGCGCATCCTCCAACGGCGTCGCATCCTGGGGCTACAACGCGTCCGGCCAGCTCGGCAACGGCACGACGACCACGATCAGCCGCGTTCCGGGCGCGGTCTCCGGTCTGAGCGGCGTCACCGCGGTCTCGGCCGGCGGCGAACACAGCCTCGCGCTGCTGTCCGACGGCACGGTGCGGGCGTGGGGTAACAACCGCCTGGGGCAGCTCGGCAACGGCACGACGACGGGCAGCAAAGTGCCCGTGGCCGTTCCGGGGCTCTCGGGCGTCGTGGCCGTCTCGGCCGGCAAACAGTTCAGCCTGGCGTTGCTGTCGAACGGAACCGTGATGACGTGGGGAACGAACGAAGACGGTGAGCTCGGCAGCGGGTTCAAAGGAACCAAAAGCACGGCGCCGGTCCTAGTGAAAGGACTCAGCGGGGTGAGCGCGATCTCGGCCGGCGGCAACTTCAGCCTGGCGCGTCTGAGCAACGGCACCGCGACGGCATGGGGAGCCGGCGACGAAGGTCAGCTCGGCAACGGCAAAAAGCTCAAGAGCACGACGCCCGTCGCGGTCAAAGGGCTGACCGAAGTCGTCGCGGTGGCGGCCGGAGGCGAACACGGTCTGGCCCTGCTGGCGAACGGCACGGTGATGTCCTGGGGCTGCAACATCTCGCTCCAGTTGGGGATCCCGACGACGTACAAAGTCATCAAAGAAGAAGGCGAAATCTTCTACGAAGAAGAAGAACAGCCGGAAAACAGCGCGGTGCCGGGCGCGGTTCCGGTCAACGGTGTCACGGCGGTGGCGGCGGGCTCCGAACACAGCCTGGCCCTGCTCGGCACCGGCGAAGTGATGGCGTGGGGCGGCAACGGCTCAGACCAGCTCGGCAACGGAACGCAGGGCGGAATGACCAACGTGCCGAGCGCCGTGTCCGGCCTCGGTGGCGTCACGGCGATCGCCGCGGGCGGCCAGCACACGCTGGCGCTGCTCAGCGGCGGCTCGGTCGAGGCATGGGGCTACAACCCCGACGGCCAGCTCGGCAACGGGACGAACCTGAACAGTCCCGTACCCGTCGCGAGCTCGGACCTCAGCGGCGTGACGGCGATCGCCGGCGGTGGCGTGCACAGCCTGTCGGTTGGACCGCCGCTGGCGACCGTCACGGGCGTGTCGCCGAGCGCCGGCGCGCAGACGGGCGGAGCGAGCGTGGCGATCTCGGGCGTGAACCTCGACCTGGCGAGCGCCGTCCATTTCGGCGCCAGCCCGGCGGGCGCGTTCACGATCGAATCGCCCACGACGATCACCGCGACGGCGCCGCCCGGAGTTGGCATCGTCGATGTCACGATCACGACCGCCGGCGGGACCAGCGCGCCCAACGCGACGGACAAGTACACCTACGTCCCGCCGCCGGCGATCACGAAAGTGACGCCCAAAAAAGCGCCCGCCGTGGGTGGCACGACCGTCACGATCGGCGGCACCGGCCTCGCCGGGGCGACCGCGGTGAGCTTCGGCGCGACGCCAGCGCAGAGCTTCACGGTCAACTCGTCGACCTCGATCAGCGCCGTCTCGCCGCCGGGCACGGCCGGGCCCGTGGACATATCGGTGACGACCCCCTACGGCACGAGCGCGATCACGACAACCGACGTCTTCAAATACGAACTGCCGACGATCACGAGCCTCACGCCGAACGCAGGCCCGGGGCAGGGTGGCACGATCGTGACCGTCCACGGCAGCGGCTACGCACCCGGCGCCGGCACGACCACGTTCAAGTTCGGCAAAGCGTCCGCGACCTCGGTCACGTGCGAATCGACGACCACCTGCACGCTGACGACGCCGGCCGGTAAAGCAGGGGTGCTCGACGTGCGCGCGCTCGTCGGGAAATACAAAAGCCTCGAAAACCCGCCCGCCGACCAGTTCACCTACGAATAGCGCGGCGGCGGCGGCGGCGGCGCGGCGCCCACGGCGGCCGCGTCGCGAGCCGTCGCGCGCTGCGACGGGCGGCCGCTCCGGCTCAGCCCCCCAGCGGGGAGGGCGGGATCCGCGGTTCGCCGTGGACGTCCGGAATGCGCATCATCAGCTCGTCGACGTAGCACCACGACCAGTCTTCGCGCGGCTCGATCGAGCGGATGATCGGGTGGCCGCTGGCGCGGGCGTGGGCGCTCGCGTGGCGGTTGGGCGAGTCGTCGCAGCAGCCTACGCGCCCGCACTCCAGGCAGATGCGCAGGTGCAGCCAGGGGTCGCCGCTGCGCAGGCAGTCCTCGCAGCCATCGACCGACTCGGGCAGCTCGGTGATCAGGACCTGGTCGAGGTGCGTGCAGTTCGGCATCGAGTCCTCACTTTCCGGGTTGGGCGAAGGGCAGCTGCACGCGAAACGTCGTGCGGCCGGGTTGCCGCTCGAGCGTGAGCGAGCCGTCGTGGCGGTCGACGACGATCCGCCGTGCCGTGGCGAGGCCGAGGCCGGTGCCGAAGCCGACGTCCTTGGTTGTGAAGAACGGGTCGAAGATGCGCGGCGCTGCGTCCTCGGGGACGCCGGGGCCGTCGTCGGAGATCTCGATCACGGCGCATTCTCCTTCGGCGCGCGTGGCGATCGTGATCGAGCCGCGCTCCCCGAGCGCGTCGATCGCGTTGTCGAGCAGGTTCGTCCACACCTGGTTGAGCTCGGATCCGCGCACGGTCAGCTTCGGCAGCGACCGATCGTATTCCCGCACGATCTCGATCTCTGTGTGCTTGAGCTTGTAGCCGAGCACCTTCAGCGTCGTCTCCAGGCCCTCGTGCAGGTCGACCTCGACGAGATCGCCGCGGTCCATGTAGGCGTAGGACTTGACCGCGCCGACGAGGCTCGACATCCGTTCGGTCGACTCTTCGAGCTCGGCCGCGAGACGCCCGGCGGCGAGCGTTGCCGCCACCCATCTGAACGCCGCGTCGGTCGCCGGGCCTGCGAGCTCGGCGACGCGGTCGAGCCATGCTTGATCGACGCCGGCGGCGGCGAGCGGTTCGGCCAACCGCCACGGCTCCTGCACGCCGAACGCCTCCAGGCGCGCGAGCACGTCGTCCTCGGCGTCGGCCGCATCCAGCGCGTCGAGCGCGCTGCTCGCCGCGGCGCGCGCGACCGCCTGCTGCTGCAGCGCGACGAGCTCGCCGGCTTGCTCGCGCTCCATCCCCGACTCGACGAAGCGGGCGATCGTCGAGCTGAGCACCTCGAGCGCTTCGGTCATCTGCTGCGCCGCGCGGCGCGCTGCGGCGGCTGGGTTGTTGAGCTCGTGCGCGAGCCCGGCCGCCATCGTGCCGAGCGAGGTCAGCCGCTCGCGGCTCTGCTCGATGCTCGTCACACGGCTCATCACGGGCGCCACCGCCTGCATCACCCGGCGGTGGATCGCCGGCTGCGCAAACGCCAGGCGGCGGAAGTCGGCGGTCTCGACCAGTGCCACCCGGCAAGGAGTCTCGGCCTGCATACGCACGCCCATCCGCCCACCCGTAAGCGCCGCGATCGCGCCCATCCACGTCGGCGCCTTGTGGCGGCCCACGGGCTCGTTGCCGCCCTGGTCGATGATGGTCGCCTGGGCTTCGCCCTGCAGCAGCAGGTTCATGCCGCGGTTCTCCTCGCCCTGCTCGGCGATGATCCCTCCGGCAGGGACGCGATAGGTGTGCGCGACCGGGATCCACTCGGAGAGCTGCGCGTCGTCGAGTTCTTCGAAGAGGTCGACGCTGCGCAGCTCCTCGAGCGTGATCGGCGGCTCCGAGGCCTCCTCGGCGACGTCGGTCGCGCCCGCGCTGCGCTCGTCGGCGCCGGGGTCGCTCATGGCTGTTTGGTCTGCTCGTCGGTCACGCCGTCATGCCTCAAGGAGATACTCGTGGATCAGCGACACGGCCATCGAGCCCTCGCCGACGGCGCTCGCCACGCGCTTGATCGAACGCGCGCGCACATCCCCGGCGACGAAGACGCCCGGCACGGTCGTCTCGAGCACGAACGGCTCGCGCTCGAGTGGCCAGCCGGCCGCCTGGGCGTCGCGCCCGGCGAGGATGAAGCCGCGCTCGTCGCGAGCCAGCACGCCCCCGAGCCAATCGGTCCTGGGCGAGGCGCCGATGAAGACGAAGCAGGCGTCCGCGTCGAGCGTCTCCTCACCGTCGGGCCCGTCGATGCGCACCTTGCTCAGGTGGCCGTCGCTCTGCTCGGCTGCCGTGGCGGTCGTGCCGGTGCGCACGTCGACGTTGTCGAGCCCCGCGATCTGCTCGATCAGGTAGTGCGACATCGACGCCTCGAGCGAGGGCCCGCGCACGAGCATCGTCACGGAGGCGGCGTAGCCGCTGAAGTAGACAGCCGCCTGGCCGGCCGAGTTGGCTCCCCCGATCACGACGATGCGCTGATTTGCGCAGGCGCGCGCCTCGGTCATGGCGGCGCCGTAGTAGACGCCGGCGCCGGTCAGCTCCGGGAAGCCCGGCGTGTCCAGCTGGCGGTAGGAGACACCCGAGGCGATCAGCACGCAGCTGGCGCTGAGCACCTCGCCGCCGCTCAGCTCGAGCAGCCGGGCGGACCCCTCGGCGCGAAGGGCGACGGCCTCCTGCACGGTCAGGAGCTCGGCGCCGAGCCGGCGCGCCTGGTCGGTGGCACGCCGCGCGAGGTCAGATCCGCTGAGGCCGGCGGGGAAGCCGAGGTAGTTCTCGATCCTGCTCGACTGACCGGCCTGGCCGCCGGGCGCCTCGCGCTCGACCATGATCGTGCGCAGGCCCTCCGACGCTCCGTACACGGCGGCGGCGAGGCCGGCCGGCCCGCCGCCGACGACGACCAGGTCGTAGTGCTCCTGCGCGGGGGCGCCGGCGACGCCGAGGCGCTCGGCCAGCTCGAGCACGCTCGGGCGCTCGAGCACGGAGCCATCCTCGAGCAGCACCACCGGCAGCCGCTCGGGGTCGACGCCGGCGACCTGCAACAGCTCGCGCGCCTCGGCGTCCCGCTCGACGTCCAGCCAGCGCGCGGGCACGCGATTGCGGACCAGGAAGTCGCGCAGGTCGTGGGACTCCTTGGAGAAGCGGTGGCCGACGACGCGCACGCCACCGGCCTCGAGCGCGGCGCCCGACTCCCAGGTCGTCAGCAGGTCCTCCACCACCGGGAACAGCTGCTCCTCGGGGGGGTCCCAGGGCTTGAGCAGGTAGTAGTCGAGCGCGACGTCGTTGATGGCTGCGATCGCGGCGTCGGTGTCGGCGTAGGCCGTCAGCAGCACGCGCTTGGCGTCGGGCACGACCTTGCGCGCCTCCACCAGGTACTCCGTGCCGGGCATGCCCGGCATCCGCTGGTCGGCGATCAGCATCGCGACCTGATCGCCGCGCGTGCGCGACTCGCGCAGGATCTCCAGCGCGTCTGCGCCCGAGCCCGCCCGCAGGACGCGAAAGCGCTCTCCGAAGCCGCGGCGCAGGTCACGCGCGACGGCCGCGAGCACGGCCGGCTCGTCGTCCACCGCCAGGATCGCGGGGCGCCGCGCGGACGACTGTGGCTGCGGGGCGTCCTCGGAGACGGCTGGCTCGGTGCTGACCGACATCGCGCGATTGACAGTAGTGCGTTACGGACGGGCAGTGAAGTGCCCTCGCCGGCGCGGGCGCCGTATGGTTCGAGGAGATGACGGTCCGCATCCTCGAGACGAACGGGATCGAGCTGAGCGTGCTCGACGAGGGGGCCGGCCCGCTCGTCGTGCTCTGCCACGGCTTTCCCGAGCTCGCCTACTCCTGGCGTCACCAGGTGCCGGCGCTGACGGACGCGGGCTACCGCGTCCTCGCACCCGACATGCGCGGATTCGGCGGGAGCTCGGCGCCCGAGCCGGTTGAGGCGTATGACGTCGTCACCCTGTGCCGCGACATGACCGGACTGCTCGACGAGCTGGGTGAGCAGGACGCCGTCTTCGTCGGCCACGATTGGGGCGCGAACGTCGCCTGGTGGCTCGCCGTGCTCGCTCCCGAGCGCGTGCGGGCCGTGGCCGGCCTGAGCGTGCCGTTCGTCCCGCGCGCGCCGGCCGCCCCGATCCCGATCATGCGCCGGCACCTGGGCGATGACTTCTACATCGTCTGGTTCCAAGAGCCCGGAGTTGCCGATGAGGCGCTCGCGCGCAACGTGCGCCGCACGCTGACGACGAGCCGTCAATGGACGGCCGACTGGGCGCTCGAGGACGGCAGCGAGCCGCGGCGGGCGGCGTGGCTGTCGGAGGAGGAGCTCGCCGTGTACGTCGAGACGTTCGAGCGGACCGGCTTCACGGGCGGGCTGAACTGGTACCGCAACATCGACCGCAACTGGGAGCTGACCGAGCCGTTCGCGGAGCGGCGGGTCGAGCAGCCCGCGATGTTCCTCACCGGCGAGCTCGACCCCGTCAGTCGGTTCATGCCCGCCGAGGCGATGCGCGGGTGGGTGACCGACCTTCGCACCGAGGTCGTCGTGCCCGGCGCCGGACACTGGGTCCAGCAGCAGGCGCCGAGCGAGGTCAACGCGGCGCTGCTGGATTTCCTCGGCGGCCTCTGAGCGTACGCCGGGCGGACCCGCTCACCTTGCGCGAAGCGCGGGGCAAGCGCATAGAGTTACGTTCATGGTTCGGAGGAGTCTGCTGGCGCGAGGGTGCGGCGTGGCACTGATCGGCGTGCTGTGCGCTTTGGCGTTAACAGAGCCCGTGAGCGCGTTTACCGCGGCGACACCGGCCGCGATTCAGATCAAGCCGGGCATGAGCAAACCCGTGATCGCGCCCTCGGCGTTCAGGGCGGCCGCGAGCGGCCCGTCGACCCTTGCGGCGACGGCGCACGTCGGGGCGACCGTCCACTTCGGAGCCGTCGCCGTCAAGAGCGTCGGCTTCACCGTGCAGCGTGCGCTTCCCGGGCGCCGGCAGGGCAAACGCTGTGTGAAGCCCACCGCGCGCAACGGCAAGGCCGCTCGCTGCAAGCGCTACAAGACGGTCGGCCGCTTTCGCTACGCCGCCAAGACCCAACTCGGCGTCGTCCGGTTCCGCTTTACGGGGCGGGTCGGCGGGCGCAGGCTGAAGCCCGGGCCATACCGGCTGCGCTGCGTCCCGATAAGCAGCACGGGGACGGCGGGCGCGCCGGCGTTCGCCACCTTCAGGATCGTCTGACGAGACGCCGCGCTGCTGTCGCTCGAGCCTAGGCCGCGCCCGCCGGCTCCGGGTCAGGCCGGATCACGACCGTGTCGGCGACCGGGATGATCTCGTCCACGGCGAGGTCGGCGCGCCCGGCATGGTCGCGGATCGCCTCGGGGCTGCTCGCCTGGTAGATGCAGACCGTGCCGACGCGGCCATCGTCCTCGCTCAGGACATAGCTGCGGATCCAGCGGATGTCGTCGGACATCTCCTCGTCGCCGACGGTTTTCGAGCGCCCGGCCGCCTGTTCCAGCTCGGCCCCGTCGCTCCAAGCGCCGCGGCGCAAGATCACGTAAGTGTCCATCGTGGCCCCTTTCGGATTCGATCGTCTCCCAACAGCCCGCCACGTGGTCTGGCCACCGACCGACCGTCTCTCCGTACCGTAACCGGAGTGGCCATGGCGGGGCTGCTGGCGGGCCGGCGCGCCGGTAGCTGAGTTTTCGGGAACCTCCCGATAGTTGGCGCGGTCCGTCTAGGTCGAGCAGTAGCGTCCGGCCCGGTGAGAGACCTGTCTACCTCGCCTCGTCATCTGTCAGGCCGGGTGGGCGTGGCTTACCGGAGTTCCGACGCCGCTCGCGAGCGGATCGCCGGGGTACTCGTAGAACCTGCCCGGCTGTGAGCTCTCGCGCCCGTAGCCGATGCCGAGCTGCTCTTCCAGTGCGCTACGCACGCTCCCGACGGTGGGCCAGTCGAAGTTCTCGAAGCCGACGTCGTTGGGCGGTCCCCCGATGTCCTTACCGAGCTCGCCCTGCGCGAACCGAACCAGTGCGCGATGGACTGCCTCCGTCCCCATCGCCTCAGCGCACAGGCGCGCGCCGAACTCCTCGCCGCCTCGCGCGAACGTGCTAACCCCGATCAGATACAGGCTGATCTCGATCGTCTCGATCACCTCGAGGGTTTCGAACAGGCCGATGCCCCCACCGCCGAACACGGTGTCCGGGAACCAGTAGCTCGTGGTCAGCGCGTTGCCGCCGGCGTCTTCGAGCGCCTCGACGTGGTGATACTCGGTGCTTACGCCGTTGCGCAACACAGGCACGAACGCCTCTGACGGCGTGCCAGCCGCGTTCTTGATTGCTGCGGTCAGCAATGTCACGCCCAGTTGCTCCTCGGTGACCAGGAAGTCCAGCACCTCCTGGCGGCCCTGCTTGTCACCATTGGTTGCGGCGTTCGTGGGCGCAGTGAGTACGGCGCCTGCGTCGTCGGCCGGGTGTTGATACACCGCGATGGTCTTGTCGAACATGTTGCGCATTTTGCGCCTCCAGGAATTGAGATTCAGGACCGTGTCTTGTGCCAGCGCACGTGTCGGACTTCACCGGTCGATCTAGCGAAGCGTGCGAAACCCCTCGCGCAGCTCGGAGGCGTACAGCTCCGGCTGCTCCCAGGCGGCGAAGTGCCCGCCGCGCTCGACCTCGTTGAAGTGGACGAGGTTGGGGTATGCCTTCTCCGTCCAGCTCCGGGGAACCTGGAAGAGCTCGTCGGGGAAGACGCTCACCGCCACCGGGACGGTGACGTGCCGGACGTTGGCGAAGCTGCCGTACCCCAGGTACTCCCAGTACGACTTCGCGGTCGAGACCCCCGTGTTGGTCAGCCAGAACAAGGTGATGTTGTCGAGGATGTCGTCTCGGGTCAGGCCGCCCTCGACCCCGTCCACGAAGGCAGGACGGATCAGCGTCGCGTAGCTGGTCGGGTCGTGGTCGATCATGTAGGCCGCCAGGAAGACGGGGGAGTCGTTGAGCCCGTACATGGTCTGCGGGCGCGTCCCCATCTGCACGGCGTACGCCGCATGCTTGTACGCGGCCCCGAGGTCCTCGGCCGCGCGTCGCTCGTCGGCTGAGAGATCGGGCGACTGCGCGCTGCCGGTCTTGATCGCCGTGTCGACGTCGAGCGGGAACACGCCGGGGAAGTTGGTGTGGATCCCCAACAGCTCCGGGGGCGCCGGCTCGGGCGACGCGGGCGCGTCGCGACCACCGGCCATGTAGTCGACGACGAGCGCGCCGTAGTCGCCGCCTGCCGCCACGAACTGCTCGTAGCCGAGGCGCTGCATCAGCTCGACGTAGGCGCGCCCCATGCGGATCGGGTCCCACCCGGTCGTGGCCGGCTTGCCCGAGAACCCGTAGCCCGGCATGTTGGGGATCACCAGGTGGAAGGCGTCCGAGGCACTCGCGCCGTGGGCCGTCGGGTCGGTGAGCAGGTCGATGATCTTGAGCTGCTCGATCACCGAGCCGGGCCATCCGTGGCAAACGACGAGCGGCAACGCGTCCTCGTGCTTGGAGCGAACATGGACGAAGTGGATGTCCAGCCCGTCGATCTCGGTGATGAAGTTGGGCACCGAGTTGAGCTTGGCCTCGCACTTGCGCCAGTCGTGCTCGGTCTCCCAGTAGTGCGCGACCGCCTGGATCGTCGCCAGCTGCACTCCTTGCGAGGCATCCTCGACGCCCTCCTTCTCGGGCCAACGCGTGGCGGCGAGGCGCGCCCGGAGGTCCTCCAGATCCGCCTCGGGGAACTCGATCGTGAACGGCCGGATCGCGGCGTCGACTGACTTTTCGACTGTGACAGCCATTGTGGTCCTCCTTGGTGTGGTGACGGGATGACGGCACGAAGCCGGATCGTCTCGTCGTGCTGGTCGGCGGCCGCGAGAGTGGGACAAGCTCAGGAAGACTGGGACAAGCTCAGTGGTCGCGGCTGATCGACCGCAACCTACGCCGACGCGACACTGATTCATATGGCTCGTTCGGACCCGCTTGGGGGGTTAGACCGAACCAACGCCAGCCCGGTCGCCCCGGCTCGCCGGGGGAGGACCAGTGCTAGCGAAAGTGCTACGTTCCGCCCCGGAAGGTTGGGGATGTCGGAACGGTTCGGCCTCACGCCCAGTCAACGCAGCCCGGCCACCGAACGCCGGCGGCCAGTCACGGTTGTGCTCGTCGACGACGAACCGCTGATCCGCGCAGCATTGTCCCAGGCGCTGTCGGCCGGTGGGCTTGAGCTCGTCGGCGAGGCGACAAACGGAGGGGACGCGATCAGGGTCGTGGTAGAAGTGCGCCCGGACGTCGTTCTCATGGACCTGCGACTTTCCGGGATCACGGGAGTTCAGACGATCGAGCGGCTCTGCCTCCTGGCCCCGGCCTCGCGCATACTCGTGCTCACCCGCAGCGAGCAGAACCGCGTGGTCGAGGCGATCGTTGCCGGTGCAAGCGGATACATACTCAAGAGCGCGCCACCAGAGGCGATCATCGCCGCTGTCAGCGCGACCGCGGCCGGCGAGTCCGTGCTCTCCTCGCAGGTCGCCGGCACGCTACTCGAGCGCATCCGCGAGCGAGACATCCCAATCACCACGGCCAGTCACGACGCTGCCGTCTCGATCCGGGCCGCACTCACCGCGCGCGAGCTCGACATCTTCAAACGACTTGCAAGCGGAGAGAGCAACCATGACATCGGGCGCGATCTGAACCTCAGCACCAACACGGTCGCAAACCACATCTCGAGCATCCTGGCGAAGCTCCACCTCCACAATCGCATCCAAGCGGCCGTCCAAGCCGTACGAGCCGGAATCGCCTGAGCGCACCCAGGCCGCTGCGGCGGGCCAGCACTGCAGGCCCTTTTTCTGATGGGCGATCCTGGATTCGAACCAGGGACCTCTTCCTTATCAGAGAAGCGCTCTAACCGACTGAGCTAATCGCCCGAGGCGGTTGTCGGACGGCGCTGCGTCGCGTTCAACCGCACGAGAGCGTCCATCTTACCCGCGCGCAAGAGCGCGACGTGGCGTCCCGTCCGCCGGACCGGAGGTTGCCGAGAAGTTCGACTATCTGGAATGTTCGAGCAGGCCTGGTATCGCTCGCGGCCGTAGCCGCCGCGCCAGCTCGAGCGCCTCCTGTGGTGTCTCGAACGACAGCTCCGCGCGGTAGCCCTCGCGCACCGGACGCACGCTGACCTCGGCCCCGAGAGCGGCCCCGAGCGCGTCGGCGATCTCGTGTGCCGCCTGCACCTGGTCGGGATGAGCGCCTGCGGTCATTCGCCTGCGTCGCGCACCCGGCTGCTTCTCCCCCTGCGAGGAGTTGTGCTCGCGGGCGCGCGCTTCCAGCGTGCGCACCGACCAGCCCTCCTGCGCGGACGCTCGCGCCAGGCTCGCGCGAGCACCGTGATCTTCGGCGAGCAGCAGCGCGCGTCCGTGCCCCTCGCTGAGCGTGCCCGCCTGCACGAGCTCGATCGCCTCATGCGGCAGGTCGAGCAGCCGGATCAGGTTGCTGACCGCCACGCGGCTCCGCCCCACGCGCCGGCCGACTTCCTCGCGCGTCAGTTCGAGATCCTCGACGAGCGCGGCGCAGGCTCGCGCCTCCTCGATCGGGCTCAGGTCCTCGCGCGCCATGTTCTCGATCAGCGCCAGCTCGATCGCTTCGGCATCGTCACGGGCGCGCACGAGCGCCGGGATCGTCTCCAGGCCCGCGATCTTGGCCGCGCGCCAGCGCCGCTCGCCCGCGACGATCTCGTATGTGCCGCCCGCCTTAGGCCGGACCAGCACCGGCTGCAGCACCCCGCGCTCGCCGAGCGAGTCCGCCAGCGCCTGCAGTCCGTCCTCGTCGAAACGCCGGCGCGGCTGCGTCGGAGACGGCGAGATCAACTCCACCGCCAGCTCGCGCAGCTCCTGCTCGCGATCGCCCTCCGCCTCGTTGCGCGCGGATACCGACAGGATCGCGTCCAACCCCCGGCCCATACCGGGCTTTGGCCTAGCCACGTGCAGCCACCTCCTTTGCCAGCTCGAAATATGCCTCTGCGCCCGCGCTGTGCGGGTCGTGGTGCGTCACCGGCAGCCCGTAGCTCGGCGCCTCGCCGACGCGCACGTTTCGGGGAATCACCGTGGCGAAGACGAGCTCCGGGAAGTGCTCGCGGACCTCGCGCTCCACGTCGCGGCCCAGACGCGTGCGGCCATCGTGCATCGTCAGCAGCATCCCCGCAACAGTCAACCTCGGGTTGAGCTCTCGCTGCACCAATGCCAGCGTCTCGAGCAGCCCGGCGAGGCCCTCGAGCGCGAAGTACTCCGTCTGCACCGGCACGATCACCTGGTCGGCCGCCACCAGCGCACTCACAGTCAGCGGGCCCAGCGATGGAGGGCAGTCGAGCAGGATGTAGCGAAAGTGCTCGCGCAGCGGCTCGAGCCGCTCGCGCAGCCGCTGCTCGAAGCCCTCGATCCGCGGCAGCTCCACGTTCGCGCCCGCCAGGCCGGCGCCGGCCGGGAGCAGCCGCAGTCCCGGGACGCTCGATTCCGTCAGCGCCTCCTGCGCGCTGGCCTCTTCCGTCAGCACCTCGTAGAGCCCGGGCGATTGGGTGCGCGCCACGCCCAGCCCAACCGTCGCATTGGCCTGCGGGTCCACGTCTACCAGCAGCGTCTCGTAGCCCGCCTCCGCGATGCACGCGCTCACGTTCAGCGCCGTCGTCGTCTTGCCGACGCCGCCCTTCTGGTTCGCGATCGCATACACCGTTGCCATCGGCTGCAAGCTAGCGGCGCACGCGGTCAGAGCCGCCGATCCACGGGGCAATTTCCGCATCGTGCGCCCACTTTCAGGCGCCGAGTGGTCGCTTGCGTGCGATCCCCGCCCGGCGCGGGAATCGCTCGGGCGTTGCGCCCGTCTTCACCCAGACGTGCAGGTGACGGTCGGTGGCCGCTGCGAACGGACGCACGCGGCGGATCTCCGCCAACTCAAAACCCAGCAGGCGCGCCGCCGCTGACGCCGCCCGCTCTTCCCGCCCGTCGCGTCGCCCGCGCCAGTCGACCAGCGCCCCGCCCGCGCACAGCAGCGGCGCCGCATACTCGAGCACGACCGGCTGCGGGGCCAGGGCCCGTGCCACCACCACGTCGTTGGCACCCAGCCCCTGCGCCCACTCCTCCGCGCGTGCACATACGACACTCGCGTTCTCGATCTCCGCGGCTGCGATCATCCGCTCGAGGAACTCGCACTTGCGGCGCTGGCTCTCCACGAGCCGGATCCGTGCGCGCGGGAGCGTCACGGCGAGCGCCACCCCGGGGAAGCCCGCCCCTGCGCCCAGGTCCGCCAGATCGCGGCCATCTTTAATTAGATCGATATCGAGGCCGGCCAGCGAATCCGCCAGATGTCGCTCAGCGGCCTCGCGCGGAGCTCGCACCGTCGTGGGCGCATGCTCGTCGCGCTGCAACACCGCCAGCACTTGCCCCAGCGTCGCCAGTTGCCGGTCGCTCAGGTCGTGATCGGCGAGCGCGCCGCTCCACGCCTGAGCGTTTCCCGTGAAACGCTCCCCTTCCGGCTCAGTCATCAACGGGCGAGACGACGAGGAAGCGGTGCGGCTCCTCGCCCTCGCTGTGCGTCTCAACGCCACCCCGTCCGCGCAGGTATTCGTGCACTATCCGCCGCTCGGCCGGCGGCATCGGCTCGAGCTCGACCGGCGCCCCATCGCGCAGCGCTTCCTCCGCCGCATCATCTGCGTCTGCGCGCAGCAGCTCGGCGCGGCGCTCCCGATAGCCGTCCGCATCGATCTCGACGCGCGTGCTGGAAGGGCCCTCCGGGAAGACGATCCGCTGCGCCAGGTGCTGGACCGCGTCGATCGTCTGCCCCCGCCTGCCGATGAACAGCCCCACGTCGTCGCCGACGAGCCTGCCCCGCAGCACCCCCTCGGCCTCCTCGACCTCGATCTCGGCGTCGAGACCCAGGCCGGCCGTGACTTCCTCGAGCAGCTCTTCCAGCAGCTCGGCCGGCTCGAGCTCCTCCTCCACGGCCGCCTCGCGCTCCTCGCTCACCGTCGCCTCCCCGACCGTTTCTTCTTCTTGCGCGGTGGCCGTGGCGGCGGCGGCGTTGGCTTCGGCTTAGCCTCAGGCTCAGGGCGAGCTGCACCTGCCCCGGCCAGGCGCCCGAGCAGCCCCGGCCCGCCGCTCGTCCCGCCCGAGTCGCCCCCACCCCCGCCGACGCCGGCCAGCGCCGGCTTGAGCGTTCGCGTCGACTTGCCGTTGGCCGAGCCGGCCGCCCCCACCGGCTCCGGCGGCGGTCCCAAATGTCGTTTGATCAAGTACTGCTGGACGATCGTCCACAGGTTCGTCGTGATCCAGTAGACCAGCAGGCCGGCCGGGTAGCGGTAGAGGATCACCACGAACACCACCGGCAGCAGCAGCATCAGCCGGCGCTGGTTCGGGTCCGCCGTCGCCGTCGCCACGAGCGTCGAGACGACCTGGGAGCCGACGTAGAGCACGATCAGCGCGATCAGCGCGGCTCCGGTGGCCTTGTAGGTGATGTCCGGCAGGAACAGGAACTTCGCAGAGCCTTTGGCGATGATGTGTTCCACGCCGTTGTAGTGAAAAGGCGTGCTGCAGCCGACTTCGGTCAGGCCCGGCAGCTTGCCGGGTTGACCCGGCACCGTCACCGCGTTCTGGGGTATCTGGGCGTTCGAAACGATGTGCTTGCCCAGTTGCTGCGAGTAGAACTCGCGCAGCTGCTGGCCGCAGATATCCAGCTTCAGGTCGGTGCGCAGCATGTAGAAGAGGGAGATGAACACCGGCAGCTGGAGCAGGAGCGGCAGGCACGACGCCAGCGGGTTGATTTTGTTCTCCCTGTAGAACGCCATGATCTCCTGCTGCTGGCGCTGTTTGTCGTCCTTGTACTTCTCTTTCAGCGCCTGGATCTGGGGCGACAGCCGCTGCATTTCCTGCATTCCCTTCAGCTGCCGGTAAGTCAAGGGCACGAGCACGGCGCGGATCAGCACCGTCAGGCCGATGATCGCAAGCCCCCAACTGCCGCCCACGAGGTTGTCGTGGATGAACACCATGATCGACTCGAAGAAGCTGATCAGGGGCGAGAACGCATCCTCGATGAAGTTGGTGGCGAAGATTGGCATGGGCGCTATCGGCTGGCTGGCTCTATCGGCTCGCTGCGATCTTGCTCGGCGGCGCGTCGCTCATGGCCGGCACGAACCCGCCGGAGCAGGGCGCCGCCGGCCGCGCCTGCGCTCATGCCCCGCTGCGCTGTCCGCGTGTGAACACTCGCTGGGCCTCGACCGGATCGTATCCGCCGTAGCTCCATGGGTTGCACCTGAGCAGGCGCCACATTGCGAGCACCGCGCCCCTAAGTATGCCGTACTCCCTGATCGCCTCGACCGCATAGCGCGAGCAGGTCGGCTCGTACTTGCAGCGGCGCGGGATCGCCGGCGAGACCACCCGCTGATAGACGACGATCGGAGCCGTCGCAAGCCCGCGCAGGGCGCGCACCGCCGGCCCCGGTGATCGGCGAACGCCCGGCGCTGCCTCGGCACCGCTCATTGCCCCTCCGCCGCATCGTCGTCTCGCGCCTGCTCCTGCTCCGCCTCCAGCGACAGCTGCCCGGCGTCGCCGTCCGTCTCCTCAGCGACTGGCGCCGTTGCTCCCTCGCGCAGGCCGGCCTTGGCGATCAGCTCGGACAGCGCCCCGTCGACACCCTCCAGGCCATCGCGCTCGACCAGCTCCGCCGCCGAAGGCCGGGCGACAACGACCACGTCGTGTCCCGCGCGAAGACCCTGCTCGTGGAGCGCGAACGCCTCGCGCAGCAGCCGCTTGACCCGGTTGCGCTCCACTGCACCACCGACCTTGCGCGACACCGACAGGCCCAGCCGCGGGCGATCGCTGGTGGCGTTCGGGAACGTGTACAGGATCAGGTGCCGGTTCGCCGTGGAGCGGCCCTGACGGTAGACGCGCTCGAACTCTGCGCTGCGCGACAGGCGACCGCGACTGGATCCTCGCGGCATCGAGCCAACCCTCACGCTCAGGTAGAGAGTCGCTTCCGACCCTTGGCGCGGCGGCGCTTGAGCGTCAGCCGGCCCGCCCGCGAGCGCATGCGCGCACGGAACCCGTGCGCGCGGGCTCGCTTGCGCTTCTTTGGCTGGTAGGTGCGCTTCATCTTGCTTTCGACGGACTCCCGGACGATCCTGCCTCGGCAGGCATCGGCCTGCGCTTGGGCACGCTCCGCGATCTCAACAGGTCGCGTGTTCGGCCGCTCAGTATAGGCGTGTCCGCGGTCCCGCGAGCCCCCCAATCCGAGCCCCGTTGAGAACCGCGGAATTTTTCCGGCAGTTGCGGATGCGGCGATCCATCGCCCGCGAGGCGTCGGTATAGTCGCCGCTCACCGGGGCCCCGCGGCTCCTCCTTGAATATTTGTCACCACGTTTGCTCTGGGAGAGAGGCGATTCACGCTGCCGTGAGTGTTGAGCTCGAGGACATATGGTCGCGCGTTCAGGCCGAGCTGGCGCTCGCGGTCGATGACGGCGCCTACCGGATCTGGCTCGCGCCACTGCGCCCACGCGCGCTCGAGGAAGGGCGCCTGCTGTTGGAAGCGCCCGCCGGCGCGCGATCGTGGATCCACGATCGCTTCGGGCTCGTGCTCGACTCATGCGCCGCCAGCGTGCTCGGCGAGCACGTCCTCGTGGAGCTCGTCGACCGCGGCGGTGGCGGTCACGGTCCCACCTCCGCCGCGAGCACCGGCGACGGCGCTCCGTCGCACAGACGCACGCGCGGCGACACCTCGGCCGTCAGCGGGTACGACCGCGGCCCTCACCCCCGATCCTCGGCTGCCGCCGAGGCCGGCGGCGGGAGTCGAAGGGAGTCTCGCGCCGGCCCGCTCGCCAACCCCAAGCTCACGTTCGAGCAGTTTGTGATCGGCGACAGCAACCGGCTCGCGCACGCCGCCGCGTTGACCGTCGCCGAGATGCCCGCGCATGCGTACAACCCGTTGTTCATCTGCGGCCCGCCGGGCGTCGGCAAGACGCATCTGCTCAGTTCGATCGCCAAGCTGCTTCAAGCGCACAACCCCAGCATCACCGTGCGCTGCACGACCGGCGAGGCCTTCACCAACGAGTTCATCGAATCGCTCGGCACGCGGCGAAGCGAGGCCTTCAAGTCCCGCTTCCGCGACGTCGACGTGCTGCTGCTCGATGATGTGCAGTTCCTCGAGCGCAAGGCCAAGACCGAGGAGGAGCTCTTCCACACGTTCAACGCGCTGCACGACGGCGGGCGCCAGATCGTGCTCACCTCCGACCGTCCGCCCCACGATCTGCAGGCGCTCGAGGATCGCCTGCGCGAGCGCTTCGCCGCCGGCCTCGTCGCCGACATCGAGCCACCCGACCTCGCCACACGCCTCACGATCCTGCGCAAGCGCGCTCAGTACGACGGCGTCCAGCTCGACGACGAGCGTGCCCTGCACGCCATCGCCGAGCGCATCGACAGCAACGTGCGTGCCCTCGAGGGCGCACTGATACGAGTCGTCGCGTTCAGCTCGCTCACCGGTCGAGCGCTCACGGGCGAGCTTGCCGAAGAGGTGCTCGACACGCTCTACCCTCGACCGTCCCGCGTCGCGGGCACAGGCGCGAGCTCGATCGGACAGATCCAGGCGACCGTAGCCAGCCACTTCGGCATCACGCCCGCCGAGCTGATCTCGGCCAGTCGCAGCAGCCGCGTAGCGTGGCCGCGACAGCTCGCCATGTACCTCGCCCGCGAGCTCACCAGCGAGTCGCTGCCGGCGATCGGCCGGCTCTTCGGTGGGCGCGATCACACGACCGTCATGCACGCCTGCCGCCGCACCAGCGCTCGTATCGACGCTGACGTCGCTGTGCGCCAGGCTGTGGAGAAGCTGCGCGTCGCGCTCACCACGCCCAGCAGATGAGCGCGGCAGGCGCCGGGCGACCGCGTCGCCTGAGAGACTGCGGGGCGCGATCCACACCAACAGCACGGCCAACCGCCCCGTCACAGCACGCGATCACGTCCTTTGTCCACATCTCCACAACCCCTACCACTACTGAGATCCAGATCACCACATGAAGCTTTCGCTCTCCTCAGCTGAGCTCTTGAATCAACTGCAGACCGTGACCCGCGTCGCGTCGACGCGAAGCGCTGTGCAGGCGCTCTCAGGCGTGATGATCTTCGCCGAGGGCTCTGATGCCGAGCTGCGCGCGACCGACATGGAGATCGGATTGCGCGTCCCCCTTAGTGCCGAGGTCGCCCGGCCGGGAAGCGCCGTTCTACCTGCACGCCTGCTGCTCGAGGTCGCCCGCGCGCTTCCCGCAGATGAGTTGACGCTCGAGCTGCGCAGCGCCGAGCAGGACGTCGAGCTGATCTCGGGGCCGGCCACCTTCCATCTGCGCACGCTCCGCGCAGAGGACTTCCCCGCGCTTCCGCAGCCTGCGCCCGAGACCCGCACCGAGCTGCCCTTGCCCGAGTTCGTCGAGACCGTCAACCGCGTTGCCAGGTCGGCGTCGCGCGACGAGACGCGGCCCGTGCTCACCGGCATCCTGATGTCGGCCTCCGGCCAGGAGCTGCGCATGGTCGCGACCGACTCCTACCGCCTCAGCGTGAAGGAGACCGCTCTGGCGGCGCCACTGCAGGGAAGCATCGAGGCGAACGTCCCCGCCCGTGCCCTGCAGGAGCTCACTCGAATCGCCCAGCAGGCCCCCGGCGACGCGGTCGCCGTGAGCGTCGGGCAGAACCAGGTCGTGTTCGAGCTGGGCGAGGTCGTGCTGTCCTCGCGCCTGATCGACGGGCAGTTCCCGAACTATCGCCAGCTGCTGCCCGAGTCCGTCGAGCACGAGCTCCGACTGGCGACCGCCGAGTTGACGGACGTCGTGCGGCGCATCAGCCTGCTCGCGTTGAAGAACGCGCCGCTGCGCCTCAGCTTCAGTGAGGGCACGCTGACCGTCTCGGCGCAGACCCCCGACGTCGGCGAGGCCAGCGAGGCCGTGCCCGTGCCTTTTCGCGGCGAGCCATTCGAGATCGGCTTCAACCCCGAGTTCCTGCGCGATGGCCTCGAGAGCGTCGAGTCCGACGAGCTGATCCTCAAGTTGATCAGCCCACTGCGCCCCGGTCTGATCGAATCGCCCGGCTCCGGCGACTTCGTGTATCTCATAATGCCCATCCGCCTCAACGTGTGACGTGATGACCGGCGCACTCGCCGAGCGGTCGTGACATGGCAAGCGCATCGGACGTGCGCGTCACCAGCGTGCAGATGCGCGACTTTCGCACGTACGCGCGCGCGGAGGCGAGCTTCGGGCCCGGCCTGACCGTCGTGCACGGCCCCAACGGGGCCGGCAAGTCGAACCTGCTCGAGGCGCTGTACTTCGGTTGCACGGGGCGATCGCCGCGCACGCGCAACGACCGCGAGCTGGTGCGCTTCGAGGCGCGAGCCACGCGTGTCGTCGTGCGTTGCGCCGAGGGTGCGCAGGCGCACGAGCTGAGCGTCGGCTACGGCCCGAGCGCCGACGGCGAGCGCGCCGACAAGCGGATGACGGCCGACGGCGCGCCAGTCGAGCGCCTGCTCGACGTCGACTTCCGCCCGCTGCTGAGCGTGTTCGAGCCCGACCGGCTGGAGTTGCTCAAGGGTCCGCCGGCGGTCCGCCGCGCTCACCTCGATGCGCTGATCGCTGCGGTTTGGCCGCTGCGGGCCGGCGATCGCCGCGAGTACTCGCGCGTGCTCGCCCAGCGCAACGCACTGCTCGCGCGGATCCGCTCCGGTCGCGCCTCCGAGGCGACGCTCGCAGCCTGGGATCGAGAGCTGGCCGTCTCGGCACTGCGCGTGCGCGACCATCGCACTACCGCAGTCGAGTTGCTCTCCGGTCCGTTCGCCGAGCGGGCCAGGCAACTGGGGCTCTCGGGCGAGGCGAAGCTCGACTACCGCCCGCGCACGCGCGCGGCGACCGCCGATGAGCTGGTGTCCGAGCTGCAGGCCCGTCTGCCCGCGGACCTGGAACGAGGCTTCACCGGGCACGGCCCGCACCGCGACGAGCTCGCGATCCAGCGCGACGGGCGCGAGCTGCGCTCCTACGGCTCGCAGGGCGAGCAGCGGCTGGCCCTGCTCGCCCTGCTGCTGGCCGAGCGAGCCGTGCTCGCCGAGCAGCGCTCTCGCACCCCGCTGATGCTGCTCGACGACGTGATGAGCGAGCTGGACGGCAAGCGGCGCGAGCTGCTCGCGGCCGAGCTCTCCTCGGGCGGCCAGAGCGTGATCGCAACGACCGACCTCGGCCACGTGCCCTACGCCGGTGACGGCGCCGTCACCCGCTTGCGCGTCTCGCCCGGCACGATCCTGCAGGAGGCGCAGGCGGCGTGAGGAAAGCCGCCCCCCGCCCTCTCTCGACCGCGCTCCAGGGGCTCACCGCGACGCTCGCGCCGGCGACCACGCTCGCGCGCGTACAGGAGGTGTGGGAGCGCGTCGCCGGCGCCGCGATCGCCGGCGCCGCGTGGCCGACGGCAGAGCGGGAGGGCGTGCTCACGATCGCCTGCGAGGCGTCCGTCTGGGCGCAGGAGCTGACCCTGATGCAGGGCGATCTGATACCTCGGTTGAACGCCGCGCTCGGCGCCGAGGCGATCCGCGAGCTGCGCTGCCGAACGGGGTGAGCGCGAGGTTGGGGACGGGGGCTCGACATGCGTCCGCCTAGCCCCGAATTTACCTGCATTTTGCAGGGGTTTAAGCGCTCGCGGCGGCCCGTCCCAACGTCACCACGTGCTATTATTATGTACACACGAAAGCCGCCCCGGATCGCGCTTGGAAGCGCGTCGGAATCCGGGGCGTTGTCACGTAATCGGAGGGCGATTGGCCACGGGTAGCAACAGCTCAAACGGGAGCGCGAAGAAGGGCGGCAGGAACGATCCAAAGCTGGCAGACGGCGCTTCCAGCTACGACGCACAGGACATCACGGTCCTGGAAGGGCTCGAGGCGGTCCGCAAGCGCCCGGGCATGTACATCGGATCGACGGGCGTGATGGGCTTGCACCATCTCGTCTACGAGGTCGTCGACAACTCCGTCGACGAGGCGCTCGCGGGCTTCTGCACGCAGGTCTCGGTGACGGTGCACCCGGATGACTCGGTCACGGTGACCGACAACGGGCGCGGGATCCCGGTGGCCATCATGGAGAAGGAGGGCCTGCCGGCGGTGCAGGTCGTGCTCACCGTGCTTCACTCCGGCGGCAAGTTCGGCGAGGGGGGCGGCTACAAGGTCTCCGGTGGCCTGCACGGCGTCGGGGTCTCGGTAGTGAACGCCCTCTCCGAACGGCTCCAGGTCGAGGTCCGTCGCGACGGGCACGTCTACACGCAGGAGTACTCGCGCGGCGTGCCGCAGAGCGAGCTCATCAAGGGTGAGAAACTGCCGGCCGGGTCGCAGACGGGCACGACCGTCACGTTCCTGCCCGACGCCGAAGTCTTCGAGACGCTCGACCTGGACTTCCTCACGCTCGAGGAGCGACTGCGCGAGACGGCGTTCCTGACGCGCGGCCTGGAGATCTCGATCGTGGACGAGCGCGGAGAGGGGCACTCGGCAACGTTTCGCTACGAGGGCGGGATCGAGGACTTCGTCTCCTACCTGAACGAGAACAAGGAAACGGTTCACCGCAAGGTCGTGTTCTTCTCCGGCGAGAGTGAGGAGGGCGCCGCCGAGATCGCGATGCAGTGGAACTCCTCCTACCAGGAGTCGATTCACTCCTTCGCCAACAACATCAACACGCGCGAGGGCGGCTCGCACATGTCGGGCTTCCGCTCGGCGCTGACGCGCACTCTCAACAAGTACGCGCGCGACCATGGGTTGCTCAAGGAGAAAGAGGACAACCTCTCGGGCGAGGACGTTCGCGAGGGCCTCACGGCGGTGATCTCGGTCAAGCTCCGCGACCCCCAGTTCGAGGGACAGACCAAGACCAAGCTCGGCAACCCCGGCATGGCCGGGTTCGTCGAGTCGATCGTCAATTCGGGCTTGGGCGAGTTCCTCGAGGAGAACCCGAGCGAGGCCAAAGCCGTGATCATGAAGTCGGTGCAGGCGCAGCGTGCACGTGAGGCGGCACGCAAGGCGCGCGATCTGACGCGGCGCAAGTCGGCGCTCGAGAACTCGACGCTGCCGGGCAAGCTCGCCGACTGCTCGGTCAAGGACCCTGCTCTCGCCGAGCTGTTCGTCGTCGAGGGCGACTCGGCCGGCGGCTCGGCCAAGCAGGGGCGCGACCGCAACACCCAGGCCGTGCTGCCGCTGCGCGGCAAGATCCTCAACGTCGAGAAGTCACGCATCGACAAGGTGCTCCAGAACGTCGAGATCCAGGCCTTGATCACGGCGATCGGAACGGGCGTGCGCGACGAGTTCAACATCGAGAACGCCCGCTACCACAAGGTCGTGCTGATGACCGACGCCGACGTCGACGGCGCGCACATCCGCACCCTCGTGCTGACCCTCCTGTTCCGCGAGATGAAAGAGCTGATCGAGGAGGGCTATGTGTACATCGCAAAGCCGCCGCTGTACAAGCTCAAGCAGGGCTCGCGCGAACGCTACATAGAGAAGGACTCAGAGCTGGAGGAGATCCTGCTCGCCGACAAGTGGGACAAGCTCGACGTCTTCGACCGCCACGGCACGCAGTTCAAGCTGACCGAGGCGCGCTGGCAGCGCTTCTCGCGGCTGCTCAAGCAGTATGAAGGCTGGGCGCTCTCGCTGCGCGGTCACTACGGCCACGGCGTAGTGCAGTTCCTCGAAGAGTCCTCGCTGCTCGGCGAGCAGGTCACGACGGTTGACGCGGCCACCGAGCTGCTCGGCCGCGTGGGTCTCGACGGCGAGACCCACGCCACCGAATTGCTCTCCGACGAGAACGGTGAGATCCGTGTGAAGGCGGTCGAGGCGAAGACGGGCTTCGCGCTGACGCATCGACTCAAGCACTCGCTGTTCGATTCGCAGGAATATCGCCAGCTCTCGCGCGTGCATGCCCAGCTGATCGAGCTCGCCGGCACGCCCGCCTTCGAGGTTCGCCTCGGCGACGCGCGCGAGACCGCGCCCACGTTCGAGGCGCTGCGTGCCGCGGTGATGACCGTCGCTCAGAGGGGCGTGAAACTCCAGCGCTTCAAGGGACTCGGCGAGATGAACGCAGAACAGCTCGGCGAAACGACGATGGCACCGGCGACCCGCACGCTCGCGCAGGTCACGCTGGAGGACGCATTCGCCGCCGACCGCATCTTCTCGATGCTGATGGGCGACCAGGTCGAGCCCCGTAGGGCGTTCATCGAGGACAACGCAAGAGCGGTGGCCAACCTCGATGTCTGAGGAGGTGAACGATGGCCGCCACTGACGTCCTGGACGGGGGCAACATCGAGCCACGCGGGCTCGAGGAGGAGATGCGCACGGCGTATCTCGACTACGCGATGTCGGTGATCGTCGGGCGCGCGCTGCCGGACGTGCGCGACGGCCTGAAGCCGGTGCACCGCCGCGTGCTCTACGCGATGAACGAGCTCGGTCTCGGCCCGACCCGCTCCTACGCCAAGTGCGCCAAGATCGTCGGCGAGGTGATGGGCAACTATCACCCGCACGGGGACTCGGCGATCTACGACGCCCTCGTGCGCATGGCCCAGGACTTCTCGATGCGCAACGAACTCGTGGACGGCCAGGGCAACTTCGGCTCGGTGGACGACGACCCGGCTGCCGCCATGCGCTACACCGAGGCCCGCCTCGCCCGGATCGCGACGGAGATGCTCCGCGATCTCGACATGGACACGGTCGACTTCGCGCCGAACTACGACGGCTCCCGTCGCGAACCGCTGGTGTTGCCGGCGCGCTTCCCCAACCTTCTCGTCAACGGCTCCTCGGGCATCGCCGTCGGCATGGCCACGAACATCCCGCCGCACAACCTTCGCGAGGTGATCGCCGCGACGATCGCCTACATCGACGACCAGGACATCGATACGGCCGGGCTGATGCGCCACGTCAAGGGCCCGGACTTCCCGACCGGCGGCATCATCCTCGGCCACGCCGGAATCAAGGACGCCTACGAGACCGGCCGCGGGCGTGTGCGCATCCAGGCCCGTGCCCACGTCGAGCCGCTCAAGCAGGGCAAGGAGGCGATCGTCGTCACGGAGCTGCCGTTCATGGTCAAGAAGGGCGGCGACGGCGGCCTGATCTCGAAGATCGCCGATCTCGTGCACGAGAAACGGATTTCCGAGATCTCCGATCTGCGCGACGAGTCCGACAAGCGCGGCATGCGACTCGTGATCGAGCTCAAGCGCGACGCGATCCCGAAGGTCGTGCTGAACAAGCTGTACAAGCACACGCCGATGCAGACCACGTTCGGCGTGAACATGGTCGCGCTCGTCGACAACGTCCCGCGCACGCTGGATCTGCGCGCGGTGATCCACAACTACGTCGCCCACCAGCGCGAGGTGATCGTCCGCCGCACCAAGCACGAGCTCGCCGAAAAGGAGGCGCGGGCGCACATCCTCGAGGGCCTGTTGATCGCGCTCGACAGCCTCGACGCGATCATCGAGCTGATCCGCGCCTCGCGCGACCGCGATGCGGCGCGCGAGCAGATCGTCGAGCAGTTCGAGCTGAGCGCGATCCAGGCGACGGCGATCCTCGACCTGCGCCTGTCGCAACTGACCGCGCTCGAGGCGGACGCGATCAAACAGGAGCACGCCGACGTGACCGAGCGAATCGCCGAGCTGCGCGCGATCCTCGGCGACGAGACGCGCGTGCTCGCCGTGATCAAGGAGGAGCTGTCGGAGATCTCCGAGCGCTTCGGCGACGAGCGCCGCACCGAGATCAGTCACTCCGAGGATGAGATCGACATCGAGGACCTGATCGCCGACCAGCAGATGGTGATCACGATCACCCAGAGCGGCTACGTCAAGTCGCTGCCGCTCGCGACCTACCGCCAGCAGCAGCGCGGCGGCCGCGGCGTCACCGGGATGGACATGAAGGACGGCGACTACATCGAGCACCTGTTCGTGTGCTCGTCCCACGACTACCTGCTTTTCTTCTCAAACCGCGGCAAGGTCTACCGCTCGAAGGTCTACGAGCTGCCCGAGGCCTCGCGCACGGCCAAGGGCCGCGCCCTCGTGAACATCCTGCCGCTGCGTGAAGGTGAGCGGATCCAGGCGGTCGTCTCCACGCGGGACTTCTCCGAGACCAAGTACCTGGTGTTCGCGACCAAGTCGGGCACGGTCAAGAAGACCGAGTTCCTCTCCTACAACACGCCGATCAAAGCCGACGGGATCATCGCGATCAAGATCCGCGACGACGATGAGCTGCTGGCGGTTCGCGCGGTCGACCCGGACGACGAGATCATCATGGTCTCCAAGGCCGGCCTGACCGTCCGCTTTGCCGAGTCCGACGCGCGCGCCATGGGGCGCGACACGACCGGCGTGCGCGGCATGGACGTCGGCAAGAAGGGCGAGGTCATCGCGATGGATGTCGCGCGCGACGACATGGACCTCTTGGTGGTCACCGAGAACGGCTACGGCAAGCGCACGCAGATCGTGCAGTACCGCAAGACCAACCGCGGCGCCAAAGGCGTGAAGACGATCGGCCTGACCGAGCGCAAGGGCGCGCTCGCCGGGGCGCTCGTCGTGCGCGAGCACCAGGAGCTCGTGTTCATCAGCGTCGGCGGGATGGTCCAGCGCACACCGGCGGGTGGCATCTCCCAGCAGGGCCGCTCAGCGACGGGTGTGCGGGTGATGAACCTGAAGGACGAGGATCTGGTGAGCGCGGTGGCGCTCGTTGTCGACGCCGGCGAGGACTCCACCGAAGCCGACGTGTCGACGAACGACGGGCCCCCGCCCGCCGCGGATTCACCCGCGGACGGCGGCTAGCGACTCGTCTCAAACCGTCCAGATTCGGTTAGTCAGGCTCAGTCAGGCGCGAGGCCACGCCGACAGCATCAAGGTGACCCGTTTGCGACTCGCCCTGGCCGCCTGCGCTCCCCTCATCGCCGCGGCGGCCATGCCGACCGCGCCGGCCGTTGCTTCGAGCAGGGCCGAAGGCGCGCCCTCGGCGTCGTCAGCCCCCAGCGCGGGCAGCCCCCAGCGCGGGCACCAGGGAGGGCCCGGTCGCGGCGCGCACACCAGGCAGAGCGCGTGCGCGGCTCGCGCACACGGCCGCAGAGCTCGCAAGGCCGACTGCCGCCGGGGCGCAAGCCGGGCCGACGGTCGCCGCCATTCCCGCAGGTCAAAGCGCACGACGAGCGGAAGCGAGAGCGCGGCAGCGCAGATCGCGCAGGTGCTGGCGACGCCGTGCCAGAACACGGGCCTGACGCCGACGGCGGCCAACTTGGCGCTGGTGCGTGAAGCGGTCGTGTGCCTCGTCAACACCGTGCGGGCTCAGCACGGCGAGACGCCGTTGCAGAACAACCCACAGCTCCAGGCGGCCGCCGAAAGCCACGGCAAGGAAATGCTCGCGCTCGACTACTTCGACCACGTCTCACCGTCCGGCGCGACGCCGGTCGACCGCGTGCGCGAAACCGGTTACCTCTCCGATCCGCAAGCCGGCTACGTCGTGGGCGAGAACCTCGCCTGGGGCACGCTGACGCTGTCGACGCCCGCGTCGATCGTCAACGCCTGGGTAGCCTCGCCTGAGCACCTCGCCAACATGCTCGAAGCGAAGTTCCGGGACACGGGCGTCGACGTCCAGCCGGAGGTGCCGCGTGCGCTCTCGGGCGGCGTCGAAGGCGGGCTCTACACGCAGGAGTTCGGCGTCATCGTCCGCTGAGGGCGCTCTCGGTCACCGGCGCGCCCCAGCCCGGGTGCGCGGGTGGAGCCACCCCCACACGGACCCGCCGCAGTCTGCACAGCCCGACTAAAACCACCTTCGCGCGTCACGTGCGTTCGCTACTCTGAGCGGACCAGAGAAAGGAGGTGGTCCGTACGTTGGCTGATAGTTCTTGCGGGACCCTGGAGGTGACCGGCCGCTAGGTCGGAAAGGCTGGTCCGCTTGGCGGAATCCAACCCGGGACACCCCGAGACGACTGCCGGTCCTGGTCCCTCCGGCTGAAGCACCGTCCGTCTCGGCTTTCCAGTCAGAGCATCGCGCAAGGGGCGCCCTTAGTCGAGGGCGCCCCTTGCCGTCCTACGCGGCTTGCGGCAGATACTGCAACCACGCCACAGGGATCGTGGGGCTGGCGACGTGGATGAAGATCTCGGCGCGGGGCGTGCGCGGGGCACGACGCGGGTGCATGCCGGCCTGGCGAGGCAGCCGGTCGCCCTTGCGTCGGTTGCAGGGAGCACACGAGGCGACGATGTTCTCCCAGCTGGAGGAGCCGCCCTTGGAGCGCGGGATCACGTGATCGACGGTCAGGTTGGAGCGCGAGCCGCAGTACTGACAGGTCCAGCTGTCGCGGGCGAACACGGCGCGGCGCGTGATCTTGCGCCGGTGCGCGTCGCGCGGCACGTTGACGTAGGTGACCAGTCGGATCACGACCGGACGCGCGAGCGTGGAGCTCTCGGAGTGGAGCTCCCACATGCCCCGCTCCAGCAACACGGCCTTCTCCTTCAGCAGGAGCACGACGGCGCGCCTGACAGTGCACACGTTGATCGGCTCATACGTGGCGTTCAGAACGAGCACCCGACCGCCCATCGCCGCGCCGGGCGGCGATGTCCCAGGTCCGTGCCGCTGGTGCTCGGAAGGCAACACGGACCCCACCGGCTCTGGTGGGACAGTGCACTCCATGGTCAGCCCGGCAGTCTAGCGGGGCATCGCCGCGCTGTGGGCGTAAAGCGGCTCGGCGACGGCGATCGCGCTCACCCAGACGACGGGCGCGGGCGCGTGGCGGCTGGGTAGGAGCCGAGCACGTGGACCTCTTCGCAGAGCTCCCCGAGCGCGTCGACGGCCTGCGCCACGTGGGTCTCGGCGATCCGTCCCTCGAGGTCGACGAAGAACATGTAGTCCCCGAGCTGCTCGCGTCGCGGCCGCGACTCGATCTTCGTGAGGTTGATGTCGCGCCGGGCGAACGTGCTCAGGCAGCGCAGCAGCCATCCGGGACGCTTGGCCCCGAGCCCCCAGAACACGAGTGAGGTCTTCCACTTGGCGCGCGCGACGTCGGCGGCGCGCAGGGGGGGCAGCGCCGCATGTGCGCCCTCGCCGCGCGCCAGCCAGGCAAAGCGGGTTTCGTTGTCCTCGCGGTCCTCGATGCCCTCGCGGATGACCGTGCCGCCGTAGATCCGAGCGGCAAGCTGCGTGCCGATCGCGGCCAGCCCGGGGCGGCCGTCGGCGCTCACCGCGCGCACAGCCTCAGCCGTCGAGCTGGCAGGCAGCACCTGAGCCTGGCTGAGCTGCTGGTGCAGGAACCGACTGCACTGACCCGGCACCTGCGGGTGGGTCAGCACCGTGTCGATCTGCTCCAGCTCGATCGGCGCGGTGGCGATCAGGGCATGGCGAACGCCAAGCAGCACCTCGCCGACGATCGTGACGTCGGCGGCCTCGCCCGCGAGCAGGTCCAGCGTGACGTTGATCGAGCCCTCCAGCGAGTTCTCGATCGGCACCAGCGCCCAGTCGACGTCGCCGCGCCGCAGGGCATCCACGGTGTCGAAGATGCTCGCCAACCCGACCGGCTCGATCATGTCGGGCGCCGCGCTCGCCAACAGCGCCTCCTCGCTGAACGTGCCTTCCGGCCCGAGGTAGCCGACGCGCGCGCGCCCCGAGCGTCGCTCAGGCGGGGGGCTCATCGGCCGGTGCTCCGTCGGCGCCGCCAAGCGCGACGCGCACGGCTTCGGCCTCCTCCGGGGAGAGCTCGAGTTCGCCCTGGCCACCGGTCACCTGCTTGGCGTACACACGGGCCTGGTCGCGGTGGTGGATCGACGTCAGCACGATGCCCGAACGCTCGTCGTCGAGCAAAGCGATCGAGACCGACTGATGTCCGGAGAGCTCGTTGTACGCGTCGTAACGGACGAGCGAACGGTGGGCGATCGTGCCGCGCAGAGTCGCCTCGACGCCGGCGAGGCGCGCGTCCAGGCGCACGGCCACGTCATCGACGTAGGCGCGCAGCGCTTCGAAGGCCTCATGCAGGCGCGCGGCGTGCGCCACCACGTCCTCCGGGCCCTGCTCGCCGAGGACGAGCCGCTGCGCGCGGCGCAGGCGGCGCAGGCTGAGCATCAAGCCCAGGCAGCAGAGCAGGGCGACGACCGCGACAGCCGCGGCCGCCAGGGCGATGATGCCCTTGGTGTCGGTGAGGGTGGCGAGGGGAAGCATCGGCACAACTTAGCTGTTGACCTGGGCGGTGTAACCGGCATCCGGCCTCTTGGCCGAGCCGGCCTCCACTTTTAGACGGCGACAGGAGGTCGCCGCTCCGGTAGAGCGGGACTGGATGTCCCGCGGAGGTGCTTTGGTTTGCGACCGTTCCGGCCGCCACGGCAGTCACCTGGCCGGCCATCCAGGCCGGCTATTCGGACGCCGTGCCTATTTTGCGAAGACGGCGAGGAAGGTGCCCTTGTTGTTTTCGGTGTTGGTCTCGCCGGGGACTTTTTCGACTTCGACTTCGACCTTGGCCGCCTCGCCGAGCGGGACGCCGTTGACGGGGATGTCGACGCTGACGGTCTTGCCGGGTTCGGCCTTTTCGATCGAATGAGAGGCCTTGAACTGCTTGCCACCGGCGGTGACGGAGACGTTGACCTTGACGTTCGTCTCAGCGCTTTCGCCGCCGTTTTCGACGTTGACGGTGAACGTCGGGTTGCTGCCGCCGCTGACGTGGTTGAGCGTGGGTTCGGTGGCGAGCGTGTTGGCTCCGACGCTGACGCCGGTGAGCGCGCTGCCGTGCGTGCCGGAGGTGGTTTCGCCGGTCTGCGCACCGGCGGACTTGCCGGTGATGCGGCTTTCGGCGGTCGTCGGTTCGAGCCAGCCGATGTTCGGGAGCGAGCGCGACGGCGCCGTCGTCAGCCCCTCGACCCCCGCTTCCTTCAGCTCCTGCTGGATCAGCGGCGCCACGCGCTGGGAGTAGAGCACGTCGGAGGCGAGCAGGATCTCCAGGTCGCCGGCGATCTGCGAGATCGCCTGTTTGCCCTGTCCGCCGAGCGCGGTCGGCGTGAGCGCGGCGACCTTCGCAACGGCTTCTGTGCGCAGGTTGAAGGCCAGCAGCAGGTCGCGCTGCGCGTCGGACAGCCCGCCGGGGGCGCTCAGCTTTTTCACGCGAGTGGCGAGATCCTGCGCCTGCACGCGCAGTTGGTCGATCTGCACCTCGACATTGAGAGCCGACTTGCCGCCGGCGCCGGTGAGGGCCGCAAACAGCGGGCGCGAGACGTGTTCGTCGAATTCCTGCGCGAGCAGGCTCACTTCGTGGTTGTAGCTCTTCAGCTCGTCGGTCTTCTGCCCTTTGAGGCACCCGTTGATGAGCAGGATGATGATGATCAGCAGCACGACGCCGACGCCGGCGGCGATGCGGCGGCGGACCATCAGGGTGTGCTGGTCGAGCGGCAGCGAGCCGGCTGCGCGCTGCGGACGGCGCGGGCTCGGGCGCTGCGGTGCACGTGGGGTGCGGCCGGCCGGCCGCTGGGCTGTCTCCTCGTCGTCGTCGAAGAACGACAAAAGCTGCTCCTTGCAGGGATTACGAAACGGCCAGTATGACCGCCGGCCGTGTTCGGGGCCATCCTGCAACTTCTCCCTCAACGTACCGTCTCCTGCGGTCGGCGGGCAGGGAGAGGAGCGCGGCGCGGCGAACGCAGGAGCCGGTGGAGTCGCCGACCCTCGAGCATCCTCGTCGCCCGCGCGCGCCCGAAGGGTGGGCTGAGCCGCGCACGGACGCGCTCGTGCTCGGCCGCTACCGGCTGCGAGCGCGCCTGGGCGCCGGCGGCTTCGGCGTGGTGTGGCAGGCGTATGACGAGCTGCTGCGCCGCGACGTCGCGGTCAAGCGCATCCCGCTGGCGCCGGACGAGGACGGCGAGCGCGCCACGCGCGAGGCGCTCGCCAGTGCCCGCCTGGCGCATCCGGCGATCGTGGCGCTCTACGAAGCGTGCCCGGCGCAGGACGCCTTCTACCTGGTCTCCGAGCTGGTCGAGGGCGACACGCTGGCGCAGCTGATCGCGGCGGACGAGCTGGACGAGTCGCAGATCCTGCAGATCGGCGTGGCGCTGTGCAGCGCCCTGGCGCACGCACACGAGCGCGGCGTCATCCACCGCGACGTCAAGCCGCAGAACGTGCTCGTCCCGCACGACGCGGACGCGCCGGCGCCGATCTCGGAGGCGTTCGGCGCGGTCGCCAAGCTGACCGACTTCGGCGGTGCGCACCTGAGCGGAGCGGATGCGCTCACGCGCACGGGCGACGTGCTGGGCACGCTCGCCTACATGGCGCCTGAGCAGAGCGAAGGGCGCGAGGCGGGTGAGGCGGCCGACCTGTACTCGCTGGCGCTCGTCCTGTACGAGGCGCTGAGCGGTGTCAACCCCGTGCGCGGCCGCACCCCGGCCGAGACGGTCAGGCGCATCGGGCGCCCCGTGCGCCCGCTTGCGCGCGTTCGAAGGGACGTGCCCTCCGAGCTTGCACGCACGATCGACAGGGCGCTGGCGCGCTCGCCTCACTCGCGCGGGACGCTCGAGAATCTGCGCGGAGCCCTCGAGCGCGCGCTCGCAGAGGCGCCCGAGCTGCCGGCGCCGACGCGGCGGCTGGGCCTCGGGCGGGGGCACGCCGAGCGGGCTGAGCAGGCGGGGCGCACCGAGTGGACGGCGCCGACGTGGCAGGAATCAGCACGGGCAGCGACGCCCGGAGCGGCCGCGATCCCGCGCGCCCGAGCAATCTCGAGCCGCGCCGCGGAGGACGTGCGCGGGCCGCTCCCGCGCGCGCTCCCGCCGCACGGCCCGCCGCAACGGCCGGCGCGCCGGGGGCTGCCGCGCGCCGCATGGCTGGCGCTGGCGCTCGTGCTGGCGGTTTGGCAGACGGCGGCGGGGCGGCCCGGCGTCGGTCTGCTCGCGCTTGCGGCGCTGTTGCCTGTCGTGCTGCTCCCGATCGGACGCCGCGATCGTGCCGGGACGGGAGGCTGGCTGGCCTGCGCGCTCGCGCCGATGCTCGGCGCGGTCGGGCTTGCAGGCGCGTTCCCGGCGATGGCCGGCCAGGCCCCGCGCTGGCGCATGCGCGCCGCGCTCGGCGCCGTGGGCTACTGGTGGCTCGTGCTGGCGGAGCCGCTGCTGGCACATCACCTCTGGCTCGGCCCGGCGGGCACGCCGGCGCGAACGGTCTGGGAGGGCTCGCTAAGCAGCGCGGCGGTGCACGTGATCGGCCCGCTCCTGAGCGTCGGCGTGCTGCTCGGGGCCGCGCTCTGGGCGGGCGCGGCGGCCGTGCTGCCCCTGCTCGTGCGCGGGCGCAACGCCGCGCTGGATGTGGCGGCGGCGGTCGTCTGGTCGGCCGCGCTGGCGGCGGCGACGCCGTCGTTCGACGCCGGCCTGGCGGCCCACGCGGCCCAGCCCAGCCCGCGCGGCGTGATAATCGGTGCCGTGCTCGGCGGCGCGCTCGCCGTCGCGGCCCGCGCTCTGCGTGGCCCCGTCTGACGTAGCATGGCTCCACGACTCGCCCCGCCGGCGCGGGCTGTGCGCCCGATCTCCGGTTGCTCGATTACGCTCGGTGTGCCGGGCCGCGCAGCGATGACCGTCCCCGTCCAGCGATGAACGTCCTCAAGAGCGTCGAGACAACGATCGCCAACCTCGTCGAGGGTACGTTCGGGCGCCTGTTCCGCTCGGAGGTGCGGCCGATGGAACTGGCGCGCAAGCTCGCGCGCGAGATGGACGAGAACCGCACGATGTCGGTCTCGCGCGTGTACGCGCCGCACGAGTATGCGGTCTGGCTTTCGCCGGAGGACAGGGCGCGCTACGAGGGCTTCGAGCACGAGGTGATCGACGAGCTGTGCGCGTACCTGCTCGAGCATGCCCGCCGCGAGGAGCTGATCCTGGCGGCGAGCCCGGTGATCACCTTCCACACCGACGAGCGCCTGGCGCTCGGAGAATTCGGCATCCAGGCCCGGTCGGTCCGCCAGGGCGGGCACGGTGCGGAGTCGGCCCGCGCGGCGGCGCCAGAGCCCCAACCGGAGCCCGCGGAGTCCGAACACGGCGAGACGATGATCTACAGCACCTCGGCGCGCGTGCGCGGCCCGGTGGAGGAGGCGCAGGCGCGGCGCCCGGCCCGCGCCCTGCTGGCGGTCGGCGGGCGCCGTCTGCCGGTGCCGGCACGTGGCGCGACGATAGGGCGCAGCCGCGAATGCGACATCGTGCTCGAGGACGCAGGGATCTCGCGCCGGCACGCCGAGATCATGCCGGGCGCCGATGGCTGGACGGTGGCCGACCTCGGCTCCACCAACGGCGTGCGCGTGAACGGGCGTACGATCCGCGGCGTCCAGCCGCTGCGGGAGGGCGACCGCGTCGAGCTCGGCTCAACGGAGATCGTGTTCGAGCTCGGATGACGAGGCCGGCCGGATGACGACGCTCGCACCCGTATCGGTCGCCCTCAAGTTCGGCTTCCTCGCCGTGCTCTACCTGTTCGTCCTGTGGGTGGCGCGCAGCGCGCGCCGCGACCTGCGCAGCGGACACGTGGCGGCCATGGCCGAGCGCGCCCCCGAGGCACCGCCGATCCCGGCCGACGCCACGGGCCTCTACTCGGCCACGTCGGTGGGCCCTCCGGACGTGGCCCACCGCTCTCCGCAACTCGTCGTAGAGCGCGCGCCGGGCCACGAGCCGGGGATGATCTACGACGTCGACGGCGATCTCGTGCTGGGCCGCGGCGACCGGGCCGAGATCCGCCTGGAGGACCCGTTCGCCTCCTCGCGCCACGCGCGCATCTTCGCGCAGGGCAACGCCGTCGTGATCGAGGATCTGGGGTCGACCAACGGCACGTACCTGAACGAGGAGGTGCTGGAGTCGCCGCGGCCCCTGCATCCTGGCGACCGCATACGCATCGGCGACAGCGAATTCAGCTTCGAGGTCGGCTGACTTGCTGCGCGTCGCAGAGCAGTACGCGGGAACCGATACGGGTCGCCAGCGCCGTGCCAACGAGGACTCGCACCTGGCGCGGGCGCCACTGTTCGTGGTCGCCGACGGCATGGGCGGCGCCCAGGCGGGCGAGGTCGCCTCGCGGATCGCGGTCGAGTCCTTCCAGGACGGCTTGAGGGATGCAAAGGCGCCGGAGGCGGCGCTGGCCGAGCTGACACTCCGTGCCAACGCGCGCATCCACGAGCTCTCGCACAGCCACGCCGAGCAGGCGGGGATGGGAACGACGCTCACGGCGGTCTACGTGGGTGAGCACGAGATCTCGATCGCCCACGTCGGCGACAGCCGCGCCTATCGCCTGCGCGACGGCGCGCTGGAGCGGCTGACCGAGGACCACTCCCTCGTCGATGAGCTGCTGCGCCAGGGCCGCCTGACTCCGGAGGAAGCGCTCGAGCACCCGCAGCGCTCGGTCATCACGCGCGCGCTCGGGCCCGAGGGAGCGGTCGAGGTCGACACCCGCTCCTACGCGGCACGCGACGGCGACGTGTATCTGCTCTGCAGCGACGGCCTCACGACGATGCTGGCCGAGGACCGCCTGGCCGAGCTGCTGCTCGCGCATGCGACCCTGCGCGAGGCCGGAGAGGCGCTGATAACGGCAGCCAACGAGGCGGGCGGGCGCGACAACATCACGGTCGTGCTCCTGCGCCTCGAGGACCTCGACGCGGGCACAGCGGCGCCGCCGACGCAGGAATCGAGCACCGTCCCGGGGAGCGTGCCGGCGTCCGCAGCGGCCGAGGCGGCGGCGGGCTCGGCGCCGGCCCATCCCGGCGCAGACGGTGCCGGCGCGGACGGCGCGGACGCAGGTGGGGGCGCCGTCGAGGGGGTGGCGCCACCAGTATCGCCGCCGTCCGAGCCCGAGGCGCAACGGCGCACGACGCCGGTCATTCGCCGCCAGCCGCGCGCGCCCTCGCAGGGCGAGCGGGCTTCCGGGCGCCGGCGCCGGCGCCTGCGTCGCGCGGTCGCCGCGCTGGTCGCGCTGGCCGTGCTCGCGGTGATCGGTGCGGGCGCGTACATCGCCCTGCAGTCGGTGTACTTCATCGGCACGAACGACCGCGGGCTGGTGACGGTGTATCGGGGCGTGCCGTACCGCCTCCCGGGCGACATCGCCCTCTACAGCAGCGACTACGTCTCGGGCGTGAGCGCCTCGACGCTCACTCCGCAACGCAGGCACACGCTGCTCGATCACTCGCTGCGCTCGGAAGCGAACGCGGCCGGCCTGGTCCGCAGCCTTGAACTCGGACAGCTGGAATGAGGCGTGGCCATGAGCTTGCCGCCAGCGCGAGGCCCGCGCGATGAACCAGCCGATCGTCCGTCTGTTCGGCCTGGTGGTGCTGATGTTCGCGCTGCTGCTCGCGTTCACCTCGCGCTGGACGATCTTCGAAGCGGGCTCGCTGCGCGACAACCCACTCAACGCTCGCTCGCTGCTGGAGCATCAGCGGATCGACCGCGGCGAGATCCTGGCTGCGAACGGGAAGGTGATGGCGCGCAGCGTGCGCTCGGCGGCGACGCGCTCCTCGGAAGCGACGTACACGCGCCGCTACCCGACCGGCGAAGAGTTCGCCCACGCCGTCGGCTACTACTACATCGACCTCGGACGCACGGGGTTGGAGAGCTCTCGCAACTCGACGCTGAGTGGGCAGTCGGGCACCAACCTGCAGTCGATCCTCGACCAGCTGCAGGGCAAGCGCAAACAGGGCGACAACGTCTATACGACGCTCGATCCGGGGGCTCAGCAGGTGGCGAACTCGGCACTGCAGGGTCACGAAGGGGCCGTTGTGGCGCTGGAACCGCGCACGGGCGCGGTCAAGGTGATGGCCTCCTCGCCGAGCTACGACCCGAACGCGCTGCGCTCGACGCGCTCCTATCAACGGCTGGCAAGGACCGCTCCGGGCAAGCCGCTCGTGAACCGTGCGACGCAGTTCGGCTACGCGCCGGGGTCGACCTTCAAGGTGGTGACGGCGACGGCGGCGATCGATTCGGGCGAGTTCACGCCCGAATCGACGGTCCCCGGGCGCAACGACATACGCGTCTCTGGCGTGCCGCTCCAGAACGACGAGAACGAGAGCTTTGGAGCGATCCCGCTGATCCAGGCAATGGCGAAATCGGTCAACACGGTGTGGGCCCAGGTGGCCGAACGCGTGGGCAAGGGCACGATGGCTCGATACATGCGCCGCTTCGGCTTCGACCGCAAGCCGCTGCTGGACTACCCGGAAACCGAGATGTCGACGAGCGGCGAGTACAGCCGAGGACGGGTGATCTCGCCGAGGAGCCCGCAGGTCGATGTTGGGCGCATGGGCATCGGACAGGACAAACTCGAGGTGACGCCGCTGCAGATGGCGGAGGTGGCGGCGGCGGTGGCCAACGACGGCCGCCTGATGCGACCGCACCTGACCTCGCGGGTGGTCGACCCGGACGGGCGCACGGTGCAGCGCATCTCGCCGCACGTGCAGTCGGTCGTGATGAAGCCTTCGACGGCGGACGCCGTGCGCCAGATGATGGAAGCGGTGGTCAACGAAGGCACTGGCACGACGGCGCAGATCCCGGGCGTGCAGGTGGCGGGAAAGACGGGCACGGCGGAGACGCAGATCGGCACGGCGATCAACAACGTGTGGTTCATCGCGTTCGCACCGGCGGCGAACCCGAAGGTGGCGATCGCGGTGACGCTGAAGGGGGTCCCGGGGTTTGGCGCCGCGTTCGCGGCGCCGATCGCGCGGGAAGTCATCGAAAGGCTGCTGCATGATTGAACTGCGAGCGAACGAGGCGTGCGGGGGGACGGCACATGGTTGAGCCGGACACGATCATCGACGGGCGCTACAAGGCGATCTCGCGCGTGGGCTCGGGCGGGATGGCCGACGTCTACCTGGCCGAGGACCAGCTGCTCGGCCGCCCGGTGGCGGTGAAGCTCCTGCACCACCACTTCGCGGAGGACCAGGAGTTCGTCGAGCGCTTCCGCCGCGAGGCCTCGAGCGCGGCGGGGCTCTCTCACCAGAACATCGTCGGCATCTTCGACCGCGGCGAGTGGGAAGGCACCTACTACATCGCGATGGAGTACGTGCCGGGGCGGTCGCTGAAGACGATCGTGCGCGAGCAGGGGGCGCTCGACCCGGCGCTGGCGATCGACATCGTCGTGCAGATCCTGCGCGGCGCGCGCTACGCGCACCGCCGCGGCGTCGTGCATCGAGACCTCAAGCCGCACAACGTGATCCTCGACGAGGACGGGCGCGCGCGCGTGACCGACTTCGGCATCGCTCGGGCGGGCGCGTCGGACATGACGCTGACGGGCTCGATCATGGGCACCGCCCAGTACCTCTCGCCGGAGCAGGCGCAGGGGCACCAGGTGACGGGCGCATCGGACCTCTACTCGATCGGCGTGATCCTGTACGAGCTGCTGACCGGGGTCGTACCGTTCGACGGCGAGACGGCGGTGGCGATCGCCTACAAGCAGGTCTCGGCGCAGCCGCGCCCCCCGAGCGACGTCAACGGGGCGATCCCGCCGGCACTGGACGCGGTCGTGCTGCGCGCTCTGGCGAAGGATCCGGCGCAGCGCTATGCGGATGCGGACGAGTTCATCGCGGCGCTCCAGCGCGAGCGTCAGGCGCTGCCGACGGGGGCGGGGACGGCGGCGCTGCTCGCGGCGGGAGCGGCCCGCGAGGGCGGCTGGGCGACGGCGGCCACTGCGGCGGCGGCGGGTACGCCGACGGGGCCGCCGGTGCTGCCGCCGACGCACCAGGGGGCACAGGACGGAGCGCACCCGACAGGCTCGATGCTGCTCGCAGACGAGGCCTACGAGGAGGACGGCGGCGATCGCGGCGAGGGCCCGGGCGTCCGCCGGGTGCTGCTGTGGAGCCTGCTCGCGACGCTGCTGGTGGGCGGCATCGTGGCGGCCGTGCTGCTGCTGACGTCCTCGGCTGGGCACGTGAACGTGCCGAACGTGACGGGCGAAACCGAACAGGTAGCCTCGGCACGGCTGCGCGCGAAGGGCCTCGACGTCGCGCCCTCGCTCGCGTCGAGCGCGACGGTGGCCGACGGACGCGTGATCAGCCAGTCACCGGTCGCGGGCAGCAGGGTCGAAAAGGGCTCAAGCGTGAGCATTGTCGTCTCGAGCGGCCCCGGCAGCAAGGCGCTGCAGGGTGTCGAAGGGCTGACGGCGGCGCAGGCGATCGAAAAGCTCCGCGCGGCCGGCTTCAAGCCGACGCGCAAGGAAGAGCCGAGCGCGACTGTGGCGAAGGGCAAGGTGATCGGCACCGAACCGCCGGCGGGCACGGAGCTGCAGGTGGGCAGCCCGGTGTCGGTGCTCGTCTCGAGCGGCCCCGCCCAGGTGCGCGTGCCCGACCTCTCCGGCGATTCGCGCAAGGGAGCGGAGGCGGCGCTCGGCGCGGTCGGTCTCGTGGTCGGCGCGATCACCGAACAGGTCTCGTCGAGCGCGGTCGCGGGGAGCGTGCTGGCGCAGTCGCCGAAGGCGGGGGCGTCGGTGACCAGCGGCTCGAAGGTGAACCTGACGCTGGCGAAGGCCGCCAGTGACGTGACCGTCCCGAAGGTGGTCGGCGAGAGCGAGACGCAGGCCGCTGCGGCGCTGGGCGGCGCGGGCTTCACGCCGCGCGTGGTGAGCTCGCCGGTGAGCGAACAGAGCAAGGTCGGGGTCGTGCTCAAACAGAGCCCGGCGGGCGGGACGACGGCGCGCAAGGGATCGACGGTCACGCTGACCGTGGGGACACTCGAAACGACGACGACCTCGACCACGACGACGACGACGCCGACCACGACGACGACCCCGCCGCCGACCCCGCCGACCCCGCCGGCGGCGGTGGGTTGATGGCGTCGCCTGGACTCGACGCGGCTGCGCGAGCGCCCGAGGACGGGCGGCGGCTCAGGGTGGCGGTGCTGTCGGGGGGTCGCTCCTCCGAGCACGAGGTCTCCCTGGCCTCGGGCGCGGCCGTGCGCGACGGGCTGCTGGCGGCGGGACACGAGATCGTGCGCGTCGAGATCGGTCGCGACGGCGCCTGGCGGCGCGACGGGGCGGGCGAGCCACTGCCCGTGACGCCCGGCGCGGGACTGCTCGGCGTGGACGTGGCCTTCCCGGTGCTGCACGGGCGCTTCGGCGAGGACGGCACGGTGCAGGGGCTGTTGGAGATGCTCGATGTCGCCTACGTGGGCGCGGGCGTGGCGTCCTCGGCGGTCTGCATGGACAAGGTGCTCTTCAAGGAGCTGATGGCGGCCGGCGGGACGGCGCCGCAGGTGAACTACGTCGACATCAGCGAGGCGCGGCTCGGTGGTGCCGGTCGCCAGGAGCTGCTCGAGCAGGCGATGAGCCTGGGCTTGCCCGTGTTCGTCAAGCCGGCGCACATGGGCTCGTCGGTGGGCATCGTCAAGGTGACGGCCGAGAACGAGCTCGTGCGCGCGATCGAGTCGGCGTTCGCCTACGACGCGCGCGTGATCGTGGAGGCGGCGGCGAGCGGTGTGGAGGTCGAGTGCGCCGTGCTCGGATCGACTGCGACCGGAAGCATGCAGGCCTCGATCCCCGGCGAGATCCGCATCGAGAACGAGTTCTACGACTTCGAGGCCAAGTACGAGCCGGGCGGGATGGAGCTCGCGGTGCCGGCGCGAATCTCAGAGCTTGCGGCGGCGCGAGTACGTGAGCTTGCACTCGACGCGTTCGCCCGCGCCGGCTGCGAGGGCCTGGCGCGCGTGGACTTCTTCGTCGACGGCGAGCGGGTCCTGCTCAACGAGCTGAACACGATGCCGGGGTTCACGCCGACGAGCGTGTACGCGAAGTTGATGGAGGCCTCGGGCGTGCCGTATCCCGAGTTGGTGGACAGGCTCTGCCGGCTGGGGATCGAGCGGCACGCGCTCCAGGCCAGCCACGCGTTTTAGTCGCTACTTGAACAGGGTCAGTTCTGAGATCGACGCGGATTCCTCGCCGGGAGGAAGGGTGGTGAGCCAGACGAGGTAGTAGCGATAGGAGCCGCCGCCGCTGATGCGGATGCGCTGGCGGTCGTGGACGTCGGAGGCGGATGCGAGCGGACCATGCCACCCGCGCGCGGTCAGCGGGGTGGAGTCGCCATAGGAGAGGGACAGCTCGATTTCGTCGGCGCCATAGACCTGCACATCGAAGCCGGGCGTGGGGGTCTGGATCTCGACGGCGCGGGCGGCGACCCCGGGCGAGGCGTCGAGGTAGACCCCGAGCCCGGTGCCGCCGGCCTTCTGCAGGGTGCGTTCGTAGTAGTGGGCGGTGCTCCAGATGGTGTTGGGGTCGCTGTCGACGACGTTCTGCACGCGGTTGTGGTTTTCGGGACCGGTCCCGAACGGGTTGTAGTCGTGGGCGGCGGTCTGGCTGAGCGGCACGGGTTGCAGTCCGGCGCTGGAGTGCACTTCGGAGGCCACCCCGGTTCCTTTGTGCGTCTGCCGCGCGGCGGCGACGAGCGCGATCGCGACGATGGCGGCGACGAGCGCGAGCGAGGCGGCCCAACGTGCTGGGTGGCGCATGCGCAAGGGCAGGCGCCGCTGGGTCTCACCGGGGAGGGTGCGCAGGACGCTGGTGACCTCGCCGGTGGCCTGTCCGGAGCGGGCGGCCTCGACGGCGAGCACCTCCTCGAGGTCGGCGATCATGTGCTGGGCGTCGCGGTAGCGGTAGTCGAGGTCCTTGGCCACGGCGCGGTCGACGACGGAGGCGGTGGCGGCGGAGACCCCGGGGCGAAGCCGCTGCACGTCGGGCACCTGCTCGCGCACGTGGCGCATGGCGACGGCGACGGGCGTCTCGCCGCTGAAGGGAACCTCGCCGGTCAGCATCTCGTACAGCACGACGCCGAGCGAGTACAGATCGGACTGGCCGGTGACGGGTTGGCCGAGTGCCTGCTCGGGGGAGACGTAGTCGGTCGTCCCGAGCACGCGCCCGGCCACGGTCAGGCCCTCCTCGGTGAGCGTGCGGGCGATGCCGAAGTCGGTGATCTTGGCGCCCCCTTCCTCGCTGATCAGCACGTTCTGGGGCTTAACGTCGCGGTGCACGATCATGCGTTCGTGGGCGGCGCCGAGCGCGCGGGCGATCTCGATCGCGTAGGCGATGGCCTCGGTGACCTCGAGCGATCCTTCGCGGCGGATGAGCTGCTTGAGCGTCTCGCCCTCGACGTACTCGAGCACGATGTAGGGCGTGTCGCCGTCGCCGTCGTCGGAGTGCTCCTCGCCGGCGTCGATGACGGTGACGATGTGCGGGTGGTTGAGCCTGGCGACCGAGCGTGCCTCGCGGCGAAAGCGCTCGAGCTGATCGGAGTCGGCCGCGATCTCGCGGTGCATCAGCTTGATCGCCACTGGCCGTTCGAGCACGGTGTCGAAGGCGCGGTAGACGGTGGACATGCCCCCGCGCCCGATCTCCACGTCGAGGCGGTAGCGGCCGCCGAGCAGTGTCCCGAGGACGGTCACGGCCCCTATTGTGCGCGCAACGGGCGCGGAGCGCTCGCGCGCGCTGTGGTTGGCTGGCCGGCCCTCACTATTTCTATTGATCGGATGATGGCTTGCGATTGCGCGAGCGGCGCGCGTGGCGAAGGACGATCCCGGCGAGCAGGAACCGGTAGAGCGCCCACGGTAAGAGCGAGGGCAGCGGACGGCGGCGACGCAGCAGGCGCGCGCTGAGCAGGGTCGAGGCGAACGCGCCGCAGGCGCCGCCGGCGAGCGGCAGGGGCGTCGCCTCGGATGTGCGGCGGCCCGCCAGACGCACCACCTCGAGCGCGCTGGCGCCGAGCATCACGGGCAGGGCAGCGTGCCAGGAGAGCGTCTGCGCGGCGGTCGGCGAGAACCCACGCCCGCGCGCAACGGTGAGCGTGGCGCCGTAGCGCGAGACGCCCGGCACCAGCGCGACCGCCTGGGCGACGCCTAGCGCGAGGCCGTCGGCGAGCCGGGCGTCACCGTCGTCGCGCGTCCCGGCAGGCGCTCGGCGCTCGGCGACGATCATCGCCACGCCGCCGAGCAGGAGCCCAGCCGCGATCGAGCGCGGCCCCCCGAGCCGGCGCTCGATCAACGGCCTCAGCGTCAGGCCGGTGAGCGCAGCGGGCGCGAGCGAGAGCACGACCACGCCCACGCGCGCACGATCGAGCCTGCGCGCAGCGGCGATCAGCTCGCCGCTCATGTCGAGCGCCAGCGCGAGGCCGGCGCCGGCGTGCAGCGCCAGCTCGAACGACTTGCGCCATCCGCCTCCGAGCTCCTCGTGGGGCCAGTCGAGCAGCAGCGGGATCACCGTCGTGTGCGCCGAGGAGGAGACGGGCAGCAGCTCGGTCGGTCCCTGCACGAGGCCGAGGACGAGGGCGTGGCGAAAGGGCAGGCCGGAGCTAGCCCGCGGCATCGGCGGCGGCGTCGCCCGCGTTGCCCCGCCTCCGCCTGCGCCGCAGGATCGCGTACACGATCGCGCCGATCACCAGCGCGACGACCGCGTAGTCGACGTACTCGAAGCCTTTGTGCACTTTCTCCCAGTCGTGCCCGACCGCTTCGCCGGCGAGCGCGAGGCCCAGCACCCAGGGGATGCAGCCGGCCAGCGTGAGCAGGGTGAAGCGCATGAACGGCATCTTCGCGACGCCGGCCGGCAGCGAGATGAAGGTGCGGATGATCGGCAGCATCCGGCTGAGCAGGACCGCCGGCGCGCCATAGCGCTCGAACCAGCGGTCGGCCCAGGCGATGTGAGCCGGCTTCAGGTGTAGCCAGCGCCCGTGTCTTTCGATCAGCTCGAGACGGCCGGCGCGGCCCACCCCGTAGGCGATCCAGGACCCGACGAGGTTGCCGAGCACCCCGGCGACGACGATCCCGAACAGCGTCAGGTGATGGTGGGCGGCGCTCTGGCCCGGGTCGGCGACGGCGAACCCCGCGAACAGCATGGTGGCCTCCGAGGGGATCGGGATGCAGGCGCTCTCGGCGACCATCAGCACGAACACCGCAGGCAGCCCCGCGTCGCGGACGAAGTGCCAGGCGACGTTGACCAGCGACTCGGAGACCGAGGCGAGGACGAGCATCGCCGGGACGATAGCGGGGGGTTGGGCTGCTCCGCGTCGGCGCCCAATACCGTTGCCGGGATGCGTATCTGGATCGACCTGACGAACAGCCCGCACGTGCTGGTGATGCGGCCGGTGATCGAGCTGTTGCGCGGGGACGGGCACGAGGTGCGCGTGACGGCGCGGGACTACGCGCAGACGCTCGCTCTGTGCGAGCGCCTCGGCATCGAGCACGTGGCGATCGGCCGCCACCGCGGCGAGCGCGTCGGGGCGAAGGCGGTGGGGCTGGCGTCGCGCTCGGCGGCGCTCCTGCGCTGGGCGCGCGGCGAGCGCCGAGCGGCGGGCGGGCGGGGATTCGACATCGCGCTCGGGCACGGCTCGAACGACGTTTCGGTGGCGGCGGCGCTGCTGCGCGTGCCGAGCTCGACCATGTTCGACTACGAGTGGGCCACGGTTCAGCACAACGTCAACTGCCGGCTCGCGCGAGCGGTGGTCGTGCCGGAGGCGATCCCGCCGGAGCGCCTGTACCGGTTCGGCGCCCGTGGCAAGCTGCGCCGCTATCAGGGGTTGAAGGAGGAGTACTACCTGGCCGACTTCGAGCCGAACGGGATCGTGCTCGGGGAGCTCTCGCTCGATCGCGAGCGCCCGATCGTCGTCGTGCGCACGCCGCCGGAGGTGTCGCTGTATCACCGCTTCGAGAACGACCTCTTCGCCGGGGTGCTCGGACGCCTGCGCGAGTCGGCGCGCGAGGGTGTGCAGGTGGTGGTGCTGCCGCGGGTGGACTCCCAGCGCAGGGTGCTGCGGGATGTGCCCGGCTTCGTCGTGCCCGAGCGCACTGTCGACGCGCAGTCCCTGATCGCCTACGCCGACCTCGTGATCTCGGCCGGGGGCACGATGAACCGGGAGGCGGTGGCGCTCGGGGTGCCGGTGTACACGACCTTCGAGGGCCGTCCCGGAGCCGTCGACGAGCGCCTGATCGGCGAAGGGAGGATGCGCCGCCTGCTCGCGCCCGAGGACCTCCAGCTGGCGAGGCGAGAGCGCACGAGTGCGCCGCAGCGGGTGCGGCGCGATCCGCGCGCGCTGCTTGAGCTGCTGATGAGCCCCTTGCAGACGGGGGATCAAGGCGCGCAGCAGCCCTGAGGCCGCTTACAATCCAGCGAATGCGCCGACGTATCCGCTCGGCGACCTTTCCCCTGCACCGTCACTTCCTGCCCCAGCTAGCGGTGGACGGGGCGCTGGTCGCGCTCGCGTACTACCTCGCCTTCGAGCTGCGCTTCAACAACGGCCCGAACGCGTACTACGTGCACCTGCGCGACCGCACGATCTGGTGGGTGCTGCTCGGCAGCCTGCCCGTGCTCGTGCTCGCGCGTGTGTACCAACGTCGCTGGCGCTACTCCGGGCAGCGCGACTACGAGGCGGTCGCGCGGGGGGTCGTCGCGATCGTGCTGCTGACGGTGGCCGCGATCGCGGTGTTCCGCCCGGTCGAGCATGAGACGAGCCACGGCACATCGGCGATCCAGCTCCCGAACGGCGTGATCGTGCTGTACGCATTGCTGGCGCTCGTGTTCCTCGTGGGCGTGCGCGCGCTGGCCCGCAGCATTTACGAGCGCCGTCCGCTGGCGGCGTTCCGCGGCGGGCGCAAGGACCAGCGCAGCGTCCTGATCGCCGGCGCCGGCGACGGCGGGCGGCAGGTGCTGCGCGAGATCGTGCGCAATCGCGGACTCGGCCTGACGCCGGTCGGGTTCGTCGACGACGACCCGGGCAAGCGCCGGCTGCGGATCGACGGGGTGCGCGTGCGCGGGAACACCAAGGAGGACCTCCCGCGCATCCTCGACAGCGCCGAGCCGGACGAAGTGATCATCGCGATCCCCTCGGCGCCGGGCTCGACGCGGGCGCGGATCGTGCGCGAGTGCCGCGAGCGCGGGATCCCCGTCCGCACGCTGCCGACCGTCTTCGAGCTGCTGCAGACGCGCGGGGCGCTCGCCCGCCAGATGCGCGAGGTGCGCGTCGAGGACGTGCTCGGGCGCGAGCCCGTGCAGATGGAGCTCGAGCGGGTCGGCTCCTACCTGGCGGGCGAGGTCGTGCTCGTGACCGGCGCCGGGGGCTCGATCGGCTCGGAGCTCTGCCGCCAGATCGCGCGCGTGGAGCCGCACCGGATCGTGCTGCTCGACCATGCCGAGGACAACCTCTTCTCGATCCAGCGCGAGCTGGAGGACGAGCGCCACGTCTCTCCCTCGCTGCTCTCGGCGGTGCTCGCCGACTGCAAGGAGGAGGAGCGCATGCGCGAGGTCTTTGCCGAGCACCACCCGACCGTCGTCTTCCACGCGGCCGCCTACAAGCACGTGGGGCTGATGGAGGCCAATCCGGTCGAGGCGGTCCGCAACAACGCGATCGCCACGCGCGTGGTGGCGCACGTGGCGGGCGAGGCGAAGGTGCAGCGCTTCGTGCTGGTCTCGACCGACAAGGCGGTGGCTCCGGCGACCGTGATGGGCGCCTCCAAGGCGCTCGCCGAGTTCGCGCTGGAGCCGGCGACGGCGCGCTTCCCGCAGACGCGCTACGCGGCGGTGAGGTTCGGCAACGTGCTCGGCTCCTCGGGCAGCGTCGTTCCGATCTTCCGCCGCCAGATCGAGCGCGGCGGGCCCGTGACGGTCACCGACGAGCGCATGACCCGCTACTTCATGACGATCCCCGAGGCGGTCCAGCTGATCATCCGCAGCGGCTCGCTCGCCGTCGAGCGGCGGCAGTCGCCGGCTTCGTCCAACGGGCGCGTGGGGCAGCCCGAGCGCCGCCGGCAGAAGGCATGCGCCGAGGTGTTCGTGCTCGACATGGGCGAGCCCGTGCGCGTGCTCGACCTGGCGCGGGCGATGATCGAGCTGTCCGGCCTCGACCCCGACCGCGACATCGAGATCGAGGTCGTCGGGCGCCGGCCCGGGGAGAAGCTGCACGAGGAGCTGTTCAACAGCTACGAGCGCTCGCGTGAGACGACCGCCGAGAAGATCCTGCTCGCCGAACGCGAGCCGCTCGGCGCGGACGCCGTGGAGTCGATCTTCGGCGAGATCGGCCTGCTCGTGCTGGAGGGCGACGCGGCCGGACTGGCGGCGAAGGTGTCCGAGCTCTCGACGCTCCACGTCGAGGCCCAGGCGGGACGCCCGACGGCGCGCCCGCCGGTGGATGAGGAGGCCCGCGAGGACGCGCACGAGGCGCCTGCGGCCCTCATACACTCTCCGGATTCATGATGGCCACGCCGCTCGCGCTCTCGCTCTCGAACACGTTCACCCAGGTAGGCGCGATCGCCGCGTTTGCCGCCCTGCTGGGGATCGCCGTGTTGTCACTGCTGGTCTTCTCGCAGGCGCGCGAGATCAGGCGCCTGCGCGAGTGGGCCGGGCGCGCCCCCGAGCGCGCCGCCGAGACCGAGCAGCGCGTGAGCGCGGAAGCGGCAGCACGCTTGCAGCAGCCGGCCGTGCCGGCCCAGGCCGTGCGCCCGGTGCCGCGCGCCACGCCGATCAACGCCGGCGCGAGCCCCGTAGCCGCAGGCGCAGCCCCCCAAACCGCCGTCTCCTCCGCCCCGAGCGCCGGCGCCCAGGCAACGCCCGGCCAGACCACGCCCGGCCAGGTGGCGGCCTCGGCCGCGCCGGCGGCGGGCGGCCAGGGCGCCGCGGGCGCTCCCCAGTCGGGTACGGCTGCCACTGGCGCAGCTGCGACGGTTGCCGGAGCGGCGGCCACGCAGGCCGCCGGGGCGCCGTCCGCCGCGTCGGGCGCCCAGGGGATCTCGGGCGCGCAGGCCCCGCCCGCCCCGGGCTCCCCTAGCGTCGGCGCTGCGGCTGCGGCGGCGCCGGGCCAAGCTCGGCCTGCGGCGGCGGGTTCGCCCGCTGCAGGCGGCGCCGCGTCGCAGCCCACGCCGGCGCCCGGCGAGTCCTCCGCGCCGGCGCCCGCGACGGTTGCCGCTGCGACGACGGCGGCGCGGACGGGGGCAGCCGCCGCGAACCCGCGCTCGCCGAGCCCGCCCTCGCGCCCACCGGCGCCGGTGAACCCGCCTCGGCGCCCGGTCGCCGCCGGCGCGCAGGCATCGGCCGAGGGCGCGGTCGCCAGCCGCGCCGCCCCGGTCGCGAGCGCCGGCGCGGGGGCCGGCGCAGCACGCGCTCAGGCTCAGGCCCAGGCAGCGCCGCCACGTCGTGCAGGCGGCGCGTCACGAACGGCGACCGGCGAGCCGCCGGTGCGCCGATACCGCGCCGAGCGACGCTCGCCCGGCCGCGCAACGCTCCTCCTCGTCGGTGGGCTGGTGGTGGTAGTCGCGGTGATCGTGGTCGTCGTGCTCTCCTCGGGCGGCGGCAAGGGCGACGCCGGCTCCTCCGCGGGCGAAGCCGCCGGCGGCGCAGCGAGCGGCACGCTGACGAGCGCGCAGGGGTCGAGCACGACGAAGCACTCCTCGGGCGGCGCCTCTTCGCTCACGAGCCCGGCGCTGCTGAACGTGGTCGTCCTCAACGGCACGACCACCACCGGCCTCGCCCATCACGTCTCAGCGGAACTGCAGCAGCGCGGGTATGCGAAAGCGGCAGCCCTGGGCGGCCAGCCGCCGGGCGCCAACCAGGTGACGGTGGTCGAGTACACGAGCGGGCATCAGGCGGATGCGCGGCGTGTGGCGCGGACGCTCGGGGTGACGCAGGCGCAGCCGATCGAAGGCACCGTCGCTTCGCTGGCGGGCTCGGCGAGCGTCGTCGTGATCGTCGGTCTCGACAAGGCTTGACGACGCCATAGCCGGGTTCCTCGACATCCCCGAGCGCTCTGTCAAGCCGCGCGAGCGGGGGCTGACCCACGTGATCGACCGCGGTCTGTCGATCGCCGAGGTCGATGGGCTGCTGGAGGTCGCCGGAGCAAGCGTGGACATCGTCAAGCTCGGCTGGGGCACGGCGCTCGTGAGCGCCAACCTGAAGCCGAAGCTCGAGCGCTACGCGGCGCAGGGGATACCGGTCGTGCTGGGCGGGACGCTGACCGAGATCGCGATTCGCCAGGGACGCGTGGATGGGCTGGTGGCCTGGCTGCGCGAGCTGGGGCTGCGGCACGTGGAGATCTCCGACGGCACGCTCGCGCTCGAGGCGGAGCACAAGCGCGGGCTGATCGAACGGCTCTCGGGCGAGTTCGTGGTGCTGGCGGAGGTGGGCAACAAGGACGCCGACTTCATCATGGCGCCGTACGTGTGGGTGGAACAGATCGAACGCGACCTCGACGCGGGTGCGTGGAAGGTGATCACCGAGGCGCGCGAGTCGGGCAATGCGGGCATCTACAGGGCCGACGGCGAGCCACGCACGGGCCTGATAGACGAGATCGCGCACGCGATCGACCCGGAGCGACTGATCTTCGAGGCGCCGTTGCGTCCGCAGCAGGTGTGGCTGCTCAAGCGCTTCGGCACGGAGTGCAACCTGGGCAACATCGCGGCCGATGACGTGCTCTCGCTGGAGACGCTGCGTCTCGGCCTGCGCTCGGACACCGTCGAGCGCTTCGGGCTCGGCGGTCACAGATCGGCCGGGGGCGATTGACCAGCCGCGCCGGGGGCGAGATAGCGGGGCCCGGCGTGGGCGGACCGCCAAGCGCGGGCCCGCCGGGTGCGGGCGCCGCTGCCCGCGATGCGGGAGACGGCGGCTTTGACGCCCGCGTGCCGGGAGTCGTGTTCACGCTGCTCGTTGCGGCGTGCTTCGTCGCGTTCTTCCTCACCCAGCATCTGAAGCACACGCCGACGGCCCTGCAGCAGTTCAAGCTCACGCCCGTCTTCTCGCCGACGCCGAGCGGTCACATCAAAGTCGAGAGCATCTCGTTCAAGCTGGAGCAGGCCGACGAGGCTACGGTCACGATCGTCGACACCAGCGGGTCCGACGTGGCGAGGTTGGTGCACGACCATCCGGTGGCGCGCTACAAACAGTTCTCGGTGCGCTGGAACGGCAGGCGGGGCAAGGCGCACAGGCTCGCGTCGGTCGCGGCCCCCAACGGCCGTCTGATCCTCACGCCGATTCTGCGTGGCCCGCCGGCGCCCGCCGGCGAATACCGCGTGCGGGTGACGCTGCGCCATCAGCACCGCTCGGTGCTGTTGCCGCGGAGCTTCATGCTGGTGCGCCCGTGAACGTGCTCGCCAGCTCGCCCGGCGCGGGGGTCGTCGTGGCGGCGGCGCTCGGCGCAGGCATCGTGCTCGCGCTGCTCGTGCTCGTGATGCGCCGCTATGAGCAGGCGTTCCCGCTGCTGGTGGTGCTGGCGCTGCCCTTCCGCCTGCCGATCTCGGCCGACGGGCGCACGGTCAACCTCCTGATCCCGCTCTACCTGGTCGTCGTGGCTGGCGTGCTCGCGCACCTGCTGCCGCGCCTGCTCGCCCGCGAGGAGGCGGGCTTCGGCGCCCTGGAGTGGCTCCTGCTGGCGTCGGTAGTGCTCTACGCGATGCAGGCGCTGTACTCCTCCGACCGCGCCAAAGCGGGCGAGAACCTGGCGTTCTTCTACGTGCCCTTCGGCCTCCTTTTCCTGCTCTTGCGCGATGTGCGGTGGACGCGCGAGCTGTTGCTGCGCTGCCTCGCCGTGGCGGTGGCACTGGCCGTCGTGTTCGCGGGCGTCGGCTTCGTCGAGTACGCGCGCAAGGAACTGTTCCTGAACCCGAAGGTCGTGGCGGCCAACCAGTTCGACAACTACTTCCGCGTGAACTCGCTCTTCTTCGACCCGAACATCTATGGTCGCTTCCTGGCGCTCGTGATGATCGCCGTGACCACGTTCGTACTGTGGCGGCGCAACCTGCGGGACGTGCTGATCGCGGCGTGCGTGCTGGCGTGGCTGCTGGCGGGGCTGGTGACGAGCTTCTCGCAGTCGAGCATCGCGGCATTGCTGCTCGGCCTGGCCGTGCTCGCGGCCTACCGCTGGGATCTGCGCCGCACCCTGTACGTGGCAGTCGCGCTCGTGCTCGCCGGGGTGCTGGTCGTCGCGCTCGCGCCCGCCAGCCTGCACTTTGGCCTGAAGGGCAACGGCGGCTCGACCAGCAACGCGACCAGCGGGCGCACGAAGCTGATCGAGGGCGGCCTGGAACTTTTCGCCAAACGACCGCTCGAGGGCTACGGCTCGGGCTCGTTCCAGACCGAGTACGAGCGGCACTCGAACACCACGGCGCAGAACGCGACGTCGGCGTCGCACACGATCCCGGTGACGGTCGCCGCCGAGCAGGGGGTGGTCGGCCTGGCGCTGTACGTGGCGCTGCTCGCGAGCGCCTTCCTCGTGCTGTTCGGAGGCGCCGGCCGCTCGCCGCCGCGGATCGCGGTGGCCGGCTGCTTCGCGGCGCTCGTGCTGCACACGTTCACCTACGCGGCCTTCCTCGAGGATCCGCTCACCTGGACGCTGCTGGGAATCGGGGTTGCGCTGGCGCGGGCGCAGGGGCCCGGCGAGCGCGCCTGGGCGGGCGCGAAGGCACGGCCGGGCGCGACGCTGCTCGCGCGCGGCTCCTAGCGCGGCCTCGGATACGGCAACGTCGCCGAGTAGGTTCTGAGCGGTGCTCGGCTATCTGAAGCGGCTGGTGGCCACGGGCGCGGCCTACCAGTTCGGCGACATCGTGGCCAAGGGCATCGCGCTTGTGACGATCCCGCTGTACACGCGCCACGTCTCGCCGGCGGGCTATGGGGCGGCGAACTCGCTGCTGACGGCGGTGATCCTGTCGAGCATCTTGTTGCGGGTCGGCGTCGGCGAGGCGTTCATCCGTTTCTACTTCGATGACGAAGATGAGGGGCGCCGCGACCGCATCGCGCGCACGGCGACGGCGACGGTCGCGTGGACGACGACCGTGGCGGCTCTGCTGGCCGTCGTCTTCGCCGCTCCGCTGTCGCGCCTGATCCTCGGCTACCACGACCCGCTGCTGTTCGACTGCGCCGTGGTCGGGCTGTGGTCGTTCACGAACCTCGAGATGGCATATGCGCAGCTGCGGGTGGACGAACGAGCGCGCGCGTATGTCTTCGCCTCCGGCGCGAACGTGGCCCTCACCGTGGTGTTCACCGTGTCGCTGGTCGTGATCGCAGGCGAGGGCGCGCGTGGCCTGTTGCTCGGCAACTTCGGTGCCTCGGCGATCGTCGTGCTGGGCCTGTGGTGGCTGCTGCGGCGGCGCTTCAGCCTGCGCGTGCACTGGCCGGACCTGCGCGCCATGCTGCGCTTCGGGCTGCCGACCGTGCCGGCCGAAGCGAGCGTGTACGCGCTGCAGGTGGCCGATCGCTTCTACCTCTATCGCGGTTATTCGCACGCGGCCGCCGGCGAGTACTCGGTGGCGCTGCAGTTCGCGACGGTCGTGTTCGTGATGGTGCGCGGATTCCAGTATGCGTGGCCGCCGCTCGCCTACTCGATCGCCAGCGACGCCCAGGCCTCCCGCCTGTATTCGCTGGTGACGACCTACTTCGTGCTCGCCACCGGGGTGATCGTCGCGGCGGTGGCGCTCCTCGGCCGCTGGATCGTGCGCCTGCTGGCCGCGCCGGAGTATTTCGGCGCGCACAAGGCGCTGCCCTGGCTCGCGCTGGCCTGGACCCTCTACGGCCTCTACCAGGTGATGATCGTGATCACCGGCCGCGCCCGCGCGACCTCCCGCAACCTGCCGGCCGCCGGCGCGGGGCTGGCCGTGAACGTGGCGCTGCTACTCGTGCTCGTGCCGCGCGACGGCCTGAACCTGGGCATCGCCGGCGCCGGCATCGCGCTGTGCGGCGCCTACGGGGCGATGCTGATGGTGATGCACATGCTCACGCGCAGGCTGTTCGCCGTCAGCTTCCAGTGGCGACGACTCGCCCAACTGGCCACGATCCTGGCCGGCGTGGCCGTGTCCGGCGAGCTGCTGCTACCGACCAGCGGCTTCGAGGGCATCGCGCTGCGCCTGCTGTGGCTCGCCCTGATCCCCGCGCTGCTGCTGCTGACGCGCTTCTTCGGCCCCGAGGAGCGCACCCAGGCGCGAGCGCTCGTGGCCGACTGGCGGGCGCGGTTGGTGGCCTTCCGTGCTGGGCATGGCGATGTCGAGGTATACGCCGAGGACCCCCTCAAAGACCTCTGAAGGCCGGGGACCGGCGCATCTCTGCGTCCTCAGTCGCTCGCGTGCCAAGCACGCCACGCTCCTTGCGTCCTTGATCTGCTTGATCCCCGACCTTCAGAGCGCGGTGTGCACTGAATCGCGAGGGCTCATGGTTCGCGGTTGTAGCGCTCGGCTGCCTCGCGCAACCCTTCGCCGCGCTCGGGGTGCAGGGTCGCCGTCACGTGACGCCAGTAGCGCCGGGCCGAATGCCCGGGCAGGGCGATTGCGGCCAGCGCGCGCAGCAGATACGGCCAGGCCGTCAGCCAGCGCACCGCGCGTGCTGCCGCCGGCGAGTGGTGCTTGCGCATGTATAGGTCGCGGTTGCGTGCCAGCTCGACGATGCGACGCTCCGGCACGGCGTCCGTCGAGAGCTGCTCGTGGTGGATGGCCGCCGCCTGCGGCACATACAGGCTGAGCCAGCCCGCATCGCGCAGGCGTCGCGCGAAGTCGACCTCGTCGGAGTAGACGAAGAAGTCCGGGTCCAGGTAGCCGACCCCATCCGCCGCAGTGCGGCGCACGAGCAGCGCCGCCGACTGGCACCAGTCGACCTCTCGCGTGCGCGAGCCGCGGCTCTGCACCGTGAACAGACGGTGCAGCAGCAGCGCCCCGGCCAGCGCCGTGAGCGGTGTCGGAAAGCGCCACGCCGACGGCTGCTCAGCGCCGTCCGGACGCAGCAGCTTGGCCCCTGCGCAGGCCGCGTCGGGGCGTTGATCGAGCGCCCGCCACAACGCGAGCGTCGCGCCCGGCCGCAGCTCCGAGTCCTCGTTCAGCAGCAGCGCGTAGCGGCCTTTCGCGCGGCGGAGCAGCTCCGAGTCGTTGGCGCCCTTGCCGCGGCGCTCGCCCAGGGCAATCGTCTCGTCGACCGCCGCGTGCGCCTGGGCCGCGTCGGCCGACCCGTCGCGCGAGCCGTTGTCCAGCACCAGCACCTCGCTCGCGAACGGCAGCCCCTCGCGGTCGCGCGCGATCGCGTCAAGCCCGCGCAGCAAGAGCTCGCGCTGCGAGGTGTTGACCACGCAGTAGGAAACCTCCACGTCGGGCACGACGCGGACTCTAATGCGGGGGCGCTATGCCGCCGCAGGGGGCTCGATGTGAATCCCAGGACCGGAAGGTTCCGGGATCTCTTCGCCGAACTCGCGCATCAGCTCGAAATGGCTCCGTAGCGCGGCGCGCAGTTCCGCGACGCACTCGTCGACGGTGTCGCCGGTCGCAACGCAGCCGAGCACCTCAGGTGAACAGGCCGAGTAGTTCGTCGGCGGGCCGCCTTCCACCAGTATCCGATATCTGTCTATCTCGATCATCGCTTCAGTCCCGCCTGTTTGAAGATGTTAGCTCGGATCGCGGGATGGAGATCCTCGTTGCGATGCCCGGCAACGGTCACAGTCCCTGGCTTGGTCGGGTGCTGGAACTGACGGTGACTCCCCGTCCGGCGCACCTGCCGCCAGCCATCGCGTTCGATCAGCTTGATCATCGCGCGCACCTTCACTACGTCCCGTCCGACGACCCCAATTGGTCGGGACGGTCGTAGCCCGCGCCTATTGTCTGCGGCCATGCGCGTGCACATCGTCGACCCCTCTGCCTACACGCCTCCCTACGACCACGCGCTCTGCGCCGCGCTCGCCGCGGCCGGCGCCGAGGTCTCGCTGTACACGAGCCGCTTCGCCTACGGGCCCGTCCCCGCACCGAGCGGCTACGAGCGCGTCGAGCACTTCTACCGCGCCACCGCGCTCGCCCCCGGCAGCGCGCCCCTCGCCCAGCGCGCCCGTCGCGCGCTCAAGCTGGCCGAGCACGTGCCCGACATGCTGCGCTACCGCCGCGCCGCCCGGGCCGCCGAGGTCGTGCACTTCCAGTGGCTCTCCGTGCAGGAGCTCGACCGGCGCCTGTTGCCGCGCGGGCGGCCGCTCGTACTGACCGCGCACGACGTGCTGCCGCGCGAACCGGCCCCCGGCCAGCGCGCGGCGCAGCGTCGCCTGTACGAGCGCTTCGACGCGATCGTCGCGCACTCCGCGCACGGGCGCTCACGCCTGATCGACGAGCTCGGCGTCGAGGCCGAGCGGGTGCACGTGATCCCGCACGGCGCCTTCGCCCACCTTGCCGAGGCGCCAGAGGCGCCCCCGCCGTTTGAGACCGAAAAGAAGGTGGTGCTGTTCTTCGGCCTGTTGCGTCCCTACAAGGGAATAGACGTGCTGCTCGACGCCTGGCGCGGGATCGACGACGCAGAGCTGTGGATCGCCGGCATGCCGCGCATGGACGTCTCCGCGCTCGAAGCGCGCGCGTCGCCGGGCGTGCGCTTCGTGCCGCGCTTCATCACCGACGAGCAGCTGCCTCCCTACTTTCGTCGTGCCGATCTGATCGTGCTCCCCTACCGCGAGATCGAGCAGTCAGGCGTTCTGTTCACGGCGCTCGCCTTCGGCAAGCCGCTGCTGCTCTCCGACGTCGGCGGCTTCGGCGAGATCGCCGCCGCCGGCGCCGCCCGTGCCGTGCCCCCCGGCGACGCCGACGCGCTGGGGGCGGCGCTGCGCGAGCTGCTCGCCGATCCCGCGGCGCTTGGCGCGCTCGCCGCGCGCTCGCGCGAGCTCGCCGCCGGCGAGTATGGCTGGGACGGGATCGCCCGGCGCACCCTCGCGCTGTACGAGCGGCTGCTCGCCCCGTGAGGCTCCGTCAGTCCTGCCAGAAGCCCCGCAGGATTTCGCCGTCCTTGTCGTGGTGCGCGCCGAAGGCCAGCCACGAGAGCCCGTCCGGGCCCGCCTCGAATGCACGCTTGACCTCCGGCGAGACGCGGATCGCGTCGAGCTCGGCGATGTCGATGATCTCGTCGTCCAGGCGCAGGCGTCCGCTACCCCTCAGCACCACGTAGACCTCCTCGGCATCGTCGTGCTTGTGGCCGAACGCCTGGCGCTTGCCCGGGCGCAGCACCTGGTAGGCCAGCCCCGTCTGCTTCGCGCCCAGTTCCTCGCGCGGGAAGTGCGCCTCGCCCATCTCCTCGAAGCCGAACTTCGGCGCGCTGTCGACCGTCTCTGTGAGGTTCATGATCGTGTACGTCATGGCCCCGAGGCTAGCGCGCGCCGGTGGCCCGGGCGCGCGTCCGCGAGAATCCCGCCCGTGCTCGCGCTCGAGATCATCTTCTGGCTGTGCGCCGCCCTGATCGTCTGGACGCAGATCGGCTACGCGCTGGCGCTGGCCGGGCTCGCCCGGTTGCTCGGCCGCAGCCGCTCCGCGCAGCCCGCCGCCCCTCCGCGAAGCCTCGACAGGGGCGGAGCCATTGAAGGAGAGGACACCGGGCCAACCGGCGCATCCCTGCGTGAGCTTCCGCGCGTCTCCTTGATCGTCGCCGCGCACGACGAGGAGGGCGTGATCGCTGCCAAGGTCGCCAACGCGCTCGCGCTCGACTACCCGCGCGAGCGCCTGCAGCTGATCGTCGCCTGCGACGGCTGCGCCGACGCGACCGCCGAGCGCGCCCGCGCCGCCGGCGCCGACCTCGTGCTCGAGCTCCCCCGTGGCGGCAAGATCCGCGCCCAGGACGCCGCCGTCGCCCGGGCCGACGGCGAGGTCGTCGCCTTCTCCGACGCCAACTCGGCGTGGGAGCCGGACGCGCTGCGGCGCCTGCTCGACGCCTTCGCCGACCCGCGCGTGGGCTACGCCTGCGGGCAGGTGCGCTTCGTGCAGGACGCCGTCGGTGCGCACGCCTCCAACCAGGAGGGCCTGTACTGGCGCTACGAGCTCGCGCTGCGAGCGCTCGAGTCGCGCCTGTCCTCGATCACGGCCGGCAACGGCGCCATCTACGCAACCCGCCGCGACGCCTACATCGTCGTCGACCCAGTCATGGGTCACGATCTCTCGTTGCCCTTCAACATGGTCAAGCGCGGCCTGCGCGCCGTCTACGCCCCTCGCGCCTGCGCAAGCGAGAAGATGGTCCCCTCGCTGCTCGGCGAGTTCGCCCGCAAGCGTCGCATGATGAGCCACACCTGGCCGATCGTCCTGCGCGGCGGGATGCTCTCACCGCGCGGTTACCCGCCCGGATACGCGCTCATGCTCTTCTCCCACCGCCTGCTCCGCTACTCCAGCCCGATCCTGCACGCGCTCGCGCTCGCCGCCAATCTCGCGCTCGTCGCCGCCGACGCCGGGACGCTCTATCTCGTCACGCTCGCCCTCCAGCTCGTGCTGCTGCTCGCCGCCCTGCTCGCCGGCACGCTGCGGCTGAGGCCCCTGTTGATCGCGCGCTACTACGTGCTCACCACCGCCTCCCCCGCCGCCGGGCTGTGGGACTGGCTGCGGCACGGGACCTCTGCCTGGTGGGACGCCGCCGAGGGCACCAGATGAACGACCGGGGAGCTGCGCATATCTTTGTCCTCGGTCGCTCGCGTGCCTCTCAGCACGCCACGCTCCCTGCGTCCTCGATCTGCTTGATCCCCGATCGTTCAGGGTCTCTGGCATGACGCGCCGCGCCGTCGACATCCTCCTCTCGGGGATCCTGCTCCTGCTCGGCGCGCCCGTGCTGCTGGCCGCCGTGATCGCGATCAAGCTCGAGTCGCGCGGGCCCGCGCTCTACCGGCAGCGTCGCTCGGGCCTTGCCGGCGAGCCCTTCGACATGCTCAAGCTGCGCACCATGGTCGACGGCGCCGAGCACATCGGCGCCGGGCTTGCCGTCAACTCAGGCGACTCGCGCATCACGCGCGTCGGTGGCCTGCTGCGGCGCACCTCGCTCGACGAGCTGCCCAACCTGCTCAACGTCCTGCGCGGCGAGATGTCGCTCGTCGGCCCGCGCCCGACGCTGCCCGCGCAGGTGGCGCAGTACACGCCGCGCCAGCGCCTGCGGCTGGACGTCAAGCCCGGCATCACCGGCTGGGCGCAGGTCAACGGGCGCGCTTCGCTGCCCTGGTCCGAGCGGATCGAGCTCGACCTCTACTACGTCGAACACCGCTCGTTGCTGCTCGACCTGCAGATCCTGCTGCGCACGCCCGCGCTCGTGCTCGGCGGCGGGGGCCTCTACAAGGGCGAGACCGGGGGCTGGGACGGAAGCGCCCGCGACGGCGCCCGCCCGCGCTCGGCGCAACCGGCCGGCAGGGACGGCGAGCCGTGAGACCCGCCGTGATGCTGACCGGCGCCGGCAAGCGCTACGACATCGTCGCCTGCTTCGCCAAGCTCACGCACACCGTCGTCGCCGACCCGGCGCCGCTCGCGCCCGCCCAGTACGCCGCCCACACACGCGCCGCCGTGCCGCGGATCGACGATCCGCACTACCTGGTCGCGCTGCGTGAGCTGTGCGAGCAGCACGAAGTGGGCGCCGTGCTGCCGCTGACCGATCTCGACATCGAGCTGCTCGCCCGCGCGCGCGAAGAATGGCGACTGCCCGCCTACGTGCCGAGCGCCGAGGTCGCCCGCGCCACCTACGACAAGTACGAGGCGCACCTGCTGCTGCAGCGGCTCGGCCTGCCCTCGCCGCCCACCGTCCTTCCCGACGACGGCGACGCGCTCGAGGCGCTCGAATACCCCGTCATGGTCAAGCCGCGGTGCGGCTCCGGCGCGCGCTCCATCCACCTCGCCCACGACCCGTCGCAGGCCCGCTTCTTCGCGCAGTACCTGCAGGAGCGCCCGCGCGAGCCCGCGCGCGAGATCGAGCTGCCCGCGCCCGAGCCCGTGATGGTGCAGCGCGCCATGGGCGGGCCCGAGCTGTCGATCGACTGCCTCGGCGACCTCGACGGTCGCTGCATCAACGCCATCCCCCGCACCATGCTCGAGTCGCGCGGCGGCGAGTCGATCAAGGGCGCCGTCGTGCGCGACCAGGAGCTGATCGAGCTCGGCCGGCGAACCATCGAGGCGCTGGGCGTGATCGGCCCCGCCACGATCCAGGTGTTCCGCGATCCCGACATCGGCGTCGCCATCACCGACGTCAACACGCGCTTCGGCGGCGCCTTCCCCGCTCCCGCCTATGCCGCGCTGCCCGGGCGGAGCTACCCCGAGCTGATCGTTGCGATGGCCTGTGGCGAGACCGTCGAGCCCCATGTCGGCGACTTCCGCGACGGTCACTTCTTCACGCGCTACTACTGGCAGCTCGAGCTCGACGCTCGTCACTGCCCGACCGGGCGCGAGATCGTGCCCGATGGCCCACCCGCGCCGGCTCCCCGCGCGCGCCCCGCGGACGGCGCCGACGAGCAGCCTGCGTCGGCCCCGGAGCCCGACCACTAGAATCGAGCGCGTGTCAACGGCGCTCGCAGACCCACCGGTCGCGCCCACCGAGCAACAGACCGCCGCCCCACCGGACGGCCCCCCGACGGGGGCGCCCGACGGCCGGCGCTCGCGCGAGCACTCCTGCGCCAAGTGCGGCGCCCCGCTCGCCGACGGGCAGGACTGGTGCCTTCAGTGCGGAACCGGCGCTCCCGACAGCCTGCGCAGCCGCACGCCCAGCTGGCGCTCCGCCGCCGTCGTCCTGACCACGCTCGGCGTGCTCGTCGCCGGCGCCGCCGGCGCCGCCTACGCGGCTCTCAGCAAAGGCTCCACCAAGCCGCCCCCGGCGGTCACCACCGTCGCGCAGGCCGCCACGCCGGCGCCGGTAGCCCCGAGCGCCACCACAACCACGCCCCCCGTGACGCCGCCCTCCACGAAACTCCCCAAGATCGGGACACCCACGACGATCAGCCCGACGACCACGCCGAAAATCCCGCTGTCAACGTCGACGCCAAGCGCTTCGACCTTGCCGTCCACGACCGGCGCCGGCGGCAGCTCGCCGAAAACGAGCAAACCCAAAGCCGCCAACCCGACCACTCCCGTCGGCGAAGCCAACGCCGAAGCGCTGCTGCTCGATACCAACGCAGCCGCCACCTACAACCCGTACAACTACGCCGCCGCCAACTTCGGCGACCCGAGCCTCGCGATCGACGGCGACGGCTCCACCGGCTGGACCGCGATCGTCGAACCGTCCGTCGCCCCCAAAATGGCCGAGGGGCTCGTGATCGACTTGAAGACGCCGCGTAAGCTCACCGCCGTCGGCCTGACCACGACCACGCCCGGCATGACCGTGCAGATCTACGGCGCCGACGGCAAAGCCCCCCCGACGTCCATCACCGACCCCGCCTGGGCCGCGCTCACGCCGGCCCTGCACGCGAAGAAGCGGCATTCGCGCATCAAACTCGGCGGCAGCTCGCCCGCTGTCCGCCAGGCCGCCCGCACCGCGCACCGGTTCCTCGCGCTCTGGATCAGCGAGGCGCCCGCAGCCGCCGTCGGCACGCCCGAGGCGCCCGGGCGCGTGAGCATCAACGAACTCGAACTGTTCCCGCTGAAGAAGGCGTAGGCCAGACGACCGCTGGCGCTGCGCCTCGCGGCTTCCTCGGTCGCTCAGGCCGATTTCGCCGCGCGTTTGGCGCGGGGTTTCGCCGCTTTGCGCGCCGGTTTGGCGCTGGCTCTGCTCGCGCCGGCGTTGCCGCTTGCCGCGGCGCGTTTGCCCGATTTGCCGCCGCTCGTGCGCTTGGCTTTGACGCGGCCGCGCGCGGGCGACGTCCACACCTCGTCCAGGAACGCGGCGATCTCGTTCGTCAGGCGCTCCGGCTGCGTCCGCAGCTCGATGATCGAGTTGGCCATCAGCAGGCGGCCGTTGGGCAGCTCGTCGGCGAGCATGCCGGCGTCCGAGAAGGGGTGCACCGGGTCGCGGCGGTGCCCGAGCACGAGCGCCGGGGTCTGAAACAGGCGCCGGTCGTTGCGGTGGGGCGCGACCCGCCCGAAGAACAGACCCTGCAGCACGGCCGCGCTCGGCCCCGGTTCCTGGCGCACGAGGTCGAGCACGACGTTGCCGTAGTGCGGAAGCAGTCTGCGCGGCACGGCGCGCGCCGCGCGCCCGACGAGCTTCATCCCCTGCTCCCCGAACGTGAGTGCCACCAGCAGCGGCGTGAACGTCAGCGCGCTCCACAGCAGCGCGTTGTCGAGCACCGGCATCTCGATCACCATCCCGCGCAGGCGCTCCGGCGCGGTCAATGCGACGTACAGGGCCGTGTTGGCGCCGAGCGAGGTGCCCATGACGACGGCTTCGTCGATCTCGAGCGCGTCCATCAGCGCGACTAGCTGATTGCCGAAGAAGCGCATCGAGTAGCGCCACATGTCGCGCGGGCGATCCGATTCGCCATGACCCAGGAGATCGACCGTGATCACGCGGTGGCCCCGCGCCGCCAGGTCCTCGGCCAGCGGCTTGTGCATCTGCCGAGAGAGCAGCAGCCCGTGCACCAGGATCAACGGGCGCGAGTTCGCCGGGGCGCTGCGTGCTGTGCGCCCGCGGCCGCCGGACTCGGTCACCGCCGCCGGACCACCGCCATATTCGGTGTAGGCGATCCGCTGACCCTCGAACTTGAAGCTGGCCATCGGTGCACCCTACTACCCGGCCCAGAGCCGGGCGCTCGACTGGCCGGGCGGCCAGCAGCCCCGGGCGAGGAGCGCTAGCTTTCGTCCCCCCAGGCAGCTCGCAATCGCACGAGCCCCCCAAACCGCCCGCCGGACGGTGCCGCCGCCCGCACGACCAGGACGACCAGGAGGAACACACGATGGCCAAGCAGCCCCGCATCCTCGCCGGACAGACCGCCGCGATCACGGGGGGCGCACGGGGCATCGGCCTCGCCACCGCCAAGGCGCTGCTCGGCCAGGGCATGAAGGTCGCCATCGGCGACGTCGACCTCGCCGCCGCTCAGGCCAGCGCCGAGGAGCTCGGCCCGAGCGCCGTGGCGATCGCGCTCGACGTGACCGACCGCGGCTCGTTCGCCTCCTTCCTCGACGAGGCCGAGCGTCAGCTGGGCCCCGTCGACGTGCTCATCAACAACGCCGGCATCATGCAGATCGGCCGCTTCATCGACGAGGACGACCTCACGGCCAAGCGCCAGATCGACATCAACCTGCACGGCGTCATCCTCGGCATGAAGATCGCGCTCGAGCGCATGATCCCGCGCGACCGCGGCCACATCATCAACATCTCCTCGCAGGCGGGCAAGTTCGGCGCCCCCGGCGGCGCCACCTACTCGGCGACCAAGCACGCCGTCGTCGGCCTCTCCGAGGCGGTGCGCGGAGAGCTGCGCCTGATGGACGCGCACATCGACGTCAGCTACGTGATGCCCTATGTCGTCAACACCGAGCTCGGCTCCGGGCTCGGCCAGGCGCGCGGGCTGGCCAACCTCGAGCCCGCCGAAGTCGCCGACGCGATCGTGCAGGCGCTGCGCCACGGCACCGTCGAAGTGTGGGTCCCCAAATCGAGCAGGCGCACGAGCGTGCTCGCCGCTGTGCTGCCGCGGCGCCTGTCCGAAGGGATGGCGCGCGCGATGAAGGCCGACCGCGTGCTCGCCGATGCCGACTCGCTGGCTCGCCGCAGCTACGAGCTGCGCGCCTCGCGCTCCGAGCCTGGGCTCGAGGGCGCGTCCGAGCCTCAGAAGCTGCCGAGCTCGGTCGACTAGCCCGCTGTCAACCAGTCGGCGATCAGCGAGCCGATCGCGGCCCCCTGGTCCTCCTGCAGGAAGTGGCTGGCGTCCGCGATCGGGCGTGGAGGCGGGCCGCCGATGGCCGCCGCGAAGCGCTCGCCGACGTTCGGCGGCAGGATCGGATCGGAGTCCGCCCACAGGATCAGCTTCGGCCGCCGGTCCTCGCGCAGCGCGTCCTGCACGCGCTGGCCGGCCGCCGCGCCGGGCTCCTCCGGCGAGCGCGGGATCAGCAGCGGAAAGGCGCGCGCACCGGCCTTCGACGCGGCGTTCGGGTAGGGGGCGTCGTATGCGGCGATCACGTCATCGCCGGGGTCGTTCTTGCAGGCGCCACGAACGAGGAAGCCGACCGGGAGGTCCTCCGTGCGCTCGACGAAGTTGCGGAAGGCCGTCCACGCGTCGGTCATCCGCTGATGGCCGGTGAACAGCCCGGTGTCGAGGATCACGATCCGCTCGATCCGCTCGGGGTGCTCGACGGCCAGGCGCAGCCCGATCGGCCCGCCCCAGTCGTGCACGACGATCGTGGCGCCGCGCAGATCGAGGTGCTCGAGCAGCGTCGCCGTCAGCTCGGTGTGGCGGTCGTAGGTGTACCAGCCGATGTCGGTCGGCTTGTCCGAGCCGCCGAAGCCGGCCAGGTCGGGCGCGACGCAGCGGAAGCCGGCGTTGCGCACCGGCGGGATCACCTTGCGCCAGAGAAACGACCAGGTCGGCTCGCCGTGGACGAAGATCACCGGCGCGCCATCGCCCTCGTCGATGTGCGCCAGGCGCAGGCCGTCGACTTCGCGGTGACGCTGCTCGAACGGGTAGTCCGGCAGACCGGTCAGCGCGTCCTCGGGTGTGCGCACCGCCTCGACCATTCCGCCGGGCAGCATATCCGCAGGCGCATCGGCTAGGCTCGCGGGCCGTGCACATGCTCGCCGTCCAACTGGCGCCCGTCCTGGCGGCCGAGAAGAGCAAAACGGCGTTCTTCGTCGCCGGCGGCCTGCTGGTGGCGTGGGCGCTGTTCGTCTCGCTCGGGATCGGCATGCGCAACCCCAACCTGCCCGCCCACCTGGGCGGCCAGCGCGCCCTCTCGGCGATCACGGCCGTACTCGTGCTCGCCACGCTCGCGACCGCCGTGATCACCTCCGGCGGCGAGGAGAACGCGGGCGCCGAGAGCAAGCCGACCTACACCCAGTTCGGCGCCAACACACCCGACACGGCCGCCCCCGAATCGGCCAACGCGACGGCTCTGGCGACCGCCGAGACGACCGCGCCGACGGAATCGGCGCCCGCCCCCGCGCCGCAGGCCAAGACCAAGCCCGCCAAGACGACGCCCGCCAAGACCACGCCGGCCAAGACGACGCCGGCCAAGAAGCAACCCCCCAAGGCCACCACGGGCACGCCCCCGCCGCCGTCCTCGCCGGCCGCCGCGACGACGCTCAAGCTCGAGGCCAACCCGGCGGGGCAGCTCAGCTACACGACCAAGCAGCTCACCGCCAAGGCCGGCAAGGTGACGATCGACTTCTCCAACTCCTCGCCGGTCGAACACGACGTCGCGATCGCCCAGGGCAGCACCGTCGTGGGTCAGACGCCGATCTTCACGGGCGGCTCGAAGACGCTCGCGGTCACGCTCAAGCCGGGCACCTACAGCTTCTACTGCACCGTCCCCGGGCATCGCGCGGCGGGAATGGAAGGTACGCTGAAGGTGTCATGAAGCTCTACGTCTGCTGGGGGACCTTCCCGACGCCGAGACCCGGCGGCCATCCCTGCGCCAACGCCTACCACGCGCTGAAGGACGCCGGGCACGACCCTGAGGTGATCCGCTCCTACGGCTTCGCGCCGTTGCCGTCGATCTTCAACGACACGACCGGACGCAAGCGCGCGCAGGAGCTCACCGGCAAACGCTGGGTGCCCGTGCTCGAGCTCGACGACGGCACGGCCGTGTTCGACTCGCGCGAGATCGTCAAGTGGGCGGCCGCCAACCCGGCCGGCGCAGCGCCTGCCGCCTAACGCGCCTGAGCGCTGCCCGTTGACAGCCGCCACGCGAATAGCACGGCGGCGACGGAGGTCGCGAGGTTCAGGCTCGACACGCCTGGCCGCATCGGGATGCTGACGCGCGCGTCGGCGCGCGCCAGCAGCTCGTCGCTGACGCCGTAGCGCTCGGTTCCGAACGCGAGGATCGCGTCCGCCGGGAGCGCGCCGGGCGCGAGCGGCTCACCGCCCGGATCGAGCGCGAGCAGCGATCGCCGCCCGGAGCCGGGCGCGCCCAGCTCGTCGAGTCGCTCGATGCGCGCGACGGGCAGCGCGAAGTGCAGTCCGGCGGCGCCGCGCAGCGCGTCGGGCGCCCACGGGTCGTGGCTCCCGCTGCTGAGCACGCCGGCGGCGTCGGCGGCGGCGGCGACGCGTACGCAGGCGCCCATGTTGCCGAGGTCGCGCGGATCCTCGAGCAGGACGACCGGCGCGGCGCGGCCGGCTGCGATCACGGCAGCGGCGTCGATCGCCGGCCGCTCGGCGAGCGCGATCACGCCCGTCGTCGGCGGCAGCGGGGCGAGTCGCGCGAAGGCGTCGGCCGGCACGGGCCGCGCCAGCTCGCGCATGCGCGGCGCCTGATCCGGCGCGAGCCGCTCGGCCAGCCGCTCGAGCTCGGCGAGGTCGCGGCAGACGACCTCGAGCACGTGCGCGCCGAAGCGCAGCGCGTGCTTGAGCGGGTGAAAGCCTTCGAGCACGGCCAGCGCGGGATCGCGGCGGGCGCGCCCGAAGCGCGCTATCAGCGACCCTTCATGCACGTCGCGATAATGTCACTTCGGCGATGAAGCTCGAGGGGATCCACCACATCACGGCGATCACCGGCGACGCGGTGGGCAACGTCGAGTTCTACACCGGCGTGCTCGGCCTCCGGATGGTCAAGAAGAGCGTCAACCAGGACGACCCGACCGTCTACCACCTGTTCTACGGCGACGACGACGGCTCGCCGGGCATGGACCTGACGTTCTTCGAGTACCCGGGCGCCGTGCGCGGCCGGCCGGGCGCGGGGATGGTGCACAGGATCATCTGGCGCGTCGGATCGGCCAAGTCGCTCGAGTTCTGGGCGGCCCGCCTGGAAGAGCACGACGTCGCGATCGGGCGCGGCGAGGGCGAGAGCCTGCTCTTCGATGACCCCGAGGGCCTCGCGCACGAGCTCGTCCTCTCGGACGCGAGCGATGAGCCGCTGCGCGCGAGCGCACCCGACATACCGGGCGAGCACGCGCTGCAGGGGTTCGAGGCGGTGCGCGCCTACAGCGCCGACCCGGCGCGCAGCGCCGGCCTGCTGCTCGACACGCTCGGCTTCACCACCGACGACGGCCATAGCTGGGAGGTGCGCGGCGAGCACCGCGGCGGCCGCTACGTCTATGACCCGGCCCCGCCGGAAGCGGTCGCGAACCAGGGTGCGGGCACCGTTCACCACGTCGCGTTCGCGACCCAGCCCGACGAGCAGGATGCATGGCGCGCGCGCGTGGCCGAGGCCGGCGCGCACCCGACCGAGGTGATCGACCGCTTCTACTTCCGCTCGATCTACTTCCGCGAGCCGAGCGGCGTGCTGTTCGAGCTCGCCACGATCGGGCCGGGCTTCGGCGTCGACGAGGATCCCGCGCACCTGGGCGAGCGGCTGTCGCTGCCGCCGCGCTTCGAGCCGCTGCGCGAGCGCCTGGACGGCATCCTCACGCCGCTGCCGTACCCGCGGACCTAGCGGACCCCGCAGTCGGCGGGCGCGCGGCGTCGGCCGCTCGCGGGGGCCGTCCGGCGGCCCCCGACCTGGACAGCTGTCGATGGCCGTCGAGGCGAGCCGGCTCGGGCGAAGTTGTCCATTTGCGCCAGTTGAGGGTGTCGTGCGCTGGGAATAGACTGGCTGTGGATGGCCGGCGGGGGCACAACGATCGATGTGCCGAGCCCGGGTCCGTTCTCGCCCGGGATGGAGTCGGCCGTGCCGGCGGTCCGCCTCGAAGGCGTGCGCAAGGCGTTCGGCGACGTGGTCGCGGTCGAGAACCTCACGCTCGACGTGCTGCCAGGGGAGTTTTTCACGCTGCTCGGGCCTTCGGGCTCGGGCAAGACGACGACGCTGCGGGTGATCGCCGGCTTCGAGCTGGCCGACGCCGGCACGGTCTGGCTGCACGGGGTCGACGTCACGCGCAGCCCGCCCTACGCGCGCCCGCTCAACACGGTGTTCCAGGACTACGCGCTCTTCCCGCACATGAGCGTGGCCGAGAACGTCGCCTACGGGCTGCGCGTGACGGGCGTGGGCAAGCAGGAGCGCCGCCGCCGTGCGGCGGAGGCGCTCGAGATGGTGCGCCTGCCGGACATCGGCTCGCGCCGACCGATCCAGCTCTCGGGCGGCCAGCGCCAGCGCGTGGCGCTGGCGCGCGCCCTCGTCAACCGGCCGCGCGTGCTGCTTCTGGACGAGCCGCTCGGCGCGCTCGACCTGAAGCTGCGCCAGCAGATGCAGTTCGAGCTGAAGTCGATCCAGCGCGAGCTGTCAGAGCGGATCACGTTCGTGTACGTCACGCACGACCAGGACGAGGCGCTGACGATGAGCGACCGCATCGCCGTTTTCTCGGACGGACGGATCGAGCAGGTGGGCACGCCGGGCGAGGTCTACGAGCGCCCGGCCAACGAGTTCGTGGCGAGCTTCGTGGGGACGTCGAACATGATCCACCGTGACGGACTCACCTACACGGTGCGCCCGGAGAAGGTGCGCCTGCTGGCCGAGGGCGAGCAGCCGCCGGCCGGAGCGGCGGGCGCGCTGCAGGGGACGGTGCGCGAGGTGGCCTACCTCGGCTCGGTCACGCGCTACGACCTCGAGCTCGACGACGGCGAGGGCATCGTCGTGCTCGCGCAGAACTTCGACACCTCGGCCGAGCGCGCGCTGGCGATGCGCGGCCGTCGCGTGAGGGTCGCCTACCGGATGCAGGACGCCTCGCCGCTGCAGACAACCAAAGAGGAGGAGACAACCTGATGAGACTGGCAAAGATCGATTGGCTGCTGGGCGCTGTGCTGCTCGCGATGATGGTCGGCGCGAGCGCGTGCGGCAGCTCCTCGGACAACGGCTCGGCGTCCAACCTGCCGACCAAAATCGGCAAGACCGAGGGCCAGCTCAACCTGGTGGCGTGGGAAGGCTATGCCGAACCGAAGTGGGTGAAGCCCTACGAAGCGAAAACCGGCTGCAAGGTGCACGCGAAGTACGCCGGCTCCTCCGACGAAATGGTGACGCTGATGCGCCAGGGCGGCGGCGGCCAGTACGACATGGTCTCGGCCTCGGGCGACGCGAGCCTGCGCCTGATCCGCGGCGGCGAGGTGCAGCCGATGAACGTCGACCTCGTGCCGGAATGGAAGAACTTCTTCCCGCAGCTGCAGTCGCCGCCGCACAACACGGTGGACGGCAAGCACTACGGGATCTCCCTGCAATGGGGGCCGAACACGCTGCTGTACAACACCAAGTCGGTGACACCGGCGCCGACGAGCTGGTCGGCGATCTACGGCTCGCAGTACAAGGGGGAGCTCTCGGTTCCGGCGAACCCGATCCAGATCGCCGACGCGGCGCTCTACCTGTCCAAGACGCAGCCGAGCCTCGGCATCTCAGACCCCTACGAGCTCACCGAAGCGCAGCTGAACGCGGCGGGCGAACTGCTCAAGAAACAGAAGTCGTTGATCAAGAAGTACTGGGCGCTGGCCTCGGATGAGATCGAACTGTTCAAGAACGGCGACGTCGTGATGGGGGCGGCGTGGCCCTACCAGTACAGCCAGCTCAAGGCCGCAAAAGAGCCGGTCGAACAGATCATCCCGAAGGAGGGCGCGACGGGCTGGGCCGACACGTGGATGCTGTCGGCGAACGCCAAGCACCCCAACTGCGCCTACGAATGGGTGAACTGGGTCTCGAGCCCGAAAGTGCAGGCCGAGCAGGCGACGACGTACGGCGAGACGCCGGTCAACACGAAGGCCTGCGGCGAAATGGAAAAGATCGAAAAGGGCTCGTGCGAGGTCTACCACGCGAACGCGCCGGCGAGCTACTTCGACAGCATCAAGTTCTGGAGGACGCCGGTGGCCGAATGCGGCAACGGCCAGGACGACTGCATGGACTACAGCAAGTGGCAACAGAAGTGGACGGAAGTAACCGGGTAGCGACCGGGCGGCGGCGGAGCCGGTGAACGCGACCGGCCTCGCCGCCCCGGCGAGCGGCAGCACCCGCGACCGCGTGTCGGCGGCCCTGTTCCGCCGGCCATGGCTGCGCGGCGGCCTGCTGCTGTCGGGGCCGCTCGCGTGGTTCGTGCTGATCTACCTGGCGGCGCTCGTCGTCCTGTTCATCTCCTCGCTGTGGAGCGTGGACTCGTTCACGGGCGACGTCGTCCACAGCTGGACGCTGAAGAACTTCGAAACGCTGGTCGAAGTCGACACGTACCGCACGATCGCGCTGCGCACGATCGGGATCGCGGCGGCCGTGACCCTCACCGATGCGGTCCTGGCGCTCCCGTTCGCGTTCTTCGCGGTGCGGATCGCGCCGAGGCGGCTGCAGGGTGCGCTGTTCGTGGCCGTGCTGATCCCGCTGTGGTCCAGCTACCTCGTGCGCGTGTACATCTGGCGGCTGATCCTCGCCAAGGACGGCGTGCTCAACTGGGCGCTCGAGCAGCTCGGGCTGGGCGCGCTCAACATCGGCTACTCCAACTGGGCGATGTGGATCGTGTTCAGCTACATCTGGCTGCCGTTCATGATCCTGCCGATCTGGGCGGCGATCGAACGCGTGCCGGACTCGATGATCGAGGCCTCCGCCGACCTTGGCGCCCGCGGCTGGCGGACGTTCCGCTCGGTGCTGTTCCCGCTGATCCTGCCCGGCATCGCGGCCGGCTCGATCTTCACCTTCTCACTGACGCTGGGCGACTACATCACGCCGACGCTCGTCGGCGGCGCGGGCTCGGACTTCATCGGCAACGTCGTCTACCAGAACGTCGGCGTCGCCAGCAACGTGCCGTTCGCGGCCGCGTTCGCGACTGTGCCGCTGGTCGTGATGGGCGTGTATCTGCTGATCGCACGGCGGCTGGGAGCGTTCGAGGCGCTGTGATCGGCGCGGGCAGATGGAGCCGCCTCGCGCTCGCCGTGTGGACGGTGCTGATCCTGCTGTTCCTGTTCGTGCCGATCGCGCTGATCGTCGTCTACGCGTTCAACCCGTCCAACATCCAGAGCTGGCCGCTGGAAGGCCTCTCGACGAAGTGGTTCTCCGCGACCTGGCACAACGAAGAAATGCGCCACGCGCTGTGGCTGTCGATCCGCGCGGGACTGTTCGCGACCGCGATCGCGCTGCTGCTGGGGTCGATGGCGGCGTTCGCCGTGCACCGCTTCCGCTTCTTCGGGCGCGAAGCGATCTCGTTCCTGCTCGTGCTGCCGATCGCGCTGCCGGGGATCATCACGGGCATGGCGCTGAACTCGTTCATCAGCTTCAGCGGCATCGGCTTCTCGGTGACGACGATCATCGTGGGCCACGCCACCTTCTGCATCGTCGTCGTCTACAACAACGTGCTCGCCCGCCTGCGCCGCACGCAGGCCTCGCTGGTCGAGGCGTCGATGGACCTCGGCGCCAACGGCTGGCAGACGTTACGCTATGTCACCCTGCCGATGATCGCGACGGCGCTCGTGGCGGGCGGACTGCTCGCGTTCGCGCTCTCCTTCGACGAGATCGTCGTGACGACGTTCACGGCGGGCGCGCAGAACACGTTGCCGATCTGGATCTTCGGCAACATCCGCCTGGGCCAGCAGCTGCCCCAGGTCAACGTGGTCGTGTTCTTCGTGATCCTCGTCAGCCTGATCCCGGTGGCGCTGGCGCGCAGGCTCGCGCGCGACACCGGCGCCCTGCGTCCGACGGCCGCCGGCGCGGGTGCCGCAGCCGCCTGAGTCGCGGCGGCCACCGACGACTTCATTTCTATTAATTATTAATTGAATCCCACTACCACGAGGTGGTCGCATGTCGCTCGAGCACAACAAGGAGATCGTGCGCAGCTTCTACGGCGAGGCGATCAACGGACGCGACGCCTACGCCTGCGAGCGCTGGCTGGCGAAGGGCTTCGTGCACAACGGCGACAAGCGCGGGCCGCAGGGGCAGCGCGAGGTCGTCGCCCTCTTCCTCGCCGCCTTCGAGCCACTCCGCCACGAGATCGTGCTGCTGCTGGCCGAGGACGACCTCGTGGCCGCGCACCAGCGCTGGAGCGGTCGCCACGTGGGCGAGTTCCTCGGCTGCCCGCCCAGCGGTCGCGACGTGAGCTTCACCTCGACGGCCGTGCTGCGGATCGCCGGCGGCGAGATCGCGCAGGCGTGGGATGAGATGGACTCAGCCGCGGTCGTGGCCCAGATGAGCTGAGCTGCCCGGCCGGGCAGGGCATGCACTCGCGGGCTGCGGCACGGTGGGGCGCCGAGATCAGTCGCGCTCGGGCGCCTGCGCGCCGGCGGCTCCGATCAGCCGCGCGCCGCGGCCGTGCGTGACGAAGCTGAAGGCCCAGCGCGTGAGCACGAGCAGGCGGTTCTGAAAGCCGATCAGGTACCACAGGTGCACGGCCAGCCAGGTGACCCAGGCGAGGCCGCCGCTGAGGTGAATGCCTTTGATGTCGGCGACCGCCTTGGCGCGGCCGATCGTGGCCAGGTTGCCCTTGTCGCTGTAGTGGAAGGGCCTGGCCGCCCGCCCGTGCAGCCGGGCGCGGACGTTGGCGGCGGCGTGGCGGCCCTGCTGCATCGCCACCGGGGCGAGGCCCGGGAGCGTCTCGACGCCGTGCTCGCGGCGGATCGCGACCATGTCGCCGAGCGCCTGCACCTCGGGCTGTCCCGGCAGCGATAGATCTTCCTCGACGATCAGGCGTCCGGCGCGGTCGAGCTCGGCGCCGGTGGCGCCGGCCAGCTCGCGCGCGAGGCTCGAGGAGGTCACGCCGGCCGCCCACACGACCGTCCGCGCGGGGTGGCGGGCGGTACTGCCGTCGGGGCTGGTGGTCGTGACGGCGTCCTGCTCGACGCCGGTGACCGAGTGGCCGAGCAGCGGCGTCACGCCCAGCTTCCCGAGCGCACGCGCCGCGCGCGCCGAGAGAGAGGGAGGGAAGCCGGTCAGCACGCGCTCGGCGGCCTCGATCAGCAGCACCTGCGCCGAGCGTGTCTCGGCGTGGCGGAATTCAGGGCCCGAGTCGCGCGCGATCTCGGCGATCTGGCCGGCCATCTCGACGCCGGTCGGGCCGGCGCCGACGACGACGAACGTGAGCCAGGCGCGGCGTCGCTCGGGGTCGTGCTCCAACTCGGCGGCCTCGAACGCCGTGAGGATGCGGCTGCGGATGTCGAGCGCCCCCTCGAGCGACTTCAGCTCGGGCGCGAACGCGTGCCAGTCGTCGTGGCCGAAGTAGGAGTAGCGCGACCCGCCGGCGACGATCAGGCTGTCGTACTCCACATACTGGGGCGCCGGGATGTCCTCGGCCACGGCACGCAGCCGCACACGCCGCTCGGCGAGGTCGAAGCCGGTCGCCTCGGCCAGCAGCACGTCCACGTTCTCGCGGCCGCGGAAGATCGTGCGCAGCGGGTAGCAGATCTCGCTCGGTGAAAGCGCGCCCGTGGCGACCTGATAGGCGAGCGGCTGGAACAGGTGGAAGTTGCGCCGGTCGACGAGCGTCACCTCGACGGGCCGCTTGGCGAGCTTGAGCGCCGCCTGCAGTCCGCCGAAGCCGCCGCCGACGACGACGACGCGATGGCGCGTGTCCGCGTGCACCCACTGCAGGCTACGACGGGGCGCCTCCCCGCGCAGGCGTGGCCGGGCGACCGGGACGGACGCCGTTGATCGGCTGGACCCGTCCGTTCAGGTTCCTTTCAGTTTCGCGCGCCACGATTGCGCCATGCGTCTGCTGGTGGTCGACGACGACGCCTCCGTTCGAGAGGCGCTCGCGCTCGTGCTCGACCTCAACGGCTTCGAGGTGGAGATGGCGGCCGACGGGCGCGAGGCGATTCGCGCGCTGGCGATCGACGCGCTCGATGCGGTCGTGCTCGACGTGCTGATGCCGGGGCTCGACGGCCTGGAGGTGTGCCGGCGGATGCGCGCGACCGGCGACCGCACGCCGGTGCTGATGCTGACGGCGCGAGCCGAGGTGAGCGAGCGCGTGGCCGGCCTCGAGGCGGGCGCCGACGACTACCTCGCCAAGCCCTTCGCCCACGAGGAGCTGATCGCGCGGCTGCGCGCACTGCTGCGACGCACGGGCTGGGAGGGCGACGATCGGATCCTGCGCTTCGAGGACCTCGAGCTCGACCCGCTCGCGCACGAGGCCCGCCGCGGCGAGCGCGTGCTGGAGCTCACCCGCACCGAGTTCCTGCTGCTCGAACTGCTGATGCTGCATCCGCGGCAGGTGCTCACGCGCGCGACCATCTTCGATCGCGTGTGGGGGTACGACTTCGGGCCCGCGTCGAACTCGCTCGAGGTCTACGTCGGCTACCTGCGCCGCAAGACCGAGGCGGAGGGCGAGCCGCGGCTGGTGCAGACCGTTCGCGGAATCGGCTACGTGTTGAGGTCGGCCTCGCGATGAGCTTCCGCCGGCGCGTGGTGCTGCTCTCGGCGGGCGCCGTCGCGGCGGCGATCGTGCTCGCGTCGGTCGTCGTCTACGTCGTCACGCGCGACGAGCTGCGCAGCCAGATCGACGCCAGCCTGCGCCAGAAGGTCACGCCCGGCCTGCCGCAGTCGGTCCAGATCCAGACCGGGCTGAGCGCGCGCCAGCTGGCGAAGCTGAGGCGGGAAGGCAAGCTCCCGCCGGCGAGCGCCCTGCGCTTCGGCATCGGCGCGAGCCTCGCCCGCGCCGGCTACACCAAGGGGACCGCGAAGGGCGCTGCATCCGGCGCTGCGTCCGGCGAGGCCGCGGGCGCGGCCAAGGGCACGACGGAGGATGGGGCGTCGGGCTCGGCCACGGCCGCCACGCGCGGTCCGGGTGAGCTGTTCACGATCGAAAGCTCCGCGGCCGTCGCCCCGGCGAATGGCGCCGCCAAGACCAAGGAGCTGCCGCTGCCGCGCATGCTCTCGGGCCAGGGCGCGAAGCTCGTGCTGCCGCCGCAGAAGCTCGGCGGGGCGACCGGCTACGTGCAGCTGCTCCAGTCCAACGGCACGCTTCTGCGCTCGGAGGGCAGGGGCTCGCTGCTGCCGGTGACGGCCGCCACGCGGGCGGTGGCGGCGGGACGGCGCCCGGCCTTCTTCAGCGACACCACGGTCGCGGGCACGCGCGTGCGCATGCTGACCGAGCGCGCCGGCAAGGAAGGTGTGTGGCAGGTGGCCCTGCCGTTGGGCGATCTCGAAAGCACGCTGACCCACCTCGAGCTCGTGCTCGCGATCGTCTGTCTCGGCGGCATCGCGCTCGCGGCGGCGCTGGGCCTGCTCGTGTCGAGGGGCGCGCTCGTGCCGGTGCGCCGGCTGATGGGTGTCGCCGAACGAGTGGCCCGCACGCAGGACCTCGGCCACCGCATCGAGACCGCGGAGGAGGGTGAGCTGGGCCGGCTCGCGGCGAGCTTCAACACGATGCTGGCGGCGCTCGAGCGCTCGCGCCTCGCCCAGCGCCAGCTCGTCTCGGACGCCTCGCACGAGCTGCGCACGCCGCTGACGAGCGTGCAGGCGAATCTCGATGCGCTCGCGCTCGGCGAGCGCCTGCCCGAGCGCGAGCGCGCGCGCGTGCTGGCCGCCGCGCAGGCGCAGCTGCGCGAGCTGACGGTGCTCGTCGGCGACCTCGTGGACCTGTCGAAGACGGAGGTCGAGGATGTCGAGGTCGAGTCGGTCCGCCTCGATCTCGCCGCCGCCGAGTCGATCGAGCGCGCGCGGCTGCATGCGCCCCGGTGCGCGATCGTGCTCGACGCAAGGCCATGCCTCGTGCGCGCCGCGCCGGCGCGCCTGGATCGAGCGATCGCGAACCTGCTCGACAACGCGTGCAAGTGGAACCGCCCGGCGCCGGCCGGAGGGCCGGTCGAAGTGCGTGTGCGCGACGGTGCGCTCGCGGTGCGCGACCACGGGCCGGGCATCGCCGTCGAGGACCTGCCGCGTGTGTTCGATCGCTTCTACCGCGCGCCGGCCGCGCGCGGTAGGCCCGGGTCGGGGCTCGGGCTGGCGATCGTGCGCCAGGTCGCCGAGACGCACGGGGGCGCCGTGCGGGCCGAGAACGAGCCCGGCGGTGGCGCCAGGCTGACGCTCGAGTTGCCGGTGCTCGCGATGACCGAGGCCGAGCTCGCCGCACCGGCGCCGCCGGCGCCGGCGACGGCAGGCTGACCGGGCCAGGCGCCGGCCGACCGGGCCGCCTTCAGGAAGCTCCTCGGAATCTCTCAGGCGATTCTCAGCCTTGCCGGGCTTGATGGGGGCATGGCACCGACCGACCCCAGCCCGTCGAGCAAAGGAGCTCCCATGTCCAGTCCCCGGCACGGCTCGACCGGCGCGAGCGCTCGCACAGCCAAGCACCTCCTCCTGGTCGCCTTCGGCGCGCTCGCGGCGGCGCTCGTGCTGGCAGCCTGCGGCGGGGGGTCCTCGGGCTCCAAGCCGAACGCCTCGGCGGCGGACAACGCTCTCAAGTTCTCCAGGTGTATGCGCGAACACGGCATCAAGGACTTCCCCGACCCGGATGTCTCGAGCGGCGGCGCCAAGCTCACGTTCCGCGCCAAGGGGCCGGGCCAGGGCGGCCCGAGCCCGCAGGCGATGGAAGCGGCGCAGAGTGCGTGCAGGCACTTTCAGGCGGCCGACATGCCGAAGCTGACGCCGCAGGAAAAGGTCGAGCGCGAAGAACAGGTGCGCAAGTTCGCCAAGTGCATGCGCGAACACGGCATCGACGTACAGACCTCGACGTCCGGCGGCGGGGCGCTGATGAAGATCCAAGCCGGCAGGGCCGCGGGCGGCCCGAACCCCGAAAGCCCCGCCTTCCAGGCGGCTCAGAAGGCCTGCCAGAGCCTGCTTCCAGGCAAGGGCGCCGGCGGACCGAGCACCAACAGCGTCAAAGGCGGCAGCGGCAGCGGGCCCGCGAGCGGCTTCTCGGTCGGCGGCTGAGCGATGGCCAAGCCGCGCGCCGAGCAGCCGCACGGCGGCCCGGGGCCGGCTGCGACGGTCGCCGGGCCGGCTGCGACGGTCGCTGCGACGGTCGGTGCGGCGGGAGCCGATCCGCTCGCGGCGCCTGCCGGGGGCCCGCTCGAGGAACCGGGCGAGCCGCGTGGCGATGGCCGCGCGCGCCTGCGATCGCGACGCAGCCGGCTGGCCGCCGTCGTCGCGCTGGCGCTGGCGGCGCTCGGCGCGCTCGCCGCAGTGCTGTCGTCCTCGGGCTCCCGTTCGAATCGAGCCGCCGCTACGGGTCTCGCGCCCGGCGAAGCCACCGCCACGGTGACGCGCAGGACGCTCAGCGAAAGCTCGACGGTCGACGGCACGCTCGGCTACGGAAGCTCGCGCGACCTCTACGACCGGCTGTCGGGCACGTTCACGTGGCTGCCCGCCGTCGGCGCCGTGATCGCGCGCGGCGGGACCCTGTATCGCGTCGACAACCTGCCGATCACGCTCATGTACGGGTCCGTGCCCGCGTACCGGGCGCTGAAGCCGGGCGTCACCGACGGTCCCGACGTGGCCGAGCTGAACCGGAACCTGGCGGCGCTCGGCTTCGACCCGTATGGCGCGATCGGCGCGGAGAGCCACTTCGGCAGCGCCACGGCTGCGGCCGTGCGCCGCTGGCAGAAGGCCAGGGGCCTCGCGCAGACCGGTGAAGTGCCGCTGGGGCGGATCGTCTTCGCGCCGGGCGCGCGGCGCGTCACAGCCGTGCACGTCACGCTCGGCCAGGACCCGCCCGGCGAAGCCGCATCCGATGCGCCGAGTGCGACGACGCGGGCCGCTACCACCCCCGCTGCGAGGACACCGGCGGCGACGACGCCGGCCGCCACGACGCCGGCGGCCGAGCCGCCCAAACCCAGCGACGGTGAGAAGCGCCCGAACGGCACGAGCAACCGACCCAAGCACCACGCGAAACGACCGGCCAGATCGCGGGCGTCGAAAGAACGTGCCTCCGAACGGCAGGCGAAGGAGGAACGCGCGAAGGAGGAACGCGCCAGGGAGGAACGCTCGAAAGACGAACAGGCGAAGCCGAGCGCCGCCGAAGAAGCCGCCGCCAAATCGCCGAGCGGCGGCAATGAACCGAGCGCAGGCGCGGGGGAGCTCGTCCTGAGCACGACCTCCACCCGGCAGATCGTCCAGCTCGAGCTCAAGGCCGAACTGCAGCAGCTCGCGCGTGTCGGCGAGTCGGCGCCGGTGACGCTGCCCGGCGGCGAAACGGTCCGGGGCCACATCACCGACGTCGGCACCGTCGCCAGCGAATCGCAGGAAGACGAAAAAGCGCCGGCGGCCGAAAAAGGCGGCGGCGGCGAATCGGCGACGATCTCGGTCACGCTCGCGCTCGACCATCGCGTCGCGCGGCTGGACCAGGCGCCGGTCAGCGTAGACCTGGTCAAGAGCGTGCGCCGCCACGTGCTGACCGTTCCCGCGACCGCCCTCACGGCGACGGCCGGCGGGAGCTACGCGATCGAGGTGCTCGGTCACGGGCGCCGCTCGGAGCTGGCCGTGACACCCGGCATGTTCGCCGATGGCTACGTGCAGGTCGAAGGGCCGGGAGTCCATGCAGGCCTGACCGTGACCGTGTCGCAATGACGGCGTCGCCGGTCGTCGAGCTCGTCGACGTCGTCAAGCGCTACGCGGGCGGCGTGCAGGCGTTGCGCGGCGTCTCGCTGACGGTGCGCGAGGGCGAGCTGTGCGCGATCGTCGGCCCGTCGGGCTCGGGCAAGTCGACGCTGCTGCACATCATGGGCACGCTCGAACGCGCGAGCAGCGGCGTGGTGCGCGTCGCGGGCGCTGACGTCGCCACCCTGTCCGACCGCGAGCTGGCGGCGCTGCGCGGGTGGCGGATCGGCTTCGTCTTCCAGCAGTTCCACCTGCTCGAGGCGCACAGCTCGCTCGAGAACGTCGCCACGGGCCTGCTCTACACCGGCACTCCGCCGCGCGAGCGCCGCCGCCGCGCGCGCCAGGCGCTCGCGCGTGTCGGCCTGAGCCACCGCGCCGATCAGCGCGCGGCGCTGCTGTCCGGCGGCGAGCGCCAGCGCGTGGCGATCGCCCGCGCACTCGTCAGCTCGCCGGCGATCGTCTTCGCGGACGAGCCGACGGGCAACCTCGACTCGGCCAACGGAGCCGAGATCCTCGCGCTGCTGAAGGCGCTCAACGCGCACGGCACGACGGTCGTCGTGATCACGCACGAGCGCGAGATCGCGGACGCGCTGCCACGGCGCGTCGAGGTCCGCGACGGGCGCCTCAGCCACGATCTGCCCGGGCCCGGCGGCGGCGGGGGCGAGCGGCGCGGCGAGGACGCGAGCGGCGCCCGCGGCGCCGTGACATCGCGGGCGGACGACACGCGCGTGAGGAGGGGAGCGGCCGAGGCGCGATGAGTGGCAGCCGCCCCAGTCGCCTGCTGCCCGCCGACGCGGTGCTGGTCGCGAGCATCGGGCTGCGCACGCGGCGCCTGCGCGCGGCCTTGTCGGCGCTCGGCGTGGCCATCGGAATCGCCTCGATGGTCGCCGTGCTCGGCATCTCGGACTCGAGCAAGGCCGGGCTCGTGGCACAGCTCGACGAGCTCGGCACGAACCTGCTCACGGTCGCGCCGGGGCAGACGTTCCTCGGAGGGGAAGCCGAGCTCCCGGAAGCCGCCGACCGGGCCGTGCGCCACCTTACGAGCGTCCGCGAGACGGCCGCCGTCACGGCCGTGTCGGGCGCGAGCGTGCGGCAGAGCCCGTACATCGAAGCGGCCGAAACGGGCGGCATCGTCGTCGACGCGGCCGACCCCCAGCTGCTGCGCACGCTCGGCGGGCGCGTCGTCGCGGGCCGCTTCCTGGACGCCGCCAACGGTCGCTATCCGCTGATCGTGCTCGGCGCTGTGGCCGCCCAGCGGTTGGGCGTCAACAGGCTCTCCTACGGCGGGCGCCCGCGGCTCCTGTACGTCTCGGGCACGTGGTTCACGGTCGCCGGCGTGCTCGGTCCGCAGCCGCTCGCGCCCGAGATCGAACGCGCCGCGCTGATCGGCTATCCGATCGCGCACGAGCTGTTCGGCACGACCCGTCACGCCAGCACGCTGTACGTGCGGGCCGATCCCGAACGCGTGCGCGAGGCGGCCTCGCTGCTGGCTGCGACGGCCGACCCGCAGAACCCAGAACAGACGCAGGTGAGCCGTCCCTCCGATGCCCTGCAGGCGCGCGCCGACGCGCAGAGCACGCTCACGGCGGTGTTCCTCGGGCTCGGCGCCGTCGCGCTGCTGGTCGGCGGCGTCGGCATCGCCAACGTGATGGTCATCTCCGTGCTCGAGCGGCGCCCGGAGATCGGCGTGCGCCGTGCGCTTGGGGCGCGGGCCGTGCACATCGGCGTTCAGTTCCTCGGCGAGTCCGTGCTGATGTCGCTGCTCGGCGGCTGCGCGGGCATCGCGCTCGGCGCGGCCGCCACGGCCGGCTACGCCTCGATCCAGGGGTGGAGCCTGGTCGTGCCCGTGCTGTCCGTCGCCGGCGCGATCGCGATCGCGCTGCTGCTCGGAGCGCTTGCAGGTCTGTATCCGGCGATTCGCGCCGCGCGCCTCACTCCCGCGGCCGCGCTGCGAAGCGTCTAGCGCCCGGCGGCGCGGCGGTAGCGGTTGACGGCGAGCGGCGCGAACACGCCCACGATCACGAGCGACCACACGACGGCGCCCCACACGCTGTTGCCCGCCGGGGCGCCGAGCCACAGATGGCGCAGCGCGTCGACGATGATCGTGAACGGGTTCACTTCGGCGAACTGACGCAGGCCGTCGGGCATCGACGCGACCGGCACGAATGCGGAGGAGATGAACGTCAGCGGGAAGACGACGATGAAGCCGACCGAGTTGACCGATTCGGGCGAGGACACGAGCAGGCCGATGAACGCGAGGAACCACGAGAAGCTGTAGCCGAAGAGGAGCAGCAGCCCGACGCCGGCGGCGGCGTGCAGGAAGCTGGTGCTGAAGGAAAAGCCGATGATGACGCCGGTGAGCAGCAGGATCGTGATCGACAGCGAGTTCGTCGCGACGTCGGCGAGCGTGCGGCCGCCGAGCACGGCGGCGCGCGACATAGGCAGCGAGCGGAAGCGATCGATCAGCCCCTTGCTGACGTCCTCGTTGAGCCCGAGCGCCGTCGCGAAGCCGCCGAAGGCGGTGTTCTGGACGATGATCCCGGGGATCAGGAAGTCGACGTAGCTGTAGCCGGGGGTGCTGATGGCGCCGCCGAAGACGTAGCGGAACAGCAGCACGAACATGATCGGCTGGATCGTGTAGCCGATCAGTAGTTCGGGCGCCCGCGGCAGGCGCACCAGGTTGCGCTCGGCGATGATCAGCGTGTCGGTGACCAATCGCCTCATCGCGCTCGCTCCGGCTCGCCCATCTGCCCGCTGCGATCGGCTCGCTCACTTGAGCGTTCGTCGTCGACGGGCTCGTCGGGGGACGGGTTCTCGTCCGAGGGCTCCTCGGCGGCGTGGCCCGTGAGCGCGAGGAACACGTCGTCGAGCGTCGGGCGCCGCAGCGCGAGGTCATCGACGCCGACGCCGGCCTCGCTGAGCCGGCGCACGGCCTCGACGATCGCGCCGCGGCGGCTGCGCACGCTCACTTTCACGAGGCCGTCCATGGCTGCGGGCGACTCATCGGACATCGGCGAGAGCGCGCGCACGGCGACGTCCGGGTTGGCGCCGTCGTCGAGGCGGACCTCCAGGCGCTCGCCGCCGAGGCGGTCCTTGAGCTGGTCGGACGTGCCCTCCGCGATCAGGCGCCCGTGGTCGATCACGGCGATCGTGTCGGCCAGGCGGTCGGCCTCGTCGAGATACTGCGTCGTCAGCAGGGCGGTCGTGCCCTCGGCGACGAGATCCTCGATCACGGCCCACAGGCTCAGGCGGCTGCGCGGGTCGAGGCCGGTGGTGGGCTCGTCGAGGAACAGCACGGGAGGCTTCGCCACGAGTGCGGCGGCCAGATCGAGCCGGCGACGCATGCCGCCGGAGTAGGTCTTGGTCGGCCGATCGGCGGCGTCGCTCAGTTCGAAGCGCTCGAGCAGTTCGCGACCGCGCGCCTTGGCGGTGGCTCTGCGCGCGCCGTAGAGCCGCCCGACCATCGTCAGGTTCTCGAGGCCGGTCAGGTTTTCGTCGACCGCCGCGTACTGGCCGGCGAGCCCGATCCGCTCGCGCAGGCGCGCGGCATCGCGCTGCACGTCCAGCCCGAGCACGCGCGCACTGCCGGCGTCGGGCTTGAGCAGCGTGGCGAGCACGCGCACGAGCGTCGTCTTGCCCGCGCCGTTGGGCCCGAGCAGGCCGAGCACCTGGCCCTGGGGCGCGAGCAGGTCGACGCCGTCGAGCGCGGACACGTCGCCGAAGTGCTTTGCCACGCCGCTGACCTCGATCGCGTACTCGCTCGCCGCCTCCGGTGGGGCAAAGGCAGATTCCATCGGATCGACACTACAACGCGGGCGGCGCCTCGCCGCCTGGGGCGCCGCCGACGGGAGGGCCCCGAGCGAGCCCGCCGCAGGCACCCGCATGACGCCTGGCTGGATGGCCAAATATGATGATCTCAAGGGACCGCCGGGAAGCGATCGATAGGAGACACCATGGCCAGCGTGATCGAGCCGACACAGCGCTCAGAGCGCGCGAGCGAGCACGTGGACGTGCTGATCGTGGGAGCGGGGCTGTCGGGGATCGGCGCCGCCTACCACCTCCAGCGGGCGCTGCCCGGCAAGAGCTACGCGATCCTCGAGGGGCGCGAGGCGATCGGCGGAACATGGGATTTGTTCCGCTACCCGGGCATCCGCTCGGACTCGGACCTGCACACGTTCGGCTACGCGTTCAAGCCGTGGACGGAAGAGAAGGCGATCGCCGACGGCCCGTCGATCCTGCGCTACATCCACGAGACGGCGGCGGAGAACGGGATCGAGCGCCACGTGCGCTTCGGTCTCCGCGTCACGCGGGCCGAGTGGTCCAGCGCGCTGGCGCGCTGGACGGTGCACGCGGAGCGCTCGGACACGGGCGAGAATGTGCAGCTGACGTGCTCGTGGCTGTTCTCGGCCACCGGCTACTATCGCTACGAGCAGGGACACCTGCCGGAGTTCGACGGGAGGGAGCGCTTCGGCGGCCCGATCGTGCACCCGCAGCATTGGCCCGAGGACCTCGACTACCGCGGCAAGCGCGTCGTCGTGATCGGCAGCGGCGCGACGGCGGTCACGCTCGTGCCGGCGATGGCGCGCGAAGCGGCGCACGTGACGATGCTTCAGCGCTCGCCGTCGTACATCGTCTCGCTGCCGGAGAAGGACGCGCTCGCGAACCTGCTGAGGCGGCTGCTGGGTGAGGAGCGTGCGTACGCGATCACGCGGCGCAAGAACGTGTGGCTTCAGCAGAACTTCTACAAGCTCAGCCGCCGCCGACCGCAGCTGGTGAAGCGGCTGCTGCGGCGCGGACTGGAACGGCGGCTGCCGGAGGGATACGACATCGACCGCCACTTCACGCCCTCCTACGCGCCCTGGGACCAGCGGCTCTGCCTGGTGCCGAACGGAGACCTGTTCGAGGCGATCTCGGCAGGCACGGCATCGGTCGTGACGGATCGGATCGACACGTTCACCGAGCGCGGCATCCGGCTCGTCTCGGGCGAGGAGCTCGAGGCCGACATCATCGTCACGGCGACGGGCCTGGACCTCGTCGCTCTCGGCGGCATCGAGCTGGCGGTCGACGGAGAGCCGGTGGCGGTGCCCGAGAAGCTCGTCTACAGGAGCGCGATGCTGAGTGACGTCCCGAACATGGCGTTCGTGTTCGGCTACACCAACGCTTCGTGGACGCTCAAGCTAGACCTCGTCTGCGAGTACGTGTGCGGGCTGCTCGCGCAGATGGACCGACTGGGGTTCGACACCTGCGTGCCGGTGAACGCGGACGCGACGATGGCGACGAGCCCGTTCCTCGACCTCAGCTCGGGCTACGTGCAGCGGGCGCTGCACAGGTTCCCGCTGCAGGGCGCGCACGGCCACTGGCGGGTTCAGATGAGTTACACCGAGGATCGGGGGGCACTGCTCGGTGATCCGCTCGACGACGGCGTGCTCGTGTTCTCGCACGCGCCGCGCGAGCTCGCCCAGGTGGCGTGAGGGAGTAGCGCTCGCGCCGATGTCGCGCGCCATCGAGGACCGGAACCGCCGCATGCTGCGGACCCGCGACACGATGGATCGCGCATTCGCGGAGCCGCTCGATGTGCCGGCGCTCGCGCGCGTCGCACATACCTCGCCGGGCCATTTCAGTCGCCAGTTCCGTGCGACGTTCGGCGAGACGCCGCACCGCTACCTGCAGCGTCGCAGGGTGGAGCGCGCAATGGAGCTGTTGCGCGAAACGGATCGTCCGGTGACCGAGATCTGCTTCGACGTCGGCTTCAACAGTCTCGGAACGTTCAGTCGTACGTTTCGGCGGATCGTGGGCGAGCCGCCGTCCGCATACCGGGCGCGCTTCGCCGGCGACGACGGCGCTCTGCGGGTGCCGGCCTGTTGGGCGATGGCATGGACGCGCCCTGCCGGCTAGAGCGCAGATTTGGAGAAGCGCAGATCGTTGTCGCGGTCTAACGTGGCCGCCATGCCCAAACGAATCAGCCACACATTCATCCACGTTCTCGACCAGGACGAGGCGCTCGACTTCTACGTCGGCAAGCTCGGGATGGTCGTACACACCGACGCCGATCTCGGCGTCATGCGCTTTCTGACGGTGAACTTCCCGGACCAGCCCGATGTCGAGCTGGTCCTGATGGTGCCCGGGCCGCCCGCCCACGACGAGGACACGGCCGCGGAGATCCGTGAGCTGATGGCGAAGGGAGCTGCCGGCGGCGGTCTGATCTTCGCGACGGACGACTGCCGCGGAACGTATGAGCGCCTGCGGGCGCTCGGCGTAGAGTTCACGCAGGAGCCTACGGAGCGGTTCTACGGCACCGACTGTGCACTGCGAGATCCCTTCGGCAACCCACTCCGGTTCACGCAGCCGCCGGACGGGCCCATCGTCGTTCCTTCGGCCGAGGAGCTGCGGGAACGGTCGGGCGCGTAGTCCGGGCTGTGGAGGGGGCAAGGGGAATCCGGCGCTAGAGTTCCTCCGCGCCGCGGGCGCTGGACGTCCGCGCAACGGTGGGAGGCGCATGGATCTGGGACTGAAGGGCCGGGTGGCGATCGTCGGGGCATCGAGCAAGGGCCTCGGGAAGGCGTCGGCGCTCGCGCTCGCGCGCGAGGGCGCGAACGTCACGATCTGCGCGCGCACCGAGGCCGATCTCGAGTCGGCGGCTGAGGAGATCCGGCGCGACGCGAGCGGCGAGGTGCTCGTCGTGCCGGCCGACCTGTCGAGCGTTGACGGCATCCGCGCCGTCGTCGAGGCGACGGTCGATCGCTTCGGCGGCATCGATGTCCTCGTGCACAACTCCGGCGGCCCGCCCCCGGGCGGGTTCTCGGAGCTCTCCGACGATGACTGGCAGCGAGCGTTCGAGATGGTGACGCTGAGCTTCGTTCGCTTCGTGCGCGAGGTCATCCCGCACATGCGCGAGAAGCGATGGGGCCGCATCATCGGCATCCAGTCGAGCTCGGTGAAGGAGCCGGTGCAGTATCTGGATCTATCGAACGGACTTCGCCCCGGCATCGCCGGGCTGATGAAGGCGATCATGCCGGAGCTCGCGAGGGACGGCATCACGATCAACCTCGTGCTTCCCGGGATGTTCCTCACGTCGCGGATCAACCCGAGGCTTGCGAGCCCGAGCGCTGAGGAGAGACGGCTGGCCGAGGAGGAGCTCGCGCCTGTCGCTGCCACAATCCCGCTGGGTCGCCTGGGCGAGCCGGTCGAGCTGGGCGCGCTCGTCGCGTTCTTGGCCTCCGAGCCGGCCTCCTACATCACCGGCGCCGCCTACCAGGTGGACGGGGGCAGGATCCGGTCGAACATCTAGGGGCCCTTCGTCCTGCCCTCTCTACCGCACCGGCGGAGGATCACCTTCGGCGCTCGTGGCGAGCTCGGGGGCCCATCCGCAGACCCGGCAGGCGTGCTGAAACACCGATCGCGCGAACGAGACGGCCGTCGCGTGGGGATCCTCCGCGTCCCGCACGTCGTCCCAGTCGAGCACGAACTCACCCCCCAGCTCTGTGTCCCAGTGGGCCTCGGCAGGAGTCAGCGCCGCCGAGGAGAACCCATCGGGCGCGGGGTGGGCGTAGGCATAGAAGGCGGCCTTCGGGTAGCGCGGGTCGCCGGGCCACCAGCCCACCGCGACCTCCTCGGCATCCATCGAGTTGCGCATGATGTAGTCCTCTGACGGCGGGTCGGCCGGCCTCCCGGAGAAGAGGCTCACGCTGAGGTCGAACGAGCCCCACCAGGCGTTCACCGGTGTAGAGCGCCCGCGATACGGCGCGCGGAACTCCGCGAGCACGAGGGCGGCCTCGGTCGCCGCGGCGAAGTACCGCCTCACGGCGTCGATGTCGTAGCTCGCGTGTTCGCGATCCTGATCGAGTGGGACGCTCCACGGCACCTCCTGCGGGATGAGCTCGATCGCGACGGCGCCCGCGAGGTCTGCGACCGCGTCCAGCACCTCCCGCGTGACGTCGGCCACCGCCCTGTCGGGCGTGAGCGGAACCTGGCGAGCACGCCCGTCGCTGTGCTCGACGAGCGCGACGTGCTCGCGCAGATCCAGCGCGGCGACCAGTGCCCCCGAGCCGTCGGGCGCGGGCAATGGTCTGGTCTCCCAGCCCCGGGCCGTCAGGCGCAGCGCGGCATGTTGAAGCTGGGGCTCAGGCGCAGCGAGGCCGGCCGCGAGTTTGCCGAGAACCTGAGTGTGCGCGTGCAGCGTGTCGCACGTGGCGCTCCAGTCCTCGTAGGCGAGCGCGGGCCAGCGCGAAGTCATGAGACGACGCTAGCGCGTGAGGCCCTTGCGTGGTCCCGAGACCCGGCGTCTCAGCCCGCCTGACGTGCTCGCTCGGCGTCAGGCCCGGCACGCGCGGACGCGACTGGTGGCTGGCCCGACGCCACCGCGCTCGGGCATGCACGCTCGCGTCGCCGTAACCCGACAGCCCGAACGGGCTCACCGCCCGGGACTCTTGTTGATCGGTTGATCGTTCCCCTCAACCTTCGGCTCTGTGCAGCCGAGGTCGTGCTGAGATGTATTTCGGCAAGTCCCCGCCCCTGAGCGATGCGGCTGCGCTGCGGTTCCGTATGGCGACGCTGAACACGGGGGCGTGGCTGGGGATCGCGATGGTGGCCGCCGGCTTGGCCTACTTCGGGCTCACCTGGGACGCCGGCAACAGACCGCTGCTCGCCGGAATCGGCATCGCGGTCGGCGTGTCGGACGTAGCGGTGCTGCTGTTGCCGACGGAGCGGCTCGTGGCCGGGCGATGGCGCGAGGGCTTCTTCCTCTCGTGGACCATCTCGACGGTGGCCGTGCTGCTCGCGCTCGGCGCTCTGGATCCGACCGAGCCCAGTCCGCTCACCCTGCCTCTGATGATGCCGATGCTGTTCGCGGGCATGTCCTACCCGCCCGTGTCGGCGCGGCTCTGCTGCGCGGCCGTGGTGCTCGGCTACGGCGCCGAGGTCCTGGTTCTCGGCCAGCTGACGGCGTTCAGCCTGTTCCTGCTCATGGTCATCCTCTGGACCGCCGGGATGTGCCTCTGGCAGGCGCACAACCGCGAGCAGCAGCACCGTGAACTCCAACGCCAGCGCGACGAGCTGGCGCGCATCGCCGAAGTCGACCCGCTCACGGACGCGCTCAACCGGCGCGGCTTCGAGGAGCTGCTCGGACGCGAGCTCGCCGAAGCCGCGCGCGGCGCGCATCCGCTCACGCTCGCCGTCCTCGACCTCGACGACTTCAAGGCCATCAACGATCTTCAAGGCCATGGGGCAGGGGACGCGGTGCTTCGCGGGACCGTCACCCGCATCCGTCGTGCGCTGCGCCCGATGGACGCTGTCGGGCGACTCGGTGGCGACGAGTTCGCCGTGCTGCTTCCGCGTACGGACGCGGCCGCTGCTGAGTTGGCGGTGCGTCGCCTGCGCGCCTCGCTCGGCGATCTGGTCTCGACCTCGATCGGCTATGGCTGCTTCCCGGCTGACGGCGTCTCCGCCGAGGAGCTCTCGAAGAGCGCCGATCTGCGGCTGTACTCGGCCAAGGCCACGCGCCGGCGAGACCGCAAGGATCAGACGCTCGAGCTGAGCTGGGCGAGCGCTCTCGCCGATGCGATCGATCGACGCATGAACGGGACGCACCAGCACTCACGCCAGGTCGCCGAGTATGCCGTTGCAATGGCGCGCGGCCTCGGTTGGGAGGAGCCGCGGCTGGGGTTGCTGCGCCTCGCCGCAACGCTGCACGATGTCGGTAAGGCCAGCGTGCCCGACCGGATCCTGAACAAGCCCGGTCCGCTCTCCCCGTCTGAGTACGAGGAGATCCAGCGACACACTGTCGTCGGCGCGGAAATGCTCGCCCGCATCGACGGTCTCGAGGAGATCGTCCCGTGGGTCCGCCACTCGCACGAGCATTTCGACGGCTCCGGCTATCCCGACGGCCTCGTTGGTGAGGCGATCCCGGCTGCTGCGCGGATCCTGCTGAGCGCAGACGCGTTCGACGCGATGACCTCGGACCGTCCGTACCGGCGTGCCCTCCCGATCGAGGACGCGCTTGCCGAGCTCGAACGCCACGCGGGCACGCAATTCGATCCCAGCTGCGTCGCGGCGCTGTGCTCCGCGCTGGATGCGATCGGCCCCGAGGCCAACTACCACTTCCCCAGCTTGAGCCTGGCCGCGGCCACCCCCGAGCGGGTGCTGCACGCCGCCGGCGCTTGAGGCCCTTGGCTGTCTCCGAGGCGTGCCGCTCGGCACAGGCCGACGATGAGCGAGAGCAGGAGCAGCCAGGACGGGACGATGAAGACGAGGGCCATGTGGTTCTCCAGGGCGGGGGTACGGACACCTTGACGTTTAGCATATTCCCGATATATTTACTGCGTAATGCTCACCTCACGCCCACCACCCGGCAGGAATCGGCAGCTCCGGTGGGTCTCATGGCGCGCGCGATCGCCGCGCCAGCCGACGTGAGCGGGCGATGTAGCCCCAACTGACGCGCCTCGTCTCCCTCGGACCGGCGGGCCCAGCTCCCGACCGGACTTCCTCGCCCGTCCCCCGACAACCCTTCAAAAGGAGGCCTCATGGCCAGGATCATCGTGACAGCCGACCCCATTCCCCAAGGCGATGCGCCGGTGGTGCTCGAGGAGAGCGTCTCCTCGGTGCACCTGAGCACTGGTCACGCGGCGACCCAGCTCGTCGAGCGGATCGCCTGGGCGATCGCCGACGCCGAGGACCACGCGGCGCGGCGAGAGACGCGTCAGGCGCCCATGCCGGCGTCGATCCAGCGCCGGAAGCGCTCCACATCGGCCTCGGGCCACGGTCCGTCGCAGGGCATCGAGTGATCGGCCAGCCGCGTGTGGATCTCCTCGGCGTACTGGCGGACCTCGTCGTAGGAGGACAGATCGAACGCAAAGGACATCTCCTCGATGTCCTCCTCTCTGAAGAGGGGACGGATGTCGCGCTCGAAGCTCACCTCGCTCATGGGCACATGAATTGTTGCGCCAAACGGGGTGCGGCGCCGTGAGCCCCGCCCCCTTGTTTCGAGGACGGGGCTCACCTAGCCACATCTAGTGCGTCCGGCGTGCGTGGCGCTTTCCGGCCCGCTTGAACGTGACGGTCTGACTGGAAACCGTCGCGGCAGCCGCCGTGGCCGTCGCTTGGGCGACGATGAGCTTCGCCTTCAGCTCGTGTCGCCGCGCGAGCAGTTGCCTTCCGGTGCGGTTGAGCGCGACCCGCACGGTCTGCGTCTGCCCGGCCTTCAGCGAGACGCTGGCCGTTCCGAGCACGACCACCCTGTGAGACCTCCGCCCGCTCGAGCCGGCCGTCACCGCGACCAGGCGGTGGTGTCGGAAGGTCTCGGTGGCCGTGATCTTGACGGCGAGCCGGCAGGTCGCTCCTGTCGCTCCTTCGCACGAGACCCGCACGCTCGCAGTCGAGCCCGTCACCTTTGCCTTACCGAAGGCCCTGGCATGTCCGATCGCAGTCGTACCCGGCGGCGCCGGCGGCGCCGGCGGCGCATGGGCGATGGTCGTCAGCGTTTGATCGGCGCCCACGAACGTACCGAAGTCGCTGGTGGCGACCGCCCGGTAGTGAATCGTCGTTCCGGCTGGCAGTCCGGTCAGCTCAGCCGAAAACGGCGTCGCTGAATTGCTCACACCGCTCGACTGCTGGGCGGTGGCCTGTCCGTACGCGGTCGTGGTTCCGAACTGGAGCGAGACCTTGACGGAGGCGCCCTGCGGGTTGACCGTCCCGTTCACGGTCGCCGTGGATTCGTTGACGGCGCTTGTGCCGCCGGTGACCGGCGCGTCGGGCTGGTAGGCGTTTGCGAACAAGCTGCGTGGGCTGTTGCCGTTCGTGAAAAGCAGGAACGGCGTCCCGATCGCTCCGCCCTGACAGGCTGCGCCATCCGAATTGAACGGCGTGGCGATGCAGGACGATGAGATCGGCTCGCGGACGTCGGCCTGTGCGGTCGCCGTCAGCGGAACGTTGCTTTCGTCGAGCACGAACGTCGGACTGGCGGGATTGACGAAGTGGCCGGAGAAGCCCTTTTCGATTCCACCGCCGATGTCCTCGCGCCACGACACGTATGGCGTGTTGCCCGAGAACGTGATGTCCGGGCGTGTCGAGTCATTCGCGCCGATCGAGATCGGCGCGCCGCCGTTCACGAGCTCGAAGTGCGCGCTCGCGCCGCTTCCGAGGAGGCGGGAGACGAACACCTGCGTGACGCCGCCCACCTGCTCGTCCCACGTCACCCAAGGGGTGGTCGCGTTGGCGGGGTTCATCGTCCCGGCAGCAACGCGCGGGTTCTCTGCGTCGCTGCCCGGGTTCTTGTTCAGCGAGCAGTGTTCCTCGTTGGCCAGCGATTCCGCACAGGCTCCGAAGCCGCTTTTGCTGCTCGTATCGAGCGTCGCGCTGAGCAGGCTGCCGACTGCGACCCAGTGAAAGCCGCCGTCAGCAGTTTCGTCCTTGACACCCTTGGCGGCAAACACCATCTCGTTTTCGCCCAGCCCGAGGGTGCCTTTGTCTTTCTCATACCAAACCACCCACGGGACGCCGTCCTGCACGCCGGCGAAGGCGATGTTCGGCTCGACCGCGTTGCGAGTCGGGTCGACGTTCAGGCTGGGGTCGGCTCCCGTATTGCCCACGCGGGGGATACCGGTCTGCTGGAAGCAGAAGCCACCGATCGCAGGGACGTGACCTTCGACCAGCTCACCGCGCGGCGTCACGCCGTCGCAGTTGGCTGCTCCGGGCCCAATCGGACGAGACACGAAGATCTGGTCCGCGCCGTTGACGGGGAAGGGAGTCGTCTCCTGCCAGGTCACCCACGGACCAGGCTTGGTCGGGTCGACCGCCGAGCCGCCCGCCACGGATGGGTTTTCGGCGAACTGGTCGGTGTGGATGTTCAGTGACGGGACGGGCACGGTGCCTTCGCCGGTGCCCCGGCTCTGGCCACCGAAGATCCACTTGCCCTGGTTCGCGTCACCCGTGTTGTCGAAGCGACTGGCGAACACGTTGTTCGCGTGGAAGCCAGTACCGAGCGTTTCCTCGTACCAGGTCGCCCACGGGACGGCTCGACCCGTGCCTGCGAAGTCGATCGCCGGCGCCTCGCCGTCCTCCTGCTGGTCGAAGTTCAGCGAGCCGCTGAACGTGGGGCTGGCGCTCGAGCGGCCACCCACCGTGCCGGTTCCCCTCGTGGTCCAGGTGCCGCCCGCAAATGAGCGAGCGAAGACCTGGTCGTGCGGCGAGGGCGCGCCGTTGCTCTCCTGCTGGCGGAAGACCGCCCAGGGGACGGCCGGTTTTCCGGCGACGAGCGCGCCGCCGACAACGTCGGCGTTGGCCGGAGCCTCGCCGCTCACGTTGAGAGTCTTGTCGATTCCAGCGCCAAGATCGTCGTTGACCTGAGCGCCAAGCGGAAGGGCCTGAAACGCCGCGGCCGATCCGGCGATCGCAAGTAGGGCGATTGCGGTCGCAACGGCGACCCACCTCCGCCGTGCTGCGCGTCTGTGCATTTTCATGAACTCGCATTCCTTCCCGGATTGTCGTTGGTGCATACAGCGGGAACACCAACGGCCGCGCGATCCTTCCCGGGTGGTGAGAGTTCACCCGCTTTGTGGCAGGCTCCGGTGCAGGCCTCCGTCGTCAGTCGGTCGCGGGCTGGTCGGCCTACAAGGCAACAGAAGCCGAGCGCGCAAGAACCTCCGGGAGTTGCCGGCGCGAGGACACGTCGAGCTTGCGGAAGGCACGCCCGAGATGTGTCTCAACCGTCTTCTCGGTGACGAACAGCGTCTGTGCGATCTCTCGGTTGGTGGCCCCAGCGGCGGCGAGCTCGACCACGCGGCGCTCGCTGGGAGTGAGCGAGTCGGCCCCTGAGCGCTCGGTGGCGCGCGGCCGGACACCGATCGCCGCGAGCTCCGCCCGCGCGCGGCGCTCCAGGGTTCGCGCACCGCAACGCGCGGCGAGCGCGAGCCCGTCCAGCAGGGGCTCACGCGCCGCCGTGCGCTGTCCGGCAGCCCGTACCGATGCGCCGAGATCGATGAGCACGCGTGCATGCTCCAGTCGCGCCGGCGAGGCCTCGAGCACGGCCAGCGCCTCCGCAAGCGTCTCCAACCGCTGCGCGCCGGGACCAACCAGCGCCTGCGCACGCAGTGCGATGCCGATCGCCCGCGCGGCGCCGAACGACCGTGCGCGGCGCACCTCGTCGGCGGCCAGCTCGCGCGCCTGATCGTGCCGGCCGAGCTCCGCGAGCGACAGTGCCGCCGCCGAACGCCACGGAAGCATCGCGGGGTTTTCACCGCCGAACACGGGGTCCTCGAGCCCACAGAGTTGCAGCTCCTCGATCGCGGCCTCGTGGTTGCCCGCGGCGGCGCGAAGCACGCCCGATGCGTAGCGCAGTTGTGAGCTCGACGTGAAGTCGGGGTCGTAGCGGGCGCCGGTGCGCTCGATCAGCCCGCGCAGTGCTTCGGGGGTTTCGTCGCGCTCGAGGCCCGCGAGCACCGCCGCCGATACGGCCAGGACGAGGAACCTGGCGCCGAGCAGGTCGGCGACGAGCTCAATCGCCGCCTGCGCGTCCTCCTGGGCTGCGGGAAGGTCGCCGCGACGGACCGCGATCAGCGCCCGAAGCGCGGAGGTCGTCATGACCGTCAACGCCGCGCCCCGCTCGCGCGCGTGCGCGAGGATCCCGTCGGCGCTGTGCAGCGCCGGCTCGAGCGCATCCGCCACGCCCAGGGCGGCGAGTGCGAGGTTCACCCAGTTCTCGCCGCGGTGGGGCTCGAGCGGGAGGCCCGCGGCGATCGCGCGCTCAGCGAGGTCGATCGTGGTGGACGCGGAGCGTACGTACAGGACCTCGTCCATCGCCAGCGTGGCGAGCGTGGTGGCCTGCAGTGCGTTCTGCGCCGGGCCGCCCGGGTCCCGGAGCTCGGCGATCGTGGTGCCGGCTTCGCGCCGGGCTGAGGCCGAGGTGGAGCTGAGGCCGAGCAGCGCCACCTCGAGCTGCTCGCGTGCCTGCGCTTCGGGCGGAAGTCTCTCCCTTGCGCGGCGCAGGACCGCCGCACCCTCCGCGGCGCGGCCGCTGAAGAAGAGCATCCCGCTGAGCTCGATCGCCGCTGCGACGACCGAGCGCACGTCCTCGCCCTGCTCGACTATCTCCGACAGCGGCTCGATCGCCTCCACAGCGCCGGCACGGGCATGCGCTTGGCCGAGCTCGAGCAGCACGTCGGCACGGATGTCTTCCTCCGGCGGCTCCTCGACCGCGCGGGCGAGCAGGGCGGCGGCGCCGGCTGCGTCACCGAGCGCCAACGCGTCGCGTGCGGCGTCGCGGAGCGTTGCGACGGTTGCCGCGTCAGCCGCCGCCTCGGTGTACATGAGCTGGGCGGCGACCTGGCCGGCTGGCGCCCCGCGGTCGCGCAGGATCCGGGCGGCGGCAAGGTGCAGCCGCTCGCGCTCGGCGGCAGACAGATCGCGGTAGATGGCGGAGCGCAGGATCGGATGGCTGAAGCCGGTGGCGCCGCCCGGCTCCACGATCCCCGCGGAGACGAGCATCGCCATCGCCTGCTCGAGCTCGGCCCCGGCCAGGCTCGCCAGTTGGGCGGCGTCGCCGATCTGGGCACCATCGCCGAGGGCGCTCAGCGCGCGCGCCAGCTCGGCCGCCGCCGGGGGCAGGCGCGCGATCCGGAGCAGCACCGCATTTGCCACGCCGCGCGGGACGATCTCGCCCACCTCGGCGGCCGCAGCGGCGGTCGGCTCCAGTCCTCGGGCCTGCACCTCATCGAGCAGCTGACCGACGAGAAACGGGTTGCCACCCGTCACCTCCGAGCAGGCCCTCACGAACGGATCCTGCGGCTCGCCGGACAGGCGCGACGCGACGAGCTCGCCGATCGCCGCGAGCGTCAGCGGCGCTGGACGGAGCAACTCGGTGGAGGGGTCGCCGAGCAGCGTCGCCAGCACCGGGTACAGCGCCGGGTCGAGCGGGCGTGTAGCGGCAATCAGCCCGAGCGGTTGGCCATCAAGTCGTCGGGCGATGAACGTGAGCGCGCGAGCCGACGGCGCATCGCACCACTGCAGATCGTCGATCACCAGCACCAGCGGCGAGTCGACGGCGATGTTGGAGGCGAGCCAATAGAGCCCGTGTTGCCACGCGTAGCCGGGATCGTTGGCGCCGCCCCCCTGCGCAGGCGCCCCCACGGCGGTCGCCGGAGCGCCGGTCAGAACCTCGGCGGCCAACGAGGCCGCCCCAGACAGCCAGCGGTCGCGCTCGTCGACGTCGGCCTCGGCGAGCGGGCGCTCGAACAGCTGACGGACAACGCCAAACGGAAAGCCCTGCTCGAGCTCGGTCGCCCGCGCTCTGAGCACGCGAATGCCTAGGCTCGCCGCGCGCACGCGTCCGGCCTCGAGTAGCCGCGACTTCCCCACCCCCGCAGGCCCCTCGATCACGAGCGCGCCGCCGGCCTGCTGTCCCACGGCACGCACGGCGGCGTGAAGCCGCTCCAGCTCGCGCTCGCGCTCGAGAAGCACGGACGGCTCGGCGAGAGCGGACTCGTCCATCGCCGGTCGATCGTAAGCGACGCGTCAGGGCCACGCAATGTTCGGGGGTCGATGTCAGGGGGTCTGCCCGATGTGCGCATCGCCGTTGACGCGGAGCATGGTCGCAACGAGTACCCGCTAAGCGACCACCGGGAGACGGCATGGCGCTCATTCAGGTAAAGGTCATCGAAGGCGTCTTCACCGCGCCTCAGAAGCGAGACATGATCGAGCGGCTCACCGACGTGATGGCCGAGATCGAGGGCGAGCAGATGCGCGCGTCGATCGTGTGCGTGGTCGAGGACGTCAAGAGCGGCGAGTGGGGCGTCGGCGGCAAGACACTCACGGCCGACGACGTCAAGGCGCTCGCCCGCGGCTAGGTCCAGAGCCGTGGACACGAACGACGAATCGGGAGATCGTGCGATGACGTCCGACGTTGAGACCGCGCAGCAGGAGGCCACGAGGACATCCCCGGACGGGGACGTTGCCGATCGGGGGCCCCGGTCGAGGCCGCACCTGCTCAGCCCGGATCGCCTCTCCGATCACATCGACCGCTTGTACAGGGCGGCCTGGGCGCTGTGCGGCTCAAAGCACGACGCTGAGGATCTGGTGCAGGAGACGCTCCTCAATGTGCTCAGGCGCCCGCGGTTCCTCCGAGACGACAACGAGATCGGCTATCTCCTGCGGGCGCTCAGGAACACCTACGCCAACCAACACCGCACGGCCGCGCGCAGGCCACGTACCCGCGAGCTGTTCGAGGATGACGCGCCACCGAGCCGTGAGACGGCCCTGACCGCGCGCGAGATCATGCAGGCAATCGCGAGCGCTCCGCCCTCGTACCGAGACGCTGTGATCGCCGTGGACCTGCTCGGGCTGTCCTATCGCGAAGCCGCCCGTTCCTTGCGGACAAGGGAGGCGACGATCGCAACGCGGGTTCATCGGGGACGGTCGCACGTGGCGTGGCAATTGCGCGGCGAGTCGATACCGCCGACCCACGCGTCGCCGTCCGCGGCTGGTTGACCGCGAGCGTGGAGCTCAGGGGGTGGCAGCTCACCCCTGAGCCTAGGTCGCGAAACTTGCGATCGAGCGCTTCAGCTCCGGGTAGACGAGCTTCCAGTCCCGAGGCGGCGCGGCGCCGACCACAACCGTCGTGGATCGCGCCCCGCGGACGATGCATGCGATCTCCCTGTAGTGGGCTGAGACCGTGGCGTAATGGTCGACCACGCACGAGCCGGTGCCAGAGCGAAAGCGAAGTCCGGTCTGGGCCGCGTCCAGGACGAGTTTGCGGTCGCCCTCCTCTCGGTTGTGCGCCGGACGGAAGCGCGCCCAGTTGGCGAGCGTCTCCGCACCCGACTGCGGCGTGACGTTGAGGTAGCCACGGATCTGGCCGTGCTCGAGCAGTGCTGCGGAGGCCGAGCCGGCGTCGCTCTCGATCGGTCGCCAGTTGGGCGGGTAGGCGAGCGTGGCCCCCGCCGCGAGCCGGGCGACCGGCCAACCTCGAGGCACCCGGGCGGGTTGCAGCCACGCGAAGTCGCTCTTGCGCCCTGCAGGGGGTCGGGCGCCGACCGCGACCGCTGGCGCCGTCCGAGCTGGAGCGCTCGACGAGTCCGCGACGTCGAGGACGTACGCGGACCCGCCGAGGATCAGTGGCGCGCATGCGAGCGAGAGCCATCGTTGCCCGACCTTGCTAGACATTGCCGTCTCCGTCGCTCGGCCCGCCGTTGTTGTCCGCGTCGTGGTCGCCGCCATTGTTCTGCGGTATGCCGGCGCTTTCGGTCGGGGCCGGCGCCGGCGCCGTTGAGGTGCGCGTTCCGCCGGCGGGCGCTGGTGCCGCGGGCGCGGAAGCATGGCGCGACTTGGTGGGCCCGGCGGTTGTCGCGGCCTTTTCGTGAGAGACGCGAGCGGCCGCCGTGCTACTCGCGGGGGTGGTCGAGGGACCGCTCGTGGTGCTGCGGGGCGCGGCCGGTTGTCCCGCGCTGTAGGTCGACCCGCACCCGGCGATCGCCAGGGTCAACGCCACGCCGCCGGCCGCGAGCCAGCGCGAGCGTCTGCGGTTACCGACACTTATCGTGTGGGTGTTGCCTGAATCCGTCATCAGACGTTCCCATCGCCATCGCTGGGGCCGCCGTTGTTGTCGGCGTCGTGGTCGCCACCATTGTGTTGGGGAATCCCGCCGCCGGTGGGCTGGGTGTGATGGTGAGGGTGATGATGTCTGTGGTGAGAAGCTGCAGCGGCCGGCAAGGCGGCGGTGAGGGCCGCCGCCATCAGTACTGCAGAAGCTGCTGAGAACCTGTGGATCGCCCTGTTGAACATCGGTGCTTCCTCTCTATTCGCGCGGCCCGTGGGGATGAGCGATCGGGTGGGGGCCCGGTCGCCCGAAAGCCGCTTACGAACAACCAGACGCGCGCCGGCCGTTAACTTTCCTAAAGCACCCGTAATTTCTGAGCGCGGCGTGGTCGACGTGGAGTGCTCGCCGGCACCTCACCCGACCGGTGGGACAAAACCAGGCGCGAGCGACAGTCACTGATTCTGACCGGCTTGGCTTCCCCAGGCCGCGCAGAGCAGGTCCAGAAGCAGAGCAGCTCGTTCCCCGTCACTGCTCCGATCGATGTCGTCGATCGTCCGTACCACCAGCTCGGCGGCGGATGCTGGGTCGAGACCGTTCGGTTCCATCTCGAGAGGACAGACACCGCGAGTCCATGATCCTTCCGGCGCTGCGAGCCGCGTTTCACGGAAACGGCATCGCCGGCCGTACGACCGACCGTCGGCAGGAGAGGCCGGGGACACCCCGGCCTCTCCTGCCAGTTCGCGCAGAGCGCGCAGACCTGGCCCAGCTCAAGGAGCCGAGCTGAAGTGCACCGTCGCCGAGCCGCAGCCCACGCCTTGGATCCAGACGTTCTGCATGCCTTCGATGTCCGGGGCGATGTCTCTCGGGGAGACGATCATCTGGGCCGTAAAGGACTCATCGTTGCCATCTCCGGCGCGGTAGAAGTCGGCCAAAAGCACGGCGGTGCTCTCGTCGGTCGCTATCGGCTTCAGGGTCTCGCTCGCCTGACCGGTGCACTTGAACGACGTTTCGCGCAGCAGTTCGGCGGTGTCCCAGCGCACACCCTGGCCTTCCTGGCACCCCGCAAGTTTGCCTTGCGCCACGCCGCTGGTGCAGCGAAAGCCCCCGGCGGAATGGACGAAGCCGGTGGCCGGGTCGTAGGAGCCACCCCCGGTCAGGGTGACGGCACCGGTGGGGAAGCCGCTGATCTCGCGGGCGTTGAAGCCGAAGCCCGTGTGGCCGTGGCCCGCAGCCAGTGCCGATGGGACGAGCGTGAGGGCGGTAACGGCAAGCGCGACCAGCGCCCATAGCTGCTTGCGCCTCGATCTCTTGAGCATGAAAAGTTCCTTTCACAGTTGTTGGCTCAGGTGTGAGACACCAACAACCACCGCTCCCTTCCGCCGCCGACCAAAGACACTGCACAACATCCCGGGAACGTCCGGAAAGGATGCGAGCGCTCCGGCGTTTGGAGTGTGAGTGCCGAGTGCGCCGCGCTCCAGTCAGCCCAATATCGAGGGCGCGACACGTAGACGCCCCCATCGAACCCGCCCCAACCTGGAGAAAATCGTGTACCTGAACGCCACCCTGAGCGGAGCCCTGGCCGCGCAACGCGTCGACGAGCTGCTGCGAGACGCCGAGCAGTGGCGCGCCGGCGGTGCGCGCGAGGACAGGGTCGTGAGCGCCGGCTCGCGTGAGGACTTGTCCCCACGGCTCGCTCCCTACGCTTACAGCGCGGATGCCATCTGAGATCTTGACGCTGCCGGGAGGGCTGAGCCCGGCGGCAGCCGGAGGGGCCAGCAGCACGACGGCGCGAGGTACTAGAGTCGGGATCCGTGGGAGACCCGGGAGACGTGATCGAGCTGACGCCGAGCGAGCGGCTGGTGCTGGTCACGACGACGGTGGAAAGCAACGGGGAGCTGCTCGCCATGGAGGCGCATTACGGACCCTCCGGGCGCCCGCCGCCGGAGCATTACCACCCTCGCCAGGAGGAGCGGTTCACGGGCGTCAGCGGAACCGTCACGGCACGCGTTGCCGGCGTCGAGCGAACGATCGGACCCGGGGACCAGCTCACGATACCGGCCGGGGTCAAGCACTCGTTCTGGAATGCCGGAGGCGAGGAGGCGGTGCTGCGGTGGGAGGTTCGGCCGGCGCTCAGAACGGAGCGGATGTTCGAGGAGCTCGCGGCGGCCGGCTCGATGCTCCGCGCCGCCTTCGTGGTGCCGCGCTACCGCGAGGAGTTCCACCTGAGCAGCGCTCCACAGCGCACCCTGCTCGACCTGCTCGCGCCGGGCGCGCGCCTGATGGGCATCGCGCGCCCGTAGCGCCGATCGGAGCCGAGATGGTCAGGCTGATCTATTCGGCGATCGCCTCACTCGACGGGTACGTCGAGGACGAGGACGGCAAGTTCGACTGGGCTGCGCCCGATGAGGAGGTGCACGCCTTCGTCAATGAGCTCGAGCGGCCAATCGGCACCTACCTGCTTGGGCGGCGGATGTACGAGACGATGATCTTCTGGGAGAGCGTGGATACCGGCGCCGACCAGGCGAAGGTGATGCGGGAGTTCGCCGAGATCTGGCGGGCAGCCGAGAAGATCGTGTATTCGCGGACGCTTCAGACGGTGTTCAGCGCGAGAACCCGGATCGAGCGCGATCTCGACCCCGCTGCGCTGCGCCGGCTCAAGCAGAGCTCGAAAGAGGACATCACGATCGGTGGTGCCGAGCTCGCCGGCCAGGCGATCGCGATGGGGCTGGTCGATGAGTGCCAGCTGCTGCTCGTGCCGATCCTGGTGGGCGGGGGCAAGCGCGCGCTGCCCGGCAACGTCCGGGCGCAGCTCGAGCTGCTCGACGAGCGGCGCTTCAAAAGCGGCGTCGTTTACCTCCGATACGACGTCAGCGTCTGAGCAAGCTGGCGATCGCGCTAGAGAGCGTACGCCCGCGCCGGACTCGAACCGGCGAGCTCACCCGCCCGCCCTGTCGAGCACGAGGACGGAGAACGGTGACGCGCCGAGGGGCTGAATCGAGAAGCTGAGCGCCCAGTGGCCGGCCATCACCAGCGAGGGCGCAGAGTTCGCATACACGGCGGGGGACCGTTCGGCCAGACGGTAGGCGGTTGGGCTCATGTCCATGTCAAGCATCGAGAATCGTGCGAGAACGTCCGCACTGCGTACCGGCCGGCCGTCCCGTGTGAGGGCCAGCGCGAACGAGTTCTGCGCCGCGGCTCGGTTTGGGGCGATTCGCAGCCGGAGCCTGTAGCGGCCGTGTGAGATGGTGCGCGTGACCGGGCCGGGCCCGACTCTGGCGGCGACGTTCGAGATCTGCGACAGCGCGGCTGACGGCGGCGGCAGGCTGGAGAGGACGGCGGCCGCGAACAGCGCCGCCGTCGCCAGCGCCAGATCGACGCCCACCAGCCGACCGAGCGGCCGAGCGACGCCCGCCACCTGCGCGGGCACGCTGCGCATCGCCACCAACGCCGGGGTGCTGCGAAGGCGGTTCACCGCGGCGAGCACGAGCGCAGCTGCCAACAGCCCGATCTTCACCAGCAGCGCCGTCCCGTAGCCGGTGCTCCACAGCGAGGCGAGCGTGGGCAGCCGCACGATCGCCTGTGCGGTCCCAGAGGCGATCAGCAACAGCACAGCCACGAGCGCCACGGCCGAGAAGCGTGGGACGACGGTTGCGACGGCGCTCACGCGACGCGCGGGAGCAGTGCGTAGCAGGAGAACCACCAGCCCGAGCAAGCCTCCGATCCAGATCGATGCGGCGGCGAGGTGCACCCAGTCGAGGCTCACCGACAGCCCACGTGGCGATTTCGCGGCGGCGTGACCGGCGAAGCCCGGGATCACGAGCGCCGCTGCCGCGCACGCGGCCGTACCCGTCAGCGCGAGCAGGTCCGCGACCGAGCGCTGCGCCCGCTCTGGACGGTCCAGCCAGATCGCTACGCCGGCGGCGAAACCGAACAGGAGCAGCACAAGCTCGAGGGTGAGCCAGCCGCGCCCCAGCTCGGAGGAGCCCATCAGCGGAATCACGTTCGCGAGGTCGAAGGTCGATCGCAGCGCGAACTGCGCCGTGGCCTGGAGGACGTAGATCGGGATCGCCACGAGCGCGACGGCGAGCGCAACGGCAAAGCATCGCGTGATTGAGCGCAGCGCGCCGGCGTCGGGGGTGACCGCGGCGAGCGCTCGCGCGATGAACAGGCGCATGAGCGCCAACCCGATTGCGCCCATGAGGCCGGCGAAAGAGAGAAAGCGCGCGACCAGCAGCGGCACGGTGGCCGCCGTCTCGTCCAGCGAAGGGAACGGGAATTCGGGCGCGGGGCCCGGGTTGGGGCCGACGGCGAAGGTGAACGCGCCGCGTACGGGGTGACCGTCGGCCGACACGACTCGCCAGAAGACCAGGTACCAGCCCTTCCGCAGGCGCTCGAGCGGCACGTCGATGCGATCCGGGTCCTCGCCGGAACGCCTCGGTGCGCCGGCGCTCACCTGACGCCCGGCGGCATCCGTGACCGAGACGATCGCAAAGCGCGGTTCGACCGACTCCGAGTAGGTCAGGCTCACGCGCGTGGGCGGGGAGTCGAGCGCGCGGCTGGCGGTCGGCGACGTGCGCAGGAGGGCGGCGTGGGCGCCCGCCGCCTGCGGAAGCGCCACCAGCGCGGCGAGAGCCACGACGACGATCGCGACCGCCGCCGGGCGCGACGCCCCCTTCACGTCAACGGCCTGTTCGCCCCGATCAGGGAGACGACGGCGAGCACCAGCGCGATCGCGGCGACGATCACGGCGACGAGCGCGAGTGTGTCGCCGCCGCCTCCGCCCGAGCCGAGGTTCGAGACGAGCTCGACACGCGGCGCCGGGGCGTCCGACGCCTCTGGCCCGGCCCAGTCGACGACCGACCCGTCCGAGTAGATCTGCCGCACGTGGAACACATATGTCTTCGCCTGGCCGCCGCTCGCAGAGAAGCGGAACACCGCGTCCTCGTCGGTGGGCACCGAGCCGCCGCTCCAGGTCACGCGCTCGGCAACGGGCTCCTCGCCTCCGGAGGAGCGCGTCTGCACGCTGCGCTTCCACCCCGGCTCCGGCTCGTAGGAGTCGATCGAAAACCCGCTCGGCAGGCTGAGCTCAACGCTCGTCGTGGTCGCGTCCTCCTCCTCGGTGGGCACGGACAGCGTGAACTGCTGCAGCTCGCCGGCGCTCGTGACGACCGGCGAGATCGACGCGTGCGCCGACGCCGCCTCCGCGTTCGCGAGCCCCGCGCAGCACGCCATCACGGTCACCAGCACGATGCATGCTGCGCGACGCAGCCGGACAGTGGGAAGGAGGGCGCGCGACACGCTCAACGCACCTCGAGTGTAAACGGCGCCGTGAGCACGTGGCCGTCGACCTTCGTCTGCAGGAACAGTCGCCACGTGCCTGGGATCGGGACGAGCACGCCGACGGTGAGCTTTCCCGGAGAGGAGGCGTGTCCCGTCACGCTCGCGGCTCCGAAGGCGCTCGTGCAGTTCGCCGCGTCCGGGGCGCACACGTGGGTGTGGAAGTAGTCGAGCGAACCTTCGCGGAAGAAGATCGCGTGCGCAAGCGCGCCATACCAGGGCGTGAAGGCGGCGCGAGAGCCGTCCGCCCGGCGCACGTCCACCCTCAGCAGAGCCGGCGAGATCGCTCTCAGCGGCGGGAGGCGCGCGATCGTGAAGCGCACCCCGTCGACGGTCTGCTCAGGGCGGAACGGCGGAGGGGGTGCAGGGCGGTAGTGGCCCGCGACGTTCAAGCGCCCGACGAGCTGGAAGTTGCGGAGGCTGCCCGGCAGCTTCGGGTATACGTCGACGATCACGCGGTACGGCCCAGGGGCCGGCAGCACGATCGGCTGGCGCACCGACCCGTCGCGTGCGACTGGTGGATGCCGGTGGATGATCAGCGAGAGGTCTTCGCGAACGATGATGAGATGCACGCCGGTGTGCGGTCCCGCGCCGCGCTTGAACGTCGTCAGCGGGCGCCCGGACGGCTGCTGGATGGTGAAGGAGACGGTCGTCGCCTTCCCGGCCGCCACCGGGCCGGCCGGTTGGAAGTCCACGAGCTTGAACGTGCGCGCGGGACCAATCTCCGGTGCCTTCACGGCGCTGCCCGAGCCGCAGCCGGCAAGGCACGCGAGTAGCAGCGACGCCGGGAATGCGAGACGGCGCGCGGTGGCCATGGCAAGCGCCCTCCGGGAGGGGCGAGGCCCCATGCGGCTTTGCGTCCTCAGCACTGCACGACAGAGCGGCGTAGCCACGGCACGATCGCGCGTGAGTCTAGACGTGTCCTACGCTTCACGGCGATGACCTCACAGCGGCAGCGAGCAGACCTACGACTCGTGCTCGCCGTAATCGTGCTGCTCGCCGGCGTCGCGTCTGTGCTGCTGGTCATCGCCTTCGCCTCTGACGTGCTCGCCTGAGACATCAGGGAGCCTGCGCCGGCGTCTCGTCAGCACGAACGCCACTCCCGCGGCGAGCAGCGCGAGCAGTACGGCAACGACGATCAGCACGGTGTCGTGCGAGTCGCCGTCCGCGGTGCTCCCGGGAAGCCTGGGGGCGGCCGTCCCGGTGAGCTTGCTCACACCCTCCACCGCGGCTCGCGCCAGCGAGTCGGGATCGGACCCTGAGACGTCGATTCCCTCGAGCGGCTTGGTCGAGAGGATGCGCCCCACCTGCCCCAACCCGAAGCCCTGCGGCGTCACGATCAGCACGGGAGCCGTGACGTACTTGCCCAGCTCGGTCGTGAGGAAGCCGGCGTAGCGATCGGGGTAATCCCACAGCGAGGCCGCCGTTCCGAGGTCGGTCCGCGTGGCGATCAGCCCGACCTTGATCGGCCGCCCCTTGCGCTTGGCCTCGCGCACGATCGCGTCGAGCGCGTGCGCGGTCGCGCTCGGAACGGGCGTCGAGGACGGGTAATAGATGTCGGTCGAATACAGGACGTCGCTGGCCGGGTCTCCGTTGGCGAGCGCGGTGGAGACACGTACGGCTCCCAGCGCGACCAGTGAGAGGCAGAGGACCAAGACGTGCCCCCCAAGGCGAGCGAGGGGATACGTGCGCATTCGGCCCGGCGCTTGTCCGCGTCGGTCCTGCCGACTACTGCTTCGGAGAAGTGGGCACGCCGACGAACGCCGCCGCGTGCTCGTAGAGCTTGTACAGCTTGAAGCCGCGCGCGTAGGTTCTTGCGCAGGCTCTCTGGAATAGCTTGTAGGCGCGGTCGTCACTCAGCACGGGGCCCGTCTTGATGCCGGCCGAAGATCCCACGGGCCCGCCGGCGAATTTCTGCAGCTGTTCGACCGTGACCTTACGCTGCGCGGCGGTCGCGAACTTCCAATCCGTGCAGCTCGCCAGCCGCAGCGATTCGCCCACGCCGGCATCGCGCGTCGCGCTGCTCGCGTGATCGGAGCCACCGCATCCGCTGAGCAGCAGCGAGCCGCCCAGCGGTGCCAGTGAACAGATGCAGGCGAGCACCAACCGTGTGGCGATCACCCGCATCATGTTTCTTCGTGGTAGTCCCCTTCGGGCTTCGACGGGGTGGTGAACCAGGGACACGTGCCCGTTTCACCTTCGATTTCGGCGAAGCAGTTCAACAGCTCCGCCTCCTGGCCCTCGGAGCTGCCCGTGCCGATGCTCGATTCATCGCATTTGGCCGGGAGCAGAGGCCCCGTCGGGGTGCTCGTCACGCTCGCGGCGGTCCCATCGGTGCCGGTGTTGTCGTGCCAGCAGTTGCCCGTGTTCCCGGCGTACTGGTCCCACCAGAAGTCGGTGCGGCCTTCGGCCGAGTTCCCGGTCCCGTTCGGGGCGGCTTTCCCGGTCGGCGTGACGCCCATGATGTTTTCGTAGAATTCGTTCCGGTAGGAGGTCGAAGGCGGAACGGCTTCGGGGTTGCAGCCCGCGAGCTGTTCGGGAGTGATGCTCCCCTCTGGCCCGCACACGAGCTGATCGGGCACCGCGAACAGCATGATTCCGCGCCGCCAGTTGTCGTAGAAGCGGTTGCCGCGAACGATGTTGTCGTTGCCGCCCGCGATCCACATCCCGGTGCCAACCGGGACGGGAACGCTAGGAACGACGTCCGAGCTCGGTTCGTAGGGGTTGAAGTTGTTGTCGTAGAAGTTGTTGTGCTCGATCAGGTCCGAGTCCTGCGGGAAGCCAGGATGCCCCGGCGCGGTGAACACATCGGTGGTGAACCCGAGCGCGTTGTCATAGAAGTTGTTGTCGTGCACGTGCACGGCGTTGCCGTCCGTGCCCGAGTAGCCGCTGGCGTTGTGGTGCGAATCGCAGTCTCTGATCTCCTGGCTGTAGCGGAATTCGGGATAGATGTCGGTGTCGCGCTGGTGGCCGGTGTCGGCCCCCGCCCCGGGATAGATGCCAGAGTCCCCGCTGCCGGCCGCGTTGCAGTTCTCGATCAGGCCGTGGTCCTCGACGAATGTGAGCACACCGTACTCACCCGCGTAGAACGCCTTGAAGTGGTCGAGCACGTAGCCGTCGCTCTCGAGCACGTAGATGTCGTGCTCTTTGGCGTGACGCACCTTGATGTTGCGCAGGACGAAACCGTCCGCGCGGTCGGCGCGGATGCCGACGTCCTTCGCCGATCCCGCCGGCCCCCGGTCACCAGAGGCGACGGATCCCGCGTCGACCGTCACGTCGTCGGGCGTCAGGCCTGAGCCCTCGAGCTGCAGGTTGCAGCGAACGCACGGACCCAGGTCTGGAATGCCGTGCCTGTCTTCCAGCGGCGGCTGCGGTGGCGGCGTGCTCCCGGGTTCGCGCCCGAGCACCGCGATCAGATTTTGGTCATTGGGGCAGTGCCACTGGTACTCGTAGGACACCGCGCCCGTGTCGCCCTTGTCGTTGGTGATCTTGTACTGGTCACAGCTCGGATCGAAGGTCGGCGCTTCTCTCGATTTCGGCTCCGTGTACACCCCGGGCATGACGACCACGCGGCTGTTGTTGCCCGAGTCCGTTACCGCCGGCTGAATTTCGTTGTACGAGCAGCGTTCGAACAGAGCCCTGTTGATTTCCAGCACGGTCTGTGCCTTCGTTGCGCCGACACGCACGCGCGGCCGACTGGGCCTCAGCACGTAGCCGTGATTGGCCGCCACGTCCGCGATCGTTTTTTCGAGGCGTTCGAGCGAGTCCGGCTGGCATACCACCCGCGTGAGCCCGTGCGGTTTTCCGGGCTGAAAAGCTTTGAGGGCGGATTTCAGGGCGCGGATTTTCGGGACCACCCCGCCCGTGCAAGGCTTGAGCGAGCAATCCGGCGCTGGGTCGGGCCAGTACGAGGCGCGCTCGACGTGCGCGCTCGCGATCGCCGGAACGATCAGAAAGCAAGCCAGCGCGGCGGCAAACGCCGCGCGAAGCGGTCGAGCGTTTCGACACGCGAGATCCCTAACCCTGCGCTGCCCCTCCACAATGCACCCCCCAGCCTCGAGCCATCTTGTCGGTCACGAGCCTACCCGACGAGAAGGGATTGTAAACCTGCTCGGGCCGCGAGGATGGCCAGCGTCCACCTCCACCCGTCCGCATAGACGGAACACCGGCGCCAGTTTGCAAATCGGCCTCGCGGGATACGCTCCGAGATGTTTATCGTGACGCGGCTGAATCAGGGATGGTATGTGTCTGCGGTCGGGACGATCCATCGTCGCGTGGGCCACGTCATGACGAAGCGACTGCGGGCCTCCTTCTCCGTCTGCTGAGCGTCTCGCTGCGCCAGGTCGAGTCCCTCGGAAGAGCTAGCGCCTGAAATGCCAGCTCGGTTCCCGCTGCCGCTGCGCCGCGAGTGCACTCGCCGCCTCGCTGGCGATGCGCGCGACGATCTCGGCCGCCGGTGCGGCGCGTGCCAGCGCATGGGCCTCGCCGGCCCAAAGGTTGATCGCGTCGACGTCTCCGTGCTCGCGCGCGTATTTACGTAGAGGAGCGGTGACGTAGTGGATCTCGGGGTACGCGACGGGCGCGTCGGCGTGCTCAGCCATGAAGCGGTTGCGGATGCCGCGTGCGAGCCGGCCCGTGAACGCCCGCGTCAGCTGCGTCGGCTCGTCCGACACGAGGGCCTCGCGGTGCGCCGGCGACGTGCCCGCCTCGGGGCACAGCAGGAATGCGGTGCCGATCTGGGCCGCAACCGCGCCGTGCGCGAGCACCGCGGCGACGCCCTCGCCGGTCGCGATACCGCCGGTGGCGACGAGCGGAATCTGGATGGTTCGCCGAACCATCTGCAGCAGCGGCAGCAGGCCGTACGCCGGTAGGTCGGGACGGTCGATGAACGAGGCGCGGTGGCCGCCGGCCTCCGCGCCCTGCACCACGAGCACGTCGGCACCAGCGGCCTCGGCTTGACGCGCCTCGGCCGGCGAGGTCACGGTGATCCAGGTCTCCGAGCCTGCATCCTTGAGCCGGGCGAGAGTGGCGGCGTCGGGGCAGCCGAACGCGAAAGTCACGACTGGGAGCCGCTCCGCAAGCAGGAGCTCGAGCTTGGCGTCCCAGTCGTCGTCGCTGTATTCCGGACTGCCCACAGGCAGCGCGCGTTTCTCCGCCCATGCGTGCAGGCGCTGGACGTACGCGGCGTAGGCGCTTGGGGCGGCCGGCCCCTCTCCGGGGACGAACACGTTGATGCCGAACGGGCGGTCGGTGAGCTCGCGTGTCTTCGCGATCGCGTCCGAGGCCTGTGCGGCCGAGAGGTACCCGGTCGCGAGCAGTCCGAGCCCTCCGGCCTCGCACACTGCCGCGGTCAGCGCCGGCGTTGACGGACCGCCGGCGAGAGGCGCGAGCACGATCGGAAGCTCCACACGGTCGAGGACCATCTTCGCGACTATACCTTGCTGGTCAGCAAGCTAACAGATTCCTCGCGCACCTAGACAAGTCTCGCGCTCTACGCGCTGATGAGGTGCAGCATCTGGTCGGCGACGAGGCGTGCCTGTCGTCTGCGCCCCGCGTCCGTCGTCAGATCGATCCCGACTCTCGGCATCAGGGTGCGACGGAGAGAGTACGGACCAAACGTGAGAACGGTGAACAGCAGCACCGCCTCCTCGACGCGAAACGAACGGATCCCACGCCGGCGACCCACCTTGTGAACGGCACTGAAGGCGTCGTGCATCGCGGTCGAAGAGGACGTGGCCTGATGCAACCTCTTGCCGCCGTCCAGCTCCTCGCGCATGACCAGGGCCACGAACGTGGGGTTCTCCTCGAGGTAGCGCATGTACCCGTTGGCGGCGCGGACGAGTGGATCGCGCAGAAGCTCGATGCTGCCGTCGCCGTCACACCAGGCATTGACGCCCGCAAACGCCCGGGTCACCGCTTCCTGGCGGCCCCCAAAAACCCCCGTGAGAACGTCTGAGTAGAGCTTCGCCTTCGAGCCGAAGAAGTAGCTCGGCGTGCCTCTCGACAGCCCAGCTGCGCTACCGATATCGCTGAGACTGGTGCCCTCGTACCCGCGCTCAGCAAAGAGCCGCTCAGCGGCGGCGAGGATCGCTGTGCGGCTGCGCTCAGCGTCCCGTACGCGCTCGGGCGGCTCCGGACGCGCGGCAGATGAGTGCAGGGTCGCTGCCGGCTCGCGTACCGCACCTCGGGTCATTGGCCTCCCAGCCACCCCACGCTCCTCATCCCGGGCATCATACCTTGGCGCTCAGCAAGTTACGATCTGCTTGCTGCGTGCGCGCGCCGCCGAGACCGCCGCCGCTGCCGGGGGACGCTAACTTGTTGCTTAGCTAGTTGCTTTGTGTGTGGCGCCGCCAATGCCAGGAGGCTGATTTGACATCCCAAGCTCCGGTGCTCTTCCTCGACCTTGGCTCCCCCTACGCCTACCTCGCACTCGAGCGGGCCGAGTCGGTGCTGGGCCGAGCCCCCGAGCTGCAGCCCGTGCTGCTTGGCGCGATCTTCGCCAAGCGTGGCTTCGGGTCGTGGTCGAAGACCTCGGCCCGGACTGCCCGGGCAGCAGAGATCGAAGGTCGAGCGATGCGCTACGGGTTGCCCCCGCTGAAGTGGCCTGCGGTGTGGCCCGCGAACGGGCTCCAAGCCATGCGCTGCGCGATCTGGACAAAGCAGCAGGGGGTGGCGAAGGAGTTTGCGAAAGCCGTGTTTCACAGGGAGTTCGCAGAGGGAGGCGATATCTCGGAGCGCGAGCTGCTGCTCGAGTGCGTACGCGACGTCGGGTTGAGCTCCGAGGACGCAGACCACGCGATGGAGCTGCTTGGTATCAAGCAGGCGCTGCGCGACGCGACGGACGCTGCGTGGGACGCTGGGGTGCGCGGGGTGCCGAGCCTCGGGCTCGCGGGGTCGATTTTCTACGGGGATGACCAGCTCGAGCTTGCGGCCGCAGCGCTGTCCGCCGCGTGACGGTACCCCGTCCAACAACTCCGACGCGGCGGGCAAGCGCCATCGCCGCCTTGATCGGCGTCGGCCTCGCGCTCTGCTATCTGCTCCTCGGCGCTGCGGCCGTCCACGGCCTGCCGGGCCACGAACTCGCCTCAGCGACGGGCATCAACCAGTGCACGCGCCAGCTCGGAGCGGCGCTGGTGTCGCGTCGACCGTCGCCACGCTAGGTGCGGCTAGGACGGCGACGCTAACCGAGTTCCACCGCGCCTGGCTCGTCTGCGCCGGCTTCTGCGCCGCCGCGGTGATGAGCGCGCTGATGCTCAGGGAGCCAAGTCGGGTGGCCGTGGAATCCGTGAGCTGCGACCGAGATCAGATGCGCCGCGACGATCGCCCCGACGTCCGAATAGCGAAACGACGTATTTCGTTGGCAGCTTGCCGCAGCAACGTCGCTGATGAGGAGGCAGAGCGGCCGCCAGCTCAACAGTCCCAGAGAGGGGGCCTGTGCGCACGGCGCCGATGCCGCGCATGAGCGCGAGCGCCCGCCGGTTCTCCAGCATGACCGCTGCCGTGACATGCCGGACGCCGCGCGCGCGAGCATGCGTCAATAGGAGCTTCAACAGCTCCGTGCCCAAACCTCGGCCCTGCCACTCGTCGACGACCACGAGCGCGAGTTCGGCACCGTGCGGACCCTTTGTGGAGTAGCGGGCAAGTCCCATCGGCGCGCCGTTGGTCCGCGCGCACGCGCCCAAAGCGAACGATCGGCCCCCCTCGAGCTCGGGGATCCAGCCCAGGACCTGCTCAGCTCTGAGCACCGGTCGACCCCAGCGGTGATACCGCGTCTCGTCGCCCAGGCATCGGAACCCACGCTTCACCTGCTCGCAGTCCTGTGGCGAGAGCACGCGCACCAACGCCTGCACCGGGCTCATCTGGCTGTGCTCGCGCGCGGGCTGGCCCGCTCGGCCAGCGTTGGCACCGCGCGCCCCCGACAGAGCGCTCTGCAGACACGCGACGCAAGCATCCGGGCGTACGCTAGCTAAGCAACCAGCAAGCTGCAAGCCTGGCTTAAGTGTCTGAACCGTGCTGGGGCGGGAGGGTCAGAGCGCCACCAGCCGCGCCGGGCACAGCCGTCGTAGGCACGCGGGTCGCGGAGGCGACGAAGTCGACCAGCTGCTGGGCAGCCTCGCCTGCTGCTGCCAGGAGCGCCGCCGTGTCGCTTCCGTCCCCCTGCCCCAGGACCACGCCGACCGCGGTCTGCTGGCCCCCGTCGACCGTCACGTGGGTGAAGAAGGCCAGGCACCCTCCCGCTGCAGAGTCCGACCCGGTCTTGCCGGCGTAGCCCTCGGCGATCAGGGGGTTGTAGTTGGTGAGCACGCCGGCGACCGGCAGCGTCACGCTGGCCGTCGAGACGACTTCGCGGAAGACCGGGAAGCGCATCGCCTGCTGGAAGACGCGCAGCTGGTCGGCGGCGGTGGAGACCGTGCTCGCATCGAACCCGCTGGGATCGGTGTAGATCGTGTGGTCCATCCCGAGTGCGCGGGCCTCGGCGTTCATCTCGGCGAGGAAGCGACTTTCGCTGCCCGCCAACAGGGCAGCGAGCATCCGGGCGATGTTGTTGCCGGAGGGGATCAGCAGCGCCTCCAGCAGCTGGCGCTCGGTCAGCTGCTCGCCGGCGCGCACGGCCACGACCGACTGGCCCTGGGCTGCGGCCTGGGCCTCGGCCTGCGCCTGGGCTGCAGTGACGGTGATCGTGATCCCGTCCTGTGCCCCGCTCAGCGGGTAGTGCTCGAGGATCAGGTAGGCGGTCATCACCTTTGCCAGGCTGGCGATCGGGATCGGGTGCTCGTACGGACTCGCCGCCGGGCGGCCGTTGCCGAGCACGAACGCCGCCTGTCCCTGCTGCGGCCAGCTGATCGCCGACGCGTAGGCGCGGTGCTTCGCGGGGAGCGTCTGGTGCCTCTCGCCCGGCGGGTGGCGGGCTGCCGCGAACGCCGCGGCGGCAAGAAGCAGGACGGATATCGCGACGAGCCGCATGCGGCGACGGCGGCGCGAGCCGTATACGGTCGGTCGGGTAGAGCGGGTGCCTGTTCGTGTTGATGGGCTGTAGGCCACGCCGCCAATCTGGCCGGCGTGGCGTTGTCAGCACGTATGTGCTTTTCGATATGCCGACGATATGTTGCGGCTGGGACCATCGAGAGCATGCGTGTATTGATCGTCGAGGACGAGCCGTATCTGGCAGAAGCCGTCCGCGATGGCCTCCGCTTGGAAGCGATCGCCGCCGACATCGCCGGTGACGGCGAGGCCGCTCTGGAGCTGCTGAGCATCAATGCGTACGACATCGCCGTCCTCGACCGCGACATCCCCGAGCCCTCCGGCGACGAGATCGCCAAACGCATCGTCGCCTCCGGCAGCGGCATGCCGATCCTCATGCTCACCGCTGCCGACCGGCTCGACGACAAGGCCTCGGGGTTCGAGCTCGGCGCCGACGACTACCTGACGAAGCCGTTCGAGCTCCAAGAGCTCGTGCTCCGTCTCAGAGCGCTCGACCGCAGGAGCGCCCACAACAGGCCACCGGTGCGAGAGATCGCAGGCCTGCGGCTGGATCCGTTCCGCCGCGAGGTCTACCGCGATGGCCGCTACGTGGCGCTCACACGCAAGCAGTTTGCAGTGCTCGAAGTTCTCGTCGCTGCCGAAGGCGGTGTCGTCAGCGCCGAGGAACTCCTGGAGCGAGCGTGGGATGAGAACGCCGACCCGTTCACCAACGCCGTGCGCATCACCATCTCGGCACTGCGCAAACGCCTCGGCGACCCCGGGATCATCGCCACCGTGGCAGGCGTCGGGTACCACATCGACACAGGAGCACACACCGGGCGCGAGGAAGGCGACCGTGGATAGGGCCGGCCTCTCGCTCGCCAGGCTCACCCCACGTCGGATGCTGCACCTGCCCTCGCGGACCGTCCGCCTTCGCCTGACCCTGCTCTACAGCGGCATGTTTCTCGTGTCGGGGGCGGTGCTGCTCGCGATTACGTACCTCCTCTTCCGCAGCCGCACCGGCCCCAACCTGATCGTTCCAGGCGGGGGTGGGCGGACGCCGACTGGCCCCCGCGCCCTCGAGGAAGCTCTGGCCAGCCCGGACGTCGCCCGCTATGTGCGCCACGTCGCCGAACGGCAATACGCCCAGGCCGTCGCCCGTCACGCCGATGATCTCCACGAGCTGCTCGTCCGGTCCGGGATCGCGCTGGCGATCATGACCGTGGTCTCGATCGCGCTCGGCTGGCTGGTTGCGGGCCGGGTCCTGCGGCCGCTGCGGGCGATGACGGCGACCACCCGGCAGATCTCCGAGCGCAACCTGCACGAGCGTCTCGCGCTCTCGGGGCCGCGCGACGAGCTGAAGGATCTCGCCGACACCATCGACGGCCTCCTCACGCGGCTCGAGGCACACGTCGCCGAACAGCAGAGATTCGTCGCCAATGCCTCCCACGAGCTGCGCACCCCGCTGGCGGTCACGCAGACCCTCCTCGACGTGGCCCGCAGCGATCCGAACCGCGACCACGGCGAGCTCGTCGAGCGCCTCCACGCCATCAACACCCGGGAGATCGACCTCACCGAGGCGTTGCTCCTGCTCAGCCGCGCCGGCCAGCGCTCCTCACCCGAGAGGACGTCGACCTGTCCCTCATGGCCGAAGAAGCCACCGAAACGCTCCTCCCCCTCGCAGAAGAGCGCGGCGTCACGATCGAGACCTCCGTCGAGATGACGCCCACCATCGGCTCGCGCGCCCTCCTGCTGCAATTGAGCACGAACCTCGTTCACAATGCGATCATCCACAACCTGCCTGACCAAGGCACCGTCTGGGTCTCGACCAGCGCACGCCCCGACCGTGTGGAGCTCACGGTCGAGAACACCGGCGAGACGCTCGCGCCCGAGATGGTCTCCACGCTTGCCGAGCCATTTCTTCGCGGCGACGAACGCGTCCGCACCGAGCACGCAGGCGTCGGCCTCGGGCTGGCAATCGTCGAGAGCATCACCCAAGCGCACGACGGCACCCTCACCCTTACCCCCCGAGTCGCCGGCGGGCTCCGCGTCACGGTGCGAATCCCCGCCGCGTCGCCGCCTCGATGACCTGAAGGCGCGGCCGGAACCGGCGGCGCGCGAGCCGGGTCGGTCCTTCCGGCCGCGCATATCGTCGGCATATCACAACTCGCATGCGTGCCGGCAACATCGCGCTGCCTTCAATGGCGGCATGATCTACAGCACGTCAGCACCACCGGCCCGCGGCACCGCCTCGCCGGACTCGTCGGCCGCTTCACAAGGCCTCTTGTCCCGGTGTGAGCGCTGGGATCGGCGGTCCTTCCGACCGCTCGATCGCGATGCGCTGTAGCCGCCGGTCGATGAACCTCGGAAACGCCCACGTGCGCTTGCCGAGGAGCGTGAGCACGGAGGGCAGCAGCAGGCTTCGCACGACAAAGGCATCGAGGAATACGGCGCTCGCGAGGCTTACTCCGAACAGCTTGATCACTCGCTGATCTCCGAGCACGAAGGAGATGAAGATGCAGACCATGATCGTCGCAGCGGCTGTGACAACACGGCCGGTCGAGCCGAGGCCGTCGATCAGGGCGGCGGTTGGGTTGCGCCGGCGAGTCCATGCCTCGTGGATCCGTGAGATGAGGAATACCTCGTAGTCCATCGAGAGCCCAAAGACGATGGCGAACACGATCACGGGTATGAATGGCTCGATCGGCCCGGCGGTGACATTGAAGAAGCCTCCGAGCCAGCCGTACTGGAATATGCCAACGACGACCCCGAGCGATGCGCCGACTGACAACAGATTCATGAGGGCTGCCTGAATGGGGACCGCTATCGAGCGGAACACCATCGCTAGCAAAAGTCCGGCCAGCAGCACGACCACAGCGATGAACAGAGCGAGCTTCCCAGAGATGACTTGTGAGAAGTCGATCCCCGTCGCAGTCGGCCCGCCGACGACTACCGTCGCGCCGGTGGCGCTCTTGACCTGCGGGAGCTGCTGATCACGCAGTCTGTTGACGAGGTCGGTCGTCGCCCGTGACTCAGGCGCTGTGCGTGGAAATACCTGATAGACAGCGGTCTGCCCCAACGGGCTGAGCTCGGGAGCAGAGACCGATGCCACGCCTGGCGTGGCTCGCAGAGTCGTGCCTACGTGTGACAGCGCAGCTCGATCGCCAGGCTGCCGCAATTGTGCGACGACTTGAAGCGGACCGTTGAATCCCTTGCCAAACCCCCGAGCGACCAGGTCATAGGCCCGGCGACTCGTGAGGCTGGTGGGGTCGTTGCCAGCGTCACTCTGACCCAGACGCAGCGAGAACGCTGGCGCCGCGAGCAGCAGCATGATCGAGAGGCCGGCGATCAGCGCCGGCCAGGGGTGACGCGTGACAAGCCTCGCCCAGCGAGGCCAGAACCCCGCGTTATCCGGCGCCTGCGCACCGGCGGCGCGGCGAGATCGCTTGTGCGAACCGATGCGCTCGCCAAAGCGGGAAAGCAGCACCGGGAGGATCGTCAGCGCGGCCAGCATGGTCAGTCCAACCGACAGTGCGGTGGCGAGCGCCGCGGCGTTGAGCAGGCTCACGCCGATCGCGAACATTCCCAGCAGGGCGATGATGACCGTCACGCCAGCGAAGAGCACGGCGCGCCCGGCAGTATCCATTGCGCTGATGATCGAAGCCGGCACATCACCCGCGATGCTGTAGTTCTCGCGAAAACGCGTGACGATGAACAGTGCGTAGTCGATGCCGACGCCGAGGCCGAGCAGGGCCGCCAGCTGGGTAGAGAAATCGGGCGTGTCGAGCACCCTGGAGCCCACGCCGATTAGTCCCATGGCGCTTCCCAGTCCAAGCAGTGCCGTTAGGATCGGCAGGCCCATTGCGATCGCTGAGCCGAACGTGATCAGCAGGACGACGATCGCGGCGACCACACCGATTCCGGTCGCGGCTCCTAGTGACGGCGGGTTGGCCTCCTGAACTGCTCGGCCGCCGGCCTCGACCTGCAGCGAACCCGTGCTAGCGCTGCGAGCAAGGGCGATGACACGGTCGACCGCCGCATGCTGCAGGACTTCCGCCCGCTGGTCAAAGACCACGGTGGCGAACGCCGTGCGCCTGTCCGCCGATATCGCCCGGCCTCCGGCAGGAGTGAACGGGCTCACGACACTGCTTACATGCGGGAGATGTGATACCCGAACCAGGATCGGCGCGAGGCGGGCCTGGACCGTCCCGTCTGTGACCAGGGCGCGGGAGGAGTGAAAAACGATCTGATCAACGTCGCCCGCGCGGGTCGGAAAGTTGTGATGGAGTAGGTCGGTCGCCCGTTGGGAATCCGTCCCGCTGAGAGCCAGGTTGTTGACGTAATGGGGCCCGACGCTGCTCGACGCGGCCATCGCTCCGACCAGCAGTACGATCCACAGCGCGACCACACGAGCACGATGGGCGAGCGCCCATACCGCCAGACGCCCGACTAACCCCGGCGATTCTGAGCCCCCGGTTTGATCGTGGGTTGGCGGGCGGGTCAGCGGGCGTGTGGCCATGGTGTTCTCCTGGTCGATTGAGCTGTTCGGGTCTGTGTCGCGTCCCGCACCCAGCGACCGGGGCGGGTGGGGGCACGTGGGTCACGATCGGCTTGCGGTTCTCAGGTGAGAACGTGCGGGGGGCGTCGACGACTCCGGTGTGCCGTCACCGCCGTCGCGGGTCAGGCGGCGACCGCGCGGGCTGTGGTCGCTCCGAGCTCGATCAGGTATCCGTCGGGGTCTCGCAGGTAGCAGCGCTGCTCGGCGCCGTGGTTATCGAGCGGCTCGGTGAGGAACTGGGCTCCGCGCTCGTTCCATTCCCGGTACACGATCGCAATCTCGGCGACGCGGACGTTCATGAGCGTCGAGACTCGATTGAGGTCCTCGGGCGGGGTCATGGTTACCTCGGGCTTGTCCGGCGTCGGTCCTCCGCCGCTGTTTATGACGAGCCAGCCATTGTGGAAGCGAAGCATGGCGGGCGAATGCTCGCGGAGGACGGTCGCGCCGAGGACATCGCGGTAGAAGCTGACCGAGCGCTCGACGTCGGCGACGATCAGCATTTGGGTCACAACGATGCCATCTTGCTGCGCGGCTCGACCGAGCGGACTTGTGTGGTGGGGGTGGGGAATGCGTCGGACATGAGACTCCTCTGGTCGTTGGTCGGTGGTAGTGATGGCGGCTCGGACTCGAGCGATCCAAACGGCGGCGGATGCGGTTCACCAGGTGGGGTGATCCGCAGGCTGTCCCAGCCGCCGGCTAGGACGACAGTGCGGGGGTGCCCTGCTGCAAGCCTTGGCCGAGGCCGCACATTTCGTCGCTGATCTGCCACAGGCGGGCGGCGATCTCGGCGTTGCGTGTGACGGGCTTGGTGACCAGCTCACTCTCCTTGTAATAGAAGTGGCCGGTCACGCCATCGAGCTCGGGATCGGTTGCCGCGTATACGAGCGTCCGCGCCCCCCTCTCGGGCGTGCCGAAGCGTGGGGTGGCCTTCATGATGCGCGCGAATGTGCGGGGCGGCCCCGTCAGGTTGGCTCCGAAACCGGTCTTGCTCGGGCCGGGGCTGGCGACATTGGACGTCACGTTGGTGTCATCCAGGCGCCGCGCCAGCTCGAAGGCAAACAGGACGTTGCAGAGCTTTGACTGCTGGTAGGCCTTGAAGAGGTTGTAGCTGCGCTCGCCCTGGAGATTCTCGAAGTCGAGCTTGCGGCTGTAGATCTCCGATGCCACCGTCACCACGCGGGCCGCGGGCGCCGCGAGCAGCTGATCTTGCAGCAGGTTGGTGAGCAGGAACGGCGCCAAGTGGTTGGTGGCGAACGTCTTCTCGATGCCATCGACGCTGCGCTCACCCTTGTTGAAAACGCTGCCGGCGTTGTTGAGCAGCACGTCGATCCGGTCGTGCGTGAAGTGGATGTCTCTGGCCGCGTCCCGAATGTCTTCTTGGGAGGACAGATCGGCGATGAACAGCTGGGGCGCGGGGCCCGTGGCGCTCTCAGCGAGGCGGGCTCGTGCCGTCTCGCCGCGCCCGGGATCGCGACAGACCATCACGATCTCGGCTCCCGCTTCGGCGAGCTGCTTGGCCGCGACGAATCCGACGCCGCTGTTGGCACCGGTCACTACGACGATCTTGCTGTGCATGTCAATCATGTTGCGCTCCGTATCTGTGGGTTGCTGACTGCTGGACCACGGGGTGTGTGGCCGAAGTTGTTGGCGGCGGTCGACGCTGGGTCTCGGCCCGCTCAGCGAGGAAGGCGACTCAGCTGACCGCCGAGCGCTTGAAGGTGCGGATGCCCAGGCCTATGAACGCGGCTGCGAACAGGACAACAACGCCGAGGCTGAGCCATGCCTCGGTCGTGGGGTTGCTCATGCCCCAGATGTCATGCAGGCCGGTGCCTCGGTGGTCGACGAAGCCGTAGCGCATCAGCGCCAGCGCGTGAGTTAGCGGTAGGAGCTTTGCGAATGCCGCGAGTGCTCCAGGTAGTACGTGGATTGGGAACAACGCGCCGGCGAAGAAGAACGGCAGGATCGCGACTGCTGGGGTGGCGCCGATGTACTCCTCTTGGCTCGGGATCCGAGCGGCGAGTGTCTCCGCCATGCCGTACATGAAGACCGTGAACAGGACCGAGGCAGCAACGAACCAGGCCACGCCCGAGGCGGTTATGTCGAACGCTCCGCCGCGCAGCGCGGCGACGGCGATCAGCACGACTACCTGGAACGTGGCCAGGGCAAGCACAACGACGAGGTTCGACAGCACGAGCAGCGCTCTGGGAATCGGCGCAGCCAGGAGCTCCTTCTGCGCGCCGCTGTGGCGGTCGACGATCACGCTGAGGCCGGCGAAGATCGCGGCCAGTGGCACGAGCAGTCCGACGGTCCCGACCGACACGTACGCGACGTAGTCGATGTGGGTGTGCAGCCCGCCGAGCGCCTTGCTGAGGGCGGGGGCGATCACGGTGGCGAAGAGGATCGGTGTCAGCAGCGGGACGGCGACCTGTCGGGGGTTGTGGGCGGTCAGGGCGGCGCGACGCCCGGCGAGCGTCATGAGCGCACTCGTTCTACGGGTCAGCGCGGGGCGGCGGACAGCCAATCCACCGGTTCTGATGGCAGTAGCGGACATGATCGGGTTTCCTTTCGGCCTTGGGTTAGGCGGCTTCGGCGATCGGGGCGCCGGTGAGGCGGAGGTAAACGTCGTCGAGCGTCGGTGACCGTGTCGTGAAGCCCGAGGCGTTGACTCCGGCGGCGGTGATGGCGGCGATCGTCTCGCCGGCCGGCCGGCCGGCGAGTGCGATCGTGAGACTTGATCCGATCGCGAAAGCGTCAGTGGTGGCGATTCCACGGGCGCGTAGCGACGCCAGCTCATCGTCGCCGTTGCCATCGACCCGCAGCTCGAGGATCTCGGTGCCCAAACCGGCGAGCAGCGTCGCTGGCGTATCGAGCGCGACGATCTCGCCCTGATGGATGATCGCCACGCGGTCGCAGAGCTGTTGAGCCTCGTCGAGATAGTGGGTGGTGAGCAGGATCGTCATGTCATGGCGCGAGCGCAGACCAGCGATCACGTCCAGGAGCTCGTGACGAATTCGAGGATCGAGGCCGACGGTGGGCTCATCCAGGAACAGCACCTGAGGCTGGGACACGAGGGCCCGCGCGATCTCGAGGCGTCGGCGCTGGCCGCCACTGAAGCTCTCAACCGGCCGGTCGATCGGCTCGGCGATCCCGAACGCCACGATCAGCTCGTCGATCCGGGTGGCGGCGGTCGCCGCCGGAACGCCCCAGAGCTGGGCGTGCAGATCGAGGTTCGCCCGGCCACTGCGACCACCGTCGACCACGGCCTCCTGGAAGACGACGCTGCTGACGCTGCGAGCCTTCCGCGGCTCGTTCACTACGTCGTAGCCGGCTAGCCGCGCGCTCCCGGACGTCGGCACAACCGTGGTGGTAAGCATCCCGATGGTTGTCGACTTACCGGCGCCGTTCGGACCAAGAAGGCCGAAGACCTCACCGGGCGCGACGACGAAGTCGATCCCCTTGACCGCCTCAACGCCGCCGCGGTAGACCTTGCGGAGCGCGCGGACCTCGATTGCAGGCCTGTCGAGCTCGGTGTTTTGTGCGTATACAGGTTGCATGTGGGTCTCACTTTTCGATCGCAGAGTTGTCGAGGTCGGCGACGCCGGTCACATCGGCCGCAGTTCACTCGTCACCCGTATGACGAATCTCGACCGAAGGGTGTGACCGACATGGACGAGCAGGGCTGGAGCACAGAGCAGTTCGAGCGCCACCGCGGCCACCTCCAGGCCGTCGCGTACCGGATGCTCGGTTCGGTTGGAGAGGCTGAGGACGCCGTCCAGGAGGCGTGGCTGCGCCTGAGTCGCGCTGACACGCACGACGTCGGGAACATCGGCGGCTGGCTTACCACGGTCGTGGGCCGGGTCTGCCTCGACATGTTGAAGGCGCGACGCGCCAGGCGCGAGGACTACGCCGGCAGCTGGCTGCCGGAACCGATTGTGAGCGTCGAGCCCGACGGGGACCCCGAGCAGCAGGCGCTGCTCGCCGACTCGGTCGGCCTTGCGCTGCTCGTCGTCCTCGAGAACCTGACCCCGGCGGAGCGGCTCGCTTTTGTGCTTCACGACATGTTCGACGTGCCCTTCGACGACATCGCCCCGATCGTCGGTCGCACGGCACCCGCAGCGCGACAGCTCGCAAGCCGCGCCAGGCGCCGCGTGCGGGGGCTAGCGCCCGAGCACGAGCCGAACATCGCCAGGCAGCGCGAGGTGGTCGACGCCTTCCTGGCTGCCTCCCGGGCCGGGGACTTCGAGGCACTCCTCGCGGTGTTGGATCCGGATGTCGTGTTCCGCATCGACAGCGGCGGGATTGGGCCGCAAGCCCGCCCGCCGATCCTCGGCGCGCCCGCCGTGGCGGAACGGCTGCTCGCACGCGGCGCGCGCTTTGCCCCGCACGCCAGGCCTGCGATCGTCAACGGCACGGCCGGGCTGATCGTTCCGGCGGACGTCGGGCTGCGCGCCGTTGTCGGGTTCACAGTCGTCGGCGCGAGGGTCACCGCGATCGACCTGATCACCGACCGCGCGAAGCTGCGCCGGCTGCACCTGTCCTGAGCACCATCGCGTCATCAATACCGCCCGGCTCGAGGGGGGTGATTCGGGAGGCGAACTCCATGGCCGACCACGCGTCTCGGCAATTGCGGGAGGTTCAACGACAACGGCCCCGCCAGCGGGAAACGGCTCGGGTCAGTGGCTGGGTGGTGTGAGCACGCGCAGGTACTGCGCCCAGTTCACACCGCTGCCGATGTCGAATACGTAGTGGCCGCTTACGAACGGCACCCCGCTGCGGGAGGCGAATTCGACGAGTGGGTCCGGGAGTCCGAGGGCCGTGTAACTGGTGCTGGATTCGGCCATCAGCCCGAAGCCGGGGCCGCCGGTGTCACCGACGTAGCCGCCGTAGTGCGCGAGCGCCGTGAGCACCGTCTTCTTCCACTGCGGTACGGCCAGCGCCGCGATCTGCGCGTCGGTCATTTCGAGGACCAGGTGCGCGCCCAACGGCGGCATGTTCGGATGGTCGCTGCCGCAGGCGCCGCCCCCGTGCGTGGCCGGGTACACGTAGCTGGAGCCGTAGCTGGTGGCTGTCTCGCCATAGCCGAAGCCGAGCCCGGAGCCGGCGCAGCGGAGCGTGAGGAAGAGGGCATGGTTGATGCTGCCAGCGGCCCACTCGGGCGCGCGGATCATGCCGGCGAGGCTGCCGAAGTCGGCGGCGGTGGCTCCGCTGGACAGACCGTCGCCGTCGATGCGCGTGCGCCCGCCCCAGGCGAACTTGTAGAGGCCGCCACCCAGTCTCGGTTTCGTCGCCCGCCAGAAGTCGTACTCCCAGCCGTCGGGCTCGACCACGGTCATATGGGCGTCGCCGCCGCCCGCAGGGCGTGCGCCTTCCGGGATCCGGATCTGCATGCCCTCGAGCGGGTTTGTGCCCCAGCCCAGCTTGGTGGCATCGAGGGTGTACAGCGCGTCGCCGGGCTGCGCCCAGAAGGTGGGATGGCCCCAGTCGCTGGTGGTTTCGGCGTTCCCGGCGGTGAGTTCGGCCGGAGGGCCGAAGGACAGCGCTTCTTTGGCGAGCGCCGCCGATTCGGGATGGACGGTCATGCCGCGCGCGAGCGTGTTAAAGGGCGAGGTCGATGCGTACGGGCGCCAGCTGCCGGGCGGCAGGACACCTCCGCCGAACCCTCCCCACCCGGCTCCGCGTTCGGGTGGCGACGGGGGTTCCCAGGCCGGTTCGGGCGGTGTGAGGACTCGCAGGGCCCGTTCCCAGTCGACGCCCGAGGCCACTTTGAAGACGTACTGGCCGTTGTACTTCGGGACACCTTCTGCTTTGGCGAACGCAGCCAGCGGGTCGGGTGCGCCGAGGGCGGTGTACATCGTGCTGTCCTCGAGCAGGAAACCAAAGCCCCCGCCGCCGGTGCCGCCGACGTAGCCGCCGTAGCGCGCCAGCGCGTGCAGGATCGTCTTCTTCCAGGGTGGCACGGAAAGTGCGTCGATTTCGGTCGCGGTCATCGCGAGCTTGAAACGCGCGCCGAGCGGCGGCAGGTTGGGGTTTTCGCTCGCGCAGTTGCTGCCTGCAGCGGCGGCCGGATAGACGTAGCTGCCGACGCCCGCGCCACTGCCCTGGTGCACGCCGAAGCCAAAGCTCGTGCCGGTGCCCGTGCATTTCAGGACGATGTAGAGCGCATGGCGGATATTGCCGCCAGCAAGTTCCTGCGCCCTGATGGCGCCGGCGAGGTTGCCGAACCGGGCTTGCGTGCCTTCACCGCCCAGCCCGTTGCCTTCGATTGGAATGCGGCTGCCGTGCGCGAACGTGAGCGTGCCGCCACCGGCCGGCTTCGAGACCACTCCCCAGAAGTCGTACTCCCACCCGTCGGGGGTGACGACCGTCATGTGGGCGTCGCCGCCCCCTGCGGGCCTTGCTTGGTCGGGGATCGGTATGCGCAGGCCGTTCACGGGCGAGACGCCGCTCGTCGATTTCAGCGTGAACTGCGGATCGCTCGGTTCGGCGTAGTAGGTGGGCCGCGCCCAGTCGTTGGTCGCGCCGGCGGCGTCGGTGAGGTTGGCCGGCGTCCCCCACTGCAGAGCTTCATGGACCATCACAGCCGAGCGCGGATGCACGGGCGCCCCGGTGGCGGCTTCGTTGAACGGGGAGCTGGCGCTGTACGGGCGCCAGCTCGCGCCGGGCCAGCTCGTGTGCCCGAAGCCCTTCCAGCCGTCGTCGGCCCTGGCGGCTGAGGCTATTGGGAGCAGGGCGAGGGACGTCGCGCACAGCAGGCGCAGCACCCGCGCGACGCGCCGTGAGGGCCGCAGGGGCCGTTGGGCTGCTGTGTGTCCGTCTCCTCCGCCGTTGTGCCCAACCACGGTCGTCAAACGTCTGCCTCCTTGCACCCCGGGCCAACGAGGTCGCTGGTGCTGTGTGCTCGAGCGCGGTGCGCGCCGAGATCCCGAGCGGCTGGGTGGGTTCGGCCAACGCTGCCGCCCGGCGCTGGGAGAAACATACCCAGTATTGCGCAGGATTATGTGCCTTTGCAGAGGAAACGATCGGTTCTACTCGACGCGGTCCGAAGCCCTCAAAGCCGTGGGGCTGGCCGAGTAGGCGATGTCTCTGGCGGGTCTGCACTCAGATAATGCAGGCCGAGGCCGCTCCCCTTTCTCCGACGAGGCTTCGAATCCCTCCCCTCTGGTGCAGAGCCCCGCGTAGACGCAGTGTCGGTGCCCAGTCACAACTGCGCCTGCTTCGGGCCCTGCCCATGGGCGAAGAACAGACGTGCAGGTGTGGCAGAAGGCGTGGAGTCGCCCAACGGCACGCCCGCCGCCCGCGTCGCTGGACCGAGGAACGTCGCGCCAAAGCCGGGATGGGCCCCGCGCCTTGGCTACAACGTCTCCGCTCGGTCCGAGCGGAAGCGATCGATCAGCCGTATTGACCACTCGTCCGCCATCCGCCGCGTATGCGGTGGCGCGATTTCGATCTCGATGCCGGGGCGAATGTGCCTCACGACGTCGGCCACGGTCTTCGAGAATGTCGACGTCAGCTGCTCGTAGGACACGATATGAGCCTCCACCCCAAGCCGTTGCAGGAGACGATCCCAGCCAGCTTCACCTGTTTCGATCGAGCGCCGGCAACCGTCGATTCCATCGAAGCAATAGGGCGCCCGTTCGGCTCCCAGGTGCGAAGGATCGTTGAGCGCAACGGACCAAACGTTGGACCTAAGGGCACGCCACAAGGAGACCGCCTGAGCATCGATATCCATCCTCAAGATCCGAACGAACAGCGGATTGGGAAACAGATTGCCGAGGAGCTCGTCGGGGACGTCATAAGCCTCTCGGTCGCCGTCTCCCATGCTCACCTCCTTTTGCGTCGCGACGAGCTGATCCCAATGAACCTTGATCCCGAACAGCCCCTCGGGCGAGGTCCGGCGGGCGTGCAGGGTCGCTATGTAGGACCTCAGATGCGCGCCACATCCCCAGCGCTCGGTGAGGATGCCCCGATGCACGGAGTTCAGATACTCGAGCGGCGTTCCAAGCACACCCGGTCCGGCAAGCGCGCGGCACAGAAGTCCGCTTCCGCTCCTCGGCGTCGAGCAGATGATGTACGTCCGCGCGGGGCGTGTTGGGACGGGTGGCGACGGTCGATCACACTCCGGTCCGAGGTAGTCCGCGACGAACACGCTGGCGGCCATCGCTGGACACGATACGCGCGCGAGCCTCGGCGGACCAGATGGTTGACCGGACCATGGGTGTGGCACCCGTCCAGGATGCGCCCGCACGTAGCCGCCGCCGGTCGGAGCAGGCTTGCTGTCTACCCCAATTCCTACCCCACGATGCTGCTGACGGTCCATCCGCCCTCGAAAACCGTTTCGGGGTTTAGTCTCTGCGCCTCGTCCCAGCGCTGGCTAGGTTGTACAGAAGGGAACCGTGCTTTACGGATCGTGCACCCTTACGGACCCCTGCCATCAGAGCAGGAGGGCGGGCGGCCCGGGGGTCGCACACCGGCGACCGGGCGGTGCCATGACTAGGGTGCTCATGAGTCCTGGCTGAGGGCGAACGGATTGCCCTCGGAGTCCTTGCAGATCGCCCACTGCTCTCCTGGATGCACCACACTCCCGCCAAGCGTACGAACCCGCACGAGCGCTTCTCCGATATCGCTCACGGCGAAGTACGGGAGCGAGAACGAGTCCCCCGGGCCGCTTCCGCGAGCATGGAGGCCAAGCCCCGGCCCTTCAGAGGGTGTCTGCCAGCCCTCGCCGTCCGACCTATCGCGAGCCTTCAGCTGGACCCCGAGGAGCTCCGTCCAGAAACGTTTGGCGCGCTCGGGATCATCCGCAGGAAACTCGATCAGGGACAGTGGAATGCGCGCCATGCACAGCACAGTACTGGTGCCCGTGTGCACGAGCATCTTCACAAGCATGAGCCGGGCACAGCGACTCGGCTAGTGCTCCCCCAGGTACTGCGACTCCAGCACGAGGTCCTTGAGGAGTGACTGGTACTCGACATGCGTGTCGTGCTCGATCGTGCGCCAGTTCTTGCCCTCGGCCGCCTGAAGGTAGGCCCGGTACTCAGGCGCCCCGGGAAACTTGACGTTGTCGGCGACGACGACCGACCCGGAATGCAGCCAACGCTCCTCCAGGATGCACTCGAGGTCCGGGAGATAGGCGCTCTTGTCGTGGTCGACGAAGACGAAGTCGACCGCCCCCTCGGTGAAACCGAACTCGCTGCGGAGCCGGTCGATGGTCGCTCCGCCGTCGCCAAGCATTCCAACGACCACGGTCAGCCGATCGCCTATGCCCGCGTGATCCCAGATGCGGCGGGCGATCTCAGCGTTGGCCAGACTGAACTCGAGCGAGCACAGCCTGGCACCTGCCGGCATCACCCTGGCCATTCGCAGGCCGCTGTAGCCGCAGTAGGTCCCAAGCTCGAGCAGTAGTGACGGCGACGCCCGTTGGACCGCCCGATCGAGGAGCTCGCCCTTCTCGTCGCCGACGTTGATCATGATGCTGCGCGTCGCGCAGAAGTCGTCGATGACCCGGATGACGTCGTCGAGGTCGCCGGCGCGCGCATGAGCGAGAACGTGCGCGGCCAGGGCCTCCTCGCGTCCGTCCCCCACCTGCCAGTCCCGCGTCAGTTTCCGCATGCCGAAGAGCATGCGCAGAACCGACCACCGCAGGAACGGAAGTCGCCTGCCCCGGATCTCCCCGAGTCTTCTCATCGCCTGGCGCTCCTCTTTACCCCAGGGGTTACGGCGTCATTACAACGCGGCCGAAGGCCTGGCGGCTCTCGATGTAGGCGTGTGCATCAGCCGCCTCGGCGAGCGGGAACGCCCGGTCGATCTCGACGTGGAGCCCTCCGCTCGCGACGCGCTCGAATAGATCGGCGATCATCGCATGGACGCGGGGGTACTCGGTCATCAGCGCCCCGCCGAGGAAGACGCCGCGCAGTGTGTTGTTCTGTGCCCACAGATCCCTCGCCTCGACGCTGGAGCCGGCGCGACCGGCCACCCCCACGCTGACGAGCGTCCCGCCGTAGGCGAGCGCGCCGATGCTGTCGACCAGGTTCTGGCCGCCAACGGAATCGAGGATGACGTCAGCGCCGCGTCCGTCGGTCAGCTCGCGCGTTCGCTCGACGAAGTTCTCGCTCGCGTAGTTGATCCCGTGGTCGAGACCGAACTCCTTCAGGCGTTCGAGCTTCTTGCCGCTCGACGCTGTCGAGATCACGGTCGCACCGGCCCGCTTGGCAAGCTGGATCGCAGCCATCCCGACGCCCCCCGCGCCCGCGTGTATCAGGGCCGTCTGCCCGGCCTCGAGCTTGCCGGCAGTGAACAGGCACTCCTGGGCGGTCCCGAATGCGACCGGAATGCATGCGGCGAGCGCCGCGTCCAACCCGTCGGGAATCAGCCAGGTGGAGATGGCCGGAACCACCCTCTTCGAGGCGTGAGATCCGGCCATGTTCAGGGTCACAACCCGGCCTCCGGGCGCGCGGCCCTCGACGCCGGCGCCGACCTCGACGACCGTGCCCGCAGCGAGGTACCCCACGATGTGTGGGACCGACGGCGGCAGCGAGCCGGCGCGGGCGAGCAGATCCCCGCCCTCGATGCTGATCGCCTCGACGTCGACCAGCACGCAGCCGTCGGGACACTCGGGATCGGGTACGTCCTCGTAGCGCAGAACGTCCGGGGCGCCATTCTCGTAGATCACCGCCGCTCTCACTGGTGCGACTCTAGTCGGGTCGGCCTCTCTTCGGCCGGACGCCGTGCGTGGTCTCCAAACCGATGAGTCTCGCCGCGGGCGCCTGTCCTAAGTGCAGGTCCGGATGTTGGCCGCGCGAGCACGTCTATGACCAAGCTCACATCCAGACCGCCGGCCGGCGCGTAGAACTGTGCGCAACCTAAGGCACGCACCACACGCAATGCTCGCACCCGACCACACCATCTCCGAGTTCGCGCTCCCCGAGCTGGATCTTCGCGCTCTCGCTCGTCGGGTGGGGCCCCCCATGCTGCTCGCCGGTGCGGCCGTCGCCGTCGTGTTCCTGGCCGGCGGTCGCGTCCAAGCGTTCGCCGACGCGGCGAGCCGAGGCCTCAGCGTGAGCCCGGGATGGGCCGCGGTCGGGGCGATCTTCGAGTGCATCTCGCTCGCTGGCTATGTGGGGCTGCTCTCGCTGGTCCTCGGGCGCGCCTCGTCACGGGTCGGTGCCCGCGAGAGCGCCCAGATCACGTTCGCGGGGGCAGCGGCCACCCGTCTTCTCCCGACCGCCGGGGCCGGTGGCGTGGCGCTGACGATGTGGACGCTGCGGCGCGCGGGACTGCGGCCGCAGGCGGTAGCCCGCACGCTGCTCGTGTTCATGCTCGTGCTCTACTCGGTGTTCTTGCTCGCGATCGTCGTCTCAGGGGCCGCGGTGGCGCTGGGGCTGGCTGGCCGGGGCGGACCGGCTGAGCTCAGTGCGATCCCTGCGGTTGGAGCGATGCTTCCGATCGCCCTCTGCCTCGTGCTCGCTGGGCGCGGTCGGGCGGAGTCCGAGACGCTCCATGCGAGCCGTCTCGGGGACCGCGGATACCGTTCGCGCCTGGTAGCCGGCGGGCGGCTGGTCGGCGACGCGGCTCGCGACGCCTGCCGGCTCGTCCGCGGCGGGGACCCGCGGCTCGCCGGCGCGATCGCGTACTGGACGTTCGACGCAGCGGTCGTGTGGGCGATGCTGAACGCGTTCGGCTCACCCGCGGCGCTTCCCGTGATCGCACTCGCTTATTTCGTCGGCCAAGTTGCCAACACGTTGCCGCTGCCCGGCTCGGTTAGTGCCGGAATGGCCGGCGTGCTGATCGCGTTCGGCGTGCCCGCCGCTCTGGCCATCCCTTCTTGCTCGCCTACCGTGCGATCGCGGTCTGGCTTCCGTCGCCCGTGGCGGTCGCCGCCGTGCCGGCGCTGCGCTCGACGATTGCGCGATGGCAGGACGAGGACGCTGCGCAAGCCGCACGCACTTGACACCGTCTGGCCGAGGCTGTCGCCGTGGATGTCTGAAGCAATCTGAGCCTTGACATCGTGGTGCCGAGCGCCGGCGTAGTTGGTCGCGCCGCGCGCAAGTGGCGCCTCGCGCGCGGCGCGGTGCGTGTAGGAGCTGGTCCGCCGGCCCGGTTGCGGGCGCCGTTTAGTGCGATCCGGCGGGCTAGGTGTGGAAATCGAAGTGGCTGTGGCCGCGGCGCCTTCTGTTTCAACTTCTTGGGCACGCACGGACGAGACATGGGTTCGTCTGCCACGGTTGAATCTCGTCGTCGTGGAGTGATCGCTTGCCATGCCAGCAGGAGGTATCGGCGACCGTCTGCACAAGGGCTTCATCTGGCTCCGCATAGCATTGAATGCGGGCTTTCCATGTCTCCACCCTCCCACCATCCGGGGCGCTTCCCAGGCCTCACGGAGGCCCAGCTGATGCTCGGCCTCGTCGCGTTCGTGCTCGTCGGCTGGGGGTTGGGGGAGCTATGGACCGCGATCGCTGGATCGACCGATCTCGACGCGCTTCGCGACGTCACCGACGGACGCACCACGACGACGATCGACGTATCGAGGGCGGTGACCTGGGCGGGCAGCTCGGTGGTCCTCGTGCCGCTCGCGACGATTTGCTGCCTGGCGTTCGCGCGGGCGGGGTTCCGCCGAGAGGCGGTCGCAGTGGCGCTGAGTCTCGGTGGCGCGATCGTGATCTGGCACGCCCTCAAGCCGCTCGTGGCGCGGGCGCGCCCACCCATCGAGCATCTCCAACACGTAAGCGGCGCGAGCTTCCCGTCGGGCCATGCGGCGCAGGCGAGCGCGTTCTGGTTCGCGCTCGTCCTGGCGCTGCGAATGGCGGGCGCGTCGCGGGCAGCAACCTGCGTGGCAGCCGCTCTCGCGGTCGCGATTGTGCTGGCGGTGTGCATCTCACGGGTCTTGCTGGGCGTCCACTACCCAGGAGACGTCGCGGCGGGCGCACTCCTTGGCGCGGCATGGGCGCTCTTCGTGTCGGTGTGCGAGCGAGGGCGGCGATTGCGATCCGCGCAGACCTTGCAGACCACCTCGATGTTCTCCTGCGCATCACCTACCCCGCCGGCCCCACGGCTTTGAGAGCCTGCTCACGCTTGTCGAAGATCTGCATGCGAACAACCTTGCCATCGGCCAGCGTCCACACCCAGGCGTGGCTCGCGACCACGCGTGTACCGCTGGAGTCCGATTCGGGGTCCGGGGTTACGAGTCGTACCGGCCGCCGAACTGCGCCGGCTTGGGCCTACTCTTGTGCCCGGCTTCTTGAATGATCGGCGGGACCTCGGGGTCGGAGAGGAACTTCTTAGTTCGGGCAAGTGCGCTCCCTCTTCCTGTAGGCACGATCCGCGAAGGACAGGCGGGTGTCGAGGCCGGTCAGCTCGAACACCCGATGGACGTGACGCTCCCCGGGGATCAACGAGAACACATGGCCGCGTTCGTGGCAGAGCGCGCGCACGCCGAGAATTGCATGCAGCCCGCTGGCGTCGATGAAGTCGAGATCCCGGAGATCAAGGGTGATCGCCGAAAGGGAATCGCCGGATCCGGCGAGAACGGTGTCGAACAGCATGCTCGCCGACGCTAGGTCCAGTTCGCCCGCCAGGCGCAGGGTCAGACGTCCACCCTCAACGAGGTCCTCGATGCTCAGACTGTCGGGGCGACGCCTCGGGGTAAGCAGAGCCCGGCTCATAGACGCCCCCCGGTGGCCGAGTGGCGGCGGACGCGCAGCGCGAAGAGCGGGCCCTGCGTCCTCTGTGCGTCGTATTTGCCGAGCGTGACCGAGACAGGTCCGTACGGACGGGCTAGGCACCGGGGGCAGTAGCGCCCTGCGGGTGCCTGTCTCCCGCCGGAAATGGCGATTCCACAACGTCGGCAGCTCTGAACGGGCATCACACACTCCCTCCGCGTCATAGTGTGCGAAGCCCTAGCCGAACTTTCGCACACGAGTGTACGAGAGCCCTCCAAGCCCCATTCTGCGAGGTCTTGGACGCCATCTCCTGACGAACTAGCCCGGCCCCTCCACGGAGGCCGAAAGCCTGAGCCAAAAATTTGCAAAACGGCGGACGGTTGTCAAGGCCTCGTGCATAGTTGCTTTCGGCCGCCCGCCTTCGTCGTCAGTCACTTCAGAATGGCAGCGCGTCGTTGAGCGGGGGAAGGCGCGGGAAGCCGATGAATGGCAGGATTTTCTGCCTCAGGTGGCTCGACGCCCGGCTTTCCGGCTCTGGTCGGCGGGCCGTCGCAATGCTCGGCGGGCGCAAAAAGACTGCGGCGCGCCCGGGGGGAGCCAAGACGCGCCGCGAGCGCATCTGGCCTTCCCCATCGCTTGAACCGCCCCTCTGGACCCCTCCCTCAACGGGCTGTGCGCTTTAGGAGCGGCCGATCCGGCCATCCGGGCCTCCGTGCCCTCTTACTGAGGCTATCCCTTTTGGGCAGCGTAGAAACAGGCGCGCCAACGCCTGGCCCCATCGTGTCAGCCGCCAGCGCAACCATCCGGAGACAGCGATCCAGGCTGCCATTTAACTCCTGCCCGCACAGCGCCCTCCGAAACAGCGCCTGCTAGAGATCGACCTCGCCCACACGACTCGCCTTCACAACGTTGCGAGCATTCCGGCCGCTCGTGGCTGCGGACCTAGCGAAGCGGGTAGCGTCAGCATATGGGGCTTGTCGCCGGCCAGCCGAGCACGTAGGTCTTGGCCTTCATCGGCCCGCGTCCGTAGCGCTCGCGAGAGATGCCCACGATGCTGGTCGAGATCGCCGTCAGCAGGTGTCCGCCGGCGAGAGGAGAGTTGGTGGCGATGGGTGTCACGCCCGCTCCAGCCATTTCACTCCGCCAGCGCTCGCGTCTTCATACTGCGCGCGCCACTTCTCCGCGCACGGCTCCCTCCAGTCGCTCGAGGATCGCTTCCGAGGACTGCAGGTCGTCCAGGTGCTCCGGCGCGACCCACGCCGCGTAGAGGACCGTGCCCCTGATCCTCTGCCGCAAGTCGGTGGCGTCCGGCATCACAATGATTCGTGCCATGAGACATCTCCTGTCGTGTCGCTCGCGGCCGAGGTGGTGGCCACGAGCCTGCGCCGGGCCGCGATGGTGGCCACGATTAGGCGGCCATTTTGCTGGATGCGCATGATCCGCCCAGGGGGCTTGCGCACCAGAGGTGCTGTGGTCCGCGCCTACTAGCCGGTAGTTCTCGGGCAGTTCGGCCACGCGGGCACGCTGCTGCTGGCTGCGCTCTACGGCTTCCACACGAGTTCCTCACTCGCTCGCTGGAGCACCGCGCTAGCCGGAGTCGTGAGCCTTGGTCCTCGCCTCCGTCTCTGCTGCCTCCATGGCCGAGCGAGGTCGCGAACGAGCAGACCGAGCACGACGCCCAAGCGGTCGGCATCTGCCCCGACACTGACCGCCTCAGGCGCCCTGCTTCTGCCCAACGTGCCTTGCAGTGGCCGGCGAGCGACCCTTGATCCCTGCATCCGATGACTCCTCGGTCCAGAAAAGCAACCACGCAACGGACGAGAGCTACGGCGGCCACCGTGTGACCGCGAACTAGTTCCGCTGTATCGGGCGCAACTCCAAGCACAGCCGGTGGCCGCACATGTGGGATCGCTGTCGCGCGATCGTAGCGAACCCGCAGCGACCTGTGCACATTCCCTCTGACCGCCGACCGCTCAGTCCGATGTCTTTGTCGTTCGTCGGCGTCCTCCCAGCCCGACGGCCTTCGCCCGGCGAATCCTATCCCCCACGAGCCGACTCTTAGGAGTTGCGCGAGATCGGCTGGGCGGGCCGTTTTCCCCAACCGGCCCCGCCCGAGCACTTGCCGCTCGAGCAACGGGCGCCCCCGATCCGCCTCGATGCGCTGACCCGCAGAGGAACGCAGTGCGTCCGGTGCACACGGGCCCTCGTCAGCCCTTCCCGATGCGGAAGTCGCCTCTCAGGCATCGGAACCGACATGGCCGTCGTCGTGCCGGAAGGACAGGTCGTCGGCTAGTCCGCAGAGCTCGAATAAGCGCTGCACCTGTGCGCGCCCCGGGACAAGCGAGAAACCGCAGCGTCGTTGCGCGCAAAGGTCTTGAATCGCGAGGATCGCCCGTATCCCCGCGCAGTCGATGAATGTGACCTCGTGAAGGTCTAGAACCAGGGATGTGGTCTGGTCCATGGGCAGGTGAGCGACGGCGTTGCCGAGTTGCGAGGCGGAAGCGAGGTCCAGCTCGCCAGCGAGGACAAACGCGTGCTTCCCACCGTGCGAAATCTGGTGGAGGCCGAACTTGGGGACGATGCGGTGGCTGGCGTTCTCGGCAATACCTAGCTGGCTTCGTGCGCCAACGGACATCTCGACCTCCGCACACAGAGTCTTCGTGTACGGAGGTCTTCTCGGCACCGTCCCGTTGCCCGTGTCCCTCCGCTTGATACGCGCCCTCGGTCCTCCAACAGAAGGAGCAAGCACGTAATCGATGCTACTGCCACGCGGTCGGTCAAGCAAGGCCGCTCTCCAAGCGGAGTACACTGAAACGACGTGGGTTCGTGAAGGGCCGCCTGAGGGGGCGGCGACGCCGGGGAAACGCGGGTCCAGCGGGCGGATTCATCCGCCTCTCTCCTTTCTTTCGCCGGACCCAGATCGCAGGAGAGAGGCGAGAAGAGAGCCTCCCGTGTCGAGCACCGAGAACGCCCCTACCGGGTCCGTTACGGCTGCGATCTCCAACGCGACCGTGAAGCTGCTCCATGACTACACCGGACGAGGACCGACCAAGGCTCGGACCTACTTGAACGACAATCTGATCACGGTGGTATTGGAGGACACTCTGACAATGGGCGAGCGTAGCCTGGTCCGTGACGGAGAGATCGACCTCGTGATGGCGACGCGCAAAGCCTTCCAGCGGACAATGGGTCCCGAGCTGATCGCCGCCGTCGAACGCGAGTCCGGCCGCAGAGTATTCGCTTTCCTCAGCGACAACCGAGCCGATCCAGACGTGGCGGTCGAGTCATTCGTACTTGTTCCACGAGCGGAGGGCGTGCCAAGCGACGACGGGAGCAGCCAGTAGCCGGCACGAGCGAAGAACGCCGGTCGGCGCGGCTAGCCCTCGTGCGGCACGGTGCTAGCCGCTGGCACTGCCCAAGGACGGGCAAGCGTCGTCACTCGCGGTGTGCCTCCTCGGCGGGGTCCTCGATCGGCCAGGGCACGGCTCGACCCGAGCGCAGCGAGCCTGCGATACCCTTCGAGCAAGGGAACGGTTGTTGCGAGGCCTGTGGGCCGTGGAAGCCGGGCCCAAGTAGGAGACGACGGTACGGACGGGCTCCTGTGGGGCTCTACCGGACCAGGAGGCCGAAGTGGAGACCCAACCGGTTGCCAGCGGTACACCGCCCGCAGGCGGGCATCTCTTAGCTGCGATCTCGACCAGCATCGTCCGCATCCTTCGCGAGCACTACGGGCGAGGCCCAATGAAGGCCAAGACCTACGTGCTCGACGACATAATCGTCGTCGTCATGCGCGGCAGCGGCTTCACGCCTTTGGAGCAGACGATCATGGATAGCGGCGAGCCCGACCGCGTGATCGCTATGCGTGAGAACTTCCAGAGCGTCATGGCGGCGCGCTATCGGGAGACGATCGAAGAGCTCACCGGCCGCAAGGTGCTCGCGTTCCTGAGTCAAGCCCACGTCGATCCAGACATCACCATGGAGATCTTCTTTGTCGACGGCCCGCTGCCGGGTTTCGGCGCGATCGAGATCGTCGAGCCGGAGATCGGGCCTGGCGACGATCGGATCACGGGCCCCAAGTCACCCGAGGGGTAATCCCTACGAACATGTCGGAACGCGACGTGCTCCTTGGGGAGTAGGCGAGCCGCAAACATCTCCACTAAAGCGAGACTCGCGCTGCTATTTCGACAGCCCCGGACGGCTTAGAAGCCCGGCATTCATGGGCCCCGTCTCGTCGACGAAGCGAAGTGCGAGGACGCTCGCGGGAAGCGCCCCCGCACCCCTGCCTTTGCGCTGGAAGGCGCTCTGGACCTCCGCGCGTCCCTGGACGGTGCCCGGAGGGAAATGGGCAACCGACCAAGCTCCTTAGGCTCTGCTCTCCCCGTATGACTGTGCTGCCTTGCCGCCAAGTCTCGATTGCCGCTCGCGGCCACGCGGCACATGCCGACTACGAGCGTCACGACGGCCACCCACAATGTCGGGATCACGACGAGAAGCGCCATTAACGCACCACGCGCATCCGTGCGTCGCGAAGCTCGAAGGTGATCGTGTCCGCCGCCTCGCGCGCGAGCAGGACCGTTGCCTTCTTAACGCGTCGAGAACGGGGTCGCCATCCGCCGCGCGTAAGGGGATCCACCGCCCTCAAGAGGCGGCCCACCGGTGTTGCACGCTTCTACGAGGTCCGCTCGTGCCCAGCATCTCGCATCCCCGTCAAACGAGTGGGTGCACGGACCAGATATGGCGGCCAACTTGTGACCGCGAAGTCGCTCCGTCGTTAGGTCGCAATCTACGCGCAGCCTGTGGCCGCGCGTCTTGATCGCCGTGGCGAGACTACGTCACCATGAGCACAATGTCAAGGGCGCCGGCCCCTGGACCAGACCTCCCTGGTACGCGCATAAGCGGATTCTGACGTAGAGGTCTGGCAGGGAAGAGCTCGGCGATACCGCGTCGGTAGGGGGAGGCAACTGCGGCGCTCTCGGTAGTGGCTGCCCGGGCACGTCGCGCTTTCGTCGACACGACCCCCTGCGTGTAGAGCGGGGACGAGCGGTCGGCCGGCGCGCGAGTGTTGCGGGGCGAAGTCCGCAGTAATCACGCACTGCGGCGCTACCCCTCCCAGACCGCTTCGCCATTCTCGAGGACAAAGTCCATCTCCAGCTCGAACGCGACGCGCGTGCGCTGGTTGTTGAGGCCCAGTTCAGCAGCAACCGGATGGCTGTCCAGCGGCTCAAGCTCGAAGTCGAACGTCGACCGCAAGCGCCTGCCTTCGATCCTCTTGATGGTCACGCCCGATGAAGTGATCTGCCGAGGGCTGGCACGCAGGCCATCTTCGATCCAGCGGAACTGGCGCAGATAGAACTGCGGTGCACCCTTCAGGCGCAGGACGTCGTCGAAGATGCGTTCGGGCAGGGCAAGCTGCGGATCACTCGCCGCATCGGCGCCGGGAACCATCAAAGCCTGCTGCGCCGCTGCGACTACCTCGCTGAGCCCATCCCACCGTTCCTCCCCAATGGCCAACCCGCCGCGGTTGGCGGCTGTCACCTTGATCAGTGGGTGCCATCCGGCCCGTTCGTCGCGATCGTAGTTGCCGCCGTAGGCTTCCAGTGAGAACCGCGCGGAGTTGTGGGCGTCGGGCAGCACGATCCGGCCCCCGTTCTTGTTAAAGCCGTAGATCTCCCGTCCACCGGAGAGCGAGAGCGGATTGTCTACCCACATGTGGGGGACGAACCAGCCCAGCTGGACGGCAACTCCTCCGCGCACGACAACGACGGGGATCCAGAAAGCTACCTGGGACTCGGCTGCGTAACCCATTCGCGACCAGGGGGGCAGCTGCGGCTTGATCTTTTCAACGTCCCCGAACGTGAGCATCACGTACGGCACGAGGGGGCGTACGTCGACCTGCCCCTTCGATGGCCTCGTGAAGACCCGCTGACACAGGTCCAGCAGGGCCCTCCTGTCCCCGTTCAAAAAGAAGCTGTAGAGCGTCGAGTTGGTGCAGTCCACAGGCGATGGGCACGTGGCGAGGCCACCGTAGTCAACGTAGATCGGTGGCGAGGCCGCTCCCGTCGGCTGCGAGCCCGCTTCATCCCCGGACAGCCAAGTTTCATCCTCGCCGACGATCACCTCCGGGGCACCGCAGATCGCCCGTGACGCCTGCATGCCCGACATGACCGCGGCCTCTACGCACCCGCCATCGAGGCCCGTCTTGGTCCAATCGCCGGCGAGGAACAGGTTCTCGTAGCCGGACTTGTCTGCCTTCAGGCGGTGCTTGACGCTCCCGGGTGGCGTGAGCACGTAGCGTTCGCTCTGCTGGAAGTTCGCTTGCCAGAACTGCGAGTCAAAGCGCTTTGGCCCTTTGCCCCGGTCCTGGTCGACCAGCAGGCGCCAGTCGAAGCCTTTGCGTGTGGTGCTCTCACGCCAGATCGCGTGCACGTCGTCGTTCAAATAGTCGATCGCCTGTGTGCGAACCCGCTCGTCGGCGTCCTGCTGGGTCTCGTCGGGGCGATGCTCGAGCACGCCACAGAAATACGCGATGTCTTCCACGCGCATCCTGCGGGGCCACGCCTCGCGGGGCAATAGATGGGTCATGTTGGCATAGGTGTCCAGTGGCTCCACGAACGCGGTCATGATCGAGTTCTCGCTGAACTGCCAGCCGAGGCGCTGAAGCGGGCGGTTCAGCCAAAGCTGGAAGGCCTGCGTCATCACCGTCCGCGAGTTCTTGAGCATCGCTGCGAAGCCTGGATTGCCGGCGTCCTCGACCAGCTCGCCGCAGATCGGCTCGAGCGCGCCCACCGGGATTCCGAGCACGACGAGCTCGAAGTCCTTGTCCTTGCCCCTGCGCAGGGTCAGCGGTTTGTGGCGGAGAGGGTTCGCCTCCCACTCAAAATTGATCCCTCGCTCGCGCAACTTCTCGCCGTCCACGATCTGCTCCCAGCGCGGTTCGTTCGGCCAGCAATCCGGGCACTCGGGATCCTCGACGGCCACAAGCGGCTCGTACTCAGATCCCTTGAGCTGCACCTGCGGGATCACCTCGATCTCCTCGACGAAGCGCCGGTCCCGGGAGAGCTTTATGCGCGAGACCGAGTGAAAGAACTCAAAACGCACGCCGCGGCGACGCAGGACCTCGTAGAAGGGGACGAACACGGTGTCGCCCATTCCCGACTGCATCTTCCAGCTGACCGCCCCGCGATACGTGAAGAACAAGCGCAATGCATCCTGCACAGCTGTCCCTGCCGCCATCGCCGGGCGGGTTACGTCACCGTCTTCATACGCAAACGCCATGTCGTAAAGAGCGCGTACGAACGGCCCCTCAGTGAGTGTGATCGGCTGTGCGCCGTGGCGGCGCAGCCAGGCGCGCAGGTCTTCGTCATTGACCTCATGGAAACCACGCTCGATCAGCCCGTCCTCGATGATGCCCTGCAGCATCGTCGCACCGGCATCGAACATCGTGAAGAAGAAGCGCAGGTCATCGTTGTCCTGGCGCGGCTCGACGACCTCTCGCCAAAGCCAGCGCTTGAACTCATCGAGTCCGTGCCACAACAGCGAGCGGTCAACATCCTCACCGAGGCTCCCTATGCCCATCGCGCGGCGGCGGCCGGCCAGTTTCAACGCGTCGGCGATCGTTTGATCTGCGCTGCGCGAGCCGCAGCGCAAGATCCCTCGAATGATGTTCGCCGCGAGGCGATCGACGCCGAAGGGGAGCCGCGCCTGCGCTGGTGCGAGCGTCGCGGCGACGGACGGGGTCGCCTTTACGTTGGACCACCGCCCCAGTAGGTATTCGATCATGGTCTCCGCTATCTCCCAGAAGCCGGGAAGCCCTGGCTCGTCACCGGGCGTCAGCGGGTTGCGCGGAGCCTTGAACGGCCTCGCGTGCCAGCGACCCGCGTGCTGTTCGCAGAGGATGATGTTGTCGCATGGCTTGAACGCGTCACGCCACGTTGCCAGAGGCGCGCCGCGTGGGCGGTCCAACGCGGCATAGGCCTCGCGCATCACGCGGAACGCGTTCTCATAGAAGCCGAACCAGATATGAAGCCCATGCTCCTCGATCCGCTGTCCACGCTGCTCGTTGCGGCCGCTCGCACACTTGCCCCCGAGCCGCCAGCCGAGTTGATGCACGGTGACCTCGTATTGCGCGCGCAGCTCCTCGGTGTTCGTCAACTCGAAGGCCGTGACGATCGACGCCACGCCTCCGCCCAAGATGGCTACCTTCTGCCTGTCAGCCACGACCGCCTCCTCCCGTCGCTTGACTGCTCGGGAACATCATCCCCCACGCGGCTATCCTCCGAGAGGATGTCCGAGGAAGTTGAGCTTCTTCGCCGGCTCACCGTGATGTACAACCGCGGCGAATTCGACAAGCTGCGGGAGCATTACACCGCGGACATAGTGGTTGACGCGGGAGATCTCTGGCCGGCGTCCGGACCGGTGCACGGCATAGACCGGGTGCTCGCAGAGTTCGCCTCAATCTTCGCCACCTTCGAGCGGGTCGAGGTGATCGCCCAGAGCTACATCGAGCGGGGCAGGGGGATCGTCGTCCCGAGTCGCTGGTGCGGAACGATGCCGGGGAGCGACAGCGTCATTGAGCAGGCGGTCGTCGTCCTCTACCGCCTCCGCGAACGGCGCGTCGCGTCGATCCAGTACTTCGCCTCTCTCGATGACGCGCTCGCGGCTGCCGACGATCAATGACCTCCTGCAGCTCAGCAGGAGGTCGACCGGGCGCGACCGCCAAGGCGGCACTCGTACAGAACCGTTCCCTTCTGTACAGGCCGAGGGCTAGCGCGACAGCCGAGCAGGTCTATGACGAGCACTCAGCCACGGCCCAGCCCGAGCGGGACCCAGCTGCCGCCTTGCCTCCCTGGGCGTGATCTGATGGAGTCACCGCGAAGTGAGGGGCGGCACTCATGCTCGCCCGCTGACGAACGAGGAGGCAAGTCCGCGAAGATCGAGCGCACGAGGTCCAGGTTCTCCGACATCGCCTACCCCCGTTCCTCGGCGAGGCGTTCGGCGACGGCGCGGGCCTCGTCGATGTCGGGGCCGGTAATCGTGCGCACGATGACGCCGTCCACCCACACGTTGACCATCGCATTCCGTAGCTGCACGTGGCCGCTGCCGACCAGACGGCCCTGCTGCCGAATCACACCGAAGGTTACGTCGTTGCCTAGATCCCGGACCTCCTCCAGCGTGGCCGCGAACTCCTCGTAATTCGCCAGCCAGTCTTCGAGGAAGCCCCTGATCGCCGCCACACCCTCGAAGCGCCCAACCGCCGCCGCCAAGACGGCATCCGGAGCGTGGAAGCTTACGACCGCATCGACATCGCAACGGTCTAAGGCGTCGACCAGGCCCCGCACAAGCTCGACCAGTTCGATGCTCGTGGATTCCTCAGACATCGCCCGCCAGTATCCGCAGTGGGCTCGCATGCTCCAGCACGATTCGAAGCCCGCGGTGCGACTATGCGTCCCGCATCAGGCCTAGCTGGGTGAGCAGGTCGAGCTGGTCGTAGTAGGTGTGGTGACAGGTGATAGTCCCGTCCTCGATTCGCCAGACGTTGGCGAATCGCAGGTTCACGCTAGAGCCGGTCGGCCGGATCTCTCCGTTGGGTCCTTTCAGAGGGACGGTGTGGGTCCCAACGAAGTGACCCTCGACGATGACAACGTCATCAGCCTCGTACAGGTGCTCGACGACTACTAGGCCATCGGGCATCGCCCGCTTGAATGTCTCCAGGTACTCCTGGAACAACCCCGCTCCGCGCACCGTCCCAATCCCCGGATCGGCGATCTCCACGTCCTTGGAGAACTCTGACGTCGCGGCAACCATGTCCCCAGCACCGAACTCCTCGTAGAAGTGGGCGACGAGTTCGCGTGGCTTGCCACTCACGTGTTCCCCCCTCGTGTCCGCCGAGAACACTCCGCGCGTGAGCCTAATAGGATGCCCTCGCCAAGCGCAAGACCGTTGGTCCGAGACGGCAGGAGACGAAAGCGAGGGGCCTCGCGCATATAATGTACACGGCGCATACTCAAGGCCTTGATCGATGTGGCATAGTCGTTTTCAGCTGTGCGCTGTATGTATGAGAGCGCGGCGGTTAACGTGTGAATGTTTCGCATCTCGTTAGCCTCTTGACGTTGATCGTGCTATGCCGGATCCGGACGCTTCTCGCCGGGCCAACTCCCGGTGAGCTTGCTGTACACACGACGGGGCCCGTGATCGAACGAGCCGCGGACCGCGCCGAAGATCGCCCCCTCAAGCAGCAGAGCCCGGAATCAGCTTCTGCCATGCGATCTGCTCATGCTTGGGGTCTCGTGCGTCCTGGTGGTCAATGGCACCCCATAGGACTTCAAATGCCTTCTTGCCGATGATTCCGGCGATCACTCCTCCCAGCACGCGGAACGGGACGAAGAGGATCTTGCTCATGCTGAATCAGCCTCCTCCGCTTTCATCTTGCTCTTGTCGCGTGGCTCGATGAAAGGCTCGCGCTCGGGCGGGTTGCCCGCCTCGATCGAGCGTCCTCGCTCAAGCTCGGCGTTGAACTCAGCGCCGAGCAGAATCGCGATATTGGAGATCCACAGCCAGACGAGGAAGACTATGACCGCAGCAAGCGCACCGTAGGTCTTGTTGTAGGAAGAGAAGTTGGTGACGTAAAGCGCGAACCCCGCCGATGCAATTAACCAGGTCCCTACTGCCAAGATGCCGCCGGGGCTCAGCCAGCGGAAGCCTGGATGCTTCACGTTGGGAGCGGCCCAATAGAGGATCGCGAGCATCAAGCTCACTAGCATTGCGAGCACGGGCCACTTGGCGATGTCCCAGACTTGGACAGCGCTCGATCCCAGGCCGACGAGATTTCCGACCTGCCTGGCAAGGCCACCTGTCAGAACTACGGCGACGCAACTGATCGCGATAAGGACGACCATCACCACGGTGACGCTCACCCGCACAGGAAGCGTCTTCCAGATCGGCCGACCCTCTTCCACGTCATATATCGTGTTGGACGCCCGCATGAACGCGGCGACGTAGCCCGACGCCGCCCACAGTGCGCCCGCGAGCCCAACAATGAAGATGATCCCGGCCGCGCTCTGGCTCTTGTTCAGGTTTTCAAGCGCGCTCGTAAAGATGCTCTTCGCGGGTCCCGGTGCCACCTTGTCGAGGTTTTCGACCAGCGGCTGCGTGGCAGATTGCCCGACAAGCCCGAGGATCGAAACGAGGGCGATGATCGCGGGGAAGATCGCAAGGATGCCGTAGTAGGTCAGCGCGGCCGCCAGGTCGGTCAGGTTGTCTTGGCGAAACTCGGTGAGGGTACGCCGTAAGGCGCCGCCCCAAGATTGCGCGGCCAACGCCGTTGGCGTCTCCGGTGCTCGCCGCTTGCTGACCGACAGCCCGTTGCCGTCAACGGGCTGTCGGTCAGTGATTTCTTCTCTGGCCGTAGCCATCAGCGCTTGGCCTCCTACCCTTCAGTCTGTTCGGCCACTGGGGGCACCGACGCGTAGCCGAGGCGGCGTTACCGTCTCGCTGTCAGACCTTGGAGTACAACCTCGACGGGAGAGCGGTGTTTCGAGGCCGCCGCCGCCTCGCGCGTTCGGCGAATCTCGGCGGCGACCATTCCTAGTTGCTCTCCGAACGATCCGATCTCCTTCGCCGTCGTTGCGAGGTCTTGCGATCTGATATGAAAGCCCACCTTGCGGGGCTTTGCCCCTACGACCCCGCCCGGTCCTCGCGTAGCGCCCAATACCACGCCGCCAGCGAGCCCCGCGAGTGCCGCGCTCCCAGCGAGCAAGGGACCTTTTACGCCCTTGGCCGCGCTACGAATGCTGTTTCCAGCACCGCTGGTGGCAGCGGCAACCGCCTTTGCGGCCCCGACGCCTCCTTGGCCATTGGAACTTTGCTTCGCGCGACTCGGCGTCGATCGCGCGGAGCCATTGGCCGCACCCGACCGGCTCCCGTTGCGTGAAGCCCGCCCAGCTGGCCGGCTCGTGCTTCGGGCGCGTGTAGGTTTCGCGGCTTTGTTCTGAGGTTTGGCGGCGCCGCTTCGTGCTTTGGTTCTCGTGTTGCCGTTTATCTTCGTGCCCGGCCGGCCGGTTCTGGTCTGTGCCATCTTCCTCTCCTCCTTCGATACCAAGTCGCTAGGAGCATTCTGCTGCTTGGCCCTACGCCCGAGCGCGAGTCCGGGCGCCGCGCTTAGCAGCGTTGCTGCGCTTGTCAGCCTTTCGCTTACGCGTACGCGCAGCCTTCTTGGCTGCCCTACTCCGCTTCTCCGGTCCGTGGCGAAGGCGATCACTAACGTCGTCGAGGACCGAGCTAAGGTCAGCCATCGCGTGCCTGGCGACCCTTGGCTTACCAGCACCGCTCGTAGCACGGGTCAACTGCCTGGCGATCTTCTTGCGGACGCCTCGCGCCCTCAGGCTCTTGAATAGGTCATTTTCAGTCTTAGCCATTGCTCCTCCTCGGGCTTTGTCCTTTCCACTTTCGTTGACCCGCAACGTCGGCTGAGACACCCACGTTGGCGGACTACCGTGCGCGATCGGTAGCAGCTGTCACCGTGAATCCTCACTCAGCTGCCGATTCCGATGAAGCTGATCAGTCAGTGCGTTCATTCATCGCCAGTGCCTCGTCTTGGCCGCTGTCGCTCGCATCGGGGTCGATGGCTCGCGCCTGCGCATGCTGATCGCGGGCAGACTCGGTCAGATGCTCAGCCTCAACCGCCTGTCGCTCTGCTGCGGCCTGTCCCTGTCGCGCCTGAGCGCCGCGTTCCTCAGCTTCAGCCTGAGCACGCTTGGCTTGGGCGGCCTGCTCATCGGCCGAGGCACGCGCACTTTCCGCTTGGATCGAGCGACTTCTGGCGTGTTGGCGAAGCTCGCCCGCCTGCTCACGACGACGTTCGTCACGCCTGCGGCTGGCGGAGCGAGCGACGATGGCGATGAGCAGTAGCACCACCACGGCGACAACAGCAATAACGATGATCGTTCCGGTGCTCACGGTTTCCTCCTGTAGCTAGCTTTGTCTCGGTTCTGGTGCGACCCGTGTGGCCGAGGCGAAGACGTCTGGCCCGAGAGGGCGCGTGATGTGTTCATGGCTAGCCGCGCTCGGTGCTTCGTTTGTCTCCGGTTAGTGTGTCGGCGACCTTGTCCACGGCTTTCTTTACGGACCCCTTCGCCTGGTCGGCGTGTCCCTCGTTCTTCAGGCCTCGATCTCCGGTCAGGGCGCCGGCAGCCTCCTTGACACGTCCCTTCGCTTGATCGATGTTTTTGTCGGTCATAGACCCTCCTGGTTTTTGAGTTGGCACCAAGGGCACCCGGCGACGCGCACCCGCTACTAGAGGCGTCGTTCGTCATACGGGGCGCCGACTGCGCCGCGTCTGGCCGTCGCCATGTAGAGCAGCGACAAGACCAGTCCGACGATCCCGGCGATGATGAGAATCAGGCCGACCGTCGGACGCGACACGCCCGACACATGAAAGGTCAATCCGTACCTGATTATCGCGCCCGCAGCTATCAGGAATATCGAGGTACCGATCGGCATACCTAGACTCTTCCGCCTCTTCGATAACCAAATCCGCCGCCCGTCAAGAAGACCACGAGGGCGACGAGAAGCAGCAGCCAAAGGAGCGGGCTAAGACCAATTCCGCCCACAACGGCAGCAACCACAAGCACAATCAACAGCAGCTCCAGCAGTCCCATCAGGACACCTCCAATTCTTTGTGCCTATAGAGAGCACTCTTTCTAGCACAAAGAGAGCGCTCTTTCTAGTGCTAAGCTTCGAACATGCTCGAGACCCGCGAAGAAGCGGACAAGACGGCGCCTAGCGCCCGCGAGCGAATTCTGGATGCCGCCTACGAGCTGTTCTCGCGACGCGGCATCCACGCGGTTGGGGTCAACGACGTGATCGAGCGCGCGGGCGTCGCGATGGCAACGCTCTACAGGCACTTCCCTTCCAAGGATGAGCTCGTGCTCGCGTTCCTCGACCTGCGCGAACAGCGCTGGACGAAAGACATCGTTGAGGCCGGGGCCATGCGTCGCGGCTCGAACCCCGAGGAGCGACTACTCGCGATCTTCGATGTATTCGACGAGTGGTTTCATCGCGACGACTACGAGGCGGGCTCGTTCCTCAGGGTCCTGCTCGAGCTCGGCCCCGAGCACCCCGCGGGCGGTGCCAGCGTTCGGCATCTCGAGCAGATCCGCGCGATCGTGCGTCGCCTAGCCGAGGAAGCCGGCCTGCGCGACACCGATTCCTTCGTGCGCTCGTGGCACATTCTCATGCAGGGCTCGATCGTCGTAGCAACCGAGGGCGATACGCACGCCGCGCAGCGAGCCAAGTCGATGGCACGCCAGCTGATCGAGCAGCACCGCTGACGCGACATCGCCGGCCAGCTTCTGCCGGCTGAGTGTGCCGCACAGCTCGACGGTCTTCCATCCGAGCACGCAGCGCTCGACACAATCTGGCGAGCAAGCTAGCTGGCTTTGACTTCGGACGGCGGCCGTGGGAGCATCGCCGGATGGATGACGCTCGGCAGCGACGCGTCGCCGAGAACGAGACGAGCGCTCGCCGCATCAACGAGGCAAGAGAGAAGGCCCTTTGGGAGCGCGAGAAGGGATCGTCCACAGCGTTCCTCTGTGAGTGCGCTCGCCAAGAGTGCGAGCATCTCCTCCAGGTCACGCTGCCAGAGTACGAGCGGGTCCGCGCCCATCCCCGCCGGTTCATGGTGCACCCCGGGCACGAGGAGCCGGACGTGGAGACCGTCGTTGCCACTGATAGCCATTACGTCGTCGTAGAGAAGAACGATGAGGCGGGGCGGGTAGCCGAAGCCGACGACCCTCGGAGCTGACAGCGCCTGCGGGATACTTAGGCAGCTTGACCGGGCGATGAGGCATTTTGCGGACGCAACGCTGCTGCTTAGGCGGCATTGCGAGCGCACGGCGAACCGGGTGTGACGCTGTCGCTCAGGACGAAAAGCGCTAGCGAGGCCGGAGGGATCGGAACTCGAACTTCGAGGGCTATCCCTCGACAAGCTCTCGGAGTTGCGTCCGGCGCGAGGCGCTGCGCCAGCCGCTGGAGGACGGTCGCAAGAGCGCGCTCGTGGGGTAGGAGTGGGGTGGCCAGCGCCCCTTCGGAGCGCCCCTGAGCTCCTAGGAGCGGTCCTGAGGAAGGGCGAGGCTCCCGCCGGGAGCTCGACAAATCCCACATGCCTGAGCGAAGTTTGGCACTACAACGGAGGGGGAGGATTCGAACCCTCGTCGGAGGAATCTCCCCCGAAACGGTTTTCGAGACCGCCGCACCCCTAGAGCAAGGACCTTCTGCCCTCACCGCAGGCGGTCACTCGAACGGCCTGGCGGCACCACCCTTCCGAAACTAACGGCGGTCGGCCGCCCACGAAGTCTCAGCGCGGGTGAGACGCCGCCCAGGAGGCGATCTTGTAAGAGCCGTCGATCACCGTGCCGTCATCGAGCACGAGCGTCGGGACCTTCAGATTGCCGGTCAAGCGCCTGACCTCGCGACGGCCGCTGAAAAGGCGATCGGTGCCGTAGCAGCCGTACGTGCGGGTGACTTCCGGTTTGTAGCCTGCGTCGACTAGCGACTTGCGTGCGCGCGCGCAGGCGTGTCGTTCCGCAGGGCCAAACGTGCCATAGCACACGTACAGCCTCACGCGGTCGATGCTAAGTGATCGAGCGCCGTCTGATCGGTCTTTGCGTTGCCATAGCCGCCGCAGTCGGAACAACACGCTCAGCAGGTAGCCGAGCACTAGGCCGATCAGCACGAAACCGGCCGTCCAAGGGATCAAGCTGGCTGGTCCTTGGCTCCCCCGTCGACAAGACGCAGCTTGCGGTCCTCCAGTTTGCGCTCGTAGGCCAGCAGCTCAGCCGCAAGCTCTTTTTCCGCCGCTTCTAGCTCGCGCGCCGCACGCTCAAGTCGTTCAAGCCGGGATTCGTGCTCCACCGGGAGCATCGTCCTCCCATTCCTCCGAATGCACCTAACTCACGGAAGCGGTCCCTGCGGTCCTTAGAGGGTCCGCATGGCGGGTACCGTGGCACGTCAACAGCCCAAGGCAATCGAAGCCACGGCACCAAGAAGTCGGTGCCCGAGCCCGAGGATGGTGTCCCGGCATGCCAGGATCAGTGCAGTGACGCTCGCTGAGGTTTGGCGGCGTGGGCAGATCGGCTGGCCGCGCCGCTTCCCTATCGCGCAGTTCCCGAACCCGCCACTGCTTGTCGCGCTCGCAGGGTGGCTAGTTGCCGCTGTGACCGGCGGTGCTGCCCACGACGTGGGGCGCATTCTCACCACCCTCGGTCTTGTTGTGTGGGCGTGTGAGGAGATAGCAAGCGGCGTCAACTGGTTCCGGCGACTCCTCGGGCTCGCGGTTCTAGCCTGGGTCGTCGTGGGTGTCATAGGCGGCCTGTGAAGTTATGCGCCCGCGTAGAATCCCTGCCATGAGGTTGATGGGTCCCGGCGGCGAGGCGATGATCGCCCAGGCATTTGCGCGAGCACGCGCCGCTGGCGTGCCCGAGGAGCAGATTCAGCGCGTTATCAAGCAAGAGAGTGCGTTTCGCGGCGGCGCGGTCGTACCAGCGATGCTCGCGGGACGGCTTGATGCCCTTGCCCGCCGGCAGCGCGCTGCCGGGGACTGACGCGGCGACGGCCGCCGTTTCCGACGAGGCCCGCGCGCTGGAGCACGAGCTAGCGCGACCGACCTAAGCGGAATCACTGACCGGGCCCACACCTTCTCCTAGGTCGAACTAGACAAACTTCCGGCCCCCCGATCGTCATTCGGGTAACCCTGCTCCCGTCGATCCCGGCACGGATTGCCGGGCACGGCGTATGCTCGCGGCGCGCTGACTTCCCTGTCCGGCGCGCCGCGAGTCTCGATGCCGCTCGCGCGGCGCACAAGCAAGCAGCGCAAAGCCTCACGGAGCGCCGGTAGGTTTCGAGGGGGTTCCTCGCGCGCCTACGAATCCACGCGCGAGGAACCTATACAAACTGCGCCGCGCGGGGAGATGGTCTTTGTGCGCGGCGCAACAAGCTGCCGCAGCCGATCAATCCGGTCTGCTGAAGCACCTCGGGGAACGCGCCTCGGCGAGGCAGAACCGGGTCGGGTGGTGGTCTGGATCTCAGTAGTGGTAGGGGTTGTGGAGATGTGGAGAACGAACGTGGGCGCGACCGGCGACCTGACCGCTGCTCGGCTGCCAGGACACGCCAAGGCGTCGCTGGCGTACAAACTAAACCGAGGCAACGCGCTTGTGACACTGCTCATGAGCCGAGTAATCCATACGTCTGATCCCCACACATTCCGGTTCGGTCGTACAGAGCCCCGAGGCCGCCACTCCAGGGTTAGTCGAACGCGTGTGCAGGCAGCACGAACCGAACTGGCGGGGCATTATCGGCAGCAATCGTCGCGCGCGGCCCGTGCAGGCCGAGGCGGCGGGAGGGAGCAGCCGTGGAATCGGCGAGGCCGTCGTGGTCGGAGATCCAGTCTAGGATCGCACCCGAATCGGTCCCCTCAGCCAGGATGACCGAGCGCTCGATCACCATCCCGCCAGAGGTATGTGGACGAGCCAGACGTCTTACGAGAGCAGCTATTGCATCTGTGTCCACAGCATCCATCCTATCCCCCACGAGCCGACTCTTTAGGGGTTGCGCGACATCTACTGGGCGGGCCGTTCCCCCAACCGACCCGCCCCGAGCACTTGCCCCTCGAGCAAGGCGCCCCCGATCCGTCTGGATGCGCTAACCCCGCAGGGAACACTATTCGCCTCGGCTCCACTCCTCGACCGCGCCAGAGGCGCTTTCGGCGGGGCGACGCTGCGATAAGGCAGCTCGTCGCGGAGCCCAACTCTCGGACGGAACTTCCGTCCAATAGAGGGCTTCCCGACCCGGCTCGATCTAAATGGCGGGCGCAACGGCTTCCGCGCTCTGCAACGCGGGTTTCCCTGTCTTCATCGCGTTGCGCCCACCTTGGCGGGCTGAGGACAACTCGCCAAGATTTATCTGCCCGTGCGGCCGCCGACCGAAACCAGGCAGCCCCAACGTGACGCCGGCCCGCTCAGCACGGGCCGGCGTCGGGGTAGGGGCAAGCCCCCACCAGCGGCGTGCCGGCCTCGTGTCTCCCGCCGCGCGCCTGCCGTTCCGATTCCCCCGGCGCGGCGCTCTGAAACGACTGGCCCGCTAGCGCCTCCCCGGGTCGTCCAGTTCCCGCAAATCTTCCTGGGCCGCCGCGCGGCAGGCCGCCACGACGAACGCCGCGACGACGACCCAAGCCAGGAGGATCACCACTGCGAGGGGCATAGCTAGATACCGGTCGAATACCCAGCCAGCGCGGCCCTAAAACCGCCCGGGGTCGCTCCAAAAAGCGGCGCACCCGCGCAACTACCAGAGTGCGCCGCCACGTCGGTAGCGAAGCCCGCAGGGGGGTTGATCGGGCTTCAAGAGAGGAATTGCCCGCGACCCACTGCCCTAAACACCTACTCGCGCAGCATCGCCCGGAGCAACGCACCGATGACGGCGAACGTGACCCGAAACACGAGCACCCCAAACAGCGCCATGACGTAAACGGTCACGATGACGGCCGCCAGGAACGCTAGTAACGCGCCGAAGAACAGCACAAAGATGAACGTCAGCATGAGAGCGCGATCTTCCGAACCGGGCCGCCGCGCCATCGGCCGCCGTGCGCAGTCGGGATTTCCTCGACGTTGAGCCGGTCGGAAATCATCTGATAGGTCAGACCTTCGGCGCGCGCTCATCGGCAATGCGCTCGCGGATCGCCTGCGGCAAGCTGTGCGGTCGGCCGAGCTGGATACCTTGCTCGAATGAGGTGGGCACCGCTAGACCGAGCGGCGATAGGGTGCCGGGCGCATCGAAGCCGTTTTCTTCGGTGCCACGGGGCCGGTCGTTAGCGCGACGCGGCCGCACTTGGTATGTGCGGAGCCGCCTACGCCCTTCCGGCGACGAGACGCAACCGCCAGCGGCAGAGTCCGGTCCGAACCCTGCCGCTGACACTGGGATACCCGCTGCGGTCGAGATCAAGCCGGCGCGGCAGTCCCTCGACCGATTGAGGCTATGCTGGATACACGCGAGCTCTGACTCGATCGGGGGAACCCGAAGGAGGCGGAGAGCGCGGACGGCCTGCACGGATCTCATTCGTCTCTCTCCTTCTTGTGCGCTGTTCGACCCAGAGGGGGGCGAGATCGGGGCTGGCGATGTCCGGCACCACGCTTGACCGTCGGGCCGCACGAGCAGGCGCGGCTGCGAATCGAAACGATGAGCTGATCGCACGCGCAGCGAAGCGCGCGAACTGCGCAGGAGCCGCGCTTGAAGGCGCCGCTGCAGACTTGGAGGGCGCGTACGACAGCGAGGGGGCGCCACTGAGAGGCCTTGCGGAGGTGGTCCTGGACGAGGCAGCACGCGTCTCTCACCTCGCGGAAGACATCGAGAGCCAGAGGTCCCCGGAGGGCGGCGCAGAGCGTACGCCACTGGACGGCCGCCGGCGCGAGCCCTACCGGCTCGCTCTTTAGCAAGTCCGCGCCACCACGTGTGAGCCGTCCGTGTCCGGGTTCCGTCAGCTCGACCGTTACGGCGACGTGCTGCTTGGACTTGCTGCGGAATACTGATCGGGCGATGTCGGAGAACAACGTCCAAATCATCCGCCGGTGCGCCGAATTGCTGAACGTAGGCGACTGGGACGCCGTCCTCGAGCTTTATCACCCCGATGTTCAGGTTGAGTTCCGAGATCTCCAGCCCCCTCACGACGTGCCCGAGGTGCTTCAAGGCCGTGAGGCAGTCCGCCGAGTGGTGGCACATTGGACTGCGCCCTACGACGAGTTCGGGGCAGAGATCTACGAGTACATCGATGCTCATCCGTGGGTCATCTGCGACACGCGCTCGCATGGCAAGAGCAAGGGCAGCGACGTGTCCGTCGACGTTCATTTCGCGGACGCCTACGAGGTCAAGGACGGCAAGATCGTTCGCGCGATCGTCGGCTACCCGGACGTAGCAACGGCGCTCGCCGACCTCGGCCTGGCGGAGTAGTCGATGTCGCAGGAGAACGTGGAGATCGTCAAGCGCGGATGGGAGCACTTTCTGACCACGGGTGAGCAGCCAGCGGAGATCATCGCGTCTGACTTCGTCTGGGACATGTCCACCTTTCGCGACTTGATGGGGATGCAAGAGCACTACGAGGGGGTTGAGGGCATCCGCCGCTTTCTTCACGACTGGACCGAGCCCTTTGAGGAGTGGCAGCTCGAGGTCGAGACGTACCACGACGCGGGGGATAGGGTGGTGGCTGTATGCCGCCAGCGAGGACGCTCGAAGGCGGGTGGCGTGCCTGTCGACATGACGTTCGCGCAGGTCTTTACGCTCCGCGAGGGTCTAGAGACGCGCATGGAAATGTATGCCGACCCGGACGAAGCCCTCAAAGCCGTCGGCCTGGCGGAGTAGGCGATGTCGGAGGAGAACGAGGAGATCGTGCGGCGGTGGTGGGCATCCGTGGACGCGGGGGACTTGCCCTTCGACCTGACCGACGAGAACGTCCGGATCGACAACATTGAGCAGCCGGTCGTCCAGGGGGCGTTCCATGGCTACGATGGCTTGCGACGCTGGTGGCAGGACTTCACCGAGTCGCTCGCGGACATCCACCACGAAGTGCTGGACTCCACGGCACTCGACGCGGAGCGGGTGTTGGCCGAGATCCGCTCGCAGGGGCAATTCCGCGAGACGGGCCTCCCAATAGATCTCCGCTGGGCAAGCATCTTCTCGTTGCGTAATGGGAAGGTCGTCC